>ERZ1673699.25-NODE-25-length-210577-cov-13.674614_pt1 | contig 210577 bp, 223 predicted proteins | sample MGYA00580229_ERZ1673699 | MGnify/ENA primary metagenome ERZ1673699 (study PRJEB41218, sample SAMN15661785) | gut metagenome | host: Homo sapiens | place: Canada: London | collected 2015-08-20/2019-03-30 | study: EMG produced TPA metagenomics assembly of... | reverse complement strand
TAGCCTGTCACCACTGTAGTCAGCAGTTTGGACTATGCTAATATCATACCAAAGGCGGTGAAAATGATGAAGAAATTTATATGCTTAATTTTGACAGTTATACTGACCTGTTGTATGACTATATCTGTTTTTGCTTCTTGCGAAGAGGTTGCAATGACAGATGAGGTTGACGCAAGGTATGCGTATACTAATAGGATTGAATCTACGCTAAGTATCTCATCAAAAAATGCAACTTGTAAGTCAACAGTACAAGGCAGTTCCAAAACTGTGACCAAAATTGTGGTCAAGCAGACATTGCAGTATAAAAGCGGTACGAAATGGCTCAATGTGACAAGTTGGGTCGAAACTGTAAACAAATCTAGTGTTTCATTTAATAACACAAAGTATAATATCGGCAGCGGCACTTATCGAGTTAAGACAACAGCTGATGTTTACAGCGGCTCAAAGTATGAAACTGTTACGGCTTTTAGCAAGACTGCTTCGTGTTGATGAGCGTTGTTTACAATTTAAAGGTGGTGATTCCAATGCAGAGATAAAACATACAAAAACGCACAATGATATTTGTGCAAGCATACGAAAATGAAATCAGTTTGCAACAAAGCAGATTGTTTCAGACACTAATATTAAAATGACGGAGGTTTTTTTACATGACAAAAATGATTAAGAAGATCGCAGCTATGGGTGCTGCTGTTATGATGATGAGCTCTATGGCTATTGGGGCTAGTGCGTATGAAGCCATAAAATACGGCAGAGCAGTTGGTGGTTCTGGCTCAAATGCTTATATTTCATGTTTTGTAACAGGAATAAGAACAAATTCAACTGTAGCTGGTCAAGCTTGGACTAGGACATCAAGTAACAATAACAATGTTTACAATCCAAATTGTAAATACAGCGGTTATGTTTATGCAAGTGCCTCTGTTGGTGGTACTGGTTGTGGATCATCTCACTCTGACACAGGTAAAATTGAGCATTCGTTTGGGTTAAAAGGTTGTACATCTTCAAAGTTAGTAAAAACTGTACATATTTATAATGATAAGGTACATGGCAATTACAGCACAACGCTTTCCGTTGATAGTCAATAATAGAACTTGAGTGTGAATTATGAAAACTAAAATTATTATCGCAACAGCCGCAGTTATAATTGCCGCAGTTGCAGTTACACTTTTCATTTCTCTTGGCACAAAATCCGATAAGGCGGTTTCTTCTGAAAAGGGTCAACAAGAACTTTCTGCTTCTCCCACAAACCTTTTGTGTCCTGAAGCTTCTTCTACTGCATTTGCAAACAATTTTGTGTATTACAAAACCTATGACGGCATTGCAGAATATGATATCGAATCCGACAGCCTTGCAATGATAAAGGTCAAGCTTCAAGAGTATTCAAACTTGTCCTGCTATACCATATATGACGGCGTTATATACGCTGTAAGGTCAGTGTATAATTCTGCTACGCAAAAAGAAGATTACAGCATTGTCACAGTGGATTACAACAGCGGCGATGTCACAGAAGTGTATTCCGCACCCAAAGGCAGTGTAATAGGCTGTATGTCTATGGACAAAGACGGAGATATATATTTTGTTGAGGGCAAATACACAAAGGGTGAGACCGACGATAACGGATTCAGCACAGGCTATTCGCTATATAAATACGCTCTCAAAAACTCTGACAAAAGCGAGATAACAAAAGCCAATACCTATTACATAAGCGACGGCAAGCTTTATTTTACAAGGCTTTGCCCAAAGACGGATACAGTCCGCCTATTTATAGCTCCACTTTCAGACCCTCAGAACGTCAAGGATACAGGCATTGATGTTGGCTCTCAGATAAGCGAAAATACGCCGTATATGTATTATCCGGCCGACGGAGATGTGTATTACTCTAATGGCAAAAACAAGCTGTATAGGTATAATGAGGATAATGAAAAAAGTGACACAGTTTGCACTTTTAAAGACAAATCTTTTGTAAGATATTTTCAGTATTTCAATAACACTATGATAGTGCTTGTTCGTGAGCCAAATGATAATGGCAAAATGTATCAGTATGTGCTTTATTATCTTGATAACGATAATAAACCGCAGAAGATAATTGATGATGCTAAGCTCAATGAAAAGTATTTTTACGGCTATGAGTATATCGACTATATGACAATATTCAATAACTGTGAGGATTATTTCCTTCTTTCGACCTATAATCCCGACGCTGATACAGCCGCTTATCTTGTGGATAAAGATTTTAAACTGCACAAGTTTATTTCAAACGGCGAATGGGATTATGATACATATGCAGAGATACAGTCAGAAATGTAAGAGCTTGATATTTGAGGTGTGACGATATGAAACTTCTCAGATTTATGATAAGAAAAGATATGGCGAAGTCAGCTTTGATAAGCTTATTGCTGGCTTTGCTTTCCTGTGCCTTTTTGATATCTGTACTAAGACCCTCTTATGCTTATGGTGAAAAATACATGACCTATCTTAAAAGCGGCTCGGAAGCCGTAAGCCAAGGCGCTCAAAAGCTTGCTGATGAGCAAAACTCCCTTAATAATGAGATAAACGACTATCAAAATAACCACAACACGGGCGGTGTAAAACAGGCTGAATTGCCTGTGGAGCTTGAGGAAAAGATAATAGATTTTTCTCAGAAAAATTCTCAGGCTGGTGTGGGTCTTGACAGTATGTTTTCTCTTATTGAGGGGCAGCTTTACGCTCAGCAAAACTCTTTGAAGCTCATATCCGAGCGTGTGAGAGGTTACAGCCGAAATGCAAGGCGTGGCGTTACTGATGAGTATTCTTTAAAGCTGTCAAACAAACTTATAGAAGACTATGATTCCGTTATAACAGCGCTTGAAAAATCTGATAAGATCATTGACACCAGAGCCGCTGACGGCTTTGAAAACTATATGTCATCTGAAATACTCATACCATTCGGTGTTTATCTGCTCCTTTTCAGCATATTTTCATCAGAGATACAAAGCGGCAGGATAAAAAGCTTTGGAATAACCAAAACGGGCGTGAGGAAATTCTCACTTTTCAAGCTTTGTACCGGCTTTGTTGCTGTAATAATTCTTGTTTTGATAATTTACACTGTGGATATTATAACTCTTTTTATTTACGATACAAACGGCTTTAAACTTGATATGCCATTGCAATATCTGAGCGGTTTTGAACTAAGTTCGGCGAATATGAGCTTTGGCGGATATCTAGTTGCAGTATTTGCCGCAAAACTTGTTTATGCGCTTTTCACCGCAAGTATTGTTATGTTTCTTTCAATGCTTTGCAGAAAGACCATACTTGCAGGAGCTGTCTGTCTTGTGCCAATATTTGTACCATTATATCTGAAAACCACAAGTCTTTCCAATCCTGCCGTTGACATTTTAACAGGCAATTACACCAATATGCTCAATGACACAGGTTATATGAATTTCTGGGGAATACCTGCACGAGAATACGTTGTTTATTTTGCTATCATATTCATCATGACCGCATTTTTTGTCGCAGGGACATATCTCCTTGCTGAAAGGCAGGTGGGATAATGAAAAGTATGTATAGTTATCAGACTTCACGGCTCATAAAGAAATTCTGGCTGCTTTTTGTCATAGTGATAATTTTTTCAGCTTCCGTTAAATTTGCTGTGTATCGTAGCTTTAACGCTTCTAATAACCTTGTATATATGAACAAAGAAACGGCGGAGATATACAATGAACTTATAGAAAATTCCGCAGATAAGACCCTTGAACAGTGTGACGAATACATAACGGAATATGAGATGAGAAGTTACGCAAGCGGTTATAATAATAACATTACAGCCGCCGTGAACAAATATAAAACAGAGCTTCGCAGTTGTTTTATGGTCGAAAGCATCAGAAGCTATGCTCGCACAGGCAGGGGTCTTACAGACGCTAATATACCTACCGACCTTGTGAAAAACAGCCGACTTTACGCTACATTTCCAACTCCACAGGTGATAAATGACGAGCCGTTTTTGAAATTTCTCGAATTGCGGGCGGTAGATATTATGCCGATATTTGTGCTGTTGCTTGTGGGTGTTTTTGTTGCGGACAGTTACGAAAAACGAATGGATCAGCAGATAAGGATATCTAAAAATTCGTCAGCGTTTTTTAAGTCACGGGAGATAATTTTATCAGTGGCGATATTTATAATGTTCACACTGAGCTTTTTTGCAGACCTTATTTTAAGCGGAACTTTACAGCAGAGCGAATACAGCACCTCATCTTTACAAAGCGTGTGGCAATTTGACCTTGCGCCTTTAATGCTAACTGTTAGAGGCACAATAATATGGCTATATGTCACAAGGCTTATGTCGCTTTTTATAACCTACGGCATTTTCGTGCTTGTGGCAAAGCAAGTGCGCTCTGTGAAAAAATATGTTATGCTGACCTCTGGGCTGATAGCGGTCATGTCCGCCGCCGCACATTATGTGGGAGCACTTTCGCCTTATATGTTTGCGGCTGTCACAAGCGTAAATGGGCAGCTTAACAACCTTGACTATATGAGGGCTTTTGATTGTTCGGAAGCGGTAGCTGTATTCATATATCTTGCAGCGATTTTGAGCGGACTGACTGCATGGAGATACAGCGGATATTATGAAAAAAGCTTTGACCGATAAGGAGTGGTGATGATATGAGCGTTTTAAGAGTAGAAAACTTATCCAAAAGATACGGCAAAAAGCAGGTGCTCAAGGGCATAACCTGCGAATTTCATACGGGCATAAACGCTTTGCTTGGACCAAACGGCGCAGGCAAGACCACCATAATGAACTGCATATCGGGCGTGATAAAAAAGTCGGGCGGCAGCGTGACCCTTGAAGGGCAGGACGTTTTTGAAATGGGCGAGAAATATCGTGAAAAGCTGAGCTTTCAGTTTCAGTATCAGCCATTTTATCCAAGCTACACCGCCCATGAATTTCTCAGATTTTCGGCTCTGTTAAAAGGAATGCCTGAGCCGCTTATTGAGGACGAGATAAGACGTGTGCTGGGGCTTGTGAATCTGTCTGAAAATCTTGATGACAAGATAAAGTCATTTTCTGGCGGAATGAAACAGCGCCTTGCCATTGCACAGACTATCCTTAACTCCCCCGAGATACTGATTTTTGACGAGCCTTCTGCTGGTCTTGACCCATTCGAACGTGAGCAATTCAAGAGGATAATGGTGCGACTTAAAAAGGACAGCATTATAATAATTTCCACCCATATCGTTTCTGATATTGACACCATAACGGACGACCTGATCATACTTAACAAAGGCTCTGTTATCGCTAATGACAGCCCAGAGGCGCTTTTTGAGCATATAAGGGGTATGGTGTGGGATATTCCCAAAGAGGATATTGGTTTGCTGCCTATCGAGAACATTTATTATGAGGACACAAAGTCAAAGACCATATCAAAGACAAAGCCCACCCCTAACGCTGTTATGAGCGAGCCGACTATGAATGATCTTTATTTCTGCGGACAGCTTGACGGGGGAGTGTTTGAGTGAGGAGATAATTCAGATAATGATGTCTACTTTGAACGATAGTTGCCTCTTATCTTCAGTAATTAGGCTTTGTCCTCTGCGAAAAAAATTTGTAAAGAAAGGATAAAATATGCTTATAAACCACGACCAAAATATGCTTTGTCTTGATGAATTTGATATACTTGAACTGCGTGAAAATGCAGATGAGTGTGATTATCTTTTTTGTTGTTTCGCCTAAAATTGAAACAAAGATATACACTAAATAATGAACATTATACAGCTCTTAAGATAAGAGGTCACAAACATTTGTGCAAAGACTGTGGAAGTATTTTTGTTGACAGATTCAATACACTTGATCTTTGCTCAAAAATGACTAACAGACTTAGGTGCAAGATCCAGCAATTATCATTAACAAAACCATTTAAGCATATTGCAAGAGAATATAAGTTATCTGTTACTACGATAGAGAAAATAGCTTTGGCATATATTCGAGAGAAAGATTCTCAGCATATTATGTATTCACCTGAAGTATTAGGTATAGATGAAGCACATTTAAATGGCTCGATTAGGTATGTTTTGACGGACATAAACGAGCACTTGCTTTTTGAAATACTTCCAAAGAGAGACAAACAAACTGTAATAAATTATCTCGACTCATTGCCTGACAGTAACAATATTAAAATAGTTACAATGGATATGTATAGACCCTATCGTGAGGCGGTGTATGAATGCTTACCGGATGCGGCAATAGTTATCGACAGATTTCATGTAGTCAAGTTAATTAATGACGTACTAAGCGACTATAGAAAAACACTTTGCAAACAGCTATCTGCTGCTGAAAAGAAAGAGATAAATTCAGTACAGAAAGTCTTAAATGCAAACAGAAAAGACTTAACTGCAAACCAAAACAAAAAACTTGGATACATCTATTCAAAGTATCCGGAACTAAAAATGGCATATGATCTTAAAGAAGAATTCAGAGAGATCTACGAATGTACTAACAGGAGAGCGGCTGTTCTAAAGTATACAAAATGGTCCAGAAAGGTCAAACAGAACTTTAGTCCTTACATTTCAATAACTGAAACGGTAAATCGATGGAGCCTGGAAATATTTAATTATTTTGATAACCCGTACACAAATGGCGTTACTGAAGCTATAAATGGATGTATAAAAGCAATCGCACGAGACGGGAAAGGTTATTCGTTTGAAATTCTAAGAGGAAAGGTTCTGTATGGTCAAGCCTATAAAACCAAAGCCATTTTTTCTTATAATAAATTTTCTCCGACAGTACACTATGTAACTGGTCATTCGACCCGCTCGTCATTAAATATGATCCAAAATCTTATGAATTCGTACAAACAGATATCAGGAGCCGATATTGATAGGTTAAAATTAGGACTATTCTAAATAGAATAAGCTGCCACAGATTTTTTCTGTAGCAGCTTATTTTTGTTTATGCTATTCCTTCTTGCGAAGATATCCGTCATCATCATATTTCTTAGCTATATGCTGTGCAGCTTGCCAATCGCCCCATTTGTCTACAGCCTTATCCCAAAGTTTATCTATTTGCTTTGGCGGAACGTATTCCAAATTGCCATATATTATTTCCATTTCTCTTTTGGTATAATGTTGCGACCTGACTATATACCAAAAATCATCAAGATCGATCAAGTTTTACACCCTCTTTTTTTATTTAATGCAATACTATATTATATCATACTTTCTAAAAAAGTTTACATTTATCAACACGGAAGTTGAAATAGCCGATGTAAGAAATGAGTAATTTATCTGTCAGAATAGACAAAGGGGAGGGGGAGAAAGTTTGTGGCGTGGGGGTCGTGGTATAGCCGAGATGTTGTGGGGGTGGACGGGCGAAAGCTGTTCGTCACTACAGATAAATTGCGGTCATGAGAAATTGTAGGGGCTGGAGTCCTCGACAGCCCATTTATCTTGGGTATTTATTTTATGAGCTGTACAGTTATTTGGACTGTGCAGCTTTTTATGTGTGAGGGGTGTGAAAATTGAGGCGGCGGTATTGAAATTATTATTTTGTTGTGATATAATTGTACTAACTAGAACTGTGTAAATTCAGGAAGGATCTTTATGAGTATAAACAGCAATGAGGGCAATGATTTTTGCAACAGATATAATGAGGTGCTGAAAAGCGATAAGAAAAAAATGATCGCTGCGGCTGCAGCTTGCACTATCGTTATGGGAGCAGGCTTTGGCGGATATTTATACTACGGCGCTTATTATGCTTCGGGCTGGCACACCCATGACGGCTCGACTTATTATATTGTCAAGGAGACGGGCGAAAAGGCGCTTGGATATCAGATAATAGACAACACCTGCTATCTTTTTGACGACAAGGGCAACGCTATGGCTGACGGCTGGCATAAGTATCGTGGGGACACTTACTATGTCAAGGACGGTGTTGTTCAGCGTGGAAAAATGAAAATAAAGGGAGAGGAATACTATTTCTCTGAGGAGTCTGGCATTTTCAGGACGGGTCTTTGTGAGATAAACGGCGGTGAATACTACTTTGACGATCACGGCTTCCCTGACACGGGTTTTGACAGCGACGGCGGTTATTACTATGACGAGAGTGGCAAGCGTGTGACAGGCTGGGCAAAGATAAACAATGTTCAGTATTATTTTCTCAAGAGCGGTGAGATGGCTAAGGGCTTTGTTGAGATAGAGGGCAAGATATACTATTTTGATGATGACGACGGTCACATGGCCACGGGCTGGCAGGACATTGACGGAAAGAAGTATTATTTTTCTGAGAGCGGTGCTGTTCACAAGGGCTGGATGGAGCTTGAAAAGAAGTATTATTATTCTGATGAAGCTACAGGGGCTTGCGCTCAGGGCTTTGCGGAGATAGACGGTGAGAGCTATTATTTCAATGATAGCTGTGAAATGGTCAAGGGCTGGATAACAATTGACAAGAACAGATATCATTTTGCTGATGACGGTAAAATGACTAAGGGTTGGTATGAAGAACCGCCTGAGAGGTATTATTTCAAGGGCGACGGCTCGGCAGGCAAGGGCTTTACCAAGATCAAGGACAAGTATTATTACTTTGATAAGAAAAATCGTCTCCTCTCCGGCTGGAACGAGATAGGCGGAAATGTTTATTACTTCGGCAGAGGCGGTGTTGTGGCTGACGGCTGGGAGGATATTGACGAAGATACTTACTATTTTGACAAAACGACTCATGTGGCGGCAACAGGTTGGACGAATACGGATCAGTACACTGATGATGAGAAAAAGAAAATAAAAGAGTTCAAATCCAATGTTTCAAAGCTTGTGAAGTTTGAGAAGGACGATTACAAAAAGGACGAGAAGCCTGACGAAAAAGAGACCCAAAAGCTTGAGGAGCTTGCGGACAAATTCGGAGAAAAGACATTCAATGCTTATGACAGAAAGGTTTATGAAAAGTTCGGAGGGGCGGTGTTCTATCAGTATTATTTCTACTCTGATCACACTCTTTGCACTGGATTTCATAAAATAAACGGCTATTACTTCTACTTTGATGAGGAAACCGGCAAGAAGGCTACGGGCTGGAAGACCATTGACGGAAAGAGATATTATTTTGGTCTGACAGGTGCGGCGGCTGTTGGCGAATTTGAGGAGGACGGGGACAAGAAATACACCTTCTCAAACGAGGGCGTGCTTGCAGACGGGATCGTTAAAATAGACGCTGAATGGAAGTTCAAGAAAGAGGACGGCTCTTGGGCTAAGTCGGAGTTTGTTACTTCAAAGGGAAATATTTACTACATTGGCGAGGACGAGGCTGCACTTACAGGTTGGCACACTATTGAAGACAAGCTGTATCATTTTGACAATGACGGCAAGCTTTCAAAGGGGCTGTTCAGTGATGATTCAGGGCTTTACTACATTGACAAGAACGGCGCTCAGAAAGACAAGTGGGTAACAGCCGGTGACAAGACCTATTATTTTGACGGCGATGGCAAGGCAGTTTCAGGCTGGAGAGAAATAGACGGAACGGAGTTTTATTTTGACAGCGATCATGTTTTGCAGAATGAATGGACGACTATTGCAGGAAAAAAATATTTCCTGCAGAATGGTGTTGCGTTGAGAGGTCCTGTGTACATTGACGACAAGTATTACAACTTCGGTGAGGACGGATATCTAAAGTCCGGCTGGGTAAGCTGGCGTGGGCAGAAGTTCTACAACAACAAGAACGGCACTGTTGTGACAGGTTGGAAGAAGATAGGCGGAAAGCGATATTATTTCAATGATTATGGCATGATGCTCATAAACACTACTGTTGACGGATATAACATTGACAATGACGGAGTTGCGCATAAGGCAAAGTAGCAATAAAAAGGACTGCTGTGGTTTAAGACAGCAGTCCTTTTGGTTTTGTATCAAATTTTTTCAAGCAGGCAGACCGCTGTGGCGGATATGCCTAGTTCCTCGCCTGTGAAGCCTAGTTTTTCTTCGGTGGTGGCTTTAACTGATATTTGTGAAATATCGCAGCCGCAGGCTTCTGCTATACGCTCCCGCATGGAGGTGATATATGGGGCAAGCTTCGGCTTCTGTGCGCAGATGGTGGAGTCTATATTGCCTATTTTCCAGCCTTTTTCGGTCATAACGTTTATGACTTTTTCCATGAGCTTCATACTGTCAGCACCCTCATAGTCGGGGTCATTATCGGGGAAAAGCTTGCCGATATCTCCCAGTGCCAATGCACCAAGTATGGAATCCATTATGGCGTGGGCAAGGACGTCTGCATCGGAATGTCCTAAAAGTCCCTTTTCATATGGTATATCTACGCCGCCGAGAATGAGCTTTCTGCCCTCGGTCAGTCTGTGGACGTCATAGCCGTGTCCTATACGCATTTTTGTTCCTCCTGTCCTAAAAATCGTACTGTTATATTTCCTCGTAGTTGCCTAAAAATTTGAAATATGAAAGTTCTGAATTAAGCTCGCTCATGAGCTTTGCCACGTCCGGAGAGGTTATTGCTCCCTCAAAATCGAGATAGAAAACAACGTCAAAATCGGTGTTTGCGATAGGGCGGCTCTCTATCATGGAAAGGTTAAGGCCTGCCACGGAGAATTTGGTGAGAAGTCTGTAAAGTGCAGATGAGGTATGCGGCAATGCCAAGGACACTGACACGATATCAGCATTTTCCGAGCAGAGAGTCTCCTTTGAAATGAGAATAAATTTTGTGTAATTCTCGGCGGCGTTGGCTATATTATGCCTGAGTATCTCAAGATCGTTCTGCTGTGCGCAGGCTTCTGAGCAGATAGCGGCATACGGTTCATTGCTTTCTTTTATGTAGCACGCCGCAAGGGCAGTATTTGCGTATTTATGGCTTTTAAGTCCGTTCTGAGAAAGGAACTCAGAACACTGGCTGAGCGCCTGCTCGTGGGAATAGACTATTTTGATATCCTCAAAGCGTGTGCCTTTTTTTACGGCAAGGCAGTGGGAGATCTTTACCTTAGTTGCTGCGCATATCTTGAAGTCATGCTTTTTCATAAGCTCGTAGGTCTGACCAACTGAGCCTGCGGTGGAATTTGCTATGGGAAGTATGCCGAAATCCGCTGAGCCGTTTTCAACTGATGAAAAAACGTCCTCAAAATCTTCAAAGAACATTGGCTCAAAGTCGCTGAATATCTGCTTGCAGGCTATATGTGAATATGAGCCTGTGGTACCCGGTACAGCGACTTTTTTATGACCTGTCAAGTCCAACTTTTTGTACTCTATCTTATCTGAGTCTGCAAAAAACTCCTGGTACTGACGGCACTTTGAAATATCCATGATGTTTTGGAAGAACACTCTTGACGCACTTTCCAAGCCCTTTGGTGAGCTTTCTGTTACATGGTCAAGTATCTCGTTTTCACGCTTGCTCTGAAAAACAGGCATATTGTTTGCTATCTTATACTCAGCCACCTTGAAGCTTATCTGCATACGCTTATTGAAAAGCTCCTGAAGCTGGCTGTCTATATCGTTTATTTCATTTCTTAATTCCTGAAGATCCATTTTTACGCTCCTTAACAGACAGAATGATATTATTTTACCATATTTTCTGCCTTTATTCAAGAACTATTTTGTTAATTAAGGCTTTATTGAGTTTGGAAAATGGGATAACGGGCTGAGGGGTGATATCGGTCTGGGTGAGTATTTTTTCGAGCCAAACCATATGATAGCACTTGTTGAACTTAAAGGCACATCTATGGAAAGTGCCGACTATGGTATAGCCCATTTTTTCATGGAACTTTACGCTGTCAAAGGTGAGATACTCGTCTTCTTTTTCGGGATAGGCGACGCAGGCATAGAGGTTTGTTATATGCTGTGCCGCAAGGAGCTTTTCAAGGGCGGAGTAGAGTTTTGCACCTATGCCTTTGCGGTGAAGCCCTTTATTTACATAAACTGTGACTTCAACCGACCAATCATAGGCGGCTCTGTTTTTGAAAACACCTGCATAGGCGTAGCCTGCTATTTTGCCGTTTTCTACTGCGGCTATGTAGGGATAATTTGCGGATATGCGGTGGATACGGTCGGAAAACTCCTCCACAGAGGGGACGTCATACTCGAATGTTATGGCGGTGTCTTCAACGTAGGGACGGTATATTTCAAGAAGCTCGTGAGCGTCCTTCTCGGTAACTGTTCTTATTATCATGGCGTTCTCCTTATAGTACCATTAATACTGTGCCTGCAGTGATAAGCACCGCACCTATGGCTGATTTTACTGTGAAGTCCTCGTGGAGAAATATCACTGCAAGGATAAGGGTGATGACAACGCTGAGCTTGTCTATGGGGGCGACCTTTGAAACGCTGCCCATTTGGATAGCCTTATAATAGCATAGCCACGAAGCACCTGTTGCAAGTCCTGAAAGGATAAGGAATACCCAGCTTTTTCTGCCTATAGAGCCTATGCCGCTTTGTGTGTGGGTGATGAACACCATGAGCCATGCCATAGCAAGCACAACGCAGGTACGCAGTGCGGTGGCAAGATTTGAGTTTACTCCTTCAATGCCGACCTTTGCAAGGACAGAGGTGAGCGCTGCGAAAACAGCGGAGAGAAGCGCAAACACGAACCACATAATACCACTTTCTTTCGTGAAAAAATTGTTTGCTCATGCCTTATTATAGCACCTAAAGGTGCTTTTTGCAATAGAATGAGCGGCAGGACGTGATATTTTACATCAGACCTGCCACTTATGCTTAGTTATTTGCGGCGAATATTTTTATTGTTCGTGAAAGTGCTGTTACCTGCTGAGGGGTACTGAATGCAGAGGGTGAGAAACGCACTGTGCCTTGCTCTATTGTGCCGAGGGTGGTATGGGTGACGGCGGCACACTGAAGTCCTCCACGGAGGGCGAAGCCTTTTTCGCTGAGATAGGAGGCGATCTCAGCGGAAGGGATATCACCGATGTTAAATGAAAGTATGGGGACTTTCTTTTGGTCTGCTTCATAGAACTTTATTTTATCTATGTCTGAAAGCTGTTCGTAGAGCTGTCTGCAGAGCTTTTCTTCGTGGGCTTTTATTACGGCAGGGGCCTTTTGGCGGACAAACGTTAGTCCCTCGCCAAGACCGATTATGCCCACTGTGTTAATTGTGCCGCTTTCAAGTTTTTCGGGGAGGAAAGGGGTCTGCTCAAGGAGGGCGGAGGTCGCACCTGTGCCACCCTCGATTATGGTAGACAGAGAATACTCGCCGTCTGAGATAAGAAGCCCTGTGCCTGTTGGTCCGTAGAGGGCTTTGTGACCTGCGGTGCAGAGAAAGTTGAAGCCGTCTGAGAGAGAAAGCTTCAAAAGCCCGCAGGCTTGTGCGCCGTCGGCTATAAAGCATATGCCGTGGGCTTTGCAGAGGGCGGCTAATTCACGGTATGGCATGAGCCTGCCTGTGACGTTTGAAGCCACTGTACAGCAGATACACTTAGTTTCGGGGGTTATAAGGCGGCGAAAGTTTTCTACTGTTTCGCTGTCTGTTTCTCCTGTTCGGGCAATAGAATATTTTACGTCTCTTGTTTTTGAAAGGGCATAGACGGGTCTTGCTACTGCGTTATGCTCATGGTCTGAGATTATCATATGACCACCGTACTGCATGACACCTTTTATCGCCATGTTAAGGGCATGGGTACAGTTGGCGGTGAAAGCCACGTTCTCGGTCTGTGCGCCGAACATTTCTGCCGCCTGCTGTCTGACGGTGAATATCTTTTCAGACACTCGCATGGAAAGCTTGTGACCGCTTCTGCCCGGGTTGCCGCCATAGCGTTCTACTGCCTGAGCGACGGCTTTTGCTACGGCAGGGGGCTTGGGGTAGGTGGTGGCTGAGTTATCAAAGTTTATTATGCTTCGGGTGTTTATTTTTCTCACCTCTTTTGCTCGAATATCACGTTTCTGAATGGTATGCGCTCTTTTTCAAGTATGGCGGTTATTTCTTCTGTGGGTGCGGTGACGGCTATGGAGTAGCCGCAGCCTGTGCCAAGGTCCTTCGGGGTGCGCTGTATTTCGCAGTAGTATTTTAAACTGTTCAGCAAGTTTTTTGCTTTCATTGCATAGGTTATGGAAGTCATGACTATAAGACTCTTTTTCATTTTTGTTGCTCCTTTATGCTGTACTTGTCCGTATACGCTTTTACGAATACACTTCAGTATATGCCGTTCACTGTTTGAGGGTGAACGTTGAAAGTTTTGTGAAAGGTAGGTGAAATTTGATAAAAGTTAATAGTCAGTTTAAATTTCGGGTGTACTATTTATAATATAAAAAAGAAAAGAGGTAAAAGCTTATGAACGGATTTATGTATAAGGTAGCGAGATTTTTTCAGGGCAGATATGGTATAGACAAGCTTTTTTACGGCATTTGCGGAGTGGCTGTGGTGCTTAGTGCGGCGAACTTGTTTGTAAGGTCACTTATTTTACAGCTTATGGTATACGCTGTGCTGGTGCTGGCGGTGGTGAGGGCGATGTCGAGAAACTGCCAGAAGCGATACGAGGAGAACATGAAGTTTGAGAGGGCTTTCAGGGGAATTGGCAGGAAATTTTCATTCTGGAAGAGAAAGTTTGCTGACAGAAAGACCCATGTTTATATAAAGTGCGGTGTATGCAAAAAGACGTTAAGGCTTCCGAAAGTAAAGGGTGAACATACTGTGAAATGCCCTAACTGTGCAAATAAGTTCAAGGTGAAGATCTGACCTGTTGCGGAATTTGCGGAAATGTGCTATACTATATAATATAGTATGATACTGTAGGGGTGCAAAGACAATGGGAATGGGCTGTCGAGGACGCCAGCCCCTACGGAAGTGTGTCAGGTACGATTTTTTTGCGAAAAGGGAGCGGCAGGAATGCAGAAAGTAAATTATCAGAAAATGCTGGAGGGCATTATAAAAAAACACGAGGAAAAGGGCGAAGTGCCGGCTTTGCTTTTGCATAGCTGTTGTGCGCCGTGTTCTTCTTATGTGCTTGAATATCTGTCGCAGTATTTTAAGATAACTGTGTTTTACTACAATCCGAACATTTATCCCCGTGAGGAGTACGATAAGCGTGTGGCGGAGCTTCAAAGGCTTATTGCACAAATGCCTATGAAAAATCCTGTTACGTTCGTGGAGCGTGGGTATGACGAGGGCGAGTTTTTTCAGGCTGTTAAGGGATTTGAGGATATACCTGAGGGTGGGGAGAGATGCTTTCGATGTTACAGGCTTAGGCTTGAACGGACGGCTCAGCTTGCCAGGGAGCTTGGCGCAGATTATTTTACCACAACGCTGTCTATTTCACCATACAAGAATGCTCAGAAGCTCAACGAGATATCGGAGGAGCTTGGGGAGATATATGATGTAAAGGCACTTCCTGCGGATTTCAAGAAGCGTGAGGGCTACAAGCGTTCCGTTCAGCTTTCAGCAGAATACGGGCTTTACAGGCAGGATTACTGCGGCTGTATCTTCTCAAAAAGAGAGCGTGAAAGGCTGGATACGATTACAACAAAATCTGAATAAATATAAAAATATTAACATTGCATAGAATGCTTGTACATATTATGATAACATATTTGGCTATATATAGCAAAAATAATATGCAAATTTGTGAAAAATGGCTAAAGATATGTGGTTAATTTGTGAAAAACGTTTATTGAAATACTTGTAAATGTGTGTTACAATATAGGCAAGATGTATGTTGAGGAGATATCGCTCAATATGTATCTAAAAATTATTAACAAAGATGGAGGAAAAACAAATGAAAATCTCTAAGATTTTGGCTGGTATGTCAGCTGCTGCTCTTGCTGCATCAATGATGTCACTCGCAGCATTTGCTGATGAAACAACTACTGTTAAGGCAGACCTCACTGGAGGTACTATCTCTCTCATTGATGAGAAGGACGATAACGGTGATCTTAAAAAGACAGGTGTTCTTACAGGAACAAACGTTAAGCTTGCAGATGTTTGCGGTGTTGATATTAATGTAACAGTTGGTGCAGACTCAGCTGCAAAGATTGAGGCTGGAGACTGGATAGGCGGTGGACTTGGTTACAACTCTGAGTCAACTGGTTGGGCTTCAACAGAGTGGTCATTCCAGGAGGGTGCTAAGGACGTAACAGGCGTTAAGGCTGCTGATGGTTCTTATGATTTTGTTCTGAAGGGAACAGATCCTGTATTTGCTGATACAGATACATTTGCTCAGGTATGGCTTCAGAACTGGACTACAGAGGACTTCACATTCAATGCTTTCACACTTCTTGACAAGGACGGCAATCCTCTCCTTGTTGTAGAGTCTGACAAGGAACAGGGCGGAAACTCTGTTGACCTCAGCGAATACAAGAAGCAGACAGAGGTTACACTTAACGGTGAAGGTCTGGCTACATCTGACGGCGGTAAGGTAAGAATCAACATCAAGCACCCATGGTGTGACGATGCACACAAGGCTGATTTCAACCTTGTTGATGATTGGAGCGTATTTGCAGGTGCTGACGCTATTGCTGTTACAGTTGATATCTCAAATGTAACTGACGCTTTCACAGCTTATCCATGCTTCACAAATGGTATTGAGAACGGTATTGGTTATTGGGAAGCCTCTGATAACAACCCTGCTGTTACAGTAAACGCTGACGGCACATACACATTTATCGTTAAGTTCCCTGCAGCTCTTGAAATGGACGCAAATAATATGTTCTTTGACATTGCTACAGACCTCGCTGGTACAGACGGCGAAGATCCTGCTGTTAAGATGGCTGTTAAGAAGGTTGTAGTTCTCAACAAGAGTGATGCTGAGCCAACAGATCCTTCTGAGTCAACAGCTGATTCAACAGATTCTGACGAGTCAAAGGTTATTCTTACAGATTCTTCAGACTCTAAGACTAACTCTGCTGCTACATCTTCTAAGGCTGCTAACAACGCATCTAACACAAACCCAAGCACAGGCGCTGCTGCTCTTGCTGCTGTAGGTGTTGCACTTGCTGGTGCTGCTGTAGTTGCTACTAAGAAGAGAAAGTAATCTGTAATTCAGATAATTCTTACTTAGAATAATTAAAGACCTGTCTTTCGGGACGGGTCTTTTTTTGTTGCTTTTTTATCGAAGTGGTGGTATAATTGATCTATAAACTGCGGAGGTGTTTTTATGCGTATAGTTTTTGATGATATTAAAGAGAGCCTTGCACCGAATTTCAAGGGCGGCGAGAAAAGCTTTGCAAGCAGGGTCTATTCTGACGGAAAGAACAAGATGATGAAAGGCAGGCTCGTGCCGGGGGCTTCTATCGGTTTGCACAGACATGAGGGCAACTGCGAGATGATATATGTTCTTGAGGGCAGTGGCAAAATGCTTTATGACGGCGGTGAGGAAAGACTGTCGGCAGGAGATTTCCATTACTGTCCTGAGGGTCATGAGCATAGCTTTATCAATGACGGCGACGGCGACCTTGTGTTTATTGCAGTTGTGCCAGCTCAGTAGATTTTTGCAGCTTTGTATCTGTGAAATAGTGGGTCAAAATGGCTTTGTAGTCTGAGCCTTTTTCTGCCATGGCATTTGCGCCATACTGGCTCATTCCTACGAGGTGTCCGAAGCCGTGAGAGGTGAAAGTGAATTTTGTGTTGGCAAAGGTGAACTCGAAACATGGCGAGGAGATATCAAGGATATCGCAGAATGTGTTGGGCTGTATATCATAGCCACAGACGGTCAGGTTCGTTACATAGCCTATGCCGTCTGTTTTTGTTTTGAGCCAACTGTCAGCATTGGCGAGGGGAGTGAAATTAATATCGGGGAAGCGGTCAAGAAGCTTGTCTTGAAATTCCTTGGCGGTGAGTGTCTGGGTACATTCTGTGGTGTCAAGGTCTTTGTCAGCGGAGCTGTCTACTGACAGAAGATATGGGATATCCTCTCCCCATGCGTTTTTGGCGGATTGGGTATGACCGTTTGAAGCAGCGTGAAAGGCGACGATTATCGGTTCGCCTTTATAGGTGAGGATATCGTCCTTGACGGCATTGACGGCAGATCTAACTTTTTTGTAGGCTTTTTCATAGTCGCTGCCGTAATATTCTTTGGCGGCTTTCAGGGTAAAAAAGCTTTGGTAGAGGGTGCTGTCATCGCTGATGAGTGCGCCTTTTAAGGCGGGAGTAGGCGACTGGGCTTCGGAGAGCTGTCGGTGGCATATGTAGGTATGGGCGAGGACGGCTTGCGCTTTCAGGGCTTCTTCGTCAAAGTCCGCAGGCATTTGTGCAAGCACTGAGCCTATCATATATTCTTCAAGGGTGAAGTTTTCGGTCTTGCCGCTTTCGGTGAAATATACGGCTATTTTTTCTTTTTCTGAAAATGCAGGTTTCAATGCGGACTCGTTTGGGCGAAGAAATACTATGGTCGGTATTATTGTAAGGATAACAGCAAATACTGCCATTATCTGTATCATGTCTTTCATATGGTTTGTCCTTTCTTTTTTGGGGTACTATATTATATTCATGCAGTGGAGCAAATATTCATACAGGGCAAATTTTTGTACTGCAAATTTTTAAATGGCGGAGATATGCGGTTTTGATTTGACAGGTTATCTTAATACTTGACAAAAATCTGAAAAAGGTGTATAATATAACTTATATTTATAATATACTTGAAAGTGAGATGATCTATTCAATGATAAATAATGCAGCAAGGTCGCTTTTATGCGAACAGTTTATAGCAAACAATACTATTGACCCTAAGCTTTATGACAGATATGTGGTAAAAAGAGGACTTAGAAACTCTGACGGTACAGGTGTTATGGCTGGTCTTACTAATATCTGTAACGTACACGGATATGTGGTAAACGAGGGTGAGAAATCTCCTATTCAAGGTCAGTTGATATACCGAGGATACAACATAAATGATCTGGTGTCCAACGCTCAGAAGGAGGACCGTTTTGGTTATGAGGAGATAGTTTATCTTCTGCTTATGGGCGATCTGCCTAACAGGGAGGAGCTTACTGCGTTCAAGGGAATGATGGCTGAAAACAGACCGCTCCCTAACAACTTCTTTGAGGACATGATACTTAAAGCTCCGTCAAAGAACATCATGAATAAAATGGCGATAACGATTCTGGCTCTTTACTCTTATGACGATAACCCTGAAAATCGTTCGCCTGAGTATGAAATGGCTACGGCTATCTCTATAATCTCTAAATTGCCTAACATCATGGTTTCGGCTTATCAGGTAAAGAAACGCTGCTATGACGGCGAAAGCTTGTTCATGCACCCTCTGATACCTACACATTCTACTGCGGAGATGATACTGTCGGCACTGCGTCCTGACAGACAGTTCACTGAGGAAGAGGCTAAGATACTTGATCTGCTGCTTATGCTCCACGCTGAGCATGGCGGAGGAAATAACTCGACTTTTTCCTGCCGTGTGCTTACATCTTCCGGAACGGATCCTTATTCTGCATACTCTGCGGCTATCGGTTCGCTTAAGGGTCCGCGTCATGGTGGTGCTAACCTTAAGGTGGCGGCAATGCACCAGTGCATAAAGGACAACGTTCAGAACTGGGAGGACGAGGGCGAGATCGCTGATTTCCTTACAAAGATACTCAACAAGGAAGCTTTTGACCACACTGGTCTTGTTTATGGCATGGGTCACGCTGTTTACACATTGTCTGACCCTAGAGCTGTCATACTCAGAGAGAATGCCAAGAAAATGGCTGAGAACACTGAGTTTGAGAGAGAATACAAGCTTCTTGAAGCGGTGGAAAGACTTACTCCTGAGCTGTTTAAGAAGATCAAGGGCAGTGACAAGGCGATGTGCGCTAATGTTGATATGTACTCGGGCTTTGTTTACAGTATGCTGGGTATTCCTGAGGATCTTTATACTCCTATGTTTGCCGTTTCAAGAATGGCAGGCTGGTGCGCACACAGATTTGAAGAGCTTGTAACAGGCAAGAGGATAATCCGTCCTGCATACAAGGCTATCTCAGGTGAGAAGAAGTATATCCCATTGGACGAAAGATAAGCAAAATAATTTTTACCTGTTCCTAATGGGCGGAAAAAGGCTTGAAATATTTTTGTGTATATGATATAATAGAATCGGGTATATGCCCGGTTCTATTTTTTTGTTTGGTGTATCAGGAGGGATCGCTTGAAAAATCTTAAATTGGCTGCTGTTTGTCTTTCTTGTCTTACTATGACAGGCTGTTCGGCACTGAATTTTTCTGTTGAGGGACTTATAAACGCCCCGAAGCTTACCTCTGAGCAAAGCGAGATACATCAGGCGCTTATCGAGAGCGTGGGCAGCAATATAACTCTGAAATATCCTAAAAACGGTGAATACCGCTCGGCTTATGTTATCGCAAATATCGACGATGAGCCTACGGACGAGGCTATGGTCTTCTATGAGTACACTTCAAACGGATCTGAGGAGGACGGCTTGAGGGTGAACATTCTCGACAAGGACGAGAAAGGCAAGTGGTATTCTGTGAAAGAGCTTGCAGGCGCAGGCACGGACATAGATCAGGTCATTATCTCGCCTATGGGAAGCAATAACCAGACGGACGTTTTTGTGGGATATCAAAATCTTACTAATGATGAAAAGACTATGGAGATATACAGCTATACCGACGGAGATTTCAAGCGTGTGGCGCTTGATACTTATTCGGTGCTGGAGCCTTTGGATATAAACAATGATGGTTATATAGAGCTTATCACCATTCAGAGAAGCACCAATAATGATACAGGTGCGGTGACGGCAAAGGCTTCTATGCTCAACATGAAAAACAATGAGATAACCCGCGGCGAGAACGTTGATATGTGCGATAATGTGACTTCTTATGTGTCATCAAAGACGGGAATGCTTGACAGCGGCAGGCGTGCTATTTTTATTGACGGACTGACTGCTGACGGAAAATTGCAGACGGAGATAATATACTACAGATATTCGGGACTTCAAAATCCTATGCAGCTTAGAAGCGAAAAGCTGCTGCCTTTATGCACAAGACCAGCGGGCTACTACAGTGAGGACATGGACGGCGACGGTGATGTGGAGATACCGTCAACTTCGCCTATGGTGGGTTATGAAAACGCTGTGGCAGACGAAATGCTCTATATGACTACATGGAGCGTTTACGAGGATTTTTATGATCTGAAAACAAAATACACAGGCTATTATGCCATATCTGACGGATATTTTGTAACGTTCCCAAAACGCTGGAACAGTTCTGTTACGGTGAAAAAGGACAGCGACACAAACGAGCTTGTTTTCTATAAATACACGGGAGATATAAACGAGAGCAACGAGGAGATAATGCGTATCGCTGTGTCTTCAAAGAATGATTCGGAGGATTATATCTCTGACGGATATGAGCTTATCGACAGCAAGGGTCAGCTTGATTATTTTGTGAAGCTTCCTCTTGACAGGCGTGAAAAGCTCATACCGACTATTGACGAAATTCAGAATAATTTTTACATAATAAACTGATCTTGGAGAGGAGTAAATGTAATGAAAAGAGTTTTGGTTTGCGAGGACGAAGATTCAATTAGAGAATTTGTGGTCATAAACCTTGTAAGAAGCGGTTACGAGGTAGTTGACGTAAACTGCGGTGAGGACGCTCTCAAAGCCTATGACGAAAAGGACGGCGGTTTTGACGTTGCTCTGCTTGATATTATGATGCCCGGCATCGACGGAATGCAGGTGTGCAAGAAGATAAGAGAGAAAAGCAACACTATCGGCATTATCATGCTTTCTGCAAAATCACAGGAAATGGATAAGATATCATGCCTTATGAGCGGTGCTGACGATTATATCACAAAGCCGTTCTCTATTTCTGAGCTTATTGCAAGAGTTGACGCTGTTTGCAGGCGTGTAAATCGTTCAGGCTCTAAGCCTGAGGAGGCTTCACAGATAGTTTCAGGTCCATTTACGCTTAATCTTAAGAGCAGAACTGTTTTCAAGAACGGTGAGCAGATAGACCTTACACAGGTGGAGTATCAGATAATGGAGTATTTCTTCAAAAATCAGAATACTGCACTTGACCGTTCAAGTATACTCAATCACATATGGGGCGAGAGCTATTACGGCGACGATAAGATAGTGGACGTGAATATCAGAAGAATAAGAATGAAGATAGAGGACGAGCCTTCTAATCCTAAGTATATCCTTACTATATGGGGCTTTGGCTACAAGTGGGCAGGCGGCTCTAACTGAGCTGTGAAAACATGATGAACGGAGTTTTTATCAGTTGAGCGGAAAAAAAAGAAAAAGCGGCAGACTCAGTATCACACAGCACTGGCTGAGAAATAATCTCGGGGTGGTCGTGGGAATACTTGTGGTGCTTGAAATACTGCTTATCGTGGTGGTTAGGAATTATTACTACAGCTCCACAAGGCAGTATCTTACATCTAAAATGAAGATAGTCACCACGGCGGTAGTGAACGCTTCAGGTGACGAGCAGACTAACTATAATTCTCAGATACGCTCCCTTGTGGAAAGCTATGACGAGAAAGACAAGATAGAGCTTATGGCTATCAAGACCGACGGTGAGGTCGATGTTACATCATCAGGCTTCTCTCCCTCGGAGAATGACAACATGACCGATTATGAGGACGCAAAGAAGTCCGACACGGGAATAGGCACACAGATATATGAGCTGTCAACAGGGGAAAAGGTCATGGCGATAACGTCGGTCATATCCCCGAAGGGAAGCGAATATGAGGCACTGAGAATGTTGTCTTCCATGAAAAATATCGACCATCAGATTTTTATTATGTCTATGATAATCACGGCTATCGTTGTGGCTGTCATAATGCTCATGTTTTTCTCGGGAATGTTTTTTATCAAATCTATTGTTTTGCCTATAAGAAGCATAAACAGCATAACAAGGCGGTATGCTACGGGAGATTTCAGCGAACGTCTTGAAAAGAAACGAAATGACGAGCTTGGCGAGCTTTGCGACTCTATCAACTACATGGCGCAGGAGCTTTCTAATACAGAACAGATGAAGAATGAGTTCATATCCTCTGTATCTCATGAGCTGAGAACTCCGCTTACCGCTATAAGGGGCTGGACGGAAACTGTTACCAGTATGTATGAGGACAAGGAAACCTTCAAGAAGGGTATGAGGGTCATCACAAGTGAGACGGAGAGGCTTTCGCAAATGGTTGAGGAGCTTCTTGACTTTTCGAGGATACAGGACAACAGACTCACGCTTATTATGGATACTATAGATATTCTTGCGGAGCTTGGGGAAACTGTGCTTATCTATCAGGAGAGGGCCAAGGCGCTTGGTATAACACTCAATTACTACGAGCCGAAAATGCTGCCGTTTGTTTACGGCGACAAGAACAGGCTTCGTCAGGTATTCATAAATATTGTGGACAACGCTATCAAATACTCCAACAAGGGCGACACTGTATCGGTGGAGGCTTATGAGGAGGACAATGAGGTATGTATTTCCATTTCCGATACGGGCATGGGAATATCAAAGGAAGACCTGCCAAAGGTCAAGACGAAATTCTTTAAGGCAAACCACACAAGACGTGGTTCGGGAATAGGTCTTGCGGTGGCAGACGAGATCATTCAGCGGCATGGCGGTACGCTGGAGATAAACAGTGAGCAGGGAGTAGGTACAACTGTGATGATAACGCTCCCTTGTATCGAGCAGAAGAAAAAGCCTGACAATCAGGCAACTGTAGACGTGGAGCTTATTTCTTCTGAGCCTATCGAAAACAACGACAACGTGCAGTAGACGCACACACCGCCTTGAAAGGAAAGAAAATGAGCAGTAAAGCACAAAGCAAGGAAAAATTCAAGTCAAAGATCGGTGGACAGGCTGTTATTGAGGGCGTTATGATGCGTGGCATCAACAAGGCGGCTATGGCTTGCCGCCTGCCTGACGGCACCATAGACCTGGAGGAGTGGGCGATAAAAGGCGGAAAAGATACGCCTTGGTACAGGAAAACGCCTTTTGTGAGGGGTATTTTCAGCTTCCTTACTTCTCTTATAGACGGTTACAAGTGCCTTACAAGGTCGGCTGAGAAGCAGATGACGGAGGAAGATGAGGAGGAGCAGACCAAGTTTGAACAGTGGCTGGACGATAAGCTGGGGGACAAGCTCGGTCCTATCATCACGGCGATATCTATGGTGCTGGGTGTGGGTCTGGCGATATTGCTGTTTATGTATCTGCCGTCGCTGGTGTCTAAATTCATAAGCAAGTTCATTGACCTGTCGGCTTTTGGAAAGAATCTTATCGAGGGTATTTTGAAGATAGCTATTTTCATTGGCTACACGGCTTTGACTGCTCTTACTAAGGATATCAGGCGTACATATGAATATCACGGTGCTGAACACAAGACTATCGCTTGCTATGAGCATGAAGAAGAGCTGACGGTTGAGAATGTGAAGAAATACACACGTTTTCACCCTCGATGCGGAACGAGCTTTATTTTCCTTGTGCTGTTCATAAGCATTTTTGTAAACACAATATTCAGAGTATCATGGGCAAGCATTTTGCTGAGAGTTGTTATAAAGATAGCGCTTCTGCCTATCGTTACGGGTATTGCTTACGAGCTTATAAGGCTTGCGGGAAAATATGACAATATTTTCACTAAGATAATCTCTGCACCGGGTCTGTGGATACAGAGGATAACTACAAGCGAGCCTGATGAAAGTCAGATAGAATGTGCGATCGCAGCACTGAAAGCTTGTATACCTGAAAATAAGGAAGATGACAAATGGTAAAAAAGAAACTGTTTGATAAATGTGTGGGACTGCTTGAAGAAAGCGGTCTTGGCGAGAACGCTGCTTGCGAGGTCACATGGGTGTTTGAAGATGTGGCTGAGGGGGAGGATATCACTCCTGAGCAGGAAAAGCGTATAAGCGACATTGTCACACGTCGCTGTGAGGGCTATCCTTTGCAGTATCTCCTTGGACAGTGGGAGTTTTATGGTCTGCCTTTCAAGGTGGGCGAGGGCGTGCTGATACCACGTCAGGACACGGAAACTATTGTTGACACGGCGTTGAAGATGTTTGCAGGCAAGAAGGATATCACTGTTATAGACCTTTGTTCAGGCTCGGGGTGCATTGGTATCACCCTTGAAAGGAAGCTTGACTGCGGTCGGGCAGTGTGTGTGGAAAAGTCTGAAAAGGCGGCAGAGTATCTCCGTGAGAATATAAGTCTGAACGGCTCGGGGGCTGAGATAGTCATGGGCGACGTTACAGACGAAAAGCTTGTGGAGGATATGCCTGAGGCTGACCTTATAGTGTGCAATCCCCCTTATCTCACAACAGAGGACATGGACGCTTTACAGCGTGAGGTCACTTTTGAGCCTGCGGAAGCTCTTTTCGGCGGTGAGGACGGCTTGGACTTCTATCGTGAGATAGTTCGCAAATGGAAGAAAAAGCTTAAAAGCGGCGGCGTTATGCTCTTTGAGATCGGTATCGGTCAGGAGGACGAAGTAATGCGGCTGATGATACAGCACGGCTTTAAGAACGTGAGATGCAGGAAAGACTTGTGCGGTGTTTACCGCTGTGTTTCGGGCATTTATGAGAAATAGTACGAAAATTTGTACAGATAGATAAATTGCGGTTACTGTACAGACAAACGGACAGTTAGTGTGATATGATATAGATACGGATAAAACACCGATAAGATAGGGAGGTCATATAAAATGGCGATAGACAAGAAGAAAAAAGAAGCCGTTAAGACGGTAGTAAAAATAACAGACGCAGAGGAAAAGAAAAAGGCTCTTGACACAGCGATAGCATATATTGAAAAGCAGTTCGGCAAGGGTGCGATCATGAAGCTTGGCGAGGCTAAGGCTATGGATATCGAGGCTATACCGACAGGCTCAATGACCCTTGATATGGCACTTGGTATTGGAGGAGTGCCGAGAGGAAGAATTATTGAGATATACGGACCTGAATCATCAGGTAAGACAACGGTCGCACTTCATGTTATCGCAGAAACGCAGAAAATGGGCGGCGAGGTAGCTTTTATCGACGTTGAGCATGCTCTTGACCCTGTTTATGCAGGTCAGCTTGGCGTTGATATCGACAATATGCTGGTATCACAGCCTGACAGCGGTGAGCAGGCTTTGGAGATAGCCGAGGCTCTGGCTCGTTCAGGTGCTATCGACTGTATCGTTATCGACTCTGTTGCGGCTATGGTAACAAAATCTGAGATAGACGGCGAAATGGGCGACACTCACGTTGGTCAGCTTGCAAGACTTATGTCTCAGGCTATGAGAAAGCTCACATCTGTTATCGCAAAGTCCAATACAACGGCTATATTTATCAATCAGGTCCGTGAGAAGATAGGTGTTATGTACGGAAACCCTGAAACTACTCCAGGCGGACGTGCTTTGAAGTTCTACGCTTCTGTAAGAATAGAGGTCAGACGTGGAGAGCAGATAAAGAACGGCTCTGAGGTCATTGGTAACAGAACAAAGTGCAAGGTGGTAAAGAACAAGGTAGCACCGCCGTTCAAGGAGTGCGAGTTCGATATCATGTACGGCAAGGGCATCTCCCGTGTGGGCGAGGTGCTTGACATGGCGGTAGACCTTGATATCGTTAAGAAGGGCGGAGCTTGGTTCAGCTACAACGATATGAAACTTGGTCAGGGACGTGACAACGCTAAGGAGTTCCTGCTGAACAATCCTGATATCATGGACGAGATAGAAGCCAAGATAAAGGAACATCAGGCGGAGCTTGTGCTTGCGGCACAGAAAGATAAAAAGGCCAAGAAGCTTGAAGAAAAGGCTAACGCAGGTGCTGCGGCTCAGAGTGCAAATGAAGATATGGCTGCTGACAAGCCTGAGAAGAAGATACGCAAGGCGGCAAGCGACAAGTCTGTTGTGGCAAAGCCTGAGGAGGACTTCGAGGAGTTCGCTCCTGTTGACATAAGCGAGCTTGGTGACTGATAAATGCTTAAAATAACGGGCGTTTCAAAATACAAGGGCAGCACATACATGATAGAGTTTGAGGAGGGCGAAACGGCTTTTCTCAACTACGAGATAGTGTCTGCCTATGGTCTGAAAGCAGGGCTTGATATGCCTGAGTCTGCTTGGGAGAAGATAGTTTTTGACAACGAGTTCAGAAAGGCTAAGGAAAGGGCTTTGTATCTCCTTGACTACAGGGACTATTCCTATGTGGAGCTTTACAAGAAGCTTGAGAAAAATTACAGCGAGGAGATATGCGACGCTGTAATGGATAAGATGCTGGAGCTTGGGACGGTCAATGACAGGCGGTATGCTCAGGGGCTTGCGAGGACTTATGTGGAAGTGCGTAAATACGGATATTACCGTGCTTATCAGCAGATGAGACAGAAAGGGCTTACGAAGCCTATAATAGAGGAAGCTCTGGAGGAATACAGCGAGGGTACATACGAACGGCTGTATGAGCTTGTGGAGCGAAAGTATCTCAGATATCTTGACGGAGAAAAGGGTGACATAAAGGTAAAAAACGCCCTTGTGCGTTTGGGGTATTCATACGACATAATAAAAGAGGTGCTTGCTGACATAAAACAGGAGTACGGCGACGAATAAAGGAGCAAAGAATGAAAAAGATCATTTTTGCGGCGGCTATACTGAGTGCGGCGGTCATGACAGGCTGTTCGCTGAGCTTTGACGGCACAGACAGCTCTCAGCCTGCGGAAAATGTTCAGGGCAGTGAGAACGCTGTGACAACGCAGGGAACTGATACGGAAAGCGAAGAAGCCGCTGACCCGCTTGAAGTGGCAAAGGACGTTGCGGCAATGTATCTTAAAGCCGCAAACGCTGAGTTTGACCAATCAATGGTAAAGCTTATGACAGACGATTATGCCGCTGACTATGAATATATGAAAAAGAACATGGGCGGCGACAATGAATACGGTGAGGACGAGCAGATAAGCGGAGTAAGATATAGCTTTGACAAGGATAAGTGCGGCTTTATCGACAAGGTGAACATCTCGGAGGAGTATTCAAAGGCGGCGGAGCTTTATGTGACCATAGCTTATGACAGCTCTGAGGGAGAGGTCACGTCATCGCAGTATATTCTTATGGTGCTTGACAAGGACAATGATTGGAAAGTTTGCTTTGCAGGCTCTAAGGCGCAGGCTTACGCAGACGGAATTATAACTGACGAAAACTCGGAAAAGGCAGAGGCTAACGCTCAGGCGGTATATGAGGCGGCAGAAAAGGCAGTCACGGAGCTTTCAAAAGACAAGAGCTACAAGTTTGAGTACATGAACTACATTTCCACAGAGACGGATAAGTTCATAGAAAAGATAAAGGAACAGCTTCCTGATGAGCTTAAGGATACATATTTCACTGTTTTTATTGATGAAGGAAAGCTTGATTATGTTGTTTGGTCGCAGGAAGCAGGGGCTGAGATAACTGTTACTTACCCTGAGAAGAAAAACTGACGGCGCAAAAGTGCTTGACAAAATATATGGCGTGGTGTATGATATAGGTAACCACGAGATTGATTGTGTTCACAGTGACATACAAAAGAAATCCTCGAAAGTTGCAGCTTTCGGGGATTTCTTTTGGGATCATGCCGGACTTACTTTCTGTATGCTTTTGGCTTTGTGGAAATTTTATAAATATTTTGATTTTTGTCATACAATAGTGACTAAAAGGGCTTGACAAAACTGTGTAAAAGTGAGATAATAAGATAGATTATTGTGATACTTTATGCCGTCCGTTGGCGGTGTAGGATTGGAGATTTTTTCATGGCAACTAGAGTGGGAATGGTTTCTCTCGGATGTCCTAAAAATCAGGTGGACGCTGAGCATATGCTCTATGATCTGCGCAAAGAGGGTTTTCAGATAGTTTCTGACGCAGCCCTTTCTGATGTGGTCATTATAAATACCTGTGGATTTATCGAGTCGGCTAAACAGGAGGCTATAGACACTATACTTGAGTTCTGTACTCTCAAGCAGGAGGGCAGGATAAAGGCGGTAATAGCTACGGGCTGTCTTGCTGAAAGATACCGTGACGAAATGAAAAAGGAGATCCCTGAGCTTGACGCTGTTGTGGGAATAGGCTCTAACGGAAAAATTTGCGATATCATAAGAGAGATACTGCTGGATAAGCAGGCGGTCTGTTCTTATGGCGCAAAAACTGAGCTTTCCATGGAGGGCGGAAGAATTATTTCTACTGAGCCTTTCTATGCGTATATAAAGATAGCCGAGGGTTGCAGCAACAACTGCACTTACTGCGCTATCCCGTCTATAAGAGGAAAATACAGAAGCAGACGCATGGAGGATATCGTCAAGGAAGCCAGATGGCTGGCTGAGAACGGCGTTACGGAGCTTGTAGTTGTGGCGCAGGATACAACACGCTATGGCGAGGATATATACGGCAAGTCTATGCTTCCTGAATTGCTCACGGCTCTTTGCGAGATAGACGGCTTCAAGTGGATAAGAACGCTTTATTGCTATCCTGAGAGGATAACGGACGAATTGCTGGACGTTATCGCTAAAGAGGACAAGCTTGTAAAGTATCTTGATATGCCTATACAGCACTGCGACAAGACCATACTTAAAAGAATGAACCGCCATGGGGACAGAGAGACCCTTACGGCGCTTATAAAGAAGATAAGAGAAAAGATACCGAACGTTACGCTGAGAACAACTCTTATTACAGGCTTCCCAGGGGAAACTGAGGAACAGTTCGAGGAGCTTTGTGAGTTTGTAAAGGAAATCCGCTTTGAAAGGCTCGGCTGTTTTGCTTACTCGCCTGAGGAGGGTACGCCTGCGGAGAAGTTTGAAGATCAGGTGCCTTTAAAGGACAGAGAGCGCAGAGCGGAGATAATAATGGAAGAACAGATGATTATTTCCGACAGCCTTAATGAGGCTGCTCTCGACAGCGAAGTCGAGGTGGTTTGCGAGGGCTTTGACAGATATGCCGAGTGTTACTACGGCAGAAGTCAGGCGGACGCACCTGAGATAGACGGAAAGATATTCTTCCTGAGCGAGGATAAAGTTAGGGTCGGCGAGTATGTCAAGGTAAAAATTGACGATACTATGGATTATGACCTTATCGGCTCAAAAATGTAGATGAAAGGGACTTGATATGAACCTGCCAAATAAACTTACAGTGCTTAGAGTAATATTGATACCGTTTTTCCTGCTGTTCGTGCTGCTTTTCAAGATACCGCATCACATGGTGTTTGCGCTTATCGTGTTCGCTGCGGCTTCAATTACAGACTGGTTTGACGGCAAGATAGCAAGAAAGCACAATCTTGTTACAACATTCGGAAAGTTTCTTGACCCGCTTGCAGACAAGCTTCTTGTTATGACGGCGCTTATCTGCTTCACATTTGAACGTTGGATAGACCCTGTTGCGGTGGTACTGATACTTGCGAGAGAGTTTATGGTAACGGGTCTTAGACTTGTTGTGGCAAGCGAGGGCGTTGTGGTCGCTGCAGGAATATGGGGCAAGCTGAAAACGGCTTTCACCATGGTTGCTCTTATTGCTATAATGGTGCTTCAGATAATTTTTCCTGCACCAAAGGGAAGCCCTGATTTCACTTGGGGTACACCGATATTCCTTGTAAACGAGATACTCATTTGGATAGCGGTTGTGCTTACCGTTATTTCCGGTGCAGTTTATCTCAAGGGATACTGGAAGTATATAGATTCGGGCAAATAATGTGGCCTGCCGACGTGTTGCGGCATATGATAACTTAATATATAAATGCGTATCAGCAAGAGTAGCTGTGAGGTAATTTTCAGAGAGGAGCCGTTTGGTGCAAGGCTTCAAGGACTTTCAGTGAAGTGCGGCTGACAGCAGGGAGCGAACAACGGCGAAAGCTTAGTATTCCTCTCCGTAGGGTCTGCGTTAAAGATATTGAGCTGTACAAAATTTTGTACAGGAAATCGGAGTGGGACCGTAGATCATAATCTGCCTCCGGAGTGGTGAAACGCCATTCCGGAGGTTTTTTCTTAGAAAGGGAGAGATAGATATGACGATTTTGGAAAATATAAAGCATGATATTCAGACTATAAAGGACAGAGATCCTGCGGCAACGAGCACGCTGGAGATCCTCACATATTCGGGGCTTCACGCTGTGGCTTTTTACAGGGTGTCGCACTGGTTCTATGTTCACAAGCACAAGGTCATCGCAAGATGTATTTCGCAGTTTGCAAGAATGTTGACAGGTATCGAGATACACCCAGGTGCTAAGATAGGCAAGGGTCTGCTTATCGACCACGGCTCGGGTGTTGTTATAGGTGAGACCGCTGAGATAGGCGATTACTGCCTGCTGTATCAGGGCTGTACCCTTGGCGGAACAGGTAAAGATCACGGTAAAAGACACCCGACCCTTGGAAACAATGTTATGGTAGGGTGCGGTGCAAAGGTGCTTGGACCATTCACTGTGGGGGACAATGCAAAGATAGCTGCAAATGCGGTAGTTCTTGAGCCTGTGCCTGCAAACTCAACGGCTGTGGGCGTGCCTGCAAGGATAGTTAAGCAGAACGGCAAGCGCACCTGCGACCTCGATCAGGTGCATATCCCTGATCCTGTGGCTCAGGAGCTTTGCCAGACAAGAATACAGATAGCTAAGCTGGAGAAGAGAGTGGCTGAGCTTGAAAAGATTGGAAAGAAAGAGCAGTAAAATATAAGGAAAGAGGTAAAGATAAATGAACATTTATAATACGCTTACTCACAAGATCGAAAAATTTGTACCAAACGAGCCGGGCAAGGTGTCAATGTATACCTGCGGTCCTACAGTTTATCACTATGCCCATATCGGCAATCTGAGAAGCTATATAATGGAGGACGTTTTGGAAAAGTATCTCCGCTATGACGGTTATGACGTAAAGAGAGTAATGAACATCACGGACGTTGGTCATCTTACTTCTGACGGTGATACAGGCGATGATAAAATGCTCAAGGGCGCAAAGCGTGAGCATAAGACTGTTATGGAGATCGCAAAATTCTACACCGACGCTTTCTTTGAGGACTGCAAGAAGCTAAATATCAAAAGACCTGACGTTGTTGAGCCTGCAACGGGCTGTATTGGTGATTTTATCAAGGTGATATCTGCTCTTATGGACAAGGGCTATGCTTATGAGGCAGGTGGAAACATCTATTTTGATACTTCAAAGCTGAAAGAGTATTATGTTTTCCACAACTTTAATGAGGAAGATCTTGAGGTCGGCGTTCGTGAGGGCGTTGAGGAGGACACAAACAAGCGCAACAAGGCTGACTTTGTACTGTGGTTCACAAAGTCTAAGTTCGACGATCAGGAGCTTAAGTGGGATTCCCCTTGGGGTGTGGGCTACCCTGGCTGGCATATCGAGTGCTCTTGCATTTCAATGAAACATCTTGGCGAAAGACTTGACATTCACTGCGGCGGTATCGACAACGCTTTCCCACACCACACAAACGAGATAGCACAGTCTGAGGCTTATCTTGGTCACAAGTGGTGCAACTACTGGTTCCATATCCTGCACCTTAACACAAACAGCGGAAAGATGTCAAAGTCAAAGGGCGAGTTCCTTACTGTTTCACTGCTGGAGTCAAAGGGCTATGACCCACTGGTATACAGATTTTTCTGCTTGCAGTCACACTACAGAAAGTCACTTGTTTTCACATACGAAAACCTTGACAACGCAAAGACAGCATACAACAAGCTCACTGCAAGGATAGCACAGCTTATGGCTGGCAAGAAGCCTGACGAGGTGGTTGAGCTTGAGGATTTTGAGAAGTTCAAGGGTAGCTTCAAGGCGGCACTTGATGACGATATAAACACTTCAAATGCTATCACTGTTTTGTATGACGTTCTCAAGGCTGACACAAACAACGAAACAAAGCTTGCACTTATTGAGGACTTCGACAAGGTGCTTTCACTGGGACTTATGGAGGCTGCTAAAAAGCTGAACAGCGGTGAGGGCGAGGAGGATATCCCTGAGGAGGTCAAGGCACTTGTGGAGGAGCGTAAAGCTGCAAGAAAGGCTAAGGACTTTGCAAAGGCCGACGAGCTGAGAGATAAGATAGGCGAGCTTGGCTATATCGTTGAGGAAACAAGACAGGGCACAAAGATAAAGAAAAAGTAAAGGAGCTTTAAATGAGCAAAAATAAACAGGATCTGGGTCCATACCGCAGAAAACAGTTTCAGACGTATTTTCAGTTTTCACTTATAGCAATTTGCTTTGTTATAATCTTTGTTCTCTTTTACGCCTGCACTGGCAGCAGCAAGAACGATATAGACTATACTGATGCAAAGGTGATACAGATGGACGAACCTGCCGATGACAGCCCTGTGGTGGTTTTTGAAACAAATAAGGGAACTTTCAAGGCTGTGCTTTTCCCTGATGAAGCACCGAACTATTGCAAGTTTTTCACTGGACTTGTGGAAAAGGGCTATTATGACGGCACTTATGTGAGCATGGTGCAGGACGGTGTGTATTTTATAGGTGGAACAAAGCAGGCTGACGGTCAGACAACTTCTGACACTGACACCACCACTATCGAGGCGGAGTATTCAAAAAACCTGTGGCCTTTAAAAGGTGCGCTTTGTGCATACACGCAGGAGCAAGGTCACTTGTTCAGCAAGAAGAAGGTTTCAAACAGCTATCTTCTTTTTGTTGATAACTATGACCTTACCGAGGAGGAGCAGGCGGAGCTTGACAGCAAGCTTGCAGACAGCAACAATATCCCTGAGGATATTACCGATGCTTTTGAGAAATATGGCGGTGTGCTGAATTTCTCTCAGCAGTATACTGTTTTCGGTCAGGTATATGACGGTATGGATATTTATGACGAGATATGCGGCACTGATGTGGCTGACTCTGAGACGCTGAAGCCTAGGGAGGACATACAATTCACAAAGGTGTATATGTCTACCTACGGAGAGAATAAAAACAGCAATGCTTTTGCAGGCAGTGCGGATAGTTCTGAGGTTTCTGAGAGTGCGGTCGACAGTGCAGACACAAGCTCGGAGATGTAAATTAATCATATCAATTAAAGCGAACGGGTGGATGCCTGTTCGCTTTTTATATTCACTGAAAATTCATTATTTATTTGTTTATTTCACTATAAATTTGTATTAAGCTCTGCTATACTACTCTTTAGAACATAAAGATTTTAACATTGATTTCGTATGAACCAAGGCTTAAAATCAGAAGATTTTATACTTAATATAAGAATATGAAACACAAATGCTATTATATTAGACATAACGGCTTATATTGTAAATTACATTAATAACGTTAGCCGAGCCACAGTTCTTGACTTTATGAGCTTATTGTGGTAAACTTAAAACCAAGTCCATGTGTGAAAAAATTTCGGCAGTCCTGGATCATATGTGCGTTGAGCCGAGGGTTAAGCTTTCAAGGGTGTTGGATGATATTAACGAATTTTTTTAGTAACAGAATAGGCAGGAAAGTTCTGTCTTTAAAATAGGAGGAAAATTTATGAGCGAATACAAGATCTACTCATTGCATATGGGTAAGGCAAAATGTGCTGTTGATTTGGGCGATGGCTCTGAGCGTGGAGAGTATGTAAATCAGGATTACATTCTCAACAAAATGGGCAGACCACACAGAAGCATAAGCCTTATGTACTGCTACTATCCGCTGGATAAGGAGTTCCCTGGAAGAATTTCTGAGGTAATGAAAGACGAAGATGTTTCTTTTGCATGGGATTATCCATATGATGATTATTTCACATACAAGGGCGGTCTTGAGGGCAACACAGAGGGCGAGCCTTTTACCTTCATGAGAGATGTAAGACGTCATGGACAGGACGTTACACTCACACTTACAGTTGACCCACACGTTTCAGACGAACAGCTTATCGCTATCGCAAATGACCTTAGACCTTTCGGCAGACTTCTTCTTAGAATAAACCATGAAGCTACAGGCAACTGGTTCTCATTCAACAAGAGATGCACTTATCAGGAAGTTGCTGATTTCTACTGCCGTTTCAATAAGATACTTAAGGAATATGCACCAAATGTTTCTACTATTCTTTGTGTCGGTGGCATTGAAGATCTTAACAAGAAGGAGATCGAAAAGGAAGCAGAGTTTTCACAGGCTGTCAAGGAGACAGACATCTGGTCTGTTGACAAGTACATGGCTCTTCACTGGGGTTGGCCTTATGACGTTGCTGAAAGAGGCGGCACAAGCCACAGCAGAAGCAAGGTCAAGGACATATACGATATGACAAAGCGTTCTTTTGAGAGATTCAAGGAGATAAACGGCGGCGTTACAAAGCCAATGGTAATGAGCGAGTTCAACGCTGACGGCGATGTTACAGGTCCATATGATCAGGCAGCAATGGTAAAGGAATTCTGCGATATGCTCAAGGCTGACGGCGAGGACTGGTTCTCAGGCTTCACATTCTATCAGTTCAGAGACAGAGGACGTCTTGGTCTTGAGATTCAGGACCCTAACTATGCTGACTGCGGTATCGAGCAGCCTGTTATGAAGACATACAAGGAAATAATCCACGATGATTTCTTCAAGCCTGCAATGACAAGGGGCGACGAGGTTAAACTGCCATGCACGCTTCGTTGGGGCGGTTCTGAGGACGCTGAGGGTCTTGAGATCCCTCTCCACTTTGAAAAGAATCCACACTTCTGCGAGGTTATATTTGATGATGATTCAAACATCATGATGGAGATAAACGGCAAGTGGTTCTATAAGTCACCTGAGGCAAAGACAATCGACCTTATGGCAGCTTTCTTTGAGAAGCCGCTGGAGGGTGAGGCTGATCTGACTCTCAGATTTTTTGCTCCTCCTGCAAGCGGTGAGAATGATCTGTCTATTGAGGACGGACTTATGAACAGCTACACAGAGATCAAGAAGCTTCCTGATATCCGTATCAGATTCGAGCCTGTTGAACTTTAATATCAAAAAATTTAAGGGACGGTTTTGCCGTCCCTTTTTGTGTGATATTTCGGCTTATACAAACGAGTGTAGGTAAAGGGGCGAACAGTGTTCGCCCCTACAATAAAAAGCCATTTACTGTACGAGTTTTTGTACAGCAAACGGCTTTTTTGTTATTTATCACACGGTGCTTGTCTTGACATTATCTGCATTGCGGCTTTAAGACCGTCAACGGCAGCGGACATTATGCCTCCTGCATAGCCTGCACCCTCGCCACAGGGATAGAGATTTTCCACTGAGAGAGATACCATATCTGCGTTTCGTGTAATGCGAACAGGGGAGCTTGTACGGGTTTCGGGTGCGGTGAGCATTGCACCTTTATCGCCGAAGCATTTCATTTTTCGTGAGAAATTCTGCAAGCCTCCCTCCAGCATATCAGTCACGAATTTAGGGAATACATCACGAAGCTCTGTCGCCTTACAACCAAGTGCGTAGGTGGGTGAAACTGTGCCTGCTATTTCAGGCTTGCCATCAAGAAATCCGCCAACTGTCGTGCCTGCGCCTTTATATGAGCCTGTGAGAGTATAAGCTTTTTGCTCTATAGACCGTGCGAAAGCCACTCCGTCAAGCGGGCAGTGACCAAAGTCGTCAGGGGTAACGGCCACGACAACTGCAGCGTTTGCGTTTTCACCGTCACGGGCAAACTCGCTCATGCCATTTGTGACAGTGCCTCCGCTTTCAGAAGCTGACGGCACAACTGTACCGCCTGGACACATACAAAAAGTGTAAACACCTCTGCCGTTTTTATCACGCCATGAAAGCTGATATTCACCCTTTGGAAGCAGTGGATTGCCTGCATGGTCACCGTATAAGCTTTCGTCAACAGCCGCCTGCTTATGTTCTATTCTTGCGCCAACAGAGAACGGCTTAGGCTCCAGAAAGATGTTTTTGCACTGCAAAAGCTCAAAAGTATCCCTTGCGGAATGACCAATAGCAAGTATAACGGCAGACACTTTTTCGCTCTTGTCACCTGCTGAGATAGTCTGCACCCTGCCGTTAGCGATAGACAGATCAGTGAGGGCAGTGTCAAATCTTACCTCGCCCCCAAGCTCTATTATCCTTTTTCTGATAGCCGTGACGATATTTCGCAGATTGTCAGTGCCGATATGCGGTTTAGCTTTTGTGAGGATCTCTTTCGGCGCACCGAAATCCACGAAGCGTTCAAGAACATATCTGCAAAGAGGGTCTTTTATTCGTGTGGTGAGCTTGCCGTCAGAAAATGTGCCTGCACCACCTTCACCGAATTGCACGTTGCAATTGGTGTCAAGCTCGCCTGTGAGCCAGAATTTCTGTACCGATGCAGTACGTTTTTCCATTGAGCTGCCACGCTCTAAAATAATCGGTCTATATCCCTGCTCGGCAAGGGCAAGCCCTGCGAACATTCCTGCTGGTCCAAAACCTGCAATGACAACTTTGCCCTCTGCTTTTTCTGTGGATATGACAGGCTTGTAAACACTGCGCTCAACATAGGTCAGGGAAGTGTTCTTCTCACAAAGCTTCTTTTCAAGGTCGGCACTATCAAGTGTCACGAAAACTGAGTGGACAAAGTGAATGTCGTTGCGCTTTCGTGCATCAAGAGAGCTTTTGTGTATCTCGCAGTCTATGGCGTGCTTTGAGGCACTGCCTAGCTTTTTCAGAGCGGTGGAGATAACTTCCTGCTCTGTTGCGTTAAGGGGGGAACTTATTTGATTTACTATTATTGGCATATATCCTCCTGCATTTTTACCGAAAAATCGGGACGAATAGATCGTCCCGATAAAATTCTATTAGTCTGAAACAACTATCTGTATCTCGTTTTTGCCGAAACCCCAAACGTTGTTGTAGGTCGGTGAATAGATTATAGCCTCTCGAGCATAAGAACCAGAGTCAATTATGTCGCTGAGATTGACCTCAGCGTATAAGTCGCTGTCTTTAAGATTGTTTATCACATCTTCAGGACCGTAGACCTTGACGTTTGTGAGCTTTTTTGTTTCTATCTCAGTGGACTTGCCTGACGGCTTGCCCGTTGCGATGATATGGTCTGATGTTATGGTGAACTCCTTAGAGGTGTATCCCTCTGAGTCAAAGGATACACGAACGTTTTCATCGCCATTCATATTGATCTCACCTGAGTTGAGAGGGATCTTGAAGCTGAACACCTTTGCAAGGTTTATCTCTGAAAGTTTTATGGAGCCGATAGTGAGCGTTTCTGTATCTGAGTCGTCAAGATTTGGCGATACCACAGATATCTCTTTCTCGGAAAGCTTCAGTGGCAGTGAGCTGACATCAAAATTATCCGTACAATTAGAGATATCTACCTTTAGCTTTGCTGTCTTTTTCTTGTAGATAACAAAATTCACATCGACAGACTTTGTATCCTTGACCTCTATTTTAGATGGATCAACAACGTTGTCGTCATCGTCATAGAATACGATATCCTGTGTGTTGATAGTCGTGTCCTCGGATATTTTCTTTGATTTTGAGATCTGTGCCACCGCTTTGCTTATGTTGTCAAGGTCATTTTTCGGACCTTCAACTGTTATCTCGCTTGGCGATGTGGTAGTTTCTTTAAGGATATAGCCCTCCTCAGCGCTTATGAGCGGGGCTTCTGCGGTGAGTGGGATAGTCTTTGTGGTAAGTCTGTCAAACTCCACAGAAACAGTGTCAGGGTTGACAGAAACTACAGTTACCTTGTCGGTGGAATGTGATGATTTGACGTCGATGTCAAGGTCGTAGGTACCCTCTTTTGTTACGTCATCAAGATTGACAGTTGCCACAAGATCTGCGGCAGTATAGCTGCCTATCTCATAGTTCATGCCCTTTATCTCAACGTCTACGGAGATATCCTTATAGTTGAGTGCGGAAAGTCCTTTTTCTTTTGCCTGCGTTCCGTCAAGTGAGAACACAACAGGAACGTTTGTTATAGTCTTATTTATTGTAGGATACTGAGTGATAGAAAGGGCAAACCATATTATTACAGCAATGATTATGGAAAGTATTCTCAGACCAAAGTCTGCACCATGGCGATTTTCTTTTTTAGCCTTTTTTACTTTTTCCATTTTGAAATCACCCTTCCTGCAAAAGAATTTTCTCTAATGGAATTAGCGTCCTTTTCAGGCAAAAGACGATTGTCCAGAAGTCTTTTCAGAGAGTCCTTTGAATATCCTCTGGTAAGCTCTCCGTTTTCGGCAACTGAGATGTTGCCTGTTTCCTCAGATACCACGACGACTATTGCGTCAGAGTTTTCGCTCATTCCGATAGCTGCACGGTGTCTTGAACCGAGTTGTTTGTTTATAAGTTCGTCTTTCTGCGGCCTTGGCAAGAAACAGCCTGCCGCAAGTATTATTCCGTCTCTGATTATTACAGCACCATCATGGAGCGGTGTATTCGGGAAGAATATGTTTCCGAATATCGCTGTTGACGGTATGCAGTTGAGTATCGTTCCTGTAGCTATCTGTTCACCAAGCTTTGTCTTTCTCTCACAGATTATAAGCGCACCTGTTTTGGTGGAAGAAAGACTTGCGGCAGAATCACATATAGCGTCAATAGCTTTTTTCCAATGTTCGGTGTTGTCGTCAGAGTCACTTGAGCTAAAGAAATTAAAGCCACCCAGACTTGTTCGTCCAACCTTTTCAAGAACACGTCTGAGTTCAGGCTGAAACATTATGATAAGGGCAAGGAAGCCCCACTGGAAGCAGATCCTTAGCAAAAATCTGATAGTTTGCAAATTAAAGAATACTGCAAGCAGGTAGCAACCTATAAGTATAAGGATACCTTTTGTGAGCTGCTGCGCCCTTGTTTCGCGAATAAGCTTTATGCCGTGGAATATCAGAAAGGAGAGGATAGCAATATCGACAATGTCATTAAGACCTATTGATGTAAAAACGCCCCAAATAGCGTTTATAACATAAGCGATACTGTCAAGCATAGTTCACACCCTTTCGATAATTTCTGTAAATGTAATGAAAAAAACAAAACAAATACAGATGATTTTATATACATTAATAGTATATCATATTTTTTCGCAAAGTACAAGGGTTGAACAAGATTTTTTTTAATAAAAAGCGGACCTTTTTTCAGTCCGCTTCTATATCAGCTCTCTTTTGGCAGATAAAATCTTCCTGAGAGTTTTTGTGTTTTTACTTCGTTTATGAAGGCTTTCGGATCGGCTTCTTTTACAGCGTGTATGACCTTTTTGGTCTGTGCCGCTGATACTACTGAATAGACGATCTGTCTTTCGCAGTGTTCATAAGACCCCTCGCCGTCAAGTATGGTCGCGCCATGCTGGCTCACTGCATAAATAGCGTCTGCTATCTCTTTGGGCTTGTTTGTTACGATAAGCAAGGTGCTTTGCTGGAATTTTTTGTAGAGCATATGCAAAACGGTTGTTGAAGCATATTGAAAGATGATAGAATACAGTGCTTTGTCCCAGCCGAACATAAAGCCTGCAACGCACAATATGACTGCATTGAAGCCAAGTATAACATTGAAGGTGTCCATATTGCTTTTCTCTGAAAGATAAATGGATATAAAGTCCGTTCCACCTGATGTTGCGCCACGATTAAGGCAGAGGCTAATGGCAACGCCGTTTATCATTCCTCCGAAGATGCTTATGAGAAGCACGTCCTGGGTGATTATGTGATTGGGGATAAGGTCGGTGAAAAAGCTGTTGAGCAGTATCATCACGCAGGAAAAACCCGTGAACTTTTTGCCGATAAATCTGAAACCGATATACACGGGGATTATGTTCAGAGTTATGTTTATGATGCTGAACGGAAGCATTATGCCTGCAAGCTGTTTCACTGCACGCTGTATGAGTATGGACATTCCTGTCATTCCGCCTGGGTAAAGGCCGCCTGTGTTTACAAAGGTCTTTGTGTTTAGCGCCATCAGAAAGGCGGCGACAGTCACGGCGATAATTGTGAAAATGTCTTTTCTGATATTTTTTTTCATGGCTTTGCCACTCCTTTCATATTCAGCAATTATTCTCCTTTAAGCTCGGCAAATTTTTTCTGCATGGTAGGGTTATTTTTGGTAAGGCTCTTGATAGTGAGAGCGTCAGCCTTTTTGTTAGCAAGGCGCAGATTGTTTTCTGATGAAATAAGATTTTCTTTTATCTTTGTGAGATGTGCTATAGACTTGTCTATTTCTGTGATAGCTTCGCCAAAACGTCTGCTTGCAAGTTCATAGTTTCGGGCAAAGCCCTCCTTGAAAGTGTTGATGTTTTGCTCAAACATTGTGATGTCGATATTCTCGTTGCGTACCTTTTCAAGCTCTTCCTTATAGGAAAGGGTATTCATGGCGGCGTTTCTCAGTATGGTGATTATCGGTATAAAGCACTGAGGTCTGACTACATACATTTTATCATAAGCATATGAAACATCTGTGATGCCTGCGTTATAAAGCTCGCTGTCGCTTTCCAAAAGTGAAACAAGTACAGCGTATTCGCAATTTTTCTGACGTCTGTCCTTGTCAAGCTCCTTGAAGAAATGCTCGTTCTTTTTCTTGGTGGAGGTGGTGTCCTGCTCGTTTTTCATTTCAAACATTATGGATATTATCTCCACACCGTTTTCATCACATTCACGGTAGATAAAGTCGCCCTTACTTCCTGAGCTTGCGTCGTTATCCTTGTCAAAATAAGCGTTCCTGAAAGCGGTAGCTCTTATCTTGTTGAACTCGTTCATGCAGTGCTGTTCAAGGCTCTCGCCCACCATTTTTGTAGACAGACGGCTTTTTAGGTCTTTGTAGTATGCGATAGCTTCGTCCTTGCTTTTTATCTGTGCATTAAGATCTGCAATAGTGGAATTTTTCTCACTTTCCACTTTTGAAAGTGCAGTGGTAAGCTCCAAAGCCTTTTCAGTATCCTTATTTTTGATATCTGTTTCAAGACGTGTTATCTCCGCTTTATATTCATTTTCTGACTTTTGCATTTGCAGAGTATGCTCAGAATTGAGCTGCTGTATCTGCATATCACGCTGGGATATCTCCTGCCTGAGCTTATCCTTTTCGCTGTTGAATTGCGATCTTGCTTTCTCCACAGCCATTGATATGGCAAGTTCTTTTTCTGTGGTCATAGATTTGGTCTGAGCGGTAAGCTGTGCAATAAGCTTTTCGTTTTGACTTATCTGCTCTTTGAGCTGTTCAAGCGTTTTTTCATATTCGGCTCTTGTGCTCTCCTGAGCCTTTGTGACAGCAAGTGTCTTTTCGCTCTCACCGTTAGCCGCAGCCGCTTTCAGCTTTTGTATCTCCATATCCTTATCATTGACAGCCTTTGTATACTTGCTGTCAAAATCAAGCTTAGCAAGCTTCAAAGCCTTGTCTTTTTCATCAGCCACACGCTTGTCAAGCTCTTTGTCAAACTCAGCCGTTTTTACCTGTGCCACGATAGCCGCATAGCCCTGTTCATCAACTTTGAACACCTCTCCGCAGTGGGGACATTTTATTTCAGACATTTTATGTACCTCCGATTTCTTGTTTTTTCTTTAATATGATTATATCATATTTTATTCTCCTATACAAGAAATGAAGAAGATTTTTTTTACGACAAATTGGCAGGAACGTAAAAATCACGTTCCTGCCAATTTGTTGAAAAGCCCAATAGTTAGCGAGCGACCAAAGGTCGCCCCTACATAAAATAGCTACGTCATTTGTAGGGGACGGCGCCCTCGACGTCCCGCTTGCTTGTTTTTTTCAGCACTCTCAGCAGGAACGTAAAAATCACGCTCCTGCGAAAATTCAGCCGAGTATTTTCTTTATATCTTCTTCAGGGGTGCTGATAGGTGTAAGCTGGAACTTATCTACCAAAACGTCAAGCACGCCCTTTGAAACGAATGCAGGGAGGGTCGGTCCGAGGTAGATGTTCTTTATGCCCAATGAAAGCAGGGTGAGAAGTATGCACACTGCCTTTTGCTCATACCATGAAAGCACAAGTGTCAGCGGCAGATCGTTCACTCCGCAGTCGAACGCCTCGGCAAGTGCAAGGGCTATCTTTATGGCTGAGTATGCGTCATTGCACTGTCCGCAGTCAAGTATCCTTGGTATGCCGTCGATAGTGCCAAGATCCATATCGTTTATGCGGTATTTTCCGCAGGCAAGAGTGAGGATAAGGCTGTCAGGCGGCGTGAGCCTTGCAAAGTCGGAATAGTAACTTCTGCTCGGTGACGCACCGTCACAGCCGCCTATGAGGAAGAAGTGCTTTATCCTGCCCTCTTTCACAAGGCTTATTATCTTTTCAGCATTTGACAGCACTGCGTTGTGTGCAAAGCCTGTTGTTACTGTGTGACCGCCGTTCATGCCTGTCATTTCTCTGTCCTCGTCATAGCCGCCGCACCCAATGGCTTTTTCTATAACAGGCGTAAAATCCTTGTCGTCGCCAATGTGCACAAGTTCAGGATATGACACGATAGAGGTGGTGAAAACTCTGTCGCAGTAGCTTTGACGGACAGGCATTATGCAGTTTGTTGTGAAAAGTATCGGTGCAGGGATATTGTGAAATTCCGTCTGCTGATTTTGCCAGCCTGTGCCGAAATTGCCCTTTAGCTGCGGATAGGCTTTGAGCTTTGGATAACCATGGGCAGGGAGCATTTCACTGTGAGTGTAGATATTCACTCCTTTATCTTTGGTCTGCTCAAGGAGAAGTTTCATATCGTGCAGGTCATGACCGCTCACGACGATAAAAGGCCCTTTTTCAATGGTCAGTGGAACTTCTGTAGGGACAGGGTCGCCGTATGCGTCAGTGTTTGCGGCGTCGAGAAGTGCCATACATTTCAGGTTCACATTGCCTGTTTCAAGCACCAGCCCCAACAGCTTTTCAGGGTCGTTCTCACTGCCTATGGCACGCAGAGCCTTGTAGAAAAAACTTGTCACCTCGCTGTCAGTTTTGCCAAGTGCCTGTGCGTGATAAGCATACGCCGCCATACCCTTTATTCCGAAGAGGATAAGTGATTTCAGCGAGCGGATATCCTCATGATCGTTCCACAGTTTTTTCATGTCGTAGTCATCAAACTTCTGAGAGTTGATGCGGTTTCGCTCAATGTGTATCTCCTCTGTGAGCTGTTTTATGGTGACATTATTGAAGTTCACATTCGTGATAGTGGTAAAAAGCCCTTTGAGTATGAGCATATCTGTTTTTTCAGTTGACGAGCCATTTTCTGCGGCGTTTGCAAGGGCGATAAGTGCGCCGATAAGCTCGTCTTGATAAACTGCTGTGTCGGCTTTTTTGCCGCATACGCCTACTTTTCCGTCACAGCCTGTGTTGTGTGCAGTCTGCTGACACTGGAAACAAAACATATCTTTCACTGGTAAGACCTCCGTTTATTTGTGATAGGTCTATTATGTACCGATATGTGAAATTTATTCCTGCGTTTTATGAGAAAAACAGCCTTACAGCCAGTGCAGAGAACACAAATCCCATAAGGTCTGAAAGGCACGCCGCAGCAAATACTGAGGGATAAGCCTTTTGCTTTATGGCTGAAAAATATACTGCTATGGTGTAGAATGTGGTTTCCGTTGACCCCATTAAAACGCTTGCTACACGTCCGCTGTAGCTGTCAGGGGAAACGCTTGAAAGAATGGTTTCAAGGCAGGCGAGTGCGCCGCTCCCTGAAATGGGTCTGACTATAGCAAGGGGTATACACTCTTCTGGAAAGCCTAGAAAAGTGGTCACAGGTCGGAGAAGTTTTGCTATAATATCAGCCGCACCTGATGATGTGAACATTCCCACTGCTGTCATAAGCAGAATGAGCATTGGTATCAGCCCCAAGGCGATTTTGAGGTTTTCAGTCGCACCCTCGCAGAACACATTCACTATATCCACCTTTTTCACAAGCCCATAGCAAAGTATAAAAACCATAAGCGCAGGCACGAAAATGTCACCGAAATTCATGGCGTTCGTCCTTTCTGAGGTTGAGGGCATAGACCATAAGACAGCCTGCGGTCACGGAGATAAGGGAGGAGAAAATGATAGCAGGCGTTACGTCAAAGGGGGATACTGCACCGTGTTCAAGGCGCATTGCCGCAATGGTGGAGGGGATAAGCTGAATGGAAGCCGTGTTAAGCACCACAAGCATAGAAATGCACTTCTTTCGTGCCGCAGGCGGAAGCTTCTGCATGGCTTTCACTGTGGCTATGCCTGAGGGTGTGGCGGCATTGCCTAATCCTAAAAGGTTTGCGGTCAGGTTCATTGTCACGGCATTCATGACCTCGGGGCAGTGTGCGGCATCTCTGAATAGCAGCCTTGTGACAGGGGATAGCATACGGGCAATGACCGCTGTTATGCCAGCCTTTTCACATATCTTCATAAGTCCGCCCCAAAGACACATCGAGCCACTCAGGTATATGACAAGCTCCACCGCTTTGTTACAGCCTTCAAGAGAAGCCACTGATACTGCTGTCATGTCGCCTTTAAGAAAACCGCATAACAAGGCGGATAGGGACAATATCACAATTATTACGCTTAATATAATTAACACTCCTTTCGGTTAGTATTCATATCAAGTTAATATATAAAAAACTTTGACAATAAGTGTGAAATTTTGGTGATAACGCTTGACAAATGTAATTATGTTTGTTATAATATGTTTATCATAAGATTTATGTTAAATGAAATACTATTTTTGTGTTTCAAATTAATTTAAAGGGGATTGATTTTATGAAATCTACAGGAATTGTAAGAAAAGTTGACGAGCTTGGAAGAATTGTTCTTCCTATCGAGCTCAGAAGAACCTACGACCTTGCTGTTAAGGACGCTATCGAGATCTATACAGATGATGACAAGATCATTCTGAAGAAGTTCCAGAGAACTTGTATCTTCTGCGGAAGCGGTGAAGAGTGCGTTGAATACAAGGGCAAGACAATTTGTGCAGCTTGTATGGCAGAGCTCAAGGGTGAAGCTAAGTAATTACATATTTGTAGTAATATTATGAAACAGACAGGACGGACATGAAAGTGTTTGTCCTGTTTTTATTTTATGTGATAGAAAAAGCGTGTATGCAAAAAAACATACACGCTTTTTTATATTATAAGCTTTTTGAAATCAACTTCGCTGCCGTTGAACACAGCCATGTGGAGATATTCGCCGCTTTCATAGAATGAGAATTTTACACGGTTGGTATAAGTCCAAAACGTCCAATCCATATCCTCGTCAGGCTTTGAAAACAGGCTCTCATACCATATCTTGTCCTTGTTAAATCTGCTGTCTGAAACAACGATGTTTTTGTACGTCCGTTCTGTGCAGTATATGACAGGTCTTACGCCGTATTGCTTTTCTATCCTGTCGCAGAAGTCTGCAAGGTTATCTGCGGCTTCGTAATAGTCAGGTGGCAGAAGTCTGTAAAGTCCTCTCAGTCTTACCTCCACTGCAGGGATAAGCCTGCCGCTAAGGTCTTCGCCCACAGCATTTATGAAATGCTCTGCCTGCTTAGTGCCGTCAGTATCAAGCTCAAGCACATGGTATGCTCCCACTGATATATCAGTGTCCTTTGAGCCGTTCCAGTTGTCACGGAACGCACCGTCCTCAAAGGTAGTGCCTTTGGTGGCTCTTATATAGGCGGTCTGGATATTCTGCTTAGCAAAACTCTTCCAGCGTATCTCGCCCATTGACTCTGTTACAACAGGTCCTCTTATTGGATAGTCACGCTTTTTCGGCTCATTGAACCACAGTCTGCCTGTATACAAAAGCACCGCAAGGTTTATCACAAGAACAACTGCACACAGTATTATCAGCCGTTTTACGAGCTTTTTCAGAAATCTGTGACGCGGCTTTTCTTCCTCGTAGACCTCGTAATTTGTGTAGTTTGAAAGGTCACGATCGTCATATTCGCTGTCTATTTTGTTTATAGCTTCCTTGTCAAGCTTGAATTTCTTGCCGCGTTTCATTAGCAGTATCCTCTCGGTTAAATTCCTCAGAATTTGCGATAAGCTCCGCAAAGGTATATGTGTCAAGCTTGTTCCTTACCATTTCAGATATCTCGTTAAAAGCCTTCTGATAACAGCAGATACCGTCTGCACCTCTGTTGCAGGTGCAGTCTGGGGAAAGACATCTTGAAAAATAATATGTACCCTCTATGGCTTCAAGAACATCTTTCAAGGTAAGCTGTGCAGGGTCTTTATTTATGATATAGCCCCCCTGCGTGCCTTTATATGACTTCACTATATCAGCCGCAACAAGCTTTCTCAGTATCTTCAGCGCAAATCGAAGTGTAACGCAGGCATCATTGGAAATGGTCTTTGCGTCCATTTTGTCTTTTTCGCGGCATAGAACGGATACTATTCTTACTGCGTAATCCGCCTCAAGTGTTATAAACATTTATTTCCTCCGAAACTTAGTCAAGATAATCTCTTACCTTGTTGCTCCTGTTAGGGTGACGGAGCTTTCTGAGAGCCTTTGCCTCTATCTGACGTATTCTCTCACGGGTAACGTTGAATTGCTGACCTACTTCTTCAAGAGTTCTTGAACGTCCGTCCTCAAGACCGAAACGCAGTCTGAGCACCTTCTCTTCTCTCTCTGTAAGAGTGGAAAGCACCTGATTTATCTGCTCTTTAAGAAGCACAAGTGAAGCGGCTTCTGCCGGAGCCGGAGCGTCATCATCAGGGATAAAGTCGCCAAGATGTGAGTCCTCCTCCTCGCCGATAGGTGTTTCAAGAGAAACAGGGTCCTGAGCGATACGCATTATCTCTCTTACTCTTTCAACGCTCATATCAAGCTCTTTTGCTATTTCCTCAGGTGACGGATCATGACCGTTCTTGTGGAGCAGCTGTGAGGATACTTTCTTTACCTTTGTGATAGTTTCTACCATGTGTACAGGTATTCTGATAGTTCTTGCCTGATCGGCGATCGCTCTTGTTATAGCCTGTCTTATCCACCATGTGGCATATGTGGAGAATTTGAAGCCCTTTGTATAGTCGAATTTTTCAACGGCTTTGATAAGACCCATGTTGCCTTCCTGGATAAGGTCAAGGAAGCTCATTCCTCTGCCCACATATTTCTTTGCGATAGAAACAACAAGTCTGAGGTTTGCTTCTGCAAGTCTTTTTCTTGCTTTTTTAGCGTCCTTTTCATTGCCGCTAGACATCTTTTCTGCAAGTTGTATCTCCTCCTCGGAGGTAAGAAGCGGCACTCTGCCTATTTCCTTAAGGTAGATCTTAACCGGGTCGTCGATAGCGATCCCGTCAGTTGAAAGGGAAATATCAACGCCGTCCTGATCCAGATCGTCTTCTGGGTTTACCATGTCAAGGCTGTCGTCGGTGATGATATCATCAATTATCTCAATATTATTTGCGGCACAGCTATCATAGAAGCTGTCCATTTGCTCGACGTCATAGTCGAGCTTTTCAAGAGCGTCAGTTATCTCTTTTGTAGTGAGCTTGCCTGTAGTTTTGCCGTGTTCCATAAGGTTATCAAGTATCTGTTTCTTGTCTGTCATTTCAAACACTCCAATCTCAATTTTTACATCGGTTGATCTTTGCTAATTCTTTTTGCGCATTTCTTCAAACTTTTTGAAGAAGTCATCGTCGGATATATCCTCCTGTTTCTCCTTCGGCTTGTAGTTTAAAAGCACATTTATATAATCCTCAGCGACCTTGGCGTCAATGCCCAGTTCGCTGTATTTTTCCAGTATCTCCGTTATCTTACCCACTTCCTCGGGTGAAAATTCACCATTAAAAGATGATACAGAGCAATCCTGCAAATCGGTTATCTTGCTCGTCAGGCTTTCGTAAACACGCCTATTGAAGCTGGTAACGAATTTGTCGGGCGGAAGCCTTTTGAGAACATCTCCGCAGGCGTCATGATTATTGTAGAGATAATATATGATACCCGCTTCAGCGGCGGATTCTCGTCTGTGTTCATTGGCTTCGGGGTTTATGGTGTCACGCTTGTCAGCGAAGGTTATAGTGCGAGTCCATTCCTTTTTGCTATACTGATAGCGACGGTTTTTAAGTATAGCATTAAGTTCTGCATTGACAGTTGTGATGCTCACATTCTGTTCAGCCGCCACCTTTTTTGCGTATATCTCACGCTCAGTAGGGGAGCTTATATCCGCAAGGACTTTATAGGCTTTTTTGAGATAATCTATCCTGCCTATATCAGTGTCCATATCAATGCCGTCTTTGCATTTTTCTAGCTCAAACTCTATTGCACCGTCTGATTTTTTCAGCAAATGGCGAAAGTGGTCTGCTCCGAATTTGTTTATGTACTCATCAGGGTCTTTTGCACCGTTCATTTTTATAACGGTGGTCTTAAGGCCAGTTTCACCTAGAATTTTTATTGCTCTCGTTGTGGCTTTCTGACCTGCGCCATCTGCGTCATAGCATATGACAACGTTGTCTGCGTAGTTGGATATTATCTTCGCCTGTTCAGGGGTGAGCGCAGTTCCGCAGGAAGCTACGGCGTTCTCAAAGCCTGCCTGATTAAGGGAAATAACGTCAAGGTTACCCTCACACAGAAGAATGGTCTTATCTTTCACTGCGGCGTTTTTGGCGAAGTTCATGGAGAAAAGAAATCTGTTTTTTGAATACACAAGGGTATCTTTTGAGTTAAGGTATTTTCTCTTATCGTCAGGTGTGAGCGCTCTTCCGCCAAAGCCCACTATATGACCTGCAAGGTCGATAAAAGGGAACATTGCACGATTTACGAAGAAATCGAACGTATTTCGGGTATTCTTCTGTGAACGTGAGATAAGCGAGCCTTGCTCCAATTCTTCCTCGGTAAAGCCCTCAGAGAGCATATAGCTTTTCAAGGCAGACCAACTGTTTGGAGCAAAGCCCATTCCATATTTCTTTATGGTTTCAATACTGAGCTTACGTTTGTTTATAAGATAGTCAAGACATTCCTTGCCCTGTGGTGTCTTTAGCTGATGATAGAAAAACCTTGCGGCTGTTTTATTCATTTCATAGAAGCGCTTTCTGGTATCGGTGCGCTTGCTGTCATAGCCGTTATCCTCCGGAAGCGGCACTCCGCCACGTTCTGCAAGGAGCTTGACAGCTTCCCAATAGTCCAGATTATTGTACTTCATTGTAAAAGTGATAACATCTCCGCCTGCTCCGCAGCCAAAGCAGTGAAAATACTCTTTGTCAGGGTGAATATGGCAGGACGGGGTTTTTTCGTTGTGAAAAGGGCAGAGGCAAACATAATCTCTGCCTGTTCTTTTGAGGGTGACATAGCTGCTCATGACCTCTGCGATAGGGTTGGCAGCTTTAAGTCTTTCTATAAAATCTATAGGCAGCGGCAAATTTCTTCCTCCTTGGGTATGCGCTAATACTTTGTCCACCCCAATGGGATAAACAGATTTTTAAAGGTCTCAATGGCAAAGCCGTCTGTCATGCCTGATATGTAATCGCAGATTGCGCGGTCAATTCCGAACTGATAGGCGAGATTCATATAAAAGGCAGGCAGCTTTTCGATATGATGAACATAGTAGTCATAGAGCTTTGCTATCATGTCTTTAGCCTTGACTTCTTCTGATTTGCACTTTGGATTTGTGTACACAAAGTCAAACATAAATTTATGCAGTGCAGTGTAGGCATCACTCACTTCGTCGTCCATATGCAGGTTTTCAGCTCCGCCCTTGATAAGCGAGGTCACAAGAGTTGTTATTCTCTCAGATTTGGATCCCCCAAGAACCTTTGTGATGTTTTTCGGGATATCCTCTTCGGTCATAATGCCTGCACGAACGGAATCGTCGATATCGTGATTTATATAGGCGATAACGTCTGCAAATCGCACAACATAGCCCTCTTTCGTGTCGGCTATCATGTTAGTGTGCTTTAATATTCCGTCACGGACTTCTTCTGTGAGGTCAAGGCCCTTGCCGTCTTTTTCCAAAATATCCACTACACGCAGGCTTTGCTCATAGTGGTGAAAGCCGTCAGGGCTAAGCTCGTTGAGAGCCCTTTCTCCTGCATGACCAAAAGGCGTATGACCAAGGTCATGACCCAGTGCGATAGCTTCGGTGAGATCTTCGTTGAGCCGCAAAGCCCGTGAGATAGTTCGTGCGATCTGACTTACCTCAAGGGTATGAGTAAGTCGTGTTCTATAATGGTCGCCTGCAGGGGACAGATAGACTTGAGTTTTATGCTTCAGCCGTCTGAAAGAGTTGCAGTGAAGTATCCTGTCACGGTCACGCTGGAAACACGTCCTCAGCGGACAAGGTTCGCAAGGCTCTTTACGACCTTTTGAATCAACAGACAAGCAGGCGTTTTCGCTCAGAAATTGTTTTTCAAACAACTCGGTTTGTTCTCTCGGCAGCACAAAAATTCCCCCTTACAGTATATAAAACATACTAACTCTATATAATATATACTATAATAGTTCAAAAAAGCCTTTATTTTTACATAAAGGCTGAATGTTTTTGTATAATCGCACAAATTTCACGCAAAATCAGCAAGAAGATTTGTTTCTTCTGACAATTCAAGCTTGCCGCAGGATATATCCGTAAGCTGTTTTTTCAGCTTGTCTGAAAATTCAGACTTCACAAGAAACGCAAGATTTACAGAATCGGCAAAGTCCTCTTTTTCCATTATCACGCCATATTCAGGCAGCGCATAGCTGACCTTGCCATAAAGTGTATAGTCGCAGGAAAAGGAAATTCTTGAACACTCACACATTTTCATTTTTCTTGCAGCGTTCACCGCCATTGAACAACCCTGAGAATAGGCTCTTGTAAGACCGCTTGCCCCCAAAAGTATTCCACCGAAATATCGTGTCACCACCACACAAACGTCTGTAAGCCCAGATTTGTTTATTACATCAAGTACAGGCACTCCGCCTGTACCCTGTGGCTCGCCATCGTCGCTGTATCGTGAAACGTTACCCTCTCTCAACACATAGGCATAGACGTTGTGCCTAGCCTTGCGGTTTTCGGCTTTTATCCTGTTTATAAATGCGACAGCCTCATCAGCGGTGCTGGCAGGTGCGATATGCCCGATAAATTCGGACTTTTTCTCCGTAAAGCTCGCCTGAGCTTCCTCATAGATTGTTGTATATCCCATTTGGTTTCCTCATATAAAAGAAAAAAGGAACGGAATTATCCGTTCCCTTTGAAAATTAGTCAAGATTAAATCTCTTCTTGAATCTGTCAACACGTCCGCCTGTATCTACGAGCTTCTGCTTACCTGTGTAGAATGGGTGGCACTTAGAACAAATTTCAACCTTGATATCCTTCTTTGTAGAACGAGTATGGATAACATTACCGCATGCGCAAGTAATTGTTGTTTCCTCATACTTTGGGTGAATTCCTTCTCTCATTTGACTTCCTCCTTCCAAACTAAAATTATGACTCATAGAAGCCCATCATTTCAGTTTAGACAGTAGTTCTATGTAGTATTTATCAATATGCTGAACAAATCAGCTTTATTATTATACCATTATATACGTCACTTGTCAAGCACTTAACACTTTTTTTACATTTATCCTGCTCATTTCGACAAAACAAAAAGGCAACCCATCGGCTGCCCTTTGCTTGTGTAAAAATTTTGGAGAGGATGAAACGAGCTAAGAGTTTGATCTTAGTGTTTACATTCTTTTTCTTTCTCTGTTCTACATTACATATTATAGCCTTTAGGGGCAGTAACTTCAAGAACAGACAAGTTACATTTCACTACAATACTGTTACAAATTATTTCAATTTGTAACTTTAAAATAACCTTAAATTTTCCTCAAAGCAGGCTTATTATTCGTGGTCAACTCCGTATGCTGCACGGTATTCCAGCATTTTGTCAAGATACTCTTTGCCCTCAACAACACCGTCCTGAATAGCCTTGATGATATCGTTGATGTTTACGATAGAGTATACCTTTACGCCAAAGTCTTTATAAGCCTGTTCAACAGCTGAAAGGTCAGTATCCAGTGCTTTTTCCATTCTGTCAACTGTTATCACCATGCCTGTTACGTTTACGTCTGCGGCACTTTTGAGCTTTGGCATCGACTCTCTGAGAGCCTTGCCAGATGTCATAACATCGTCGATGATTATTACCTTTTCTCCGTCTGCAAGCTTCTTTCCAACGAACATTCCGCCCTCGCCGTGATCCTTAGCTTCCTTTCTGTCAAAGCAGTAAGAAACGTCAATGCCATACTTTGTTGCAAGTGCGATAACGGCTGAAACAGCAAGAGGGATACCCTTATATGCAGGTCCGAAAAGTGTTTCAACAGGTATTTTGTTGTCAGCTATGCAATCAGCGTAAAAGCCGCCCAGCTTTGCAAGCTGTTCGCCTGTTTTATAGTTTCCGCAGTTGATGAAATACGGAGCTTTTCTGCCACTTTTAAGAGTGAAGTCGCCAAATGTGAGAACTCCGCTGTCTACCATAAATTTTATAAATTCTTCCTTGTAGGTCATATTGAACTTCCTTTCAATTATGTTATTTTGATTATAACACATTTTTCACGGTTTTGCAAGGTTTTTTTGCCTGCCGAACATAAGTCCGTGAGAGCCTGTGGCAAGGCAGAAAACGCCGTGTTCACGCATATCGCCGCATATTGAGTGTATAACGCCGTATTGCTGTCTATCGGTATTTATACGTGCGAAGCTTTCGCCCAGATCATCAGAAATATAAAAGCCGTATTCGCCACTGATATTTCCTGTGACATACATTGCAGGAGTTTCTTCAAGCCCTTTTCCAAAGCCTATGCAGTTTATCCTGTCCTCAGGGAGAATATCACTTATACCCACGCTGTCACTCTTTATCTCGAAGCGGTATAGCCCTTTTATGCCGTTTGCGAGCCAGAATACTCCGCTTTTATCTGGCTGTCTTGAAAGCTGATAGTGAGCGTATCGTGGACACTTTATGTCCGCTTTTATGGACACTTCTCTGAAAGTTGCACCTTTGTCACGGCTGATGTAAAGCCCCAGATTTTCTCGTTCTGCTATGGCGAAGAAAAGATCGCTGTTGTAATAGTCCGAGAATATTTTTACGTTGTGTTCATCTGCTGAGTTTCCACTGCTGTCCGTAAAAATGGACTTTTGCCATGTTTTGCCCTCATCGTCGGTATAGCAGACAGACTTGTTAGAAAAGCCTCTGCCACCTGCAACAGCCCACATTATGCGTTTGCCGTCGGCAGATATCGCTGTCCAACCTGAGTCTACATTAGGCTTTTCGATGTTGTCAAGCTTTTGGTCTATAAACTCAGAAAGCCCACGGGGCATGGGAAGTCTTTCCCACGTTGAACCGCAATCTTTGGATAAGATCAGACCACCTTTTGTTTTGCCAGTCCAGTTGCCACGGGGAGTTGCGACAATGTATTCGGGGTCGCTGAGGGTGAGATCAGCATTAAGGCAGGTGATGTAGCGGTCGCCTTTTTCGTTTGCAAAGGAGTTTTCGCACTCACTGTCATAATCTTCAAAGGCAAAGCCGCCAAGGTCGCCAATGATATCTATAATGCGATTCCTGCCATGGGGAGTGGTGTATACATTAAGGTGAACAGTTTCCTCGATGCCTTCGCAGAATGGTTTGACAAGCACATCTCCGCTTGCAAGACCTGTTATCATGAACAGACCTGTTCCTGTGTTGAACAAGGCTGTGTCGCTGTCAAAAGGTGAAAGCTTTATGTCGCTTATCCAGTGGACACAGTTTCCGCCGCCGTTGTATTGTGGTTTCATGTATGGGATATTCCAATCGAAGCGGCTATATTCAAGCCTGTTCATTATTATCTTCCAGCTTTCACCGCTGTCGGTGCTTGTATAGATTATATCTCCGCCATTTTTTCGGCAGACAGTTGATAGCAAAAGCATTTTGCCGTTGGAACATATTCCGCTGTAGCCGCATGGGATATGGTCCTCGGGGGTGATGTCTTTGTCAAAAACAGTCACTCCATTTTCGATGCGGTATCTGTATACCTTGCCGCCTGAAAGCGAGCCTGTGTCGCAAGCATAAGCACCCATGCCACCGTAGAATACTTCTCCGCTTGAAGCAAAAGTGATGTATATATATCTGTTGTCGCTGGTGATACGCTGCGGCACGAAGCCATAATAGGAGGAGATTTCATATTTCACAGGGTCGGGGGCGGTGAGGGGAACGAAGCTTTTCAAGCCGTCTGTGGAGCAATACAGAGTGTGACCTCTTGTTACACCGTCAGGGGAGTTTGCTTCACCTGAACAGCCTGCGATAAAAAGTTTGCCCTCACTGTCTGTCCATATAAGCGAGATGTTTTTCTCGCCAAACAGGTCTATGCTTTGCCAGCTTTCGCCCATATCCTCAGAATAGATAATACCTGCGGTCTGAGAGCCGAAATACAGCCTGCCGTTTTTGTAAATAAGTCTGTCGCCTGTGGCTCTGCCAACTTCGTTTCCGTGAACGCTGCATGGCAGTGTCTTTTGAATTATATTTTCTCCCTTGTCATCAGATATGCAGATATAATTTGAGCGTTTATCTCCGCAGGTGAAAAACAGCTTATTTGGGTCGTTTTCGTCAAGGGCTATTGCAAGGGGATAGGTCTGTGCAGGGTCGTCTGCGGTAACTTTGTCTGCCAGATACGCCCAAGTTTGTTTATCAAAGTCATAGCGGTAGATACCACCGATGTCGGTGCGTATATAAAGCGTTTTGCTGTCGGTGGGGTGGAAAGTGATACCTGTCACAAAGCCGCCTCCGCCTATTTTCAGATTGCCATATTCGTATTTGACAGGTGAAAGAAGTTTCATATATTTCTCCGTTACCATTCGATAGTAGAAACGTCAACAGGGTCTTTGTTTATCTCAACTTTGTCTACCTTGCTGTTTTTGACGGTTATAACTCTGTCAGCCATTGGTGCGATAGCGGAGTTGTGGGTGATGACTATAACTGTCACACCGTCATTTCGGCAGGTATCCTGCAAAAGTCTGAGGATATTTTTACCTGTGTTGTAATCAAGAGCGCCCGTTGGTTCGTCGCAAAGAAGAAGCTTAGGATTTTTCGCCAATGCTCGTGCGATAGAAACACGCTGCTGCTCGCCGCCTGAAAGCTGGGAGGGGAAGTTGTTCATTCTGTCCTCGAGTCCCACTTTTTTCAGCACTTCTTCAGGCTTTGAGGCATGTGCGCATATCTGTGTGGCAAGCTCTACATTTTCCTTAGCAGTAAGATTATTCACAAGGTTATAGAATTGAAAAACAAAGCCTATGTCATATCTGCGGTATGTTGTGAGCTGCTTTTTATTAAAAGTGGCAATGTCCTTGCCGTCAACAAGGATCTTGCCCTCGTCGCAGGTATCCATGCCGCCGAGCATATTAAGTATAGTAGTTTTTCCTGCACCGCTTGCGCCTACTATAACAGCAAATTCGCCTTTTTCTATCTCAAATGAAACACCGTCTGCGGCATTTATGGTTATCTCGCCCATTTTGTATCTTTTATAAACGTTCTCGAATTTTACAAAGCTCATAGTCTGCACCCCCATATTGTCTTTACGTTATTGTATCACAATAATATGAACATTTCAAGGGCTTTTGCTACTTGAAATGGTGGAAGTGATATGTTATAATTGTATCTGAAATAGGCGTGAGCCTCACATTTTGACAAGGAGAGATATAAATGGAATTTCAGAAGCTTATTGAAAGCAGAAGAAGCATAAGAAAATATGACGGCAGTAAAAAGGTAACAAAAGAGCAGATAGAAACGCTCATAGCTGCCGCAACAGAAGCACCATCGTGGAAAAACTCTGAAACTGCAAGGTATTACTGCGTTCTCAGCGACGAGATGACAAAGAGGGTAAGAGAGGAGTGCTTGCCTGGATTTAACAGAGAAAGGTCTGAAAATGCGGCACTTCTTGTAACGACTTTTGTACATACAAGAGCAGGTTTTGACAAAGAGGGTGATCCTGATAATGAAGTCGGCAATGGCTGGGGTTTTTACGATCTTGGTCTGCACAATGAGATACTTCTTCTCAAAGCGGCTGAGCTTGGCTTAGGCTCGCTTGTAATGGGCATCAGGGACGGAGAAAAGCTCCGTGAGGTGCTTGAAATACCTGAAAGCGAGATCGTAGTATCGGTTATAGCCGTTGGCTATCCAGCAGAAGCCCCTGCCAGACCTAAAAGGAGAGCTGTTGAGGATATTGCAAAGTTCTTTTAATATGGGAGTTATGCAGTTTTTTAGCTTGTATTTGTGATATTGACCTTCCTGCGCTTTAGTTTGGTCGTCAGACCTTTCTTACAGCATGGGGAGGTCTTTTTTTGCATAAAAATAAGGCGTTAGAACAAAATCTAACGCCTTACTGATATTCTTTTGAACACGAAGTTTTATCGTTGTTCACATTACAAGACTTGTGAAGTGGCTTAAAACCTTACTTCATAGCCTCTTCAACTGCAACTGCTGTTGACACATGGCGGAAATGATTTTCTTAGGTATTTCAATTGGCTTATTCTGATAATTCTGAAATACCTTTAATAAAAATATTGATATTCTTGCCGTCCCAAACTATCCTATCAACTATCTCTTTAACAAACCCTCTTTTTTCTACAATAGTTAATTTGTCAAAGTTTTCTTTAAGATATGTCATAGCATCTGTTAAGCTGTTTAACCTATCATTCATCTTTGCTTGAACGATATTTGTATCTTGCAATTCGTCAATTCTTTTTTGAGTTATTTTATTTTGATTTAATAACTCATTTATTTTCTGATTGTAAACTTCAACCACTTGTTCTGGCGTATCATTTTCAATAGATAGAGCCACGATATTCATAAATTTATTCACCGTGTTCTTATTAGTTTCTATTTGCTTTTTTAAACGTCCAATTTGTTTCTGCAAATCATTGTCAATATTTATAATTTGTTCTTTTAAATTTTGAATTTGTGAATCAACAACTCCGTCTTTTATATCGAAAGAAAATAACTCGTTCAAGACTATTTTATCTAATTCGTCTGCATTGATGTTAGAATTATTGCACTTAGTTATTTTTTTATCCATTTTGTTTTCACAAATATAAAAGGTATTTCCTGATGGATATTTTTTTGGTCGCATATAAGCTCCGCATGAACAGAACAGTACACCTGATAAAAGTGAAGTATTGCTAGTGGAACGTCTTTCGTTTGCTTTCCCACCGAAACCATCTTTTGAATTTGCCTTTAATTGCTGCTGAATAGCCACCCATTCTTTGCCTGCTAAAATTCCTTGGTGTTCTGATATAGTAACAATCCATCGATCATATGATTGCATTTCTCTTTTTTGTCCTGAAAACCTATTATACGGATAAATGCCTTTCTTACCATTACAATCGTCAAGTGTAAAACAAACATTACAGCCTAACTCAGTGAAATAATTTAGGCTATCAATATCCGCAATGCAGTAGATTGGATTGGTTAAAATGCGTTTTACATTAGATTTATGCCAATAGTTATTTTTTTGAGTTTTATAACCATTCACAAACAAATATGTTTCTACTCCGTTAATGCTACCAAGCTGTTTATATTTACTGAAAATTATATTTACCAAATCTATTTGACTTTCATCAATGATAAGTTCAAAATGTGTCCTTTTACCATTTGTAACTTCAATGGATTTATAGCCTAATGGTGTTGTTCCTCCGAGCCAATGACCTTCTTTCGCTAAAAGATACATATTATCTTTAATACGCTCTGCTATAGTTTCTCTTTCTAACTGTGCAAAAACCGCAGCTATATTCATCATTGCACGTCCCATAGAGTTACCTGTATCAAAATGTTCTTTTACGCATACAAATGACGTATTCTTTTTATTTAGTTTTTCAATTAAAGAAGCAAAGTCGCCTACATTACGGCTAATTCTGTCTAATCTATACACAACTATTAAATCAAATGGTATGACATTTTCTATTTCCATCATTTTTTTAAATTGTGGTCGGTCAAGATTTTTACCGCTAAAGCCTTCATCTTCAAATACTTGTATGGAATGTTCTTCGCCATTATAATTTGTAGCGATATAATCTCGACACATTTCAACTTGATTTCCAATACTTTCACCTTTGCCTGTAAATTTTGATTTTCTTGAATATATTGCTATTCTCATTTATATGTCTCCTTTTTGTAGATAGTCTTTCATTATAGCATATTTTCTGAAAAAAGTCAATAAATATAAAGGTGTCCGACAATGGCAAATATTGTCGGACACCTTTATATTTATGCTATTTTTTTTATCGTATCAATAATAACAGATGAATAATAATCATTGAATTTATCCATGTTGTTTGGATTATGTATAATGATATTTATTGGTATTTTCTTTTTACCTTTTGTTACCAAAGCTGTTTTGCTTTTTTTCATTTTTTTACTCATAATCTTACTTCCCACTACTACCAAGGCGACCTGTACCCCTTTCTGACGGAATAGTTTTAAGCTCCTCGTATGTATATTCTTCTATCTCAACTTCTGGAACAGGAAGTACAAGAGCCTGACAAATGGCTTTTTCATATGGATATAAAATGTAATTAGCTTCTCCATATGGGAATAACAAAATACTAGCAAAATCGCTAAAGGTAGCAACAAACTCTTTCTTGCAAATAACTATCGGTACGTCATTTGTATTAGTAATTGGAACACCCCACTCACCACGATAACCACTGTCAATTATTCCACACCTCTGTGCCATGCCCTTAGTGCCTGTTGAACTTCTCTCGTGCAATACGAAACAGGAATCTGTATCACAAGCTGAAGCTATGCCTGTCGGTATTATAACCGTAGTATGTGGTTTTATTATTATGTAATCTTCGTCAAAACAAGGATAAACGTCATAGCCTGCATCTTCTAGTCTTTTAGTTGGAATGACCGCATTTGGTTTCGTCTTTGCAAATTTTACTGTTGTTATCATTTTTATCTCCTTTACTTTTCTTTTGCTTTATGTTATAATTAATAGAGTCATTAGTCGCCACCATTCAGAAACATAATATTGAACACATTATAATTTCTATGGTGGCTAATGACTTATTTGAGTTGTTTAAGGGTTTGCTTATATGTAAACCCTTTTATTTTTGTGTAGTTAATCGCACCACAATACTACTTTGTTTTGCTTTAGGCTTTCTTGCACATCAATAACTCTCTGATTGCTTGACCCTCGCCATTTTAATGTTATGTCACGTTTATCATCTTCATATTGACCGTCAATGACTACATCAAGGTAGTCCATAATGGGCAAGTCTTTAATTTCTTCCCACTTATATCCTGTGTACAACCATTGTGTTTTGGTAGGATAATATTCTTTTATTACCGCAGATATTGCCCATACTATTTCACGATTATCAGGAAACAAAGGATCGCCGCCTGAAAATGTTATACCTGAAATATACGACTTGTCTAACTGGTTACATATTTCAAAGATAGTATCAAGATCAAATGGTATACCACTATCTTTATTCCATGTCTGAGGGTTTTGACAGTTTTTACAATGATGATTACAGCCTGATACCCAAAGGACAGTTCTAAGCCCGTCACCATTTAACATATCATCTTTGGTTATATTATGATAGTTCATTACATACTCACCCTATCCTTTATCTCTGCAACCTTTGCGGCATTATATCTACTTTTACCATGTATTCTAGTAAAGCCTAAATAGCCATTCATTCGATCAATCTGAGTTATATTTTCCGACCCACACTTCGGGCATTTATCCATTTCTAGTTGCTCATAACCGCAATCCTCACAATATGATAATGCTAAATTTATACCCTCATAAAATCCGTAATCCATAGCACGTCTTACAAGTGTTTTTATAGCTTCCTTATTATACGATATAGGATAACGACAATACTGTATCTTTCCACCATTGAACAAATTCCAAAAACGCTTTTCAGTATCTTGTTTCTGAACTGGGGTAATATGTTCCCATACGCCACAATGGAATGAGTTGGAAACGTATGGTCTGTCTGATACGCCCTCTATGATACCATACTTCTTGCGGAATTGTTCAACTTGAAGCCCACACAGGCTCTCAGCAGGAGTGCCGTAAATTGCGTATAGTATATGGTCTTGTTCTTTAAATTCATTTGTCTTGTCATTTATGTATTGCATTACTTCATAGGCAAAATCACTATCTTCTACAAGTGACTTACCATTATACAAATGCTGTAATTCGTTTAAAGCGGTGATACCAAAACTCATAGTCATAGCTGGAAGTATTGGTTTTATTTTATCATTAGGGTTGAGATTGCCACCAAGAAAACCACCTTGAGTAAATCCCATTGGATTCGTCGATGCCTTTTTTTCTCCTAAAAATTCATACGTTCTTTTGTGCAGGTTTCTTATAAGTTCGAGGTAATAATCAAGAACTTCATAAAAATCTTTATTCTCCTGCCTTGCCTTTGCTAATATCATCGGCAAATGTAATGATATTGCACCAAGATTAAATCTACCCTCAAAGACAGGGTAATCATTTTCGTCTTTTGGTTTCATGCCACCTTTTACAAACCAAGGTGACAACGAAGCTCTACACAATGGCATTATGCCATTGGACTATATCTTTACACAACATTCTGTTACCAAATGCTGTGTACTTCGCTGTTCCACATAAGGAGTCGCACCTTATGTGTACTCTATTCACTTCTTCACATAAGTCTTTCACTTATGCTATGTTTTCGATAGTCTCTTGACGATTATCAAAATAACTAAAATAATAACCTAAATAATTTTTGGGAAGTTCCCCTTTTAAAACTCTTGCTATTTTATGTCTATCTAAGTTCAATACTCTACCACATTCTCTAATTGATGAAAAACTATCAACAATATTGTCGTCAAAATCAAATACAAACACCTTTGTTCTATTTTTGTGGATTCTGTTTCCACTGTGCCAACCATGCATAACATTATATGAATTAGTACACCATTCCAAATTATCAATATTGTTGTTGGTTTTATTGCTATCAATATGATTTATGTATTTATAATTATTAGGGTTTGGAATAAAACAATGTGCTATAATCACATGAACTCTATTATGATGTTGTTTATGATTTTCCATTCTATATTGAACTTGCAAATATCCATCTGTACCGAGATATGGTTTTAATTTACGCATAGTTCTTTTGCTGTATATGTTTAGTTCTTCGTCTATTAAGAAACCGTCATATTCTTTATATTCCTTCGTTTTGTCCTCTCCTTTTTGTCGGTTTATGTAAATTATTTAGTTATTTTGAATTTCGCACAGGATTTTTTTAGTCCCCTGTTAGCACAATTCCTAATTATCATTTCCTATAATTCCTAAACGTGAATTGTACACCCTACATTTGTAGGTTTACGAAGTTTTAGATGAGCCGTAGTGTAATTTTTTAACCCATCAAACTGACAACTTTTCCGTACTTCTTATACATTTCAGGAATATAACCATCCCCTGTCAAGGATAAAAAATCTGGGTACATCGCTTTACTGCTACAATCAATGGCAACATCAAAAAGCCATTCTAACTTTTTGCCTTTACCATGTAAATTCTCATCGTACAAAAACGTCAGCTTTGGAAATAGTACAGGTCTTTTAAAGCCCTCTTTTCCTTGTCCGCCCATTCGTGTTTTTAATGCTACCTCGCTTGCCATGGTTTCCCACCTACTTGTACCTATGCCAAAACTAATAGCAATGAAAGGATAATCACCTCTTGACGATCCTACAGAGTTAAATGCCATTTCCCATGATTGAAAACCCTGTTCAAAATCTCTATAGACTTTTTTAGTTGCATATTCGTCAGCTTTATTCTTATTGCCGTTATCACATATGCTTAGGTATTCATCAACATATTTCTGATAACTTTTTTCGGCATATGGAGCTAAAAGAGTATCAACTCTAGGTATTGTAAAACCCAATGCAGATGTATATTTCTATACTGGATACCGCACTGCAACATATCTTCACAACCGCTAATTGTGCCTACTGTTTCAATTATGTGCCAATCTCATAATCTACTCTACTCGATTACTTTCATAATAAAAGCTATAATATTATGATATTCTTTCGATGTCCTCTACACTCTCTAAATTCCATTTATATTAAATTCCATTGATAACCTTGAAGTAATAATTGCTTTTTATTGTTTGTATCCTGATAGAAGTCTTTACCTTTTAATCCAATATTTTTTCCCAATTCTTTTCTATCAAATGTTCCAACATAAATATTGTTTTTGTATAATTGATACATAAATCTTTTTGGCGATTTTTTATTTTTTAATGCTTTTCTCGTATTATTTTCTCTAGTTAATATTTGCAAATTTTCTATTGAATTATTTTGAGGATTTGCATCTATGTGATCGATCGTCAATTCCTGCGGAATATCCCCCATCAGTGTTTCATATACCAATCTATGTACTCGGTAATATTTCCTTATATGTCGATTATTTTCTATAAAAGAAAGGCATACTTCTAAATATCCATCTTTATCCACTTTATAACAATGTTCTCTTGGTTGAAATATATTTATTCGCCCTTGTCCACCTTTAACTTTAGTAGTTATTACTTTGCCACTTTTGGTAACATAGTATCCGTCATATTTAGTTTTATAAGCAATTTCATTTTCAAAAATTATTTCCTCCATAATTAAACCTCTCACTAATTTTCTTATGGAAATTAGATAGCACGGTATTACCATATCAATTATGACTTAGGTTTCACCGTTAGCAACTTTCGTCACACCCTTTAGCAAGGTTAAGTAGGTTTTATTACGGCAATATTACTTACCGTATTGTTGACTAGCTGCCGACATTGTTACATCACTTATAACATCGAAGGCAACGTCAAGTGTCTTAGGTTCGTTGTAATGAATATTACCCATTTCAAAGCCACCAGACAAAACATTTGCCATATCGAAAATACAACAGTTTATACCGTCAAGTCTGTCTTTTTTATCATGAATATAAATATAACCGTCTCTAGCCGCCTGCCTTTCTTCAACATTCAAGAAGAATTTATCATACAGGTTCTTGTTCAACTCACCATAAATCAAACTGCGCTGTGTGCTAGTCATAGTAGAATCAGTGTTGGCATTTGAAACGTCGCCAATATAACGAATGCCCTGAGACTTGGTATATACATCGTCCATCATATGAACAAAGTCTTTTTTGTAATTTCTATACTGCCTATAACATTCACCTGATTTCGGGTAAAGGTCAAGCAAGGTGCGCTCGACTATTGCATGTATCGCCTCAACCGAAATACAATCATTTTCTAGATCTTCTTCCATTATGTAATCCATAACAGCAGAGCAAATTTTTTCATAATCTTTATCTGAAAGATTTTCCAATGCCCTGTTGGCTGATTTGCTACAGGCATTGATTATTTTTTGATAATCAAAATCTTCTAATGTTCCGTCCTTTTTTATTACTTTCATTTTATCGCTCCTTCTGTATTTTCTACAAATATATTTCTATACCAATTTCAGTTTCCATAATAGTATTAATTGCCTTGTCAATATCGTTCCAATTCTTACAACGATATTTTTGATACAACGTATGAATATTACCATATGACTCAAAGCCATGTCTATTCCATGGATAATCAAATAAAATTTTATGGTAATAGCCATCAACTAAATTATCTACACAATCATCAATTAGAATATCAATACCCCTACCGAGCATTTGCTTGTTCTTTATGACTATTAGACTATCATACATATTTAAAAATGGAAGTTGTTCTTGTAACCAAGCCGCCTTACTAGAAATATTCTGTGGGGCTGTAGCTGTTACTATGTAAATTTCACAACCTAAATCATGGTATTTCTTCAATGTAGCAACACAATTTTCAAGCACTTTTATGTTGTCCCATACCCTCTTATCCGTGAAATAGTCACAGAATTTGTCTTGAGATACATTTTTAAAGAACTGTCTCATATTATAGGTGGTTATATCGGCAATAGACAAATTGTCATTATAGTCCTTATTATAAACATCAATAATACTCTCTGCTAGATTATTGATAACATTGTCACAATCTACACCGATTCGCCAAGGTCTAGCTCTTTCCAGATTTGCTTTCAGTTCCATTGGTATTTTCCCCTTTATCATTCTCGTCTAATTCGTCAAGCATTTCGGTTACTGTCCTATAGGCTACTAGAAAACCAAGTACAAGCCCAACCAAAGCACCAATAATAAAATTAGCCATTCTTATCATGTTCCTTTCTGTATTTTTCGTATTCATCTCTAATTTGCTCCAAAGTATAAATTTTATACGGTATATGTCTGTTGTTACAATATTCGATCTCTGCACAGCAACCTTTGGAAAATTGCCAATCCTTTGAACAAATAATCATTTCATCTGCAAGTTCTTCAAGTAACAACAGAGTCATGTTCAACCCTTGCTCATAAGTGGTACAATCGTAAAGGCTACCAAACATTGCAATGGGATTAAGATATAAATTCTCAGGGTGCATTATAGTCAACAACCTTTGGCACTCATTTATTTTACTTAAATTTTCTTGCTTACCACCATATGGGTGAAATAAGTAAACAATGCTATTATAATGTTCTCTGTTAATTATGTTCGGTTTCGGTATCATTATCTCCCTCCTGCTTAGCTATAATTCTTTTCACATAATTTTTTAGATTTTCATAAGCTGTGTTTATGTTTTCATCATTATTAATAACGTAATCAACAGATGATTTGCAGTTTTTAAATTCTATCTTATCTTGTTCTGTACGTTTGCTGGTTTCTTTAAGTGCTTTATCAAAATTCTTGTACATTTTATGGTAACGTCCAAACAGACGCTTGTATCGATTGATATACGAGCAATCTATAAAGATAGAATAAATCTCTCTATTACCTTTATATTTTTTATGTAATTCATTAAGTCCTGTTTGGTCTACAACATAAAGATTATATGTATCATCGTCAATCTGACTTGCCGTTACTCCATAATGATTATTGAGATAATAATTATATGCCACGATGTCATTAAGTGCCTTAAATTCTTTTTCTGAAACAAATGTGTGACCTTCTTCTCCTTTAAATCTAGGAGAACGTGTCGTATAAGATGGTATTTGTTTCATATTAAATTCATTTTCAAGCATTTTTACAAGTGTTGATTTGCCACTTGCCGAAGCTCCAAGTATACAAAATAATGGTTTAGTCATTTACCGTCATTCTCCTTTAAATAGCATGGAAACATTTCTTTACACTCTCCAACGTACTTGCACATAGGAACGAGAAAATCTTTCCAAATATCATCAAGTTCAATAATTTTATCGCACATTTCTTTTATAGCTTCTCTTGTTTCTTTAGCAGCCTGATTACACAATCTCTTATTGGCAATGTTCATTAGTTCTTCGCCATTAAAGTCCCATATCATATTTACAGGAGCGTCCTGCGGAGCTTTAGTCCTGTCATAATTAGATTGCCTATCGTTTCTCTGAGATTTAACGTAAGGTTGTGCGTGAATGTGTCTCACAAGATGCACCGCTACCCAATTAGGGACATCTTCAAACAGTACCGAAAATCTTAATCTGCGTATCGGTGAATGTCTTGCTTTTAATATTTTATATTTCCACTCGTCTATCGGTGGTGTTTTAGCCTTTAGCCCTACTGTCACCAAGGCTCTTTGTTTTACTGCAATCCAATCTTCAGTAGTTGGATATTCAAGTATTGTTACTTTCATCGTCTTTTCCTCTACTTTATAATAAATTCTGCAAACATTTTTTCTGCGTTCTTTTCGTGTTCTGTTGGTACAAACATTATTACCTCGTTTTCAAGGTCAAGTGCAAATATACCCACTATACTACTTGCATTTACGCAATAATGGCTCTGCTTCAGGTCTATAGTATAGTCAATCATGTTCGCAAGTCTAATAAACTGCTGTACTTCTTTTACTGTAGTAAATCTAATTTTATATGCCGTATACTCCGTTACCATTTTCATCTGTCCTTTCTTTGTTTAATTTGTTGCCATAGCAATCATATAAGCTCTTTGTACGATTGCTTTATTTTTAGCTTTTGTTATCCTCTGTCTTTCTTTGGCTCGAATGAGTTCGTCCTCACTCATAAAATATGTATCTAATTCTCTACACTCTGACTTGTAGCGTTTTAGCTGTCTGTTTTCCTCCTCTCTAGCTAAACGCTTTCTTTTTCCTGCTTTCTTGTCGTATGCCAATTTTTAAATTCACCTCTTTTCTAATTAATTTTTTGAATTGATACAATATTACCAGAATAATTGTCATAAGTACCAATGTTGCCACTGCTCATAACATCAGGGTCAAGTGCATATGTATCAACTATAAACTCAACCACGTTCTTAAAGCCATTGCCTGTATCTCGATACTGATTATTGTAGTCAGTATGAATATCAGCTTTACAATCGGCTAAAACAGCGGTGAATGAGTTATCCATGTCGGTTGTAATTAGATAGCGTGTACCTATTTCTGTACCGTAATAACTTCCTAAAGCAATACAAACATCGTCACCTTGTCTGCGTATTCCCTGACTGTCCGTCCAACAATTCAGTTGTAACTGATATTGCAGAGAATTGATGTCCGTAATACAAGCGTAATCCATATAACCATGAAATGAAGTATCACCTGCTGGAATATCGTAAGAAATTAGTTCTATTTCTGGCTCTGCTTCAGACTTAATAACTATCGTTGTAGTTTCGGTTATTTTATGGCTATACGGCTTTGTAGTTCTTGTTTCTTTAGCGGTTGTAGTAGATTTAGTATTTGTTTTTACTGTATTTTTTTTATTTTCTACCGATCTAACTTTTGTATTTTTAGTTATAACATTTGTGGTAGTGGTAATTGTATTAACTGTTGAATTATCGGCTTTGTTTCTTTCAAAATTATGCCTGTAGTCTTCGTTAATACCAATAACTTTTACAACTCCAAAACTGATAACTATTACGCAAATAGCAATCACAAGCTGTATGATTTGTTTTGTTGTCTCGTCTTTCTTTTTGTTCATATGTATTTATTCCTCATCGTCACAATAACAATATTTGTTATAATAATCTTCTCCGTTCATTTTTTCACAAGGAATATCGTTGTATTCGCACAAATCGTCAACGTTCACATTATAATTTGACAAATATTCAATAGCCTTTTCTTTGGCACATTCGCTGCAAAGTTCTTCCGAGTCATTGTCAATAATATAAAGCACATCAACCTCAGTTCCACACTTGTCGCATATTAAAACACGATAATCTTGACCCATGTAGCAATGACGGCAGGGAAGTCCGAGAGCAGTACAACCCACACAACCATTTCGTATCTCACTTGCCATGTTTTTTATTCACTCCTTTACTTCTTTGAATCTAGCGTAAAAGCTGTCATTAATATCGTAAACATTGTCATATGTATTACAACTTTTTCTGCCATGACCGTCTATTAGTCTGCCATTTTTTACTTCGTATACTTTCCCTTCTTGAAAGTTATGGGTATCAAAGCAAGCCACCCATATACATTTCAAGAGAGTATTCCAAGCATTGTTTAACATTCTGTTTCCTTTCTAGTTTCAGTATCAACCTCAAACAGTTTTTCAAATATGTAATAAAGTATATCAACCACAATAGAGTTACCTGCCTGTTTATAAAGTTGACTGTCAGAACTAAAAGCTTGTGATTTATCGAATTGTTCATCAGTAAATCCCATAAGCCTATAACATTCTTTGGGAGTTAGTTTACGAACACGAAAACTTTCAACCACACCTGCATCATTAGCATTTGCCTTCAATGTTTTAGAATAACCTTTCATTGGCGGTCTATATCCAAAAGATTGACTTTGATTGGTGATTACACCACTAACTTCGCCATTAGAGTCCTCTATAAACCTTTTGTACATCTGCTGTTTCCATTCAGAATGTGACAGTTCATTAGGTTCAACTATAGCTTGGTTACAACTTGTAGTCAATGTTTGTGCGCAACCCTTTCCGACCCTACCTCTTCTTGTCTTAGAATTAGGCTGTTCCAGATTTACACTATTACCTTCATAAATTTCTGCATAGCCTTTCTTAGTTGCTTCTTTCACATAGGCAACCGGTTCTGCTATTTTAGTTTCTGTATTACCACCACCACAAGTATGTAAAGTAGGCGAAATACCTTCAGGAGAATAGTATCTTCTCGCAGATTCATATATTTTATCCCATTTGTCACCTTGTAAGCTACCTTCTTGTATGCAACGATTGGTGTCAAGTATTTGCTTTGGTTGCTTATAATCAGTAGCTACTAATGCACCCATAATGCCATTTGGGGAATAAACTAAATCTTTAGTTCCTATGCGATGATTGTGTTTACCCTTAGTAGTGCCTACAACATTTGCATCTAAATTTTCCTTATTCAGTATAAGTCTGTTCTGAATTTCTTCACTCAAATAATACTTTTCATCTACATTATCTTCAAGAAAATCTTTAAGTCTGACTCCGTTATCAAAAGGCTGCGGAAATTCAAATTTGCCATCATCAATATCTTTGCGAATACTTATTGCAAACACTCTTTCTCTATTCTGAGGAACTCCACAATCTTTAGCATTTAAAACTTTCCAATATGTATTGTAACCAAGTTCATCAAGCCAAGCCACCCATTCATCAAACTGTGGTTTAAACTTTTTACCCACAAGGTTTTTGACATTTTCGAGCATTAGATATTTTGGTAAAGCCAACATTTTGTTGGCTCTTTCAAGAAGTCTTTGTACTTCATATAGTAAACCTGAACGTGTTTGACCCTGTTTTATTCCCTCTTGTTTACCTGCCACAGAAATATCGGTACAAGGAAATGAATATGTCCAAAAATCAGCATAATCAAGATGTTCGAGTTTACTAATATCACCTAAATTCCTAGAAAGTTTATTAGCAAGCCAATATTTTTCAAGCTCTTTTGATTTACTATTTACAAATCTGTACCAATTATAAGGCTTGTTTTTCTGAAAGTCATATCCAAGATTAATTTCTGTAAGTTGCCTAGCCATTTCTTCTCTTGTAGGGTATTCAGTATATGTATTTATTAGTTCTTCCGTAAGTCCACAATGAATAGAAGCATAAGAAAGTACAGCATTATGGTCTATATCTGAGGTGTGTTTAATTTCACAAGGTATTCCGAGCCTTTCTAGTGCTGAAATTTGCGCGCCTATACCACTAAATAATTCGTTTACTGTTATTTTTCCCGTTTTCACTATTTGTAAATCCTCCAATTTGTTCTTTATTGGAAGATAATTGCAATTATCATATTCACTCAGGTAGCTAATCTGAGCGTTCCGTTTTGTTTTATCTCTTATTTTCTTAATAAAATGTTGGTTTTATATTTTAGTTGCTTTCAACTTTTCCACGATCCAGCTAATGCTTTTACTAATGCTTTTGACTTTTCAATCCTATTTTTCATATCAACAGACAGCCTACTATCAGAACACTTAAATTTCAAAGGATATACTCCATTATATTTTGCAAGATGTTCCAATGTAATTCTATGCTTGTTTTTCAATTCAGTATATGTTTCGTGGGTACACGTCATTTGGTTTAGTTTAACAAGCTCATTACAGCAGGGACAACGTGTTATCAAAATTGGTACTTCGTAAGGATCATATTTTCCAAACTCGTTTCTCCAACAAGGGTCACCCATTGAAACTCGAAGCATTTCTTCTTCTGAGTGACCGATTTCACCTTTTTCATACAATTCTTTGGCTTCTTTTTCTTCAAAATAAAACTCAGAATTGCAAGCTTTACATTGCCCTTTAAATAGTGTTATGCCCTCAATAAAATTTTCACCCAATTTGGTTACAAACATTTGTTACCTCCATTTTCCGTTAATTAACTCCTATTACAATTATATAAACTCTGCATTATCAGGTAATCTATCTCGAAATTCTTTAGGTACTTCACCATTGTGCCATAAATTATTTGTTACGATAATTTCACCTGTATGTAATTTAATTTTAATTCCTCTGCCACCATATCCCCTAAAAAGACTATCACTCATTGGATGGGTTCTATCTAAGTAATAACAAATGCCATTAATAATAACGTGTTCGTCCTTTTCTTTTATAATTTCAAGCCAGAACTTTTTATGGAAACATTCACTATTATCACAGACTTTCTCATATGGCTCTGCATGGCAGACTTTGTGAAACACTCGACCACAGATTTCACATTTTATATTTTGAATATTACAATCCATTTTGTTTATCTCCTGCTTTTACATCAGCCACTTTCTATATTTTCTATCTTGTTTACGCTTAATCTTCTTGATACGGCTGTATATATAGTTCTCATAATACTCAAACTGCATAGCCTTTGCATAGCAATATAGCCATGTTGCAAAAAAGGTTGAAATCACTATTATACTTACTATAGTTTTAACATGATGTAAGCCGTATTCGTCATAGAAATGTGCCATAATTGGCATTGCCAAAGCAAAAGTGCAAAAAGAAATAATACAAATAATAAAATATATTGTCATTCGTGTTTTGCACCATTGTTTAGAATACTTCGCTACTTTAATTTCTTTCATCAATAAACCTCTTTATTGCCCTTTTGAGCATATTTTTCTATAACAAAAAGGTCAAATCCGTTTCTTACGAATTGTTTTGTAAGATCATGTTTTATGCCATTACCCAAATATGTATAGATATAACTCATTTGCTCCATTGTAAAATTAGTTCCACAAATTTTATTAAAAGCATTAGTATTGTCTTGCCAATATCTTATAAGCCTTTTGTCTTGTGAATATCTTAACGCACAAGAGCAATCTCGACTTAGCCACTCACAAAGTTTTACCTTGAAATCTTCATTTGTTTTCACATCGTCAAGCTGAATATAGACATTGAATTTTGGAATAAGAATAACCTCGTTATTTCGATTAATAAAGCTATTTGGGAAAACTTGCAATGCAAGTTTTATACTTTCCAGAAGTTTCATTCTGTCTCCTTTCAACCAATTCCAATTCTTTCTTTGTATTCATCAAGTGTAATTTTGCCCATTTTATAATCTAAAAGTGATATAAATTCTTCTGTAGAAGTACAAAAGGGAAAATTACAGTTGTGAAGTTCTTTTCTTATCTCTTCTATCGCCTGCTCAGACGGAATATGCTGCTTACTCTCGTTGACACAGATTTCCGAAATAATAAATTCCATATGCTGATATTGATTTATTAGGAATATTAGTTGCTCTTTCGTAAGAGCGTTAAGAATTTTCTTTGAAATCATTTATATCACCTCAGCCCTAGATCATCAAGTGTTACAGGTGTGTAGTCATGTAGCATACAGCCAACATTTGCGCACTTATAAGGAAACCCACGATTTTTCATTTGTTTGGTATATTCTTCAAAAGGTCTTGTATCTCTACCATTGTGAATATGTCCATACAGATGAATATAACCATAATCTGCATTTATCCAATGAGCTATAGGATAGTGACAAAGTACAACGTGTTCACTTCCGTCCTTAATAACAGCATAATCTTTTATCCAAACAAAATGCTTTTTCATTTCTTCATCTACTCGATCATGATTGCCCTTGACAAGATATTTCATACCATTTAATTTCGGAAGAACTATTGATATTTCTGAATTATTCCAAAACATATCACCTAGAACATACACACTGTCATTTTTACCGACAACTTTATTCCAATTATCTATAATAGTTTCTTTCATATCTGCAAGATTAAAAAATGGACGATTATCCAAATTTAGTATATTTTTATGACCTATGTGCAGGTCTGATATATAAAATTTCTTAGGTGTTGACATTTACTGCTCCTTTCAAATAAAATTAAATCCACTCTATTGTTGGCAAGCCTTCATAATTATGTTCCCATATAAACCATGCAAAACACATAGTGCTTGCCCAAGGCTTCCCCTTTTCATCTACCTCACTACCATTACGCATTGGGTTTACTCTTTTAGAAAACACATAAATTGTTTTTATAGGAGTGTTTTCCCACATTTTCAATCTATCTTGCCCTTCAAGAAGTTGGATTTTTGCAAACATAATAACTTTTTCATTTGCTAAATCCAATGATCGAAGAATAAATTCTTTTGCAAATTTGAACGGTGGATTGGTAATAATATTATCAAATTTGCGTTTGTAATTATATGTAAGAAAGTCAACGTTTGGAGTAATATCAATTCCAAAAGGACTATCTCTACTAACCAAATCAGTAGATACAATTTCTGAATATGGATAAAATTCTTTGAGGACTTTTGATATATGCCCTTGACCAGCAGCAGGTTCGAGTATGCTACCAAATAATTTTTCTCTTTTTAAAATGGCTTCTGTCGCATTGAATGGTGTTGCGTAAAAATCATTAGTCACTCTTTCTCTTGTAGGAGACATTCCAGCTAGGCTTGTCCCCGTAAGTGTTTTCATTAAATGTTGTCCTCCTCAATAGTTTGTAATCAAGACCTCTATATCTTTTGTCTTGTCTTTTTTCTGATAATTACAGTTTCCATAAGTAGTGTTTAAATAGTGGGTTTTATATCCATGACCTTCCGCCCAATCCTTTAACGTTAGGTTTGTTTTTAGGTTATTTGATAACGCCCATTTTACATTTGAAGTCGCAAGCATATCTCTTAAATCTTTCTCATCGGCATTAGTCCAACCGCCATTTTCATTATAGGTTGCCGTTGAATTAAAATACGGTGGATCGCAATACAGAAAATCATTTTCGCCAAACGCTACGCCGATGAACTCACGAAAATCAGCATTGGTGAACTTGCAGCCTTTATTGCTGATTGCTTCCGAAAATTCTATAAACCTTTCTCTTAATGTAGGGTTAAAATATCTTTCTCCAAACGGCATATTAAATTCACCTTTTGAATTAAAACGCATCTGATTGTTAAAGGCGTAACAAATTAACACATATAAAATAACGGACTGTTTAGATTCCGACTCGTTAAAATAGCTGCGGAGTCTCAAATACCCATTCCTATTAATCTTTGATAGGTCATATTGCTTGATTATCTCATCTATTTCGTCAAGACTTTTATCGGTTCTATTTCTATGTATGTATTCGAGTATTTGGACTACAGGCAAATTCAAATCATTATAAACAACCTCTTTCGCAGGAACATTAATTCCAACATTAAACCCACCGCCAAACAAGTCAATAAAAGTGTCAATATTTTTCGGAAACAATGGTAATATCTGCGGTAGAAGCTTGTATTTGCCACCTACATAATTGAGTGGCGATTTTATGTATTCTTGCTTTATCAGTATCATCTCCTAAATAAAATTTCTCTTTTATTCAGATTTTAAGTGTCTAAAAGTGCGTATTTACGCTGTTTTGGGATATGCCAAAGTAGCGTATTTTCATTAACTTGTAATTCTTAAAATTAATTGCTTTATGCTTTCTTTTTGCCTTTCCGTATAATAGATGTGTCCTTTGTTCCAACTACTGTTATACTCTCCATTTTGATTAAATCTAATTAATCAATTAAACGAAAACAATGTAGAACATATAAGTAGTTGTTCGCATAAGTCACTAGAATATGTAGTCTTACTTAAATTACATTGTTCCTCTTATGTTTCGCATTTTATAACCCAAGATGGGTGTTCTTCATGAATTATTCGTCTGGCTAAATCCCATTCTTCTGAGTTATATTGGAATGTAAGCCATAGCTGAAATAAGAGTCTGCCAGAACGCTTATACCGATACGACTCTTTCCAGTACTGAAAAGCCTTATAAATTCTATCATTTAAATTATCATAATAGCAATTACCAGTATTAAACATATCGGCTAAACTACGTTCTGAGATTTTTGATATTATGTATTCTTCATTTGTCATGAATCATCTCTCTTTATGAACAAATAATCAGTTGAAATATCATCTATTACATTTTTACCTGTCTCTTTAAACCATACACTCAAATCTCTTTTAGTCATTCGTAATCCTCCTCAATCTTTTCCATCACCTCAGGATTGTCATAAATGTTGCCAACAATCTCAAGTTCTTCGCCACAAGTGTTGTCGGAATTAACTGTGGATGTTGAACAGGTTATGATAAATCTTGCTGTATCATTATCCCACTCGACTTTGCCATAATCTTCGTCATAGTTGTCCCAAACAATATCCCCCTCGAAAATCTTTCTACCGTTCATGTCCGTCAATCCTGTGTACTGACCGATTGTCTCAGGATCTACCACATACGTTGTCATGATTGTATCAACAAACTGTTTATAGTCATTGTCCTCAACCTCCACATTATCGTAAATGATGTGTTCAAGGTCAGCACCCTTATCCTTGAAGTATGGACGTTTTTTGCATACATAAAACCCCTGAACCCATTTGCCATTATCTACACGTTTTCCTCTAAAAAGTATTTCACGCATCGTTATCACCGTCCATTCTTGCACCGCTAATTATGTCTCTATTATTCATTTCTCTCCAACGAATTGTAGATTTTGGTATTCCAAAGCGTTCACTACATTCTGATAATGTCATAGTCTCGTTATTGATAGTAATATAATGATTTGTAGATTTGTTGTTTGCCTGTGTTTTCATAGTAACCCATCTACAGTTATCAGGAAAATAATTTCCGTTGACATCTATCCTATCAAGGGTGAGAGTATCAGAGTATCCATTGTTTTCTGCCCAATTTTTAAAATTATAGAAGCTTTGCCATTCGTCACATACAGATATTCCTCTCCCACCATATGAGTGATAATAAGGGTGTTTCGCTCTTGTACACCTTTCCCTCATGCCGTCCCAGATTTTATAAAGATGTGTTTTTGTAGCGTGGTGAGTTGTTATTCCGTTTTTTATAATTGAATATCCTTTACATTTTGATTTTTTCCCATAGCAGGAAGACACTGTACTTTTCGCTACTCCTAAAAATTTGCAAGCATCTTTTTCAGAATTAAAAGTAATGTTTTCTTCGCCTTTGATAAGTGTATAACTTGTTGTACTATGTATCATTACTTTTCCTCTTTTCAAATATCGCATTTTGCTCCGCAGTTTGGGCAGTAATTTATCTCACCGTGTGGATACTGAGCTATAAAGTGAATGATTTCACAATTACTGCATCTAAGCTGATTAGGTGTGTTTGTATTCTCCCATGTTCCACGCTTAACTTCCTGTACGTCTGCCGCAGGCGCAGGCTCGTTTTCCATGTATTCGAGAATATACTTCATGAAATCAGTAATGCAATTACTTCTATTTATAAGCGGACAAGCTCCACAGTAGTTGTCTGCTGTGCAACATTTAGCCGCATTTATGATATCTTCTTTTGTTAATTTCTTATCCATTGCCGTTCTCCTTCCAGTGACTTTCAAACTCCTTCTTAAATTCTTGTAGTTTCTTATCTGCCTTGTCTGCCTTTTCTAATGCATTTTTCATATCCTCGTTTGACACATGGTAGACACTTGGAATAGCACTAAAGGCATCGACAATTCGATCTCTTTCTTTCTGAGGAATATCTTGCAGTAGATTATGACTCGTTGCCGTCACCGCCTTTCAGCTTTTCAATGATATAGAGAGTTGTACGAATACTTCCAAGAATGTAATCAACTCCATAATCTGTTTTGGTGATAGTATCGCTGATATTGTGTAGTTCTTCTCGATAAATTCTTAAAAGTGTTCTATCATCGATTTGCAAAGTTTTATCATTAGAATTTGTGTTTGTTGCCGCAGGTGCAGGCTCGTTTTTTGTGTTGTTTGCTATGTATTCCGAGAATTTTATGACACAGTTTTTAAATCCTGCTCCTAGTACTATAAATGGGCAGGTTTGGCAATTATTTTTTTTGCAGCAAAGTGCCGCCTCTACGACTTCTTCGTCAGTGAATTTCTTATTCATTTTCAATCTCCTTGAAAAACTCTTTCGGTTCAAACCATTTATCTTCAATGATATTTCCTATTCCGACAACTAATCTATCTTCCTGTTTCACTCTAACATAATGACCTTTTACATCTTCCCATTTTGCAACGCCCACAACGTCCATAATTCTTGTAAGTGCTTCAAGTCCCTTTTCAGAACCTTCAAACGATGTTCCATTGAAAAAAGCTAAGTTATAACCACCAAAACTAGCTCCCCAGCCTGAGCCTTTAAGAGTTATAGAAAAGGTAAGGCAACAATGGTCGCCTATTTCCAGTGATACATCAGTTATTTTAGCGTTTTCATAAATAGTGTTAGTGTTGCTTTCTAACGAGGGTATATTTTTTATTACAGGTGCAGGCTCGGTTCCTTTTATGTAGCGGGTAAGATATCTGCCGCATGTAAAAAATTTTTTGCTAAGAGGACAGTGTGCACAGTTCTCATCTGCATTAGTGCAAAACTCCACCGCCTTTTCAAACTCCTCTTTTGTCATCATATTCTACCTCTTTCTATAAATAAAACTAAATTTTTATTTGTCGTTGTTTTCTTTGTGCGGTTTTCCGATAAACGCTTCCATCATTCTTTCCCTATCTTCTCTTTCGTGTATTACTCCAATAAACTTTTCGTAACATTGATTGCAAATATCAAGTTCAGCCCATTCAGATGCTTCATAACGACCTTTCCAAGTCCAAACTCCACTAAGTTTTTTAACCTTAAAATGCTGATTGGCTTCATTACTTCTGCATACATCACAAATACATTTATATATTGGTTTCACCTTCTCTCAATAAAAGAAAACTTTTATATTACTCATTCTTATCTTTTTTGCCTAGCAACCACTCAATCGAGGTCGGCTTTTTGTCTTCCCAAGAACAAAGATTGTTTAATACCTTTGTTATGTTGTTGACACTAATTGAATGTATTCCACCATACCATATTGCTTCTGCTTTGCAGGGGCGTGTTTCGTAAGCTACTAAAGCATTACGAATATCGTCACAAGCTAAATATCTATAACCCAACAAATAAAGTCCTTCCAAAACAGTTCTCTGTTCATCTGTTATTTTTGGTTTGCTTGGTTTATTTATCACATCACCAACGATTGTACCTCTTACTGTAGGCTCATCGGTTGTAAATTTTGGATTGGATATTCTTATGATAGTTTCGCCAGTCTTTCTTTCGGTCTTAATAGTGATTGTCTGCTTAAAATTATCAGCATCTGAGTCCATGTGTTCAAGTGCATTTTGAAATACCCAAGTATAAATTCGACCCTGGTCAATTTTTACATGATATTTAATAGAATTATCTTCAAGCTTAGTGCCAATAATCGTTCCTGTAAAATCTGTGATTTTTACTCTGTCACCTTTTTTAAATTCTTGATTAACCATTTAATGTACTCCCTTTCTCGTTTACCTTATTTATTTGCAGTGGCAATCAACGAATTACCACAAGTAATACGGTCAGCATCTTCTTCTTTGCTAGGTACAAAGACAATAACGTCCCAACCATCTTTTACAAGGGGTTGTTCAAATTTTTCATAAACATCAAAATCCTTAACAATTTCATATCCTTCATTAACTGCTTCTACTGTTTCATGAATAGGTGTAATCTTTACAATACATTTATCTTTGTTGAAATACTTGTTCATAAGGTCAATATCAAGATTACACTTAGATGTAACCGCAAAGTTTAGTGTATATTTACGTTTCTTAGGCATTGGAAGCAACTTAATAATGTCACTTATTTCCTGTAACGAAAGAGACTTATTACGGAACATCTTATTACGTTCTTCTTCATCAAGTGTATTAATGGAAAACTGCAAACCAAAACCATCTTCGCCACCATAAATAAATCCTGTGTCAACCCAATCGTGCAAGAACTTTTCAAGGTTTTTGTTTGACTTTGGCATCATGGTGGAAACAACAGGGTGATATGTATTGAATGAAATATCTGCATTACTGTCTTTTATTATTTGAAAAATAATTTTAGCAGACTTAATAACATTTGGATTAAATGTCGGCTCACCCATACGAGCATAATGCACATTAAGACGTTCTCCGTGTTTAATGCCTGAGAGAGCAATTCCTGTTATAATTTCGGATACAAGTTCTATCGTGCTTGCATTTCCATGAAACCCAAGTTTTGGGCAATCGCAAAAATTACAATTCATAGGGCAACCTTTCTGACTAGATACAGTTACAACAAGCTTGTCAGTAATATCAACGGGCTTGTTTTCAACTTTATCAATACGTTTTGTATACCCAAGGAAATCAGCTTTAATATTGTTTTCTTTTCCATAATCTCCTACATAAAGGTATTCAAGACACAAATCTGTATCAGATACAATTTTTCCTGTATGTGTATTCACAATATTTCTCATTTATTACATATTTCCTTTCTTATTTTATATCTTTAAAATCAACTTTTTATAAGCTGTTCTGTATATGATTTTGATAGATTATTTCTTTCATAATAATTTCTCCTATCTCTTATACTTTATAAAATTCTTTATCTTAAAAAACAAAGCTTTTATCTTTTGTGCCAATATCATCACCCTCTCTATCTCCAACAAGCGTACTCGAATGATAGTGAGTGCATATAAAACGCACTTAATTAATAATAGGTATATACTCAAGTGTACTCGTTTAATGGTATACTCATATTATAATGTACTAATTAATAGTTGTCAATATGGCAAAGTATACAAAGTTTGCTAGATAAACTTGTTAATTATATATTAACCGCCCAATAAGCTTAACCAAGTATTTCTTTGTGAAGCCTGCATTTTCAAGCATCTCTGAAAAGCACTAGGCTCGGCAATCAATGCACATTTGGTTTTAGCTCTGGTAATCGCAGTATAAAGCATACAGCGATCGAGCAGTTTATAATGGGTATTGTCGATCAGTACGATAACATTCTTAAAACCGCTACCTTGCGTTAAATGGCAAGTCAGACAGTAAGCCAACTCAATACTACTTAAATCATTTTGTAAGAAATCAATTTCCTTGTCGGCAAATTTAATTGTAACAACATTCTGCTTCTTACCGTCTTTAATTGTCTGTTCAATTTTTGTAATATAACCCATTTCTCCATTGAAAACATTTCTATCATAGTCATTCGTTCTTTGAATAACTTTCGACCCAAGACGAAATGTCTTATTACCATACCTGATCTCAGGTGCAGTATCGGGTGGAATTATCATATCTTGTAAAATAGAGTTAATTTCAAAAGAGCTATTTATCCTGTCCTTTTTACAAGGTGTCAAAATAATCGTTTCATCATAGCCGTCTTTCTTAGCTGCCATTGTATACAATTTAATAGCCAATTCACGCATACCTTCACGGCTCTCTCTAAACATATAGGTCATGTCTTGTAGCTCGCCAGTAACAACTTTTAGTTTTGGTTCAGGCAATGGGTTTTCTCCATTTCTAATTTTAACTGAGTCCGAAATGATACCTGACTTTTGAGCCTGTCTTAAAATCTTAGTCAGTTTACAACAAGTAAACACATTGCAATTAAGCAAATCATGAAAAATATTGCCACAGCCTATTGGTGGTAACTGACCGTCATCACCTACAATAATTACTTTTGCACCCTCTTTTATAGCAGAAACCAAGCTATAAAATAATGATGAATTAACCATTGAAGCTTCATCAAGTACGATAATATCACTAGACAATCTGTTATCAGAGTTATAAACAAAACCTGTCTTGTTAAAACCAAGCAACCTATGAATTGTACTTGCGAATAAACCTGTTGCCTCGGTTATCCTAATCGCAGCTTTAGCAGACAAAGCACAAGCTGATATAGAATAGCTTTTATATATCTTTGTGAGTCCTCTTAAAATCGAGCTTTTACCTGTTCCTGCTCTACCTGTTATAAGCACTACAGGGCTGTTGCAAGCCTTATATATCTCTTGTTTTTGTTCGTCTGTATAGCAAAAACCTTGTTCTCTTTCTGCTTCTGAGATACCCTTTTCAATGTTAATTTTATAATTTATTTCTTGTTCATTGAGATTTTTTAGGATATCCAAAATGGACATTTCGGTTTTATATTGGCGTAATAGCCCTACCTTATTTTCTTCAAAATGTAGAAATATCTCATGTTGCTTTTGTGTGGATTTAAAATTCTCGTACATTTCATAACAATCGTTTATGTTATCTCTTATCGCACTGTCCAATACAGACTCTAGCACATATGAATGACCGTCATTAGTTCCAACACTCTCAAGATAATACTTAACAAATGCCACAACTCTTTTGGTTGATATTCTGATATTTGGATTTAACTTTAATGCCAAATCATCAACTCTCTTAAAACCTAAACCACGAATTTCTGTCATGATATAAGGGTTGTCAAGTAACTTTTCCTTCAATAATTGAGGGTTAGGTTCATTGGAAATTAACTTACTTATCATAGCATACGTTACACCCAACGGCTGAAGCATGATAAGAATATCTGAAATAACATAGTTATTCAATATATTATCTTTTATCCTATTCCAACTCTTTTCGCCTATACCCTTGATTTTTGTAAAATCAATTTCTCTATTATGAATAACATCATCAATTACATTTGGGTAGACAACTAAAATGTTTTTTGCTTGCAGTTCTGTGACCTGAGTCTTCAAATATGCTATTTGTTGTTCTTCTGTCTTAGGCACATTTGCAGTAATAGAAATTGGCGTATATTGATACGAATTATATTTGCTATTAAAAGAACAAGTAACCTCAGCATTGTACTCGACACCGATTGTCAAGCGTTGCATTTTACCTGCCAATGTGCTATCTTTTAACTGCTTTGGATCGTCACCAAAGGGATCGTCATAACAATCATAAAAATATGGAATGTCATTAGAAGTTGTTGTGAATGTGTACACTCCCCAATTACTATTTTCGTTATAAAATCGCTCCTGTTGAGGAACGATTTTAAACTTAAATGTTTTTTCTGTCATGTCTTTTCTTCCTTTCTGAAAGCCATTCAACATATGGTCGCATAGCCTGTATTGTAACTTTATCTTCGTCTGTTTTCCTGCATTTAATAGCAACCTGAGAGCCTTTCTTGGCTAGATCTTCATACTGTACAAGTTGACTATTCCAAAGAACTCCCTCTATAATACCGAAAGTGGAGTAAATATTTACAAAAGCAAATGGTTTTTTATTTCTGTCCTTTTTCTTTTGTACTCTGGAAATAACACCTACAATAACGCAATCATTATCATTCTCAACGGCTTCAAATGCTGTTGTTAAATAGGGAAGCGCTTCTTCAAATGGGTTATTGTGTATAAATATCTGTAATGCCTCAAACTCCCAAAAATCAGCGTTTTCAAGATATTTGTTATTGGTTAAAAGAAATTGTTTCAACCTATCTTCTTGCTGTAGGTCAAACTTTTCTTTCTTTTTCTGATTTACAAGAGTGAGTAACAGATCTTTGTCATAGTCATACCTACCATTACCAATACGATATTTTTCAATATCAATATCATACTCGATAATAAGTTTGTTATACGTTGGTAACTTAGACAATTCTTTATACTCTAATGGTTTATACAATGACTTCAAATATTTCAACAGACAACTCTTTTTATCTTTCGTAGGTATTGCACCTGACTTCATTAAGTTAATAATCTGAGTTTTTGTCAGTGTTGTTCTTGATAACAAGTCTTGAAGGTTTTTATACTTGCTGTTCATCTCACGCTCAGTAACAATTTCTTGGGCTATTCGTTCACCAATGCCTGTAATTGCAGAAAAACCAAACAGCACATTGTTATCGTAAATAGAAAAATCTACTTGCGATTTATTGATATGAGGTGGCAAAATAGTTACTCCAAACTGTTTAGAGTCTACTATGTACTTGTTTACCATACCTGCCTTATCCTTATTCAAATTGAACAAGGCTTTGAAAAAATGAACAGGGTAATTTATTTTTAAATAAGCAGTTTGAAAGCATAGAACAGCGTAGCTATAACTATGCGATTTGTTGAAGCAATACCCACCCTTGGCAGCAAGTTCTTCACTGATAGCTTTTGCTATATTTTCATCATATCCGTTATCAATAATTTCTTGATATAGTTTTTTAGACTCTTCTTTAACTAATTCAGGCATCTTTTTACCGATAGCTTTGCGGTACTTGTCGCTACCACCATAACTTCTACCACCAAAAACACGCACTATTTCCATGATTTGTTCCTGATAAATACACTGACCGTAAGTGCTTTCCAAAATAGGCTTCATATCAGGGTGTATATAAGTAACAAGTGAAGGATCATGCTTGCATTTAATAAACTCCTCCAAAGCTCCCATTGAATCAGGTCTATACAATGCCAAAACAGCTGACAAATCTTCCATGTTAGTTGCCTGTAATCTGAGTAGCAAGTCTTTCATACCTGCACTTTCCACCTGAAACACACCATTCGTCAATGCTTTGTTTAACAGTTCAAATGGACTTCTATCATTTTCAAATTTGGGGTTGTTGATATTTATATCGTACTCAGATAAATGCAAATCACTTTGAATTTCCTGCACCATTTTTAAAGTTTGCACACCCAAAATGTCAAATTTAATGATACCTATTTGTTCGACAAGCCTTTTATCAACTTGAATAACGTGTTCACCGTCAGAGCCTAGTTTCATTGCCATATAGTCGCTAATGTCAGTATCAACGATACCGACACCACCTGCGTGGCAACTAACTGTTTTAACTCTACCACTCAACTTGCCTGCTATATCAAGCAATTCACTGTATTCAGGGTGTTCGGATAAATAGTTTAGATTGTTGTCAATACACTCTTGAAATGTATTGTATGAAAACTTTTTGGATAGTTTGTCCATTTCGTTATATTTGAAACCTAGTATCTTGCCAACATCTTTTATGGCTACAACAGGTGTTATATACGAGAAGTTTATAATCTGACAAACACGATTTTCACCATATTTGTCAATGAGATAATTTATTACTGTAGGTCTGTCTGAAACATCGATGTCCAACTTTACTACATTACATTTCTGCAATGAATAGACTATATCTTCACCATGCGTATTACAGTTCTAATAATACGTTTAGGTGTGTGGCACTTCGAGTCAAGAATTTCACTTGACCCTACGCTCCTTTGAGCTAGTCGTTTGACGTTTTGCATTTATGATTTAATAAGTGTTATTCCCTTTGATTTATAATTTCTTACAATACCCGATAAACTAGCACCGTAATGTTCATTTGCGTATTTAGCTGCGTCTAAAATAGATTGAAAATGCCCTAGAAATACATTGTCTTTATATAAATCGCAAGTCACATAATTTCTTATTTGCGACATTGTGCGATAACTGTAATGTATGTTTTCTTTAGCGGTACACCATTCTAAGTTATCAACATTATTATTTTTAGTATTGCAATCTAAATGATTAATCTGTGGTAAATGATTGTAGTTAGGAAGAAACGCCTGAGCAACTATTCTATGTACTAATAATTTATGGAATTTATTATCTATTTCATTCTTTAATTGCACCATTAAATATTTACCTTGTGAGTCAGCCCACGGCTTTATTCTTTTTAGTTTGCCCGACTTCGAGGAGTAAATTTCTCCCAACTCATTTACATAATAATCTTTATAGTTTTCAATTTCTTTTAGCATATTGTCTCCTTTGTTTTTGCAACGGGAAACAATATTAAATCATAAAATGCAACTTCGCACAGGATTGTCATATCGTCAGACAGAACGACTTAGATGTTCCCTGTTAGCTAATTAATACACCGCCATTTCCTGCGGCTACAATTATAATAATTGTTTAATTAACACCCTATATTTTATAGGTTCACCACACTTAACACATATGGTTTCCTATATGCTCGACCGAAAATCAATCTGGCATTGAAACTCTCTCAGGATTGAGGAAGCGCTCAAAAATCAATCCATATTTGATAGGGTTTAGGTCAGTTATACCTATTGTATAGCATACAAGGCTTCCTGCTCCAGACCCACGTCCTGAACCTATTTTAACCCCATGAGTTTTCGCATAATTTATGAAGTCCCATACAATAATGAAATAACCGTCAAAATTCATTTGATGAATAATTCCCATTTCATAATCAAGTCGGTCTTTCATTATTTTCTGATCTTCTTTAGAAAGCTTGTCAAAATTTCTAGTTTTCCACCCCTCATTAATAAGGTGTAAAAGAAATTCATTATTAGACTTATATCCACTTGGCAGGGGGTATGTTGGCAACTGTGGATCTTGAAAAGGCATATGTACTTCTTCTATCATATCAGCTAAAGCATTAGTCTGATTCAAACCTTTTGTAACATTATTTACACCAATTTGTTTATCCATAATTATATGAATTTCTTCTTCACTTTGCAGATAACAGCCTTCATAACTTTCAGACATTGTTTCAGTGTCATGTGCTATCTGAACGTGCCTACCCTGATAATATAAATCTTCCTTTGTGGCTGCGTGGCTATCTGTAGTAATTATGTATGGAGTGTTTGTTACCTCAGATAGTTTCAAAATCTTTTTATTGTAATTAGCCTGCTCCTCTGATTTGTGAGATTGCATTTCCAAATAGAAATTAGGAAATGCCGATTTGTATTCTTCGATATACTTAACACAAATATTAAAATCACTTTCTTTAGCTAATTTTGAAGCCAAACAAGCAGAACAAATAATTAAATCTTCTGCATACGGAGCAATATCTGAAATCTGTACTCTAGGCTTAAAATAAAAATTTTCAAGATTTGACTTAGTGATAATTTTATTTAAAGCCTTTCTGCCGTTCTCATTTTTTGCGAGAGCGATAAGATGGAAATACTTATTGTTTTTATCTTTTATGGCAGTATCGAAGCACTCATACAGCTCTACGCCATATATCAGCTTAATATCAGGATATTCTTTAGATAGTTGATCGAAATATATCCATGAATATTGGTTGCCATGTTCCGTAACTGCATATGCTTTAATGCCGACTTTTCGACATTGCTCTAGCATTTCTTTTGGTGTACCATAGCCGTCCAGTAACGAGTACATTGTATGGTTATGCAAAGAACTATACATTTTCAGCCTCCTTGTATTTTAAAATAACTATCTGAGGGGTAATTACACCCTTATACTCAGATACATTGAGCTGGCAGAGTGCATTAATGCACATTTCATCATCATATCCATTCAAAAAGTCTAATACTTTATCGTCACTAGGATTACAGAACTTGATAATTGCGATATTATCGTCAGTAATAAACTTCCATGTATCTTCATTTTTACCCATGATAACGCCTTGGCTATGCTCCAAAACTATATTATTAATGACAAATAAAGGCTCTTTGATTCCTGTACCGTAACAATTCTCCAATGATGTAACATCGGAAATCATTCCAATATTAAATTCGTCATAATCGAAACAAAAATCTATTGGCAAAGGATTGTCTGAATTAATATTCTTATTTAAAACTTTAATTGCTTCAACCACGTTCTCAGCTTTTATCTCAAAACCGAAAGCATTTGCGTGACCCTGACACCAATTAAACAGACCTGTTTTAAGCAGATCAGCCTTTAGATCTGGTACATAGCTATTATCAAAGTTTCTAGCAGACCCTCTATATACATTATTTTCTTCGTCTTTGCGGAGTATTAAACAAGGTTTTTTCGCATAACTAGCCATTTTCATGGCTATCAATCCAGAAAATACACTTGGGATATTGTTACCTTTTAAGAATAAAACTGTATTTTCGTCATTAGCTACGCTTTTCCTTAACGCAGGAAGTAACTTTTTCACTTGATTATCCTGTCTTGATTTAGCGTTTTTACAGAGTCTTACAACTCTTTGATAAATATTTTCTTTTGTAGTTTCACTTTCGCCACGTTTTTTATATTCAAATTCTTCGTCCTGTTCAATAAACGCTCTGAAAAGTAAGTCCTTTTCTTCCATGTCACCAACTCTACACATTGCGTTTATCAGGGAAGTAATACAAAATGCAATAGTATGAGGATTAACCTTGCCTTTCATGGAATAATTTTGAGCATTAATAAATTCTTCAAAACATTTATTTGTGACGTTATAAAGACCCTTGTCAATAAGCCTTTTTGTTTCAAAAGAACGTAAATCCATAATGTCAGAAATATTAGCCAATGCCACAAGGTCAAGGTAGTCATCGGCATAGTCGTTCCAATAATAATCGTCAAGTGCTTGTAGAAATTTATATACAATTCCTGCACCGCATAATTCTTTATTAGAGTATTCTGAACTACACTGATTGTTCACTATAACCGCATATGGGTTTGTTCTTTCGATATCATGGTGATCGAGAACAAGTATATCAATACCTTGTTTTGCCAACTGCTTACATTGTTCAGTATCATTGCTCCCTGCATCGGGAATAATCAACAATTTTGTGCCTTCAGGTATTTCTATCTCAGAAGAAATACCATGTTGCTTTCCAGAATGTATCAGATATGTAATATCAATTTCTTTGTTATATCTTTTCAAATAGCAGTACATCATAGCAGCACTGCACTGACCGTCAACATCGCAATCAACAATAATCGCCATTTTACTATTGCTTTTAATGTGTCTATCTAGCATTTGAACCGCTTCAGTAATATTGTCAAGATTGTCATAAGAAATTAATACATCATCGGTTAAATGAGTGTATTCATTAACGTTAGTTATTCCTCTATTAGTAAAAATAGATATTGGAATATGGCAATAATCATTATTACCTATTATTTTATAATTCATGTTTTGTTGTTTCACTTCCCATTCTTTATAACTTGCGTATATTTGGTAATCAACTGTTTAAACTTATCAGGATTATCTGTTGGACTTTCTTTTTCTTCAAGTAAATTATCAGTGTCAACAATAGCACTTATTTGAATACAATCCAGAAATTTGTCAGCTATATCGTTTAACTCGTCTACGGTTACGTCTTTATCAAAGCAAAATATAATATGAGAACTCAACCTTGCCAGCATATTTATTTGATATTGGCTTATTTTCTTACCACAAGTTGCTACACAATTTTTTATTCCCATGTTCCAAAGTTGCATAACACCTTTTTCAGCTTCAACCACATAAACGTAGCCTGTCCGAGCTATATATTTTTCGGACAAATAAAGTCCATATAATATTCTAGCTCTGTTGCAACGCTCCAAATATATATACTTAACTCTTTGTTCTTCTTCTGTCATTTCTTCTTGCTTTAAAAATAGTCTACCCTTAACACCTACCAATGTTCCCATTTCATCTCTTACAGGAATTGTAATTCGATTGGAAACATCGTCATAACCTATTTCAAACAGCATTTGAGTATCATATGAGATATTATCTTTCAAAAAACAATCATTAACGGCAGGGAAGTAGTATGATAGAACATTTTCCTTAATCGGCTTTAAAGGTTGCATTTCTTCGTAATTAGACTCATCATCTGCCATTTCAGAAATAAATTTCGTGAATTTTAGACTTTCAGGCAAATCGTTATATTCATCTTTATAATAGTTAATACCACACCAATTACAAACTTTACGAACGGCTTCGTAAAACGTACAACTGCAAAAAAATTGCACAAGGTCAAAAATATCTATCTGATCCAAGCCTGAACTACTATGTATTTCTCGTGTGTAGTCAACAGTTAAAAGACCTTCATTGAGATAAACAGTGATCGCCCCTTGATTATCTCCATCAGGATTGCCACACTGAACATAACCTACTTTACAGGAAATATGGTGACAACCTATTTCGTCAAGTATGACAGGAACATAATTGTTCTCTAGTATCTTTTCTTTGAGGACAGAAATATCCATTTTATCCTCACTTTCTTCTTAGTTCTCCGACTTCATACCAAGTGTTTAGATCCAAGTCAACTTCAAATACAACTTTCTTTTTACAACCAAATCTATTTTTGTCTACATTGCCCACATAATACCTCTTGCCAACTTTAAGTTCGCATTCAACATCTTTGCCCCATTCGGCATCATGCTGAACATAGCGATATTTATGAAAGTCACCAACAGAAATTTCTTTAAACAGTGTCATCGTCCAAATAATATGCTTTAGCTGTTTTGCATTAGCAATATTATTTGAGTTTAGTTCGTCAGGCTTACAAAACTCCGTATCGTCTGTGAGCTGAATTGAGAGATAACCAAACATATTTAGTTGCTTTGCTAAATCAGTGAGTTTTGTTACTGTTGCTTTTAAAGCTGCCCAATCTCCTGTGGCTTGTGTGTCTTGCTTGCAGGTATCGTAAAAGAAGTATTTCGCACCATGAGTTAGATTAGCTTTTCTTATTTCAAATTCAAGCGTTTTGTCATCATAACCGCCAGCCATATCTTTAACGAGAATAAGTTCATTAGTTTCTGTTTCAATCCATTCAGCAATTTTCATTATTTTTACATATTCCTCTGAATTTTCAGCGACCCTTTGAATGTACTCTTGCAAAGTTTCTGTTGGCTCTCCCCAATCGTCTGTTTTCTGATATATGTATTTACCTGATTTATCCTTGTACAAACCAAGTGTTAATTCCTTTTCAGGCTTTTTCAACTTTATACCATGCAACTTTTGAAATTCAGTATTGTTTATACACGTTGTAATTAAACACTTTCTGAGATCGTCCACACCCATTTCATTAAGCATAACAAAGACTCTTTCATGCTTTACAAGCGTTAAATAGGCAATTATTTTTGTCATAAATCGTGATTTTCCTGCATTAGAAAGCATACCAATAGCCATTGTCGAGCCTAGTTTGCAACCTCTAAATATGTCATTTAGAATAGGAAAGGGAAGTGACACACCCAAATCAGGCTTCTCCATACACGCAATAAGCGATTGCTTAATATGACTATTCAGAATTTCGGCTTCTTGATTTGTCAAGATCACCGTATGTATTCTATCTGCTTTACCTCTAATTAATCTATAGATGTCTGAAGCCGTAAATTGTTCAAACTTTTTATGTTGTACAATTTTTGTAATATCAAAGCCATTCCTTTGATATTCTCTCAACAAAGAATACTTTTTAATGATTTCCTGATACTTACCAATATCATCAGTTATAGCAATTTTCATCCAACTGTCAAGAGTTTTCCAACCACCATATTTTTTGTACAAAGAAAGTCTTTCAGGCTCTTCTGAAAAATAAGTTAAAATAGTAGTTTTATTGAATGTTTGTGTCCTAGTTTTGTAGATTATTTCAGCCGAATCGTAAAAAAAACGAGTGACTTCATCTGAAAAATCGTATTTACTACGTATATATTGCCCGTAATTTACTAGCAAATCAGGCTGTTTGTAAATACAACCCACAAATAGAACTTCGGTAGGAACGTTTGTTATAATATCCATGTTTGTCACCTACCTAAATTTCATCAATGATGCTGTCAATATCAAGGCTGTCATTATTTTTATCACGTTCTTTGGGAGATTTTGATATTGCCATTTTTTCATAATCTATATTAACTTGTTCTTCGCTTTTGCCTGTTTTAGCCAATGCCTGTTCTTCTTTCCATTTCAAATAACCATCATATTTAGATAGGATAATAGCGAGATCATATGTAACTAACGCCGCACCTTCAATTTTTTTACCTTTACGAGTATTAAACTCATGTACTTTACGAAGAAATGACATTTTCTTTCGCCACATATCCCATAAGTCTTCGACAGGAACAGGTTTATTCAAATTCTTATAAGTGCCTTTGTACACCTTATCAAGATTTATAAAAAAATATTTTGGCAAGAATGAAATATCATATTGTTTATATAGCCAATCTGTAAATTGTATTCTTGTTTTTTTGTCCTGCTTGTCTTTTTCTATCTGCTCTTTTGTTCTTCTTTTTGCCAAGTATTTCACCGCCTTAATTAGAATAGCTAAATAAGGCAAGTGAGGGAATAACCCTCACCGCTTTATTTATTAAAAAGTTAAATCTTTGAAATGACTTCAAGAACCCTTTCGAGAGTCTTAATATCGGTGATCTTCTTCATTTCTGTTGGTTTAATAGGCAGATTTTCTGCTGAAAGAGCTTCCTTTGCCTTTGTCTTACCGACAGGATTAAGACTTTTCATAACAGCTGAAATCTTATCCAAAAGTTCTGTTGTCTGATTTTCGGCAGAGTTTTCATTTGTTTCAATATTATCAACTGGCTCTCCGACCTTGCCCATAACTTCCTTTGTATAAATATCCTGCTCAATATCGACAGCCTTTGTAAGGTCATTCTTAACAGAAAACTCTTTCTTATCCTTTGTTCTATCAATAATGACCTGCCAATCAACAAGTGACAAATCTTCAACTGTTTCCTTATCGTGTACACCTGTCCTGTCCTTGCTGATATACGCACAGAAATTATTATCCTCATTAATGTACATTCTGACAACAGTTTTAACATTATAGTTCATCTGCTTAAAGCCGTCAGGAATTTTTCTGCCTGTTGCAACGCTGGTAATTTTACCATCGTCACCCTTTACGGAAACCTTTTCGTCTGTTTCTCTTGCGGTCACAATAAAGTGTGCGCCGCAGGACATGAGATCAAGTATCAAATCCTGTCCCTTAAAATTAACTGTCTGATAATCTTTAAGTTCAAGTCCTGCACCTTCAATAGTTACAGTTTTTTCAATGCCAGTTAGTTCCTTTTTCTTTGCTTTGACAGTGTTTCTCTTCTTAGAGAACTCCACAAGTGCCTGCTTAGTCGTCAGGTTAAGAATAGTTGTACCATCAACTACAATAGCATCAGCTCTGAATGGTTCACCATCTCCGTCAAGTACAACCTCGTCCGTTTCGTTACCCTCATCATCGAGAACATGAAAATCTTCCTTGTTCTTAACCTTATTTATGTATTCTCTTGTTTCACCAAGGGATTGAGTATACACAATATAAATATTCTCAGTGTTAATGCCGTCAGCTTCAAGCCCACCGATAAAATCATCAATAGAGCCGTTCTCGTTATCTATGTAAAGAACTCTAAATGGCTTGCCGTCAGGTCTTTTAAAATAAGCAAGCTGCAAGGCAAGTGTTGACTTGCCTGTGCCTTCTTCTCCAAAAAGTATCATCTGAAGCTTGCTTTGTGTCTGTGTTGCTTTTCTTGCTCTAGCCATATTTTTTATCTCCTTTTATATTATCGTTTCGTTGTTAATAATAGTGAGTAGTAACAATTTACCACTCATCGTCCTCGTCTGTCAGATCATTATCTGAAACAGAACCCCAATCATTATCATCAGAGCCAAAGTCCTTATTTGCGTTTTCGGTAGCCTTTGTCTTTGCGATAGCCTTATCAATAATTTCTTCTGAATAAAGTTCTGTATCTACGCTATCCTTATCAGCTCCAGTAATGAGAAGTATTCTCTTTGTCGGATTGTTCACTCTATCCATAGGGTTGCTTTCGCCCCAACCGTCATCATCATCTTCCTCAATTTCTTCAATATCATGTTCTATCATAATATTACCAAAGACCTTGAGGGCTGTATATGGCTTGAGCTTTCTTAGAGTGCTTGCAAACTTTGATTTACTCTTGTCAATAACGAACTCCGCATCTTCTATAGAATTGTAAGTTACAATCTTTGCAGATACAGTGAAGTTACCCTCGTCATTCTTTTCAATGCCCATGAACACAATAACCTGCTCGAAATTGCCAATGACATTAAAGTCCTCTGCGTCAAAATCTACGTCCTTGCAGAGTGAAATCTGTGACGGAACAAATCTAGTCTGGTGTCTATCCTGATAGGTGGAAAACTCATTCTTTCCTCTGACAAATACGGACATACCGTCCTTTGCGTTGTCTGCTATGTACTTACAAGCATCATATTCAATAAGTATCTTCTTGTCGTTTACTTCCTTGCCTGTTGAGTCAGTCACCTTTGTTAAGCCGAGATTAATTCCAATAGGTCTAAAGTCCTTTTTGTTAAATGTAAATCTGTCAGCCCACTTTACCTTTTCTGTTGTTGTCTTTCTATCCTTACCTTTGCCTTCGGTCTTAGAGAAATATACTACATCTCTTTCCATACCATTGAGACTTATATATACAGACTTATTCTTGTCAATTTCAACTCCTACATTAACCATTCTCATTGGTTTGCCTGTAGAGGTTGTCAGTTCTGTATAGAACTTGTCCTTATCACAGCCTGTCAGCTTACCTCTGATCTGAAAACTGCCCTTTGTTTCCTGAAGTCCAAGACCCTTATTATTTTTCTTTTCAGCCATTTTATTTCTCCTTTTATGTATTTATCAAATTTTGTTGTCAAATAAAATTATCATTTTGTGAACTCAAAATCACACCATCTTATCATGCCTTCTTTCTTATCGTTGATACTACTTTGTGTTCATGTTGTCAAGTTCTTCATGTAACGCAATTCCGAAATTATTCAGTGACTCTGCTACCCATGTGTCAGCAATGTCATATCTACTAATTAAATTGTATATTGCTTTATTTATATCAGAGTGCGAGAACTGCTTATCACATCTATACTCAGATTTTTCTTTAGGGTTTATTTTAGTATCAAAAAAACGTATCTCTTTATTATCACAACTAGCGTTAGGAAAATATATTCTAGCCAAGGCAAGCAAAGCACCAATATATGCACTATATGTATCATCAGAACAACATTTTGAAGTGCCAACTCTTACTACCTTGCCGTATTCTTTCATTTTGGCAACTGTTGTCTTATCATGAAATGTAACCTGAATTTCACGGTCAATATCAGACGATATTTTCTTTAAACAATTAGCAAAACTACTATAAATATAAAACATACCATTGCCACCATTTGGCTTAATTGTTTGGTATACAACTATTTTCTTATTGTTTACATACTCTATTGTTTTAATTCTTATTACATTTCCGGTTTCGGTCATTTTATCACCGAAACTATCTAAACCAACTCGATAAAGTTCTCCAATCTTAAACTTTCTTTTGTTCATGCTCATTAAACTCCTTTGTTTTTTTTCTATGACAAAATGTGTATTTGAACGCTCTTTTTAGAGCGGAATTAAAAATAAAATCTATGTCAACAGCATGGCTGCTAATTGCTTTCCAGTATTTTTTATAAGAATTATAATGATTAGTTATTAGGACATTCTTTCATAATATTACTTCCTTTTAATGTGTAGTTTGTATGATAATTTGTGTATAACAAATGATAAATGCATTGTCGCTATTGACAAAAGTTTTTACCGATGTTATAATATTGGCAAATAAATGGATTTTAATTGTAATACCTATAATGAAGAAAGGTGGTGAATTTATGTCAGAAATATTCGGCAGCGGATTAGACTTCTTGATGCTCGTTATTAGTACGGGGAAGATGCTAATAACCGAAGTACCCGTTTTAGGGTATATGTTGATCGGTTCAATGAGTATCGGACTTTTTAAGTTTGTAAAGAAGAAACTTCGCAATACATAATATAGCAACTACTCCTTTGAGTGGTTGTTTTTTATTTATAGATTTCTTCTGTTCATTCTGTTCGTCTATCCTATCCAAATCTTCCATACCTTCAAACCACATATTAATTTTACCTCCCTTGTAAATTTATCTTCATCTATATAATTCACATAAACATTATCTGTCACACATAATACATTTAGAAACAGAACCTTGACAAATATCTGACCTACCACATTGTATACAATAGGGGTTATGCTCAGTATCCATTTTATCTCTTTCCTTTCGGTACTCTGCTAACCATTCCCTTTGTTCTTCTAACTGTTCTTTAGTAGGATTATCTATAAATTCGAGTCCATTTAGTTCTGCTATTCTTTCTATATCTTCCATAGATAGATTCATTTTAGTTCCCTCCTTATTTACTTTTCTTCATTTGTTACTGCTATTACAAATAGCACATTCAAATGTATTGCCCTTACAACTATCTTTACAAGGGCAATATTTACAAAGGTTATGTTCAGGGTCAGTTATATCCGCAATGGACTGCATAAGAGATTCACTCTGCTCTTCTAGTTCTTCTTGTGTGGCATTTTCAATTATTTCTATCCCATTTAATTTTGCTATTTTCTTTATATCTTCCATTGATATCATTTTAATTTTTCCCCCTAATTAAATAAGTTCAAAATATTTTGCAAAATCTTCCCAAATAATATCTACTGTACCACCTATAATTGTAGTTTCATATTTAGGTTTCCAATTAACAGGACATAAAGTAACATAAGCTACATTAATTACAGTATGACCATAAGATTGTAAACTAAAATAAATAACATCAATAGTAAATTCCGCATTTACTGGAATTATTTCTATATCATGTTTCATTCCCCATGCTGTTGTGCTGTAAGTATAATCTTTAGTACATCTACATTTCTTACCTTTCAAATATTTTTCTACTATACGTTTAAGATAATTTTCTTTACTGTATCTAATTAGTTCTTTGTCTGTCGCCCATTTTCTTGTGTTGTTTGTGAAATCTATAAGATAATTTTCATTTATATAATAAACTACTTTACCTAATGTAGGTTTTGTAAAAGAATTTGTGTAGACTACTTTATCTCCTATTTCATATCCACCAAATCTCATATTCTCATTCTGTCCTCCTAAACAAAGCTATTATTTCATTTTTACGTTATTTTATATTTGTACCCTAAAATACGTTACAAAATATTTTGGTTGGACTAGCTGGATTCGAACCAGCGGAATGAGAGAGTCAAAGTCTCTTGCCTTACCACTTGGCTATAGTCCAATGTTGGTACTGCTTTCACAGTACCTTTTTGTTCACCTACCTTTACATACAGATTAGTTTGTAATTTGTAATCAGTGTAATTTTAATTGATGAACCGTTATCGTTGTCGGCAACCGTAACCGACTTGGTGCAACTTAGGGGATTTGAACCCCTGACCCTTTGATTAAAAGTCAAATGCTCTACCATCTGAGCTAAAGTTGCAAGTGCAGGTATCACACTACATTCCCTTATGGTGAGATAAGCTCTGTACCTGCTATGCCAATTTACTTTGTACAGTATTGGCAAACTGTACTGGTGTCACTGACGAGACTCGAACTCGCATGGATTTTTCCGAGGAATTTTAAGTTCCTTGTGTATACCTATTCCACCACAGTGACAAGTGTACTTGTTTCAAGTGTACTCGTTTAATGGTGAGTACATATAGATATGTACTCGTTTAATAGTGTAACTATATTATAATTCACTAATTAATAGTTGTCAATAGCAATATTATATAGTTTACAAAATATTAATATTTTTAGTAACAAAAATAAAAGTATTGTATTATCGGAAGAGATGATACAATACTTTTATTTTTTATAGCTTGCAATTACTCAATATTACTTGTCTAACATTTGCTCTTTATAAATTAGATACTCGGTAAACAATCCCCTACGATTTGTTCCGTACCCGAAAAAGCCCAAAATTATATTAAAGTTGTATTTTGTAACATCTTTTTTCATTGCAATTGCACGTTTGGTAACTCGATAAAATAGCCCTGAAATTTCAATATCACTTACTCTTTTTATTATTGGGGCAAGAGTGCGGCGAACGTTTGCGACAAGAGCATTATTATTGCCTATGTCATCATTTAGCAGTCTAAATAGGGAGTCATAGTCATTATAACATCCAATTTCTTTTCCATGAGCATCATAAGAATTATCGTACATTTTTATGCAAATTACACTTCCATTGTAAAAAAAATCTTTGTCAACAAATTTTCTAGAGCTAATATTTCTGCATAGCTCATCGTGCAGTATTTCCGAAATATCGTCGTAATAGGGCAATTTTAAATCAATGGTTCTAACGTTACCATTATCATCGCCAATATACAAAACCTTATTATCGATATCATAGTCGCCCTTTCTAAGTGATTTAATCTCTTTGTTAGACAGACCTATCCAAATCAAATAAGCGTATAACCTTGCGTAAACAAGATAGAAAATAACGTTACGACTAATAGTACTTGGATCTTCGTATAACTTATTTAGTTTTTCGTTAAGAGTTTCTATTGTCATATAATTTCGAGGGATATCTTTGTAGTTAATCTCAAAATTACAATCTATTCCCTCTTCAATTACCCATTGCTTTAAGTAACCACATTGACTATCATATGATCGTTTTGATACACCTGATAAATATTGATAAATATTATCCTGTAACGACAAATCTTCATTATATTTATTTAATAATCCCAAAAGAACTTGAGATTTTCTTTTGACAACTTCAATGGAAGCTTTCTGTGCGAACAAATGATGTTCTACACTTGTTCTAAGTTGGTCTATAGTGTAAAAACTGTTTAATGACATAAAAATCGTCCTTTCCTGATATAATGTTTACATATAATTGTACTAAAAATTGCCTATAATTATATGTATTATACCACAAAGGACGATTAAATGTCAAGTGTTCACCAATTAATGATGCAGGGCAAGCGAAACATAAATCGCTTGTTCAATCTGCTTCATAACATTAGGTGTCAAATGCCCAAGTGTTTTAATAACACTAGATTTATTAATAGTCAATAGCTGTTCACACAAAACGGTGCTAGTTTTCAGTAAACCGCTTTCAACACCGATTTTAACATGGGTTGGCACATATTTTTTTGTAGCACTTGTAATCGGTACAACTATTATGCAAGGGGAGTGTGCGTTGCCCATGTTATTCTGTACAACAATAGCTGGTCTCCTACCTGTCTGAACTGACTCGCCTACATTTGGCAGATCAACCAAAATTATATCTCCTCTAGTAACTATATTTTTATTAACTCTTCTTTCTCTTGTTTCTGTGGTTATTACTGGTGTTATGGTGTTAATCATACGACATTCAACTCCTCTCTATTAAACGTTTTGTTGTCTCTATTTGTCTTTTTTTGTCGTATTTTCTATATTATAATCTGCACTCGAATAATAGTCAACGTTTATTTGATTACGGATATGTTAATTATCTATGAAACGGGACGTTTTCAAAACTGAAATTACCGATATTAAAATTTAGATTTCCGACTTCTGACTTACTCAAAATTCTTTTTACTTCAGAACTTATTTTGAATACTTGTGCCTTGTTATTTTTACTCTCGTAATTATCATATCCTATAACTTCTATTGGTACTTTACTGATAAGATGGCTATTTTGCAGACTCCATAAACCTGCAAACGCAAGCTCGTGTACATAATCGTACATGACATATGGTGTACATGAATAATCATATTCATCGTTCTCCGTGTCGCCAAACTGTAAATCTATATATAAATCTTTTAGACCGTCAAGCTGTTCCTCTGAAAGATTACCAAGTGTATAACAATCAATTGGCAGTATTGCTTCATGCTCATTTGTTTTAACTCTGGCAAAATCAATGTAATCAACTTTAAGAAAATTCATTAAATTATAACAATCCAAAGATTGAGGAGCAGGCGGCAAGGGAAGTGAGGGTACAACGTGTGTTCCATCATTTTCTCCAACTATGGTTAGTACAATATCTTTACAATTTATCATAACGGTACTGTTGTTATCTTCAACCGTCATTTCGGACAATTCAGTGAGATAGTCTACATCATCACCTAAGCCCAATGACATTATGTAATCGGCTAATAACAAATCATGTACCCTATCTAGTTCTAAGACAAGCCACTCAGGATCATCAAAATACGGCACTAATTTGTCACTTATGCTTTTTAGTGACTTGTATACAACAGGCTCATGCGACAATTTCAGAGCCGTTCCATAAATGTGGTCTGTATTTATGTTGTTAGTGATGATAAATTTGTTCCATAAATTCTCACGAGCAAATGTCATAAGCTCTTGTAATGTCATTTTTTTCATTTTATACACTCCTTTTATTCAATCTCAAAACGAACATCTGTTCTATAATGTTTATACTATACTACAAAACAAATGCTTTGTCAAGGGATATTTGTCCTTTATTTTGTACAGCAATAATTGCCATACTAATTACCACTATCACAATTCTATCACCATTCAATGTCTAAATCAATGATAAATTATTCCCAAAAATAAATACACGATTTAACAGCGACAATAGTTTCTTCGGAAGTTCCATACAATTCCAATATAAACTTCTTTTCGGGTTGATGGGAATGAAAAAGACTCTCCATTCTCATTTACCCATATCTCATGCGACCCCTTACCTCTGCGTGAGTATGAAAACCCACGCTCGGCAAGTAGCCTTTTAAATTTGTTTATGTTCATTTTGTTTATTGTTCCTTTCTTTTCTAATTTTGCAAGATTTGAAAACAAAACTTGCATTTTATTTACTTTAGCCTGTTACATCACACTTTCTCAACATTCTAATAATTCCACTCTGACCCTTTGGCGTTACCATAGGAGTGAGTCCTATTCTGACTTCGCCATTCTGTATGTATGAGCTTTCTTTAAGCTGAAACCATGGCTGAGTGTCTATGTACCTTTGATAAGGCATATTCTTATGACCGTCCTTACAGCCTAACACTTTCTTCTCTCTCAGGAAATTAAACAGCCTTGTTCTACCTATCTTTATTCCATTCTTATTTGCCAGCTTCGCCATATCGTTCATTGATATACAATCTTCAGAAGTTTGTATATGGCTTGCAAAGTCCACAAGAGGTTTATCCTGCTCTATCTTATTATTAAGCTGTCTGATCGTTGATAGATTGAGCCTGAACAGTTCTCTCGTCTGAGTATCGGCATTCGGTAGATAAGTGTTAATGAATATCTCGTCATTAGCTACATAACCACCTGTCTTGCGTATAGTCGGAAGAACCTCTGATGTAACCCATTTTCTAAATGGCTTAACCTTTTCTGTTTTCATTTCCAACATTAAATCATAAAGTTGAGATTCATTTATGTATTTGTGTCCGTTGCGGACACAAGGGTGTATCTCTGCACTTTTCAAATTTTGGTCTATTCTATCTTTTCTAGGGTAAAGTTCGCCCACAGCATTTTTCTTAACTTGTCCTAATGCCATGCCAACAGAATAAATTTCAAACAAAACTGTTTGATCTTCAACAATTATTCCTACATTCATGTTTTGAAATTTCATTAAATTTTGCATAAAAAATACCTCCACAAATTATTGATAAGCATAACTTGACAAAGGTATCTATTTATAGTATAATTTAAACAGATGCCTTTATCTTAATAGATGTAATGATTCTTGACAGATACATTTATCTTTTATGAGTATGGGTAGACTAAATGTATGGGAACGTTTCAACTTGCTAGGGAGGAGCGTTCCTTTTCATTTATTCACCTTTTAATTTATTGTAAACCTCTTTTATACCTGCACGAATTATATCTGATTTGGATTTTCCAGTATGCTCGACACAATATTCAAGCATTTTTACATCTTCATCAGACATTCGTATTCTCGTGTTGTTATTCTTAGGATTATCAGTAGGTCTACCCATTTTTGGTTTCACTAGAAATATCACCTCACTTTTGTGTTACCATTAATATAATAACATATGGTTACACAAAAGTCAACCATATAATCACAAAAATATTGCACAAAAGACAACTTATAATAAATAAACGTATTTGTCAAATGTTACAGATTAAATATAATATATAGTAGGGAGAACTTCTGAAGTGACCCAACGTTTAAATGTTTTAGCCTTTGGTAGCTTACTTCCGAGAATAAGAGAATACAAGCCAGACTCATTAATGATAGTCATTGTTTGCTTTCCACCAAGGACGCCCTGAAATGGGGCGTCATTTTTATCATCATCATCAACGTGCCTTGCAATGGCATTTCTTGCCTTTGTATACCCCAAAATCTCAGCCACATCTTTTCCGACAAACCAAGGCTCTCCGTCCTTAACTATTGTCCTCACTGTTCCAAATTCCTTGTTTGTGAATGTTTTAATTCCGTCCATTTTCTTTGTCCTTTCTGTTCTTAATTTACATTGTTGTTTGAAATTTCCTGCTTGCAAGCATAAAAATACACCTCTACAAATATAACTAATACTTGACAGAAGTGCATACCTATGATATAATATATCTATCAAGGATATGCACTGATATAACAGTGTGTGTATTGATACCTTTTACGATACAAGCTGTACTTTTGGACGAGGCAGCTTGTATTTTTTATACATCATTTTCTAGCAAGCTCTTTAATGCTTCATGAACTCTTTTGTAGTCATCAGTTCCAACTGGATAAGATGGACTTCTTCTACCTGAAATTTTACCGTCATAAGCCATTTGAACTTTTGCAACCCTATGGAAACCATCATCCCATACTTCATCACCAACAGAAATAACATATTCTGCGTTTTTATGTGGTGGAGATGCAGGTATTCTAATCATTGCTTTTTTATTGGCAAAGTACGTTTTAGCCATGATATTTTCTCCTTTCTATAGTTTTAAAGGACTATAAATCCTTAGTTCTATTATACTATAGTACCTTAGACGTGTCAACACTTAAAAATAAAAATCTTTCACAAATTTATCCATTAATTTTCGTACAAACTAACGAATAAAATTTACAAAGTTCCACAAAATAGTATTGACAAAATGAGTATAGTATGCTATACTATAAATGATGAAAGGTAGTTATTTACCATTTCCGCTTACCAATATGCGGGATATAAATGGTTGGGTTGAAAGTTTTCCGCTTACCAATATGCGGGATATAAATGGTTGGGTTGAAAGTTTTAAGCCTTGCCGTTGTGGCAGGGCTTTTAATTTTGGAAGGTGAAAAATAATGGTTGAACATGGCTTTTATATAATTGATGATTTATTCTTCAAGAAATTTAACGACCCTTTTCTAAAAGGAAATAAATCCGAAAATCGTCCTCATTACTATTGTTTTAAAGATACTAATGAAGGACTATATTGGATAATTCCTTTAAGCTCACGCATTAACAAGTATCAAAAGATAATCAACCAACGCTTAAAAAATCATAAGCCATGTGATATATTACATATTTGTACTCTGAGCAATGGAAAACAAAGTGTATTTTTAATACAAGATATGTTTCCCATTACTCAAAAATATATCAAGCGTAAATATACCATTAATTCCAATCACCTCATTCTTAAAAATCAAAATGAAATACGAATTATTAAACAAAAAGCTGAACGTATTCTTAATCAGATCAATCGAGGTCAACATTGTATTACAACTTGTGCCGATGTATTATCTATCAAAAAAGAACTGCTGTTAGAACTACAGATAGAAACTCAAACAGCGGACACTCTGACTTGTTGATTTGTGTTTTTTGAATTTGCATAAAATTCCATTCAAAACTTTTTGAAAAGCATTGACAAATTGACAATAGTATGCTATACTATAAATGATGAAAGATTATCTCTATCATCTCTAATTTACGCTTCGCAATGTGCGACACAGAAACATTGTAGATACAATTACGTTTCACAATGTACGGCAAAGTAACATTGTAGTATTCAATTTACGCTTCGCAATGTGCGACACAGAAACATTGTAGTGATGCTGTCATTTTGGTTAATCTGAAGTGACAGCATATTTTTTTGTATTAGGAGTGTCAAAATATGACGGAACATGGTATGTACTTTATTACACCCGACTATTATCAACTTATTCGAGATGTAGGAGGAACTTGGAATGATTGCAAGGAAAGACCCATTGTTTGTTTGATTAAGTCCACCGAAAATTCCAAATTGTATTGGGCAATACCTGTAGGCAAAGTAAATCATCGTGACACTAAAGCTATTAATCGTATTTATTCCTATATAAACAAAGATCCAAGAAATATTGCTTCTTGCTTTTATCACATTGGCAAGACAACCACCAAATCTATTTTCTTTATTAGTGATGCTTTTCCTGTAACAGATGTCTACATAGACAGAATTTATGAGGGCTATGATAAACAACAATATGTCATTGAAAACAATAATCTTCTGTCTGCTCTGAAATATAAGCTCCAAAGAATTTTAAGTTATGAAAATGCTAATCCAAATTTCTTCCGTCAGCATATTACCGATGTTAAAAGAAAACTATTAGACGAAATTAACAATTAAACAAAAGAGGTATTCTTATGTCCGAAATTAAATCAATAACAGACCAAGAAATATTATCATACTGGAACTCAATTAAATCCGTAAGAGGAGTTGCTATTAAACTCGGTATCTCGTGGCAAAGAGTTATGAAAAGTCTTTCTAGTTTAGGTATTATAGTTAATAATACCCACGCCAAAATCACTCAATACCACAAAGAAGGGAAGTCGGCTAATGAGATTGCCAACTTAATGAATATGAACGTTAATGTTGTGAAAGCCTATCTCCCACGCAACAGACCTCAATACAAGGTTAATCAATCTAAAAATGCTCTAGCAGTACAAAGGAGTAAAGAACATCACAAGAAGCACTAAAGGGACTTTTAAAAGTCCCTTTTTATTTTACATACTTATCCACAATTTCCTTGCCAACTTCCATTTTTAGCATTTGCTCTTTTACGAGTCTGCTATCGCAACCGCTATAATGTTGTTCAGTTATCCTCAGATCAGAATGTCCCAGACTCTGACAGGCAATACGCAAATCTCTAATAACATCTTCGCTGCCTTTTTGAATACAACTAATATACACGGAATGTGTCTGCCTAAAGCTGTGAGTGCTATATTTACCTTCTATGTCGTGTTTGGCGGTTATATTCTTTAGAAATGTTGTAACAGAATTAAGTTCCATAGGAGCTATTCTGAGCGGTCTGCCGTTCCAATCGTACTTCTCATTAGTATATACAATTTCTTCTTCTCCGTCCTCATTCGAGAAAATGTCCTCAATATACTTCCTCTTACGTTCTCCACTCTGAAAAATATAATCTTCTGGGTCAAGTCCATAATACTTGATTATAAAACTCAGCATTTTCTTCACAGTATCACAAAGCCATGCCGTTCTCCATTTGTCCGTCTTGTCTTCTTGTAGTGTCAAGTAATCTACAATTTTGCCGTTGTTATCGGTTAAATCTTTGACCCTCAAGGTCATTATATCTCCGTAACGATAGCCTGAGTTGCAGGCAAAGATTATAATATTCGCCTTAAAATATTTTTTACTCTGAAACAAATCTTCCAAAATCACATTTAGATCATCAGGTCTGAACCAGCTTGCAGACTTCTGCCTGCTTGCCGTATGTTTTGTAATAGCATTTCTATGACCTTTTTTTCGCTTTGGCTGTTTTGTTATCTGTATTCCTGTCGGAAGTCTATCCGATAAATCGAAAATTTTGCAAGTTTGAGCCGTACTAATATTCATTTTCATTCACTCCCATCATATACACAATGTAAATATTATTCCTGCTATCAACATAACGCTTGTAAAGAGCAAGCCAAAACCACCATAGACAACGTTCTTCACTATCATTCTAACTTTTCTCTGGCGTTCTTCTCTGAGCCTTTGACGGCGTTTTGCTTTTAAATATGCCTTCCGCATATTATAATCTTGTTCTTCCTCTATCTTCCGTAGCTCTTCTTTACGATCGTTGTCTAGCATTTTCACAAAAAGTAATGTATTCGTATTTTCATTTTTCATATTTGTTCCTCCTAAATTTATTCCTGCATAAAGAAATACTCCTATCAATCAATGTGATTAATAGGAGTATTTATATTTATTATATTAGTTTTATACACACAATCGCTTTCATATTGCAAGTAAACTGTCTATTTCTGCAAGTCTTTTAAGAAGCTTTTCACGCTCCACTTTTAAGCTTTCCACGTCTATATCAGATACGAGTTTAACGCCCTCGTGGTCTTTGATTTTGCTATAAATCGTTTCAGGAACACCTTTTACACGAACGATTGTGTTCTTATCAGCCGCTATTCTAGGACTTTTGGCAGAGCCACCCAAAGTGGCAAAGCCACCGTTTATAAGCATTGCATTGTCGGAGAAAATAACCTCTCTGTCACGATAAAGTCTTTTCAGAACAACGATTGAGCCAACTCTGATTTCTCCGTCCTCGTAACCCTCAGTATAAGTGTCGAGGTCAAGATCTACTGTGACAGTGCTAACCGCACCAAGTTCTCCGCATTCACCATAGCATTCGATGAGTAACGCCTTGACAGCTTCCTTGTTCTCCTTTGGGAAGACCCAGCAAGGGGCGTTCCACTTGCCCTGTATCTGCTTTGCCCCTGCGACAAAGCTCTTGTTATACGGACTGTTTACCTTGATTGTCTCGTTTTCAACTGCAACTTTCATGTTTTATCTCCTATTATATTATATTACTTCTTATTGTCAGGTATCTTAGCCCACATTTTCTCTCGATAAGCCAACTCTTGGCTATAGGTTTTATGCCATTGCTTATCCAGTTCTTTTCGTTCCTCAAGCGTAAGACTTCTACCCTCATCAATAGCCTTATAAAAGGCGTCATCATAAATCTTTTGAGCTTTGTCAAAAGCTCCAATTGGATTGTATTTTCTGTTAATTTCTCTCCGCTTATTTTCGCTGTGGTTTACCCACAAATAGATAATAAGCAAAATTATTGTAGCAAGTAACATTGATTATTCCTCCTCGTCCAACTCATACTCGTCATAAGTTTCTTCATTATTTCTGATATTGTATACAATATCCTCATCGGGATATGCTTCTTTAAAATAACACTGTAAGTCATCGGGTGTTGTAGCTATATAGATTGGTTCATAACTGCCCTCAAGCTTACTGCCTTTGATAGTTTTTCCGTCAACTTTGAACTCAGCAAGAGATAAGCTAATCTCACGCTCCAGCGGTGCGGTTTCAATGCCGTCTCCGTTAATTAGGTTTTCGATAGTCTCGCCCTCGTCCTCGTTTATCTTTTCACATTCAGCAACGAAATAGACTTCACATCTAAAAAAACGCCTTGTTGAAAACACTGTAAAATTAGTTATGTTTATAATATCTGAATGATATTTCTTCAATTCTGCTAAAGCTTCCACCTCGCTATCATAGATCTTAATAGGGTTTCCTATGTTTTCACACAAAGAAACTATATCAAACAATCTCTCAGGGAGCTTCCTTAACTCTACTCTTGACTCGAAAATTCCATATTTCATACAAATTTCTCCTTTGTTTAATTAATTATACCACAAAATTCCTCATTAGTCAACTAGAATTTTGTCGAAAACGTCCATAAAATCGGACAGTATGGCTATTTTTATTAACCACGTTTTGCACTCATTATCAGTATAGCCGTTACACTTCATTTGTGCGATATGTAATCTAATACGCTCGTTCCGTTCCAACGATCTAATACGCTCCATAAGACGCTTATCAGGGTGCTGTACTACCATGTTATTCTGCTTTTCTGTCATTTTAAATTCCTCCTTAAAAGTATGGTTTTATTCTATTCCAAATAACTTGTTACCACGTTCTATTTTCTTAATAACTCCTCTTTTTGTCATCTCTGTTATTTCAATTCCACCATTTGAAAAGCCTACCCATATTTCCCTTGGAGTTCTCCAGCCGTTACACGTTAAAAAAGTAACTACTCTGTTTATTTGTGACAAATGTTTCCCGTCATTTGGTATTTTCTGTACATTCATTGATATTGTACCTCCTTATTCAGCAATATTTCTTATAACTTTCCACCTACCACGATAGAATTTTACGCTTAAATCGTCCATAAATTTCTCCGTTTTAGTGTTATAAATTCTGTTATCCTCAGTAATGATATAGTTCTTTGAATAATAATATTCATTAATCATCTTTACCAAATCTTCTCTAGCACCTGTTGACATAATAGTTTTAGTTTTCATTGTTATTCACCTCAATTCACGCTCCAAACATTCAAACAGATAACGCCCTTGTTATCAGCATAAACGTTATCAATGCTCGATACTTCCGCATAATTCATATGCTCTGGAACATCTCCGTAATCTCCGTCATAAACAATTTTCTCCCCAGCGTCCGACCATATCTGAATGTGTTGCGCATCAGGATCAACGAACATCTCCATAAATTCTTGTACTGTCATAGTTAAATAACCTCCTCATTATTTACCAATGTAAATTCTTAAACGACTGCCATTGTCTAATGCAGCTATAACTTCATTTTCCGTATCAAGTCGAGTATAATTTAACCTATAATGCATACCACCTGAACGCAAATGCTTGCTAGCATAATCATTAAATTCTTGCATAGTCATTTGCTTTTCTGTTATACCTTCATAAACTGTTATTCCGTCAAGCCTATTGAATGTAACATAATTATTCCGTTTAAAATCCTCAAATGATACAGCTTTCTTATACATTCTCAAAAGATGTGTTCCATAGTCATATAAGCTACAAATACGACTACCTATTTTTAGCTCAAATGCTCCAGACTTTTTATAAGGTTCGCTGTCACGTTTGAAATGTTCAGCCCACACCATAAACTCTGTTTTAGTATAAATGTTCGCCTGCCAATCGTCATTGTTACGCCCCTCAGTATCATTGTTACAACCTTGCAAACTCAGATGCATGATTCTACCGTCTGAAAAATTGACAAACTTTGTTTTAAAAATAATTGGATGACCCATAACATTAAACCTCCTCTATCATTTAATTACACTTAAAATAAGATACCCCTCATCATCAGTAAACCACCCTTCAATCTCTGCATTTTTCCATTCCTCGTGCAGTCCGTCATCACTTGACATTTCGCCAATTGTTGTACACAAAGTTGTATCTTCATTAACTTCATATAACTCAACATCCATATTATCTATATTAGATGATACTTTTTCACAAAACTCTTTTACTGTCATAGTTAAATAACCTCCTCTTTAATGTCAACAACTCCATAAGGCTTATCATTCCTGCCCTCAAAATAGGCATCACACTCACTGATTATACAGCCCTTTTGATATGGATTAAGGTCATTCACATTCATCTTTTCTCCGTTTACATTAAATAATTCATATCTATCTTCAGTTATACCACGTCCATAAAGAGTAAATGTACCTTTAAATTCAGATAATGTACCCATAGCAAAAATCTCATCAATTTCCTTGTCAGTGAGATTATTTCTCTTCAATTCGTTCCGCAGGTATTGCGAGTCATCAATAGTAAATGTTACCTTGCGTGTATTTCCGTATTTGTCCATTGTCTTATTCCTCCTCATCGTCATCTATATGTTCGAGTTCATCAGCGACTTTCAATAAAAATTCCTTTATACTATCGGCATCATTGATTAATACTCTTATGCTGTCAGGCACTCCTCTTTTTCCTCTTAAATCAATCCACATTTCAGCGTGTTCATCAGCGTCAAAATCATCAGCCATTTCTTTAAATGCTCTTACGAAGTCTTTAGATGTGCCGTCATAAAAAACAGTTTCAACAACATCTTCTCCAGCATCGGAATAAAATTCTACATCGTGACAAAATTCATTATTGCCAGCTTCATATTTCTCCGATAATTTAACCTCATTGTTTCCCAAAACCTTAGTAATCTTTTTGTTTAACATAATAAGACCTCCGTTAATATATTTTTCCATTGCTATACATATAAATGAATGATACTCTTTGCAAGTATCTCCCTTGCTCCGAGTATATAAGAGGGGAATAATTCCCCTCAGAATGTTAAATCAATCCATTTTCTTTAAACTCTCTTATCAATCCGTATTGTGTGCCAAGTTTTTTAAGTTTAATTTGTATTTCAGCTAATTCCGCATAGCTTATTGTGCTTTCTGACAAATCGGCTTGTAATTGTATCGCAAGTTCTCTTGTTCTTGCTTTTCCTCTTGTGTATTTGTTAATATTCATGATTAGACTATCTCCTCTTTAATAGTATTCATTGAGATACTTGCTTTCAAGTTTTTTAACTTTTTCCGTCATACTGCTTTTATCCTTGCAAATGTCTATAAAGTCAGCAGTGTTACACGTATCCAAAAGTTTATAATACTTTTCTTCAACAGTATATTTATTCCAAAAGATTAAAAATTCCTCTCTCTGTTGCTTTGCGGCTTGTTCAATCCTTTTCATATCCTCACATGGAATGTAGTCTGTAGATACGTACAATTTGATTATTCCATTTGCGCTTATATGTGCTATCTGCTTATAGTCGTTATGTTCCATTACGGCTTTATTACATACTGTAATGCCGTTTCCTAAACAGCACATAAATAATTCAAAGTTCCGTTTACTCATATAGTTAAGCCTCCTCATCGTTAAGACCATCATCAATAAGATCATCTATTTCCAACTCGTAACATAGGTCATTCAAGACCGCTTCTTGTGCGGCTATATAACGATATACTTCACGCTTCTTTGAGTTTTTCTTATCGCTGTTGTATTCCTTATCTGCCTTTTCAAGCGCTTCCGCTGTCTCGTTGTACATTCTTATAATAATCTTAATCATTTCTTCTCTTGTCATGGTTAATTTCTTCTTATAATTACTCATATGATACAGTTTCAAACACGTTGCCGTTTCTGCCTTTTCAATTTTCCCACCAATTCCATAACATCTTTAAACAATCATCAATGTTTGTGTTTGTGTCGCACTCCTTTTCACGTTCTTCCATTTCGATCATGCTATCAATTCTTGCTTGCGCATTTCTATGCTGCCAAGATATAGGCTCATTGCCCTTGCTCCTATTTTCCTCTACGGTATATTTATGTCCTCTATATTCGTATTCCAGTTCTACAATATCGTCATTAAAATTTCTATACTCATAACGGCTCAAAAATTTTGCCTTACAGCGACTATTTCCATATTTGTCTATTGTTTTATACCTCCTTAAAACAAGTATTTTATTCATACCAAGTGTTATTCTCGGGGTATTCCTTATCTTTTAATCTTACCGGCATAAGTAACATAAGCTGACTATTATATTTATTTTCCTCAACATTTTTGAAGACTATAGGCTTCAATGCCCCGCTATGAAGCATTTCAATTCTGTCGCCCTCAAGATTTTTAATAGCATCCGTAAAGTATGTGAGATCATAACCGCTGGTTTCCGAAATATTCAAGCCCTCAATATCAACGCTTCCATAAGGCGATACAAGTCCATTATTCTTGATTGCAAATATATCCATAGTCTTATCAACTATAATCTCTTTAAGGTATTTCAAGTTTTCAAGCATATTCTTTTTCTCAAATTCAAATTTGGAGCTAAAACTACATGGAATAGCTGTTTCCCATGGAAAATATTGTCCTTTAAGATTCCTGCTTAAAAGTATAAAATCTTCCGACAAAAGATTAAATGCTGTTATATCCTTAAATGATATAATATCACATTCACCCTTTTTAAACTGCTTTAAAATTGAGAACGTATTATTATTTATTGTAAATTCATTTTCAAAGCTCAAACCACTATCTTCCGTATCAGTGCTTACTGCTACCCTACAGCCGTCCAGAGCTACCATTGTATTGTTTTTAAAATGAATACCCTTTAATATAGGTCTAAGATCGTCTTTTGTGTATATAGCATAGCTGATTGAATTATAACGTTTCATAAGCTTCTCAATGGGGTATGTATGCTGCTCGAGGGATTTTCCGTTATCTGAATCAATATCATCAATCCAAACTTTTCCAAGACGTGCAAAAAGAGAATATGCATCATTATTATTTACATCAGTTATTCCAGCTTTAAATGACTTTTTGCCGTCCTCAAAGTTGCACGCTTTATCACTATCAAATGTGATAATTGTATCGCAGTCCTTGAAATATTTAAGAGCCTTTATAACTCTTTTCACGTCCTCAAGAGCAAACATGATCTTGTCATCGGTTATACAGCTTATAGTCTTACAGCCGATAACTTCAAGATTATTTGCGAAAATCTTCATTTTCCCGTCCTCAGCCCGGATAAACGCACACAGCAAGCGATAGTCGGATGATTTTGTCACAATGATCTTTTCTACCTGCTCAAGGGCTGCTACAAGGTTCTTTGTGTTTACTATAATTTTCGTGTTCATGATTTTTACCTCCGTATTGTTATTAGTATCTACATTTTACGATCTGAATTATTCCAGACTTAATGCATGAATTTGCTAGTTCGTCTTGTTCTTTAACCTTGTTGATTTCAGCTTGGAATATCTCAGGATTTTTACTTGCATATTTTTCCACAAAGTCATTTTTTCTGAGATTATAGAGAAAATAATAGTTATCATCAACGACTACAAGCCTATTGTACAAGCTCATTAAATTAATATTTTTCTCTTTGAATTTGCGTGAGATTTCAAACAATATTCTAGGGGCTAATGAGTTGTTTATAATGGTGCAGTTCCTTATAACTCCGATCGTTTTGCTATTATCGCCCTTTACTGTAATTGACGTTTTACCGATTTTTATTTCCTCTCCGTTGATTTTTGTAATTTCCATAAAAATTTGACCTCCGTATTTTAAAATAAATGTTTTATTCGCTTTCAAGCGTGTTATTGGTACTCTCAACGACTTCATGCGGTCATTTTGAGTATATAGGGCGGCTTATATAACCACCCTCAGATCATAAGATTATATAGCTTTTAAGCGTTATAATATTCTATCTGCTTGTGCAATTCCTCTTGCATGATCTTTATTTGATTTTCCGTTAAATCCTTGATATTCATATTTAAAGCCGCTAAAGCAGGCTCATAATCACAAGTGATACAAGCTTCATGGTTCGCCAACTCATAGCTTATCATTTCTCTAAATACTTCATCATTTGACTTGATCTTATCAAATTCAGCTTGTAAATGCTCAAAGATTTTATTTGCACGCTTCACAATTTCATTGTTCTTTACATAGCAGAAGCAAGCCGGGCAAAAGTATTTATATATTTTGTTCTTCTCCTCAAATTCCTTTTCCCACTGTTCACCAATTCCAAAGCAAGATAAACAATCAAATTGCATTCTCCAATAGTTATGCAAATAGTACGATTTTGCTGTGTAGTCGTCATATGACTTTACAACGCTCATCAACTCGGCTTCAGTAAAGAGCTTTTTGCTCAATTCCTTGCAATAGTGATCCTTTAAAGCTGATTTTCCTTGCTCCTTAACTAAATATTTATGGTGTAACTCGTATTCATCAGCGTGGTAAATATGCTTTTCGTTCTTGAAAACAAGTGCAGAGTATCCAAAGTAGCCGCCAAAATCAACAAAGAGTATATCGTGATCCTTTATGTTGATATAATCAAGGGCTATTTCAGCAGCTTCATTAAATGTTAATGATTCTATATCATTAATTGCAAGGGCTTTTGTGTTTGTCATGTTCTCCATAAAAAATATCCTCCTCAAATATGTATCATTTTTGGTTTATCTATGTTGTATGGTGTGTTTATTTTCCTCGTGCGGAAAATACCCACATATACCGCCCTTTATGGGCGGTTGTCACTAAATCATTTTAAATGTAAATTCCACATTATGAATGTGATCTGAATTATATCCACCTCCAGCAATCGCCCTCAGATCATCTCTAATGTATGATTTAATGTGATCCATGCCATAGAAATGATCGGGGTTAATGGTATATGTATCGCTGAATGTAAATATCTTGCCTGGATACCATTTAGGCACACTCTTAATATTTGGATGCTTCTCATCCATGGTGTACTTGATTTGCGCAAAGATTTTAATTTTGCTCCTCATAATAATTGACCTCCTCAAAGTCTTAAAGTTGTATAACGTATAAATAATGGTTGTGGTATCCACTCCACCTCATGCGGTTTCGTGGATATAAGGGGCGTAAACCCCTTTAAAATGGTTCAATCTCAATGCCGCTTAATATCTCTTGAGCCTTACTTAAAAATTCCACATTATAATCATCAACATAGTAGCTAATATAAAAAGCGGTTATCTTATCTACAAGTTTATCGTCACTCTTGATATAGTCGATTACTTCTATACGCTCAATAAAATCATCACTATCAAGATTTTTAAATTTTCTTGTGGCTTCTATAAGATCGTTTTTAGAAATTTCAAGAGCAGCCGCAAATTCCGAAACTGAATCAAAGTAATCATAAACGTTCATATAGTGCGGTTTATCACTGTAAATAGTAACGTGATCGTCATTTATCCATGAATGACCGCCCACATTTACAAACGTTTCAAGGCGTCCTATTTTTGCATCTGCATCATAGTAAAAATATACGTCCGTTTGGTATGGGTTTAAGTCGATCTCAAATTTCCGCAAGATCACCGCAAGCTCAGATACAAGATCATTGATGTTGATAACGTCCTCATCGGTGATATAATGCTTAATGCTTGTACTCATTTTGATACACTCCTTTTGATAGTTTTTAGCTTTATTTTAAGCTATGGAATAGGGCTTTTATAGTGACGCCCTTTAGAACACTTGAAACTTTAAACGTGCAAATATGCTTCTTTTTGGCTCATTTTTATAACGCTTTTGGCAGCGTTTAAAACGCTTTGCGGGATTCTATAGCCGCAAATAACGTATTTGTCAAGGCGTGTATTGTAGCCGATTGAATAGTTCCAGCCGTAAACACCAGCGTTATAATAGTTAGTGCTATCGGTATAGGCGTCAATACTGCTATCGTCAACAAGAATAAGATCTTGACCGCTGATTATATTTTTGGCGTCATTGTTTGTGATTTTTTTTGATGTCATATACATAAAATTTACCTCCATTTTTTTGCTTGTTTTGTTTTTTTGTTTTGTTTTTTTTATTGTCTCTTTTCTTTTATTTTACTGTTCTACACTTGACTTTTTATTTCTTTTGTGTTATCTTAAAAATATGGTTGATTAAATTCAGATCATTGCACTGGATTTAATCGTATTAACGGCTATTGTGTAGCCGCTAAAATTTTAGCAGATCCCTTTTTTTATATCCCAGAAATTCGGAAACTGGATTAAAAACATTTTGAGCCTATCGTTTTTAAGATTTTTCTATCGTACATTTGACGTTGTTCAATTCGGTTTTAGCCGGTTCGGATAGGAAATATTAAATTTTCAAGATACGCAAAGACTAGTTATCACATGACCTTGCAAAAGTCAACTAGATTTTTTGTTGTGCAGGGATCAACTCTTTTCATTTTAGATTTTCCGCTTTTTAGTGTCAGCGGTAAACTTACTTGTATCTGGTAAAGGGTTTTGCTTTTTGGTTTTTGGTTTATTCTTTTCCTTTACTGTATCTATAGTATACCATATTTGTAGCTACACTTCTTGTTTATTTTATGAACATTGTAGCCATATTTTATATTTTTCATTGTGGTTTTCTACAAATTATGCTTAATTAAAATGTGCAACTTGCACAAATTCTAAAGGAGATTATTATAAAAATGAATACAGAAAATGAACAGATAATTAACAAAAGAGTTGTTGGTTGTAAGGAATTAACAAAAAGGTTCAGAATATCAGAAGAAGAATTTAAGATAATTGATGAATATGTTTTGAACCATAAACATAAAGTTAAAAATTTGTCAGATTTATGCAGAAAGGCTATATTTGAATATATTGAAAATCATGACTAATTGAGCCACAATATATAGTTGTTAATACAGTATTTATTGCTTGCAATACACAATATATTGTATGATTGTGTTTTGAGCTATAAGGCTACTAACAAGCGTTATATACTGTTGTATATATGGGTGGTATAGTTATACTTGATAGCCGTTAGAATGGATTTTAGAGCATACAATATATAGTGGTATCGTAGCGTATTATGTGTGAGTGTGTACTGTATATTGTGGTTAGTGGTTTAATGATTGGTGTATGTATGTGTACAAATATTTGTACTGTTGTAAACGTTGAATAGCGTGAAATATGCGTACAATTTTTTAGACTTATAAGAATCTTGCAAAGGTCATTTACTAATGCTGATTAGTCAATTTGCATAACTTTAAAGGCTAATTTTGTATAAATTGCCAGTTTAAAATAGGGATTGAGTATTGAATTTTAGATGTATTTTAGTGTGCGTTTACCACTTTGACAGTGAATAAGGGGTGAAATAGGGAATTGATAGGGAATTGATAGGTTAAAATATTCATATAAAATGTTCAAATTTTAAAGATGATGATTAAGGGCGTTCGGTATATCGAATAGCAACCACCGATAAATATGTTTGTTAAAAATCAAATATTAATAATAAACAAATATATAAAAAAGTCAATTATTAACTTAATCAATAATTGACAAAAGTCAAGCATTGTAAAGTCGGTTGAGCCCGCATGAAGTCAGCAGAAATTATATTAACATTCTATTAATTATACCACAATTATTTATATATGTGTTTTTGGCAAAAAAGCATATAAAGCACGCAAATAGGCGGTTTTATGGATATGTTAATATACTTAATTAAATAGCTTTGGAGGGGGTATCTTTACATTTATGGTGACATATGGAAAGAAGATTATCTCCTTAGTAGTTCCACTCTATCCACACACCCCAAAACCAAATCTAAAATCAAAATGACACTTTTTAAAATTCCTGCACACTCTCTCACTACCCCACCAAAAAACCAAATTTTCATTCGATAATGCGTTCGAGTAAACCTCGTATCTATGCCATTTTTTAAACTTTTTCAAACCTTAAAATATACCCAAATACACCATAATACACCAAAATTGACTTACAAACATAATTTCTATACCATAAAAAAGAACCCATTACTCCTAAAAAAATACACTCCATTAAAGACTATAATAAGTCTTATTTTTTTTGTCCTAAAATGGCTATAAATCTAGTTTTACACTTAAACAATCACCCATTTAAAGTTCAATTATAATTCACTGTCAACTCATTAAACTACACTTCAAAAATAGTACACTATCACCGAAACATCTTAAAACAATAAAAAACTATCAAAATATCATTTATAAAACTTATAAAATAACCTATCGTAAAAACGAAAAAACGTTCTTACACCTTGATTTACAAGCAAAAACAACGAATAAGCTATCGTAATTTTACCGAACGCTCCGAAACAAAATGTTCAGACGAAAACAAAATATTTAAGCAGTTGCCAGACAACTCATACAAACATTAATGTTTAACTGAAAAAAATATCTGTGAAGATTAGCGTGACCGTAGGGAACGATAATCAAGCAGGGAAGTTATATACGAGCGTAGCGAGAATATAACTGACTAGCTGTGCGTAGCACAACAAATCAATATCTCATCATTACAAAACTTCATTGTCATAATAACACAGTATCATAATTCCTATTAATTGTACAATCTCACATAAACTTACAATTTATAATTACAATCAAAATTATAATTATAAATATAACCAATACACTAAAAGTTTACATATAAATTTGCATAAGTATATTGACAACCATTTAATTGTACATTATAATTGTAAATGTACTATTAAACGAGTACGTTTGAGAGTTGCTTACTTGATTTGCTTGCAATTTCAAATTGCAATTTTTAAAATATGATTTCACTTCAATTTATCTCTCAGCTCTATTAGTATACCCTTTCACCATTAAACGAGTACACTTGAAATGATATCATATTTTAAAATCAAATTCAAGAAGTAAATATTGTTTATAAAATTGTAAGTTATAGGAAGTGATATTTAATGTCAGTTAATTGTAGTAAACAATAAATTTTTCTGGGGCGTTTACGCCACAGTAAGGATTCTCTTATTACTCAGTTATCTAATATTATTCTACTCTACACTTTGACCTACACTTTTGGTATACAGATTGCACACTTTTTTGCATTTTGACCTACACTTTTGGTATACAGATTGCAAAAATGGAGTATTAACAATAAATGGGTAATAACAATGAAAGGTGGTGACAAATTATAGCTGACAATTATTTTGTAAAAATTCCCAAGAAATATATATACGCTGACTCGGCTGACAGTTTTGAACTTTTATTGTATCGTTGTCTTAGTTATTTGCGTAATGCTAGAACAGGGACAATAAGTACATCTATAAATGAAATTTTGGAATTGTGTCATTGTTCCCTTTATAGTAAGGGTAACAGAGAAAACACTCATAGGATAAAAGCACTTTTCAATATCTTTATTGTCAGGTCAGATTTAACTTGGGATAACCAATGTGACTATAAATCATTAAATAATGTTAATGCAAACGCTCATTTAAGATTTAAGGTCAACAAAGCGGTATTTGACCCTCCAGACAACTTTGTAATATTGTATGACACAGAATGGGACAAACTAATGTCTATTTCAAATAGGCTGTCTAAGTCAATACTTCTTCGTATTTACTTATACATAAAGTCATGGAACTTTCAGAATACAGAAATTATAACAGAGAGTGTTTGTGGTTGTTACAAGAAAGAAACGGTAATGGCAGAAGAATTACATATGTCGGTCAGACAGTTAGACAACTATTTAAAGGCATTATGTGATAATGGGCTAATAGTCAAGCATATTACAGGCTCTTATAAAAAGAATGGCAAGGTCTATAATGCTCCTAACGTTTATGTGCTTAGTTCAGATCTGAACGTACAACAACATATCCGAGAAGCTGTTGACAGACTAAAGTACACCTATAAGGTAGATGAATTTCTACCAATGACACATAAGAACAAGAAAATTAGAAAGGATTGATAAACGTGATAGATAGTAAGATTATAGTATTTGAAAACGAGGACTTTGGAGAACTTAGAACGGTTGAGATTGACGGAGAAGTTTGGTTTGTAGGCAAGGACGTGGCAATGATATTGGGTTATGGAAATGGAAAAGTTAAAAGTAAAGCTTTAGCTAACGCTATAAAAGACCATGTAGATATTGAAGATAAAAGGTTCTTAAACTATGATGAACTTAAAGCGTACCAAAATGGTGACCTTAAAAATATTAGCCACTATGGAATGACAATTATAAATGAAAGCGGTCTATATTCTCTTGTATTTGGAAGTAAATTGTCAACCGCAAAGAATTTCAAACACTGGGTAACTTCTGAGGTTCTTCCTTCACTTCGTAAAACTGGCACATATAATACGCAGGCTTTTGAAGAATTAAAAGCAGAGGTAATAAATCTCAAAGAAGAATTAGAGAAAAACAAATTACCCAAGAAAACATATAGTCCATGGTTTAGTCGTATGCACCCTAAATACAAATTAATAGAAGATAGTCTTGGTATTACTAGGGGTGCATTGTATAGAGAAATTCTTAAAGAGCTTGCTAACAGATACGGACTTGATACATACCAGATAGAACAAGACTATTTGTATGAAAATTGTTTGGATAAATGTTATCCTCTTGACCCATATCAGTGTGTTCCGCAATATCGCAATATGATAGAAGATATTATTAATGAGTATTTAATCAGTAACAGTTTAGCTGATAAAAACGATATTATTGCGACTAAGAAATATAAGACAATTTTTTCAAAAACTAATTCTAAGACTGATTTTAATGAGTCTCATCTTAATACAGAGGACGGTGATAATAATGGGTAGAAATCGTAAAATAACTTCTTTACAGGCACTATTCCCTGAAGATTATACATACGAGGCTCAAGACAAGCCTTTAGACGATAATGAAGAATATTTGAGGTTTCGCAGTGAGTATTGGACTATGCTTGCAGAAACTGACGATACATACGCAGAAGATTATATGTAAGATAAAATAAAGGAGACAACAAAATGAACAATTTGAAACTTGTAGAAACAGACGTATTTAATGAAATCGCAACTTGTGACTTTTGGGGTAACATTAATAATGAGTATCTTGTCACAAGAGAACAGATTGGTAGGGCATTGGGTTATAAAAATCCAAGTGAAGCAATTAAAAAGATTCACATGAAACATAGAGATAGACTTGATAATTATAGTTGTTTAATTAAAAGTGACTTTAGTCGAGGGGTGCGTTCTGGGGCTATCGACTCTAATGGTGCAATTCAGGACAGAATGTTTTATAACCGCAAAGGCATTATGGAGATTTGCCGTTGGTCTAGGCAACCATTAGCAGATAAGTTTATGGATTGGTGTTGGGAGATTATGGATAGGCTTATCTCCAACAGCTTGAATACCGTAACATTATCAAGAGAAGAATATTCTATGATTGTTAATGCTGTCAATGAAGTAGGTCAGCTTAATAAAGTCAATGAGCAGCTTACACGTCAGTTGCAAATCATTTCTACACAGAACACCACAATGCAGGATAAGCTTTCTCGTATGTGGCAGAAAATAATGCTTATTGTTCCACCTGTACACTATTCTTCTTGGAAAAACAAGATGTCTCAGAAAATTGTTTCGCTTGCAAAGATCTTAGGTTATACAAATGATGATGATAGAAAATCTATTTATGGCGATATTTACAGCATGATGAGGTCAGACTATGATATTGACCTTGACTCCTACAAAGAAAATTATTTGTTATCACAAACAGACTATAAAAACGTAGCAATGATAGATGTTATTGATAGCGATACAGCTCTTAGAGATATTTTCGAGGAAATTGTTGACCGATACATACAAATAAAATCAGGAATGGAGGTAATGAACAATGCCTAGACTAACAAAACTTACAGAGAGCGAGTATGCCAATGATGTACTCGCAGAAGCTAAAAGAATAAACAATAACGAGACAATTCGTAAACAACCGCCTACAGAACAGCAAGTTAGATTGTGTCTTAGAGTGCTGAGAGATTTTCACATACATATAAACAAGGATAATATTCCTAGATTTAAAAGTGTTCAGGAGCTAGAGCTTTGGCAGAAGAAAATGATACACGGTAAATTATATGACAGCGACTAAAACGGAAAGGTAGATTAAAATGACAGAAAACAACAAAACTATGGTAACAGTATTCGAGAGCAAAGATTTCGGCAAAGTAAGAACGGTAGATATTGATAACAAGATTTACTTTTGCGGCTCTGACGTGGCAAAGGCGTTGGGGTATGCAAGACCAGCGGACGCAATAACATCTCATTGTAAGGGGGTCTGCGTTTTACCGACCCCTTCGGCTGGAGGTGTGCAGAAAACAAAATTCATCTCAGAGGGTGATGTTTATCGTCTTATAGCACATAGTAAACTCCCTTCCGCAGAACGCTTTGAGAGTTGGATATTTGACGAGGTACTTCCAACCATACATAGAACAGGCAGCTATATTACGGAAAGCTCGGAAAAGTACAATGAATTAAAACTATTGCAAACTACGGTTACTCAGCTTCAGAATATGCTACTCGCATTATCGGCTAAGAAAATACCAAATGCAAAAGCTCTGAACATATGGAAGAAACAAATTGGTACTCCGTTTATAGTGAAGTTACAGGATAATGCTTTACAAACTACAGGTGAGGTTGTTGAGTTTGCAGATATGCTACATAGAGTTTATACTCAGATGACTTTAATGTTTGGATTCTGTACTGCTACGGCTCTTAGTGAATTTACAGATAAGTATAACTGTGATTGCACTACAACACAACCTAGTATTATAAATGCTATTGCGGATAATCATGTATATCAGGCTTGGTTTACTCAGGCTTGTAATCAGCTTATGATTTGTGTGGATAATGGGGATAGGTTTACATCTGACGATGATTGTACTTATAATGCTACACAGTTTACTTCAGAGGACAGCTTTGGTTTTATTGTTCGCACATTGGCAGAGATTATGAAAGATAGATCGGCACGTTACGCACACACACTGTCTATAGTTTACAAGAAAATGAATAGTGCAAGGGGTTGGCATAATCAAATGACTAGGAAGAAGGCTAAGACTAAGAAAGATGTAATATTGTCTGATAGAAAACAGTTTACTAAATTTGTGTTAGTTAGCAACGAAATTATAAAGGAATTGGGAAGGAGTTAAATCTATGAAAACATATACGGTAACAAGTAAAGTAACCGCAGAGGAACGTGAGGTTACAATTAACATTTCATGCGAGAATGGCGAGTGGGTTGCTAATTTATATACTTGTATTGAGAAATATGCTAACAAATGCAAAAAACAAGGTTGGAAACAGATTGATGAAACAAGACACACTGACGGTACGTTTATCGGAGCTACATTTATTGCTCCTGCCAAAGCCATTAGTATTAGAAACGCTCACCCGACTAAAAGAGTTCTCTCGGAAGAACGTAAACAAAAGCTTTTAGCTGCGAGAAATAAAGATTAGTTAAAATTGTACATTAATTGTGTTAATTTTACAGCTAAATTGTTTTGAGTATAATTTTACTTGTAAAGTATTACTCTTTAAAATTTAACACAATTAATGTATGTTCCTGACGGTAGAACGTAGATTATGATAGATATAAAGATAGGAGATATAAATGCTTACGGCAGAAATTAATAATCAACCTATAAATTGTTATGACAATAAGTATGATAGAGATACTTTGAAAAAATGGGCGGACAAAGGAATTTTGCAATGTCCTGTTTGTCATGGGAAGTATGAATATTGTCATGGCAAATTGGTAAGCCCTTATTTTAGACACAAAGACAAAACTAAATGTGAGACAATTTACTCTGAACCCGAAACAGAAGAACATATTCAAGGTAAAATAGCATTATTTAATTGGATTAAGAAACAAAACGGTGTTGTCAAGGCTGTTATGGAGGGTTATATAGAAGAAACAAAACAAAGACCTGACATCATGTTTGAGTTTGGAGGACAACAGTACGTTATAGAATTTCAGTGTACGCCAATAGCAAGTGAGCAAATAGAACGCCATGAGTTGTATCAAGCTGCGAAAATTAATGACATTTGGATTGGCGGTAAGGAAAAATATTCAACTGGCAGGACACATATTGAGAATATTGCATATGCAATGTTTGACTATCAGAACAATACTTTGTCTAAAGTCAAAGATCTTTTGAACAAAAACTTGTTACCTTATAATAATTTACTGCTTTGGAATTTTAACGAAATACCTTTAGAGAATGTAATGTTTGACGGAAAATTTACTTTTGTGAATCAAACCATGGAAAAATATATTGATTTATCAATAAAAAAACACAATGCGGAATTAAAAAAGCAAGAGCAGAGACGACATATTCATAGTTTGGTAGAGGTTTGCAAAGTTATTCCAGAATGGTATGCACAAGTATGTCATCATTGTAAAATCGACATACTTGAAGGCAAATTATCTTCCCCATATTTGATTATGATGAAGTTTGCAAGCGATATTACTGCTCCTTTCACAATGTTCATCAAAGAAAATTCGATTGATGTGTGTGTAACAGAGATGTATAATCGTAGGATAAAAAATAATTCAACTCATTGCAGAAAGTGCTATTGGCAAAAAGCAACTAAATTTGTAAAAATTGAAACACTTAAATATTCGGACAATCAGCAGTTGGTTTCTGTGATTAAAGAATATTTTTCAAAGCAATTACAAAAGGCAGTAATTAATAAATATATGGGAGGAATAACAAATGGCTAAACAACAAATGTATCAGCAGTTTATTTTTAAGTTGCACAGTTCAAGAATTTTAAAAGCACCTGATAAAAATTTAAAGATCTCTATACAAGAAGCTAGAGATAATAGGGAAATTATTTCTCTTGCTGACGGACAAATTTTACAAATGATTGACGAGATAAATTCATTAGATAGAAAATTTACCGCAGATAGGATAAAGGAAATTAAGAGAGAAATAAAGCTTTTGAAAAAGCAGCCAAAGTCGAGAAATACGAGTGTACAAATTAAGAAATGTTATCAGGACTTAGATAACATTCAATGTAAACTTGACTATGTTGCGATTATAATGAATAATAAGGAAGATATTTTTAAGCTGAGTTACGGATTTAGAATAAACGGAACGTACTATAATAGACTTATAGGCACAACAAATGGTATAAAAAAGAACACAGTTATTTATGCTGCCGCAAAGAACTCACAGCATATAAAATTATGTGAGGAATTAACAAGACGCATGAATAATGGAAGAAACTTAAACAAGGAACTTGTGCCTGCTAAGTTTGAAGCTTATAAAGCATTAACTTGTTCAGCTTCTGTGCCTGTGACACATCCAAAAGATATTCTTGTGGTAGATGATTTGATTGTAACTTGCAAAGAAAAGGTTATAAAAATAACAGATGAGTTTGACGGAGAGCCTGTATTAACTGAGCCTGATAATCCTGAAATTATAGAAGTAAATGACAGTGACGGTTATGGTTTAATAACACCTACATTGTCGGAGATATGGGCAAAAGATGTTCTTGAGGACTATATACCTAGTGGGTACTGCATAAGAAATAGCTTTTGTAAGGGCATGGTGTTCACGTTTGACTTTCATAAATTTGCCTATGAATATGGTACATTCAATGAAAATGGTGATTGTATTGTTATTGATGTATGGGGAAATGAACATAATATAAAAAATGTAGACTTAATACTTACAACTTCGATGTTAAAATTGTGGGATAGTTATGACAATATTGATTCGTATTTGGGAAATTGTAAAAATAACGGATATGGCTTTAGAGTAACAAAAGTGTGTCCTGAGAAACTTGAAAATGAACGTAATATGAATTATCAATTCCTGCAAAGCTATGAGTTAACAGATGGGGAAATTCAAGAATTGATAGCCCCTACGGTTAATGAAATAAAAGATGTAATTCACGGAGATATTGACAAAACTATATTGTTTTTAAATGGGGCTACCTCAGATGAAGATTTTAGCTTAAATGAGATTGATAATGTTACTAAGTCGGTTATGATAGAGCCAAGTATGGCAAATGACCCATTTGTTATAAATCGTATTAACTATATGATTAAGAAAAAAATTACACAGGCTAAAATCGGTGTACTTAAAGTGCATGGCAATTATGCTGTTATTTCAGGCGATCCATTTGCCTTGTGTCAAAAAATATTTGGAGTAAAAGTTGAGAATGATGATTATGGATTACTTAAAGCTGGAGAAATGTATTCAAAATATTGGTCTGATTATGGGTCTGATAGGGTTGTTTGTTTCAGAGCGCCAATGAGCTGTCATAATAATATTAGGGTTATGAACATCACAGATAATAAAATGATGTCAGAGTGGTATAAATACATGGCAACTGTTAATATTGTCAACTGTCATGACAGTATGGCAGCAGCGTTGAACGGCTTTGACAAAGACGGAGATTGTCTTATAACAACAGACAATCCAATATTGTTGAGAAATACAAGACCTACTAAAACAATTATGTGCGTTCAAAAAAAAGCAAATAAAGAAATCATTTGCGAGTCTAATTTAATGCAGGCTAATTACAACAGCTTTGGTGAGGAAATTGGCAAGGTCACAAATAGGATAACCGCAATGTACGATGTTCAGGTAAAATACCCAAAAGAAAGCAAAGAATACAAAATACTAGATTATCGTATTATGTGCGGTCAGCTTATCCAGCAGAACACGATAGACAAGGCAAAAGGTATTATATCCAAGCCTATGCCTGAGGCGTGGTACAACAGATTTGCATTAAGCTACAATGATAATGATAGTGACGAGGAAAGAGTCGCAAAGGAATTTAACAAAACAATCATTGCTGATAAGAAACCATATTTTATGTGTTACATATATCCGCAGGAAATGTCAAAATATAAAAATTATATTGAAAATAATAATGCTCAATGTATAAATTTATTTGGCATGACGATTTCCGAATTAGAGGTTCTTAAAGATAAAACGGAAGATCAGCTAAAGTATTTGGATTGGTATTACAAAAAAATGCCTGTTAGTGCTAATAATTGTACCATGAATCGTATTTGTAGGGCTGTTGAGTTGGCTTTTGAAAATTATAACACGGAAGTTAAATCGTCAGCTAGATTTGATTATAAAGTTATGCAATGCAGACAAAATGATAAATACTCTGACTATCCAAAATTAAAAAAAATGTATGAGAATTATACAAGGGATATAACTCAATACATGGTATTGTCTAAGAAACAACGTTTCGATAAAGAACAAATTGATAATGACAAGATGATAATGACAGAAAATTGTCGTAAGCTATGTTCTGAGATTTGCACAGATGAATTTGTGTTGTGTGATATATTGCTTGATATATGCTATAAAACAGAGAAATCTAAGAAATTTGTATGGGATATTTGTGGTGACACTATTATTGAAAATCTTTTAAGATTAAATGATTGGCAGATGTCTTATTATGTACCCGATGAAACTGGAGATATTGAGTATGGTGGAACAAAATATAGAAAAGCCGTAAGAAAGATTGGTGTGTAAATGGATATATTTTTAAACGAAATTGCTGAGGCAGAAAAAATAATTGAAAGTAAAGATTTAGGTGTAAAACCGTCACAATCATTGTTTTTGTTGGCTAAATATTACCGATATGTAATGAAGTATAAAAAATCTAAAATAATTACTGCACTAACTGATTTTATCAAATCAACAGGTATAAATTACAGACCTTCTGATTGGGAGAAAAGCGTTGAAAGACAAGTTAACAGAACACGTAATAATCCACCAATTAATATTGAGTACATTGGCATAACACAAAAGGAACTTGAAGATATAGCAAGGCTTAAAAGCCCACCAGTTGAGAGAATAGCTTTTACGGCATTGTGCCTTGCTAAATATAGAAATATTCTTTGTGCAAGAAATAATAATTGGATTTGTACTAGCCACAAAATGCTGTTTTCTCTATCTAGTGTGAATAAAACTAGATATGAAAAAGAAATGATGATACATAAGTTAGTTAAAGCAGGAATGTTACAGCCAGCATTGGCTGTCGGAAATACAAATCTTCAAGTAAAGTTTATTGATGATAGTTCTCTAATAGTGCTAAAAATTACCGACATGAGAGAACTCGGTAAAGAATATATGCTGTATAGAGGTAAAAAATACGCACGTTGCGAAAATTGTGGAAGGCTATTTTATAAGAGATCAAATAGTCAGTTGTACTGTAAAAATTGCAAAGGTTATCAAAAAATCAAAACCAAGGTCTTAACTTGCTGTGATTGCGGTAAGGAGTTTGTGGTTGATAGCAAAGCAAATAATAAGCAAAGATGTGATAAATGTCAACATATTAAACAACTTGAATATCAAAGAAAATCAATGGCTAAAGCCAGAAATATAATGTGAAGTAGTCAATTTTAAATAGAAAATAGTCAAACACCTCGTAAACCCTTTATTATTGGGCTTTTGTGAGGTGTTTTTATTTTATGGTGTTATTTCTTATTATGGATATAGATAATAAATATACTTATCCATAATATATTTTAGCACGCACAAAGTCAACATTCAATAGGCATTGTGTACAAAATTAAAATTGAAAAGGTGGTTATTTTACACATGATTTTCGTCACAAAGGACGAGGCGGATTATCTTCGTCAGAACATTAAGAACGTTAAGATTTTCAAAACGTGCCGTCTGAAAAACAATGGCTCTAATCGTGGTAAGAGATACGCAGAGGAAACATCTGCGGTTGTCAATCTGCTTGCCAAGTACAGAGCTGATTAAAAAATATCTTACAGTACGTCTGTAAGGGTGGATATATCCCACTAACTTATTTAGAAAAGGAATTTATTTTTTATGACAGTAACAGAAGAACTTCCAATTTCCATTGTGGATAGTTTGGATAAGAGAAAGTACCCTACGCCTGAAGAGTACAACTATTGGAAATCAAGAGAAAACAGAACATTTTTCATTGATTACGAGGTAGATGAGTTTTATAACCTCATTGAATTAAGCAAAGTTATTATTCAGATGAACATGGAAGAAAGAGAAATTGAAAATCCAAAGCCAATATTTATTTTCATTCATAGTTATGGCGGAGACATAGAACAGGCAAATTATTTTTGTGACCTGATACAGAGTAGTCATATTCCTATCGTTACAGTTGGAATGGGTGTTGCTATGAGTGCAGGCTTTCTTATTTTTCTTGCTGGCAAGCGTAGATATGCGTTTGAACATTGCCAAATGCTCGTTCATCAAGGCTCTGCTGCTTTTCAGGGTAGTGCCGCTGAAATTGAGGAAGCTCAGAAAAATTATAAGAAACAGCTTGAAGGTATGAAGTCATATATTCTCGCAAGGACGGACATTGACGAAAAGACTTTTAACAAAAATAGAAATAAAGATTGGTATTTATCTCGTGATGAGCTTGTGAAATACAAGGTGGTCGATAAGATCGTTACATCGTTTGATGAAATTAATTAGGCGGTGTTGTCATGGGAAAGAAAAATAATAATACAATAACCTCGTATGATAACCCACCTGAAAAAATTGACGGTGATCTGTTTTATAGTCTACAATTAGATAAAGAACAAGAAGAATTTGCTAATGCAATTTGGAACAAGGACAATGATATTATTTTCTGTAATTCCAAAAGTGGAAGTGGCAAAACTATCATTGCCGTTGGTATAGCAAATTTACTTGTGCAGTATCAAATGTTCTCAAAGATTATTTATATTGTTTCGCCTTGTGCAGAAGGTAGGTTGGGCTTTCTACCCGGTGATGTAACTTCAAAGAGTGAGGTTTACTATGAACCACTCTATAATGCACTACAGACACTTGGCATAAATCCATTTACGGCTGTATGTACCAATAGTCTTGTTTCTGAGAAGTATGAAGAAGGTTATATTAAACCTCTTACGGACGTTTATCTCAGAGGTGTAAACTTCAAGGACGCAGTTATTATAATTGACGAGTCTCAGAACGCAACTTTTGACAATTTTAAAAAGACTCTAACAAGAATAGGTGAAAACTGCAAGACAATTTGCATAGGACATACAGGACAGATTGATTTACCTAATCATAAGGCAAGTGGATTTGAGAAATATCTAAATCATTTTTCAGGAAAAGAACATTGTCAGATTTGCGAGTTGCATACTAATCATAGAGGTTGGGTATCAACTTGGGCTGACGAATTGGAGGATTAGAATAAATGGCTAAAATAACAAAAAAGAACGTTCTGTCGGTACAGGGCATTGTAAACATAGAGAATGGAAAAATAACATTTAGCGTTGAAGATATTGAGGGTGAAATTGCCCTTGCGGAACTTATGTCAGATTTCAACGGTCAGGAAGTAAAACTGTCTGTAAACCAGACAGATGAAATTGCTTAACTGTTAGTGGGAGGAATAAATTATTTCTACATATAAAAGATTTGAAGGTGAGTCTGATGACGAGCTTATATTTAGAGTGTGCAAAGATAAGGAAAAGATAGGCACTTGGAATGATGTCAGGGATATTTTAAACGAATTACTTAACGCTGATTTTGGCGAGTCAACTTATCGTAAGAAATTCCAATGCTTTGAGAAAATGTTCAATGCAAATCAGAAAACTTTTGCAGATACAGAAAACACCCTTAATGAAATTCAAGACCAAATTCGTGAATTAAAGAAAGAGCGATATAAACTTCAAACAGAGAAGTTGGAGAATAATAGGTGGCTTAGAGAAAATGCACGAGATGAATTGATAACTGAAAAAATAGTCAATGCAATTTCTGATATAGACCCTATTATAGTTCCTGATTATTTGTCGGGAGTAAATAATAGCAAATCTGCGATATTGGCATTTACTGATTGTCACTTTGGCATAGAGTTTTGCATAAAAGATCTATTTGGCAATGTAATAAACGAATATTCTCCAGAGATATTTGAACGCAGAATGTGGAGTATGCTCGAAAAAGTTGTTGACATCATTGCTAAAGAGGACTTGGCAGAAATTAATGTTTGGGAACTTGGCGACAGTATATCAGGACTTCTCAGATTAAATTCTCAGCTTATGCACCTTAGATATGGTGTCATAGATTCGGCAATAAAGTATGCTGAATTTCTTGCTAATTGGCTCAATGATCTTTCTCAATATACAAAAGTGAATTTCCAAATGGTTAAGGACAGTAATCATTCACAACTTAGACTTCTCGGACAGCCTAAGAATAGTTTTCCTGATGAAAACATGGCAAAGGTGATTATTGCTTTCATAAGGGAAAGACTTAAATATAATCGAAATGTAAACATAATTGAGAATGAAACAGGCTTTTGTTTCAGCGATGTTGAGGGTTATAACGTGCTTGGTTGTCATGGTGAGGTAAAGGATTTACAGAACTGCACAAGTTCTTTTTCAAGAGCGTACAATACAAACATTGATTACGTTTTGGCAGGTCATGTGCATCACCAAACCTCAAAGGAAAATGCAAAACATTCAGAGGTGCTTACAATACGTTCCATGGTAGGCACTGATGACTATGCTATGTCTTTAGGCAAGACTTCTGACACGGGTGCAAGCCTGTTTATATTTGATAATGAATTTGGCAAGATTGCCAACTATGATATAAAAGTAAAGTAGGTGAATACTATGATGATTAAAAAGAGTTATAACGATTTTGATACTTTCATGCAGGATATTATAGATGTATATCTGGAAAATGAGGGCTTTAGTGTTTTATGTGATTACAAGTTGGCTTGTAAGATTATCAAGAAATTTTTATCATTTGACAATAAAACTAAAATTAATTCCATTTCTCTTGATCCGCCTGAGTGGAACGGATATGGTGGCGAATTTGTTGTTTCAACTTTTGAAAACGAGTTGTTTTGTGAAAGAGCAAGACGTGACGATAAGCCAATAATTGTTGGTGATGAGAGTATTGTTTTCGTTCAGCGAGATTTTGTCGGCAAGGATTTTATTGAAGAAGATTATGTTCCAAAGCTTTATTTTGGTTTTACAATTAACGAATAATTTGTAGTTAAATACAACTCCTTTTATTATATTTTGCAGGATAGCAAGCGTTATCCTGCATATTGTCGGATAGCTCAATCGGTAGAGCAATGCACTGTTAATGCGGAGGTTGTGAGTTCGAGTCTCACTCTGACAGCCAAAACAGAACTCAACACGCCTCTTAAAAATGCGTACCACGTTGAGTCTTTTAAATGAAAAATCTGACGAGATTTTTGCACGGATAGTTGACAAAGTTTTGTTGACTATCCTTAGTTTTAATTACAAAGTAATTCAACCTCACGCACCTCTTAACAATGTGTCCCAGTGAGGGGTGTTTTAATGCCGTATAAATGTACAAGAGGGCTAACTTGTAAAAAGGTGGTCGGTGAGGTTTGTTGTTTCCAAAAGACGATTAAAGACAGAAAAACAGCGAGCTATGGAGTTATGGTTTTGAGAATTTTGTATTACTCCAAAAACAAAATTCAAGCCCTTATGGGCGAAATAAAGAAGATTAAGTGTGAGGGCAACACTCTAAAGAAATCCCATTTGAAGAATAAGTGCTAAAAGCAGCACTCTAAAGAAAGCTTGAGATGAGAAGAAAGGAGAGGTTAAATGGCTAAGAAAAGCAAACGTATTCAAGTACATGATGATGAAATACTTTCAAAAATCAATTCTGAAACAATGAAACTATGGAATAAATATAAAATTGATATGTCACTTAGAGAACTCTCCGAAAAGACTATCGCAGGCTATCAAAATGATTTAGAGTCTTGGTGGATATACATATATAAAAATCAGGGCAATCAAAGTATTATTGACTTAACGGAAGATGATATAACTGAATTTTTATATTTTTGTAAAACTGAGGGTAATAATTCAAGACGTATGAAAAGGCGTATGGCTTCAATTTCAGCTTTTTATAAATTTCTGCGTAAGAAGAAGTTAATTACAGAAAACCCAATGGAATTTATGGACAGACCTAAGAAAGATACAGATGTTATTACTCAGACGTTTTTAACTGTTGAACAGGTACAGGAATTAAGAATTATCTTGCAAAACTTAGTAGAAAACGCTGACACGCATCATAAGAAACATAGGGCTTTACAATATCAGTGTTATGCTCTATTTTCATTGTCTACAATGGCTAGAGTTAATGCGGTTGCGAATACTAAGTGGGAACAAATTGATTTTGACAATAGGGTTGTCAATGATGTAGTTGAAAAAGAAGGCTATGTTGTAACTCTTTATTTTTCGGAAGAAGTTAAGGAACTGCTGTTAGGTTTACTTGAGTACCGCAAGACAAATAATATTATTGACAATGGCTATGTTTTTGTTTCTTACACAGACGGAAAGTTTGATAAGGTAACTAATGGCACATTAAATTCTTGGTGTCATATTATTGGTGAAATGATTAATGTTCCAACGTTACACGCTCATGATTTTCGTCATTCTGGAGCTACGCTATATAAAAACGCAGGTATGTCACTAGAAGATGTTTCGGCATTGCTCAACCATAGTGGAACTGACGTGACAAGAAAATTTTATATTAGGGTTGATAAAAAGAAAATTAGTCAGAATAAGGATAAATTTGATTTTTGAGCGAGTAAGCACTCTTATTGAAAATAGGAGTGCTTTTATATTGGCTTGAAAATTAAACAAACAAAAAGGAGGTGGCTCGATTACGCCAAGGAAAAAAGTAAAAACCCCTGTAAGTACAAAAATATGTACAGAATGTGGCAAGGAAAAGCCACTGTCACAATTTTATACTACTAGAAATAGTAATATTTCTACTGATGGCAAAACGGTAAATATATGTAAGTCTTGTGTTAAAAAAGGTTCTTATAATTCTGATGGAAGCTTAAATATAGAAGCATTCCAAAAGAAACTAATGTTAATGGATAAACCATATATACCAGAAGCTCTTGACTCTGCTATGAGTGAAGTAAGAAGATCGTTAGAATTGGGCAAGGGTAGAACTGATATTATAGGCTGTTATTTTAAGAATGTGTCAACATTGCCACAGTATACGAAACTATCTTTTTTGGACTCTATGAATTTGTTTAATCAAGGCAAGTCTGTTACTGAGGCAGTAACTACAACGGAAAAACGTAATATGCTTCCTCGAAACGAAGAAGTATATGTAAATATGGTTGATGATTTCGTTGTTACAAACGATATTACTGACTTATTTGGCGAGGGGTACACAAAATCACAGTACCGAAAAATGAAGAAAAAGTTTGATAAATTAAAAGAAAACTACTCAATTCAAACAAACTTACACGAGGAAGCTTTAGCAACTTATGTTCGTTTCAAAGTGAAAGAGGAAGAAGCTACAGCAGCAGGAGATGTTGGAAGTGCTGACAAATGGAATAGAGCTGCCCAAGATGCTGCTGATAAGGCAAAGTTGACTCCAAAACAATTAACGCAGGCTGATTTGCAAGGTGGAGTAACTTGCATTTCGGAAATATCAAAAGCTTGTGAACAGGCGGTTGATATTGTTGAAATATTACCTAAGTTTAAGTACCAACCTAACGATGCTCCTGATTTTATAATATGGTGCTATATTAACTATGCTAGAAAATTAAAAGGATTACCTAAGTGTGAGTATAAGGAAGTATACCAATTTTATGATGACATGAAGAATGAGTACATTTCTCAGTATGGAGATCCCTATGGTATTTTTACTGATGACACATCGGAAAAAAATAGGAGTTCTGTTGAAACGTTTATAAAACTGCCAAAAGATTATGAGAATGGTGACAAGTAATGAATTGGCAAAGAATAAAAGATTTTGAAAAAAATAGTGATAGTGTATTTGGCAAAAATCTACATAATTATTACACTTTTATAAGTTGGGCTAAGTGGTATCCTGATTTATTACTCGACTTAACGAAGCCTGAAACAGGTGGATTAAATCTGCATTTAGATCAACGCATATTTTTGCGTTGTGACGTTAGATTTATGAGTATGTATGGAACGTTTAGCCGTGGATATGGCAAAACATTCGATGAGGTACTTGCTATGGTCGTAGTAGCAATGCTGTTCCCGAATATTGAATTGGCTCTTTCTGCACAGACTAAAGAAAATGCGGCAGATTTATTGAAATCAAAGTGGAATGAAATTGCAAAATTATATCCACTTTTAAAGGACGAAATAAGAGAAGCTAGGTTTTCAAAGGGAAATGCTTATATTGAATTTAAAAATGATGCGACCATAGATGCTATTGCAAATGCTCAAAGCACAAAGGGTCAAAGACGTAGAAGGTTAAAAATAGAGGAATCTGCATTGCTGAATAATGTACTGTTTCAAGATGCCCTTGAGCCTGTAGTTGAAGTTCCAAGACTTACGGTTGGCAGACTTGCGATAGTAGACCCAATGGAACTTAATCAGCAAATTCATTTTTTTACAACGGCAGGATTTAGGGGTTCAGACGAATATCAGCGTAGTATTTCAATGTTAGATGATATGGAAAATCTAAAGGGAAAAATAGTTTTGGGAAGCAACTGGCAACTTCCGTGTTGGTATGGTAGAGGAAGTAATAAAAGCAAAATACTTTCAAAGAAGAAAAATTCTTCTGTGGTAGCTTTTGCCCAAAACTATGAACAAGAATGGGTCGGCTGTGCCGATGGTGCGTTAGTTAATATCAACAAATTAATGAATTGTCGTACTTTAACGGAAGCGGTCTTGCAAAATTCAAATCCAGAACAGGAATATTATATGGGTGTGGATGTAGCAAGAAGCCAAAAAACTTCTAATAACCAATCTTCTATTGCTGTAGTGCGTGTAATTAGAAGTAAGGATAAAGGGAGAATTATTTACATTGATGTGGTGAATATTATTAATATTCCTAACGTACTTAATTTTAATGCCCAAGCTGCTATTATCAAAAAAGTTCAAAAACTTTATATGGCTAAAGTAGTTGTGTTAGATGCTAATGGACTTGGTGTTGGATTGGCTGATGAACTTTTAAAAGACACGATTGACAATTCTACAGGTAAGGATTTGGGCTGTTGGGACACTATTAATGACGATAATGTTCCAGAAGTTCCTAATTCGCCACAAATACTTTACAATATGAAAGCTCAGACTTGGCAAAATGAAATTGTAAGCACTTTTATAGATATGGTGGATAGTGGCAAACTTAGATTGCTGGAAAAAAGACAAGATAATGATTTTACCGATAATGAATGGGATAGTTTTGACGATAAAGTTAGACCTTTTATTGAGACAGATGCTTTTATTGAAGAAGCTGCGAATTTAAAGATGAAACATCTTAATAACGGCAACATTACTATTGAACAAGTTGTAAAAAAAGTAAATAAGGATAGAGTTTCGGCATTGATCTATGTGTTGTGGTACGTTAATAAATATGCCCAAGACATAAATAACGATGAATACGATTATTGTTGTTTATTCAACTAATGTAAATACAAATGAAAGTGAGGTGAGGCTATGCTTGAGAATATTGCAGAGAATACTGAGAATGTTATTGAAAACAATCAAGATAAAACAGAAAGTGTTTCAGAAACTAACTCCATGTCAAATACACAAGAGCGTTCCTATGAGTCAAATGCTTTTTATGAAATGACATCTTTTTGGGAAGATTGTATTGAAGATTTACCTATCAATATTGAGGATATTAAGAAATTTGCTCATAATCCGCAAATACATATAAAAAATATTCGCAAAATTTGTCGGTGGGCGTATTATGAAAATGGCTCTGTTATGACTTCTATCAACTATCTTAAAACCATGTTCACGTTAGATAAGGTGGTTTATTCAAAGTCAAAGACTAAACGCAAGAAGAAATTTGAAAATGCAAGACAGTTAATGCAACAAACTCTTGACACAATAAGATATAAGGAAGTTATTCGAGATAATTTGTTTAACGATATGATTGAGGGAATGGACTTTAAATACTTTGAAATTACAAAGTCCGTATTCGCTGACAAGTATCTTGATGATATTGATACTTTAAATATTGTAGAGATCAATGAACTGGGAGTTAAATGTGCCGTTATTAATCTGCCTGTTGACTATTGCCGTATAGTTGGCAGAAAGAATGGTTCACCTATTGTTGCTTTTGATTTAAGATATTTTGACGGTATGGTAGAAGATGACAAAAGAAGAAAACTACAGGCTTTTCCAAGAGAAATTCGAGAAGCGTATAGTAAATATTCAACTCACAATAATATTAAGCCATGGAAAGTTTTAAATAATGATAATACAATGGTGACAAAAATTAACTGTAAGGCTATTAATCCTTATGGTGTTCCACTAATGATTTGTGCGTTGGACGATGTATTGTACGCAGATTATTTCACTTCTACAAAGCGGAATGTATTAGATCAGTTGAACAATCAAATTATTTATCAAACATTTCCTGAAGCAAAAGACGGACGTTGCACTTTGACAGAAAGTCAGCAGAGAAACCAACATAAGGTAGTTAAAGATGCTATTACTACAAGACAAAATAAATATGGCAAGTCATTTTTCTCGCTTGCCGCAGGTACAAAATTAAATGATATAAAAGTTGACACTTCTATTTTTGATGAAAAGAATGAAAATGCCAATAAATCAAAAGTGCCTGCCGATTTAGGTATTGCTAGTAGTGTCCTTGACGGTAATAGCACAGGAAACTATGCTGTTGCAACACTGAATTTGGAGTTGGTTGCAGGAAACGTATATGATTGGATAAATATGTTTATTATGGAATTAAATAAATGTATTAACGCCAATATTATTAAGGATAAAAAGCTTTATATGGAGTGTGCTATTTTACCTGTTACTTTTGTAAATAGAGATAAACAGGTTAAATATATGACCGACCTTTATGCTAGAGGTAAGGGGTCTTTAACAGCTTGGATTGCAAGCACTGGTTGGGATAGCGATGTATACTTGTCGCTTATGGACTACGAATTGGATAATGATTGGGAAAATAAATATCCAACGCATAAGACGAGTTATACCATGAGTAGCAAAGATAGCGACCCAAGTGATGCAGACCACTCAAATGGTGGTAGAAGTAAGGTAGCTGAAAAGACAAACGAAAATAGCATAATGAGCGAAAATCTAAATGGAAACGCTCAACCAAAACCTTCAACAACAAACTAAAACCTAAGTTGCGTTAAGTGACTAGGTTTATTTTATGTCAGAAAAGAGGTGAAAGTTAGTGTTTCATTGTGAAATAAGCGAAGCAAAGAGGTCGGACGGTCGCAGACGTGTAAAGTTGGTACTACACGAAATCCATCAAGACCGTAATCACTATAACAAAAATGGTATTAGTTACAATGAGCAATATGTTAGAGATAACGCAGATAGTATTATTGGTATGCCTATTTGTGCAACATTTTTGGATAGTGAAAAAGATATTCCATACGACCATGGAATGACAGGTCAAGACGGCAATATGCCATTATTTGAAAATTCTGTTCAAGTAGGTTCTGCTGATGGTTGGTCTATTGAAGATATTCAGATTGATGGTGAGAAACATAAAGTTCTTATTGCCGAGGGTTATATTAATCAGCAACGTTATCCACATTTTGTTGAATGGCTTGAAAACAAAATTAATGATGGTGATACAATATATGGTTCTGTTGAATTTGTTGGTAAGGGCAAAAACAAAATAGTGTATGACGGAGAGCCTGTCGAAAAAGGTAGAGTACCAAAAGTTTATGACTATAGTGGATATTGCATTTTAACTGTCGAGCCTAGTGACGATAGTGCAATACTGATAGAACTAAATCAAAAGATAAAGGAGGACGAGAAAGTGGACGAAAAGACACTTAATCAGATTATTTCTGCTGTTGAGAATAAGATTACTGAACTCAATACTAAAAATGCAGATTACGAGACTAAGATTGCTGAAATGAATGAGATTATTTCTACAAAAGATGCAGAGATAGCAACTCTTACAGGTGAAAAGACAACAGCCGAAACAAATGCTTGTCAGAAAGACGAGAAGATTAATGAACTTAACGGACTCGTTGAAACAATGAAAGCAGAATTGAATGAACTTAAAAAGTCTGCAAAGATAGCAGAACTCAATTCAGCTCTTGGAGATTTTTCAGACGATGAAAAGAACATGGCAAAGGATAAGCTTGACAAGTTCAACGCAGATCCTATGGGTTGTGGTATCGAGGTAAACGATATTGTTACAGAAATCAACGCTTGCATTGGTGCTGAGATAAAGAAGAAGGAAAAGGCAATGGCTGTTGAGATTAATTCTCAGAACAATTTTGCCGCTGACATATTTGGTTGCGTAGATACCGACAACGATGATGATAAGAATGACAAACTCGATATTGATAATCTGTTTGTATAAAAAATACGATTGGAGGAATTATAAATGATTAAATTTGCAAATATTGGTGATTTCAAGGTAGCGCAGAATTTTGGCTATCTCAAGACACCTGTTGTTCTTGAGAACGGCATGGCTGTTACATATGATCTTAAAACAAAGGCTGTTGCTCTGCCAACTGCAACAACAGCAAAGCAGGCTGGTCTTGCAGTTGTAATGAACAGAATTGATAAGCCTGAGACACTCACTCCAAATGATTATAGAATTGAGGTTGGTGAGTTTCCACGCATTTTTACTCTTGCTTCTCTTGCAGGACATCTTTTTGATATGGACGATGCAGTTGTAACAACAGCTTACAATACACTTGCAGTAGGTGATAAGCTTGTAGTTGCTACTAATGGTAAGTGGGCTAAGAGTGCTGATGTTTCTGGTTATGCAGAGTATCTTGAAGTTGTGGAAAAGACAAGTTTTGGTGGTAACGGACTTAGAGTCGTTGTACACGCTTAATTAACGAATGTAAAATAAAGGACGGTGTTTTAATAATGATTAATACTTCTTTTGAACTTAATAATCTGAATAAGTCTGAGGTTGCTGTTAAGAACGCAAAGGCTTTCAACGAAGTAGTTGAGATTTGTTCTGCTCTTTTTGCAGGCAAAGATACATCAAAGTACGGTCAGAAGGTAGACGCGGTACGTTCAAGAATTTCAAAGCTTGGTGAACAGGCACTTGCAGGCGATAGCAGAGCAGTTGCAGAGATTAATACTATTGTAAAGTATATTATACAGCCAAGGCTTCTCGAGGCAACAAAGATATTTAATTTCCTTGGTAATTATCGTGAGATTGGCTATGATGAGCAGCCAAGAGTTAAGACTTATTCTTATGAGGGTCTTGATGCTAGGCTTCAGGCTTCTGGTTCTGATGTAAGTTTTGCAGGTAGAAAGTGGGTAGAGTACCCAATCGTAACTCAGACAATTTCTTCTGGTATGGCTATTGATTATCGTGAGCTTGCTTCTGGTAATTTTGCTGGTACTGTAGCAGAGGAAATGGCACAGGTACAGACCGACATGAACAACAAGGGTGTTGCTTATGTATTTGATGTTATTAAGTCTGCACTGAAGAATAATACTGAATATGTAAAGTTCTATGGCGAGTATGACTCTGCTCCAACTCAGGCACAGGTTGACGGTATGATAAATAAGGTTAGAAAGCTTGGCAAGGTTGGTATTGCAGGTGACTTCTCACTTATTTCTGGTATCTGTGATTGGAACGGTTATAAGACAGTTGGTTCTACACCAATCCCATTCTTCAATGCTACACAGGTAGACGAGATTGCTAGAACAGGTCTGAATGGCTTCTATAAGGGTTCAGTTCTTATTGAACTTGAGAACCCATATAACTTCACAAAGCCACTTGCTGACAAGTCAGGTTTTGACACATACTACAATCCCAACGATCTGTGGTTTATTGCACAGGGAGCAAATTCTCCAGTAAATATCTTCAGACGTGGTGGTATTACAACTATGACAGGCAACGATGTTGAGACAGGTACAGTAAAGACACGTTTCGATATGGAGCTTGGTGCTGACGTTGTAAAGGGCAGAGAATTTGAAATTGGTCTGCTTACAAAGCAGGGTTAATTACATAATAATTATTGATGTGGCGAGGGTGTAAACTCTTGCCACATTATTATTATATTTGAAAGGAAGATTAAAATTTGGCAAATGTAAGAAAAAATACAACTACTGCCACAATGAATAACGATATTACAGAAGTAAAGTCTAAAAGGGAAATTCAGCTTACCGATAGAGTGTTTCTTGAAAACACTCGTAATTGGGAATTGGGTTTTAGGGCTGTGGAAACACAAAGAGATATTACTATTCCACCAAACGCAAAGAAATTTGCGCAGCTTAATGTTGGAGAGGTTATGGCTCAGATACAGGAAGGTAACGGAATGTTCTGTGGTACTGACGGCTTTGGCAATAACGCTTATCTGAAAATTCTTGACGAGGATATAAGAAGATACGTTTTTTCACTTGACGAGAATGATAATAATGAACCTGTTATTCTTGATATTAACAGTGTAAAGGCACTTCTTGGCATTAGCAATAAAGCCGATTTTATGGCTGAACTCTCAAGACTTGTAGTTACTGAAGGCGATAAGAAAATGATTATTCCACTTGCCAAAGAAGTTGGAATTGACAATGTGGCAGTTTATAAGCGTAACGAAATAGAAAATATTTCAGGCTATAAGTTTTAAGAAAGGGTGTGGTTAAAATGGCTACTACCTATGAAGATGTGGTCGCTGTTTTTGAGTCCACATTTCTTGAAAGGGTTGCGTTAAGTGACGACCTTGTTTTTCAGTGGTTTAAAATGGCTTGTGGCGAGTTTTCAACTCAAATTAGTCAGCTTTATTTTAATAATGAGAAAAAAATATTTACTGATATTGACGGAAACGATATTGTTTTAAATCAGATAGTTGTTAATATATTGGGTTATACAATAAAGAGATTTTATTGTGAAAGACAATATAGCAAAATTGTCAAACGTAGCAACATAGTTTCTAAGGATTTATCAATAAACAACTCAGAGGGTGACAAAAGACAAGCTAAAGTTGAGATTGATTGGGTGAACTTTAAAATAGTTGACCTTTATGAGCAACTTAAAGACACTGCGTATAATTGAGGTGGTTGAATGAGTAAAGAATGGTACTTAATTCGGCAGCCGTATTATACGGAAGGTTCTGAAAAACAAGATTTATTGTTTGATAGTGAAATGTCATTTAATGATGTTTTAGATGATAGCGTTATTGAAGATGATATTATTCTGTGCAGTGGAGTGTTTAACGGTGAGGATTTTGAAAATGAATTTGCTACAAAGGGCATAATTCAGAATGAAATACCTGATACGCCAACACAAGCTTGGCAAAGACAGGTTTTAACCTATATTAGTACAATATCGGACTATAAGTATATTAAATACGATAATAAGATTTGGCTAATATTGACCGAACCTACAAATAACAAGCTGTACGAAAAATCTATTTTGTATTTGTGTAATTACGTTATTAAGTGGCAAGACGAAAATGGCATAGTTCATTATAAGCCGTGCAATATTCAAAATGCTTCACAGTATAACGCAGGCACAAATGAGACAAAAGTAATTACCATTGGTTACGATCAGTTAATGATGTATATTTCGCTTGACGAGGAAACGAAATATTTTCCGCACGATAAGCGTTTTTTCATTGACTATAATGATAAAGAGCCTACACCTTACAGAATTACTAGACCTGATACTGTCAGCTTTTCTTTTGGAAATGGCAGATGTATGCACATTATCTTGTCAGAGAGTCAATACAATCCGCAGACAGATAGAATTGACCTTATGCTATGTGATTACTTTAAGCCCAATAATGCAACCAAACCTGTTGAAATAACTTACAGTGGTAATGCAGAAATTCGTTGCGGTGGTACAGTAAAAACATTTACTGCAAAAACAGATAAGAGTGTTATTTGGTCTTTAAAATTACTTGATAAACAGAAAGATTTCGTTATTATAACAGTAAACGAAAATAAGGTAAAGATAAAGTGTTTAAACAATAGTGCTTTAATTGGTAGCTCTTTTAAATTGGTTTGTACAGTTGATGATGTTTCGTCTGAGCTATTAGTTAATATAGTGGGAGGTGTATAAAATGCCAATAAATTCTGTTATATCGGAGTGGAAAAATAAAGCTATTTCTATGATATTATCACAAGATAATATATTAGATTTATTTGAAAAGGACGAGGAAGAACTAGAAAATATTGTGTATTCTAATATATACCCTTTTTTATATATACCTTACACTCAAACTAATGTAGAATTGTATCTTAACATTGAAGTTTCAGTTCCGAAAGTAATATGGGGGGCATTTAAGGGTTATCCTCAAATGATAATCCAAATAATTTGTCACCAAGATAAAATGAGACTTAACAAAGCTGGCATTTCCAAAACTAGAATGGACTATGTGTCTGAATTATTAGGTCAGTTATTTAACAACTCAGATGGTTGGAGCGGTAACAGAATACAACTTATTTCAGACGTACCTGATAATTTGTCGCCTGTTTATAAAAGGCGTACCTTAATATTTCAAGGTGAAGAACTTACGATAAATCCATGTGAGGGTAATTAGTTATGGACGAGCTTTCGATTTATCGTAATAAAAAAGAAACATTTATGTTAGGCAAGTTTGAAATTCACAACCCAACTTTGGACGAGATTTCAGACGAGTCAAAACTAGGTGAAAAACAGTTTTGGGTCATTGTGTCTGACATAATTTCAACTCCATATGATAGAAGGCTATATCTTTGGAGCAAGGGTATTGATTTTAACTCAGTAGATAGTTTTGACTTGTTTTGTGATATTGTCGAAAATCATTTGCTAACTGATGTTTCATTTATAATCCGTAATATTGATTTTGGTAAGATGAAACGCTATATTGACACGAATAGCGGTGATATTATTTTATTTGATGTTTACAATAATATTCAAATAGGTAAAGCAGATTATGAACTGCTTACTGAATATTTCAGGAAAATGCTTAATATCGCTGATAACAATATTAAAGACGGAAATGAACACACCCGAAAATGGAGATTGCAATATGAATTAGACAAGCTTGAAAGACAATTAGCTAGGGGTGAGTATCAAGAAAAAGAATTTCGTTCTATTTTGTTGCCATATATTTCAACATTAACAAATATTGAAGGGTTTAAATACAACTGGGACACGGTTTGGTCGTTACCTATTAATGTTTTTTATGATTGTCTTTTAAGAAATCAAATCATAAATCAAGCACAGAAACTTACCACAGGTTTGTATAGCGGTACTTTTTATTATAAGGACATTAAGAATAAAGAAGAATTAAATTGTTTCCGTACATGGTAACGGAAACAATAGAAAATAAAGGAGGAAATAATATGTTTAATCCAGACAAATTGCTTTTTAAACAAGCTATTTCAGGTCAGATGTTTTCGCCTACTGACGGAGTGCTGTTTTGGACTCTTGAAGATTTGAAAGACGTAAACATTCAGACCAATGCTACTTCACAGGATAAGACAGATGCAACAGGTGCGGTAATTGCAAAATACTATGATGCTGATACAGTTCAGATTACAGGTAATACATCGTTCCTTACGCTGTCACTTCTTGCTGCTCAGTGGGGTACAGAAAAGAACGTTGCAAGTTCTACTAACAAAATTCTCATTCCTAAAAGAGAGAAGATTAAGGTGGGTAGCGACATAACAAAGATTACTCTGAGTAAAGTTCCTGTGGGTGGAATATCATTCATTTATCTGCTCAATGAAAGGAAGGAACAGGTTGCTTCTTACAAATATGCAGCGGTAAATTCAGAAAAGGAATTTTCACTTGATGCGGCTAAGAAAGAAATTACACTTCCGACAGATACTGCTATCAAGGAAGGAATGACTATTCAGGTATATTATACATATGAGTCTGAAAATGCAGTTGACATTACAAAGAGTACGAATGATATGCCAAAATCAGGTGAATTTTGGCTTGAATCAATCTTTACAGATATTTGTGATAAAAATATTGAATATCATGGTTGGGTTGTCGTGGCATCTTCACAGCTTTCTCCTGAGACTCAGATACCGCTTGACAAAACAGGCGACTTCCCATTTACTATTGACTCTCTGAAGGACTATTGTAGTGACGAGGGTCAGCTTCTGAGATTTGTTATTCCAGAGGATTAATTTATGGAAAACAACCATGAATGTATTATTTGTGGTAATGGATATTATGCGTGTAATAAATGTGATAAAATAAATAGTTGGAGGAGATATGTGGACACACCATCTTGTTATCAATTATATTTAATCATAGAAGAATATATGCACGAAGTCATTTCCAAGGTTGAAGCAAGAAAACTTCTTGCCAATATTGGTATTACTTCCGAAACATTAAAAAAGAAAGATTATAAAGAGTCGGTCTATAATGTTTTGGCTGATATTACAAACCTTAAAAATAGTACAATAAATAAAAAAACTAAATAAAATAGAAAGGGCGGTTATTATGATAAGTATTGACCGCCCTTATTTTTTTTATAAAGAGGTAGAAATGACAGATAGAAGTAAGTTTAATGTAGATAAAGACAAATCAAAACGTAGTTATAATGGTATTATTTTCGACTCAGTGTTAGAAATGAAATATTATCGTGATGTACTTTGTCCCTTAGTGGAAAGCGGTGAAGTGATTTCGTATGAGTTACAGAAACCATATGAACTGCAACCGAAGTTTGTTCACGATGGCAAAACTGTGTTGCCAATTAAATATGTCGCTGATTTTGTGGTTACTTATAAAGATGGTGTCACTGAAGTTATAGATACAAAAGGTATGCCAGACTCAGTGGCAATACTTAAACGTAAATTGTTTTGGTATTGCTATCCATACATTACATATAAGTGGATTACTTATGTTAAAAAGTATGGTGGTTGGATTGATTATGATGAGTGTAAGAAACTGAGAAACGCAGAAAAGAAACGCAAGAAAATGGAGGAAACTTGAATGAAAAATAGGCTTAGTTTTGCGGAAATGCAGGCATTTATAAATAATGTAGTCAAGGGTACAATTGAGTACGGAGCAGGATATGAAGAAATTTTGCGTAAATATTACGTTGTCACTCTTTACGGAGAACATAAATTTTCATCAGATGATATTGCAGAGATTTATGATAGTGGAGAGCTGGATAGGGAATATAATAATATTGATTGGGAGTCGATTGATGACGCACAGTATAGCATGATTAATGCAGCTATTGACAGCGGTATTGACATGAATGTTAGATACAAGGCGGCTGAAAAGGTTATGAGCATGGCAAACATAGCTATAACGGAGCTTGCAAGCAAGGCAAAAGAAATGATAGAACAGATTAGTGTTACTACGAAAGATATTGACACTGAAAGCTTAAATGAAGTGTTAAAAACACTTAAAGATAGTAATGACATGGCAAATAAAATTGTAATTTCAAACAACAAGGACGGTGACTAATATGTTCTTTGCAGAACAGGAAATAACACTCGGAATAGTTCCTAATGCTAGGAATATTCATAGGTTTGTGTATTTTGCACAGGTACGTCCCTCTGTGATTAATCTGACAACAGATAGAACGGTCAATGGCAAATCAATTATAGGTCTTTGTAGCCTTGGTTTGAAAAACGGTGATAAAGTTACGATAGAAACACATAGTAAAGTTTCTCAGGAGCAAGCTGACGAGGATTTAAAGCTTGTTGTAAATTGGTTGCGTGGTGAGGAATAAATGGTTGTAAAAAACCTTAAAGAACTAGAGCGAGAACTAAGAACAAGAATTGATTACGCTCTGCTTACAGATGTTACCGAGGTTGTTACCACTGTTATGCTAGATCATATTGAAAGAGATGTTTACGATAGTTATGTACCACATGAATATGTAAGACGATATGATAATGGTGGTTTAATGGATATTAGCAATATTAATTCTTCTATCGAAGGTGACATTTTAGTTGTTGAAAACAACACAATGGCTAACCCTTATATTTTTGTACAGGGGAAAATGATTAAGTCAGATAATGCAGATCAAGAATTAGCACCTATCATTGAAACTGGTTGGGGGTACGATTTTGGAGATTGGACGTATTATGGTGTTGCTAGACCGTTTATGTATAACACAAAAGAGGATTTAAGTGATAACAAATATCACGTTATAGCTTTAAGGCAAGGACTTAAAAGACAAGGAATAGAGGTGAAGTGAAATGGCAGATGATTTAAAAATACGAGTTCCTGTGGAACTTGACACAAGTAAAGTTAAGGACGATATATCTAAATTAAATAATGTACTGGCAAATGACAATAAGGCTCATGCTAAAATCATTGGTGAGTTGGATTTGAATAAAACACAAAAGAAAATTCAATCTCAACTTGCTACAATTAGCAAAAATCTAAAAATAGATATTGGTGGTTTAAACGTAACTTCTATTCAGAGTGGTATAAAGGTTGCTGAAAAACGGGTAGTTAGCTCTGTCAAGAATATAAAGCATGAGATACAGAATATTGACACGACTCTTGCAGAAACTTTCAAGGCAGGTTTTAACAAGGACGGACAAATAGATATTGTTAAAACTATTGAAAATGCAAGAAAAGTTTTGAGTCAGTTTGGCAATCCGACATTTTCATGGACTAAAGATAGTTCGGGTGAAGTTACTCAAATTACGGCAGAAGTTACAAGCTTAACAGGTCAAGTTGAAAAACTGAAATATGCCCTGAACGAAACAAATGGGTCATTTGACTATCTATCGGGTAGCAGTTCTGAAAAGGGTATCTTAAAGCTGATTGCGGATATTGATAAGGCTAAGTCGGATTATACTGCTAAACTTTCGGCATTTAAGTCAGCGAATAAAGGTATTGAATCGGGTATAGGAAATGAAATTAATGCCGTTAATGCTGCTATTGACAATCTTGGCAAGGGTGGTTCTATTGCAGAGGTTGATAAACTATTCAATTCATTAAAAACTACTGCAAGCAATATCAGGCAAAATTTAAAATCTCTTACAAGTTCTTTTAACGAAACTACAAATGCCGAAAACACTTTGGTTAAAATGCCTGCAACAATACAGGAAATATCCAATAGTTTTTCAAAACTTAAACAACAACCGTCAGAGGTTTCCGAATTAATTAGTAACTTAAATTCCCAATTAAACAAGGTCAATGAAACCGAAAATCAATTTGGGCGAAATGAAAAATGGTCTGAGGAATATCGTGAGTTAGTTGTTTCGGTTAAAAAAGCAGAAACAGAAATAAAGAGTTTACAGTTACTTGAAAAATCTGATAATTCTGAGGCACAACAGCAAGCTAGTAGATACAATAAAATTATCGAAAATATTTCGCTAATTAACAAGTTAGAAAAACAACGTATTTCAGCAGGCAAAGAGGAAACTGTTGAAACAAATAGGCAAATAAAAAATGCAAAGGGCAGAATATCTACAGCCGAACGCTATTTGAAAAAAAATAAATTAATTTCTTCGGAATATGAAGAACAAATACGTTTGCTCAAGAAAACAGGTGAATATGAACAGGCTATTGTAAAAGCTAAGTCTGCCGATAAATCGTCAGCTACCTCCACTAAAACAGAAAATAATGTAGCTAGACTTACGCAAAATCTCACTACCTTAGAAACAAAGTGGAAAGAGTCTCCTATTTTTAATGGAGAGTTTCAGGAAAAGTTTAATAAGTTAAAAACAAGTTTATCTAATGTGGGTGGCGATCCTAAAGCATTAGACGAATATCGTATTAAACTCAATGAACTAACAAATGAGTTAAAGAGGGCAGATGTAGCTTATAAGGCTAGTTTTTCTAGCAACAAATCACAACAGAATATAGAAGCTACAAGGCAGAACATTAAAAAGTTAATATACACAATTCAGACATGGCAACAGGTTAATACTAAAGCCATGAGCAAGAATACTTTTAATGGCGGTACATATCAGGTTGAAACTGATAATATGATAGCTTCACTCAAAAAATTGCTTAATGCCAGTGATTTAACTGCGAGCGATTTGAAAGCCAATGTTGATAAAATCAATCGTAGTTTTAGGACAATGAGTTCTGAGGCACAGGCAGCAGGTGTGAACGGTTTAAGCTTTTTCGATAAGATTAAAGAGGACGCCTTAAAGTTCACAAGCTGGATGAGTTTAACTACTGTGATTTCAGGTATATCCAGAGAAGCTGTTAAGTTCTATAATAATGTTGTAGATATTGATACAGCTATGACAGACTTGCGTAAGGTTACTGATAACACAAATCAGCAATATGCCGAGTTCTTTGATAATATAGGTCAAAAGGCTAAAGATTTAAAGATTGATTTATCTGATCTTATTTCTCAAACCGCAGAATGGGGTAAACGTGGTTATAGTTTAGATGAAGCTGAAACACTTGCCACAAACTCGGGTATTTATTCAGTTGTTGGTGAAGTAGATAATGCAACAGCAGTACAAGACCTAACAACAGTTATGAAAAGCTATAACATGACAGTTGATGAGTCGATTAATATTGTTGATAAGTTTAACGCAATATCAAATAAGTATGCTGTTTCAGCAAGTGATATTGGTGATATGTTGTCAAGGTCAGTATCTTCACTGAGCGTTGCAGGAAATACACTAGACCAAGCAATAGCAATGGGTACAGCCATTACAGAAATAACTGGAGACGCAGCCGAAGCGGGAAATAGTTTGAAGGTTCTATCAATGCGACTTCGTGGAGCAAAAACAGAACTTGAAGATGCAGGCGAGTCAACAGAGGGCATGGCAGTATCAACCTCAAAACTGAGGGAAGATATTAAAGCTCTTACTAACGTAAATGGCACAGGCGGTTTTGATATAATGAAGGACTCTCAGAACTTTAAGAGTACCTATGAAATTATGAAAGGTATCGCCAATGTTTGGAACGATCTTACTGATACATCAAAAGCCGCTGTCATAGAGAAAATCGCAGGCAAGCAAAGAGGCAATACAATTACTGCATTGCTTACAAATATGAGTCAAGCGGATAAAATTGTTAATGACTCAATAGGCTCTGCTGGGTCTGCTATGTCAGAGTATGAAAAATACCTTGATTCCATTCAAGGAAGAGTGCAAGGTTTTCAGACAAGTATTGAAAATTTGTCAGCTACTCTGATTAATGGTGATTTAGTTAAATTCGGTATCACCAGTGGAACACAAATTATTGATGTTCTTGATAATCTAATTAGTAAATTCGGTGTTTTAGAAACACTTATTCCTACCGTTATGGCAGGATTATCATTCAAAAACGTAGGTAAACAATTATTAAAGATGCCAACTTATGCACAGCCACAAACTATATGTGCATAGGTCACACACGTTTTAAAATAAGGTTGCCAAATTGCTGGGAACGGCTAAAGCTTTGCAACTACTTGTAACAATGGTATTACAAGAGTGAGGAAACTCGGAAACAATAGCAAAGATGACATAAGCTGAGATAAAAGTCTATTATACTATTATAATAGGTGCTAAGTGTTATTAAAAATGTCAGGTCAGCAGCCAACCCCTATCGGGAGATACGGACTAGGTTCAGAGAGTAGACGGTAACTATCTTGTGGTAAGATAAAGGTGTACTCCAACTATAGGTAACACCTATAGCGTTTCAAAAAATGAATTATCCCTCATTTATTTAGTTTTGTCCTTTGACAGTGAGGGTGGGATAAAACTGTTACCAATCATTTTGCATAGTGATTTATTTTACACTATTCATTTGCGTATGTCAACACTAAATTTGTTCGTTAATAAAAATTTTACATTTATATTAACACAATGTTTGTTAATGCAACCAATATATGGCTTGACATTAGTTCCTAAAATGGGTATACTAAGTTAAGAATAGTCCTTACAAGTCTAAAATATGATTGTGTGGCATATTTTATAAAAGTGTTATATAATCATATTAAATTATTCACAAAATCTCTTTTAGTATTTTTGTTAAAGAGTAAAGAATAAAATATAATTAAGTAGTTTAGAATAAAATGGAGAGGTGTGATAATATGGAAATGGGTAAGGAACTTAAACTATCATTAAAAGTTGAATATCAAAAAGATACAGATAGTATCGAAATTACAACTAATGGACAATCAAGTGGTATAACTCTTCCATCTAAGATGTTTCTGCCATTTGTACAAACATTACTTCGTGTCGGTTTGGATATGCAAGACAAAAAGGTAGTTGATTTGGGATTGCGAGAGGGGTGATATCATGAGGAACACTAGAGATGTTTATGTTAAAAATGTAAATGTTTGTAGAGAGGATGGTTATAAAACCAGTTTGTTGGATATCTTAAATATTGAGCCATATTATATGGAAATCAAACAGACTCTCGACAATATCTATTGTTGTACTGTTGACAATCTTGACGAGATGTCGAAGTGTATCAAGTGGTTGCAGAATAATAAGTTTAAGAACTTTGTTGTCAAGAAGATTTATGTTAGCCGTATAAGAAGTGAAATCTATGTAATTGCTGATTTTGACGATGGCAAAATAGGTAAAGTTTTGGACGAATATTATGAAGCAACTTTTACTTTTACAACTAATTACAAACAAGACATTGTTTTCATGATTACTTCCGAAAAGAATTTAGTGGAAGCAAATATGCCTAAATTTGAAGAAGTGATTGAGGTGACTCCTAGTGTCTAACTCGCAGGATTATTCTAAAAAAATAAAACATAATGAGTTGTTTGTGCAATGTCTAAAGGACACAGATGTTAAAGAATATGACGATTTTTCGGATTGGATAATAGTCGGTATATTCTATTCGTCACTTCATTATATGAATTTGTTTTTGTCCAAGAGATATGATGATATAAATCTTGAAACTGTAAAGAGTCATAAAGATAGAAATATTATCATACAGAAAAAATGTCCGTATCAAATTCATATGGCATATCGCACCTTATATGAGTTAAGTAGAGAGGCGAGATATCAATGTTCAGATGTATCGTCTAAAGTCCGTTTTGTAGAACAGAAATATCAAGAATTAAAGAATTTGTGTTCTGAACAAATGCAACGGAGCGCTTCTAAGAGATAACGTGGACTACATAATGAATAACCATAAAATAAGACCCTAGAGAAAATCTAGGGTCTTTTGTTATACATGAACACACATTGTTTACTTTTGCCCATTTGTACACTTGCGTACACTCATACACTCATACTCATTATCTATTCCCTCAAATTAACATTTACGTTAGTCCAATCCTTGCCATCACGTTCCATAGTGACAGTATAGTATAATCTGCCCTTAACACCAAAACTATTTTCAGCGTCCACATAAGATGATACAGTGTAGCTATCATTATGATGTGTAATAAAGTTTTTATCATACATTGGATAATCTGCTGTTGCAGGGGCTTTTAATTGTTTGTTTACATAGAATTTAGCTGCTATGTAGGCTTCTTGACTGTAGTCTTTTTCAGAGCTTGCACTATTTATGGCAAGGTAAATAATTAAAATTAATATACCCCATGCAATTACATTAGCAATAAAAATCCCCAAACAACCATTACTTTTTTTATTTTTGTCGGGTATCACGTTTGTGTTTTCTTCCATTTGTATTTCCTCCATTGTTATTTGTATCAAAACTGCAAATATAGGGTTTAGGTCTTTAAAACAACCAAAGATGATGGTGGTAATGATAGGATAAGTGTATTTGGGCAAATGATAACTCAGTTGTCCGATTTTAAAAAGATAAATCCGTTTAGTCAGTTTAAAAACAATTCACTTATTCCTGTAAATGAAATAGCAAACGTCCGTCAATTTAATAATCTTTTAACACAAGGTAAATCAGTAGCCGAAGCCGAGTCAATAGCTTTAAAAGGCTGTTCTAAAACAACTCTTGACATTGCTAGAAGTGCTAATGGTGCAGCAGTATCAGAAGAAATACTGTCTGCTTCTTTAAAGGGCGTTGCAACTTCTTCCAAACTTGCTGCTGTTGGTATGAAAGCGTTGTCTATTGCTGGCAATATGCTTACAGGTTTAGCTATTTCTTTCTTGCTTGATGGTATTATAACACTTTTTGATAATATTGTCAATGGTGCAGATAATGCAAAAGAAAGTTTAGCTCAGTTCACAAGTAGTTTCTCTGACTCTATTGACAAATTAGACGAAGAAAACAAGTCAGTAAATGAATTAGTAAATCGTTATGTAACTTTGGTTGCGACAACAGATGACTTGTCAACTGTTAAAGACGATTTGAATACTATTCAGGACAACTTAATTGACAAGTACGGTAATGAAGCTAAGAGCCTTGATTTACTTAATGACAAAATGTCTGAGAATATTAAGAAAATCAAAGAGTGGAAAAAAGAAAAGGCTGAGAGTGAACTTTATCAAGAGTCGGATATTACTGATCCTGATGATAGTGATAGAAAGCTGAGTGTTAAAGAAGCCTATGATTTAGCACAAAAGAAATTAAAAGAGGGAAGCTCTTTTAACAAGGGTCTTTTTACTACTGATTACGGTGGCAAAGGGCAAGCCTATGTATCAGACGGTCTATTTAGTGGCTATAATTCTAATGCTGATATCAACAAGGTTGGCTCTCGTGGTTATGGTGATTGGTACAGTTACAAGAATGACATTGAACCAATTCTCAAAAAGTATAATAACGTTGGTATAAGCACTAATGCTTATAGTAATTTACTTTTCGCAGGTACAATGCAAGAACGTATTGATACCATGCAAAAGGTATATGACGAATTGTCTGAGAAATGGTCTGATATTTCAAAAGACGATAATCGTAACGAGTGGTTGGCTGATTTGCAAAAAGAAATTGCTACCACAACAGAGGAATATGACAAACTTTCCAATGCTGTTGACAAGTACAACGAAATTCAGAAAACACTTGAAAACTATAACACAAGTGAAGAATTTAGTAAAGCATTTGATGAAGCTCAGAAAGCTACTGAAAGCTATAGTCATGCTGTAGAAACCAAAAACATTGATGATGTTGATAGACTTTACGACTTAACTCAGCAATACAAGGACAAATTAATTGACTTGGCTAATGGTGATGAGGATTTAATTAGCTATGTCAATACTTTCTTTGAGTCTTTGCCTGCAAAATTAACAACAGGTACTTTTGATATTTCTGAGTGGACGGACGATATTGACGAAGTTCAGAATAAGGCAAAATCACTGAAAGATACCTTAACAAGTCTGCAAGACGGAAGTATTTCGGATAGTGACTTAGTTGAACTGTTTAAATTATATCCTGACTTGGCTAAGTTCTCAGGCAACACGGAAAAACTGACAGAAGAAGTTAAGAAACTGATAAGACAAAACCCTAAAGAATTAACAGACAGATTAAAAGAACTATCAAACAGTTTGCCAAATGGTAATGATAAGGCTAATGTGGAGGGTCTTATTTCAAGCCTTGAAAAACTCGGAGAGATAGCTTCTTCTATTTCTGAAGTTAAACTGTCTGTAGATGATATTGAGAAAATTTATGAGGAAACGTTTGATGATCTTATAGATAAAGCTGAGGACGAGAAAGATGTTCTTGAAGAACAAAAGAATATTCTTACAGAACAAAAAACTCAACTTGACAATATTATTTCTCAGTACGAAACTGTTGCAAACACAGTAGAGTCTTATATTGACGAGCAGAAATCAGCTATTGAGGACAGATATAATGCTGAAATTGATGCCATTAAAGCTGTTAATGAAGAAAAACAAGATACTATTGACTTACAGGAAAAGCTAAATAATCTTGAAAATGCTAAAAAGAAAAAGGTAAATGTTTATTCTGAAGCTAGTGGTTGGCATTTGGAAACCAATACCGAGGAAGTAAACAAGGCACAGCAGGAATATGAACAGGCTAGTGCTGATAAACGTGTATCTGACCTGGAAAAGCAGCGTGATAAGGAAACTTCATTGTGGGATAAGTATAAACAACAGTGGCAAGACCTTATCAACAGCTCTACTAACACAGAAAATGAACAGCTTGCCAAAGATATTTTAGGTGTTAATTGGACGGACAAAATAGCACAGCAAGACACAAATATTCTTAATGACTTTGCAAGCAAATACCAATCTTATCGTTCTCAACTTTCAGATCAGGTTGAAAAGGAAATTGAGAGCGTTGAAAAAGAGATAACGGCTAAAAGCAAAGAAATTGAGGCATACAAGAAAGAAAAAGAAGCTTTATCAAAGTATGTTACAGATATTACGAATAAGAATAAAGACTACATAAAACAGTTGACAGATGTTTCTGAAAAAGAAATGCAGACTATGGAAGGTAGGACTAAGTTCTTAGAGGATTGTAAAAAACGTGCTAGGGAAGCTCTTGACTATTCTGATATTTCTGTTGAGGGTGCTAAATCGAATGGTTTGTATCTTGTTCAATATGACGGTGAAACTGTTGGAACAGGGCTTGATGAAGCACAAGCAGAACAGTTAAAATCTGAACTGTACGGCAAAATGGTTTCATCAGAACTCTTGGCTAACCCTATGCTTGGTAAGAACAAGGGTGCATTAACAGCTATTCTTAACGCTTTAAAGAGTAAGTTTAACATTATTAAACCATATCGTTCAGGCGGTATTGACGATTATACAGGACTTGCACAACTTCACGGAAAGCCAAATGCAGTTGAAACTATCTTCAATTCAGAGCAAGGCAGAAAACTGTATAACCTTGTGGCTAATACGGATAACCTTGTCAATTATATTGGAGACAAGATTTATAACGGCATAACAGATTTGGTAAGGACAAAAATGTCCTCACTAAACAATATTCAAAATAGAAGTGACACAAACAATAAAACTATTGTATTCCAGATCGATACTGTCAATACAACAGACGGCACAACATTCTTAGAACAGATGAATGCTTATCTGCAACAGGCTGATTTGGATAGAATAGTCGGTAAAAATTATTAAATAAATACAAAAGTAATAAAGAGCCATTAATTATTTAGTGGCTCTTATCTTTTGGAAATATTTTAAATTCAATAAAATATTGACAAATGTGGACGAATGTGGTATAATGTACTTATAAGAAACAATAAAGGAGTTTTTATATGAGTAATTACAAACCACAAGAATTTGCTGAAATGATAGGTGTATCTGTAAAAACCTTGCAACGTTGGGACAAAGAAGGCAAACTTAAAGCATATCGCACTCCAACAGATAGGCGTTATTATACTCACAAACAATATGTCGATTATATGGGTGATGGTAATAGTAAACACGGCAAAACGGTCATATATACAAGAGTATCTACTTCTAATCAAAAAGATGATTTACAAAATCAAGTCGAATTTTTAAAACAATATGCTAATGCAAAAGGGATTATTGTTGATGAAATCTTTGAAGATATAGGTAGTGGGTTAAATTACAATCGCAAGAAATGGAATAAACTTATTGAAGATTGTATGCTTGGATTAATAAAGACTGTTATTGTTGCTCATAAAGACAGATTTGTACGTTTTGGATATGAATGGTTTGAACGTTTTCTTAAATCTGATGGTGTTGAGATTATTGTTGTTAATAATGAAAAGGCATCACCAGAGCAAGAATTAGTTAATGATTTAATATCCATTATACACGTTTTTAGCTGTCGTATATATGGTTTAAAAAAGTATAAAAAGCAAATCGAAGGAGATGAAGAAATTGCTAAAGAGTTACAAGACAGAAATAAACCCAACGTTCGAACAGAAACAAACAATTAATCGCACTATTGGAGTATGCAGATACGTTTACAACTTTTATCTTGCTCACAATCAAGAAATATATAAAACTGAAAAACGTTTTGTATCTGGAATGGACTTTTCTAAATGGATTAACAATGAATTCATTCTCAACAATCCTGACTTTCATTGGATAAAAGAGGTTAGCAGTAAGTCTGTTAAACAAAGCATTATGAACGCTGAGAGAGCTTTCAAGAACTTTTTAAAGGAAAATCAAGATTTCCAAAGTTCAAGAAGAAAGCAAAATCAGGTGTAAAAATGTATTTTGTAAAAACAAATGCTAAAACAATTATTCAATGTGGAAGACATAGAATTAAGATTCCTACCCTTGGTTGGGTAAGATTAAAAGAAAAAGGATATATTCCTACAAACCCCAAAACACATATTATCAAAAGCGGAGCAGTGTCTTGCAAAGCAGGAAGATACTATGTGTCGGTTTTAGTCGAAGAGCAGGAACATCAAAAGCCTGTTTTAAATGACTTTGGAATAGGAATAGACTTAGGTCTTAAAGATTTTGCCGTTTGTTCAAGCGGAAAAGTTTACAAGAATGACAACAAGAGTTCTAAAATAAGGAAACTTGAAAAGAAACTTAGACGTGAGCAACGTAGCTTATCGAGGAAATACGAAAGCTATAAGAAACTTAATAAAAATATGAAAGGAGTAGCTACTCGACAAAATATCCAAAAGCAAAAGTTAAAAGTACAGAAAATTCATCAAAGACTTGACAATATAAGAACAGATTATATCAATAAGGTAATATCCGAATTGGTGAAAACCAAGCCAATGTGGATTACTATTGAGGATTTAAATATATCAGGTATGATGAAGAATAGACATCTCTCCAAATCAATCGCACAGCAAAAGTTCTTTGAATTTAGGACAAAGCTACTTGCTAAGTGTAACGAATATGGGATTGAGTTAAGAGTCGTTGATAGATTTTATCCTTCTAGCAAAACTTGTCATAATTGTGGTTGTATCAAATCTGATTTGAAATTATCGGATAGAACATACCATTGTTGTGAATGTGGTTATACAGAGGATAGAGATTATAATGCAAGTCTTAATTTGCGAGATTGTCAAACCTACAAGATAGCATAAACAAGCTAACGTAGGTATGTACCGTAGGCTATACGGGAATTTACGCCTGTGGACTATACAAGAACTTGTGAGTAGTCTTATGACAAAAGCATATAGGTTGAAGCAGGAATTTTCTCGATATGGATATATTTGTCCATATTTTGAGTAGCAGGTGAAGAAAAATGATTATGACTCCTACATTGGTATTTCCTGATGATGAGGTTGTAAAGATAGATAAGCATAAGGACACAAATGGTGAATATGATCGTGCGCCACATTTCAGTTATCAGTTTAATTGTACGGCAGGTTCAGCTATGCGTTGGGCATTGTGCGAGTACACAAACCTTAAAACAGGCGAAGTTAATCACTCTTATTTTCCAAAGGGTGGTGACATAAACACCTTTTACAATGGTGATAAAGTCGGTGTTAATGAACTGGTTTTTAATGACATTGCAGAGAACGGTCATGATTACCAATATCAATACATTCTTTTTCAAACAGACCCTACAACCATAGCTGATGATACTCAATATGGAGATGGTGTTGGTTTGTACGATATGTATTTCTGCCGTGGAAAAGTTCAGAGAGCAGGTTCTTCAACATCATTTTATATAAATAAGGAAATAGGCAATTTGAAAGACGCTTATTATTATGAACGTGCTGACGGTTCAAATTACCTAGTTGGTGGTGCATACATGGAGATAGGCGAGGAACGTAGGTTTATTGAAAAGTATGACTACAAAACAGGCATGGTTACATTGAAATCTGCTTTTACAAATACACCAACAGTAGGCACTGAATTTAGGATATTTACTAATTACTTTATAGATAAACCGCATTATGTAAAATGCAGAAATGACCCTGATTGTATTGTGACGGCTGAAGTAAATGAAAACAATTCTACTAGACCAATACATTGTGAAACAACGTACACTCACCCTAATCATGTCGGCTTGAAATATTATAAATACTATTTGTATCAGACAATTAATTCAAATGTAGTCTATGACGGAACTATTCAGGACAGCACAAATGATACAACTCAGGTCAATCTTGGTAAAAGTATAGGTGAAAATATAGTAAATAAGTGTATTACTATAGAGGTAGAGCCTAGTGGAACAGAGGGTCATGTTACCGAGGGTATTAATGGTTTTATTTCTAACTACAATACTGCTACTGGAATGGCTATAATTTATTGCCCTGCAAATACTCAGTTTGTAAAAGGTGCAAAATTTACTGTTTATAGTGAAACACAGAAATTAATTGGCGAGAGTCCTGCAATTTATAATTTCAGACTCAACTATGATTTCTATGTTATGCAAGCAGGAAATTCATATTGTGTTGTTAGTGAGATTATGACACTTGACGATAAAATGTATCATTTTAGCAAAAGAGTATCGTTCCAAGGCAACGAGTTAGGTGATTTAGTAAACAACTTTAATTGTCTAATGATTAATAATCGTATAGCAATGCTGTCATGGAATACAACTCTTAGTGGTACTGCAAAGATTTTTAGACGTAATGTGAATGAAGAAGATTATGTTTTTCTTGGTACTACTAATACAAAGAGCTTTTTTGACACAACAGTTGGCAATAAGCAGACTTATGAATATTATGTTTGTTACGGAGATTACAAACCATATAAATCAGAGCAAGTATCGGTAGACAAGGACGGTTGGTTTATATACTCTTTAACCGATTTGGGTACAAAATATAACAAAAAGTATTATGCTATTTCTGAGTGTTGGGAGTTTATAACAGGTATGACCGATAATGATATTACATCAAATATTGGTCTTGCAGTACACACAGGAACAGGTATTAAACCAAAAACAACTAGAACAGTAACAGACTATGAGAGTGGTTCTTTCTCCGCTGACCTTTTGACAATTAATTGCCCTGACGGTCAAATAGTCGATAATATTGACAGAGTAAAAGCATGGACTAAATTTATTAAAGGTAAGAATGATTTTATGTTAAAATCTCATAAGGGCGATGTTTGGATTATAAATATCTCAGATAATCCTACTAGAATTTATGATAGCACAAGTGTATTAGGACTGACTAATATTAAGTATGATTGGATTGAAGTTGAAGATATAAACGATGTGATAATTATTAGATAGGAGGTAGGAAAGTATTATGGATTATTATAATAAAATAGACAATGCTTATCTTGCCGAGTTACATAAGCCAATGCGAAAAATGTATGTTAAAATGGAAATTTTATCACACTATGAAGGTGCTATTGGCGAAATAACAAGTGACCTATCTTCTACAGATGGTTCAATAACAATTAATAAAGAGCAAGGCTGCCGTAGGTCTTGCTCTTTATCTATTATTGATAGAAGCGGTAAATATATACCTCAAAAAAATAGCTCATTTTGGTACAATCGAAAATTCAAAATTTTCATCGGCTTGCAAGTTGATGAGAATATTTATTGGTTTCCGCAAGGTGTTTTTGTTACAAAGTCAGCAAACTCTAATGGTAGACGATTAAATGTTGAGGGTGTTGATAAATATGGTTTTCTTGACGGAACATTAAATGCCAGAATGTGTCTTGTCGAGTATCAGGCTAGTGTAACCAATTCTAAAAAAGGAACGAATATTGCGACTTTAATTAAGGACACGCTTATGCTTGATTTGGGTAACAATATACCTCTTGACCCTGTTGAGCCGATTATTGACCCTATATTTTATAATGTAACTTTGTATGACGATATTGTAGTTGATGAGGGTGGTTACCTTGGTGAGATTTTCGACAAGATTGCTGAAATGTATGGTGCTAATATCTATTACGATGTCAACGGCAGATTGAGAATGGAAAGAGTTTTCAACTATAACTTACCTTCTTGGTATCGTCATTTATCACCTCAATTTGAATTGAGTGAAACCGAAATTACAGAAACGGATATTAATTATACTTATAATTATGACGGTGTAAACATTATTACAGTTACAACAGACAATACAAGTGGTAAAATTTATTCGTACACAGCTAAAAATGAAAACCCACAATCACCTGTAAATATAAATGCTGTTGGCTATAAGGGTTTGGACGGTGGCACTTATTATATACCCCTAGGAGATACAAGTGAAGAAAGCGGAGAGGAAAAGTGTAGGCAACAAGCCGAATATATGTTGTTACAACATGCTTGTATGAGTACAGGTATAAGTTATAATCTGCCGATCATTCCACATTTGAATGTTGATAATACCGTCAGAGTTAGCAATGATTATTATAATTTTGACAAACAGTTATTTATCGTAAACTCTATTACAATGCCTTTATCGGCTACTGAAATGAGTATTGAAGCCACTAATCTACAATGGCTACCATTTGATACAGATTGCATTTCGATTTACTGTGAAACTTTAAGCGATGTAGTGGCAATATCTTATGACACGAATGGTGGCAAGGACAAAGGCGGCAATACTATCACTTATAAGAGCATTAACCAAGCTCCTAATAAACAAATCGTTTTACAAGGTGGGGATATGTATAACGAGAATAAATTGTTCGCATGGACGGATAGTCAAGGCAATAAATACAATTATGGTGACGTGTACACTGTACCAAATAATAACGCAACACTGATAGCTCAATGGATAACAGGAAATGAAGTTACAGTTACCAATACATTGTCGGCAGATAGTACGGTAGAATTTCAATCTATGTCACCGTCACGTTGTTTGATACGTTATGATGATAACGAAGTAGCCAGACGTAATACAAACGCAATTTCAACATTTAAAAAGAATTATTCTTTGGGTACACACGATACAACTATTGTGTCTGAAAGTGATGATTTAACTAACTTTGACAATGCTTTTGATAAAGAAACAACTACAAAGATAGATTGTTCCAAAGTAAAAGCTACCTACCTCACTTCACCTATGGGAAACAGATTTGAGAATATGACAGACTTTGTTTTCCCTGCTAATCTTGCAAACATTTCGACCAGTAAGGGTGTGCTGTCAGGTTGTAAAAAGCTTACCAAGATTACATTTCCTATAGCATACTGTGATATTTCACACCCTGAATCGTTTCTTGCTAATAGCACATTTGTTAATGGTTTGGAACTACCTTACACCTTGAATTTCGTACCAATGGTTTCAGTTGATGGGCAAACAGGTATCGAAGAAATAAAACAAAACGAGATATTAAAAGGAAGTCATGTTGTTGGAAACTTAAACATCAAAGCGGCAACTACAAACAAGTGCGTAGTGTATGTAAACAAAGAAACAACAAGTTTAGTTATTTATCCCGCAACAGTGCAGGGAAGATTTTATCTTATGGGCAAAGGTATTGATGGAGATTTATCTGGACTTCAAACTATACAAATTGGGCGATCTACTAATATTAACGACACCGATGGTTTTGCAAGTAATACATCAGCAAACATAAATCTAAGTTTAGACTTTCAATCGGGTAATTGTACTACTAAAATACCTAAAAACGCTTTTAATGGCTATAGTGGTAATATGATTAATGTTGTAATTTATGGCAATGTGACCGACAGCAATGGTATCACGCTTGAAAGCGGATCGTTTTGCAATATGCCTAATATGGCAAAATTGCCAATGACAAATAGTACAAGTTTAAAAACTATACCTGAGAACTGTATGAATAATTTAACATCATTAACTTCAGCGACTACAGGCTATGTGGTTGACGTTGAGGGTTGTAACGATATGCCTAATCTGACAACTCTAAGAATTGAAAGTTCTTGCGAAATAGTAAACGGATTTAATAACTGCCCTAAATTGAAAAGTTTGTCATTCATGAGTGACGGAAAAGTAAAAGAGATTGGTGGGTTAAACAATAATGCTATTACAACATTTTATATTCCAAATATGGCTTTGTCTGTATCGGGTGTGAATAATTGCTCTGCATTAACAACGGTTGTTATTGGAGCTTCTTTGACTAGCTTTACAGGGTTTAATAATTGTCCTAAGTTAAATAAGTTTACTGTGGATAGTTCTAATACTACTTTTAAAGTCGTTGATAATAACCTCTGCCAAGGGAATAAACTCTGCCGTGTTCCAATGAGTAAATCAGATATTGTGGTAACAAATGGTACAACGGAAATCATGAGCAATGCTATTCAGATTGCCTTTGTAAACAGCATTTCTATTCCAAATGGTTGCATTTTAGCTAACGACTCAATCAAATGTCAAAGCGTAGGTCAAATTATTCTCCATACTTCTTTTAACACAGAAACTGGGAAATATAATAATTTAACTATGACCGATTTTAGTACCCTTGATAATGTACAAGTCGGAACTATTTTCACGTATGGAAATGGTATAACAGATACTACAAACGCAAATTGTTTGCCTATTGTAAAATACTGTATAGAACATAACATCAATTATGTTGATATGAATGAAACAAACACTAACGCTCGTGGAACTATTGGAATAAGCGGTAACGCAGAATTGGACGGTGATAATTAATGATAAATACTTATACTTGCATACCAAATCAAACTTCATCAGAAACCGTGTTTGCAGACCTTGAAACATTTTTTGAAGATAAGTGGACTTGGAGCAAAATTGAAACAAATTATCCTGACAGTGAGTCCACCGATTATAACACTTTGACATTTTGGATTGATAATACAACGTACTTTAGAATAATGTTTGATCCTGCAAAGTCACGTTATTGGGCTGGGTGTGGTGAATATGACTCTTCCCAAACGTCACCATATGCTGATTATGTCAGCTTTACCTATGGCAAGTTTGATAGTGTCATGTTGTATACTACAAGTCGGGGAATGTTGATTTTGTTTAAAAGTGGAGATAATGACTATGTATTAGGTGGGGCTATTGCAAAGATGAGAAAGCTGTCCGATGATACAGAGATAACAGGTTTCTTTACCCCTACTTCAAATTCAGGACATCAAGGAAGTAAAATGGCAAGTTTGTATAATATGTTTAGTCAAAGTTTGCACAATGGCGGTACGAACCTTGTACCACAAGTTGATTTTAATATACCATTGAACAGCACAATTGAGGGTCAGTATGCTGCTAAAACTGACGGAATATTCTATGTTTATATGGGGCAAAGTAGTGTGTTTCCTGCTGACGGAACTGTTGTAAAATTCACAATGAATGGTGTTAATTATGTGGGTAACTGCAAAATGGTTTTAGCTGATTATTCGTAAAGGCGGTGTGTAGAATGTCTAAAATGAATAAGCTAATTAAGGAAAGCCAAGACAACAAAAAAACACTTGGTTACACCTACGGAACAGTTAAAAGCTATGACTCTACAAACTGTACAGCAATTGTTTCGCTATTAGAGTATAATGGTGCTGAAAAATCTTTTCTGAATAAATCAGGTGAGATTTTAAGCATGGGAGACAGTGTGTGGATCTATTTCCGTGGTGGCGGTATAAACGCTGGTTACATTGCTATTAGGAATGGCAAACCTATACCTCTAGGAAGTCAAAATTCTAGCGTAGGACGATTTGTTGAATACGTTGATAGTGGTGGTAGTAGACACATCTCAGAAAAGTTTAATTATTATGGCAATTCTTATTGGTATACTATAACCCCTGATGGAACAAAACAGATTACTATTTATCTCGAAAATATTGCTCATGGTGATTATAACCATGTTGAAGGTCAAGCAAACCACTGCTACGAATATACTTATGACAGCAACAGCTATATTGATTTTTCAGAAATGAAAAGCAATTTAATGCTGAAGATGTTGGTAAACTATGCTCGTGGAAATAGCAGTTTAAATTCCTTAACAGGTTTTAATAACACTAGCGTTGGTGGCTTTTCTAATTACGTCAGCGGTATGTGGAATACGTCTGAATATAGTGTGGCGATTGATTGTAGTGGCGCAAAAAATACTATTTCTAATTCTCGTGATACATATGTTAATGGTATGAATAATTTGCTCGAGGGTATAGCTGATAGTATTGTAGTCGGCACATTGAATACTGTTAAGGGTGACAAAACTAAAGACCAAATGGCAAAATGCAATGCCGTGTTTGGATATAATAACGAAATTATAAATTATGATAATTGTTTCGTTACAGGCTCACATAATCGTGCCACAGCAGATAACCAAACCGTTATAGGTGTCAATGCAAAACGAACTTATAAAAGCTCGGAAAATGCTGATATACTATTTAATATAGGAAATGGTTCTGCACTTGAAAATTCTGCAATGCAAGTGGACTTTTCAGGCAATGTTTATGCTGGCGGTGCATACAAAACCATTGGTGCTGACTATGCCGAATATTTTGAATGGCTTGACGGAAATGTTGACAATCAAGATAGGATCGGATTATTCGTTACGCTTGACGGTGATAAAATCAAGCTTGCAAATAAAGACGATTATATACTCGGCGTCATATCAGCTAATCCGTCTATTGTTGGTAACTCTGCTGAGTTAGATTGGCATGATAAGTATAAAACAGATGTTTATGGACGGTTGATTTATGACGAGTCACACAATCTTATATTGAACGAAAACTATAACGATACGCTTGAATACATTCCTCGTGGGGCAAGAAAAGAGTATAGCAAAGTTGGCTTGTTGGGACAGTTAGTAGTTCAAGATGACGGAACGTGTGAGGTCAACGGATATTGTATGGCTAGTGTGAATGGCGTGGCAACCAAGTCAGATAGTGGTTATAGGGTTATCAAACGTATTGATAAAACTTATATAAAAATAATACTGAAATAGAAAGAGGGCGAACAACCCTCTTTTATTATTGGAGGAAAAGTTATGAAAGAGATTATTACTCAGATGATTACAGAGTATTTGCCTGTAATTTTAACAGCGGTTATGACGGCTATTGTTGGCTTTGTTAAATCAAAGTATACAAAAATTGCAAATGACAGCATTAAGAAAGATGTTGCAAGTACAACGGTCAAATACATAGAGCAAATTTATAAAGACGTTCACGGTACAGAAAAGCTTGAAAGGGCTAAAGAAACTATGCTTACTTTGCTCGAAGAAAAGGGTGTCAAGATTTCTGATGTAGAGCTTGTTATCTTGCTTGAAAGTGCTGTTAAGGATATGAATTATAAATCACTTACAGATTTTATTAATGAGGTTAAGAATGGCGGTGAGTAATTATGAACGCAGTTAAGGAAATTGCTACCTACTGTGGAAGTATTACAACCATTTTAGCATTGATAACAATTATTGTTAAACCAATAAGAAATAGATTTGTAGGGTGGATCTCAAAAACAAGTGACAAAGATAATCTAAATAAAAAAATAGATAAACTAACAGCATTAGTGGAAAGACAGGTAGAACAGAACAAGGGCATGGAAGCCGAACTACAAAAACAGAGTTTGGCTTTGCAAGCTACGTTAAGAAATTCGATTTTAGTGATTTACAATTCAAGAATGAAAGAAAATAGTATTTCATTATATGAAAAGGAAAATCTCGCAAGGCTATACGAAAGCTATTCGTCTATTGGTGGCAATAGTTTTGTACATAACTGTGTGGACGAATTGAACAAGCTGCCTGTAAAGGAAGATTAATTGGAAAGGAAGATAAATATGGCAACAACAATAAAAGGTATAGATGTTTCACATTGGCAGGGTACTAATGTAGATTTTAACAAAGTAAAAAAGGCAGGATATGACTTTGTTATGATAAACGCAGGCTACGGCAAATATATCGATCAAAAAGATGAGTGCTTTGAAACTAACTATAAGAAAGCTAAGTCAGCAGGGCTTAAAGTAGGTGCTTACTGGTATTCATATGCTCTAACATCAGCAGATGCCGAATTAGAAGCTGAAGTATTTCTTGAAGCAATCAAGGGCAAAACTTTTGAAATGCCTATCGCTTTTGATATAGAAGATAGTTCACAGTATGATTTATCGGCTTCTACTATAGGTAGTATAATTAATGCTTTTTGCGGTTATTGTGAAAAGAAAAAATACTATGTTATGCTTTATAGCTATGCTGCTTTTCTTAACAGTAAAGTTCCTAGCGATTGTAAAAACAAATATTGTATATGGCTTGCTGAATTTGACAAGTCAAAGCCTTCATACAGTGGTAGCTATGGTATGTGGCAGTACACAAGTAAAGGCTCGGTTTCAGGTGTAAACGGAAACTGTGATTGCAATTATGCCTATAAAGATTTTACTGCAATTATAAAAGAAAAAGGTCTTAATGGTTTTAAAAAGCAAAAGACAAAGGAACTGCCAACACTTGAAAAGTCTGGTTATAAAAAGGGCAATAAGACCAATGGCGTACTTGCATTAAAAGAAATGCTCATTATAGCCAAGGCAAGAAAACTTCATAACGTCACACTTGACGAGAACAGTATTTTTGGTGACGGTACTGAAAAGGCTGTTAATGCTCTGCTGAAAAAGTGGGGTTATAAGCAGACTAGCATTGCAGGTGAGAAGTTTATCAAGAAGCTTGCAAGTGCTATTAAGTAATACTAATTATTTTTGTTATTAAAGGGCGAGGTAACACAGCTTCGCCCTTGTTATATTTTAGTTATATGAAAGGAAGATGATTTATGGCGTATTGTGCTACAAACGGAAACCTGTACGAAAATGGAAAAGCTTTTGAGCTGAAAGTTGGCATTGGTGCTGACTTTAAAGTACAGGCTTCGGGAACTGGCAGTTTTCAGGTTGTAGGAAAACTGACTCAGAATGGTGCAGAGGAAGTGCTTATGATGGTCGATCTAAGTGACTTCTCAACAGTTGATACGATTACAACGGAAAATGTTTATGCAGGAGATGTTAGTGGCTACTATAGCGTAACTGTTAAAAATGTCAAGGGTGTAAACAAAATTTGGGGAACTATAACATATTAAGGAGGTGGATTTATGGCTACAGATATTATTGCCAGAGGTATGGCGGCTAATGCTAAAAAATCTGTTACCGAATTAGGTAATAAGGTTGAAAGCGAAAAGTGGATTGGCACAAAAGCTGAGTGGGAAGCCGTTGATAAATCCACTATAAAAGACGGAACAATCGTATATATCACTGATGATAAAACGGTGATTTTATACGATAAGGCGGAAATGGAAAAGATAGCCGCTAAGGTCGCAGAGGACCGCAAAACCGCTGAAACCGCTGCGCAGACAGCACAATCCATAGCTGACAGTTTGCCTGAGGACTACACTACCGCTGTTGGAAAAATTGCTGAGAATACTGCTGAGATAGCTAACGTGAAACTAACGGACAAAGAGTTGCAACGCAGGGTAAATGCACTGTATGACTTGGGCAACGGCATAACACACCAGTTTGAAACTGACAGCGATACGGCATATGCCAAGACTATTCCTACAGGGGCAAAGCTGATGTCGGTGAAGTCAATAGGTGGTCATTCTGAGGTCATTGACGGTGAGATTGTTAGTGCAGGCACGGAAGAGGTCGTGGAGCAGGGAAAGAATTTGTTTGACTATACTGACAAAACCTATCATGGAGCGAATGTAAACAAGGTTGAAAATGGTGTTATTTACACAAAGGGGTTGACGACAACTGCCCTAAATATTCCGACTATTGCTGAAAATAAGTATACGCTGTCATTCAAAGTAAAGTCAAATGCAGCTAATCAAGGCGGTTTGCGGTGGTCACTGCAAAAAGGGAAAAACACATCATACGCACATGATAGTTCGCTGATAAAGTCGGAAGTAGGTTATGCGGCAAACACAGAATATCAGGCAGTAGTTACGTTCGTAGCCGACACTGATTTTGTGTCACTGTGCACCATAGTGGGCATGATCTATGACGTTCAGCTAGAAAATGGTGATACCGCTACCAATTATTCTCCATTCTATCAGACCGCCTACCAAATTCCAGAGGCAATCCGCAATCTGCCTGGCTACGGCTGGAGTGCAGGAACGGCACGAAACTACGTTGATTATGAGAATAAACGATACGTTCAGTGCGTGAGCAGCGTTGATTTGGGGACGCTGACGTGGACATATGGTAATCTGCCGTTCGGTTGGGGTGATAATCAGTGGTTTAGTGCACCAATTCAATCCATAAAAGTTATTTCAACGAATACACAGTTGGCAAATGTTCTTTGTAAAAAATACACAACTAGATGTGCATATGTGGCTGATGGAAACGATTTTTTCCGAGTAGATAAATCAATCGGTCAACATCAGGATGCTGCAAGGGTTACAGTGTTAGACACCGCCTATACCGATGCCACCGCATTCAAACAGGCTATGCAGGGTGTTACCCTGTATTACGAGCTAGCAAACCCAATCGTCACCGACATTTCAGACCTGATACCTGATGATTTTCTGCGAAATATCGAGGTCGAAGCAGGCGGTTCAATCACGTTCAAAAACAGCAATGGTGACGATTATAGGATACCCGTACCGAGTGAGGAAGAGTATGTTGTGAAACTGAGTGAAGTGGGAGGTACAACATGACAGATTTAGAAAAATCTATGGTTGAGAGCATGGGGCTGACGGAAGACAATTTTCGCAAGCCCAAAGTCACCGAGATAGACAGAATAAAGGCAAACGTCGATTTTTTGGCTATGTTGAACGGTGTTGAGTTGAATGAGGTGAGTGGCGATGAGTAAAAACTATGCAAAGGTCAAGAGATACTATGACACCCGTTTGTGGTCGGTTGCTATGGTACACGCCGCCGTTGGCAAGTGGATCACGGCTGAGGAGTATACAACAATCACGGGACAAACATACGAAAGCGAGGACAATGAGGGTGGTGGAAAGACTAAATGAGCGTAAGCATATATAACAAAACTGATAACAAGCTTAGTTCGCTAGCAAACCAAACGGAGCTTATGGACAGTGACAGTACGGCAGATGTTACAAGCCAAATAGAAAATTTGACTACCTCGGTTAAAAGAAACACAGATGAAATATCTATTCTGAGTGGAAGTTGTGTTCGCATGGGGGAATTAAATCGTAATGCTCATACCGCAGGTGGAACATGGAATTGTAATGATCCAGATAATATAAATGGGCTTCTCGGTCAAATAAATCGTGGCGATATTTCCGAATTGGGTCTTGGTACAGAACTGAAATTAAAAGGAACTATTGAAAATGTTCCTTGTATCGTTGATGGTGAAAAAAGTACAAAAACGGTAGAGTATGATACTTATTTTGTATGTGTAGCTGTGGATTTTCTTAGGACTACAAAAGCTTCAAGTGGAAAACGGTCATATACATTTATGCCTTTTGGCTCACCAATAGGAACAAATGTCATTGATAACGCTACAGGCTTAGGCGATGTTCACGCATACTCTCAAACATTCATTCAGCAAAAGGTTATGCCTGTTTATACTGCACATTTTAAAAATATTTTTGGAAATAATCTTGCTGAGTTTTCAGACCCATTACCACTTATGATTAACAAATCAGCCACAAGTTACACTTATGTCAATGGTGGTGGAAGAAGTGTGGAAAACTATGGCTATAGTGATAGCTATACATCCTATTCGCTTAGATTACCGAGTGAGCCTGAGATTTTCGGACATTATGTTACATCAGGTTGCTATGATAATTCAGGCATGGAGTCACAGTTGCCATACTTTGCAAATAAGCCAATTACTACAGCTTTAACAGGCTTGGGTTATGATACTACCTCTGGAATGTGGCTATCGTCATATTCGGGTATGAATTATTACGGATATTATGATATTGATAAAAGAACAATTCACGCAAGACCAGCCAATGCCGAGTTTGGCATTTACCCACTTCTGACATTGGTTCAGAAATAATTTTAGGGTACTAGATTAATTTCTAGTACCCTATTTTTTACGCTTGACGAAATATAAATAATTAGATATAATATTACCTAAAGAAAAGGGGTTAAAAAGAAAATATTGTCAAGGGCTAACGAGATAATGGAATGATAGGTTTCTATAGAATAAAGATTTTATTAAAAAATTACAAGGATTTTATTAGAAAATTATAAGACAGAGTTTTATGAAAGTCTTATAAAAGTCTTATAAAATTTATATGTACAAAACAGCAAAAATGACAAGCCAAATTTGTGCAATGATACAAAACATAGTAAAACGTGTTGACAAACCACTACAAGTCTGATATAGTATAAATGTCAGTTATGGCGATGCCATAGCTTGTGAGTTGAAATATATTTGTATTCTATGTGTAACTAATTAAGTTGCAAGAAAAAGGTGTGTTCTTTATGAATACACCTTTTTTATTTACATTGCAGTAAAATGATTGCCAAATTTATAGCTAGTTAAAATTATAAAAAAAGTTTGTAACGTCTTGACAAATAGATTTTTTTATGCTATATTATATATGTCAGTTGTAGTATTGCTACAGCTAGTGAGTTGAAACATATTTGTATTTGGTACGACCTAATAATTGGTTACAAATGCAGAAGATAAGGGTGTGTCCGTTGTGGCATACCCTTATTTTTTTGCTAAAAATAGAAAAAATGAAACAAAAAGCAGGGCATTAAAATAATACCCTGCTTTCATTTTTTTACAAATTGTAAAGTCTATTGTTTAAATATTCTCTGCCACATCTCATAGGAGGGAGAACACTTTCCATTACGCCAGTTTTTTATTGTTGTAATACTAACATTGCATATCTTAGCCAATTTGCGTATAGATAGATTGTGCAATTCCATATAGGAGCAAACTTTTTCCTTTGAGTGTGTTTTAAAGGACAAATAATCATTCATAAGATTTATGTTTAGTACATCAGATATTTTTTTCAAAGTATCAAAGTTTTTATATTGATCCTTTACTTCGTCACGTTCATACTTGATGTAATTATCATAACTCAATCCTGTTAGTTTACATATTTCAGTTATAGATAAACCATTATTTATCCTTGCTTTTGCGATGCGGGTAACAAGCCTGTGATTATCGTTTCCACGATTCTTCAACTGCAACTGCGCAAGCAACTGTAGCACCAACCATAGGGTTGTTACCCATACCGATAAGACCCATCATCTCAACGTGTGCAGGAACTGAAGAAGAACCAGCAAACTGAGCGTCGCTGTGCATTCTTCCCATTGTATCTGTCATACCGTAAGAAGCAGGACCGGCAGCCATGTTATCTGGGTGCAGAGTTCTACCTGTTCCTCCGCCTGAAGCTACTGAGAAGTACTTCTTGCCCTTCTCAAGTCTTTCCTTCTTGTATGTACCTGCAACTGGGTGCTGGAATCTTGTTGGGTTTGTTGAGTTACCTGTGATAGAAACGTCTACGTTCTCTTTCCACATGATAGCAACGCCCTCGGTAACATCGTTAGCACCGTAGCAGTTTACCTTAGCTCTCAGACCGTCAGAGTATGCCTTGCGGAATACTTCCTTAACTTCGCCTGTGTAGTAATCCATTTCTGTTTCAACATATGTGAAGCCGTTGATTCTAGCGATGATCTGTGCAGCGTCCTTGCCAAGACCGTTAAGAATAACTCTCAGAGGCTTTGTTCTAACCTTGTTAGCCTTCTCAGCGATACCGATAGCACCCTCAGCGGCAGCGAATGATTCGTGGCCTGCGAGGAATGCGAAGCACTCTGTATCCTCTTCAAGAAGCATCTTGCCGAGGTTACCGTGGCCAAGACCAACCTTTCTCTGGTCAGCTACAGAGCCAGGGATACAGAAAGCCTGAAGTCCCTCACCGATAGCAGCAGCAGCGTCAGCAGCTCTTGTGCAGCCCTTCTTGATAGCGATAGCGCAGCCTACTGTGTAAGCCCACTTAGCGTTCTCAAAGCAGATAGGCTGAATGCCCTCAACGAGCTTATAAATGTCAAGACCCTTAGCCTTGCATACGTCAGCACACTCTTCGATAGTGTTGATACCGTACTGATTGATAACAGCAAGGATCTGCTTTTCTCTTCTCTCATATGATTCAAATAAAGCCATTGTAACAAATCCTCCTTATTCTTTTCTTGGGTCAACGATCTTAACAGCGTCAGATACTCTACCGTACTGACCCTGTGCTTTCTCAAAAGCAGTGTTAGCATCGTCGCCAGCCTTGATGAAGTCCATCATCTTGCCGAAGTTTACAAACTTGTAGCCGATGATCTCGTCATCTTCGTTAAGTGCAAGACCTGTAACATAGCCGTCTGTCATTTCAAGGTATCTAGGACCCTTTGCAAGTGTACCATACATAGTACCTACCTGTGAACGAAGTCCCTTACCAAGGTCCTCAAGACCAGCGCCTACCACAAGACCGCCCTCAGAGAATGCACTCTGTGAACGACCGTAAACGATCTGGAGGAAAAGCTCTCTCATAGCTGTGTTGATAGCGTCGCAAACGAGGTCTGTGTTAAGAGCCTCGAGAACTGTTCTGCCTGGAAGGATCTCTGATGCCATAGCAGCAGAGTGTGTCATACCTGAGCAGCCGATAGTTTCAACGAGACATTCCTGGATAACGCCCTCTTTTACGTTAAGTGTCAGCTTGCAGCAGCCCTGCTGTGGAGCACACCAGCCGATACCGTGTGTAAAGCCTGAGATATCCTTGATTTCCTTAGCTTTTACCCACTTTGCTTCTTCTGGAATTGGAGCTGCACCGTGAGCAACGCCCTGAGCGATAGGGCACATTGTTTCAACTTCGTGAGAATAAACCATTATTTACATAACTCCTCTCAAATGATTTTGGTGTAAATGTTGTATATTACATACACTCATATTATAACGCATATTTCGCCATTTTGCAATAGTATTTTATGATTTTTAATATTTTTTTCTCATTCTGTGGTAATTATAACGCTGCTGAGAGGTGCGAGTCTGAGTGGCAGCTTATAGTTTGTGGTATAAAGGCCGCTGTTTATGCAGTTTGATCCACTATAAATATCACGGTCAGAGTTGAGAAGCTCTTTGTAGGCTCCGTTTTGCTCGACCTTCAGGCTATAGTTCTGATAGCTTCCGGAAAAATTGAACACCATATAAAGCGTCTTGCCGGAAGGGTCGCTTCTGCGGTAGGCATAAATGCACTGATTTTTGTTGTCTGCGTCTATCCAGTGGAAAGATGTGGAATTATAGTCGGACTTATACAGTGCAGGCTGTTCGAGATAAAGCTTGTGGAGCGCTTTCACATACTCGTGTAATGAATCGTGTATAGGATATGTGAGCAAATTCCAGCCAAGCTCTTTTTCATCACGCCATTCAAGATATTCGCCAAGCTCGTTGCCCATGAAGTTGAGTTTCTTGCCAGGGTGAGTGAACTGGAAAGTATACAGTGCTCTTATGGTAGCAAACTGCTCCTGCTGACTGCCGAACACCTTATCCACCATGGTTTTCTTGCCGTGAACTACCTCGTCGTGGGAGTAAGGAAGAATGAAAAGGTCATTATAGAAATAACTCATGGAGAAAGTCATTTTATTGTGATGATTTCTGCGTTCAAAAGGCGGAGTCTTTATATAATTGATGGTATCGTTCATGAAGCCCAGATCCCATTTATAGTCAAAGCCAAGACCGCCGAACTCAACAGGGGCAGTTACCTTTGTGTAGTTTGTGGAATCTTCTGCGAAAAGCATAACGTCAGGGTGCATTTTCTGAATGGCGTAATTAGTGTTCTTCAAGAACCATATACCGCTGTCGTTCACGGCGTCATCAGTGTGGCCGTGACGATAGATAAGGTTTGCAACTGCGTCATATCTCAATCCGTCAACATGATATTTTTCTATCCAGAAATTAACTGAGGATTTTACAAAGCTAAGCACATGAGGCTTTGTGTAGTCAAATAGGGCAGTACCCCACTCGGAGTATCTGTCATACTCATTGTCGCTTTCAAAGAGGAAGCTTCCGTCATAGATGTGCAGGGCATAGAAATCACGGACAAAATGTACGGGTACAAAGTCCAGAATAATGCCGATATTTTCCGCATGACAAGCGTCTATGAACTTCATAAGCCCTCTAGGGTCGCCGTAACGGCTGGTTGCGGAGAAATATCCCGACACCTGATAGCCCCATGAGCCGTCATAAGGATATTCCGTCAGTGGCAGAAGCTCGATATGGGTATAGCCCATTTCCTTTACATAAGGTATGAGCAGGTCTATCATTTCTTCATAGGTGTAAAATCGGTCGGTTTCTTCTTTTCCCTCTTTTATGCGCCACGAGCCGAAATGCACCTCATATATGTTCATAGGCTTTTCATAGCATTTGTCACGCTTTGAGAGCCATTCTTGGTCATTCCAGCTATAGCTGTCGATATCATACACCACAGACGCATTTTTCGGTCTTACCTCGCTGTACACCGCAAAAGGGTCTGAGCGGTAGTGCTTTTCAAGAGTAGGCGTTGTGATAACATATTGATAAATGTCACCCTCTTTTGCAGGGAGTTCAACGCTCCATACCCCACGTTCATCGCATTCCATAGGGATAATATCTCCGTTTAGGCAAAGCTCTACCTTCCTTGCATGGGGCGCATAGGTGGAAAATCTTATGCCGTTCCCTATTTTTACTGCCCCCAGGGCTTCATACGCTCTACAGCTTTGACCATTTATAAATTCTGTGATGATATTGTTTTTCATGCCGTTTCCCCCTGTGAAAAATATTTATAAAAAGTTATTGAAATTTCATAAAATTATGATATAATAAAAGTTAGCGCGAATTGTCTGCTTTTTTGACATTAATTCAGCTTAGTCTGATTTTTCCTCAAAAAAGACCTTTTGTCGTTATGAATCTGAAAGGAATGTAGTTAAATGTCAAGCTCTGCGATAACCAAAAGTGCTTTGTGTGATTCACTGAAAAAACTTTGCGAGCAAAAACCCTTTGATAAAATATCCATATCCGATATAACAGGTGAGTGCGGTCTTAACCGCCAGTCTTTTTATTACCATTTTCAGGATAAATATGAGCTTTTGAGCTATATCTATCTTCACGAGCTTTTCGCTGACATCACCAAAGGCGTAAACTACGACAACTGGTATGAGCGTCTTGAAGGATTTCTCGTAAATATGCTCAAAGACAAGCGCTTTTACTCAAACACGCTAAAAAGCAACGAAAAGATATTCGAGCATTATCTTTTCAGAAGTATGCACAAGCTGTTCATCAGATTTTTCTATCACGCTGTTGCTATAACCAGAAAGCGTTCCGATAAGGCGAAGTTCTTTGCCGATTTTTATTCTCATGGCTATTGCGGAATAATAATAGATTGGGCAACGGGCGGAATGAGAGAAACTCCACATGACGTAATGCTGAAAATGCGTGAGCTTGCATACGAAAATGTTACCATTGGTGAGGGATTCAGACAGAACCTTTGACAAAAGTCACACAATCACTCTGTTATTTTATCATATTTTATGTAATAAGTGAATAGACAAACCTAAACATACGACAAAAAAAGCGACAGATCTAAATTTCTGTCGCTTTTATTTTTTTCTACTTTGAAGCTTTTGATTTTCTTCTGTCAATTATAACGCATGCTATGAATATCAGCAAGCCTGCCCCTGAGAGAACTATGCCCTTGTGGAGCAACGGTGCGGTAAAGGTTATCTTTATGCTGTGACTGCCCTTTGGTATCTTGAAGCCAAGGAATGCAGTGTCGGTCTTTTCACACTGCACCTCTTTGCCGTCGATCTCGGCGGTGAAGCCGTCGGTATATGGAATGGAAATGGTGAAATAGCCGTCATTTTTAACGTCTATAGTGCCGTTTATCACATCTCCGTGAGAGGTCTTCTTGTCTATCATGAACGGGTCAACGTCACGCACAAGGCTGTCTTTGTCGATGACATAACAGCGAACGTTGGTTATCTCATACTTGCCGTCAGAGAAATTCACTTTAACGCTGTCTGCACTATAGTCCTGACCTGTGGTTATGACATATTCAAAACGTCTGTTATTATTGTAATACTTCCAATCAGGTGCAGTGAGCTTATTTTTATTGCCGTTTATGGACACCCAGGCGTCCTTTCTGCCACCCTTTATATCGTTGTTCACATTGAAAGATACAAACATTATCTCATTGTTCGTGAGCGTTTCGGGAAGCGTTATCTCCTGAGTGAAAGGCTTTTTGGCGTCAATGGTGTATTTTCCCCATTCACGCTTTATCTGGTCGCACTCTGTAAAGTTGATGGAGCGTACCTTTTTGATATCAGATGAAAATGACTTTTCCGTCTTATCCTCAACTATTATATTATTGAAAAGAGCTTCCACTGAGTAAGGATAATTCAGGGAATTATATTCTTTTCTGCCGATAAGGGCATTGGTAGCATATCCGAAAGGCAGAACGTCATTGTTTTCATAAAGTGAAAGGCTTCCGCTCTCTTTTATCTTCTTGTAGCCTGACACTGCCTTTACTGGGTCGTCAGTGATAAGATACCTGTTTGAAAAATACATATCAGCAATAAGGCTTCGTGTCTGAGTGGTCAGGGAAGTGTTGCGGTATGAATTTTCGTTGTATATCTCGCTGTAATAAAATTTGTTGTAATCTTTATTGTGCAGTGAGGAATATATTGACATGGTGTAATAATCTGCATTATATATCATGTTCACTGTGTTCACTTCGTCAACGCAGTTTGAAGTCCTCGATATCTCCTCTTGCGAGCCGACATAATCTGCAAGTGTATTCATATCACTGCTGTTATCATATTCAAGCTCTCTTAAAGGCACAAGCTTGTCTGCAAAGTTTGCATATACTGTGGATACCACGAGGCAAAGGGACATTCCTATATTAAGTATGAACTCTTTTTTGCAACGTCTGTATACAAACAGGCTCGACATAAGCACAACAAAGTCAAGGATAATATAAAACTCCACTTTTTTGGTGGTCTTGAACCAGAAAACTCCTGCCAATGCAACTAAAAGGGTTATCACTGCAAGTGGTTTAAGCTTTAGCTTTCCTCTTATTATATCAAAATAGGTGTGTCCGAAAAGGAGCATACCAAGAGGAAGGAAAGGTATAAGAACTTTCGGGTCAACATACAGTGTGCCGTTTAACATATAGACTATTATAGGGCAGGTGGCTATTACCATCATAACGATCCCAAGAAATCTTCTATAGCGTTGTTTTGAGAACACCGCCGATATTATGCTAAGCACTGTGAAAAGGCAAAGCCCCATTGAGTAGTGATAATAGAGCAGGAATTTCAAGTTTACGCCTGGTATGAACGACTTGAGATCAACATGGCTGTTGCCTGCCTCTCTGCCTGAGAGCATACAGTGAAGTGTCGGCAGGATAAGCACGCACGCCATTATCACTGCTAGGATAAGCCTGAAAGCGAATGCTGTTCCGTCTTTGCAGAACTTCTTGAAAGTTGGCTTTTCATTTATTTTCAGCCAGCGGTAAACGCCATACACTGCCATTGCCGCAAGACCCGACACTGCAAAGAAATAGCTTGTCATGAGCATCAAAAATGCCCAGAGCGTCACCATGTATTTTCTCTTGCCCTCAAAATAATCCTCGATAGCCATAAAGCCTAAAAGCAGGAACGGCATATAATTCACGAACATTATGTGCCTGTGACTGTGGAAGATAAGGGGCGCTGAAAAGAGAAACACAAAGCTCAGTGCAAACGCTGTGTTGTCTGTGAATTTCTGACGCATCCATATATAGAATATCCACAGGCTTGCTATAATGCCTATTATGGATACTATCTGTATATAGGTTGACATTTTCACAAAGGGCAGAAGATAAGAAAAAAGTATTATAGGCGAATAAAGCCCATAATATGACAGATTATAGATGTTCTCACCACAACCTATGTTCGGAGCAAAGGAGGGAAAAAAGTCCCCTGTTTTGTAAAAGAGCTTTCTGAAATAATCAGGGATAGCATAGTGCTGTCCGCCCCAATCAAGCTCAGAGCCATAGGCGTATTTAAACCTTGTGAGCGCAAGGACAAACAGAAGATATATCCCTGTAAGCACACAAAGATGTATTATATTTTTCTTACTGAGCTTCATTCACAGCCACTCCCAGCGCAGTTGCAGTTTGTTTTTTCATTTCAGGGTGTTCACTGTAGCGTTTATACAGCGTCCAATCCTCATAATAAGCCATATGCCACAGCTTGTCTACAGTTTTCTTTTGAGAGGTATACATATCCGCAAGCTTTTTCTTGAACTCGTATCTCTCTTTTGATATCTTTGGCAAAGTGTTGCCCACCACCTTCAGACGGCTAGCCTTGTAATACTTGCCAAAGCAGTAAAGGTCACATTGGATATCGTTCTTGTCGTATATCTCAGTAACGTAATTATGCACGTTTACATGGTGGATATGACCGTATTCGCCTTTTTGATTATGCACAGCTATAAGTTTCCAATCCTTGCAGGTCATTATCTTTTCAAGGTCAGATTCGATACCGTCCTTAACAAGCGCCCAATCGTCACGCTTACCCCTGACTTTATCAGGATATTCAAGCATTATACACTCGTTGCCCGAGGCTTTCACCACGTCCTTGAACTCCTGAGAACGCACCTTATTTCTTCCGTTTGTTACACACACAACAAGATAGCCTTTATCATAAAGATGTCCTCCGCCCCAAAGCACTTCGTCGTCAGGGTGAGCCACTATCATAAGTTTATCAGCCTTTGATGACGAAGCAAGCTGTAACTGTATGGCGGATATAGGCGCAACGTCATAAGCCTGATTGACGGTATCTCTTATATGTCTTTTGTAGCCTAAAAACCACAGTGTGCCTATAAAAAGGACTATTGCCAGAATTATTGCTGTTTCCTTTATATGCCGTCTTGTAAATTTGAGCATAAAAATGCCCGCACCCTTGCAGGATCTCTTCTGCGAGATACGGGCGTTCACCTCTTTCTTTATTACTTGTTGTTCACATAGTCTACAAATCTTTCAAATGCAGCTTTTCCGTCTTTGTTTCGCTTATAAACGCCTGCATGTTCAAGCACCTTTGCGAACACGATGCCTATTTCTTTCTGCAAGACCTCGTGAACGTTCTCAGCTGTAATATTGTTTCTCTTTGATATTTCCTCAGCCCAATCAGCGTGCTTTTCTATCATCTCGTCACGGCGTACACCCTCTGTTCCCTCTGTGACCAGAACCTGAGCAAGCTTCTCCATTTCGCCTTTAAGTCTTGACGGAAGCACTGCAAGACCCATTACCTCGATAAGACCGATATTCTCTTTCTTTATGTGATGAAGCTCCTGATGTGGGTGATAAACGCCAAGAGGATATTCCTCGGTGGTGATGTTGTTTCTAAGCACAAGGTCAAGCTCATATCTGCCGTTTCTCATTCTTGCGATAGGGGTTATAGTGTTGTGCGGCTCGCCCTCAGTTTCAGCGTAAATGAACGCTTCTTCGTCGGTGTAGCCTCTCCAAGCTTTGAGTATCTTGTCAGCAAGGTCAACAAGAGCGTTTTTATCCTCGCTGTTTATTCTGATAACTGACATAGGCCATTTTACGATGCCAGCGTCAACGTTCTCAAAGCCCTCGAAAACTATCTTTTCTTCAACAGGGGCTTTCGCCATTGCAAAAGTATAATGACCGCCCTGAAAATGTTCGTGCGAAAGGATAGATCCGCCAACGATAGGCAGGTCAGCGTTTGAACCTATGAAATAGTGCGGAAACTGTCTGACAAAGTCAAAAAGCTTCTCAAATGCTGAACGGTCTATTACCATAGGCGTATGCTTTTTATTGAAAAGGATACAATGCTCGTTGTAATAAACATATGGAGAATACTGAAGTCCCCAGTCTGTGCCGTTTATTTTAAGGGATATAACACGATGGTTCTGTCTTGCAGGGGAGTTCACTCGTCCTGCATATCCCACGTTCTCATAGCACAGCAGGCACTTAGGATATCCCGACTGCTTTGCAAGCTTTGCCGCCGCAATGGCTTTCGGGTCTTTTTCAGGCTTGGAAAGATTGATAGTTATATCAAGGTCGCCGTACTCTGTTGGAGCTATCCAGCGCATATCCTTCTTAACTCTGTATCTTCTTATGTAGTCCGTGTCCTGCGAAAGCTTGTAGAAATAGTCAGTTGCGACCTTTGCAGACTGGTGATTGTAAAGTCCCCAGAACTTTGTGTCTACCTCTGACGGTCTTGGAGTAAGAAGCCCCATGAGTTTTGTGTCGAAAAGATCTCTGTATACAATAGAATTTTCTGTAAGACCCTTTTCCACAGCGTAATCGAGAAGCTCTTTGAGAGTGCTTTCAAGATCAACGTTAGAAAACTCCTCCGCAGGTTCGTCATATTCCTCAAGGTCAAGGGCTTCAAGAAGCCTGTTTGTAGTATAAACTCTGTCGCTCTCCTCAATAAGTCCGCTTTCCAGGCCATATGTTACAAGCTTTTTAATGCTTTCAAATATCATGTTATAGATCCCCTTTTGTACAAAAGTATGAGTGGTAACCCCCTCAGCCAACATCTATTATTATAGACCATTGCTTATTCTTTGTCAACCGACAGACAGGCTAATTAAGATACTTTTAAGCATTTGAAAAGCGTAATAAGAATATTTTAAGATTATTTTGCAGGGGACGCCAGCCCCTACATTTAACGTCAGGGAAAACGATTTAGCATCGAATATTAACAAATTGTTAAATCGACAATTGTCCTATTGACAAAAGCGGGAAGTATGGGTATAATAAAAACAATATGACAAAGGCGTTGACAGGAACAAAAGCAAAGTTCTGACATTACAGAGAGCCGTCGGTGGGTGCAAGACGGTATGCGGAATTTGTGATAACTCGTCCCCGAGCCTGAACGGTGAAATCTTACTAGCCGCTCACGGGTTCTCCCGTTATAGAGATACGCATTGATAGATGCGGCTGAGATATGCGGTGTGAGCCGTATATGAATGAGAGTGGTAACACGGCAAAGCTCGTCTCTCCTTTTTGGTAGGAGTGGCGATTTTTTTATGCCCTTTTCCACATCACTATCAAAATAATTATCGGCTTTATATTTATAAGGAGGATCTGACATGAAAAACGTAGAAAAGTATGAGAGAGGCTATTATATGCCTCCTGTAAAGTGCATGAAGTGGGCTGAAAAAGAGTATGTTGACCATGCACCAGCATGGTGTTCTGTTGACCTGAGAGATGGAAATCAGGCTCTTATCATTCCTATGAGCCTTGAAGAAAAGCTGGAGTTTTTCACAAAGCTCGTTGAGATAGGCTTTAAGGAGATAGAGATAGGTTTCCCTGCCGCCTCTGAAACAGAGTATGAGTTCTGCCGCACACTTATTGAGAAGAACATGATACCTGATGATGTTACTATTCAGGTGCTCACACAGTCAAGAGAGCATATCATAAAGAAAACATTTGAAGCTATCGACGGTGCAAAGAACGCTGTTGTCCACCTTTATAACTCAACATCTGTTGCACAGAGAGAGCAGGTTTTCCGAAAGTCTAAGGAAGAGATAATCAAGATAGCTACAGACGGTGCAAAGCTCTGTAACGAGTATAAGAAGCACGCAAAGGGCAATATCGTATTCGAGTATTCTCCTGAGAGCTTCACAGGCACAGAGCCTGAGTTTGCAAGAGATATCTGCAACGCTGTTATCGACATCTGGCAGCCTACACCTGATAACAAGGTCATCATCAACCTGCCTGTAACAGTTGAAATGTCAATGCCTCATGTTTATGCTCAGCAGGTAGAGTATATGTGCGACACTCTTCACAACAGAGAGAACGTTATAGTTTCACTTCACCCACATAATGACAGAGGCTGTGCAGTGGCAGACTGCGAAATGGGTCTGCTTGCAGGTGCTGACAGAATAGAGGGTACTTGTTTCGGCAATGGTGAGAGAACAGGCAATGCCGATATCGTTACTATCGCACTTAATATGTACACTCACGGAATTGACCCTAAGCTGGACTTCTCAGATATGCCTGCACTGGTAGAGCTTTACGAGAGAGTTACAAGAATGAAGGTTTATGACAGAAGCCCATATTCAGGCGCACTTGTATTCGCTGCATTCTCAGGCTCACATCAGGACGCTATCGCAAAGGGCATGAACTGGAGAAAAGAAAAGAGCTGTGACAAGTGGACAGTTCCTTATCTTCCTATCGATCCGCATGACGTTGGCAGAGAGTATGACGGTGACGTTATCAGAATAAACTCGCAATCAGGCAAGGGAGGAATAGGCTTTATCCTCCAAAATCAGTTCGGCTACGATCTTCCAAAGAAGATGAGAGAGGACTTTGGCTATAAGGTAAAGGCTGTTTCAGACCACAAGCACAAGGAGCTTATGCCTGATGAGGTCTACAAGATATTCAAGGACGAGTACCTCAACAAGTGCGCACCTGTTGACATTCCTGAAGCACACTATGTTCAGAAGCAGAACGGCACTATCTGCGCCGCTATCACAGCTTCAGTAAACGGTGTAACAGACGATCATACAGCAGAGGGCAACGGACGTCTTGACGCTGTGGCAAATGCTATCAAGCAGGCTTTGAACTTTGATTTTACCGTGGAAACATACACAGAACACGCTCTTGAAAGAAAGTCAACATCTGAGGCTGTTTCGTATGTTGGAATTTCCTGCGGTGATAAGATGTATTGGGGCGTCGGCAGACACTCAGATATCATCGTATCTTCTATCAAGGGTCTTGTTTCAGCTATCAACAACGCTTTTGCAGATAAGAAGTAATGAATAAAAATTTAAGGGACAGGCGAAAGTCTGTCCCTTTTTTTGTACAAAAAAATGCAGCCATATAGAATATGACCGCATTGTATATTATTTCTTTTTTCTTCTGAATAGCCTTTTGAGCCAGCCTAAAAAGCCCTTTTTCTCCTTTTCAGGCTCGACAGCCTTTGAATCATTAACAGGAGCAGGCTTTGGTGCATTGGCGTATGCTTCAGCGTAAAATCTGCTTTGTGCGTCAATGGCGATATCTCCACGCTCTGCACGGACATATTTTCCGTCAGGCTGCATTATCCTTGCTTTTACGTTGTCTTGCATCTGGGTGTCAAAAATATCGAGGACACGTTTTTTTACTTCTTCACTGAGGATAGGTGCGGCGACCTCAACTCGCCTTGTGGTGTTTCTTGTCATATAGTCTGCGCTGGATATGTATACCTTTTTGCGAACACCTGTGCCGAAAATATATATCCTTGCGTGTTCAAGATATCTGCCCACTATTGAGCGTATCTGCACATTGTCAGTAACGCCCTCCACGCCTGCCACAAGGCAGGATATACCTCTTATAACAAGCTCTACCTTCACGCCTGCCTGAGAACATTCTATTATCTTGTCCATAAGCACCTTATCAGTAAGAGAATTGAGCTTTGCGGCAACATATCCCTCACCGCCTGCTCTTGCAATGCTTATCTCATTATCCATAAGCTCCACTACCTTATTTTGCAGGCAGTGTGGAGCGACCATGAGCGCCTTTGAGCTTTCCACAAGCTCGCCCATTGACAGCGTTCTGAACACCTCGCAAGCATCCTGAGCAATGTCATTGTTTGATGTCATAAGGCAAAGGTCGGTATAAAGCCCTGCGGTCTTTTCGTTGTAGTTTCCTGTACCCACCTGAACAGTGTACTTAACGCTGTCGCCAACTTTTCTTGTAATAAGACAAAGCTTTGAATGGACTTTAAGTCCCTGCGGACCATACATTACATGACAGCCTGACTCCTCGAGAAGCTTTGACCACCCTATATTGTTTTCCTCGTCAAAACGTGCCCTCAGTTCCACAAGCACAAGCACGTCCTTGCCATTTTCAGCGGCGTTGCACAACGCCTTTATGACCTTGGAGTTCTTCGCCACACGATACAAAGTCATCTTGACAGACGTAACGCTATCGTCCTTTGCCGCCTCGTCAAGAAGCCTGATAAAAGGCTTTATGGACTCATAAGGATAGTGCAGAAAAAGATCCTTTTCGTCTATCTGCTCTATCATTGACCTTGACGGGTCTATCATCGCAGAGGGCTGAGGCTCCTGCTTCGGAAAAAAAAGCTCTTTTCTGTCTGCCACCTTGTCAAACACAGCGAACACATAGGACATATCAAGGGGAGTTTTCTCCACAAAGACTTGCTTTTCTGAAAGCTCCAACCTTGAAAGCAGTTCGTTTAGCACAGTGTCGGATATTTGCTTTGAAAGCTGCAATCTCACAGGGCAAAGGCGTTTACGCTTGTTGATAAGCTCAGACATATTTTGTCTGAAATCAAGTTCCGAGTCAAAGCCCTCGTCAACGTCTATATCCGCATTTCTTGTGACCCTCATAAGAGCCTTTTCTTCTATTTTATAGCCCTCAAATGCCTTGTCAGCATAATGGAGAATAAGCTCCTCTACAAGGATATAGCTTATGCACCCCTCGTCATCAGGAAGAAAGATCACACGCTGGAATTTCTCGTTACAGCTAACTATACCCACTGTGACGGCAGATTTTGAAGCGAGTTTTGCGACCGCATAAATACTTTGATTTGCAAGAAACGGGAAAGGGTGTCTTTTATCGATAATAAAGGCATTAAGAAACGGCTTGACCTCATAGGCATAATAAGCTTCAAGAAATTTCTTATCCTGTTCAGTGAGAGCCTTTATGTTTTTATGTACTATATTTTTAAGCTCCAGTTCCTCGCAGATAGCTTTGTATGTCTTATCTTTTATTGGTATAAGCTCATGAACACGCTCAAATATTGCTGAAAGCTGTTCAGATGGACGCATTTTGGACTTGTTGTCTTTATGATCGTCGTCCACAAGCGAGGAATCATAAAGCGAACCCACACGCACCCTGAAAAACTCGTCAAGATTGCTTGCAAATATCGATTGAAAAAGCAATCTTTCAAGAAGCGGTGTAGCGCTGTCCTGAGCTTCTTCAAGAACTCTCTCGTTAAATTTAAGCCATGATAACTCTCTGTTATCGTAGACCTTGTTATTCATATTCTTATTTCTCCTAACTCCTATCGTAAGAAAGGCATCTTATATCATACTGTATTATTATACCGCCAAACGAATATGATGTCAATGCAGGTGCCGTAAAAAGCTTGTAAAATCGCCATAAAACAAAAAAACTCCTGCCCGAAGGCAGGAGCAGATCGTCTTGAAGATCAGATCCCGATATATTCCTTAGCGGTCTGGCATATATTTGCACAGTTATTCGCAAGGACGCTGTTGTCTTGTGGCAGATTCGGCAACATGACAAGCCAAAAAAGAATGAACACCATTATAAGCATAAGCGTAGCACCAGTCAAAAGTATCAAAGCGGCTGAACGCTTTGATTTCAGTGTTGTATGTACGTCGCTGCACACTTTTTCGGCGGGCTGTGCATTTTCTTTTTCCTCGTTAGGAATACGTTTTTCTTGCTCTTTTTTACACTCAGTACACAACATATACTTTAAACCTCCATAATCTATTTTTACTTCATTAATTATTATACCACATTCTTACCGTCTTGTGTTAAGCTGGCAGCTATAATTTACAGAAATTTCGACTAAACTTTTTGTAAATTGGTAAAACTTTAAAACTTGTCATGCGCATATAATCTATCTTCATCAACAAAACCCCTAAAAGAATGACTTAACAAAATCAAATATTGATATATTTCTGCTATTGACAAATGATAAGCGTATGTTATAATTACTGTGTGTGGAAAAATCAACGAAAATATGTTGTAATTAGCTTTATGTGGAGGAAGTAAAAATGGTAGACAATGTACGTCGTGAATGTATCATGTCAATGTATGAGATATACCCTCTCAGCAGAAAATTGGTATTTGATACGTTTGATAAGAAAAAGTATGATATAACAAGAACTCAGCAGATAATAATGCTGTCACTGTGTATTGAGGGAACGCTCACAATGTCACAGCTTGCAAGCAAGATAAACACTTCTAATGAGCAGGCAACAAGGGCTGTGGCACAGCTTGTTGACAAGGGCTTTGTTATCAGAATGCAAAACCCCGATAACCGCAGAGTTATCAACATCAGGCTCACTGACGAAGCTATGCGCTTTATGGAAAAGATGAAAAACGAGATACTTGATGATATACTTGGTAAATTTTCCAGCGTTTCAGATAGTGATATGAAAAAAATGAAGGACGCACTTGTATTTATAAATAGTATACTTAAAAAGGTGCTTAAATAGGAGGCTGTTATGACAAAGGCAAAGAAAATAGTCAGCCGTTGCGAAAGCTGTGTGAATTACGTTTTTGATGAGGATTGTGAATGTTACTGCTGCATGGTCGATCTTGACGAGGACGAAGCATACAGATCAATGAGCGACAGCGAATATAGCTGTCCTTATTACAGGCTTGATGATGAATATGCTGTTGTGAGAAAGCAAAATTGATGATAGATCGGTGAATACATGAAATTTGCCGATTTTTTCTTGCTTTATTGAACGTGTAAAGTCCAAAAGCTTGTCAGCATGGATATGTAAAGTTTATTTGCTTTGCAGTGAACATTTGTCGTTAAATAAGAATCGATCTGGGACAGGATTAATATTTGGCTAATGATAGAAAGTTATTTATCAAAGTTTACAAAATATTAATAAATACAGCATTAGTATACAATGTTAAAATATTGACTATGCAGGCTGCTATAATCAAAATAAGAAAGATTTTTTGGGGGAAAGTTGCAATTAGCGTAAAAACGCAGGTTTAGTATTGTTTCATGTTCAAGGCTAATAAATATGCTGTTTTATCATCTGCCGGCACTATGAAAATGATAAATCAATATTGTGTAAACTATCAGTATATTTATATGTAATAAAATACAAATATGATATATTGTGGGATTGACAAATGGAAAATCAAGTGATATAATACTTGTAATTATATAGGCATATTGCGTCGGAGGTGAGGCTTTTGAAGGATAAGGCGCTTGAAAAATTGTCGAAAAATGAGCTGCTCGAGTTAATGCTTTATCTGCGAAAAGAATATGATAAGCTTAACGCAGAGAATGAAAAGCTTCTTCAAAAGCTCGAAGATAAAAAAAGTATCACTGACCGACTTGACAGGCTGGAGCGGCAGGTATCTGCACTGACAGGTCACAAGCTGGTTGTTGAGCAGCCGGTAGCGGAGGAAGATCATGGCGGCAGATAGCAAGAACGAGGTGTTAAAAAAACCTGAGCTTCCTGATGTCCAGACACTTGAGCGTGTGGTAAAAAAGCATCACGAAAGGCGGGAATATCTGAGGATACTCCGCAGCACCGTGGCGTCGCTTCTTGTTGTGGCAGCGGCAGCAGTGATCATATCAATGTTATTTTTGCCTGTTTTGAGAGTAACGGGTACAAGTATGACGCCGACTTTGCATGACGACGAGCTGGTGGTGTGCAGAAAGCGTGGAAGCTTTCAGAAGGGCGATATAGTTGCGTTTTACTATAATAATAAGATACTGTTGAAGCGTGTTATCGCTACAGCGGGCGACGTGGTGGATATTAAAGATGACGGCACAGTGATAGTCAATGGAAAAACCTTGAACGAGCCGTATGTTGACGGCAAAGCTCTGGGAGAATGTGATATCGAGCTGCCTTATCAGGTGCCTGACGAGAGAATATTCGTTATGGGCGACCACAGATCTACGTCTGTTGACAGCCGTACAAAGAGGATAGGCTGTATTGCTGAGGAAGCAGTGCTTGGAAAGGTCTCACTGAGGATATATCCTTTTAAAAGGATAGGCACAGTGGACTAGCGTTTATTATAAATAGTGTATAATTTCGGAGGGAGTGATCCGTTTTGCAGAATTTTAACGGTAAAGTTCGGCAATATCTAAAAGAAAATGAAAGGAAAAAACGCAGCCACTTGTTTGGTGTGGTGCTGTCTGTAGTTATGACAGTGTCAGTGCTGGCGAGTCTTGTTATGCCTGCAATAAGTGCCACTGAGGGTACTTCCGTGGCGGGCGGAGATGTTTCCTATAACGGCGGAAACTATTCTTATAAGGATGCGAATAGCGTCACGATAAAATCCTATGATGCGGTCGGTTCAGGAAAAGACCAATCAAAAAAGATCGAATTCAATGTGGAATTTAATTTTGACAAGGGCGCAATGACCAATAGGTATATTTATTTCCCTATCGACGATAATGTTAGCCTGCCCGAGGGCGGTATACCGTCAGACGGAAGCTGGGGCGATGTCGAGGATACTAACTTCCTTGAAGGACATGGAATTTCAGGTAAGTACAGAGTCGACGAGATAGATGGAAAGAAGTATCTTTTTATTGAGTTTGACGAGCGATATAAACAAAAAAATGAGAAGGACGCTATAAGCGGTAAGGCAAGCTTTGAGGGTAATGTAAAGCGTAAGGATACAGATACAGGTGATAAGACCACTGTTGAGATAGGCGGTCAGACGGTTGAAATAGACGGTTTTACTCCGCTCACTATGTCTGCCATAAAGGACGCAAGCGAAACTGCTGACGGAGTTAGGTGGACTATCACAGTGGACAATCCTGCAAAGAAGCCTCTTGACAGGATCGAGGACGAGCTTTTTAAGGATGCTGTTGTCGGAAGCTTCACTGTTTCACCTGAGGGTGCAGGAAGCTATGACGCGTCAAGCGGCAAGTTTGTTTTCAGCGATGGATTCAGTGAAGAAAATGTTACCATAAGCTACACGACCCCATATCCTACAAGCGACCCGAATTTCGTTATGTCAGGTAAGGTGGAAAACAAATCCACCACATATGATAAAGACGGAAATGGAGTAAAAGCAGATAAAACTATTTATTCTGAGTCAAAGAAGGATAAGATCTCAAAAACAGGCAAGAATGTTGACTACGACAATAACGAAGTCACATGGGAAATTGTTGTAAGCAACCCTAGCGGTGCAGACCTCAAGGGCTATCACCTTTATGATGAAGCATTCCCTGATGCAAAGCAAGGAAGCTTTGCACTTAAAGCTGATGATGGTTCAGATGTAAAGTACACACTTAATGGAAACACGCTTACGTTTGACGATAAAACAACAGCGTCAAAAATTACTATCGAGTATGTGACAGCTATCGATCCTGACAAGGCGGAAACTACAAATACAGTTAAAATGCAAAGACCTGATAAAAGCCAACCATGGTCTGATATCACATCAAGTGAAACTGTTTATAATAGGTATCAGATATCAAAAAGTGGTTGGATAGATAATAACACGTTAGGTATACTCAAATGGGAAGTAACTGTTAAATGTAATGACAAAAATTCTACCCTTAAAGGCAAGACAATAACTGATAATATGCTTAAAGCAGGACAGATTGTCAGCATAAAGGTTGGAAATGATACCTTTGATGCAACAGTTGCAAGTGACGGTGAGCTTGTTTTGCCTGACAGAATAGGTGACAATAACGAGGTAGTTATTTCCTATGAAACAAAGGTTGCCGACTATGATCTTGGCGACCCTGACAGCAATGGAAATTATGCAGTGAAAAATACTGCAGGTATTGACGGATTCCATTCTGACAAGACAGTTTATTATAAGCCTGTAAACGAGAAGTCAAAAACAGTTCTTGACATTTCTCAGGACGGAAGCAGTGTTACATATAAGTGGCAGGTAGAGGTCAAGCAGACAAACGGTTCCTTTAGGGGCAAGACTATAAGCGATATAATGAACGCTACGTCAAATGATGGCAAGTCAATAAAGAGCGTTCTTGACACTGATTCCATTATCATGTATGTTCAGAGAAATGGAACAGGAAGCTATGAACCGCTTGACAGTTCAAATTACACTGTAGTACCTAATGACGACAACACTTCGTTTGAGATAAAGTTCAATGATAGTGAAGAATTTGACAATATAAACCTTGTGCAGATACAGTATAGCAGTACCGTAGATGTAACAGGTCTTGACGAAGGTACTATTATAAATGTAAATAACAAGGCTACTTATAAAGGTGAAACATTCGAGCCTAGTGCAGATAAGACTAAGTTTACTATAGGCGACAGCTCCAAAGCGCCTTATGAAAAGTATGACGCTGCAAGCAGTGTAGCAGGCGACACAGTGCATGATCTTAGCAGCCTGCCTGTTGTTACTGTAAATGGTGTTGAGTATTATAGGTTTGATTGGCGGCTTGATATCAACAAGGACGGCACTTATAAGCGTAACGATAATGTCGAGATCGTGGACACGCTTCCGGCGGGAATGATATTCTACGAGAACAAGGATTATCTCAAGTATTCATTTGGAAATAGTTCTGATAAGTATGATTTTGCACAAACAAATCAGTTTGAATATTTCTATGATAAGACAGCCAATACAGTAACTTTCAAGACTGCATGGAATCAGCAGGACGCTTGGACAGCTTACTACAGTACACTTGTAAAGGTCGATGATGTTAAGAATGGTGTTTACAAGAATGGTACTGCAGCGTTCAAAAACAAAGTTCAGGATAAAACTGGAAAATATCCGGAGAGAAGTCAGACGCAGACAGTTAAGGAAAAGAACTTGAAGAAAACTTCTTCGCCGAAGTCCACCGGCTGTGAGATAACTTATACCATTGATGTTAACCCTAAAAAGCTCAAATGCTCAACAAACGGAATGATAACTCTCAACGATGTTATCAAGTGCGGAGGCACGGCTGTAGTTAAGACAAAGGACGCTCAGGGTAACATTCAGACAAAAACGGTAAGCATAAATGGCAATTCCGCTGTTGATATGGATCTGAAGTCTATCAAGGTATTTGACGCAGATACAGGTGCAGAGCTTGCTGTGAGTGATTACAGTTATGTGATATCAGATCCGGAGGCAGTTGACAACACAGTTTCTTGCAGTGCAGATGTTATTACCAACGAAAAGGGCAAGTTTATCGCTAACTTTATTCCAAGTGAAAGTATTGTTGGCGCTAAGGGTACTATTGATCTAACTTTGCCTGAAGGCTACGAAAACGGAAATATAAAGAGTTACTATGTGGCTTATGGCTATATGGACGGCAACAGCTTCAAAGAAGTAAAAGCCTTTGCCAACAAGAGAAGCGAGTGGTTAGATTTTGGCTCAAGCATATCCGTCCCTGTGGAAGAGGTTTCTTCTGAGAAGGCGGGCGGTGTTTTCAGAGTCGAATATGAATACAGGGATGGCAGCGGCTTTTCAAACACTGAAGTCAGCAATGAAAAAATGCTTTCGGCTGTAAAGTGTTCCGCACTGACAGCAAAGACACAAGATTTTGTAAAGAAACTTGAAATAAACGTTCCAGATCAGCGTCACCTGAAATTGGTTTACGTTTATACAGGAAGTCCTGCAAATGATGAGGACGCTGAGAACGATGGCTATAAAGTCCATGTGTTCAATAATATATCATTTGACACAAACGGCTCTGCTGTAAATGACAGTGAAGATAATGATTCCGAGTTTGAGTTGATAAATCAGTCAAAGGCGTCATCAACAACTGTTGAGCCATTTAAGCTTATGAAGGTAGACAGCGGAGACTATAGTATTATGCTTAAGGCTTCTTTTGAGATCTACAGATACACTAAGCTGGAAAATGGCACATACGATTGGCTTCCGGCAGTAGATTTCAAAGAAAATGCTGCGAAAGACAGAAAATCAGTTATCTGGGGAAATTCGGCACAGGATAAGGCGCAGACATTCAATGTAAATGCTGACGGGTCATACAACCTTGACCTTGAACCTGCCGCAGGCACCGGAAATACTGAAGGTCATCTTTATAAGCTTATAGAAAAGCAAAGTCCAGAGGGTTATCTTCTTGACGAAACTCCTATTTATTTTGCTTTTAAAGTGCGTCCGGCTGTAGTTCCAAGTGAAGTCGGTGAGGACGGATATCAGTTCGTGAAAAACGGAGATATGTTCAGAGTAACAAATCTGCTGAAAGAGTTTAAGATAACTGCAAGCAAGGTTTGGAGCGATGGAAACGGCAATCACTCGGCAGAGAGCGTAAAGTTCCTTCTTGGCTCGTCTACAACTAAGGTTTTAAGCGGTGTTCCAGATGATATTCAGTGGGGCAGTGATGAGGTAACTCTTAACGAAGCTAACAATTGGAAACATGAGTGGACAAAGCTTCCTGGGTATACGAAGGTCGGCGATGATTACAAGCAGCTTTACTACTATATCAAAGAGATCGATCTTGCAACAGGATATGAGGCTGTATACAGTGCAACGGCAATGAGCAAAAACACTGATGTTACAGTTACGAACGTCAAGGGACTTAACATTACGAAGGAATGGCGTGATGAGCTTGGAAACAAGCTTGCTGACAGTGAGCTTCCTGCTGGTATCGACAAGATCGAGGCAGATGTTTATGAGTCCTCTGTTGCACCAAATTCAACCACAAGAGTGAATGGAGATAACGGAATACCAACAGATTGCAAACTTATAAAAACTGTTTCTCTGGAAAAGTCTAAGAATTGGACGGTAACTCTTGACGGTCTTGACAAGGACAAGTATTACTATGTTCTTGAAAAGAATATACCTGACGGCTTTGGCGTTACATATACTTATTCAAATAACGGCAGTGCCACAGGCTTTGATACGATCGTCAATACCAAGAACCCGCAGAAGGTAGAAAATATGGACGTTCGCCTGCAAAAGGCATGGTCTGACAGCGATAGCAATACCCATACCAATGATAAGGTAACGTTCAATATCTATAGGTCAACAAATAAGGCTGACGTGCCTGAAAAATATAACAAGTTTACAGGCACAATGGATAAGGGACAGAATGTTAAATTCAAGATCCTTACAAGCAATGGTGCAGAAATGGCTCAGAACGGAAGCTTTGCCTCTGAGTATACCATGTATGGCTCGGCTAAGTTCAGTTTTACCCTTAATAATGCATGGCTCGAAAAGGGCAATATCAAATATTCAAGAGTAAGACTTATCAATGCGTCAGGCGACGTACTTGCCGATTTCTACAGAAATCAGGACGCTTGGGACCCTGATAAGCAGCAGAGCGTTCCGTCATGGACAGGTACAAGTGAGTATATACGTTTGTCTGGTATTGATAATTCATCATGGGATAAGACTAAATTTACTTTGGATCTAAGCGGTATTGCTTCTGATGTTACAGTTGAGCTTACTGCAAAGGTCGATGATGATAGCAGTTGCTCTTATGAGGTGACAGCTAATGATCTTGGCACACCTGAGAAGACCAACGTTACACCTGTTCCTGATAAAGATGCGATACCTAGCGGTGAAGTATTCTTGTGGAAGCAGATAACGCTCACGGCTGATAACAACTGGTCAAATGCCGTTTCTCTTGAAAAAAATGACATCAAGGGCAATAAGTATTACTATTGGTTTGAGGAGATAGACGTGAACGGTCAGCCGATAAGCACATCGTCATACAAAGCTTACTTCAGATACAATGGCTCAGAAAATGAGAATTGCATTGATATGACAAAGAACGGTGATCAGTATGTTCAGGTCTATAACAACTCTGAGGAAACTTTGGGAGAGCTGCCTGAAACAGGCGGCATGGGTGTTATCCCATTCGTGGCAGCAGGCGGAACAGTCACTGTTGCTGCAACAATACTTTTAGTTACAAAGCGTCGCAAAAAAACGCTGTAAATAAACAAATATGAAAGGATAAATAATTATGAAGATGAAGAAATTTGCAGCTCTTGCTGCTGCAACCGTTATGTCAGTTTCAGCTATTGCTGCAACATCAGCATTCGGAGTATTTGCTACTACTGATGCTGGCGTTAATAACATTGTTATCAAGGATTCTGATACAAACAGAGTATATAAGGCTTATCAGATCTTTGATCAGGCATCTGCAACAAATACTATCAAGTGGGGCAAAGGCATTAATGGCGATGCTCTGCTTACCAGACTGAAAACTGCTGGTCTTAGCACTTATATGTCTCAGTTCGACAGTGCCGAGAGCGCAGTAGACGTTGCAAAGATAATATCAGATGCAGATCATTGGACAAAGGAAGATACTGCCAAATTTGCAAAAGCCGCTTCTGGCTGCATCATCGACAATAAGTCTGTAACCGCCTATGAAGATAACGGTGAGTACACTATTCCACTTCCAAATGCTGGCTATTATCTCGTTGTCGATGCAACAGAAAATAATGGTGTTGATAAGGCTAACTCAGCTCTTATCCTTAACGTTTCAGGCACAACAAACGTTACTCCAAAGAGGACAAAGCCAACACTTACAAAGCAGATCAAGCATAATGAGAATAACACATGGGGCGATGTTGGTGACAACGCAATTGGTGACGATGTAGAGTTCAAGATCACAACAACTATACCAAGCGATGTATCAGCTTATGACAAGTATACATACACAGTTCGTGACCAGCTCAGCGAGGGTCTTACATTCAATAATAACCTTACTTACAAATACTATGACGCTAGCGGCAATGAGATCACTCCTGTTACAGTAGGTCCTAACACAACTGTAGGTGTTGATGATCCAAGCACTGCTGATTTCAAAGAGACATTCTATGTTACTTTCGATATCAAGGAGCTTCTGAAAAAATATCCAAATGTTGATAAGATCGAAACTCTCTATTCTGCTAAACTCAACGAGAACGCTAACGTTGTAACAGGTACACTTCCTAATTCAAAAGACAATAACCCTAACACAGCTTATCTGACATATTCAAACAATCCTCAGGACACAACAGGTAAGGAGAAAGGTGAAACACCTAAGGTTACAGTTTATGACTGGACATTCTCACTTGTTGGTAACAAGGTAGACGAAAAGGGCGAGCCTCTTGCAGGTGCTAAGTTCCAGCTTAGAAATGTTCATGGCGATGCTATCAGGCTTGTCAAGATAGCTGACAATGTTTACAGACTTGAGATCGGCAGTGAGGCAGGCTCTGTTGATTATATCGAAACAGACGCAACAGGTAAGTTCACTATCAAGGGCATTGATGATCAGACAACTTACAAGCTTGTTGAGACAGAAGCTCCTGCTCAGTATAACAGAGCTGATCCATATGAGTTCAAGTTTGACACAACATATGATCCTGCTAATACGCTTCAGTCCATTCGTATGCTCGACGGCACTGATTCAGGCACAAGCGGTTCAACAGTTAAGATCATAAACCAGAAGGGCGGCTCACTTCCAACAACTGGCGGTATCGGTACTCAGATCTTCTACGGTGTAGGCGGAGCTATCGTACTGGGCGCAGGTGTGCTTCTCATTGCTAAGAAGAGAGCTAAGAACGACTAATTTTTGAATTTATTTTTACCTTTGTCCTGCCGATCTCGGTCGGCAGGCATCAGGGAGGACTCCATGAGGAAGAAAAGCGGTAAATCAACTACAATTTTATTGGTCTTGTTATTGCTTGTGGGGCTCTCCGTGATGTTATATCCAACAATAAGCGATTGGTGGAATTCAAAAACGCAAAGCCGTGCGGTGGCGACTTATCAGAAAGCGGCAAATGACCTTTCTGACAAGGAGAATGAAGAGATACTCAGCCGTGCCAGAAAATATAATGAAGAGATAGCAAAGCTTGCCCGACCTTTTGTGGATTATGATCAGGTCAAGGGCTATGAGGATATCCTAGATATCACGGGGACGGGTGTTATGGGCTATATTTCCATTCCGACTATAAGGGTGGAGTTGCCTATTTATCATGGCACAAGTGACGGCGTGTTAAATGTCGCTGTGGGACATCTGCAGGGTTCGAGCCTGCCTGTTGGCGGAGCTGACACTCATTCGGTAATTTCTGCACATAGAGGTCTGCCGTCGGCAAAGCTTTTCAGCGACCTTGATAAGCTTGCAGAGGGCGATGAGTTCACTATAACAGTGTTGAAAGAGGTCTATACATATGAGGTCGAGGCTGTTTATATAGTTCTGCCTAATGAAATGGATAAGCTGAACATTATTCCAGGTGAGGATCATGTTACGTTGACTACCTGCACACCATACGGAGTCAATTCTCACAGGCTTCTTGTTCGTGCAAAGAGAGTTGAAACTGCGGACGATACAAAGAGTGTTTCAAAAATAACGGCAGACGCTGTTCAGCTCGATTCTCTTGTGGTCGTGCCTTTTGTAGCAATACCGTTGTTTGTGGTACTGCTTGTGTGGTGGTTTGTGGATTCAAAACGCAAAAAAATCTCTCATGATGAGCTTGTGGCAATGCTGGATAAGCCAGAGAGTGACGATAATGTTGAAAATCTACCTGATAAGGAGAGTAGCAAAGATGAAACTTAAATTTTCTCAGCTTGCAAAGGCTGTTTTGTGTACGGCGGCAATGGCTGTTTCAGCCTTGGGAAGCATGACGATCTCAGCTTCTGCAGCGGATAATATCAATGTGGATATAGTGTGCAAAAATGATACAACGACTGTTAGTAATGCCGAGTGGAGCATATATAAGGTCGGTGAGCGTAAAGAAGCTGACTTTGTCCTTACCGGCGAGTTCAGCGATTATCCTATAGATATGTCTGATTTTACTGACGCTTCAAAAATGCAGGCTGTCGCTGATACGCTCGACAACTACGTAAAAACTGATGGCATAACACCAGTTTCAACAGGCAAGACGGACGCAAACGGTGAAGTAAAGCTTTCTGCTGATTCTGTGGGTCTGTATCTTGTTTCAGGCAAGAGTTTTGAAAACACAACAGCTAAGTTTACACCTTCTCCGTCACTTATCGAGATAGATAAGGATATCGTGGCTGAGGGTCAGATAACAGTTTACACCAAGTTCACATATAAAGAGATCCCAGCAGGGGACAGTGATTATGGTGTAAGAAAGTCGTGGATAGTTCCTGATGGTCAGGAAAAGCTCATACCTGATAATATCAAGGTGGAGATATATCGTGATGGCAAGCTTTTCGATACTGTTACTCTTAACGCTGACAACAACTGGGAGTATTTCTGGAAAGACAATTCTGCGGCTGAGTGGACAGTTAAGGAGATAGATATTCCTGCCAACTACACAGTTGTTACCAAAAGCAATGACAAGCTGTTTCTTATAGAGAACACATATAAGTCAGACAGTTCGAGTAATACAGATAGTAGTTCAAGCACACCTGACAGCAGCTCGTCAGGCTCTGATTCATCAAGCTCAACGCCTGACAGTATACCACAGACTGGTTCGCTCAACTGGCCGGTGCCTGTACTTATAGGCGGTGGAGTTATCCTTATCGCGGCAGGCTGGAGAGTAAGCAGAAAAGAGAAATAAAGGCGAAACCACATAGGCTCGACTTTACAACAGGAGAAAAATAGTGACTAAAAAAAAGCTAGGACTTTTGTTGATAATAATGGGGATAATGCTGATAGCGGCGGCATTATCCCTTAATTATTACAACTATTTTCATGAAAAGCAAAGTAATAAAAGGATGGAGGCTGTGCTGAGTGATCTGAAAACGCAGATCTCAGACAGTTCAGAGGACAGCGACAGCAGTTCACCCTTTGACATTTTTGACGATAGTCGATCCACGGACAGCGAGATAGATGACCCGGATAAGGATATCGTGCTTGACGGCAACTCTTATATAGGTTTGATTTCATTCCCGACACTGGGGCAGGAGTTTCCTGTGACTCGTGGCTGGAGCTATGCTGCAATGAATACTGCAGCTTGTCAGTACAGCGGCAGACGTGTAGACAATGATCTTATAATCTGCGCTCACAATTACACAGGCTTTTTTGATAAGCTGGATAAGCTCAGCTCAGGTGATGAGGTCATTTTCACCGATGTTTATGGCAGAGAATTTAACTATACTGTCACAAACAGCGAACTGCTGAGCGGCTGGGATTCGCCATCGCTCATAAAAGGTGGTGGCAGTGACTGGGATCTGACCTTGTTCACCTGCACATGGAGCGGTTACAGCAGAGTGACTGTAAGACTTGTTTATTCATAAATACATCAAAAACGCACAGAGTTTTACACCCTGTGCGTTTTATATTCCTGCGGCATGTCTTATTTTTTTTATATCAAAAGTTTTTAGTTTGTCATCGTATATGCAGTGTCGTCTTGACTTCCTTGGGTGGCGGCGTGTATAGTCAATGGCTTCTACAAGGTCATTTGTTTGAAAAACTGGACGTTTCATTGCTTTGTTGTATACTGTGTATCTCATAAAAATACCTCCCAAATAATTCTTATAATTAATTATAACATTAATTGGTACGTTGGTCAATAGCAATATTGTACAAATTTAACCTATTAATCAGATATACATAAATTAAAACAGAAATCGACTTGTTTAAGAACACTTCACGACATAAGTAGACATAATTCTACTTATAAAAATTATAGTAATAGTGGGATATTGTGCAAAAATGAGAATGGTTGGTCAATTTGACGAACGATAAAGTATAAATTTGTTTTGACAGCGAAAGTTGTAACACAGTTTTCATTGATTGATAATTAATTGAACATTCAAATATGGTATAATACCCTAAAGAATCGGAGAGGAGCGAGGAGTTTTGGATAGCTATGTGCGAAAATATGGAAGATATGTACCCTTTGCTTTAACTATTATCATAATATTTTGCTGTGCTCTTTTTCTGAAAGACCATGAGTTTTCTGAGATACTCAGTTATTGCCCGGACAATTTGTGGCTTGCCGCATTTGTTATTCTGGGATTTTATGGATTGAAGTCTTTGTCGGTGGTATTCCCGCTTGCGGCTATTTTTGTGTGCGTGGGTGCAATATATCCGTTCTGGGTGGGCATTTTGTTGAACGTAATAGGACTATCGGTTTGCTTTACTGTTCCTTATCTTGTGGGACGGATATCGGGTGGCGATATCATGCGTGTTATTGAGATGAAATATCCCAAGGCACGAAAGCTTGTAAATTATGGGCATGACAATAATCTGTTCGCCTCCTACATTTCAAGGGCAGTGGTTGTTGTGCCGGGCGACCTTGTTTCAATGATACACGGCGCACTGCGAATGCCTTACAGACCATATCTTCTTGGCTCGATAATGGGAGTGATGCCTGAAATGCTTGTGCAGACATATATTGGAGCACAGTTGAAGCATTTGACAATAAAATCAGTGCTTGTGATGATAGCACTCATAGCTGCAACGCTGGCTTTTTCGCTGATACTTAATAAAAAGGTCAGCAGGAGCGGCAAGCAGATGGACAAGGAAGATTTTTGATATATGTACAAAAAAGCGGACTGATAACAACAGCCCGCTTTTTTTATTATTTGTCAAAGCTAGGATTGAAAGCGTAGAAATTTTTGCTGTCAAGCATATCCTGAATAAGCCTTAGACCTTCGCCAAATCGCTGGTAATGGACTATCTCACGTTCACGAAGAAACTTGATAGGGTCACGGACATCGGGATCGTCAGCAAGCCTGAGAATGTTGTCGTAGGTCAGGCGGGCTTTTTGCTCAGCAGCAAGGTCTTCGTGTATATCAGCTATAGCGTCACCTGTACTTTGGAAGATTTCCGCAGAAAATGGTACACCAGAGGCGGCTATAGGGTAAACGCCTGTAGTGTGGTCAACAAAATAGGTGTCAAAGCCGCTGTCTTTTATCTCCTTGAGGGAGAGGTCACGGGTCAGCTGATAGATAATAGTGCCGATCATTTCGATGTGGGCAAGCTCTTCTGTGCCGATATCGTTGAGTATTGCCTGCACTTCACGACAGGGGGCTGAGTAACGCTGATTGAGATAGCGAAGCGCTGCACCAAGCTCGCCGTCAGGGCCACCAAGCTGCGAGATAATGACCTTAGCCAAAGCAGGATTAGGGTTAGCGATCTTAACGGGGTATTGCAGCTTTTTTTCATATTGCCACATTATTCAGCACTCCTTTCCCACGGAAAAGGTGATGTTACCCATTCCCATTTCTTGGACGAATTGTTCTGCGTGATCGTCAATGGTCCGTATTTCTCATTGTATTGGGCAATAAGCTTCTCTTTTTCTGCCTTGTGTCGTGCAAAATATGCCAGACCATCTCTGCAGGTAGGGTGGCTGTCGAGGTAAAGATTAGCCTCTACAAGGGCAAAGCTGCACGCCTGTATCTTTCTAAGAAGCCTCTCCTTTTCACTTAGTATGGGCATTCTTTACAGCCTCCTCTCCTATAAAAGGTTTGTCTATGGACGGGAAGATAGTTCCTCTTGAAAGTCCTACATCTGCCTCATAAGGCTTCTCCCACATCTGAAAAGGCACATATGCCATTGCCAGCGGCGTATCCTCAGGAAATCTTCCTTTCGGAAAAGGGCAGGCAGGTGTGTTATCCTCTGTGTCGTCAGCAAGTATCCTGCCTAACGACAGATTGTCAAACATATCCAAATAAGTTCACTCCTTATGTTGTCTGAATCTCATATACCACAGGTTTCGTGTGGCTGTTTTATCATATGCAGCTTATAAGTCAGTGGTGTATGTATGCAGGATATTATAAAAAAACTTGCAAATCGTTCATTGAAAATACACAAAATTAATTTTCTGTGAACGCGCATATTGTTTGTAACAATAAACATAGTTTAAATAACGTTAAATTTGTAAGATTTAATATTGACAAATCGGGCTTCTGCGTGTTATATTAATACTATTGAAAAAAGCATATGCAGTGACATATGTGAACGAAGGAGAGATTATTATGAAAAATGTCAAGAGAATTCTTGCATTAACAGTTTCGGCTGCCCTTGCAGTTTCTTGCTTTGCAGGTTGCGGAAACGGTGCAAAAAAGAACAGCGATACTATCGTTATCGGCTGCAGCGGTCCGCTCACAGGTGACGCTGCACAGTACGGCGTTGCTGTTAAGAATGCTATCGAGCTTGCTGTCAAGGACGTAAATGACGCAGGCGGAATAAACGGAACAAAGCTCTCATACGTTTTCGAGGACGATGAGGCTGACTCAGGCGATAAGGCTGTAAATGCTTATAACGCACTGAAAGACAATGGTATGCAGGTAATGGTCGGAACAGTAACAACAGGTTCTTGCCTCGCAGTTATTGAAAAGACAAAGCAGGATAACATCTTCCAGCTCACACCTTCTGCTTCAGCTCAGGACGTTATCAAGAACGATAACTGTTTCCAGGTTTGCTTTACTGACCCTAACCAGGGTAAAGGTTCTGCCGACTGTATCGCAGAAAACAAGCTTGCTACAAAGATAGCTGTAATTTACGACAGCTCTGATGCTTATTCATCAGGTATCTTCAACACATTCAAATCCGAGGCTGAGGCTAAGGGTCTTGATATCGTTGCAGAGCAGTCATTCACAAAGGACAGCAAGACTGACTTCTCAGCTCAGATAAGCGCAGCTAAGAATGCAGGCGCAGACCTCGTGTTCCTGCCTATCTACCATCAGCAGGCTTCACTTATCCTTACACAGTGCAAGTCAGCTAACTACAACCCAACATTCTTCGGCTGTGATGGCCTTGACGGACTTCTTTCTATCAAGAACTTTGATACTTCACTTTGCGAGGGCGTAATGCTCCTTACACCATTTGCTGCCGACGCTCAGGATCAGGCAACTCAGGACTTCGTTAAGAAGTATAAGGACGCTTACAACGGCGAAACACCTAACCAGTTCGCTGCAGACGCTTATGACGGCGTAATGGTACTTGCAGAACTCATGAAGAAGGAAGGCATCACAGCTGATATGTCTGCTTCTGATATCTGCGATAAGCTCAAAAAGGCTATCTCTGATAAGGACTTCTCATATGACGGACTTACAGGTACAGGCATGAAGTGGGGCGAAGACGGTGCCGTATCTAAGGACCCTAAGGCTGTTATCATCAAGAATGGTGCTTATTCTGCACTGACAGCTGATGACATTGCCGCTTCTACTGCTCAGTAATAGCTGAAATGAAGTGCGTACAAAAAGTACGCTTAATATGAAAAAACCGGCAATTGCGAAAAATTGTCGGTTTTTTTGATTTATTTCATTAAAATGTGTTGCAAAAACTACGGGGTTATGTTATAATTTATTGTATATTGTGTTTATGACAAGGACAGATGTAATATATGTGATTACATCTTGTGCTTTGTCTATTCCAAAAGGAAGGAATGTTTGTATATGGGTTTTCTTAATAACCTCATCAACGGAATAAGCCTCGGCAGTATATACGCAGTTATAGCTTTGGGCTATACGCTTGTATACGGTATTGCCAAAATGCTTAACTTCGCACACGGCGATGTTATTATGGTGGGCGGATATGTTATATTCACCTGCATGACCACATGGGGACTGAACTCTTGGCTATCTATAGTTCTTGCAGTTATTGCCTGCACACTTCTCGGTATAGTCATCGAAAAGGTGGCGTATAAGCCGCTCAGACAAGCTACTTCGCTTGCGGTGCTTATCACTGCCATAGGCGTCAGCTACTTTTTGCAGAACACCGCACTGCTTATATTCGGTGAAAAGCCTGTAAACTTTACATCAGTTGTAAACGTGCCGAGCATCAAGCTTTTTGACGGACAGATAGTTATTTCCGGAGAAACATCAGTTGCAATAATCGTATCTATACTCATTGTAGTTGGTCTTTCATTGTTCATCAACAAAACCAAGAGCGGACGTGCAATGCTTGCAGTATCTGAGGACAGAGGTGCAGCTCAGCTCATGGGCGTAAACATCAACCGCACTATATCTCTTACATTCGCTATCGGCTCAGGTCTTGCTGCAATTGCAGGCGCACTGCTTTGCTCAGCTTATCCTACGCTTCAGAACACCACAGGCGCAATGCCTGGTATCAAAGCGTTCGTTGCGGCGGTATTTGGCGGTATCGGCTCAATACCGGGCGCTATGATCGGCGGTATTCTTATCGGTGTTATCGAGATACTTGGACGTGCCTATATCTCACCGCAGCTTGCCGACGCTATCGTTTTTGCTGTTCTTATACTTGTGCTTATCATCAAGCCTACAGGTATCCTCGGCAAGAAGATAAGCGAAAAGGTATAAAAGTCAACTTAAAATTTTCGAGCAGACTTGCTTTGCAGTTCTGTTTTATCTGAAAGGATTGGTTTTTTGTGAAAAAAGAAGGGGCTAGCGCAAAAACAAAGTTTTTTAAGCCGCAGACCAGAAAAAGCTTTATCACATACGCAATGGTAATAGTTGCCTTTGTGGTAATGCAGATACTCAGCAGCGGCGGATATATTTCAAGTATGCTCACAGGACTTCTTGTTCCTCTGTGTGTATACTCTATACTTGCAGTATCCCTTAACCTGACAGTTGGTATACTTGGCGAGCTTAGCTTGGGTCAGGCAGGCTTTATGTGCGTTGGCGCATATACAAGTGCGATATTCTCTATCGTTACTTCTGAAACTATTGAAAATGTGTGGATCAGATTTCCTTTGGCTATACTTATAGGCGGAATAATTGCCGCAGTGTTCGGCATACTTATAGGAATACCTGTTCTCAGACTTAAAGGTGACTATCTCGCTATCGTTACACTTGCGTTCGGTGAGATCATAAAGAACGTTTTCGCAGCACTTTACCTTGGTTATGATTCTAAGGGTGTTCACGTTTCTCTCAAAAGTCTGTCAAACCTTAACCTTGAGCCTGACGGAAAGCTTATACTGAACGGCCCTCAGGGTATCAGCGGCACACCTAACGATTCTACATTCATTATCGGCGCTGTTATGTTGCTTATCACTCTCATCATTGCCTATAACTTTGTATATTCAAGAACGGGAAGAGCAGTAATGGCTATCAGAGATAATGTTATCGCAGCCGAGTCTGTAGGTCTTAACATCACAAAGTATAAGCTTGTTACTTTTGCATTGACTGCATTCCTTGCAGGCTGTGCAGGTGCGCTTTATTCTCATAACTTCTATACGCTCCAGGCTTCTAAGTTCGATTATAACCTGTCTATCCTTATCTTGGTATTCGTTGTTCTGGGCGGTATAGGCAGTATCAGAGGAAGTGTTATCGCAGCTATCGTGCTTGTTCTGCTTCCAGAAATGCTAAGAAGCATAAACAGCTACAGAATGCTTATCTATTCTATCGTTCTTATCGTTATGATGATAATAACTTCAAATGAAAAGACAAGGACCTTTATCAGTGCAAATACTGCCAAGTTGAAGGCTTTGTTCAAGCGTGAAAAAGTAAAGGAGGCTGAGTGATATGGCACTTCTTGAAGTAAAAAATCTCGGCATCTCATTCGGCGGACTCCGTGCAGTTGACGAGTTCAGCATAACAATAGAAAAAGGTCAGCTCTATGGTCTTATTGGGCCGAACGGAGCAGGAAAGACCACTATCTTCAATATGCTCACAGGCGTTTATAAGCCAACAGACGGCACAATCGTTCTTGATGGAAAGAACATCACCGGCAAAAACACTATCGAAATAAACCGTGCAGGCATTGCCCGTACATTCCAGAACATCAGACTTTTTAAGGATATGACGGTGCTTGACAACGTCAAGGTCGCTCTTCATAATCATTATAAATACAGCACCTTTACAGGCGTTTTCAGACTTCCAAGATATTTCAAGCTTGAAAAGGCAATGGACGCAAAGGCGCTGGAGCTTCTGAAGGTTTTCGAGCTTGACGATAAGGCGAGTCTGCTTGCTTCCGGACTTCCGTATGGCGATCAGAGAAAGCTTGAGATCGCAAGAGCCCTTGCAACACAGCCGAAGTTGCTGCTTCTTGACGAGCCTGCTGCCGGCATGAATCCAAACGAAACAGCGGAGCTTATGGATACTATCCGCTTTGTAAGAGATAATTTTGATATGACGGTGCTGCTTATCGAACATGATATGAGCCTTGTTTCAGGTATCTGCGAAAAGCTGTCAGTGCTGAACTTCGGTCAGCTCCTCTGCGAGGGCAAGACAGCGGAAGTGCTTAAAAATCCTGAAGTTATCACCGCATATCTGGGCGAATAAGGGGGTAAGTAAAATGGCAATGTTGGAAATCAATGATCTGCACGTCAATTATGGCATGATAGCCGCTTTGAAAGGTATCTCCTTTGAGGTAAACGAGGGCGAGGTCATTTCCCTTATCGGCGCAAACGGAGCAGGAAAGACCACCACTCTGCACACCCTTACAGGTCTTATCTCTGCAAAATCGGGTTCTATCAAATTCAACGGCGTGGAGCTTACAAAAACTCCTGCCCACAAGATCGTGGAAATGGGTATAGCACACGTTCCTGAGGGAAGAAGAATATTCCAAAACCTCACAGTGCTTGATAACCTTAAGCTTGGAGCATTTACAAGAAAAGACAAGGAGAATATACCGAAGGATATTCAGGATATATACGAGCGTTTCCCTAGACTTGCAGAAAGAAAAAATCAGATAGCAGGTACTCTTTCAGGCGGTGAGCAGCAGATGCTGGCAATGGGCAGGGCGCTTATGTCAAGACCTAAGATAGTTGTAATGGACGAGCCGTCAATGGGTCTGTCACCGATCCTTGTGTCAACCATATTTAAGATAATCGAGGATATCAGAAAGAGCGGCACAACTGTATTGCTTGTTGAGCAGAACGCAAAGAAAGCCCTTGCTATCTCAGACAGAGCTTATGTTCTTGAAACGGGCAAGATAGTTCTGTCAGGCAAGGCGTCTGATCTTATCAATGATGAGTCGGTCAAGAAAGCATATTTAGGTGAATAGGAGTTGAGCTTTATGGCAAGGATCATAACCATTGCAAGGGGCATCGGCAGTGGCGGAAGAACTGTAGGAAAAATGCTGTCAGAGGATATGGGTATAAAATATTATGATAAGGAGCTTATAAAGCTTGCAAGCGACGAAAGCGGTATAAATGAACGCTTTTTCGGGCTTGTTGATGAAAAACTGAAAGGTTCTTTTCTGAGAAAGGGCGGAGTTTACAAGGGTGAGCTTCTTGACCCTGATGATCACGACTTTACTTCTGACAGAAATCTTTTCAATTATCAGGCGAAGATAATAAAGCAGCTTGCAGACAGAGAGCCTGCGGTAATAGTTGGCAGATGTGCTGACTATATCCTCCGTGACAGAAAAGACGTGCTTAAGGTTTTCATATATTCTGATATGGAAACTGCGGTCAAGAATATCGTCGATCTGTATGGTGTTTCTGTAAAAGAGGCTGTCAAGATAATCGAAAAGACAGACAAGGAGAGAAGCGATTATTATCGTCACTACACAGGCAGGGATTGGACAAATGCGAAAAACTACAATCTGTGTCTTGATACCAGCGACATGAGCTATGACAAGTGCGTTGATATCATTAAGGGATATATAAAGCTTCTTGAAGAGTAAGGCATAAAAAAATAAAGCCGCATTGCTTTTTTGCAGTGCGGCTTTTGTGATATATGAGATCAGTTGAATTTTTCTGAAATAGTCCTTGCGGCAAATACTCCTGATGCAGAAGCTTGCGACAGAGAGTGCGTAACGCCTGAGCCGTCGCCAAGGACGTAAAGACCCTTGACAGCAGTTTCAAGGTTCTCGTCAACGTCAACTCTTGAATTGTAGAACTTGACCTCAACACCATAGAGCAGGGTATCTATATTCGCCATACCGGGTGCTATCTTATCCAGAGCGTATATCATTTCGATAATATTGTCAAGCTGTCGCTTTGGGATAACAAGGCTCAGGTCGCCCGGAGTAGCTTTGAGAGTAGGGTTAAGGAACGTCTGACCAAAGCGGTGTTCATTTGTACGTCTGCCTGCAACAAGATCACCGAAACGCTGAACAAGCACTCCACCGCCAAGCATATTAGACAGCCTTGCGATAGACTCACCGTATGCGTTTGAGTCCTTGAAAGGCTCAGAGAATGTGTTGGATACCAGCAGAGCGAAGTTTGTGTTCTCAGTTCTCAGCGCAGGGTCAGCATAGCTGTGTCCGTTTACTGTGATGATGCCGTTTGTATTCTCGGTAACTACCTCACCGTATGGGTTCATGCAGAATGTTCTTACAAGGTCGCCGTATTTCTTTGTGCGGTAAACTATCTTGCTTTCGTATACCTTACTTGTGATATGCTCAAAAACAGCCGCAGGTATCTCAACACGAACGCCGATATCAACTCTGTTTGAACGTCTTTTGATACCAAAGTTGTCACATATCTCAGAAATCCATTTTGAACCGCTTCTGCCTGCCGCAACAACAGCGTTTGAGCAGTGATACTCGTCCTTGTCTGTGATAACAGTGAAGTCGTTCTCCTTGCCTGTTATACCCTGAACACTTTCATAAAATTTTATGTCTATCTTGTCCTTGACAAAGTCATAGATGTTCTGGAGTATCTGCATATTTCTGTCAGTGCCAAGGTGCCTTACCTGAGCGTCAAGGAGGTGGAGGTCATATTTCAGAGCCATTGCCTTGATGTCGGAAGAAGTTGTGGAGTAAAGCTTAGCGTCCTGACCGCCCATTTCAAGGTTTATCTTGTCAACATACTGCATAAGCTCGATAGCCTTTTCCTTGCCGGTAAATGTGTAAAGGTCACCGCCGAAATTGTTTGTGATGTTATATTTGCCGTCCGACATTCCGCCTGCACCGCCGAAGCCGTGCATAATGGAGCATACCTTGCAGTGAATGCAGGACTTAACTTTTTTGCCATCTATAGGACACTTACGCTTGCTGACAGGTCCGCCCTGATCAATAATGCAAACTTTTATGTTTTTGTCAAGCTTGACAAATTCGTATGCCATGAATACGCCGGCTGCACCTGCACCGACAACAACTACGTCATAATTCTGAGCCATAACTATTTCCTTTCATATCAAAATCCAATTTTTTTTATCCATAAAACGGGCGGCTGCACCTTTGCAGAAGATAGCCTGAAAGGAGATAACCGCCATATTTTTTTCTATTTTATATCAAATACGATAGTAGCCAATGTGAAGAATATCAGTGTTGAGCAAGTGTCAACGATAGTGGTGATAAGCGGGGCAGCCATGATAGCAGGGTCAAGATGCAGCTTCTTGGCAGCCATTGGGAGCATACAGGCGATAAGCTTTGAAAGCACAACAGTTGCCATGATAGCCATACTTACCGTGAACGCAAGCTTGTAGCAATCCACAGATGTGTCACCGTGATACACCAGAATTATTCTTATAGCATTGACTATAGCAAGGATAACGCTGCAAAGAAGCGCGACTCTGAACTCTTTCCACATGACCTTGAAAAAGTCTTTCATTCTTATCTCACCAAGCGCCATGCCTCTTATAACAAGGGTCGAAGTCTGAGAGCCGCAGTTTCCGCCTGTGCCACTAAGCATTGACAGGAACGATACCAAAACAGGGACAGCCGCAAATGCAGACTGATATTTGTTTACGATAGCACCCGTAAGGGTAGCCGACAGCATAAGTATCAAAAGCCATGCTATTCTGTTTTTCGCATGAGTGAAAACAGAGGTCTTGAAATAGGAATCGTCACTTGGCGCAACGGCAGCCATTTTCGAGAAGTCCTCAGTGGTCTCCTCCTCGATAACGTCCATAGCGTCGTCAAATGTAACGATGCCGACCATGCGGTTTTCTCTGTCAACAACAGGCAGAGAAAGAAAGTCATATTTTGAGAACATGGAAGCAACATACTCTTTATCCTCAAGGGTATCAACGGAAATAACGTTGTCCTCCATTATGTCCTCTATTTTATCGTTATCATCAGCAGTTACGATATCAAGCAGTGAAAGCACGCCCACGAGCTTTCTGTTCTCAGTGACATAAAGTGTATTTACAGTTTCCTTGACCATACCAACGTGTCTTATCCAATCCAGTGCTTCCTTGGCGGTGTAGCTTCTGTGAAGATAAACGTACTCGGTGGTCATAATAGAGCCTGCACTGTCTTTAGGATATTTGAGTATCTGATTTATCTGCTTTCTCGTTTCAGCGTCAGCAGACTTGATTATCCTTGCAACAACATTTGCAGGCATTTCCTCGATAATATCTACCGTATCATCAAGATAAAGGTCGTCAACGATCTCCTGAAGCTCCTTATCCGTAAAGGCATTGATAAGCATCATTTGTGTATCGCTGTCCATATAAGCGAAAACGTCAGCCGCAACGTCCTTGTTCAAAAGACGGAACAGCAACGGAAGCTCGTATTTCTCGACCTCGTGATCGTCATAAAACTGTTGCAAAAGAGCAGCCACGTCGGCTTCGTTCATATCCATAAATATTTCACGGATAGTCTTGTAGTTTCTTTTCTTTAACAGCTCCAATACTGTGTTAAACATAATGTTTCCCCCTAACAGCAGCGGTAATAAGCACAACAGTACAAATAATTGTACTTATACCAACTCTGTACAAATATAAGGATCTACCAAAACACAGATCGTCCTATTCAATTAAAATTGATATTTAGATCACAAAAAGGCTGCCACAAACGGGCGAGCCGCTCTGCAATCGAGGGGCGATCGTATTCTGACTGGCGTCGTCCATTTGTACACACTCCTTAAAAATCATGATTTATGCACGTTTTTACTATTCGCACACATAATATTATTATACGCTTACCTTGTTTTTTTGTCAAGAAATTGTTTAATTTAATTTTATGAACGTGCTGTAAATTTGCGAAGTATAATGAATTACTTTTGACCTCTTGCCAAATGGGGAGAAATAGGGTATAATTATTATATGGATCGAATAATAAACCGAAAGGAATTGATAAAATGAGCGAAATAAGAGATGAAAGCTTGTGGGAAAGCGGTAAAAGAAAGATAGAATGGGTAAGACAGAATATGTCATTGCTCAGAAGCGTCGAGGAAGATTTCAAGAGAGATCAGCCTTTTAAGGGTCTGAAAGTTGCACTTTCTATCCACCTTGAAGCTAAGACCGCTTATCTTTGCAAAGTCCTTGCAGCAGGCGGTGCTGAAATGTACATCACAGGAAGCAATCCGCTGTCTACTCAGGACGATGTTGCGGCAGGTCTTGTGCATGACGGTCTGAATGTTTTTGCATGGCACGGTGCAACTGACGAGGAGTATCACAGACATATATCCGAGGTAGTTAAGGTAGGTCCAAACATTATTATAGATGACGGCGGCGACCTTGTAAACCTTATCCACAATGAATATCCTGAGCTGATACCGAACGTTATCGGTGGTTGTGAGGAAACTACTACGGGCATTATCCGTCTTATTGCAATGAACAAGGACGGTCAGCTCAAATTTCCTATGATGCTTGTAAACAATGCAAAGTGCAAGTATCTTTTTGATAACAGATACGGCACAGGTCAGTCTGTATGGGACGGAATAAACAGAACAACTAACCTTATCGTTGCAGGCAAGAACGTTGTTGTTGCAGGCTACGGCTGGTGTGGCAAGGGCGTTGCAATGAGAGCAAAGGGTCTTGGTGCAAGCGTTATCGTCTGCGAAGTCGACCCTATAAAGGCTATGGAGGCTGTTATGGACGGCTTCAAGGTAATGAAAATGGTTGACGCCGCTAAGGTGGGCGACTTCTTTGTTACTGTAACAGGCTGTAAGGACGTTATTACTGAGAAAGCTTTCATGAACATGAAAGATGGTGCTATACTCTGTAACGCAGGTCACTTTGATTGCGAGGTAGATGTGGCTGGACTTAAAAAGCTGTCTGTTGAAAGCAAGCTTGCAAGAAACAATATTGACGGTTATAAGCTTCCAAACGGTAATTGGTTGTATGTTATCGGCGAGGGCAGACTTGTAAACCTTGCCGCAGGCGACGGTCACCCTGCCGAGATAATGGATATGTCCTTTGCTATCCAAGCCCTTTCTGCGGCTTATCTTGTTAAAAACAAAGACAAGCTTACAGACAAGATAGTTTATGTTCCTGATGAGATAGACAAGGAAGTTGCAAACAGAAAGCTTAGATTTTGGGAGCTTGAGATAGATAAGCTTACACCTGAGCAGGAAAAATATCTTAACAGCTGGCAGGTATAAAGCATCATATTAGTACAATAAAACGGACAGCTTTGGCTGTCCGCTTTTTGTATCTTGAAATTGCCATAAATTAATTTTGTCATCATGGTTTTAAATCGCTGATTTCTGTACATTTTAATATTAGGGCAACACCGCACAAGGACCGCCTAACGGCTTTGTACGCAATCTGCTTGCAGATTTTCCGTCATATTATCCAAAAACTCCTTGACTAACGCAAGTTAGCCTGCGTCGTTTTTAGACAATCTGACAAAAAATCTGACTGCGCATCTTACGCACAATCCTTGTGTGGTGTTGCCCTAGGCGATAAAAAACAGGGCGGTGAGAATGTGGCGGCAAAGATGTATAAGATACTTACGCTTTTTTCAGTGGGTGCAATATGCTACGGCTTTATGGAAATACTTAACAGGGGATATTCTCATATCACAATGGGGGTGCTTGGGGGAGCTTCAATGCTGGTTATCCATATCATGAATGGCGAGCGCAGGCAAGGAGTGAGTCTGCTGTCTGTGCTTGCAGTGTCGGCGGCATTTATCACTGCCATAGAATTTCTTGCAGGGGAGTATCTCAACCGCTATCTCGGCATGGGCATATGGAGCTATGAGGAAGTGCCGATGAATTTTGACGGACAGATATGCCTGCCATTTGCTTTTCTGTGGTTTGGACTTTCGTATATCGGCGTACTGGCTGATAATTTTATACGAAAGCATATCTTCAAAGAATATCCTGTGGCTGTCAGTCACAGAAAAGAGAAAATACCTGCCACTGTGGGATAACAGTACAATTATTTGTACACGTATTGTTGCTTAAATGTAGGGGCGAACATTGTTCGCTCGTTGGTCACCTCAACGCTTGTATAAAAACAAACGGACTGTCTATCCAATGATAAACAGTCCGTATTTTTGTACATATCAATCTTTTGTGTACCACTTTTTCAGCACTTCTTCGCCGAGCTTGCCGTAAACTGTGAAGTCACGGTTCTCTTTGGCTTTCTCGATCGGCGGCAGGATAGCTTTCCAGTCCCACCAGAAGTAGCCGCAGAACCAATCCAGATCCCAAGTAGCCTCCATGGCTGTGTCATAGAAATCAGCCTGCTCTTGCTCGTCAAGCGGCTTGTCGAGCCTGTCATGGAAATCCCAAGGGTACTGTGTGCAGCCCTCCTCGTTTCGCACGCCTATCTCAGCGAACATGATAGGCTTATTAAAATGCTTATGAGCCTTTTCCAGTGAGCCGACAACTTCTTTCCAACGGCTGAGCATATGCTCCTTGCTTCTGTTCACACCGTCTGTAACAGGATAATAGCCTGAGATGCCAATGATATCCACGTCGCTGAGCCAATCGAAACGCTGTTCGTCGCCGTGATTGATGTTGTGCATAACGATACCGCTGTAAACTTCTCTCACCTGTGCGATAAGCTTTCTGCATCTGTCAGACTGCTTGTCCATTCCTGCCATTTCACAGCCTGTGCAGAGCATTTCACAGCCGAGCTTTTCTGCAAGCTTTGCATAGTGGAGCATAAAAGCTGTGTATGACCTAAACCACTTGTCCCAGTATTCAGGGTTCTCAGGCGGAAAGTCTATCCTTGCACGCCATGAACGGTCAAGGCAATCCACCATAGGCTTAAGGCAGACTTTAAGTCCCAGTGACTTTGCTTTCTTTACAGCGCAGGCAATGTCCTCGTCTGATTGTGTTCGCTCATAATCACCGAAAACTCTTGTGCTTGCAAAGCTCTCCTGCCATGCGTTTGCAGGAATACATATCCAGTTCAGCCCGTTTGAAGCAAGCCTCTCCATTGACTTTTCAGCCGCTTCAGTCTGAAAATCACCTCTTTTGGAGAAAAATCCCCATGTGTAACCTTTGCAGAAAATATCTTTATTCATGTATCAAAAACCTCTCTTTTTCGTAAATGTCCTGATAGAAAAGCCACAGGTAAGCTCAAGCCTGTTCACCTTTTTAAGCTTCTCCACCGCCTCGGCAGATGTTTTGTAGTAATACGGAGTCATGGTGAAAAGATTGAAAATATCCTCCTGACTTTCAAGCACCACAGGGTATTCAAAAATCATCTCCTCTGACTCGTCAAATTTATTAAGTCCGTATACATTGGGCTTGTTTTCGTAAGGCTTCTCATAAAGCACTTCTTTAAGCTCAAACAGATGTCTTGGGGACGGAGAAACTACCACAAGCTTTCCAACCTCTTTCAGCACTCTTGCGTATTCATCGTTTGAAACAGGTGCAAATGTGCATACGATAAGGTCGGCAAACTTGTCTATGAACGGAAGCTGAAATGATGAAGCCACCGCAAATTCACAGTTCTTGATATTCTCGCAGTGCACCCTCGTCATGCAGTGTGCAACAGCCGCCTTTGAGATATCAATGCCGTAAAACTTCGCCTGCGGTAAAGCCTTGGCATAGTTTACAGTGCAAAATCCCTCGCCACAGCCGCTGTCGATGATATAAGGCTGTTTCGCATTTTCCAGCAGACCGCCCATTACCTCAGCCGTTTTCTTCGCAAGCGGCAGATAATAGTCACGGTCGAGGAAATCAGTCCTCGCCTTTACCATTTCCGCATTATCCCCTGCGTTCTTAGGGTTTCTGCCCTTTGTGGTAAGCAGATTTACATATCCCTTTCTTGCAATATCAAAGCTGTGACCGTTCTGACAGTGCCATACGTTGTCAAGCTTTCTGAGCCGCTTTTTGCATATCGGACAAACATACATATAAATCACCCTGAACATTATAGCATTTCCCCCTGCTTTTAGCAATGGATATTTTATTAATAAAAAAATGTTAGTTTGTCAATGATATTGGACACGATAGTTATTGAAGAATTCGATAGGCGAAAACCAGTTTAAAGGACGCATAGGACGGTTGTTTGTTCGACTTAAACGTGCAGCTAGCTGCACGTTTA
>ERZ1673699.18-NODE-18-length-229694-cov-37.024377_pt1 | contig 229694 bp, 198 predicted proteins | sample MGYA00580229_ERZ1673699 | MGnify/ENA primary metagenome ERZ1673699 (study PRJEB41218, sample SAMN15661785) | gut metagenome | host: Homo sapiens | place: Canada: London | collected 2015-08-20/2019-03-30 | study: EMG produced TPA metagenomics assembly of... | reverse complement strand
CCACTTGTCAATTTCAATTATTCTGTTTTAATGCTACCCCAACTATTGACATAGAGCCGTGTTATATTCTCTTTTTACGCTCTGCAAGGGCAAAAAGCACTCCGCCCGAAATTACAACAAGCATCATAACAGCCGTTGCTGTCACTCCTGTCTGAACACTGCCGTTTTTATCAGGCTGTGAAGGAGTGCTGTCCGATGTTGCGGCACCGCCTGTTGCCGAAGTCGGATTTACAGAGGTTGTACCGACAGTTGCAGGGTCACCCGTCGGAGCAGTCTGAACAGTCTGTTCCTGAGTAGCAGTCGGTTCTTCCGACTGTGACGATTTCTCAACAAGGACAGCTTAAAAATCTTTGAATACACCTTTGATTCATCAATTTTGCTGAAGAAAAAACAACAAAAGCAGAATAACAAATAAAAATCAAAACAAAAACGGCAGTACCAAAAAAATCGGTACTGCCGTTGTTATATAAGAAATTAATCTCTTGTTTTTTCGCCGTTAAGAATCATTTCCGCATTCTTAACACGCTCGTTTGTCGGGGGATCAATGCCCTCGAGAGGATAGTCATAACCGAGAGCCTTCCACTTGTACACACCGAGTGTGTGATACGGAAGAACTTCAACTCTTTCAACATTACTGAGCGAACGGATAAAGTCGGCGAGTCTGAAAAGATACTCGTCCTTATCATTTCTTTCAGGCACAAGAACATGTCTTATCCATACGGGCTTGCCCATATCGGAAAGCTGTCTTGCCATTTCAAGAATATTGGTGTTTGGCTGTCCTGTAAGGATTTTGTGCTGTTCGTTGTCGATATGCTTTATATCAAGCAACAGCAAATCCGTATATTCCATTAGCTCTTTCCACTTTGAATAGAACGGCTCTTTGGTTGTAAACGGGTTGGCGCTTGTGTCAATACAGGTATTAACGCCCTGCTTTTTAGCCTTCTTGAACAAATCAAGCAAAAAGTCAATCTGTAAAAGCGGCTCACCTCCGCTTACTGTGATACCGCCCTTATTTTTCCAATAGGGGCGGTATGCAAGCGCTTTATTAAGCAACTCGTCGGCGGTGTATTCCACGGTGTTTTCATCATGTTTCCAGGTGTCGGGATTGTGGCAGAACTGGCAACGCATTGCGCAACCGCTCAGAAAAATCACAAATCTCACGCCCGGACCGTCAACAGAGCCAAAAGTTTCTATTGAGTGTACAAAGCCTTTAACAGCGTTGTCCGACATTACATTCTGTCGTGGCAGGTTCTGGCAATAACATCCAGCTGCTGCTCTCTTGTAAGGTCGATGAACTTAACAGCATAACCCGATACACGGATTGTGAAGTTAGCGTACTCTTCCTTCTCAGGATGCTCCATAGCATCAATGAGTTTTTCTGTACCGAATACATTTACATTGAGGTGGTGTGCGCCCTGATCAAAGTAGCCGTCCATAACATTTACGAGGTTGTCAACACGCTCGTCATCGTTGTGTCCGAGAGCACCCGGGTTGATTGTCTGAGTATTTGAAATACCGTCAAGAGCGTACTCGTAAGGAAGCTTAGCAACAGAGTTAAGTGAAGCAAGAAGACCGTTCTTCTCTGCACCGTAGCTTGGGTTAGCACCCGGTGAAAGCGGCTCGCCTGCTTTTCTGCCGTCAGGAAGTGAACCTGTAGCCTTACCGTAAACAACATTTGATGTGATTGTAAGGATAGAAGTTGTAGGCTCTGAATCTCTGTATGTGTGGCAATACTTGAGCTTAGCCATGAATGTCTTGAGAAGATCAACGGCAATCTTATCTGCTCTCTCGTCATTGTTACCGTATCTTGGGAAGTCGCCCTCTGTTTCAAAGTCAACAGCAATGCCGTCCTCGTCACGGATAACCTTAACCTTAGCGTACTTAATAGCGCTGAGTGAGTCAACAACATGTGAGAAGCCTGCAATACCTGTTGCAAATGTTCTTCTTACATCTGTATCGATAAGAGCCATTTCTGCTGCCTCATAGTAGTACTTATCATGCATGTAGTGAATCATGTTAAGTGTGCCTACATAGAGGTGAGCAAGCCAATCCATCATTGTGTCATACTTCTTGACAACTTCGTCATAATCAAGGTACTCTGATGTGATAGGTGTATATTCAGGACCAACCTGCATCTTTGTCTTTTCATCAATACCGCCGTTGATAGCGTAAAGAAGGCACTTAGCAAGGTTAGCTCTTGCGCCGAAGAACTGGATTTCCTTACCTGTCTGTGTTGCGGATACGCAGCAGCAGATTGAGTAATCATCGCCCCATACAGGACGCATTACATCATCGTTCTCGTACTGAATTGAGCTTGTTGTAACTGAAATATGAGCAGCATACTTCTTGAAGTTCTCGGGAAGTCTTGAAGAATAAAGAACTGTGAGGTTTGGCTCAGGTGAAGGTCCCATATTCTCAAGTGTGTGGAGGAAACGGTAGTCGTTCTTTGTAACCATTGAACGGCCGTCAATGCCAAGACCTGCAACTTCGAGTGTAGCCCATACAGGGTCGCCCGAGAAGAGCTGGTTGTAAGACTCAATTCTTGCAAACTTAACCATACGGCACTTCATGACAAAGTGGTCAACGAGTTCCTGAGCCTGTGATTCTGTAAGTGTACCGTTCTCAAGGTCACGCTCGATGTAGATGTCGAGGAATGTTGATACACGACCAACGCTCATTGCAGCGCCGTTCTGAGTCTTGATAGCAGCAAGATAACCGAAGTAGAGCCACTGAACTGCCTCTGCAGCGTTCTTAGCAGGCTGTGAAATATCAAAGCCGTAAGAAAGTGCCATTTCCTTCATATCGTTAAGAGCACGAATCTGATCAGCGATTTCTTCACGAAGCTGGAAGTCGCCTCTTCTCATACCCTGACGGTTTGTTTCAGCAAAGTCCTCTTTCTTGCCTTCGATAAGACGGTCAATACCGTAAAGAGCAACTCTTCTGTAGTCACCAACGATTCTGCCTCTGCCGTATGTGTCGGGAAGACCTGTAAGAATCTTGTTGTGACGGGCAAGCTTCATCTCGGGAGTGTAGATATCGAATACACCCTGGTTGTGAGTCTTGTGATATTTTGTAAAGATTTCGTGGAGTTTAGGGCTTGGAGTGTAGCCATACATCTGGCATGACTGCTCAGCCATTTTGATACCGCCGTAAGGCATAAATGCACGCTTGAGAGGCTTGTCTGTCTGAAGACCTACAACCTTTTCAAGGTCTTTATCAAGATATGCAGCGCCGTAAGCTGTGATGCCGCTTACAACCTCAGTTTCCATATCAAGAACGCCGCCCTTGGCTCTTTCTTCCTTCTGGAGTTCCTTGAGCTCGCCCCAGAGCTTGTCTGTAGCTTCTGTAGGACCTTCAAGGAAAGACTGGTCGCCGTCATAAGGTGTGTAGTTTTTCTGAATGAAGTCTCTGACATCAATGTCGGACTCCCATTTGCCACCTGCAAAATTTGTCCATTCTTCTCTCATTACTGTAAAACCTCCGATAATGATAATTAATACTGAATTTTGTATATGACACAAAAAAATGCCGACTCAATTCCAAGCAGACGCCCGGTAAGGTCAGCTCCTTGAAAAAATCGTCATACATCCTTGTATTCTGTCATTTATTCACTTTTATAATCATATAACCAACACCATTAAAATAACACTTTTTAAGGGCGTTGTCAAGCATTTTGAGATACTTTTTACACCACTTTTTCACACTCAAAGCACTATAGTAAATGAGTACAATTTTAGGGTATGAGGAACATTATTTTCAGCAGATTTTTTCCTGTATTTGTGCGGAATATTTTGTCATATGCCTGCTCTGCTGCACTGCGGCTTGAATCGTCCTCATAAAGGTTCACAAGGAAGTCTGCCTCAACCAAAATTCGGTACGGCAAAGTATCAATATTTCCATAGGTGTGATGGTTTCCCACAAGGTAACAAACTTTGTCAATAAATGTTTTTTCGTAGCCAAGAGCAGCAAGCAACTTTTCAGCCTCGTGAGGACCTTCAAGTTCCTGATACTTTCCTGCAGACGAATTGTACTTTTCTTCGCTCACCTTTATGCCGATGTCGTGAACGATTGCGGAGATTTCAAGAAGCTCCTGATCGTCGGGCAAAAGATTTTCACTTTCACCGATTGTCTTTGCGAATGAATAAACCTTGAGAAAATGGTGAATTCTTTTCTTGTCACTTCCAAAATATTCAATCATAGCAGTTATAACCCTGTCGGTTTTCATATTATCACTCCTTACGGCGAGCCGCCGTACCCTATTCGTGTAGATAGTTTTTTGTTTGTGCAATTCTGTAGGGGTAGCCTTGTGACCGCCGCCTGTGGCGGATAAAGGGAGCAAAGCGCTGTCTGAAATAACGAGCAAAAGGCAGTACATTTATGTACAACGCATTGCGACTATATTTCAGACGGGAGGATTCGCACAAACAATCACTTTTTCAAACTTCTTATATATGCAAAGGTCTTTTCTTCACCCTCATCTCTCAGCATAACCAATAATTTTTCAAGCAAAGCCTCGGTGTTGGGGTGCATACGGTGTTTGCCTCTGATTCTGCAAAAATATGTAAACGGAGCGCCGTCCGTGTAATTTTTGCCGTTGTAGATTTTGCTTGCGGCAACTCGGTCGCAGAACATTTCGATAACATATTTTACAGGCATTTCAACATTTTCAATCTGCTTTGTCTTTGGGTTGTAATCGTTCCAGTATTCGTAATGGTGACGGTTTCTGCCCTTGTGATGCAGCCACGCCTGTGAATAGCCGTACAGCTCTCTTTCCTTTTCATTGGGACTTCTCGTGCCCTGAAAATACTTTGCACCCGGAATAAATTCTGTGGGCGAATACTTTGACAAATCGTGTATTAATCCCTGTCTGAGAATTCCTGCCCTTGCACAGTTGGCAATTACCTTGTGCCTGTGACGGGTTATTGTTCTGAAATGTTTAATCGGATGTGCCATAACTATCACCATAAATTGTTAGTTTGGAAAATACAAAACATTCTCCGACTGACATTTTACCACATTTCCTGCCGATTTAAAATAGCACTTGCAAGATTGTCGAAAAAAAGTTATAATATACAAAGGTTAAAATTTTGTAACCATTTAATGTTAAATTCTATAAGGATAGGTAATCTATGAAAAAGAAAATTTTCATTCTTTTACTTTGTGTTGTCCTCATTTCAACCTGCATATTATGCGGTGTGACGGGAATTTTCGGAAATGATTCTCAAAATTCTCCAAAACCGCAGACGCCCGATACGGCAGTAACCGAAAATATGACATTTCCGAGCAAGGTCGATTCGCTCACATTAAAAGTCGGCGAATCAAAGCTTATTGAACTGTCATCCGAAAAAGCAAAATCCGTTACCAAATGGACAAGCTCGGACAGTAAAATTGTTACCGTTGATGACGGCGGAAGGGTTGACGCTCTCAAAGAGGGTACGGCTCTGATTTCTGCCATTTCAAAAGACAAATCAAAGTCGGAATTTCAGGTTACGGTGGCAAAATCAACCATGAAAAAACAGCAAAGCTACTCAACCTGTATAACGGCAAATCTTGACAAGCTTGAAAGCAATAAGCGTAACACGGCAAAAAACCTGTACGCAATCAAGGTCAACCGCACGGCAAACTGCGTGACGGTTTACACATATGACGAAAAGGGCAAGTACACAATCCCCGTAAGGGCGATGATTTGCTCCACAGGTCTTGACAATTCAACAATCACGGGTGACTACACAATCGGAATCAAGTCCGAATGGCTTTTCCTTGTGGGCGATGTTTTCGGAAGATACATCAGCGGAATTTCGGGCGATTATCTTTTCCACTCCGTTCCCTACTACTCAATGAGCGAAGAAGATTTGGAGCTTGAGGAGTTCAACAAGCTTGGCGAACAGGCATCACAAGGATGCGTAAGACTTGCGGTTTCGGATGCAAAGTGGGTTTATGACAACTGCCCCACAGGCACGAATGTAAGCATATATGACGACGCAGAAAATGCAGGCCCTCTCGGAAAACCGGATGCAATCAAAATCACCGATTTTACCAACAAATGGGATCCGACAGACAGCAATAAAAAATGCCCGTATGCCAAAGCAACACCAATAATCAGCGGTGCAAACGATTACACAATCAAAAGCGGCGGCGAATTTTACGCCCTTGCAGGAGTAACAGCCGTTGACACCTGCGGCAACGACATAACTTCGAATATCGAAGTTTTCGGCAATGTGATAACCACCCGAAAAGGCAAGTACAAGGTAACATATTCAGTCACCGATGTGCTTAAAAGAACATCAAGCGTAACGATTACGGTAACGGTGCAATAAACACGGTGCAGTCAATTTAAGAAGATAGTTCCGCAAAAGCAAAAATAAAGATGCCCGAACGAAGATTTTAAATTGAAAATGGAAAATTGAAAATGTAAAATGAATGTCGGGAAGACGGTTTGCAAAATGCAAAACATCGTCTTCCCGACTGTTTTTTATATATGAAAGTTGTTGTTTATCTGTTGGGGCGGATATCATTCGCCCGCAAGCAACAGTACATACTATATTAATACAAATTTTATAAATGCTGCAAAGCAACTGTAATAATGTATGGATGAACCGTGTTCGCCCATACAGATTTGTACAAACATTGCATACCTACACTCGGGCATATTCACTCTCTCATTAAAAAGACTGTCTTCCCGAAAGGGCTGCGGTGGCACACCGCTGACCATAATTTTCAATTTTCCATTTTACATTTTCAATTTAAAAAGAATCTCCCGAACACGGCAAATGCCATATTCGGGAGAATTTTTTATTTATTCACATATTCACTTTGTACAAGCTTTAGCCAAAATTATTCGGCATCGGGAAGGCTTGCAAGCTTTTCAAGGTGAGCATACTTATCAGCAGCAACCTTTTCAGCCTTTTCAAAGAGTTTTTCTGCTCTATCGGGGAATGAACGAGTGAGTGAGTTGTAACGAACTTCTCCCATGATGAAGTCACGATATGATGCAGAAGGAGCTTTACCGTCAAGCATGAACGGATTCTTTCCTTCATCTGCAAGACGAGGATCGTAACGGAAGATGTTCCAGTAACCTGCCTCAACAGCCTTTTTCTCCTCAAGCTGAGCAATGCCCATGCCACCCTTGATACCGTGGTTGATACACGGAGCGTAGCAGATTACGAGTGACGGACCGTTGTAGCTTTCAGCCTCAACCATAGCCTTGAGAACCTGATTGTTGTCAGCACCCATAGCGCACTGTGCAACATAAACATAGCCGTAGCTCATTGCAATAGCGGCGAGGTCTTTCTTCTTAACAGCCTTACCTGCGGCGGCAAACTGTGCAACCGAACCTACAGGAGTAGCCTTTGAAGCCTGACCGCCTGTGTTAGAATAAACCTCAGTATCGAATACGAGGATATTAACATTTTCGCCTGATGCGATTACATGGTCAAGACCGCCGAAACCGATATCGTAAGCCCAACCGTCACCGCCGAAGATCCACATTGACTTCTTAGCAAGTTCGTCCTTGTCAACGAGTGTTTTCTTAACAAGTTCGCCAACCTTTGTATCCTCTGTGTTCTTTTCGAGTTCAGCGATAAGAGCGTCTGTTGCAGGACGGCTTGAAGTTGAATCTGTTACTGTGTCGAGATAGTTCTGGCAAGCTGTCTTGAGGTCAGCGCTGTCTGTATCCTTCTGAATACCCTCAACATACTCGATAAGTCTGTTGCGGATAGCCTTCTGACCGAGAGCCATACCAAGACCAAACTCTGCGTTATCTTCAAAGAGTGAGTTCTGCCAAGCAGGACCGTAACCCTTCTTATTCTTTGTATAAGGTGTTGCAGGAGCAGATGCACCCCAAATTGATGAACAGCCTGTTGCGTTAGCGATAAACATTCTGTCACCGAAAAGCTGTGTAACAAGCTTTGCATACGGTGTTTCACCGCAGCCTGCGCAAGCGCCTGAGAATTCAAGCAACGGCTGTTTGAACTGACTGCCCTTAACTGTAGTGAACTTGAACTTCTCGTGAACTTCAGGCTTATCTTCAAGTGTGAGAGCGTAGTCAAATACTGCCTGCTTAGGACGCTGTGAGTCGATTGGCTGCATTGTGAGAGCCTTAGCACCCTTCTTACCCGGACAAACCTGAGCACAAGCGCCGCAACCTGTACAGTCGAGTGTTGAAACTGTCATTACAAAGTTGAGGTCCTTGAGTCCCATCATCGGGAGGCTCTTTGTACCCTCGGGAGCTTTTGCAAGCTCATCGGCTGTCATGGCAACAGGACGGATTACAGCGTGAGGACATACGATTGCACATCTGTTACACTGAATACAGTTTTCAGGATTCCATTCGGGAACATCAACTGCGATACCTCTCTTTTCATAAGCGGCAGAACCGTTAGGAGCAGTACCGTCAACATGATCCATAAATGTTGAAACAGGGAGCTTGTTACCCTTATATGCATTTACAGGCTTGAGGATTTCGTTTACATACTCAACGAGAGCGCCGTTACCCTCTGCCTTGTCGGCAACTGAATTATCAACAGCATTAGCCCAATCAGCAGGAATTTCAACCTTTTTGAGGTCTTCCATACCACGGTCAATAGCGGCGTAGTTCATATCTACGATAGCTTGACCTTTCTTCATGTATGACTTCTTAGCGGCAGCCTTCATAAGCTCCTTAGCCTTGTCGGCAGGAATGATATCTGCAATCTTGAAGAATGCTGACTGAAGAACTGTGTTGATACGACCGCCGAGACCGATTTCCTTACCGATCTTGATACCGTCAATTGTGTAGAAGTTGATGTGTCTTTCAGCGAGAATCTTCTTCATCTTACCCGGGAGACGTTCGGAAAGCTCTTCTGTATCCCATGGGCAGTTAAGAAGGAATGAACCGCCTTCTTTAAGGTCATCAACAATATCGTACTTGTCAACATAAGACGGATTGTGACAGGCAACAAAGTCTGCCTTTGAAATGTAGTATGTTGACTTAATAGGAGTTTTACCGAAACGAAGGTGAGAAACCGTAAGACCGCCCGACTTCTTTGAGTCATATGCAAAGTAGCCCTGAGCATACATATCGGTGTTATCGCCGATAATCTTGATTGAGTTCTTGTTAGCACCGACAGTACCATCAGCACCAAGACCCCAGAATTTACAGCTGTGTGTACCCTTCGGAGTTGTATCGGGATTTTCAACAATCGGAAGTGAGAGGTTTGTAACATCATCAACAATGCCGATTGTAAATCTTCTCTTAGGTGTTTCGCTTTCAGCGTTTCTGTAAACAGCGATGATGTCGCCTGGTGTTGTATCCTTTGAGCCAAGACCGTATCTGCCTGTGTAAACCTTTACACCTGCAAAGTCCGAACCGTTGATAGCGGCGAGAACATCAAGATAAAGAGGTTCGCCGATTGAACCGGGTTCCTTTGTTCTGTCAAGAACAGAGATTGTCTTAACAGTCTTAGGAAGCTCTCTGAGCATATAGTCGGCAACGAAAGGTCTGTAAAGGTGAACTTTAAGAAGACCGACCTTTTCGCCTGCGGCATTGAGGTAATCAACAACTTCTTCCGTACAGTCACAAACAGAACCCATAGCAACGATAACATGCTCTGCATCCTCTGCACCGTAGTAGTTGAACGGCTTGTAGTCAGTGCCGATTTTAGCATTAACCTTGTCCATGTACTTAACAACAACTTCGGGAACTGCGTCATAATACTTGTTACAAGCTTCTCTTGCCTGGAAGAAGATATCATCGTTCTGAGCAGTACCTCTTGTTACAGGATGCTCAGGGTTAAGAGCACGACGACGGAAAGCCTCAACTGCATCCCAGTTAAGCATATCGGCGAGGTCTGCGTAATCCCACTCCTCAATCTTCTGAATTTCGTGAGAAGTTCTGAAACCGTCAAAGAAATGAAGGAAAGGAACTCTGCCTTCAATAGCTGCAAGGTGAGCAACAGCAGCAAGGTCCATACATTCCTGAGGATTGTTTGAACAAAGCATTGCATAACCTGTCTGACGGCAAGCGTAGATATCTGAGTGGTCACCAAAAATAGAAAGTGCGTGGCTTGTGAGCGCACGGGCTGATACATGAATAACGCCCGGAAGGAGCTCGCCTGCCATCTTGTACATATTCGGAATCATAAGGAGCAGGCCCTGTGATGCTGTGTAAGTTGTGGTCAAAGCACCTGCTGCGAGTGAGCCGTGAACAGCACCTGATGCGCCGCCCTCCGACTGCATTTCCGTTACCTGAACCTGTCTGCCGAAAAGGTTCTTGGCACCCTGTGCCGAGAACTTGTCAGTAAGGTCAGCCATTACGGAAGAAGGTGTGATAGGATAGATAGCCGCAACATCGGTAAACGCATAAGAAACATGAGCTACTGCGCTGTTACCATCCATAGTTTTCATTTTTCTTGCCAATGGAATCGTCCTCCTTTTTAATCAAAGCGGCAAAGGAAATGATGCCGCATAAATTTTCGATACCCGTTAATTACGCACCGTAAATCAACAAGCGGTACGGATACTTTGTATCATCTTAAATTTTATCACTTAAACACCGATTTGTAAAGTGTTTTACACAAGAAATTCAAAGCAGGATATATATTTTTGTTTCGTTTTTTACAAAAAAGTTTTTTATATTTACTTGTTCCTGTCAAAATACTTTGTTGTTGATTTTTTAAAAATCAATAACAAAGATTTTGGTTATTTGTAGTGGCGGATATTATCCGCCCGCATTGATGAATTTTTATGTCCATACGCATATGTTTTGATATGATGAAAATTGTGTATTCAAATTTGCGCGCAATGCGTGCAATCGTATGCAATGTTACGCTCGGGCATAATATGTTTTTTACATTACAAACTTGCTTCCCGACCATAATTTTCAATTTTCCATTTTCAATTTTACATTTAATTAAACCTTTCGCTCGGACATAATTTGTTTTTTGACATTTACAAACTGTCTGCACGAATTGGGAACGGCGGCTCGCCGTAATTTTCAATTTATAAATGCTTTATCGCTTCGCTTAAATCCGTACACAAAAAAACTATCATATGACGAGCCGACTGCCACAAGGGCATTGTCGCCCACATATTTTCAGACCATCCATGTATCGGCAAGGTTGTAAAACTGCTGAAACACATTGCCGAGCATAAGCGGTACTGCAAAAGACCACAGGCCGCCTGTTATACTGCCTGTGGTCAAATCTCTGTTTTATTTAGTTTTATCACAAAATCATTTCGCTGCAACCACAGATTCTGCGGTCATATTTTTTTGTTAAATTCACTTCCGCATTTCGGACAGCGAACAGTATGATTGCCTTTTTTGTTGCGAACACGAAGCTGCGCCTTGCACACGGGACACTTGATATAACGGTAGTCCTTGCGGTCACGAATTTTCTTGAAGGTCAGTTTGAACCAACCTGTTACCGCATTGTAAATCGGAAGAAATTTTCTGTTTTCGGCACTTCTTGCAACAATGTTGCGTGAGAACATACGAAAACAGATAAGCACGATAATCAAGAGCATTATTCCGTCAATGATGTATCTTGCAACACGGTTCCACACAAAAATATTCACGAACCACAGTATAAGCAACAGCACCCAGAGTGCATTGTTGAGCTTATCCGTGCCGTATCTGCCCTGCATAAAATTGGCGAATCTGTTAAATAATCCTCGCATAAAGTTCATCCTTTCCGCAAAAAGCGGTAATTACAAAAATCATCTTTCCACCATTTTATCACAGGCAGGGCGTACATTCAATAAACATTTGACGATATATGTCACTAAATCAGCCGAGAACGAGCTTTGCCGTGTCAACGCTTTCTTTTGCGTCACGGCAGTAGTAGTCAGCGCCGATTTTCATAGCGTAGTCCTTTGTAAGAACCGCACCGCCGACAAATATTGTGCATTTGCTTGAGCCGTCGGGATTCTGAAGTTCCTTACATTCTCTTACAAGCCTTATTGTATCTTCCATACTCTTGAGGGTTGTTGTCATAAGAGCCGAAAGTCCTATCATTGTAATATTCTGTTCAACGGCAGTATCAACAATAAGCTGAGGATCAACATCTCGACCGAGGTCAACAACTGTGTAGCCGTAGTTATCGAGAAGAACCTTTACAATGTTCTTTCCGATATCGTGAATGTCACCCTTTACGGTTGCCACAATAATTTTGCCCTTGCTCACGGGAGTTCCGCTTGTCTTTGTAAGGTGCTTTTTGATTACATCAAAGCACTCCTGAGCTGTGTTTGCGCTTTGAATAAGCTGTGGAAGGAAGATTTTATTCTTTTCAAAATCTTCACCCACTCTGTCAAGTGCAGGGATGAGCATTTCGTTTACAACCTGCATTGCATCGGTTGTTTCAAGAAGCTTTGCGGTTGCGGCTGCACCTTCGTTTTTAAGTCCGTTATAAACAGCCGCAAAAATATCAACATTGCTGTCTGCCTTTTTAACGGGGGCGGCAGGAACAGCATCGTTATATGCGTTGATAAATTCAAGCGAGTTCTTGTCAATGCCGTTAAGCACACGGAATGCTCTTACAGCGCCTGTCATCGACTCAACATTCGGGTTGATAATCGGCAAATCAAGTCCCTGTTCCATAGCCATTGTAAGGAAAGTTCTGTTGACAAGCTCACGGTTCGGAAGTCCGAACGAAATATTTGATACACCGAGACAGGTTTTACAGCCGAGTTCCGTTTTTACTCTGTGCAAGGCCTCAAGAGTCTGACGGCAAGCCGCCTGTTCTGCGGAAACCGTAAGAGTAAGACAGTCGATATATACATCTTTTCTGTCAATGCCGACAGCCTCGGCTCTTTCAACAATTCGTTTTGCAATCTCAAATCTGCCCTCAGCGGTTTTCGGGATACCGTTTTCGTCAAGTGCAAGTCCGACAACAGACGCACCGTACTTTTTGACAAGAGGAAGAACCGTTGCAAGGCTCTGTTCCTCACCGTTTACGGAGTTCAGAATCGGTTTGCCGTTGTAGTAGCGGAGTCCTGCCTCAATAACCTCGGGCTTTGTGGAGTCAATCTGGAGCGGAACATCACACACACTCTGAATAGCCTTGAGAACACGCACCATCATCTTTTTTTCGTCAATTTCGGGATGACCTACATTGACATCAAGAATTTCCGCACCGCCCTGAACCTGACTGAGAGCCTGAGTGAGGATATAGTCAATATTATTTTCAACAAGCGCCTGCTTAAACAGCTTTTTGCCTGTGGGGTTAATTCTTTCGCCGATAATTCTCGGACCGTTGATTTCGACAACCGTCGTTGAACTGCAAACGGTTGTGTCAACGCTCTTTGTCTGAGGCTGATATTCTTTGTCGGCAACCTCTGACTTAATTTTTGCAATATAATCGGGATTCGTTCCGCAGCATCCGCCGATAACCTTAACACCGTATTTGAGGAGTGAACAAACGCACTCGGCAAATTTGTCGGGCATAATGTTGTACTCGTTGCTGTTAGGATCGGGCAAACCTGCGTTAGCCTTGATTACAAGGGGAAGATTTGTGTATTTCGACATCTCGGAAACAACGGGTTCAAGCTCATCCGGACCGAGAGAACAGTTGACACCGAGAGCGTCAACACCGAGTCCCGTAAGAGTGACAGCCGCACAGGCGGGGGATACACCCGTAAATGTTCGTCCGTTTCTCTCAAAGGTCATTGTTGTGAGGATAGGTTTGTCGCAATTTTCCTTTGCGGCAAGGACTGCGGCTTTAAGCTCGTAAAGGTCGGTCATTGTTTCAAAAACTATGACATCGGCATCTTTACCGGCAAGAATCTGCTGTTTGTAATACTCATAAGCCTCATCAAATTTCATTGAACCGGCAGGTTCAAGCAACTGACCTATCGGACCGATATCAAGGGCAACGAGGGCGTCTGTACCCTCAACGGCTTTTCTTGCAATCTTAACACCGGCGCCGATGATTTCTTCAACGCTGTAACCGCTGTCCTGAAGCTTGTAGGCATTTGCACCGAAGGTGTTTGCGTACACAATGTCAGATCCGGCATCAATATACCTCCTGTGAAAGCTCTCGATAAGCTCGGGGTGAGTAATGTTCAGCACCTCTGGCACATGGTCGTACTTTACACCGCTTTTCTGAATGAGAGTTCCTGTTGCACCGTCAAGCAGAATAAAATTCTTTTGGTTGAGATATTCACTAAAGTTTGAAAAATTCTTAAACACCACAATGTTCCCCATTTCTTCTGAAGCGACATTTGCCTTTCATACTGCAAATTGCACACCCTCGTTTTCTTCGTTCAATCGGATTGTCTGAAATTCCGAGAACCGCCGTAACCGACTTTGACGGCACAAGCAAACAGCTGTCGCCTGTTGTAAGACCTATTTTTCTCGGAGCGTCAAGTATTCTCAGATACTCCTTCTGCATCTCAATAGGATAGTCCCCATAGCCGGGGCTGAAACGGAAGGTCATATACTTTCCGCTGTATTTTTCGGCAAGGATTTCGTCAACCTTTTGACACACCTGTTCAACTGCAACGCTTGCAAAACTGTCAAGCACAACCGCCCTTGCCATATCGGAAATCTGACTTATACGGATAAGCTTGTCAATTTCCGAACCGATTGTCGCACACATCATAACGGCTGTGTGGCAGCCCTCAAGGTGCTTTTTTATATCATTGCCGAGTAAAATATCGTCAAACGGAGCTTTGCGTTCAACATAGAGAAATCTCGGCTCTGCTGTTTTCAGTATTTCTTTTTCGCATTCATCCATCAGCACATCCATGCGGTAATTAAGGCTGATTCCTGCACCGCCGAGGTAGCGTATAGCCTCTTTGCGGTTTAATCTGTCAAGCGTTATCATAAAAGACTTGACACCGCCTCCGTAATTTTTCTTGCAACATACGGGTTGTTCATTGTGTAGAGGTGGATGCCGTCAACACCGTGTGCGATAAGGTCAACAATCTGGTCAACCGCATATGCAATGCCTGCGTCACGCAAAGCCTCGGGCCTTGTATCATACTTCTGCATAATCTTTGCAAATTTTGCAGGAAGGCTTGCACCACACATTGAAACCATTCTTTCAATCTGACTTTTGCTTGTTACAGGCATAATACCTGCCTCAATCGGAACATTCACGCCTGCAATCTTCGCTCTTTCAAGAAAACGATAGTAAACGGAGTTGTCAAAGAAAAGCTGTGAAATAAGGTGGCTTGCACCCGACTCAACCTTTTTGCGAAGATTGTGAATGTCCTCGACCTCATCGGTTGCCTCGCTGTGAACCTCGGGATAACAAGCGCCGGCAATGTCAAAATCACCCTGTGACGCAATATATCTGCACAAATCGCTTGCATAAGTGAAATCCTTCTGCGGTTCAACACCTTCAACCCTGTCACCACGGAGTGCAAGAATATTCTCAATGCCGTTCTCTTTAAAAAGCGCAAGGTTGCGGTCAATATCAGCCTTTGTGCTGTTAATGCAGGTGAGGTGTGCCACGGATTCAACTCCGAAATCTCTCTTGATTTTTGTTGCGATTTCGCAGGTACGGCTCTTTGAACCGCTGCCGCCTGCGCTGTATGTTACGCTGATGAAGTCAGGCTTTAAAGCCGAAATTTCTTCAAGCTTGCCGTAAACCGATTCAATCGGAGAGGTCTTTTTAGGCGGAAATACTTCAAAAGAAAAAACTGTTTTTCCGCTGTTAAATAAATTGCTTATTTTCATATATAAACACCTCGGTAATGGTTTTGTTAAACTTGATTAATTATAGCATAAATAATTTTTGCATACAATACTGTTTTGGTGGGTTTTGTCGTTTAAGACTATCATTTTTTTGGAAGTTTGGGTATAAGCAAAAATTATATCAAAGAGTTTTATAATAATTATAATTTTGTTAACAAACCAAATTCACCATAATTCACCATTATATTCTGTAGTGGCGAACCGTGTTCTCCACTACAGAGTATACATTTACTTTCATAATAAAGCAAAAATTGCATCAATGCCGTATTCGGGCATCTGATGCAATTCCTTTATCCGAGTATCTTCTCGAATAGATTGCGGTGGCACACCGCCGACCGCAATTTTCAATTTTCAACTTTCAATTTTAAAAAAATCACAGATGCAAAATCAACTTTGCAACGCCGAAATAGATAAGCAATGAAAGCGAGTCGCAGACTGTTGAAATGAGCGGATTCGCCATAACGGCAGGGTCAAAGCCGACCTTGCTTGCCAAAAGAGGCAGACTGCTGCCGACAAGCTTTGCCATAATAATTGTGCCGACAAGCGTAAGCGAAATTACAAGGGCAATCATAAATGCGTTTTCCTGACCGTTGAGATCAAACAAAAGCAGTTTTACAAAGTTTGCCGCCGCAAGGGTAATACCGCAAAGAATTGACACCCTGAATTCTTTCCACAGCACAAGGAAAATGCTCCTGAAATGAATTTCACCGAGCGACAACGCACGGATTACGGAAACCGACGCCTGAGAACCTGCGTTACCGCCCGAACCCGTAATCATCGGGATAAACGATGAGAGAATTAAAACATTTGCAAGCACAGCCTCAAATGATGAGATAATCGCACTTGTAAAGGTTGCCGAAAGCATGAGTATAAGCAACCACGGCGCTCTCTTTTTGTACAGACCGAAAACGCTTGTTTTCATATACGGTTTATCAGACGGCAATACGGCTGCCATCTTTTCGATATCCTCGGTAGCCTCTTCCTGAATAACATCAATAGCGTCGTCAATTGTTACGATACCGACAAGTCGGTTTTCGTTATCAACAACAGGAAGAGCAAGAAAGTTATAGTTTGAGAACATCTGGGCAACCTGCTCCTGATCGGCAAGAGTAGTTACCGAGATAACATTTTCCTCCATAATCGACTTTACAAGCTCGTCATCTTCGGCAAGCAAAAGGTCTTTTACGGTGGTAATACCGATAAGCTTGTTGTTGGCATCGGTTACATAGCAGGTGTAGATTGTTTCCTTGTCAACACCTGTTCTTCTGATTCTTTTAATAGCCATTTCAGCCGTCATATCGGGACGAAGCACAATAAACTCGGTTGTCATAATCGAGCCTGCGCTGTCCTCGGGATATTTCAAAAGCTCGTTAATCTGCTTTCTCATATCCTTGTCGGCCTGTCTTAAAATACGCTTTACAACATTGGCAGGCATTTCCTCAATAAGGTCAACGGCGTCATCGACAAATAACTCATCGACAACCTCTTTCAGTTCGCTGTCGCTGAAGCCGTGGATAAGAAATTCCTGAGTTTCGTCATCCATTTCGACAAAGGTTTCCGCCGCAAGCTCCTTTGGCAGAATACGAAACAGAATCGGCATTTTTTCATCCTGTAGATTTTCAAAAACCGCCGCAATATCAAACGGTTTCATCGTAATCAGAATGTCCCGCAAAGTGCTGAACTTTTTGTCATCAAGCAACACTTTGATAGTTTCGGTAAGGGTTACATTAACCTGTTCCATCATCTTTTCCTCCTTTTTAATTAAATTGGAAGTAAAGACGGTGTCACCCTGAGTATTAAATTAAATCAATTCAAATTAAAATAAAAATACAAAGCAAAATCAATAAAACAAAATGAACGCACAAGCGCACATTCTGTTGCAACTTCGCCCGGGTACAGCGCCTTTATTACCGTCTGCGTCCATTAAGTTTTCACCTCATTCGCATTAAAATTCGGGCAAAAGCCCGTACATATTTATTTTATTCTTTTTTATGTCCGATGTCAACGGATTTATCCGCTAAAAATCCACTTTGCAAACATTTTGCATTATTCTCTGTAACGGCTTGGTAATTCGGTATAATATTTCTTGCTTTTTGATGTGTATCAATGTATAATAAATATGCATGATTTAAAATAAAATTTCAAAGATTGGAGATTAACCGTTATGACAGATATGGTTAAAAAATATGTTCCCTATGCGGTAATAATTTTGCTTGTTTATATGCTGTTGCCGCTTGTGTTTATTCCGGGCGCAATGCAGAAGTTTTCACCCGTTGCATATGACTTTGTGTTCCCGATTACGGCAATCGGCTGTTCGGCACACTACTGCTCAAAACACGGACTTGACTTCCTCTTTGCGCTCATTGCGCCGATTATTTATCTTCCGAGTATGCTCATCTACAACGGCGGATTTTCTTCAAGCACACTTTCAACAAACCTTATTCTCCTTGTAGTTTATCTTGTTGCCGGAATTTTCGGACTTTTCCTCGGCGACCTTGCTTTCGGTGACAAGCGCCGTCAGAAAGAAAAGGCAGAACAGGAGGAAGCAGAGGAAATGCTTCTTGAGGCAAAGCGCCGTGAAAAAGAAGAGCTTGAGAACATGACTTCATCAAGCAAAAAGTCCGAAAGAAAAGTACCTTACAGACAGGAACGCAAGCCTGCACGCAAACCGTCGCCTGCACCGCAGAAAACCGAAACAGCAGATGACGATGATTTTGATTATGACAAGTACCTTTCCGGTATTGACAGAAAGCAAGATCCGAACGAAAGCGAAATTGACGATATCTTAAACGAATACGGACACTAACGGCGAGCCGCCGTTCCCAGTTCGTGCAGATAGTATTTATAAGGGCGAAAATAAAATGCCCGAGCAGAGCTCTATAACTAAAAATGTAAAATTAAAGTCGGGAAGACAATTTGCGAAATGCAAAGCATTGTCTTCCCGACTGTTTTTGTTTAATCAGCAGGGGCGTTCATCGGACGCCCGTTTTGATTGAATTTTATGTTTTCGCAAAATCAGTTGATGTAATGGAAGTTGTGTGTAATTTGTAACATTCATATCGTTTAATTTACGATATTATTTGTACCATTACTTCGTCAATTTGCTTTTATATGTAATTTTTATTTAACTCAACCCAACAATATACTTCTGAATCAAGGTTGCGTCAACAACACTGATTTCACCGTCATGGTTTACATCGCTGTTAAAAAGCTGAGTCTTGCCGAATTTTACAATACCTGCAACATATTTCTGAACAGATGTTGCATCTACAACCGTAATGTTTCCGTCTGGATATGCATCACCGCAAGTCAGGCAGTTCAATTTGCCACCAATCGTTGTTTTACACTCTGCGCCGTTTTTAAGTCTGCAATATTTATAAGCCATAAGGCCCGTATCCTCGCCAAGCTGTCTTGAAATATAAAACTCCGCATAGCCGTTCTTATCGGGGACAAAAGATGTTACCGCACCTCCGCTGACAAAATATGCGCCCGAGGTTGCATAGCAAGGTTTGCCGCTGCTGTCTGTACCGAAATCCTCATATGTAAAGTCAAAATTCTTGTATGTGCCATCGCTGAGTTTTCCGGTCATTGTGCCATCATCATTAAAGCCATAAGGAAAATAGTCGGAGAGTTTAATCCTTATCTTAACATATTCTCCGCCTGTTGAATCATAATTGAATTTCATACCCGTATTACCAAAATAACGATTATCCGCTGTTATCATATGGCGAGTAAATTCCTGATTTTTCGGGAGATTTACAAACTTCGGTGCATCAATACAGTCCTTAAACATCACGCTGTACTTTTGATAATCCGTTGATATGAACATTGCCCCGAAATTCTTTGCCGTATTTTCGGTATATCCCGTTGTTGTAACAAAAAGCTGATTGTTTGAGATTTTCTGCGTTGTACCTGTAACTTCAAAGTCCTTGCGATCTTCATACTCGCTTACCGCACCTGTCATAAGAACCGAACCGACGGTAAGCACACCGCACATTGCAATTGCAGTTAATTTTTTGATTATACTTTTCATTGTTTACACCTATTTATATTGTTCAGCTGTCCAAACCGACAATATGTTTCTGAATCAAGGTTGCGTCAACAACACTGATTTCACCGTCATGGTTTACATCGCTGTTAAAAAGCTGAAGCTTGTCAAAGTCCTCAATACCTGCAACATATTTCTGAACAAGCGTTGCATCCGCAACAGAAATGTATCCGTCTAAATCCGTATCACCGCAAGTTAAACCGACCAGAGTATCTCCGATTCTTCCGCAATCGCAATTAGCTCCGTTTTTAAGTCTGCAATAGCGGTACGACATTACTTTTGTGTCTTCGCCAAGCTGTCTTGAAACATATATTTCAGCATAGCCGTCCTTATCGGGAGCAAAGGATGTTACCGCACCTCCGCTTGTTGCATATACACCGGATTCCGCATAGCAATTAACACCGATGCTGTTAGTTCCGAAATCTTCGTATGTAAAATCAAAATCCTTGTAAGAACCGTCGCTAAGCTCAGAAGGCATTGTTCCGTTTTCATTGAACAGATAGGAAAAATCGGAAAGCTTGATTTTTACCTTAACATATTCACCGCCTGTTTTGTCAAACTGATAGAATGTCTGAACATTACCGAAATAACCGTGCCCCTGCGTCATCATATATTTTACGAATTTTTCGCCCTTTGGAAGATTTAAAAATCTCGGTGCGTTGATACAATCTTTAAACCATATATCGTAATCCTTTTCGTTGGTTGTTCTGAACTTTGCACCGAAATTTTTATCGGTATTTTCAGTGTATCCCGTTGTTGTCACAAAAAGCTGATTGTTTGAAATTTTCTGCGTTGTACCTGTAACTTCAAAGTCCTTGTGATTTTCATCTTCGCTTACCGCACCTGTCATAAGAACCGAACCGACAGTAAGCACACCGCACATTGCGATTGCAGTTAATTTTTTGATTATACTTTTCATTGTTTTTCCTCCGTTTTTATTGTTTATCTGTCCGAACCGACAACATATTTCTGCAAAACAGTTGCATCTTCACCGTGATGCAGTCTGCTGTAAATTATGATGCACGCTCACATATTACATAGTAACGGTCAAAACCGCCGTTGCCGTCACTTATGCAGGTAAACATCGTGAGCAAATCTCTGTCCTTCTGCAAATAGCAGTCGCCTGATTCGCTCGGCTTATTGACTTTGGTTTCAACGACCTTGTAATTGAGTGTATCCCAATAATTTGTGATTGAAACCCTGTCACCGATTTTGAGGTTGCGGAGGTTGTCAAAGAATATTCGACCGATGTATCCCGTGTGACCTGCAAGGACTGCGTTTGTATTCTTACCGCCGATCGGCAATGAGGTTGCACTCATATGTGCCGCACCGTAGCTCATATTTGAGCTGTTCGCACCGAGGTAAATCGGCAGACGCATATTTATTGTTTCGGCGGTAACATAGCCGTAAATGCCGTCCGTTATGCCGTAATCCTCAAGATTGACGGCAGCCTGCGAATAGGTATCGTTGCGGAGCATTTCATACTGGTTCGTTTCAAGTTTTTTGTTGTAGGCAACACTGTCATGGAAAAGTCTGTCAAGGTCAGCCTTGAAAACAACGGGCTGTTTGGAAGTACGCTTGCCTTCTCTGTCAATTTTGTAACCATCTTCGTCAACCTTGCCGTCCTTGACCGCCTGTTCAAAAGAGCCGTCCTCAGCTTCTTCAACACGGGCGTCAAAGCCGTCAGCCTCACCGTTTGAAATCTGTGTTCCGATAAAATTTGATATGGGGGGAAATGCGACAAGACCTATTCCGACAACGAGCATTGCTATTGCCACACCCGTAAGTATTTTTTTAATCATCGGAATCACCACCCGAATCATTCTGATTTTCGTCAGCCGAGTCATCTCTCAGCCGTTTTGCACCGTTTGACTTCTTCTTTTTACGCTTGAGCAGAAATACAACCACAAACACAACAAGTGCAACAAAGCCGACAATTATGCCGATTGCGACTGCATAAGGGATTTTGTAACCGAGAAAGAATATGTAACCGTTGTCAAACTTCGCAAGCGACACACCTGTTTCAACATATTTAGTATCATCGTATGCAACATGCTTGCCACGCACGAGAAGTCTGTGAGTATTAACGCCGTATGGGGTACAGGTGAGGAGCGTTACAAGGTCTTCGCCGTCAACAATCCGCAAGGAATTGATTTCCGAGGGAAGAACAACTTCGATTTGATCAACCTCATATTTCAGCGTTCTGTCGAGGATATGAACATAAAACTCATCGCCGACTTTCATATCGGTGAGGTAATCAAAAAATGTTTCGCCCGGATAACCCGAATGGGCAGAAATTACGGAATGTGTGCTAGTACCGCCGACAGGCAGGGAAGTATTTTGCAGATGTCCTGCGCCTTTGGAAAGAACCTCTTCGCTTGTGCCGTGATAAATCGGCAGATAAACATTGATTTTCGGCACATCAATATAGCCGATAAGACCGTTATCATCAACATTGAGAGTTTTCTCATAATTTGCGCCGATTTTCTGAAAAGCCTTTTCGTCGAACGGGTCGGTAATTATCATATTATTTGAAAGGCTGTTATTGTACTTAGCAGCCTCTTCAAACATTTTTTGAGTTTTCTCACTCGGCATCTGAGCAACCCTGTTGGTGTACTCCTTAACCATGCTTCGACTGACATAGTTATTAATTGCGGAGCTGACAAGCGGATAGCTCATTATGCCGATTCCCGCAACAAATATTAAAGCTATTAGTAAAATTGACAGCTTTCGTTTCATAAAATTTTCCTTTTCTACGTGTTTTTGTTCCGTTGTTATTATACTATATTTTACTATTTATCGCAACTGCACGGCGAGCCGCCGTTCCCTGTTCGTGTAGATAGTTTGTAATGTCAAAAAACATTTATGCCCGAGCGTAGCATTGCAATTGTTTCCACAAATCTGTAGCACGGCGAGCCGCCGTTCCCAATTCGTGAAGATAGTTTGTGCAATACCAAAACATATTCCGCCCGAGCGTAACATTGTGGTGGTTTGCGACATTTATACAATTTGGTTTAACACATAATTTGCACTGTTACGGACGGGGGGAGGCGGTTTTAGCATATACAAATGCGGTGCGGAACACCGCCACCTTAATTATTCATTATTCATTAAATAAAGCCAAAATAGAACGGGGATGCGTTGCCGCATCCCCTGAAAATTACATATATCATATCACAGATTTTAAGATAAAGATATTCGATTAATTATTTAGCTGCTTTCTTTCTCTTAAGAACAAAGAGAAGAACGCCTGCACAAGCGATAAGTGCTGCACCGCCAACATAGAACATCATTGTACCCATACCACCTGTCTGAGGAACAGTTACAGGGTAATCCTTAACTACTGTAGCAGCGCCGTTTTCAACTGTACCAACTGCTGTGTATGCCTTTGCAACAGCTGTTACTTTGAATATAGTAGAGTTGATGTTGTAGCCTGCAGGAGCCTTTGTTTCCTTTACAAAGTAATCAACGCCAGGTGTAAAGTAGAACTCGTGTGTGCCATAGTAGAACTTATCGTTGCCGTTAGTTGTTGTTGTTGCCTTAACAGTTTCACCTTCAACTACGATTGCCTCGGTGCATGCTGAATCACTATAAAGTGTGAATTCAGCGCCTGCAAGCTTTGTTGATGTTGCGTTACCGTCAACCTTTGTTACATCAAGACCTGCAGTTGCAACATTTACAGTATTATTACCTGGCTTGTATGTGAAGTTGCCTTCATTACCATAGTAAAGACCGTCTGTGTTGGGGAGGTCTGTAGTAACTTTGTCAGCGATATCAGCTTTTACCTTAGCAGAGAATGTCACCTTGATTGTATCATAACTGTAGAACTCGTTACCCTTAAGGAGTGCCTCTGATGCAACGACTGCGAATGTAGCTGTTGCATCAACGCCAGTGGCATCTTTATAAGCATAATTAGATTCTACTGTGAAGTCGCCGTCCTCTGCAGGTGTTTCAACACCATCCTTAACAAAGTAAACCTTTACAGTACTGTCAATGAGTGAAAGAGCGTTGTCCATGTTATCAACAATTGCATATGTGCCAACCTTGTTAGTTGTTGAACCTGCTGTTGAAGCTGTAAGTGTGTACTCAGCGTTCTTCTGTGTACCAACTTTGCTGTCTTCAACTGTCTTTGTAACTGTGATACCTGAAACATTAATCTTTGAAGCAAGGTTTACTGTTTCATAATCATATGTCCAGTCTGTGCCATTGAAGAAAGGAAGTGAGATGAGTGAACCCTGTACAGACTTAACTGTACCAGGCTTCTTAGAGCAGTATACATAATAGATACCGTCTGCAAGGTCTGTAATCTGCTGTGTAGGAACATCTGCTGAACCGTCATATTTGAATGTAACAGTCTTAGCAGCTGTACCTGTCCATGACATACCATCACAAATTGTGATGATTTTCTGGCTCTTGTCTGCTTCTGTTGAGTTGAGAGCGTTTACAAGGGCAGTGTTGCTTGCATAAGCATCTTCAACTGTTACTGTACCGGCACCAGGAGTACCGTCTTCTTTTGTAACCTCAACTGATGCAAGCTTGTAGAATTTGTACTCATAAGTACCAACATAGTCGGCTTTATCACCTGTTGTATCGGCATTAGGGTTGCATGATACTGTAAGTGTTGTAGCAGCGCTTGCTGAGAATGGGATCATGAGAGCGATCATCATTACTGCGAGAACTGCTGCAAAGATTTTCTTTGTAGTTTTCATTTTTCTTTCTCCTTTGTGTTTGATTTAATATATGTAATTATATTCTAACCGAATGGTTAAACGGGTTGGGGTGGCTGCATGGCAGACACCGGCTAACAACGGTGTCCGTAGCAGTCAAAGAGGTTTTCTATGAAAGAAACATATGATTAAAAAATCACCTGTTCTAACAAGTTAAATCATATTGGGTTACTTTCTGCGTCTTGCTCTGCGTTTTTTGCGACCTTTTCCGTAATAGATTGCGTAACCCGTGAACATTGTCACCGCAAGTCCTGCAACCGACAAACCGAGAACAAAATAACCGTTCATACCGTCACCGCTTGCCGAAGGCATTGTAATTGCGCCGTCAACATAATTATATGTAACATCGTACTTACCCTCAACAGGAAGTGTGAAGTAGGAAAGTGTGTAGTTCGGGGTGTAACCCTCTGACGGTTTGTACTCAAACAGACAGTATGTTTGATATTTTGAAGTACCTGTTATATAATTGTCGGAACTTTCGTTCCATACAACTTTACCGTTTGTTTTTGTAAACTCGCCCTGACCGTCCTTGAAGATTGTCAGATTGTCAAACACAGCCTGACCGTTGCTGTCTGTCTTTTTAGAAACCATATGAGTTTTCATTGAGGCATCATTAATGATTGTATTGATATCATCTGCAGTAAAGATATCCTCACTAGATACCTTCATCACCGCAAATTCCGTATCACTTACATTACCGCCTGTCTGGTTCTTCTTGTTTACTGTTGCTCTTCCGTGTGTTGTTTCATTTGCAAACAGGGCTTCATTTTCTTTAACAGAAGTAGGATCGTTGAAGTAACCTGCAAGCTCAGCATCGGTTTTGTCTTTAATAGCCGAGCTACTAACCTTAATATACGTAGGCGCTGTTACTTCACCGTTTTCAAGAAGTTCAATCTCGGCAAGCCAGGTGTTTGTATCCATTTTATAATCGAATGCATTTTCACCCTCGGCAAGAGCCTCGGTAATCTTAAATCTGTAAACACCCGCAGTGACTAATTTGAGGTTTTTGAATTCAACCTTACCGTTTTTGTCAGGTGTTTTCAAATTCGTGGAAACTGTTGCTGCGCTGTTTGTCTTGATAAAAGTCTTGCCGTCGGTATCAAGTTTTGTTGTATCCATTGATCCAAGACCTGTCAATGTATAACCGAACTTGCTGCCGCTGTAAGCCTGACCGTCAAGAGTTTTATTTACCGAAATGGCAATGTTTGTAGGATTAACCTTATTGATAAAGTTAAGCGCATTTCCTGTTTCGGCAAGTGTACCGACAAGTGTACCGTTGAAGTTCTGATCGCCTACTTTATAGGGAATATAACCTATAACTCTTTTCTCTGTAATCTTATAGGTTGCACCTACAGGAATATTGAGAAGCTTAATGCTTTCGCCCTTTTTGATTGTGAACGAACCGTCCAAGGGTGTACGGTAAGCTGTGCTTGAATAATCACTTGCGCCCTTCTCTTTGAGCTGATACTCAAGAGGATAGGTCTTGTAGTCATAGGTTGAACCTTTGCCGTCAAAGTCGAGAGCAATTGCAAATGTAAACTGCTGACTTGTGTCGTAGTCGGTTGTACCGTTTTCATCAACAACATTCTTTGAAATTTCAAGAGGTGCTGTCACTATCTTGTTGGTATAGTCGAGCTGGAGCTGTGCATAAGCCTTTTTATCAGTGGGATCTACAAGGTTGAATTCCGAGTCCGTAGCTGAACCGCTCTTGATTATTGAACCGACTCTGTTGTTAACAAGTTCCCAGTTCGTTGTGTATTTAAGCTTACTGCTGTCTGTTGACTCGTTAACCTTCATATCGTTGCCGGTCTTGAATGAGTTGTCAAAGTCAGCTATATAATTATCTTTAAGTGTGAAACCGCTGTTTGAAAGAGTTTCACTGCTTATGCTTTCGTCTGATTTTGTAAGCTTGTAGCTTTTACCGGAGGTATCTTTGCCGTTCTCTTTGATTGTATAATCAAAAGTTTCATTAGCTTTGAGGTCATCTGAAATTTCAGAAACAACATCGCCTGTATCAAGTGCCTTTGTAACCTTGAGGTCATTGTTGGCAGGTGTCATTGTGAAGTTTACTGAGAAGTTAGACTCAGCCTCACCACGCTCCATATAGAATACTACCATATGGTATGTCTTGTTAGGATCAAGCTGAACACCATTGTTGATTGTCTTTGTAACGGTGCCAAGGTTTGTATGATGTAACGAACCGTCTGCAGAATACTGAGTGCCGTTACCGTTCCACATTTTACCGTAAAGATCTGAAAGTGTAAGGTCACCTGAAAGTTTATCGCCACCTACATTCTTCTGCTTACAGAAAATAGCACCTGTGTTGCTTCCAAACTGTGACTGCTTAAACTTGTAGAAACCGTCTGATACTTTATACGGTTGAACATACTTAGTTTCCGAACCCCATGTATAAACGCAGAAGTCTTTATAAGCGGAATCTGTTCCAACCCAAAACTCATCACTCGGAACTGTAACTGTTGTCGATGATGATGAAGTCGATGACGGAGTTGAGTAATCGGCAAATACATCGTCAGCTGTTGCTTTCATTGTATTAAAGTTAATTGAACCGCTTGCCTCTTTATGGTCACCGCCGAGATCGAGAGCAAGCTCTGCGTTAGCACCTGTTGGATCTTCACCGATATAAACCCAAAGGTCATCGTCACCGCTGAAGTTAAAGGTTACATCTTTGCCGTCTGCACCGTCTGCAAGTTTACCGCCTTTCGGAACTCTGAAGTCTATATCAAGTCTGACACCAAAGCCATAGTTAAGGTTATAGTTAGTACCCTTGCCCGTTGAAGTGTTCTGAGTATTGTTGAATGGGAAAACACCATAACCGTTTTGTCCACCGGCGAATTTTGACAACTCATCATGTACACCAAATTGTTCGCCCTCACCGTAGTTAATTTTTTTAGGTGTAAGGCCGTCCCATGTAAAGTAGATGTTATCTTTTGCTTTTTTTGAAGTGAATTCATAAGTAGTAACACCATCACCGTCAGTAGTTGCACGGAACGGGAAAGATGACTTATAAACATTGGCAACTCTTTTATCATTATATGTAGCGGTTGAAAGTGCCTCAGCATCAAAGTAAGGAGCCTTGACACCATTTGCAACCTGAAGATTGCCCTTACTGTCAAGCCTGTCGTACATAAGACCCTGTAAGGACTGGTTATAATTACCGTCGCCCCATGCCATACCGTTGGAGTTGTTTACTGCATAGTAATAGTTATCATCATAATTGTTGATGTTTGTAAGTCCTCCTGCGTGGGTCTTAAATGTTTCGTAGTGTTCTCCACCCCTATACATATTACCGAAGTAGAGAGGATACTTCCAGTCCGATTTATGTGGTAAAGCAATCTTGCTTATGTAGTTGTTGAAGTTATCAAACTGATACCAATAGTCATGCATTTCATCCTTATTATTTTTCTCATTGTCATAACCCTGACACTGAAGATACCCTTTCTCCTGCTCCATATCCGACCAGTAGTCAAAGTATGTTGCGTCAACGCCTACGATGTTAGGATTATCTTTGAATGAATTTTCAACGACAGCACCATAGTTTACATTGTCTATTTCCGAGAATTTTGTCCAGCCTTCGCCTCTGGCTGTCTTAACATATGTAGCCGTGTTATCGCTGTAGCCCAAACCATCATATCCCGAATCTGTCGGATATGATGTTGCAGAAGATGCACCGTTGAGGTTATGTTCGTTCGGATGGAATCTTAAAAGCGCACCCGCCGGAATTCTACCGCTGAACACCACAGAACCGCTTACCTTGGTGTCTTTGGTGTCTTTTGTAAGCTCAACTGTTCCTTCATAGGCATCGTTGTAGTCAAAAGTTGCATAAACCTTTGCAAGCGACTTCCAGTCATCGTTTGAAACATAAACTGTTTTATATGTTGCCTTTGACTGTTTGTCGGGAGATTCAACAGAAAGGTATTTACTTTCTTTGAACGAGCCGTCAGTTGTAAGATAAAATTCCGTGTTGCCCGAAGCACCAGAAATGTCGATGGTCTTGATGAACGGGTTAGTCCACTGACTTTTTGAAGCATCATAAAGAGCATTATCGGCACTGTATGAATCGTTAATACCGAGGTCGCTTGTTTGTGTTTCGCCCTTGTTGCTGAAGATTACATTTTTATGGGATGACTTAACATCTACATAGTAGTAATCGCTGTCTGAAGATGTCTTAGTCATTGCAACACCCGGCCACTCTGCGTTGAAGTCAGTATCGTTTACCCAAGAATATGCATAAGCTTCATTATAGGTATTATTGCTGTTATTAAGATAGATACGGCGGGAACCTTTTGCAACAGTCTTTTCGGGAAGAGTAAAATTAACCCCGTAAGAAAGCTCAATTTTTGTTGCACCGGATGGTGCAGTGGTTTCAAAAACTCCCGACGAAGGATCTTTGCTTACCTTTTCTGTTTTAAGAACCGTGCCGTCATCCTGAGCAAAACGACATGTAACAGAAGAAAAACCATTCCATTCCTTATTCTTGTTCAGGTTAATGTAAATCTTCTGTCCCGAAGATGTTGCCGCAAATACATTAAGCGACATACCCGACACGGCACATATCGAAAGCATGAGGGTAAGTGCAAGCACAAGAGAAAAGCTTTTCTTTGCGGTTATGCAAAGCTTTTTACTTAATTTCATAATTTTTTCTTCTCCTTCGTTGCCGATTACTTTGTTTTGGCAGTCAAAGTACAATTAAACAGAACTGCATAGGACAGTCCAATATATCTGCCAACTAATTATGAAACGCAAATTTTTGAATTTGTTCTTCTTTTTTACTTGTATACAATTATATAATATTTTATTGCATATTTGTAGAGGCAATACAGCCAAACTTTGGGTAATATTTTTGGCTATTTTGCATATCTGCAAGCACGATTTAATATTTTTGACCATAATGTGATTTTATTACTTATTTATCGCCATTTTTTGTGTTTAAGATAAATTATACCCATTATACAACCTTAACAGGCAGTTAAAAAGTCAATTTCGGCACTAAATTTGTTGATTTTTAATTCTTTTTTCAAAAATATCAAAAATTTTATGCAGGTTTACTCCAAGCTGTGCGTGCGAAAATATGTATTATTTTGCGATTGCTGCTTTTAAAATGCCCCAAAACCTACATTTTACTGAAATTTTCAGATATATTTTTATAATCAGTTTCTATATCCGATAAAATTAATCACCGAATACCTTGAAAATTCGGCACAAATAAAGGGCAGAGTATTGCTCTCTGCCCCTCAAAATGTAATTCACTTAAATCGCAATTATACAAACCGCTTTATGCAAACATATTAAAGATCTCTGCCGCAGCACTTCTTGTACTTTTTACCGCTGCCGCACGGACATGGATCGTTTCTGCCGATTTTCTTGCCCTTACGGATAGTCTTGTTTACAGAATCTGTACCGTCTGCAGAAGTTTCTGTAGGCTGAGCAACCTGCTCACGGTGAAGCGCTTGCTTTACGGCGTCCGACTGTTCAACAGTTCCTTCATCATCGGCTGCAGACTGTGCCGCTGCGGCAGCCCTCTGAGCTGCTCTCTTTGCCGCTGCAATTGCATCCTGCCTTTTCTGAATCTCATAAACACGCTTTGGCATAATGAGCATCATCTTGACAGTATCTTCACGAATGCTTTCAATCATCTCATCAAACATATCAAAGCCTTCAACTCTGTACTCAACAACAGGATCGTGCTGACCGTATGAACGAAGTCTGATACCGCTCTTGAGCTGATCCATATTGTCGATGTGATCCATCCAATGTGTATCAACATTCTTGAGGAGGTAAACACGCTCCATCTCACGGATTGTTTCCTCGGGAAGAAGTTCTTCGTTTTCCTTGTAGATTTCAAGAGCATCGTCAACGAGCATCTTCTGAATCTCTTCGGGTTCCATATTTTCAAGATCTTCAAGGCTGAAATCATACTTTGATTCATCTCTTATAAGCCAGCCTGCGTAGTAATCCTTGAGGCTTTGGAAGTTCCAATGTTCTGCCGGACCTTCGGGGAGATACTGCTTGATTGAAGTTGCGATTGTATCCTCAACCATTTTGAGGATTGTTTCGTGGAGATCCTCACCGTTAAGAACCTGATCACGCTGACCGTAGATGATTTCACGCTGTTTGTTCATAACATCGTCGTACTGGAGGACATCCTTACGAATGCCGAAGTTACGAAGCTCAACCTTTTCCTGTGAGCCCTCGATAATACTTGTGAGCATTTTGTTCTCAATAGGCATATCTTCGGCAACATTCATACGCTCCATCATCATTTTCATTCTGTCACCGCCGAACAGACGCATAAGGTCATCCTCGGTTGAGAGGAAGAAACGGCTGACACCCGGGTCGCCCTGACGGCCTGCACGGCCACGGAGCTGGTTATCAATACGGCGTGACTCGTGTCTTTCCGTACCCATAATGTAAAGACCGCCGGCCTCTCTTACCTTTTCAGCCTCGCCCTTAATTTCTTCCTTATACTTGTCATTCAGTTCTCTGAATGTATTTCTTGCATTGATGATTTCTTCATCATCGGTTTCCGCATAACCTGTAGCTTCTTCAATAAGCTCCTCTGTAAAGCCCTGCTTACGCATTGCGGCTTTTGCCATATACTCTGCGTTACCGCCGAGGATGATATCGGTACCACGACCTGCCATGTTGGTTGCGATTGTTACCGCACCGAGTTTACCTGCCTGAGCAACAATTTCAGCCTCTTTTTCATGCTGTTTTGCGTTGAGGACATTGTGCTTGATGCCTCTCTTTTTGAGCATTTTTGAAAGAAGCTCCGACTTCTCAATTGAAATTGTACCGACAAGGACAGGCTGTCCCTTTTCGTGAGCCTCAACAATTGCGTCAATAACAGCGTGGAACTTGCCGTTTTCTGTCTTATAAACCGAATCGGGGAGGTCTTTTCTTAAAACAGGCTTGTTTGTAGGAATTTCAACAACATCAAGCTTGTAGATTTCCTGGAATTCTTCCGACTCTGTCTGAGCAGTACCTGTCATACCAGAAAGCTTTTTGTAAAGACGGAAGTAGTTCTGGAATGTGATTGTTGCAAGAGTTTTGCTTTCGCTCTGAACCTTTACGCCCTCTTTAGCCTCAATAGCCTGATGAAGACCTTCGTTAAAGCGACGGCCGTACATAAGACGACCTGTAAATTCGTCAACGATGATAACTTCGCCGTCCTTGACAACATAGTCAACATCAAGCTTCATAACGCCGTTGGCCTTGATAGCCTGATTTACATGGTGCTGAATTGTAAGGTTATCGGGATCGGTAAGGTTTTCGATACCAAAAAATTCTTCGGCTTTCTTAACACCGCTCTGTGTAAGCGTTGCGGTTTTCTGCTTTTCATCAACAACATAATCAATGTCGTTTTCCTTGTAATATTCCTCCATATCCTCTTTTGCATCAAGTTCTGCAAAACGCTGAACTTTAAGAGTTTTTGCAAGAGCGTCAGCCTTTGCATAAAGGTCTGTTGACTTGTCGCCCTTACCCGAAATAATAAGAGGAGTTCTCGCCTCATCAATAAGGATTGAGTCAACCTCATCGACAATTGCAAATGCGTGCGGACGCTGAACCTTGTTTTCCTTGTAAACTACCATGTTGTCACGGAGGTAGTCAAAACCGAGTTCGTTGTTTGTTCCGTATGTAATGTCTGCGGCATAAGCCTTTTTTCTGCCCTCGTTATCGAGATCGTGGCAGATAAGGCCTACCGAAAGACCGAGGTATCTGTAAAGCTTGCCCATCCACTCTGAGTCACGACGGGCAAGGTAATCGTTGACTGTTACAATGTGAACACCTTCGCCTGTAAGAGCGTTGAGGTATGCAGGGAGGGTAGCAACCAAGGTTTTACCTTCACCGGTTTTCATCTCGGCGATTCTGCCCTGGTGAAGAACGATACCGCCGATAATCTGAACGGGGAAGTGCTTCATACCAAGCACTCTCCAGCCTGCCTCACGACAGGTTGCAAATGCTTCGGGGAGAATATCGTCTGTTGTTTCGCCGTTGGCAAGTCTTTCTTTAAGAATTGTTGTCTGGTTCTTGAGTTCACTTTCGCTCATAGCCGCATATTTATCTTCGAGTGCAAGCACCTTGTCACAGATTGGTTGCACACGCTTAACTTCACGCTTGCTGTAGTTGCCGAACATAGCCTTTAAAAAATTCATCAGGGTTCTTCCTTTCAATGTACCGAAAAAATCGGTCAAACTGTATTTTCAATAATATAATTTTAATTTACTGCACCGCAGACGCTCCAAGGCTTTTTGCAGCCTGAATCATTGCGGCCTCAACCACGGGACCGGCATATTGGAAACCGAAACCCGAATCCTGTACAACACAGGCAAAGGCGAGGGGGCAGTCCTCATCTTTTGAGTAGCCGACCATCCAGCCGTTAGGGTTCTTATCATCGCCGACTTCACCCGTACCTGTTTTGGCACAGACTGTAAGTCCGCCGAAAAGGTTGTCGCCGTAGTAATCCGAAACGGTGTATCTCATAACATCATCAAGCTTTGTCGCCGTATCGGATGAAAAAAGCTCCTGTCCGCTGCTCTTGTAGTTTATGCCGAGTGCGGAGAGTATGGACTCATCTTTGATAAGGGTAGGGTTTGTAGCCTTACCGCCGTTTGCGATTGCACCGCAGATAATTGCCATCTGCATCGGGTTTACCTTGTCATTATACTGACCTACGCCCGACCAGCCAAGCTGGTTTTCATTGGCATCGCTGACATCATATGAACCTTTTGCGGTTTTAATTCCGTCAACATCAAAGGAGCTGTTAATGCCGATTTTCTCGGCAGTTTTTGTCATTGTGTCACTTCCGAGTTCAACGGCAAGCTTTGCAAAAACAATATTGCAGGAATGTGCCATTGCCTCTTTATATGTCAGCGTTCCGTGAGTTTCCGTACAGGTAACTTCACTTCCGCCTATGTTCTCACTTCCGTTACAAACCCAAGTGCGGTCATAAAGGTCGGGAATATTCTCGATTGCCGCCGCAGATGTAACGATTTTAAAGATTGAACCCGGGGTAAAGGTTGACGAAAGCACATTATCAAGGTAAACGCCCTCGTATTCGCTTTCGTTGTCCTTGGTAATTTCGGGAGGAGCCTGCGGATCGTAAGCCATGGTGCTTACGGAACAGATAACCTCGCCTGTTTTGTAGTTATATATTACACATGCACCTTTTTTGTTATAAGCTGCAAGAACATCATAAGCCGCCGCACAGGTTGCGGAATCGACTGTCAGCTTTATATCGTGAGAGGCACGCAATGATTCCGGCATATTAAGTCCGAAAACAAGGTTATAGCCTATCAGCTGAGAACGATACATACTTTGAACAGCCGTTGAAATGTTAAGGCTGTCATCACCGACAACATGAAGCAGAGATTTTCTTACGCTCTCGCTTTCGTTATAAACTCTTTTACCGTCAACCGTCTGTGCAAGAGCCGTGCCGTTGCGGTCATAAATCGCTCCTGCCTGTGCAAGGCCGCCGTCACCTGCTATATGCGCATTATATGCCTGATCAACCCAGTCGTCTGCCCCTGTTACAAGCTCAAAGGCAAGATAGCCGAGTCCGCCGATAAACGCAAGCGCAACTATATATATAAGTGTACTTCTGCGAAGTATTTTTTTCAAACCTTACACCACCCTGTGTATCAGTAGGGGCGTTCATTGGACGCCCGCAAGTAAAGGCACTAATTTTATTTAATACCAAAGTACATATATGAAAAACAAGTTTTCAATTTACTAAACTTATCTTTTTACCGAATAAGTTCTCTCGTCTGCGGCTTTGATGAATGCAACAAGTCCCCAACAAGACATAATACTTGAACCGCCGGCAGACACAAACGGAAATGTTACGCCTGTAAGCGGAAGGACATCGGTTGCACCGAAAACATTGAGAGAAAGCTGAACGACAAAAAGTCCTGCCGCACAGCACGCTGAAATTGAATAAAAGGTACTTCTGCTTCGGGTTGTAATTGCCCTTGCATAAATAAACATTGCACCTACTGCCACGGCAAGTGTGAACGCAACGATAACTCCCATTTCTTCCGAAACAAGTCCGAAAACAAGGTCACTTTCGGATGCGGCAACCTGCTTTAAAAAACCGTTGCCGATACCTACGCCGAAAAGTCCGCCGCTTGCCATATATGTGAGAACTCTTGCCTGCTGATAACCGAGGTTGTCCTGAGTATGTTCCCAAACATGACGCCAGCCCGAAAAGCGGTCGGCAACATACGGTTTAAACTTGAGGACAAAGGTTACGCCGAAAATTGCGGCGGCAACAGCAAGAATAATCGTCTTGAAATCGCCCGAGCGCATAAACGCTGTGAGCAAAAATGTTACAAAGAAGATGAGCGCAGTACCGAAGTCACCCATAAGAGCCAAAAGACCGACGCAGACTGCCGAGAAGATAATGTACTCAAGCAGGTTCTTCTTTGTCATCAACACATCAAGCGAACTTGCGCCGATAAAGATGAAGATAATCTTTGCAAGCTCTGACGGCTGAAATGAAAACGAGCCGATATAAATCCAGTTGGCGGCGCCGTTTGTAATCTTACCGAATACAATTGTTACGCCCAAAAGACCGACCGCACAAATCATTGCCGGAAGTCTGAGTTTATTTACCTTATCGGGATCTTCAATCAGCTTGATAATTATGCAGAAGAAAATCATACCTATTGCGGCGGCAACAAGCTGAACATAAGCCGAGCGTTCCGACTGTCTGATAAGCATCATTACGCCTATGCCCGTCAAAAACAGGGCAAGCGATTCAAGCTCGAAATTTACTCTGCGGATTACAAAATAGGAGATAAAGAAGAATCCCCATTCAACAGCCGCAAGAGCGCCGAACAGCACGAGCGGAGCCATTGTATTTGTGCCGTCATTCCAGAACATTGCCTGAACGCACATAAAAAAGTGAAAAAATGTAATAAGAAGCATAAGCTTCCACGATTTCATTGCAGGCTTATCGCTGACCTTTGAGAAAAACCAGCTTGACTGCAACGGCTGTTGGAACTCCTCGCCTCTTTTTACTATAAGGCTTGTACCGCCTATTGTTATTGTATCGTCAATTAGCACCTTTGCTCTGCCTCTTGTTCTTTTGCCGTTGAGCATTGTGCCGCTCTTTGAGTCGGTATCGCTTACATACCAACCGTCTTTACGGCGAAGGAGTACGCAATGATTTCTTGAAACTGTCGGGTCATCAACGGTTACATCACTGCTTTTACTTCTGCCGATTGAATTTTCCCAAAAAAGCACGGGGAGCATCTCGCCCGTTGCAGGGTTCAAAAGTGAAATCAAAGGAGTTTCGGGACGGCGGCGGCGGCGCATTGCGGCAAAGCACTGGTACACAATTATTATTGCATAAACAGGCATAAGAAAACGCAGTGCAACAACACCCATATCGAAAATTATCGAAAGATCCGGCACTTTTTTCAACTCCTTCACAAATCATCTGTCCTAAAAATAAGCATACTTAAAGTTATACAGTTTAAATAATAATCCAATTTCCTCCAAAAGTCAATAGCCGTGTGTCACGGCAGCCAATTCGTGAAGACAGTTTGTACAATAAAAAACTTATGATACCCGAGCGTGACTTTCTATATTAAGATAGTTTTTTTCAGCCGAGTGCCTCGGCGCCCCATTCGTGAAGATAGTTTTTTAAGTCAAATACTTTAATGCCCGAACGTAGCATTTTAATTGTTTGTACAAACCAAACTGTAGGGGCGTTCATCGGACGCCCGCAGGTAACGGCAGAATTTTCATAACAGATTAAATTTTATAAATGCCGCAAAACAATTGTTATATTGTAGGGGCGAACCGTGTGCATTGCGTGCAAATTCGATACACAACATTTATCACATCAAAACATATGTGACTAAACAAAATGTTTCATCAAGGCGGGCGTCCAATGAACGCCCCTACAACACAAATTGCAAAGACAATTACAAATATTTGCTCGGGCAAAATATGTTTTAAAATATACAAACTGTCTGCACAAACAGGGAACGGCGGCTCGCCGTAAACAAAAGACCTCACGAAATTCGTGAGGTCTTTTATCATGATATATCTATGAGGATTAATGAAGACTTTTCATTTTATCGGCTTTATCACGGCATATATGCGACCATTTGCAGTCACCGCACACCTGCGAAAGCCTGTCTTTTAAAATTATATTTTCCCTTGCAATTCTCGAAAGCTCTTTCCAATCGGCAGTATCGCCGATTTTCATTCCGAGTAAATCAAGACATCTTTTGTCATAGCATGACGCCTTGCCCGTAACATCGCAGCTGCCGTTGTCACGGTTCGGACACGATGAACAAATTTCGTCACAACCGCCTGTAAGCGTAAGGCTTGCGTTGTCATTTTCAAGAACCGCCACTATTTTTGCCATTCCGCAGACAAATTCATCGCTGTAACCCTTGCCTTCAAAAAACTGCACACAAAGGCTGTGATGCGGTCTGAACTTAAAGCTTAACGATTTTGTCAAGACGATTTACCAAAACTGTTGCAACAACAATCTTTGCGGCATCTGCAAGAAGGAACGGAACAACGCAGGTGAGAAGTGCGGCAACAAAGTCTGTATGCATTGAAATCATAAACCAGATTGTACCGAAAAGATAGCATACTGCAAGACCTGCAACCATTGAAACCGCAAGCACCCAAAGCTTTCTGCCGAGAAAATCAGTCATAAGTCCAACGATAAGTGCCGTAAAGAGGAAACCGATGATATAACCGCCTGTCGGACCGCCGAGAACGCCGATTCCGCCTGAGAATCCTGCAAACACGGGAACACCGATTGCACCGAGGAGAACATAAACCGCAACGCTGATGAGTCCTCTTTTCCAACCGAGCATAGCCGCAGCCATAAAGATGCCGAGAGTCTGAAGTGTGAACGGAACTGTCATCGGAATCTGAATCTGTGCGCACACTGTGATGATTGCGACGAACATCGCCATATACACAAGGCTTAATACATTACTTTTTGATTTACTGTTTGTTTTTGCTTCTGTCATAAAATTACCTCTCCTTTGCAAAACCGCTTCTTATGTTTTGCAGATTGTCAACCAAATTGTTTTATCGGTTGACAATTATTATAGTACCGATTATCGCATTTGTCAACCCGATTTATGTTTTAAAGTGACAATTACAATCCGTTTTGATGTAACAATTGACTTTACAACCGTCTTATAATACAACTGAGTTAACCAAACAGAACACAAAAACAGGGACAGCGTTTTGCTGTCCCTGAAATTTTTGTAAAGATTAAGTTTGCGTGCTTACAATTAAGCCTTGTTAACCGAACCGAAAAGTTCCATCTTTTCCTTAACAGTAGCCTTAATAGCCTCTGCACCGGGAGCGAGGAGCTTTCTTGGATCGAAGCCCTTGCCTTCGAGATCCTTGCCCTCTTCAATGTACTTTCTTGTAGCTGCTGCAAATGCGAGCTGGCACTCTGTGTTAACATTGATCTTTGAAACGCCGAGTGAGATAGCCTTCTTGATCATGTCGGCAGGGATACCTGTACCGCCGTGGAGAACGAGCGGCATCTCGCCTGTAAGCTGCTGGATAGCGTCAAGAGTTTCAAAGCTGAGGCCCTTCCAGTTTGCAGGATACTTACCGTGAATGTTACCGATACCTGCTGCGAGCATTGTTACGCCGAGGTCTGCAACCATTTTGCATTCCTTAGGATCTGCGCATTCGCCCATGCCGACTACGCCGTCTTCCTCGCCGCCGATTGCACCAACCTCAGCCTCAAGTGAAAGACCGAGCTTGTTACAAGTTGCAACGAGTTCCTTTGTTTTTTCAATGTTTTCTTCGATCGGATAGTGTGAACCGTCGAACATGATTGAGCTGAAACCGGCTTCGATGCACTTCTTAGCGCCTTCGTATGAACCGTGGTCAAGGTGGAGAGCAACAGGAACTGTGATGTTGAGTTCCTCGAGCATACCGTTTACCATACCAACGACTGTTTTGTAGCCGCACATATATTTACCGGCACCCTCAGATACACCGAGGATAACAGGTGAGTTGAGTTCCTGTGCTGTTAAAAGAATTGATTTTGTCCATTCAAGGTTGTTGATGTTGAACTGACCTACTGCATAGTGGCCTGCCTTTGCTTTTGTAAGCATTTCTTTAGCGTTTACTAATGGCATTTTAATCTTCCTTTTTTAAAAAATTTCAGCAGACAAGCGTTCCCACCTGCCGATTTAAGTTTATTATACAATATATTTTTGAAAATATAAAGACCTAAAAAGAAGATTTAGTGAAAATTTTAACAATTAGTCGAAAAAATTTTCATTTTGTCCTGTTTTAGTCAATTATCACTAAACTTTCAAAATAAACTCACACTTCCGTAACACAACAAGGTTGATTTTGATTTTGTGAAAAGGTATAATATAAATGTAAATTACAATACTTGATTTTGGTCAAGCGTTGTATGATAATATTTTTTGTAAACTATCCCGTAGGGGTAGATGATATCCGCCACTACGAAATATTTGTTCATTTCGGCAATTTGCTTGCAAAAAATTTTGTTTCATTACTTAAGGACAAACGCAGTTTGTACCCCACGGTAACAAATAAATGTAGGAGTAACTTTTATGGACAATTTTGGCAACAACAATATGGGTGGGTTTGAACCGCAAAAGCCGTTCACCGAAAAGCCCGTACAAAACAATAATATGAACACGGAACAGACAATTCCCGTTTCCGAACCCGAAACACAGGAAGAACAGGCTCAGAATGTTCAGCCGCAGAATGGCAACACACCGTACGGTGATTATATTTTCGGCAACAACAATCAAAACACGGCAAACAATGCAAATCCGACTGAAAATGTTCCGCCGTATCAGCAGAATCAAAATCCGAATCCGAACACCTACGCTCAGCCGTGGCAGTACGGTTACGGTCAGTATCCATACAGCGGACAGAATCCGCAGTATAATCAGAACAATCAGCAGTACGGACAGTATCAGAACAACACAGGATACAATCAGAATGTACCTCCGTATCAGCAGAATATGTACGGACAGCCTCCCTACGGCAACAACGGTACATACAATCAGCAATACAATCCGCAGATGTTTGCACAGTACCCCCAAAAGAAAACAAAGGGCGGAATAATTGCATTGATTATCGTTCTCTGTTCACTTCTTACAATCGGTTTTATCGGCATGATGGTGTACGGATTTTCGGCTGACATAAAAGAAGATTTGAACAACGACCGAAGTGATTCGGGCAATTCGTTCAGACTTCCGAATAAAGACAGCACAACACCGTTTGAAACCCTTCCCGACACATCTTCGCAGGGTAAAACTCACGATGAGTCGGACTACAGTGACAAGGTGAACAAGGATTACTCGGGTATGAAGCTTGAAAGCAATCCGAAAGACGCAAAAACAAACAACAGCTACACAGCCGCAAAAGCGTCAGAAAAGGTTTCCGACTCGGTAGTCGGCATTCTTTGTTACTCGGACGATGTACCCGATCAGGCTGACACAACAACCGCATCTTCACAGGGAAGCGGAATTATCTTCTCACAGGACGGCTATGTTATCACAAATGCTCATGTAATCGGCAACAGCAAAACAGCCTATGCAATCAGAGTTGTAACCTCTGACGGCAAGGTATACAAGGCAGGTGTTGTAGGTTACGATTCAAGAACCGATATTGCAGTTCTCAAAATGGACGATGCAAAGGGACTTACTCCTGCAACATTTGGCGATTCGTCACAGCTTGAAGTAGGTCAGGATATTATCGTAGTCGGCAATCCGGGCGGTCTTGACTATCAGAACACAACAACCAAGGGCGTTATTTCGGCGCTTGACAGAAAACTTTCAACATCAAGCCTTACAAAGTACATTCAGACCGATGCCGCAATCAATCCCGGCAACTCGGGCGGTCCGCTTGTAAACTACTACGGTCAAGTTGTCGGAATTACAACTTCAAAGATTGTTTCCGAAACTTACGAAGGTATGGGCTTTGCAATTCCGTCACAGACAGTAAAAAACATTGTTGACACACTTGTAAAGAACGGCTATGTTGAAGGCAGAGTAAAAATCGGCATTTCGGGCATTGCGGTAACCTCCGATCAGGCATCAAATTACAACATTCCGCAGGGCATTTATGTTCAGAGTATCGTATCGGGCGGTCCGTGTGACGGCACAAGCCTTGAAGAAGGCGATATCATCACAGAGGTTGACGGCGAAACAATTACAAGCTTTGCAGATGTTTATGCGATTCTTGAAACCCACAAGCCGGGGGACAAAATCAAGGTTAAATATTACAGCTCATCATCGGGTGACGGTGAGGTTGAAATCACACTTCAGGAAGATAAGTAATTTTAATATAAGAATATCACCAAAAGCAAGAGGGCAGTCACGGCAATGTGACTGCCCTCTTGCTAATTGAAAATTAAAAGTGAAAAATGGAAAATTATTGTCGGGTAGCCAGTTTGCAAATTGCAAGCGATTGCAGCCCGACTGTTTTATTTTTGGTATTTTTATATTCGCCTATATTTTGTAGAGGCGAGCCTCGTTTGCCCGTTCGTGTGCGATGCACACGATTGAACGCATAGCGTTCAAATACCATATGCAACTCATTTATACAATTTAATTTTGCATATACATTGTGTCATTATTTTTTAACGGGGATAAAATTCCGCAAAAAAACTGCACTTCTTCCTTTCAGGTAAAACCAACCTATGGTGTCAAAAACTGCCGCTCCTACAAAATTAACAAGCAAATCTTTCATTGTATCAATCAAACCGATGTCAAGATAGCCGTTAATGCCGAGATTTTCACCGTTCACAACGGTTGATGTTATATCCCTGATGTGCATTATCACATTCGGCTTGCCCGAAATCAAACCCGAATGTATTGCCGTGATTACGGTGTCCTTTTGCATATCCTTTTCAAAAAGCATATCCGCACCAAACTCAAAAAACTCCCACACAACACCGACTGTCATTGAAAAGCAGAACGAAAACAGGCACACGAACATGGGCGAGAGGCTCAATTTCACCCGTTCACTTCTGTTCAAAATATCGGTCAGTCCAAAACCAACGCCTGCACAGATAAAGCCGTTCACGGCATGGAGCAATGAATCCCATATCGGAATCTTTTCGTAGAACGCACCGAGCTCACCCATAACATTTGCCGCAAACACGAACAGCACTACAATTGTTTCAAGTACACTCGGCAACGCCACCGACAGCTTTCGGTCGATGAACAACGGAAGCATCAACAGTCCGAGCGTTAACACGCAGGTCATGACATTCTCCCATTTTCCGTTTAAAATGCCGGCAGTCAAAAGTGACACAAGTATGAGCCTTATTATGATGTAAACGCCTGCCTTAACTCTGTGCTGTCGCATTTCACGCACATTCAGCCACCGTGCAAGCCTTTGAAAAAATCCTTTAAGTCGTTTTTTCATAATATCCCCCGATTTTTACACTTATTTTTTCCTTAAAAACGAGATAAACCCCTGTAAAATTGTATTAGCTTTTTCTGCCTGATATTACCGCAAAATAAAAAAGCCACCGCAATCTGCGATGACTCATAAGCATTGATATTAAATTACTTTTTCTCTGACGATTCGGCTTTTTCGCCATTTTTTTCAGCCTCAAGCTTTTTCTTGAGTTCCTCTTTGCCGACAGCAAGCATCAGCTTGATACGGTTTTCCTGATTTACCTTCGGCGCACCCGGATCATAGTCGATGGTAACGATATTGGCATTCGGTCTGATTTCTTTAATCTTTCTGATTGCGCCCTTACCGTTGATATGATTCGGCAGACAACCGAAAGGCTGTGTGCATACTATATTCTCATAGCCTGTATCGGCAAGCTCAATCATCTCGGCTGTCAGCAACCAACCCTCGCCCATCTTACTGCCGTAGCCGATAACACCCTTTACAAGCTCCTTTGTGTGAGCATATCTGTGAGGCGGAACAAAGCCATACTTTTCAGCCGCATCAACCATAAGTCCCTCAAGCTTTGTGAGGTAATTAAGAAGCATCGAACAGAATTTGTATTTAACTCTGCTTCCTCCGAACATCTTGTAGTCCTCAATACGGTTATCAACCTTAAATGATGCAAAACCCATAAGACCGGGTACGCAAACCTCGCAATCCTGATCTGCAAGAAAGTCCTCAAGACCGTTGTTAGCCATTTTGGAGTATTTTACATAGATTTCGCCGACAATGCCGACCTTTACTTTCGGCACTTTGTTAAGCTCTATTTTTGTAAATGATTTTGTAATTTTATCAAGAGTTTCGTCAATTTCTTCAAGAGTGTAGCCCTTGCCCTGTATGAGCATATCGGAAATCTTATCCGTCCACTCATCAACAAGCGCCATGCTTTCGCCCTTGTTCACTTCATAGGGCTTTGTCTGGTTTGAAAGCAGCATTAACTGGTCACCGTACACAAGACCGCCGACAAATCTGCGGATAAGCGGAAGTGTGAGCGAAAAACCGCTGTTGTGTTCCATACCGAATGAAAGCGAAATTACGGGAACGAACTCAAAGCCTGCCTTTTTGAGAGCCTTTCTCAAAAGGAAAATGTAGTTTGACGCACGACATCCGCCGCCTGTCTGAGTAATCATCAGGGCAACCTTGTGAACATCATACTTTCCGCTTTGCAGAGCATTGATGAACTGACCTATAACCAGCAAAGCCGGATAACAGGTGTCGTTGTGAACATATTTAAGACCTGTCTGCGCAATCTCCGGGCCTGTTGTGTCGAGCAAATCAGACTTATAGCCATAGTAGTTGAACACCTTTTCAAGTATTTTAAAATGAATAGGCGCCATATTGGGCATAAGGATTGTGTATTCCCTTTTCATCTGCTTTGTAAACAGCAAACGACCTGTTTTTTTGTCATACTTCAACTCTGCCATAACAGAATTTCCTTTCATCAATCGTTTTCAAGTGCAGCAAGCAAACTGCGGATTCGGATTTTAACTGCTCCGAGGTTTGTAATTTCATCTATCTTAATCTGAGTGTAAATCTTATTTTTGCTTTCAAGGATTTCTCTTACCTCATCGGTTGTAATCGCATCAACACCGCAGCCGAAGGATACAAGCTGAACAAGCTCCATGTCCTTTCTTGTTGTAACATATTTTGCCGCCGCATAAAGTCTTGCGTGATATGTCCACTGGTTGAGAACATGAGTCCGGAAATGTTCAACTCTCGGAGAAACAACATCTTCGCTGACGATTGCAACATCAAAGCCCGAGATAAGCCTGTCGATTCCGTGGTTAATTTCGGGATCAATATGATAGGGTCTGCCCGCAAGAACAAAAATCTTTTTGCCCTCTTTTTCAGCCTTGGCAATAATCTCGTTGCCCTTGTCAATAACCTTTTTTCTGTAATTTTCCTGTTCCTGATATGCAAGCTTAGCCGCATTTCTTACCTCGTTAAGAGTGAGGTCGGGGAAGTGGAACGAAAGTCTTTCATAGGCTTTCTTAGGAAAATCGTTCGGGCGGTGAATACCGAAATATTCCTTTATGAAGTGAACCTTGCGTATATCCTTCATATTGTTTTTGATAACCTCGGGATAGTAAGCAACAACAGGACAGTTGTAATGGTTATCTCCGAGATGCTCGTCAAAATTATAGGAAAGACAGGGGTAGAAAATTGTTTCTGCACCCATATCAATAAGAGTCTGAATGTGACCGTGAACAAGCTTTGCAGGGAAGCAAACGGTATCGCTCGGAATTGTCTGCTGACCTCTCTGGTAAAGCTTTCTTGTTGAATACGGTGAGTGGAACACCTCAAATTTAAGTTCTGTAAAAAATCTGTACCAGAACGGATAAAGCTCATACATATTGAGCGCCATAGGAATTCCAAGCTTACCTCTTATGCCTTCAACAGGCTTGTAGGAATCAATGAGATTCAGTTTATAGGCATACATATTCATATCGTTTGCAGGAGCTTTCTTTGTGATTGGTCTTTCACAACGGTTTCCCGCAATGAACTTTCTGCCCTTGCCGAATGAATTTATTGTAAGACGGCAATTGTTGTTGCACATACCGCAGTTTGCAACCTTGATTTCGTGAACGAATTCATCAAGTCCCTTTTTGTCGGTAATTGTACTCTTGCCAACACCCTTTGACTTTTTCTTTGCGTAAAGAGCCGCACCGTAAGCACCCATAAGTCCTGCAATGTTAGGACGGACAACTTCAACGCCCATTTCCTGTTCAAATGCACGCAAAACAGCGTCGTTCAGGAAAGTACCGCCCTGAACCACAACACGCTTGCCGAGTTCATCGGGGCTTGACGCACGAATAACCTTGTAAAGGGCATTCTTTACAACGCTTAGTGAAAGACCTGCCGAGATATCTTCAATTGTAGCGCCGTCTTTCTGAGCCTGCTTAACGCTTGAATTCATGAATACGGTACAGCGTGAGCCGAGGTCAACGGGACGCTTTGCAAAAAGTCCGAGCTTTGCAAAGTCGGCAATCTCATATCCGAGAGCGTTTGCAAAGGTCTGCAAAAAGCTTCCGCAGCCCGATGAACAAGCCTCGTTAAGAAAGATGTTGTCAATTGCACCGTTATGTATCTTAAAGCATTTGATATCCTGACCGCCGATATCAATGATAAATTCAACATCGGGCATAAAGTATTTTGCGGCGGTAAAGTGGGCGATTGTTTCAACAATGCCGTAATCAACCGCAAACGCATTCTTTACAATGTCCTCTCCGTAACCTGTTACGGCAGAAGAAACAACATTTATTTCGGGATTAATTTCGTAAACCTCGTCAAGGAATTGCTTCATAATCTCAACGGGGTTTCCCTTTGATGGCAGATATTTTGAATAGAGCAGCTCGCCGTCATCATTGAGGACCACGCCCTTTACGGTTGTTGAACCTGCGTCCATTCCTATATAAGCCTTGCCTGTGTAGCCCCCAAGCTCCTTCTGCTTAACATCAGCCTTTGCATGACGGTCGCAGAATTTCCTGTACTCCTCTTCGTTTTTAAAGAGCGGCTGATTGAACGCAAAGTTACCGCTGCCACGGTAGTTCTTTACCTTTTCGATAACCTCGTCAAAATCAATAGTCTTTTCGGCGCACAAAGCCGCACCGCAGGCAACATAATAAAGTGAATTTTCGGGGCAGATTCCCTTTGTTCCGAGCGTGCGGTCAAAGCAGTTTCGCAGTTCGCTCATAAATGTAAGAGGTCCGCCGAGATATACAATCTGACCTTCAATTTCTCTGCCCTGTGCAAGACCTGCAACAGTCTGGCTTACAACCGCATTGAAAATACTCTCTGCGATGTCGCTCTTCCTCGCACCCTGATTAAGAAGCGGCTGAATATCGGTCTTTGCAAACACACCGCATCTTGATGCGATTGTGTATGTCTTTTCGTGCTGTTTTGCAAGCTCGTCCATGTCCTCAAGCTTAACATTCAGAAGTGTTGCCATCTGGTCAATAAACGCACCCGTGCCGCCGGCGCAGGTACCGTTCATTCTTACCTCAAGTCCGTTTGTGAGGAACAATATCTTTGCATCCTCACCGCCGAGTTCAATTATAACATCTGTACCCGGAATAAAAGTATTGGCGGCAACTCTTGTTGCGTAAACCTCCTGAATAAAATCAACGCCGACAGACTCGGCAACACCCATTCCGGCAGAACCCGAAAGAGCCACCGAGGCATTTTCAACGCCGTCAATTCTTGTCCGTACAAGTGCAAGAATTTCGGCAATCTTTTCCGTAATTCGGGAATAGTGCCTTTCATATGTGCTGTATATTAATTTGTTTTCGTCGTCAAGCACAACACATTTTATTGTTGTTGAGCCAATATCCAATCCTAATTTCAACTTGTGCCTCCGAAATCAATACATAGTAATCTCATTGTGCATATCTAGTTAATTATAGTATTTTTTGTCAAGAAAATAATTCTAATTCAGAATATTTTCACCTTTGATGAATTTTACCATTTTTATCACAAAAATTCAATACACATAAAGGGCATAATGTATAATCTATTGCATATAATTTGCCCTCAAAGGCAAGGCGGAGCATTGTTCCGACTTTAATATATCTTAAAAATGCAGAAAAACCTGCCGAAATCGGCAGGTCTTCAGCTTTAAGTATTTAAATTATCAGAAAAGTTCACCGTGAGGAGCTTCGCCGTCATCTGCCTCGTCTGAATCTGCGGACTCGGAGAATCCTTCTTCACGCTTTGCCTCAAGCTCTGCCTTGAGGTCGCAGATGTTTGTAAGATGCTCGGGTTCTGCCTTTTCTTCGCCGGCAGCCTCGGGCTGTTTTTCAACAGGCTTTTCCTCTTTAAAAGGAGAGGACTTGTAGTCGCTCTCATTTGAGCAAGCTACTGTAATATCAACAATATCATCCTCTTTAACCTCGGGAGCAACCTCGGGATTGCCGTAGAAAATATCGTTTGAGCTGTTGACAATCTTTCTGTAACACTCTCTTGCTTTTGCGATTTTGGCCTTTGAAGTGTCAATAACCTTCAAAAGCTTTTCGCACTCGGCATCATTAATTTCAGTGCCTTTCTTTCTGCTGTCGTACATAACCTTTCCGAGAGCAATATATGCTCTGTTCATAAGCTCGCTTTCGCTTTTCATAACAAGTCTTAATCTGTTGAGCTTTGCGTTTGTTCTGTTCTTTTCTACTATTGTCTGAGCTACCGATGAAATTGTATCAACGGCTGTATTTACTGTTCCTTTTACACTGTCAAGTATCGTCATAGTAAATTTCTCCTTTAAAACCGCTTTGGCACAAACACTCTGACACATTCTGCCGTGGCGAATAATATTAAACTTATTTCTATTATTATGACAGATTTTTTTGATAAAATCAACATTTTTTTAAAATTTACTTGTTAAAATCACGGTCAATTGCTATAATTAGTTTCATAGAGTGTTAAAGAGGTGGTTTGGATGCCTGAAAAGAAAATTACCAAGGCAATCGTCTGCCCAATGTGCGGTGAAATGAGCAAGGCTGATGTTTACACCAGCATCAACCCGTCCGTAACAAAGGGTGTGCGCAGAAGAGCGCTTGACGGTGAGCTTTTTGCGTGGAAATGTCCGTCATGCGGATACTCCGCAAGGCTCACATATCCGATTCTCTACAATGATATGAAGAATCGTTTTATGGTGTATTTCATTCCCAAAATTGATCATTTTCAGCTCTGCGACAACGAGCTTGAAGAAAAATACAGCAATCTCCGCAACATAAGCAAACGAATTGTTCCGACCTTCAATTCGTTCAAGGAGAAAATTTTTATCTTTGAGTCGGGACTTGACGATATGTCGGTTGAGCTTACAAAGCTTGCAATCAGCCAAACGGTTTCAAAAAAGCTTAACGGTGCGGAAATTCATGACGGATACCTTTCAATGTACGATCGTGAACGCAACACAATGGGATTTACATATTTTACAGGCGAAAAGCATACACCGTATGTTCAGACAGCAAGACTTGAAATTTATGTTAAATCGAAGAAAATTGTCGATTCGCTTGCATATAAGGACAAAAAGTTAAAGGGTTTTCTTAAAATTGACCGTGAATGGGCAGAAAACATTCTCTACCGCTACAAGCGTATGAAGCATATTGAAAAGCTTAACAAGCTGAAAGAGTAAGCTGTTACTGAAAGTCAGTCGATTCTTTTGGTTTAAAAAGGCACCTGCAAATAAGTAACATATGCACCATAAGGAAAACGGCTAAAGAATATCCGTAAGCATAAGCTCGCTAAAGCAAAAACCGCATAAAAATTTCGCCGTACCGGTCGGGGCGGCGGAATCATTCAGCTTAATATTTTTTGTATTTGCAATTCCAACTTGTTAAAATGCCGATACAATCGGGTATTTTCGTTGCACAAAAAAATCAGGGATCGACTCAAAGAGCCGACCCCTTTTTAATTTATTGAAAAGATTGGTAATTACTTGTTAACAGCTTCATAAACTGCAACTGCGCAAGCAACTGTAGCACCAACCATCGGGTTGTTACCCATACCGATAAGGCCCATCATTTCAACATGAGCAGGAACAGAAGATGAACCTGCGAACTGAGCGTCACCGTGCATTCTGCCCATTGAGTCTGTAAGACCGTATGATGCAGGACCTGCACCCATGTTATCGGGGTGAAGTGTACGGCCTGTACCGCCGCCTGATGCAACCGAGAAATACTTAACGCCGTTCTCATTTGCCCACTTCTTGTATGTACCTGCAACGAGGTGCTGGAAACGAGTCGGGTTAGTAGAGTTACCTGTGATAGATACACCTACATTTTCATGCTGCATGATTGCAACACCTTCACGAACATCGTCAGCGCCGTAGCAGCGAACTGCAGCTCTTTCACCGTCTGAGAAAGCTCTCTCTTCAACGATTTTAAGCTCTGATGTGAAATAGTCAAACTGAGTCTTTACATATGTAAAGCCGTTGATTCTTGAAATAATGTAAGCAGCGTCCTTGCCAAGACCGTTAAGGATAACACGGAGCGGCTCTTTTCTTGCTTTGTTAGCGTTACGAGCGATACCGATAGCGCCCTCTGCTGCTGCAAAGCTTTCGTGACCTGCGAGGAATGCAAAGCACTTTGTTTCATCTCTGAGGAGCATTGCGCCGAGGTTACCGTGACCGCGGCCAACGTTTCTCTGCTCTGCTACCGAACCGGGGATACAGAAAGCCTCAAGACCGATACCGATAGCTTCTGCTGCCTCTGAAGCAGTCTTTGCGCCCTTCTTAACTGCAACTGCACAACCGAGTGTGTAAGCCCAGCCTGCGTTTTCAAATGCGATCGGCTGAACGCCCTTTACGATGTCGTAGGGATCAAAACCAAGATCGTTACAAATTTTTCTTGCCTCTTCAAGATTTGCAATACCGTATTCGGCAAGGCACTTCTCAATTTTAGGCATTCTTCTTTCCATACCTTCAAATGTTACTGCCATTATGGTGTCCTCCTTACCGAATTATTCTTCACGAGGGTCAATGTACTTAGCTGCGCCGTCAAAACGACCGTACTGACCGATGTTGTTCTTGTATGCTTCGTTTGGCTCAACGCCGTGACGAATGTCCTCGAGCATTTTGCCGAGCTTTACGAACTGATAGCCGATAACTTCATCGTTCTCGTCAAGTGCTGTCTTGAGAACATAGCCTTCAGCCATTTCCATGTAACGAACGCCCTTAGCGTTTGTGCTGTACATTGTACCAACCTGGCTGCGAAGACCCTTACCGAGATCCTCCATACCTGCGCCGATTGGAAGACCGCCCTCTGAGAAAGCTGTCTGGCTTCTGCCGTAAACGAGCTGCTCGAAGATGTTCTTCATAGCTGTGTTGATAGCGTCACAAACGAGGTCTGTGTTAAGGCACTCAAGGAGTGTTTTGTTAGGAAGAATTTCTGCTGCCATAGCTGCAGAGTGAGTCATACCCGAACAACCGATTGTTTCAACAAGAGCCTCTTCAACGATACCGTCTTTAACATTAAGTGTAAGCTTGCAGGCACCCTGCTGAGGAGCACACCAGCCAATGCCGTGTGAAAGACCTGAAATGTCTTTAATGTCATAAGATTTTACCCATTTGCCCTCTTCGGGAATAGGTGCAGGACCGTGCTTAGGTCCCTTTGCTACAGTGCACATATTTTCAACTTCTTTTGAATAAATCATGTGTACTTCTCCTTTCAATAAATTGTATGAGTCCGAAATCCTCAAACACCTATATTATACGGCTTAACCCGACATTTTTCAAGCATTTTTCGTTAATTTTTACAATTCCCCCACATTGTAATATTTCCCGTGGCAATTTTCCGTTTGATTTTGAAACGGTAAAAATAAAAACGGCAACCGTGAAACAAATCACCGATTGCCGTTAAAGTTTGCTTATTCTTCCCAAAACAATTCGTCAAGGGTTTTGTCAAGCGCTTTACATATTGCTATGCAAAGGTTAATTGTGGGATTGTAGTCGCCCTTTTCAATTGCGCTTATTGTCTGTCTTGACACCTTTACAAGTTCCGCAAGCTGTTGCTGTGACAAATCCTTTGCGGCACGGGCGCTTTTTAATCTTAAATTCTTCATTCTTCAACTGCCTTTTTGTCAATTATTGTTTTGATGACAACCATCACAAAAATACTTATTGCCCAAATCATTACAATGATAGGAATAATGTCAAGATTTGCTATTCCGTTTGTAACAAAGATTTTGTTGTCGAAAGCAATTCCCAAACATTCTGCTCCCACAACAAATGCCAAGGGGCCTAAAAGACTCTTTCTGCCTTTATTCGATGTGAAATATGCGTCATTGAAAATGCTTACTCCGACGAATACGGCGGTTGAAAGAAACAGTCCTATGAACATTTGAACGCTGAGTTCAGCCCAATTAATCTCCAAAACATTAACTAAAGCGCAGGCAATTATGTACCCGATAAGCACAAAAAATGCCGATTTATAAGCCTTGCCCCGTGCAAGAACCTGTCGTTCATCGTATTCTGTGTAAGTGTTCTTTTTCCTTTTAATGTTTGCGATAATTAGCGTCACAATAACTACGGCGATAAAACCGCAACAAAAACCAAGCACCCAATAGTATTTTTCTTCCATAATAACATCTCCCAAATAAATCAGCCAATTTGCAGATTTATTCGTCCAACCGATAATCCGCAAATAATATTAAAAAATTTTATGTATTTAGATGTGAATACTTAAAAATCCACAATGCATACAAAAAGCTTTCTGTACCATTATAGTACATTAAAAGTTACTTATTGTCAAGTATATTTTACATAATTTCAAAAATACTTTCATTTAACTGTTTTGGAAAATTAAATCCGTTAAGAAACCTGTCAGTTAAAACAAAACAAGACAAGCCCATATTTCAGAGCTTGCCTTGTGGAATTACTCACCGTCACGCTGCATTGTTTCATTAATAGCACGATTAACAAAGCCGTTCACGCTTTCGCCGTTCTTTTCTGCGTGGGCTTTGATAATATCCTTTCGACCTTTCGGCACAGCAACATTGATACGGTCATATGCTTTAGCGTTATATCGGTTGTTTGCCTCAATTCTCGCCCTGCTGTTCTTATTTTCTGCCATTTCTTCACCGCCTAAAATCTATTGACATCAAATTATTGTTGTTGTATAATATAGGTGAAAAGGAACGGCTTTAGCTGTTTCGCTTGCAACTAGATTAAATTTTTCAACTTAACCGTCTTGTGCTGCTACACAGGGCGGTTATTTCTTTATATTCTTAATGACTTCATTAAAAGCCACGAAAACAATTGCGAGAACAAACAAGTATGTAATCTCTGCCATTGGAATACACCCCCTTTCGCAAGGGAGCTGAAACAGCCGCCACCGTTCCTTTACAAATATTATTATAGCATACCTCTTTACACTTAACAAGTACCAATATGCACAAATTATACGCTTGAACATTGTAGTATAATATAGTCACAGGATAAGGAAAGGGAAAAGCGATAATCAGTATGACCGCAACGCAATTGCAGTATATGCAAGATAGATTGTACAAGAATAATATTAATCAGTTTGGATTTGTCAACGGTATTGTTTTCTAAGCAACAATAAAAAGGTATCGGTCTTTTTAACCAATACCCTTTTATGGAGCTGATAACGGGATTCGAACCCGTGACCTCGTCCTTACCAAGGACGCACTCTGCCTACTGAGCTATATCAGCATATTTAATTGTAAGGTTGCAACCTTTATAATGTTAATCTCACAAAACTTCGGACATTAGCAACCAAATCATTGATATAAAAAACAGTAAAAATCCAACAATAACAAAATCAAAATTAATTTTACTTTTTTCACACGGTCGCAAAACCACGGTGATTATATCACAAAAACATCGTGATGTAAAGTGTCCACGAAATATAATAACACATTTGCACGGTGATTTCAAATGTTTTTTTAAACTTTTTTGTAAAAAATACGAAAAGATTTGAAAAACACTTGATTATAAGCCGTTTTGGTGCTATAATTTTCTTGTAAATAATGAAAGCTAAAGGAGTGGGCAACAAACCCGCTCCTTATTTATTAGTTTTCACTTTGTTCCTCGGTGCGGTTTATCTGTCTGCAATATTTCGCACAGAGTATTTTTGCAGACAGGAAGGCAGTGAATTTATGGCAAAAAGCAAAGGCGGTGTAACCGTATCAAAAGTATGGGAGCTTTGTCAGCCGATTGTTGAAGGCTTCGGACTTTCACTTTGGGATGTGCGTTATGTCAAGGAAGGTGCAGACCGTTTCCTGCGTGTTTACATTGACAAGCCCGAAGGCATTGACATTAACGATTGCGAAAATGTTTCCCGTGCAATCAACGGTCCTCTTGATGAGCTTGATCCGATTGAGGAGGCGTACTGTCTTGAGGTCTGCTCCCCCGGAATTGAGCGTGAGCTTATCCGTGACGAACATTTTATGCAGTTCATCGGTGCGGATATTATGGTTAAGATGCTCCGCCCCATTGACGGCATAGGCAGAGAATTTAAAGGGGTTTTAAAGGATTATTCCGACGGTAAGGTCACAATTGAGGATCACAGCGGTGAGAATGAAATCACAATCAGCAAAAAGGACGCCGCATGGATTAAGCTTGACGATTTTGATTAAAAATTGCAGTTTGAACACTACCGATACACATAACAGCATAACAATTTGTATATAACCGAAAAATAAGAAAAGGATGATTTGGAAAATGACTAACAAAGATTTATTTGAGGCATTGAGAACATTTGAAAAGGAAAAGGGCATTCCTATGGACTATATGCTTCAAAACATTGAAAAGGCAATTTCCGTTGCCTGCAAGAACTACTACTGCGGTAATGAAAATGTTGTATTCAAGGTTGATCCGGAAAAGAACAGCTTTGACGCAAAGCTTGTCAAAACAGTAGTTGACGAGGTTTTTGATCCTAACTTTGAGGTTACTGTTGAGGAGGCTCAGCAAATTAACAAGAGAAAGAAATTTATTGTCGGCGATGAGATTGAAGTTCCGATTGATCCCAAGCACCTCGGTTGGACATCTGTTTCTTCTGCAAGAAATGTTATCCGTCAGGGTATTCGTCAGGGCGAAAAAGGTCAGACTCTTATCGAGTTTCAGAGCAAGCTCGGTGAAATTGTTACTGCAACCGTTGAAAGAATTGATCCTAAGTCAGGCGTTGCAACAATCAAAATCGGCAAGAGCGAAGCTACTCTGCCAAAGAGCGAACAGCTCGGTCATGACGACCTTAAAGAAGGCGACCACATTAAGGTTTATATTGCAGATGTCAAAGACAACGAAAGAGGTCCTCACGCAATCATTTCAAGAACACACCCCGGTCTTGTAAAGCGTTTGTTTGAACAGGAAGTTCCCGAAATCTATGACGGCGTTGTTGAAATAAAATCAATTTCCCGTGAGGCAGGCAGCCGTACAAAAATGGCTGTTTACAGCTCAAATCCCGATGTTGACGCAATCGGTTCATGTATTGGTAACAAGGGCGCTCGTGTAAACAAGATTGTTGAAGAACTCGGCGGTGAGAAAATCGACATCGTGCTTTACAGCGATGATCCCGAAAAGTACATTTCGGCGGCTCTCTCTCCTGCAAGCGTTTGCAAGGTTGAAATTACAGATGAAGAAACAAAGAGCTGCCGTGCAACCGTTCCCGACGGTCAGCTTTCACTTGCTATCGGCAACAAAGGACAGAATGCCCGTCTTGCCGCAAGACTTACAGGCTGGAGAATTGACATCCGTCCCGAAAGCGGTTTCTACGGCGAAGATGAGGACGATGAACCAAAGACAGAAGAAAAGGCCGAAGATGTTCTCGACCTTGACGAAAGCACAGAAGGCGAAACAGTTGTTTCGGATGAAACAGAGGAATAATCAGATTAAACAGAGAGGGATTTTATGAAGCAAAGAAAAATGCCGTTGCGTAAATGTACGGGTTGCGGAGAGATGAAAGAAAAACGTGAGCTTATCCGTGTTGTCAAAGCACCCGACACCAAAGATGAAAACGGTGAAATCATTGCAAAAGGCGAAATTTCGCTTGACCTCACAGGTCGCAAGGCAGGCAGAGGCGCATATGTGTGCAGAAATCTTGCCTGCTTTGAAAAGGCTCGCAAGGCACGCCGCTTTGAACGCTCGTTAAGCTGTAAAATCCCTGATGAAGTATATGAGCAGATGCAAAGTGAACTTGCCGCAGCAGACAGCGAGTAGGCGAAAGGATTTTTTATGAACGACAGGATTTTGTCGCTGCTTGGCATTTGCAAGAGGGCAGGCAAGCTGATTACAGGTGCCGACACGACGATTGACTCAATACGAAAAAGCAAGGCAAAGCTTGTTATTTTTGCAAATGATTTTTCAAAGAGCAGTAAGAAAAGCGTGCAGACAGCCGCTGATGAATGCAATGTGAAAACATTGGCAATGAACCGAAGCAAAGAGGAAATCGGATTTGCTCTCGGAAAAATCTGCGGAGTTATGACAACCGAAGACAAAGGCTTTGCAGATAAGCTTGAACAGCTTATTGAAAACGAATCGGGAGGAGAATTGTATGATAAAATATAAGGTAAAGGACGCAGCAGCAGATCTCGGAGTTTCAAACAAGGAAATTATTGAGATTCTCGAAAAACATTGCGGTGTTACAAAGAAAACAATGACAACACTCGAGGAAAGCGAACTCGATGTGATTTTTGATGTAATCACAAAGAAGAACAAGGTTGAAAACTTTGACGAATACTTTGCGGCACGCAACAACAAGCTTGACAACGAAAGCAAGCCACAGCAGGAAGATAAGCCCGCAAAGCAGAATGCAAAGGCTGACAATCAGAAGAAAAAGACCGATAAAAACGACAAAAAGCCTAACAACAAGGATGCAAAGCCTGCATCAAAACAGGAAAAGGTTGAAGTTACTCAGGAAAAGAGCGTTGAGGAGTCTGCTCCCCGCAAGCGCAGAGTAATTGACACCCGTGCAACAAATGTTGATGTTGAGCGTTACAACCAGAAGTATGATGACCTTGCAAGCGACAGCTCAAAGGGCAGAAGCACGGACAACATTGTCAAAAAGCAGAAATTCACAAACCGTACCCAGCGTCAAAAAGGCAGACGACAGAAGCGTGAAACAGAGCAGGAGCGTCTGAACCGTATTGCTCTTGAGCGTAAGCAGAAACCGATTACAGTTCAGATTCCTGACGAAATCGTAGTTTCGGAGCTTGCTCTCAGACTCAAGGCTACCGTTGCCGAGGTTGTTAAAAAGGCATTCCTTATGGGTACAATGGTAACGGCAACAGATACAATCGACTTTGACACAGCGTCACTTATCGCCATGGAATTCCACGCAAAGGTTGAAAAGGAAGTTGTTGTTACAATCGAAGAACAGATTATTGATGACAGCGAGGACGATGAGGCAAATCTCGTTGAGAGAGCTCCGGTTGTTGTTGTTATGGGTCATGTTGACCACGGTAAAACTTCAATCCTCGACGCTATCCGTCACGCAAATGTAACAGCAGGCGAGGCAGGCGGTATCACACAGCATATCGGTGCTTACAGAGTTATGGTAAACGGCAAGCCTGTTACATTCCTCGACACACCCGGACATGAGGCATTCACAACAATGCGTGCAAGAGGTGCTCAGGTTACTGATATCGCAATCCTCGTTGTAGCCGCCGATGACGGTATCATGCCGCAGACAGTTGAGGCTATCCACCATGCAAAAGCCGCAGGTGTATCTGTTATTGTTGCCATCAACAAAATGGATAAGGTCGGCGCAAATCCCGAAAATGTTAAACAGCAGCTCACAGAGTATGAACTTATTCCGGAGGAGTGGGGCGGCGATACACCATGTATCCCTGTTTCCGCAAAGACAAAGGAAGGTCTTGACGATCTTCTTGAAATGGTTACTCTTGTTGCAGAGATGAAAGAACTCAAGGCTAACCCCGACAGAGCCGCAAAGGGTACTGTTATCGAGGCAAGACTTGACAAGGGCAGAGGTCCTATCGCAACCGTACTCGTTCAGAACGGTACACTTCACAAGGGCGATACAATCATCGCAGGCACTTGCGTAGGTCGTGTAAGAGTTATGACAAACGATAAGGGCGAAAGAGTTACCGAGGCAGGTCCTTCTGTTCCTGTTGAAATCACAGGTCTTGACGAAGTTCCGGTTGGCGGCGATATCTTTGACGCAGTTTCCGATGAGCGTCTTGCAAGAACTCTTGTTGACCAGAGAAAGGCTGCTAAGAAGGAAGAAATCTTCAACGCACAGACTAAGGTTACTCTTGACAATCTCTTTGACCAGATGAAACTCGGTGAAATCAAGGAACTTCAGATTATCGTTAAAGCCGATGTACAGGGTTCTGCCGAGGCTGTTAAGCAGTCACTTGAAAAGCTTTCAAATGACGAGGTAAGAGTAAATGTAATTCACAGCGCAGTAGGTGCAATCAACGAGTCCGATGTAATGCTTGCAGAGGCATCTAACGCAATTATTGTAGGATTCAACGTTCGTCCAGATGCGGTTGCCGCAGAAAATGCAGAGCGTTCGGGCGTAGATATGCGTCTTTACAGCATTATCTACGATTGTATCAATGAAATCGAATCTGCTATGAAGGGTATGCTTGCTCCTAAGACAAGAGAAGTTGTTCTCGGTATGGCTGAGTGCCGTAATGTTATCAAGATTAAGTCAGTCGGCACAATCGCAGGTTCATATGTTAAGAGCGGTAAGATTCAGCGTGGCGCAAGCGTAAGAGTTATCCGTGACGGTATCGTTATTGCAGATGACGCAATTGCATCTCTCCAGAGATTCAAGGACGCTGTCAAGGAAGTTAGCGAAGGCTACGAATGCGGTATCGGTCTTGAAAGATTCAACGACCTCAAAGAGGGCGATATGTTCGAGGTTTATACAATCGAAGAATACAGAGATTAAAGTTTGTATGTTAAACCAAATTTTATAAACGGCACAAATTTACCGTTATTTTGTAAGGGCGGTCATTGGGCGCCCGCAGGTAACGGCAGAAATTTTCAGTTTAAATAAATACTGTATAGTTCAAGTCAGTAGCTGTAAAATAACAAAATATTTCATCAAAGCGGGCGGCCGATGACCGCCCCTACGGAAATAAGATAAAAGGATGTGATAGCATGGGAAGCCATAGAATTGAAAGAACAACAGAGGACATCAAAAGAGAGCTTACTGCTATTTTCAGAGAATTAAAAGACCCACGGGTTCAGCAGGCGTTTATCTCTATCGTAAGAGTTGAGGTTACAAACGACCTTTCATACTGCACGGTACAGATCAGCGCAATTGAAGGTCTTGACAGAGCCAAAGAGGCTGTCAAGGGCTTAAAGTCTGCATCGGGCTTTATCAGACGAGAGCTTGGACACAGACTTCATCTTCGTCATGTTCCCGAACTCATTTTCCACGCAACAGACAGCATAGAATACAGCGCAAACATCAGCCGTATTCTCAACAGCCTTGACATTAAAGAAGACGAGGAAGAAAATGATGAATCTGTATGAGGTTGCCCGTTATCTTGAGGCACACGATAATTATGATATTCTGACTCACGCTTATCCTGACGGTGACACCCTCGGCAGCGGATTTGCACTCTGCCTTGCGCTCCGCCAAATCGGCAAAAAAGCAAGAGTTATCACAACAGGTGTTCCGTCAAAGTTTACCTATCTTCAGAAAAACATAGAGGAAGAAGATTTCACAACCGAAACGGTTGTCAGCGTTGATGTTGCGGCTGACAGCCTTCTCGGTTCAAATATGGGCAAATATATCGGCAAGGTTGATTTGTGCATTGACCACCACGGTTCAAACACATTTTCCGCTAAGGAAAAGTTTGTTGACAAATATGCGGCGGCAAACTGCGAAATTCTCTACAAGCTGTTCCTCAGAATGCACATCAACTTTACAAAGGACATTGCAGACTGCCTCTACACAGGCATTTCAACCGACACCGGCTGTTTCAGATACACAAACACAACCGCCGAAACCATGCGTGTTGCCGCAAGTCTTATGGACTTTGGCTGTAACACCGCATACATAAACAAGGCGATGTTTGAAACAAAGTCGAAAAACAAAATTCAGCTTGAAAGAGCCGTTTATGACTCAATGACCTATTGTGCAGACGGCAGGTGCGCAATAATTTACACAACGCTCGATATGCTCAAAAAGCTCAACACGGGTGATGACGAAATGGAGGGACTTGCCTCTATTCCCCGTCAGATTGAGGGTGTTCTCATCGGAATTACAATGCGTGAAAAAGAGGGCGGATTCTTCAAGATTTCCGTTCGTACAAACAATAATATCAATGCCTCGGATTTCTGTTCGCAGTTCGGAGGCGGCGGTCATCCTGCGGCGGCAGGATGCTCAATTGAGGGCGACCTTGAAACCGTAAAGACAACGCTTGAAAAAGCTGCGGAGAAGTTTTTATCATGAGCAATCTTAACGGTGTACTGCTGATTGACAAGCCGAAGGAATTCACCTCGTTTGATGTTATTGCCGTTGTTCGCAGACTGACAGGACAGAAAAAGCTCGGCCACACGGGAACACTTGATCCGAACGCAACGGGCGTTCTGCCTATTTTGCTCGGAACTGCAACGAAAACACAGGATTTGATTCTCAACCACGACAAGTCATACACGGCAGAATTTCAGCTTGGCAAAACCACCGACACCCTCGACATCTGGGGTACGGTGACGGGAGAATGCGAATCTTCGGTTACGGAAGAACAAATTCGCAGAGTAATTCCCAATTTCACGGGCGAAATTGAGCAGATTCCGCCGATGTACTCTGCCGTACAAAAGAACGGTCAAAGGCTTTATGACCTTGCAAGACAGGGAATCGAGGTTGAGCGTGAGAGCCGAAAGGTTACTGTCTATTCTCTTTCGCTTGCGAATTTTGACGAAAAAGCACAGACAGGCACGCTTGAAATTTCCTGTTCAAAGGGTACTTATGTACGCACGATAATTGATGACATAGGCAGGGTTCTCGGTGTCGGTGCGGTTATGACGGCACTTTGCAGAACCTCGGCTTGCGGATTTTCGCTTGACGAGTGCATAACGCTTGACGAGCTGAAAAGCATTTGCGAAAACGGAAATGTTGAAGAAAAACTGCGTTCCGTTGAAAGTCTGTTTATGAGTTTAGGCTATCTTGCCGTATCGCCTGCGCAGGCAAAACGATTTGCAAACGGCGGTGCGTTGAGTGCCGACAGAACATATCTTGCCAAGTCGGGGTACGAGAACGGTCAGCTTTTCAGAATGAAAACCCATGATGGTGATTTTTTAGGCATAGGCGTTGCCGACAAGCCGAATAATCTCATCAAAATATATTTTCAAAACTGCAGGTAGCGTGTCGCTACGCCCAATTCGTGAAGACAGTCTTGTTAAGGCGATACTAAAGATTCCCGAGCGTTGCTTTTAAATTGAAAATAAAAACGAGAAATAAAAAACGGTGTGCAACGAAACGGCACACCGAAAAATGATTGACATATTAATAGTTAGATGTTAATATATAAGTAAGGAAACGGCTTTAGCTGTTCCGCTATTACAGTTTAGTTATTTTTCAACAACCGCCTTGTATTCGCAGTACAGGGCGGTTATTTCTTTATGGCGAACACAATAAAAAATGTGAAAATTACTATCACAGCTATGTATTCCACGCAATCACCCCCTTTCCCAAGGGAGTCGAAACAGCCGCCGCCATTTCCTTACCGAACAATTATATCAAATGTTTTACTTGTATTCAAGATGAAAATTTATGTTTATCCTCGTATGTTTTGATGTGAAGAAAGTTGTGTATTCCAATGTTTTAGATATTAAAACAATTTGTCTGCAGGATTCACTTTACAGTCATTTTGCGTCACTATAATATGGGTGTAAAATGAATTTGGAGGTATATTTTATGGAAATTCTGAAAGTTGAAAATCTTACAAAAACCTACGGAAGCGGTGAAAACCTTGTCCATGCGGTTAACGATGTTTCGTTCTCGGTTGAAAAGGGCGAATTTGTTGCCATTGTCGGTGCAAGCGGCAGCGGCAAGTCAACTCTTCTTCATCTTATCGGCGGTGTTGACCGTCCCACAAGCGGAAAAATTTTTGTTGACGGCAACGATATAAGCAAAATGAATGATGACAAGCTAGCCGTATTCCGCCGCAGACAGGTGGGCATTGTCTATCAGTTCTACAATCTTATCCCGATTCTGACTGTTGAAGAAAACATCACGCTCCCCTGTGACCTTGACGGCAGAGGTGTTGACAGAGAACGACTTGAGATGATTCTTGATTCGTTCGGACTGCGTGCAAGAAGAAAACACCTTCCAAACCAGCTTTCGGGCGGTCAGCAACAAAGAACATCTATTGCCAGAGCGCTCATTAACAATCCGTCTCTTGTGCTTGCCGATGAACCGACAGGCAACCTTGATTCAAAGTCAAGCGACGAGGTTATGAGTATGCTCAAAATGTGCAATCAGAGTTACGGACAGACTGTTATAATGATTACGCACAACCTTGACATTGCAAAACAGGCAGACAGAGTCATAACAATCAGCGACGGCAAAATTGTCGAGGAGGTTTGATTTTATGAAACTTCTCAACAAGCTTACTCTTAAAAACCTGCGACTTAACAAGGTGCGTACAATTGTTACAATCGTGGGAATTATGCTCTCGGCGGCACTCATCACGGTAGTTTCGGGAATGGCACTCAGTGGCCGACAGACTATGATTGACGCTCAGACGGCATGGTCGGGCAATTATGATGTTGCACTTGATATTATAGACAATTCAGTAATTGAAACGGCTCGCAATAACCGCAATGTTGAAAATGCCTTTTATAAGGAAAGGCTCGGATATGCAAGGACAAAAAATGCTGACGGTGAAACCTGCGATTACAGTGTTCTTGCCATGAGCGAAAATACCTACGGCAACTGTTTTAAGATAGACCTTATAAAGGGCAAGTTCCCCACAAATTCGGGTGAGGCTGTTGTTACAAAATCGTTTAAAACACAGGACGGAAAAGATGTGAAAATCGGCGACAAAATCACACTTGATGTCGGTGTGCTTACCGACAAGGACAGCAATGTCCTTGATGAGGAAGGCATTCATAATTTGTTGCAAAAAGATTTTAATAAGTGCAGCATTATTGACACGGTAAAAAGAACCTATACCGTAACGGGTATTATTGAAAGACCGAAAACGAGCGAACTCTATGATCCGTCAAATCTTTCTATGATATATACCGTGTCTGATGAAAAAGCACCTGTCGAGGCAATCAGGACAAAGCATATGAATAAGCTGTATATCGCCTATACGCCTCAGAGCGAAGGCGATTATCTTCAAAATACAGCGGATATTTTAGGCTTTAAAGCTGATGATATGAGTAATGTAATCAGCGATGAAATTTCACCCGAAGATCAGCAGACCTCGGGAATAAATGCATACGAATTCAATTCCGTACTTCTCAGTATGAAAGGCTACGGTTCAAATGACGCAACAAATACTGTGATTTTCAGCCTTGCCGTTATTATCATTATTATAGTAATGCTTGCAAGCGTGTTTGTAATCCGCAACAGCTTTGCAATTTCAATTACAGAGAAAACGAGTATGTACGGTATGCTTGCGTCGGTCGGTGCAACCAAACGGCAAATCCGCAGGAATGTGCTTTTTGAGGGATTCATTCTCGGCTTAATCGGTATTCCTCTCGGCATACTTCTCGGACTCGGTGTAAACGCAATTCTTATTGCAATACTCAACAGCGTTCTCGGTGATATGCTGAACGGAGCAACATTTGTATTTGTAACTCCGACAATTCCGATTATTTGTGCAATTGTTCTTTCGGCTGTTACTATATTCTGCTCATCATTCTTCATTGCACTGCGTGCGTCAAGAATCCCACCGCTTGTTGCAATCAGAGGCAACAAGGATATCAAGATAAAGAACAATAAACCGTACCGCACATCCAAGCTTACAAAAAAGCTTTTCGGTGTAGGCGGTGAAATCGCCTCAAAAAGCCTTAAACGCAGTAGGAAAAAGTATCGCACAACGGTTATCTCAATTGTAGTCAGCGTTGCAATGTTCATTGCAGTTTCGGCATTTATGGACTACGGAATGACATATACAGAGCATTACTACGGCAAAACAGACTACAGCTATATGGTTGCCGGAATTGATACAAAGCAGGCTCAGACGATTGAAAAAATGCCCGAAATTGAAAATTATCTGACAGTCGGTTTACAGTACGGTCATGTGTCGGCAGATGTGCCTGTTAACGAATGCGGAGAAAATTTCCTTTATGACAATGCTGACGGTACAAAGTCATTCAGCGTGGAATTTCTTGAGTTTGAACACGATACATTTGTTAAGATTTGCAGGGAATTGGAACTTGACTACAACAAGGTCAAGGGCGGTGTACTTGTGTATTCTCAGGTAACCCCCGATAACAGTGAGAGTGGCAACTCTTCAAAGCCAATGAAACTGTTCGGCAAAACCGCTCCGACAAAGTTTATCGTTTACGGAAATGATGATAACGGAAATGAGCTGATAGCAGGCAAATTAAAGGTTTCGTCAGTGTTTGATGAAATTCCAAAGTCGGCTGATTCTGTAATCGGCGAAGGAACAATTTTCGGTCAGGGATTGATAATCGGTGAACAGGGTGTAATCTCACCTCAGCTTGGCGAACACGAATGCTATATTACCCTCTACGCCAATACATCGAACCACACTTCGCTTACAAACCGCATTGAGTCTATGGAAGGTGCGGACGACAGCATTTACATTTTTGACTATGAAGAAAACGTAAGACAGTTCAATGCCATTATGCTGATTGTCGGGATATTTGTTTACGGTTTCATCGGTGTTATCTCGCTTATCGGACTTACAAACATTTTCAACACAATTTCAACCAATATGCAGTTGAGGAGCAAGGAATTTGCATCGCTTAAATCTATCGGTATGACAAAGAAAGAATTTAACCGTATGATTCGCCTCGAAAGCCTTATGTACGGCATAAAATCTTTGATTATCGGTATCCCTCTCGGCGTTCTCGGTGTATTTGCAATCTTCTCGGCATTTTCAAAAGGAAGCGTTCCAATAAGCTTTGTATTCCCGTGGAAAGCGATTTTAATTAGTATTGCGGCTGTATTTATTGTGGTATGGCTGATTATGAAATACTCAATCTCAAAGGTTAATAAACAAAATATTATTGAAACAATCAGAAACGACAATATCTGAGCATCATATTCAGCCGACAGACTGTATTTTGTTGAAATTTGTTGACAATAGTTTTACACTCTGTTATAATGTAGTTGTAACAATAGATACCACAATATTTTGTATGTTTTCATTGCTGACGGGCGGATTATTGATTTAATCCGCCCGAATTTCATTTTGGAGGACTTGTTGTGAAAATTCTTCTTATTGAGGACAACCGTGCAATTTCAAAAGGACTTGTTTACACTCTTGAACAAAACGGCTTTGAGGTTGCATTGTGCGAAAATGCCGAATCAACCCTTAACTCTCTCGGCGGTGACTTTGACCTTTTTATTGTTGATGTGTCGCTTCCCGACGGCAACGGTTTTGAACTTTGTGACGAGATAAAAAGAGTGTGCGAAACTCCCGTGATTTTTCTCACAGCACTTGACGATGAGGACAGCATTGTAAAAGGCTTTGACCTCGGAGCGGAGGACTACATAACAAAACCGTTTTCAAGCCGTGAGCTACTCGCAAGAATTAAACGAATTACCAAAAAGCTCGACAAAACTATGGCTATGAATTTTGGTGACATCAGCATTGACTTTGACAAAAAACAGGTTTGCAAAAACGGCAATCCGATTGTGCTTACGGCGCTTGAGTACCGCCTGTTTGCAATGCTTGCCAAAAACAGCGGCAAGGTGCTGACCCGTGAACAGATTCTTGAACGCATATGGGATTTGTCGGGGAATTATGTTGAGGACAACACGCTGACCGTGTACATAAAAAGACTTCGCAAAAAACTTGATACAAATATGATTAAAACCGTAAAGGGCCTTGGTTACAGGCTGGAGGTATAATGAAAAACACATCAAAATTTCTTGCGGTAATGCTTGCGATAACGGGACTTTTCTGTTGTGCCGTTGCAGTAGGCGTCGGTGCAGGCTTTAACGCTGTTCGTGAAAGCACGGATAAAAAGATAATTGCCGTTGCGGAAAAGGTTAGAGAACAATATCCCGATATTTCGGAAAAGGAGCTTGCTCAAATTTTAAACAGCGACACTGCCGGCATAAAAGGCGACTTTGCAAAGTACGGAATAAAATCCGACAGCGGCTGGGTTGACATTCAGAGCGGAAGTTATGCAACAATTACAATTGTGATTGCAACCGCAGGTGTTTGTGTGTTCGGAATTTTGCTCTGCGTTGTGTTCATAAGATACTGTAAAAAGCAAAAGCGACAGCGACTTGAAATTGTAAAATGTCTTGAAAAAATAAACAACCGAGAGTACGACCTCGACCTTGACGGCTCAACCGACGACGATATGTCACTGTTAAAGCAGGAGATTCAAAAAACAACGGTAATGCTTCGTGAGTATGCCGACAATTCAATGCGAGAGAAAGAAATCCTCAAAAATTCGCTTGCCGACATTTCACATCAGCTTAAAACACCGTTGACTTCAATTTTGATAACAACCGAAAATATCCTTGATGACGATGATATGCCCGTTGAAATCAGACGGGATTTTGTTATGGATATAGCGCATAATGCCCATTCGATAAATTTCCTTGTAAAAAGTCTGCTTACGCTCTCAATGCTTGATTCGGGAACTGTTGAATTGAAGTTCGGAGATGTGTCGGTTGAAAAAATAATTGACGAGTGCATTTCACGCACAGAGGTTCTTGCCGATATCCGTGATGTGAGAATTGAAAAAACCGTCAAAAATGATTTTAATCTTAATTGCGATTTTCGCTGGATTTGCGAAGCGGTTTCAAACATTGTAAAAAACTGTATTGAGCATACCGACGGCGGTTATGTCAGAATTTCTGCCGAAAGGAACAGTATGTATTCGGAAATCACCATAAGCGACAACGGCTGCGGAATCAGCCCGAAGGATTTGCCGCACATTTTTGAGAGATTTTATAAGGCTCAAAATTCGTCCCCGTCAAGCGTCGGCATAGGTCTGTCGCTTGCAAAATCAATTGTTGAAAAAACAGGCGGATATATTACCGCAGATTCCAAACTCGGCGTCGGCTCAACCTTTAAACTCAGATTTTTGAATGTAAGACTCAGATAAGATAAAAATTAAAAAGCGAAAATTGCGGTCGGGAATAAAGTTTTGTTAAGTACAAATCTTATTATTCCCGACCGTATTTATGTAATTTTCGGCAGGGGGGCAATTGAAACTGTCTTTATAAATAAAAACAGAAGAGCGACAAGGGTAATTTTGCATAAAATTCCAGTGTAAAGATTGTGTAACTTGCTATTTTTACAAAATAAAAGGATTATGTGTAGTTTTTGTGAGAGTTTTGTGATAAAATCAAATTGTCTAGGGATGTTTGACCCTACGTTTTAAAAGCTTTGAAAGGAGTAATCAAACAATGAAAAAAAGAAGTATGAAGAGAGCGCTCAGTGCCGTTTTGACACTTTGTATGGCTCTCCCCGGTGCTTCCGTAGCATTTGGTTCGGCAAGTGCTGCAACAGTTTCCGATGACAGCAGCACATCTGCATCATCAACTGCCGCAGGTTCACTTGTTGAAGATGACGGCTTTACATGGGATAATGCCAATGTGTATTTCCTGCTTACCGACCGTTTTAAGAACGGAAACACCGCAAATGACCATTCATACGGCAGAACACTTGACAAGGACGGCAAACCGCTTGAGGGCTGGGATACAAACCCCGGTACATTCCACGGCGGCGACTTTGCAGGTGTTACTCAGTCAATTGAAGAGGGTTATTTTGATAACCTCGGTGTAAACGCAATTTGGATCTCAGCTCCGTATGAGCAGACTCACGGCTATTGTGATTCAGGTAAGGGCTTTGCTCACTACTCATATCACGGCTACTATGTTCTTGACTATACCGAAACCGATGCAAACTTCGGTACAAAAGAGGAGTTCAAAACTCTCGTTGACACAGCGCATGAGCACGGTATCAGAGTTATCATGGATATCGTAATGAACCACACAGGCTACAACACCGTTGCAGATATGGAGCAGTTCGGCTTCGGTACTCTCCTTGACGGTGCGTTAGACTTCAAATACAAGCTCACAGATGTAGGTGAAGTAAACGACCACATTGACTATAAAACATCAGAAGAAGACTGGGGCAAATGGTGGAGCAATGACTGGATCCGCAGCGGTCTTCCCGGATATACAGAGGGTGCCGGCGGTGATCTTACAATGTCACTCAGCGGACTTCCCGACTTCAGAACAGAGCAGACAAAGGATGTTACAATTCCTCCGATCCTCAAAACAAAGTGGACTCAGGAAGGTACATATGCTCAGAAGCTCGCAAAATACGGTGACAAAAACACAGTAACAGGCTACCTTTCAACCTGGCTTTCAGAGTGGGTTAGGGAGTACGGTGTTGACGGTTTCCGTTGCGATACTGCAAAGCATGTTGATAAGGCTTCTTGGAACCAGCTCAAGCAGGCTTGTGTTTCTGCTCTCAGAGAGTGGAGATCCAACAACAAGGGCAAAGCAGGTGCTGACTGGAAAGAAGATTTCTGGATGACAGGCGAGCATTGGGATCACGGTGTAGGCTACGACACATACTATTCCGAGGGCGGCTTCGACTCAATGATTAACTTCGCAGTTACAGGCGGCGGTGCTCTTGCAAGCGGTAGTGTTGCAAACACATATCAGGGCTATGCAGACAAGATCAACACAAAGGAAGGCTTTAACGTTCTTTCATTTATGTCATCACACGATGAAACACTTACCCGTGGCGATGAGAACACAATGCTTTACAATGCGGCTGCATTCCTCCTTCTCCCGGGCGGAGTTCAGATTTTCTACGGTGACGAAACCAACCGTCCTCTCTATCCCGGCGTTGCATTTGACGGTTACGGCGGATCGGGTCACGCACTCAGAAGTGATATGAACTGGAACGACATGGACAAAACTCTTCTTGCTCAGTGGCAGAAGGTTGGTCAGTTCCGTAACAAGCATGTATCTATCGGTGCCGGCGCAAATGTTAAGCTCTCAGCTACAAGCGGTGTTGCTTTCGGCCGTACATACGATAAGAACGGCGTAACAGATCAGGCAGCTGCAGTAATCGGCTGTAACAAAAATTCAAGCGTAACTGTTGATGTTTCAACTCTTTGGGAAGACGGCAGCTATGTAATCAATACTTATGACAACTCATCTTCAGTTGTTACTGACGGTAAGGTAACTTTCAACAGCGGTGTAAACGGCACAATCCTTATGGAAAATGCTGACGGTCAGCCGCTTGTATCAATCACAGGCGAGCCGAAGTTCTACGGCACAGAGCAGGTTACTGTTTCTCTCAAGGAATGCGACAGCGCAAAGGTTTCTGTTGACGGCGGTAACAAGTTTGTTGTTAAGGACGGCGACACATTCACAATCGGTCAGACAGCTTACAAGAACGATACAATCGAAGTAACTGTTGAGGCTACAAACGACAAGGCAAGCTCAGAGGCTAAATTCACATTCCTCAAGCTCGGCGAAAACGACGAAAAGCCTACAACCAGCCCGACACAGAGCACAACTGTTCCCGGTTCGACAGCAAGTCAGACATCAAAGCTTACAATCAAGAGCACAGCAGGCGCTCCGAATGTTTACGCTTGGACAGGTGCAAGCACAGCACTCAACGGTGCATGGCCGGGTCAAAAGGCAGCAGCCGTTTCAGGTCAGGCAAACACATATGAACTCACACTTCCTGTTTCAGCTGACAAGTCATTCAGCGTTGTTCTCAACAACGGCAGCGGCTCACAGTCAGGCGATATCACAGGTCTTTATGACGGTGCTGTTCTCGAAATTCAGAACGGCAACTACGCATCGGTTAAGACAGTAACCAACGGTAATCAGCAGGGAGGCGGCGGCGAGCCAGAGCCTGCAGAGGGTTCTGTTTCCGTAACAATCAAGCCTTACAGCCCATCTGCAAGCTACAAAATTTACGCTTGGAATGATACACAGAAGCTCACAGGCGCATGGCCGGGCGTTGCTCTTACAGAAAAAGATTCTGACGGCAACTATGTTGTTAAGTTCGATAATGTTGACGAAGTAAGCATTATTCTCAGCAGCGGTTCAGGTCAGACAGCAGATATCACAGGCGTTAGAGACGGCGCTACAATCGAAATTACAAACGAAGGTTGTACAACATACAAGCTTACATCAAAGCCAATCGTTGTTTCACCTTATGAATCACTCAAGAAAGAAGCAAGAAAGATTCTTGCTATGACAGCATCAGACTACACAGCAGAGAGCTGGGCAAATGCTCAGAAGGTTCTCAAGTCAGCCGAGGCTATGATTAAAGCAGGCGAAGACGCTACAACAGCTGAAGATATGAATGCTATGATTGCAGACCTCAAGTCAGCTCAGAAGGCACTTGTACTTGCTCCTGCAACACTCACATATGCAGTTGTAGGCAAGAGCGTTGTATCAGGTGTTACAGCCAGCGCTGCAAAGGTAACTGTTACAGTTGACGGTAAGACATATACTGCTACTGCAGACGATGTAACAGGTGCATTCACAGTTGCAACATCAGCTCTCAAGGGAACAAGCACAATCAAGGTTGACGCAACAAGAAACGGTGTAAACGGCACATATTCATATGCTATGAAGAACGGCAACATTGAAAACGGATTTGTTCCAACATCTCCTACACTTCCGACACAGCCTACTACTTCAACTCAGCCGACTACAGCTACACAGCCAACAACAGCTACTCAGCCGACTGCACCTACACAGCCTACAACAGCTACAGAGCCGACTACTGCTCCTGCTCAGAAGCTCACAGTAAACGCTACTTCAAATTACTTTGGTTCTGCATCAAAGACAGTAAGCACTGACGGCAAGAAGGTAACTGTTCTCTACAAGCTCAACTCAAACATGGGCGTTGTTGACGGACAGTGGGCTGTTAAGTATGATTCAAGCAAGCTCAAATTCAACATGGCTGATAACAAGGCAGACGGCAAGCAGACAATCATGCCTTCACAGTCAAACCTTATTCACAATGCTTACAGCAATGTAATTAAGGGTGTATTTACTAACCCACAGGTGCCTACTCAGTACAACGGAGATACATTTATCTCACTCACATTTGAGGTTATCGGTTCAGGTACTGCAAGCGTATATCTTGACACACAGTACCTTACATTAGGTTATGTAAAGGGCAACAAGCTTAATCAGGCATCTGTTGTAAATAACAGCAAGGTTTGCGATGTAACAGGCATTGCAGGCTTTGAAAAAGTATCAGTAAACGCATCAACGGTATTTGTCGGCGATGTAACCCTTGGGGATGTTAACATGGACGGCGACATCACAGTTGTAGATGCAACCGAAGTTCAGAGGTATGTTGCTCAGCTCGTTGCATTCACAAACGACCAGTTTACTGCTGCCGATGTTGACCATGACGGCACAATCACAGTTAAGGATGCTACTACTATTCAGAAGTTTGTTGTAGACCTCATCAGCAACTTTTAATAAGTTTTAAAGCAATTGACATATCGTTCCGTTTAGTCGATATAGTAAGGAATGCCCCTCACAAAATGTGAGGGGCATTTTTTGTACAGCTTTTTAAATAGAAAATGGCAGACAACCGTGTGATTGTCTGCCATTTTGTCATGATGAATTTAAAATTACCGATTATGCTTTTACAAGAACCTTTGTAATTTCGCTGATGTACATTTTATGGAAGTCGTTGTCATACCACTTGTCAACGCTTTCACGGTCGGCAATGCTTTCGGCATTAAGACTTTGAGCGTACATTTTTTTGCATTCAAGAACAAGCTTTGCCTCTTCAAAATATACAGAACCGTTTTCCGTGAACGCAGGAGTAAGACCTGTTTCCTTTACCTTGTCATAATCCTTGCCGCTCTTTGAACCGCAGAATTTGAGGGCATCTCTGTACTTTTCATCAAAAAAGCTCATTGTATAGCGGTCGCCGTTCTCCATAAACGCAAATGTATATCTCTGCGGACGAATAAAGGTGAATACAACGGGCTTACCCCACATAATGCCTACACCGCCCCAGCTTATCGTCATTGTGTTGAATTTTTCTCTGTCGCCTGCCGTAACAAGTGCCCAATCATCACCGATAAGCTTAAACGGACTTTCAACAATTTCTTTCGGATTTATCTCTTTAAAAGCTGACATATGAATCTTCCTTTCAATAATTGTGTTTTATATAATATGCTTTCAAAATTCTATTTTGAATAGACTGCATCATTTTTTGCCAGAAGATAGACACAGTATTGATTCATACTTATGCCCTCTTTCTTTGAATGTTCGGCAAGTGAGCGGTGCAGACTTTTCGGGATTCTCAGCTTGAATTGTCCCGAATATTCTTCAAGGCTGTCGGGTTCGTGAATTACAACTCCGCTTTCAAAGGCGGCTTCAAACCAGGCTTTTTTAGCGTCCTCGGCATTAGCAACAGCCGATTCTATCGTTTCTCCGCAGGTTATGCAGCCGGGAAGCTCGGGAAATGATACAACAAAACCGCCCTCGTTCTTGTCCTCGACAATTTCCATACGATATGACATTGCAAGATAATCGTTAAGTGTTTTCATCATCTTTCGCCTCACTTTCAACAATTTGTCTTAATGTCTGTTTTCGTATTTCCGAATAATATTATAAATGGTATCACATACGGTGTCAACAGGTTTTTGAAGTGATTTCAGCCATTTTCACAAAATGAAAAATATGCAAAATGGGTGTATATGTATGTATGAATATGCATAAATGGATGAATAAAATGAATATTCATTTTTTGTGCATATATACATTTTTCAGAAATTCCGGGGAGAATGTGACATATCAACCGCCAAAAACACCGATAATACAGCGAAAACAAAGCAGATTTCGGTCAATTTGTACCCAAAAATGCAAATTTGAAAAAACATTGAATATTTATTCAAAAAACACTTGATTTTTTGAAAACAGAGTGTATAATGTAAGAGTAATAAAAATTAATTAAAGGAAACACCGACATAAAGTGTTTCCAAATTCCGGAGGAATCAAAAATGGCTGACAATAAGATTAAAAAGGTAGTTCTTGCATATTCAGGCGGTCTTGATACTTCAATCATCATTCCGTGGCTTAAAGAAAACTACGACAACTGCGAAGTTATCGCTGTTTCGGGTGATGTTGGTCAGGGTACAGAGCTTGACGGTCTTGAAGAAAAGGCTATCAAAACAGGCGCATCAAAACTTTACATTGAAGACCTCAACAAGGAATTTGTTGACGAATATATCATTCCCACAGTAAAAGCAGGTGCTGTTTACGAGGGCAAGTACCTCCTCGGCACATCTTTTGCCCGTCCTATCATTGCAAAAAGACTCGTTGAAATTGCAAAAGCCGAAGGTGCTGACGCAATTTGCCACGGCTGTACAGGCAAGGGTAACGATCAGGTTCGTTTTGAACTTGCTATCAAAGCTTACGCTCCTGACATGAAGATTATCGCTCCTTGGAGAACATGGGAATTCAAGAGCCGTGAAGATGAGATTGAATATGCTGAAAAGCACAATATTCCGCTCAAGATTAACCGTGAAACAAACTACTCAAAGGATAAGAATCTCTGGCACTTGAGCCACGAAGGTCTTGACCTTGAGAATCCTGCAAATGAGCCGATGTACAATAAGGAAGGCTTCCTTGAACTCGGTGTTTCACCTGAGCAGGCTCCCGATAAGGCAGAATATGTAACTCTTACATTTGAAAAGGGTGTTCCCACAAAGCTTAACGGCGAGGCTATCGACAGCGTTGATCTTATTAAGGAACTCAACAAAATCGGCGGCAGAAACGGCGTCGGCATCACAGATATCGTTGAGAACCGTCTTGTTGGTATGAAGGCTCGTGGCGTTTATGAAACTCCGGGCGGTACAATCCTCTATGCTGCTCATGCAAAGCTTGAGGAAATCTGCCTTGACAAGGACACACTCCACTACAAGCAAAATGTTGCAAATGCTTTTGCAGAGCTCGTTTATGACGGCAAGTGGTACACACCTCTCCGTGAGGCTCTCTCAGCTTTCGTTGACAGCACTCAGGAGTATGTAACAGGTGATGTAAAACTTAAACTCTATAAGGGCAACATCATTGATGCAGGCGTAACAAGCCCGTATTCACTCTATGACGAGGAAATTGCTACTTTTGACGAAGATCAGGTTTATGACCAGAACGACAGCGCAGGCTTCATCAACCTCTTTGGTCTTCCAATCAAGGTTCGTGCAAAGAAAGGCCTTATCAAATAATTAAATCTTTGATTTGCATACATAATCAGGGGCAGGGAATTTCTCTGCCCCGATAAGTGTTTATTACACCTTTTTATTTTTATGCGTTTAATCCCTATATTTTGGTGCAAAGAACGCCGTTTCTCAATTGTAGCGGCGTTCAGCGAACGACAATCGTTTTGGTCGTAAAACCAAAACGAACAGATGTGAATATATAATTGCATAACAATAAGCAGATGAATTGAATTAAGTCGAAACGATTGTACAATCGTTTCGATTGGCAATCACTGATTGCCGCTACTGTATGGCAGTCGATTTGCCCATACAATCTATATGTAAGGAGAAATAATAATGCAGCTTTGGAAAGGACGCTTCAAAAAGGAGCTTTCAAAAACCACTAACGATTTTAACAGCTCGATTTCATTCGACAGCAGAATGTATAAAGAAGACATCGAGGGCAGCATTGCCCACGCAACAATGCTTGGCAGATGCGGCATTATTAAAGAAGAAGAGGCAAACGATATCGTAAAAGGTCTTAAAGGCATTCTTGCGGATATTGAAAACGGTACCCTGCACATTGATATGGAGGCTGAGGACATTCACACCTTTATCGAGGGTGAGCTTACCAAAAGAATCGGCGACAACGGCAAAAGACTTCACACTTCAAGAAGCCGTAACGATCAGGTTGCAGTTGACATCAAGCTTTACCTCAAAAAAGAGGTTGTCAATGTAAAAAATCTCGTTGTAGGTCTTATTAAGGTTATTGCCGACAAAGCTGAAAAGTACAGCGAAACCGTTATGCCCGGCTATACTCACCTCCAGAGAGCACAGCCGATTACCTTCGGACATCATCTCCTTGCTTACGGTGAAATGCTTTTGAGAGATGTTTCAAGACTTGAAGACTGCCTTAAAAGAATGGACGAAATGCCACTCGGTTCATGTGCGCTTGCAGGCACAACATATCCGATTGACAGAACAATCACAGCCGAACTCCTAGGCTTTGACAGAATTACAAACAACTCTCTTGACGGTGTTTCCGACAGAGATTACTGCATCGAATTTGCATCGGTGCTTTCGATAATAATGGTTCACCTCTCAAGATTTTCAGAGGAAATCATTATGTGGTGCAGTTGGGAATTCAAGTTCATTGAACTTGATGACGCTTTTTCAACAGGCTCTTCAATTATGCCGCAGAAAAAGAACCCCGATATTGCAGAGCTTGTTCGTGGTAAGAGCGGCAGAGTTTTCGGTGACAATATGACGCTCCTCACAATTATGAAGGGTACTGCACTTGCATACAACAAGGATATGCAGGAGGACAAGGAGGCTATCTTTGACGCACTCGACACGGTTAAAATGTGCCTTACAGCCTTTACTCCCATGCTCGACACAATGCGTGTCATTCCCGAAAATATGAGAAAAGCCGCAGCAGGCGGTTTCATCAACGCAACAGACTGTGCCGACTGGCTCACAAAGAACGGTGTTCCGTTCAGAGATGCCTACAAGGCAACAGGCGAACTCGTTGCAAGATGTATTGAACTCGGTACAGACCTCGAAAATCTTCCAATGGACGAATACAAAAAGGTTTGCGATGTGTTCAACGATGATGTTTACAGTGCAATTTCACTTGAACGCTGCACAAACGAGCGTACAGTATTCGGCGGTCCTGCATCGGCAAATGTAAAGGCTCAGGCTAAGCGTGTTGCAGAAATCGCAGAAAAACTGTAATTGCCAATCCGTAGGGGCGGATATTATCCGCCAGACTTGATGAAATTTTATGTTTTATCAAAATGTTTTAAAGCGATAAAAAGCAATGTATATAAATATTTGAACGCTATGCGTTCAATCCGTATGCGATTGCGTACGGTCGGATGTCCGATGAACGCCCTTACAGATAACAGTAAACTTGTTCCGCTTAAATGGTTTGTTTTTATTATAAAATATCTGCCATTACTTGCGGGCGGATGATATCCGCCCCTACAAGTGGGACCATATGCTTTGTGCAAAAAGTAAACTGCTGTATTCAACACATACAGGCAAAGATTGATATAAATTTACAATAGATTAGGTGATAGCAATGAAAATAAAAGCAGGTATTGTCGGTGCAACCGGTTATGCAGGTGCAGAGCTTGTAAGACTTCTTACCGCTCATCCCGAGGCTGAAATTTCGGCAATCAGCTCTGTTTCCTTTGAGGGTGACAAGCTGAGCGATGTTTATCCGTCTTATACATTTTTAAACGATATGATTTGTGAAAATCAGGACGCCGTTGTTGAAAAGAGCGATATTATCTTTGCCGCTCTTCCACACGGCCTTTCACAGGAGCTTGCCGCAAAGTGCATTGATGCGGGCAAGGCATTCATCGACCTCGGCGCTGACTTCCGCCTTGAAAGCGAAGAAGAATACACCGAATGGTACGGCGGAACTTTTCTCGACAAAAAACTTCACGAACAGGCAGTTTACGGACTTCCTGAATTTTTCAGAGATAAAATCAAGGGCAAAAAGCTTGTTGCGAATCCGGGTTGTTACACAACCTGTTCACCGCTTGCAATTGCTCCTGCAATTGTAAACGGACTTGTCAGCACAAAGGGCATCATTTGCGACTGCAAAAGCGGTGTTACGGGCGCCGGCAGAAAGCCAAATCAGGGCAACCACTATCCCGAACTCAACGAAGGATTCCACGCTTATAAAGTTGCAAGCCACCGCCACACTCCCGAAATTGAGCAGACTCTTTCAAAGCTTTCGGGCGAAAAGGTTATTATTACCTTTGTTCCGCACCTTCTCCCCGTAAACCGCGGCATTCTCGCAACTGTTTATGCCGACATCAAGGACGGTGTAACCTTTGAGCAGATCAGAAAGGCTTATGAGGACTTTTACAAGGACGAATTTTTTGTAAGACTTCTTGATGACGGCAAATGTGCCGACATTCACAATATCAAATATTCTAACTTCTGTGATGTTTCAATCCATCACGATAAGAGAGCCAACAAGCTCGTTGCCTGTGCCGCAATCGACAACATGGTCAAGGGTGCCGCAGGTCAGGCTATTCAGAATATGAACATCATCTTCGGACTTGACGAAAAAACAGGTTTGGTAATCGTTCCGCCTGCATTTTAAGGGTGAATATCTATGGAAATCAAGTATATTGAAAACGGCTCGGTCACTTCCGCAAAGGGCTTCACAGCCAACGGAATTTGTGCCGGAGTCAAAGCATCTAACACAACTAAAAAAGACCTTGCGCTCATTTACTGCGACAAGGTTTGCAACAGTGCGGCTATCTTTACAAAGAACCTTGTAAAGTCCGACACTATATATGTTACTAAAAAACACCTTGAAAACGGTACGGCTCAGGCTGTTGTCGTAAATTCAGGCAATGCAAATGCCTGTAACCCTGACGGCTATGAAAAAGCTGAGAAAATGTGCAGTCTTGCCGCAGACGCTCTCGGTGTTGACGAAAACGATGTAATCGTTGCATCAACGGGTGTTATCGGTCAGCCTCTCCCGATTGAACCCATTGCAAGCGGAATTGAAAAGCTCAAAGGCACGCTTTCAAAGGACGGCGGAATCTCTGCCGCAGAGGCAATTATGACAACCGACACCGTGAAAAAGCAGTGGGCTGTTGAAACGGTTCTTGACGGCAAAAAGGTTACAATCGGCGGTATTGCAAAGGGCAGCGGTATGATTCATATTAACATGGGTACAACCCTTTCATTTGTAACAACCGATGCGGCAATTTCTTCCGAAATGCTCAAGTCCGCACTTATCGAAGCCGCTGATGTCAGCTATAATATGGTAAGCGTTGACGGTGACACCTCAACAAACGATACCCTTGCAATTATGGCATCTGGTTATGCAGGCAACAAGGAAATCACAGAAAAGAACGATGATTACAAAACCTTTACAGCCGTTCTTACCGATGCATTCAAAAAGGTTGCAAAGAAGCTTGCAAAAGACGGCGAAGGTGCAACAAAACTCCTTATCTGCAAAGTTGACGGTGCAAAAGACGATAAGAGTGCAAAGATTATTTCAAAGAGCATCATCTGTTCAAGTCTGGTAAAGGCGGCAATGTTCGGGGCTGACGCAAACTGCGGAAGAATCCTCTGCGCAATCGGCTACAGCGGTGCCGAAACAGATGTTAAAAAAATTGATGTTTCATATAAATCCGCAAAGGGTGAAATCCTTGTTTGCAAGGACGGCAACGGTCTTGTGTTTGATGAGGACAAGGCTAAGGAAATTTTGCTTGAGGACGAAATTGAAATTCTCGTCAAATTAGGTGACGGCAATGCATCTGCCGAGGCTTACGGTTGCGACCTTACCTATGATTATGTAAAAATCAACGGTGACTACCGCACATAATATGCGATTTGATTGTGTGAGCGGAAATCAACTACATAAAGGATTGAAGAAAATGGATGTTTCAAAGAGAGCCAAGGTACTTATACAGGCAATGCCCTATATCAAGAAATATTCGGGCGAAACAATTGTTGTAAAATACGGCGGAAACGCTATGATAAATGAAGAGCTTAAAGCGGCAGTTATGAGCGACCTCGTTCTTATGCAGCTTGTCGGAGTCAATGTTGTGCTTGTTCACGGCGGCGGACCCGAAATCAACGCAATGCTCAAAGCTGTTGGCAAGGAAAGCAAGTTTATCAACGGTATGAGAGTGACCGACAAGGAAACTATCGACATTGTTCAGATGGTGCTTGCAGGCAAGGTCAACAAGAGCCTTGTTCAGCTCCTTGGCAGTCACGGCGGTAAGGCTATGGGACTTTGCGGTCTTGACGGCAGAATGCTCATGGCTGAAAAGCTTGTTACAGGCGCAGACCTCGGCTATGTGGGCGAGATTAAGGAGGTTAACCCCGAACCACTCAACAACGCTCTTGCAAGCGGTTATATTCCGATTGTTTCAACCGTTGCAGGCGGTTATGACGGCAATGTATACAATATTAACGCAGACATTGCGGCATCGCAGATTGCCGCTAAAATCGGCGCAAAAAAGCTCATTCTTATGACAGATATCAGAGGACTTCTCCGTGATGTTCACGATGAGGATTCACTCATCCCCGTTGTCAATGTCAGCGAAGTTCCTATGCTCAAGCGTGACGGCATCATCAGCGGCGGTATGATTCCTAAAATTGATTGCTGTGTTGAGGCAGTCCGTAGCGGTGTAAACCGTGCCCATATCATTGACGGCAGAATCGAACATTCAATTCTGCTCGAGCTTTTCAGCGATGAAGGCATCGGTACAATGTTTTATTGATTAGCATTGCTGTTTTGCTGATTTGTAAAAACAGTAGAGGCGGTCATTGGTCGCCCGCTAAATAAAACTTTCTGTTTAACTTAAAATTTTTATTTGATAAAAGCAGTGTATTGTTTGCCCCTACAGATTAAACACAACATTCTTCATATCAAAACATTTTTATAAAACAAACCCATTCATCAAGTCGGGCGCCCAATGAGCGCCCCTACAGATTAAATTTTGGAGGGTGCAATGATTATACGAGAAATGACAATTGACGACTATGACGAGGTCTATGAGATGTGGCAGATTACCACAAAGCGTGCGCTCTCTAAGGCTGATGAAAGAGATCAGATGGAGCGTTATCTCAAGCACAACGCCGGTATGAGTCAGGTTGCCGTGGTTGACGGAAAAATTGTCGGAACCGTGCTTGCAGGTCATGACGGCAGACGGGGATTTATTCACCATATGGCTGTTCTGCCCGAATTCAGACGAAAGAAAATCGGTCACGCTCTTGCACAGACCGCTATCCAAAAAATCCGTGAACAAGGCATCGACAAAACTCACATTTTCTGTTATCAGAACAACGAAACAGGTCAAAGCTTCTGGCGTGATTTCGGCTTTGAAAAGCGTGAGGATGTTTTTGTTTACTCCTTCAGCAACGATAAAATATGAAAGGGTGTGGCTAACTTGACTACAAAAGAGAAAGATTTAAAATATATTATGCACACATACGGTCGCTACGATGTTGCTCTCAAAAGTGCAAAAGGCGTTACCGCATATGACGAAAACGGTAAAAAGTACATTGATGTTTCATCGGGTATCGGTGTAAACAGCCTTGGCTATTGCAATGACGGTTGGGTTGAGGCTGTTTCAAAGCAGGCAGGCACAATTCAGCATATGTCAAACTATTTTTACTGTTCACAGGCAAGTGACCTTGCCGAAAAGCTTTGCACGCTTACAGGTCTTTCAAAGGTCTGCTTTGGCAACAGCGGTGCAGAGGCTAACGAATGCGCAATCAAAATTGCCCGTAAGTACAGCTTTGACAAGTACGGCGAAGGCAGAAATGAAATCGTAACGCTTAACAATTCCTTTCACGGCAGAACTGTTACAACTCTTGCCGCAACAGGTCAGGATGTTTTTCATAACTATTTCTTCCCGTTTACAGAGGGCTTTAAGTATGCAGACGCAGACGATATTGACGCTCTGAAAGCAGTTGTTTCGGACAAAACCTGCGCAGTAATGCTTGAACTCATTCAGGGCGAGGGCGGTGTAAATATCCTTGATCCCGAATATGTAAAAGAACTTGTTAAGTATTGCAACGACAACGATATTCTCGTTATTGTCGATGAGGTTCAGACAGGCGTAGGAAGAACAGGCAAACTGTTTGCTCATCAGAATTACGGTATTCTCCCCGACCTTATGACGGTTGCAAAGGGGCTTGGCGGCGGACTTCCTATCGGTGTTTGTATGTGCGGTGAAAAGCTCAAGGATGTTATGTCACCGTCAACTCACGGCACAACATTCGGCGCAAACCCTGTTGTTTGTGCAGGTGCAAACTATGTTCTTGACACAGTTGCAAATGACGAATTTCTTGCCGAGGTTGAGAAAAAAGGTCAGTATTTTGAGGACAAGCTCACAAAAATTGACGGCGTAAAGAGCGTTCGCAGAATGGGACTTATGATTGGTATTGAGCTTGAAAAGGGCGATGCACACGACATTGCAATCAAATGCGTTGAAAACGGCTTGCTTATTATCACGGCAAAAGATTTGCTCCGTATGCTCCCACCGCTTGTTATTGATTACAATGAAATTGACGAGGCGATTAATATACTCGAAAAAACAATAAAGGAGAACAACTAATGAAACACTTACTTAAACTTGAGGATTGGTCAACAGAAGAAATTATCAACACACTTAACCTTGCCGATCAGCTTAAATATGAGCAGAAACACGGCATTGAGCATAAAATTCTCAAGGGCAAGTCTCTTGGTATGATTTTTGAAAAGTCAAGCACCCGTACCCGTGTTTCATTTGAGGTTGGTATGACACAGCTCGGCGGTTATCCGCTTTTCCTCTCATCAAATGACCTTCAGATTGGCAGAGGCGAGCCTGTTGAGGACACAGCCCGTGTTCTTTCCCGTTTTCTTGACGGTATTATGATTCGTACCTTTGAGCAGAAAGAAGTTGAGGCTCTTGCAGAGTACGGTTCAATCCCGATTATCAACGGTCTTACAGACTATTGTCACCCATGTCAGGTTCTCGCAGACCTTATGACAATTCGTGAATTCAAGGGCAAGCTTGAAGGACTCAAGATGTGCTTTATCGGTGACGGCAACAATATGATGAACTCGCTCATCGTCGGCGCACTCAGCACAGGCATGAGCTTCTCTGCCGCCTGTCCAAAGGATTATATGCCGCCTAAGCACATTATCGAGTTCGGTGAAAAGTACGGTAACGGCAAGTTTGAAATTGTAACAGATCCGCTTGAGGCCGCTAAGAATGCCGATATTGTTTATACAGATGTATGGGCATCAATGGGACAGGAAGAAGAAAAGAAAATCCGTGAGGCAGCATTCGCAGGCTATCAGGTTAACAAGGAGCTTATGGCTGTTACAAACAAGGATTGTATGGTTCTCCATTGTCTCCCTGCACACCGTGGCGAAGAGATTACTGCAGATGTATTTGAAGAACACGCAAATGAAATCTTTGAGGAGGCAGAAAACCGTCTTCACGCTCAGAAAGCTGTTCTTGTTGAATGTATGGCAGATAAAATGCCTGAAAAAGTTTGATGACAGTTTGATTCTTTAAAACTTCATAAAAAGCAAAAAAGTCACATTGCACAACAGTAAGACAGCTGTTTTGTGCAATGTGACTTAATTTTTATTGCAAAACGGAGTATAATTCCATTGGGGGATAATAGCAAAATCAGAATTGCAGGTGTATAATTATGTTAAACAATTACACGTTTTATGGCGAAAAAGGAAGTCTTTAAAATGACAAGAGAACAAAAACAGCATATTCTGCATTTTGCAGTCAGCTCTCTGGGCGGATTTATGGGCGGATATGCAATTTACAATCACTGTGATGTGTTCGGTAACGCACAGACAGCAAATATGATTCACCTTGTCAGCAAAATTTTTACGGGTGATTTTGAGGGCGTTGTGTTTATCGTCATCGCTCTCCTTACATATATTCTCGGCAATGTTTTCTTTGTAATTGCCGACCGTTTTATTAAGCTTGAAACCAAAACCGTCAGTCTTATTGCAAGTGCGGTTGCACTTTTGATTATCGGAATTTTTCCGAATATTTCAAACAACTACCTTGCAATTCTGCCGATTCTGTTCGTAACTCCTGTTTTGTGGAATTCATTCAGAACAGCCGGAAGTTATGTTACATCTCCGATTTTCTCGACAAACAACCTTCGTGTTGCAACGGTTTCAACATTCACGGGTATTATTGACAAGGACAAGGATATGAAGAAAAAGGCTAAATTCTATTGGCTTACGCTTGCAAGCTATCATATAGGTGTTGTCCTTGCCTGCGTTCCAAGCGTTTTTATCGGTGTGAACAGCATCTGGTTCGGCTTTGTAAGCATTGCCCTTTCAACAGCTTCATATATGTGGCTCTGCGGTGTGTTTGACAGAGAAGAATCCTTTGTAGCATCCGAAGGCTTAGCCGCACAATCGGAAACAATTTAAAATAAAAAATAATGTCGGCGGTACACCTCCGACATTATTTTTTGGTTTATAACTTTCAATCGGCAAAGTCACATTATCAACATCAAAACACCCATAATAACAGGCTGGTGGGCAAGATAAATCCACAGGCTGTATTTGCCGATTTTGTCAAACAGCGGGATTTTGAATTCAAAATATTTTGCAAGATTTTTTTGTGCGATGAAATTCCAAAGATAAAAGCCTGCCGTAAAGAGGAAAATCCACGGAATAATCGGGAAATAGTCTGCCGACACAAAGTCGGACGAGGGGAATCCCAGAAATGCAAGGTACTTGCACGAATAGAGAAAATCGGGCAATTTTACGATATCCAGCCCGAAAAATCCGACACAGCCTTTTTGCAAATCATACGAAACCGCATACAACAAAAGTGAAATCAACGCTCCCGACAGGGGGCTTATTTTTTTGAGGTTATCCGAAAGAACGGAAACAATCATCATTGAACAGCCTATCAGATTCAGTACACCGAACCATACCGCCTGATTCGGTTCGGCTATCACGGTAACGCAGGTAACGGCAAAGCCCGCAAGATTTAAAAGAACACCTCTTTTTATGCCGTTTCCCGAAAAGTTAAGGCACATTCCCGAAAGCAGTATGAACACTACGCAGATACTGCGTTCCCAGACCGCTGTCATGGGATAAAAGTACCAGCTTGTGTTAAGCCCGTACATCATAAAAATATCGTAGCATAAGTGAAACGCAACCATACTGACGGTTGAAATTCCACGCAGAGAGTCGAGAAGATAATATCTTTTGTTTCCTTTTAACAAGGCTTTACCGTTTGGATTCATCAATTATTTATTCCTTTTCATCATAACGGAAAAGACGACCACAGCCAGAACAAGCAACACAACCGCATATCCGCAGACGGGAATAAGTTCGGGCATGATATCCGAATAGTCACCCGAAATTGCATCTCTTGCGGCATTTACTGCATGGGCAAACGGAAGTGCGTTTGCAAGGTTTTTGAACCAACCGCCGACCATTGCAGTATCGAACCAAATGTTTGAAAACCATGCCGAAAGGTTTGTGAGCAATGCACCGCAGATTCCGCCGACAGCCTTTTCATTCAGAAGTGTGCCAAGCAGAAGTCCGAGCGAGACAAACACAATTGCAATCGGAATGTTTACCGCAAGCATAAGCAAAATGTTCACGCTGACCTCAAGTCCGAGGAAGAACGCAACAACAACGCATACGGCACTCTGCAAAATTGCCATTGGCAAAAGCGGAAGTGTGTAGCCGATAATAAACTCGTGTGCTTTGAGCGGAGATGTGAACAATCTCATCATAAAGCTTGTGGTTCTGTCCTTTGCAATGAGCATTGACGAGAACAGCGAGATAAAGCTCATTCCGAAAACCGTAATACCGGGCGTCAGCTTGTCGATGTTGAACATTGTCATCTGAGCCTGCTCGGGGATTGCCGAATTTATTGCCGACAATAAAAGAAGAAGTACAACGTGAAATCCAAGTCCGAAACAGAATGTCAGCGGATCACGGAGAATTTCCTTTGTATTTCGTGAAGCAAACGCAGTCAATCTCATTACAACGCACCTCCGTTTGTCAGCTTTACAAAAGCCGACTCAAAATCTTTTTCGCCCGAAAGGGCAACAAGCTCATCGGAAGTACCCTCAGCCACAAATTTGCCGTGAGCCATAATTCCGATTCTGTCGCAAAGTGCAACAGCCTCTTCAAGATAGTGCGTTGTGAGAATAACGGTGATTTTACCCTTGAGCTTTTCAATCTCAACCCAAAGGCTGTGTCTTGCAATTACATCAAGTCCGAGCGTGGGTTCGTCAAGAAAAAGTATTTTCGGTTCTGAGATAAGTGCCATTGCAATGCTCAATCTTCTGACCTCACCGCCCGACAGCCTTTTAGCCTTGCGGTTTTCAAATTCCCGCATGGAAAATCGTTCGATAAGTTCGCTTGCTTTGGCTTTTGCAACTTTCTTTGAAAAGCCGTAAACCTCTGCCATGAGTTCAAGATTTTCTCTTGCGGTAAGGTTCATTGCCGCCGCACTTTCCTGCGGTGAAATTCCGATAATCTGTTTTACCGCTGCTCTGTCGGTTTTTATGCTGTGACCGAGAAGCTCTGCCTCACCCGATGTCGGCATAATAAGCGTTGTGAGCATTTTCATTGTTGTTGTTTTTCCTGCACCGTTGACTCCGAGCAAACCGTACATTTCGCCCTCGTTGATTTTAAGGTCAAGGTTTGATACAGCCGTTTTTTCCTTATATTTTTTTGTAAGTTTTTCTGTTTTTATTGCGTACATATTTTCTCCTCAATTCAGGATAAAAGGGATTTAAGTCAAATTTTACTTCATTAACTTATCAAAGGGATTTTTTATTTTTGCAAGTGCCATACCTTTTTTCTCGTCACCGAGAACCAGAAGTCTGTCGCCTGCCTCAATTCCGAACACCTTTCTGGCGTGTTTAGGGAGTGTAATCTGTCCTCTTTCGCTGACCTTAACAATACCGAAAATGTACTTTCCGTCACCGTCGGGAGTGAGTCCGTCAGATTCTTCCTCGTAAAAAGGACACACAAGAAGCATTTCTACCGTAGTTTCAAAAATCTGTGCCATCGTCACGCATTTTTCGACATCGGGAAGAGATTCCTCGTTTTCCCACTTTGCAACAGACTGTCTTGACACCTCAAGCCTCTCCGCAAGGTCCTCCTGTGAATATCCGTACTTTTTCCGAAGATACTTCAAATTCATACCAATCATACTTTTCATACCTCCTGAGTTAAGTATATTTCATATGTAACGCAATTTCTACCAACCTGATTTTACACTTTATGTAAAAATCAGTTGCATAATCCCTTTATGATTTATGATAAACTCCCTTACAGATTTTGTCAAACAAAAGGCGGTTGCGTTTTTTACGCCTTATTTACCTTATTCTAATGTACATATCATTGTTTGTTCACAAAACTGTCACATTTCAATGTTAAACTTAAACCAATATCGTATGTACGGAGGACATATTATGAAAAAACCTACTAAAAGAGATACAATCAATCTGTTTTTCTCTGCATTTCTGATCATCGCATTTATCGTTTGCGCACACTTCTTCTCACAGTACGCATCAGCCCTTTCACAGCCACTCGGTTCAATCATTCCGATTCTTGTGTATGCTGTGTTCGGTCTTTTGATGTTCTATGCAACCCGTGTCGGTGACGGCAAGGCGGTAAAGCGTTTTTCGCTCGTTACACTTATTGTAATGGTGCTCCCGTCAATCTACATAATCGTTGCTTCCCTTGCTCCGGGACTTCCGCTTTATGATGTATTTTCAAATGCAAACGGCTCGGGATTAAGCGTTATTGTAACGCTTGCAAGTATCGCACTCGGTTACGGTATTCCTTACTCATTCCTCAGCGGTTTTGAAGTTGCCGATGATGAGGCTGTTGAAGAAGAAACAGGCAACCCTGTTCAGGGAGGCATTGAGGCTGATCTTGCAGATGACGAAAACGCAGAAGATACTGCATTTGAAGAATCCGAAGAGGTTGAAACAGAGGAACTTTCCGAGGATGAAAGCGAATCAACAGACGAAACCGATAACGGTGAAGACGCTTGATTCACTGCTGATTTTTCTTAAATCGACGAGTACCTGCACGGCTTGTGCGGGTACTTTTTGTATATGGCAAAAATTATGCTTTTAAACTTAACAGTCCTAATATTCAGTTGACAAATTGTCACGGCTGATTTATTATTTTGGTACGGGGTGTGCAGAATAAATGCACCGTATTTTTCTGTTTCAAAATTTTTCTTTCAAAGGAGAATTACATAATGGACGATAACAATAAATATAATAGAAACAAGGATTATGAGCCTGACAACTTTGATGACGAGGTTGCGTTTCCTGCAAGAAGAAACAACGCCCCCGAAAGATCTTCCGATATTCAGGAGGATTACGGCGATAACTTTGACAATGATGTAAAATTTGTCGGCGATTATGACGAAGACGCCGTTCAGATGCCGGAAATCGACTTTGAGGACGATATGGAAACTCCCGTAAAAATGCCGTCGGAAAGGGATGACCGCACACAGACTCCCGACTATGGCGACAATTTTGATTCTCAGACAGGGGAGCAGGTATCAAAGGCTACAAAGGATTTTCAGTATGACCTTTCATCTGACGATATTGGTAACTACTACACAAAATCAACGATACACCCAAAGCGTAAAAAGGTTGTTAAAAAGAAAAAGAGAACAAGCCGTAATGTGGCGGTTATCTTAACAATTGCGGCGGTAATCTGCCTTATTGTTGCCGTTGTTTTTGCATTCACACAATGCAGTTCACAGAAAAATGATAACAAGGCTTCCACAGCACCGTCAACGGAACAGGTGACAACGGTACAGCCTACAACGGAATACGGCGATGACAACTATGTTCCCGTTTACACGGAAGAACCGACATATGAACCGCCGACTGAATATCAGCCTGAAACAGAAGCGCCTGTTCAAACTGAACCGCAGACAGAGTATCAGCCTGAAACAGAGCCGCAGCAGAGCAGTGATATCAGTGTTACCGAATCGTCACAGACTTCGGATGACACTCAGCCGACACAGTCATACGAGAGCGGCGGCGATGAACCGTATGTTGAAGAAAACTGATTGTTTTCTTTTGATAAAATGAATTTATGAAATTGGAGATGTTTTAAATGGGTTGCACCCACGATTGTTCAAGCTGTTCTTCGGATTGCAAAAGCAAGGAACAGAATTTGCACGAAGAACTTAATAAATACAGCAGCGTAAAAAAGGTAATCGGCGTTGTGTCGGGCAAGGGCGGAGTAGGCAAGAGTCTTGTAACCTCAATGCTCGCAGTAACATTTAACAGACTCGGTAAAAGCACGGCTGTTCTTGACGCAGATATCACAGGTCCGTCAATTCCAAAGGCATTCGGAGTACATGAGAGATGCAGAGGCAACGATGAGGGAATTTTCCCCGTTGTTACCGAAACGGGAATCAAGATGATTTCCGTGAACCTTCTGCTTGAACATGAAACCGATCCCGTGGTGTGGCGTTCGCCGGTTATCACAGGCACGGTAAAGCAGTTTTGGAAAGATGTAATCTGGGAAAATGTTGACTATATGTTTGTTGATATGCCTCCCGGAACAGGCGATGTTCCGCTTACGGTATTTCAGAGCCTGCCGATTGACGGCATTGTTATTGTTGCGTCACCGCAGGAGCTGGTTTCAATGATAGTTCAAAAGGCAGTTAAAATGGCAAAGATGATGAATGTGCCGATTTTAGGTCTTGTTGAAAATATGAGCTGGTTCATGTGTCCCGATTGCGGAAAGAAGCACAGCATCTTCGGCGACAGTCACATTGAAGAAGTTGCAAAGGAATATGACACACAGGTGCTTGCAAAGATCCCGATTGACCCCGAGCTTGCAAAATGTGTTGACGAGGGAAAGATTGAATTTTTTGAAGGAAACTATCTTGACGAAGCGGCAGAAATAATTGAAAAAGAACTTAGCAAATAAACATTTGCAACATTTTGCTTTTTTGGCTATAATTAACAGACATTATTTCACAATTACAAACAGGAGGAGTAAACATTATGAAATGTCCCGTATGCGGTCATGAGTCTGACGGTAAGTTCTGCGAAAACTGCGGATCACCTCTCACTCAGAACAACACACAGGAAAATGCAACAAACAGCGTTGATTCGTTTGGTCAAAATCCGACACCCGAACAGCCGAATTATGACTATAACACAGAGAATCAGAGCTACGATCAGGTGAACCAAAATAATAATCAGCAGTACAATCAGGGATACAACAACGGATACGGTAATCCGAATCAAAACGGCACAAGCTACGGTCAGCAGTTTACGAACCAAAACGGTGGTTACAACGGCAGTCAGCAGTTTACAAATGTACCGAACGGTCAGAAGAATAACAGCAGTAAAACAGCCATAATCATTACGAGCATTGTCGGCGGAATAATCGTTCTTTTGATTGTTATTTTCGCCGTTGTTGCGTGCAATGTACTGCCAAAGGTGATTGATTATGCAGACAAACACGTCGACAAAGCAATTGACGATGCTTCAAGCTATATTTCAAAGGACTTTGACAAAGAAACAACTGTGCCGGCATTTGATTCGGACAGTGCAACCTCCGACATTGACGAGGACGATTACCTTACGGATAGCAAATCTCATGTTACATATTGTGAAAGTGATGATTATGAAGGTTGGAAAATCATGGGCGTGGACGATGATTACTTCTACAATAATCTGTCTTTCTCCGACAATGAAGTCACAGAAATTACAATCAATATCCCTGAACAGATTGACGGTGTGGATGTTGTTGAAATTTCAAGCTTCGGTGTCTATCTTTCCGATGTAAAGGTTAAAGTGGTTATCCCGAAAACCGTTAAGGTTGTGGATTCGTTTGCATTCAGTTTCAATGACAATATATACGAGCTTGAAATTGCCGACGGTGTAAAGGTTCTTGAAAGCGATGCGTTCACATCTATGACGAACCTTAAAAGTGTTACGGTTCCCGATTTCGTAAAGGAAATGGATAATTGCGGTCTTGGTATGGATGTTGATGACAATTATGACAGTGTCCCGCTCAAGGGCTTTAAAATGTATTGCAAAAAAGGTTCAGCCGCCGAAGCATATGCAAAAGAAAACAATTTGTCATATGAGATAATCAAGTAAAAAGTTAATGTAAATTAAAAACAGCTTTCCGAACTCAAAATCGGAAAGCTGTTTTGTTTTTGTAAATATTTGTACAAACAATCACTATGCTACGCTCGGGCATAATAATTTTGTCTATATCAAACTATCTTCACGAATTTGGAACGGCGGCACGCCGTGCGGCAAAGCAAGCCCATCCGTTGTCAAGATGTTCTTCGATGATGTCAAAATACTGACTTACGGACGCCTTGACTTCTTCGGCACGAGTGTCGATGATACCGCTCATAATGTAAACGGCATCGTCCTTCATAAAGTCCTTAATGCCTTTTGAGAGAAACATAATCGCATCGGCAACAATATTGGCAAGAACAATGTCATACTTGCCCTCAACCTTGTCGGTAAAGCTGCCGCAGATAGCTGTAAAGCGGTCAGCAACGCCGTTGATTTCTGCGTTTTCAGCCGCAGTTCTCACCGCAGTTTCGTCAATGTCAACACCGACGGCACGGTCTGCACCCAAAAGCAATGTTGCAATACCGAGAATACCGCTGCCGCAACCCACATCAAGAACAGAATCACCCTCTTTAAGGTACTTTTCGCACATTTCAAGGCAAAGCCTTGTGGTTTCGTGCCCGCCCGTGCCGAACGCAAGGCCCGGATCAATGTTGAGAACTTTGCGGTTGCCGGCATCGTAATCATCTCGCCAGCTCGGACGGATAAGAAGTTTTTCACCGACTTCAATCGGGTTGAAATATTTCTTCCAGTTGTTTCTCCAATCCTCTTCAAGGCAGTCAAGAAGTTCAATTGAATGCTTTATACCCTCCGCATTGTAGCGTTCCGAAAGGAATGCAACCGCCTCTGACGGCGAAACATCGGGTTCAAGATAAATGTGAACAAAAGCCTTGTTTCTGTCCTTTGCAAGCAAATCCTCGTCAATAAGGTCAATATGGGCAATGTCCTCAACCTCTTGCTCAAGATTTGTGTAATCTTCAATATAGATGCCGTAGGGAACTACGACATTTGCAATATCACTTGCTCTGTCAATATCCTTTGCGTCAACGGATATTTTTATTTCTGTCCAGGATTCCATTTTAACCTCTGATTCACGGGCATTTTATGCCGATATTTTTGTTTGTAATGTAGTGGCGGATAAATTGTTCAGACAATCACAATTTACGCTCGGGCATAATATGTTTATTGCACAACAAATTATCTGCTCGAATTGGGAACGGCGACACGCCGTATAAAAAATTTGTGGGGACAAATGCCCCACAAATCTTATTTATTCTGTGTTACTCGTTGAACATCTTCTTGATTTTATCAAAGAAGTTTCTGCGTTTTGCGTAGTTCTTGTCGCCTGTTGCGCCGTCAAGCTGTTTGATAAGCTCTTTCTGCTTGCCGTTAAGATTCTTCGGAACTTCAACGGTAACTCTTACATACTGGTCGCCTCTGCCTCTGCCGCCGAGTCGCTGAATACCCTTGCCCTTGAGTCTGAAAACATCACCCGGCTGTGTACCCTCACGAACCGTGTAGGAAACCTTGCCGTCAAGAGTAGGAACAACAACATCTGCTCCGAGAGCCGCCTGTGTAAAGGTTATCGGAACTTCGCACCACACATCGTCACCTCTGCGTTCAAAAACAGGATGCGGACGAACATTTACATAAACATGAAGGTCGCCTGCAGGACCGCCGTTTGTACCTGCGTTACCTCTGCCGCTTACATTAAGAATCTGCTGATCCTTGATACCTGCCGGAATTGTTACATCAACGGTCTTGCTCTTGCGCTGTTTGCCCGAACCGCCGCACTTTTTACAAGGATTGTCAACAATCTTGCCTCTGCCGTGACAGGCATCACAGGTACGCTGAGTCTGGACAACACCGAAAGGTGTTCTCTGGTTGATTGTTACCCTACCCGAACCGCCGCATGACGAACAGGTCTTGGGGCTTGTGCCGGGCTGAGCGCCTGTTCCGTGACAGTCGTCACAGGTTGTTACGCATGAATAATTGATTGTCTGCTTGCAACCCTTTGCCGCCTCTTCAAATGAAATGTAAACCGTAGTTTCAATATCACTGCCACGCATAGGAGCGTTTGCATTGTTGGAGCGTCTGCCGCCGAATCCGCCGAAAAAGCTTGAGAAGATATCGTCAATATCAATACCCTGACCGAACGGACTTCCTGCTCCGCCTGCACCTGCACCGTAGTTAGGATCAACGCCTGCGTGACCGAACTGGTCGTAACGAGCCTTTTTATCGGAGTCGGAAAGAACCTCATAAGCCTCGTTTACTTCCTTGAATTTTTCCTCGCATTCTTTATCGCCGGGATGCAAATCCGGGTGATATTTTTTGGCACAGGCTCTGTATGCCTTTTTTATTTCATCGTCGCTTGCGCCCTTTTGAACGCCAAGCACCTCGTAGTAGTCTCTTTTGTCTGCCATATTACTCTCACCTTTGTCAAAATACCGAAATCACGCAATATTGCAAGCCGGTTATCGTCTTATACAGCCAAAAGGAGCCGCCATATAACAGCTCCTTTGACTATATGTTATTCTAACATAAATTACTTGTTATCGTCAACATCGGTGAAATCAGCGTCATATACATTAGGATCTCCGCCGTTGTTGCCTGTAGGATTACCGCCGTTTGGCTGAGCACCGTTCATATCAGGAGCACCGCCCTGCGGAGCAGCCTGCTGATAAAGCTTAGCGGCAGCATCGTTAAGAGTCTTCTGGAGGTCTTCCTTTGCTGTGCCGATGAGTGCGGCATCATCCTTTGAGATAGCCTCTTTAAGAGCTGCAACCTTTGTGTTGATTGCGTTCTTGTCAGCCTCGGGAATCTTGTCACCGCTTTCGCTGACGAGCTTTTCTGCCTGATAAACAATGTTTTCAGCCTCGTTCTTAGCGTCAACTGCCTCACGGCGCTTTTTGTCCTCTGCGGCAAACTGTTCAGCTTCCTTAACAGCCTTGTCGATATCTTCCTTGCTCATTGAAGTTGAGTTACTGATTGTAATCTTCTGCTCTTTGCCTGTACCGAGGTCTTTGGCAGATACATTAACAATACCGTTGGCATCAATATCAAATGTTACTTCAATCTGCGGAATACCACGCATTGCAGGAGCAATGCCTGTGAGAGCGAAAAGACCGAGCTGCTTGTTGTCACGGGCAAATTCACGCTCACCCTGAAGAACATTGATTTCAACCTGTGTCTGATTATCAGCGGCAGTTGAGAAAATCTGGCTCTTCTTTGTTGGGATTGTTGTGTTTCTGTCGATAATCTTTGTCATAACACCGCCCATTGTTTCAACACCGAGTGAAAGCGGAGTTACATCGAGGAGGAGAAGTCCTTCAACTTCACCGCCGAGTACGCCTGCCTGAATAGCTGCGCCGATAGCAACACATTCATCAGGGTTGATGCCCTTGAACGGCTCTTTGCCGATAAGCTTCTTAACAGCGTCCTGAACAGCAGGGATTCTGGAAGAACCGCCAACCATAAGAACCTTATCAATCTGACTGATCTGAAGACCTGAATCCTGAAGAGCCGATCTTACAGGACCCATTGTAGCTTCTACGAGGTCTGATGTGAGTTCGTCAAACTTTGCTCTTGTAAGAGTAAGGTCAAGGTGCTTAGGACCTGTCTGGTCTGCTGTGATAAACGGGAGGTTGATGTTAGAAGTTGTAACACCTGAAAGTTCAATCTTTGACTTCTCGGCAGCCTCTTTTAATCTCTGCATTGCAACCTTATCCTGTGAAAGGTCAATGCCTGTTTCTGTCTTGAATGATGCAACCATCCAGTCGATGATTCTCTTATCGAAGTCATCACCGCCGAGACGGTTGTTACCTGCTGTTGCAAGTACTTCCTGAACACCGTCGCCCATTTCGATGATAGATACATCGAATGTACCGCCACCAAGGTCATATACCATAACCTTCTGGTCTTTTTCCTTATCTACACCGTATGAAAGAGCGGCTGCTGTAGGCTCGTTGATGATTCTCTTAACATCAAGACCTGCAATCTTACCGGCATCCTTTGTAGCCTGACGCTGTGCGTCTGTGAAGTATGCAGGAACTGTGATAACTGCCTGTGTAACTGTTTCGCCGAGGTAAGCCTCTGCATCTGACTTGAGCTTCTGAAGAATCATTGCTGAAATCTCCTGTGGAGTGTAGCTCTTGCCGTCAATTGTTACCTTGTGAGCAGTACCCATTTCTCTCTTGATTGATGCAACTGTTCTGTCAGGGTTTGTGATAGCCTGACGCTTAGCAACCTGACCGACCATTCTTTCGCCGTCTTTTGAAAAAGCAACAACAGACGGAGTTGTTCTTGCGCCTTCTGCGTTAGCGATAACTACAGGCTCGCCGCCTTCGATAACTGCTACGCATGAGTTTGTTGTACCTAAATCTATACCTATTGTCTTAGCCATGATAAATTCCTCCAATTGAATTTTTAATTATTTTTGTTTGTGTGTTTTCTGCTGAATATTTATATATGAAATCAGTCACAGTTGGCAACCTGTACCATTGCGTGACGGATAATTTTGTCGCCGATTTTGTAACCCGTCTGATAAACGGCCGCGATTGTGTCGGCACCGAGGTTTTCGTCCTCAATCTTTGAAACCGCATTGTGCAAGTTCGGATCGAATGCATCGCCTGCTTTGCCGTAGGACTCAATCTTTAGCTTTTCAAAGCTCTTTGCAAGCTGATTTGAAATAAGCTCAATACCCTTGATGATATCGGGATCGGCGTCTTTCAGATTTGCAAGAGCAAGCGTTACGCTGTCTGCAACGGGGAGAAGCTCGATACAAGCCTTTGAAGTTGCATCGTCATAGATTGAAAGCTTTTCGTTTGCCGTTCTTTTACGGTAATTGTCGTACTCGGCGGCAAGTCGCATATACTTATCCTTCTGTGCCGAAAGCTCATCTTCAAGAGCCTTGATTTTATCCGCATTTTCATCCTTTGCAGGCTCTTCGGTATTTTCAGTCTCAGCTTCTTCTGCGACTGTTTCTTCGGAAACCTTTTTTTCTTCGGTTTTCTCGGATTTTTTCTTAGTCATCTTTATCCTCCTTCAAGGATTTTTATTTATCATATTTCTATCAGCTCATCAATAAGAGTGCTAACGCTTTCGGACACACATTCAAGAATTGAAATTGCTCTTGCGTAGTCCGTTCTCACGGGTGCTATCACCGCAAGCACACCTGACGGGTTGCCGTCAAGTCGGTATCGTGTGGAGATTACCGCACTCCCTGCAAGCTCTGTTCTGCTGTTTTCGCCGCCTATGCTAACGGAGGTGTCAAGCGGAAGATTTTCAAGCATTTCCGCAAGGTCGTGTCTGTTGTTCAAAAACTCCATAACATTTCGTGCGTTAAGAAAATTGACATCGGACATAAACAACGGCTTTGTCACACCGCTGAGATAAACGCTGACTTCCTTTGCCGTTTCACAAGCCTCCATAATTGCCACAAGCACTCCCGGGGTAAACATTGAAAGTTCACCGAGCCTTGCCGCCGCTGTCTGTATGAACGGTCGGTTGACCGATGAAAGCTTCATTCCCGAAAAGATTTCGTTAAATGCCTTGTCAAACACGGTCAAAAGTTCGGGATTCAAAAGGAAATCGCAACGAAACAGCTTTGTTTTTATAATTCCGTTTGAGGCAATCACAACAGCCATTGCCGTGTGCGAACCCGTCTGAACAAATCTTATTCTGTGGATTCTGCTTTCCTCACCCGAAGGTGTTGTTGTTACCGCCGTGCAGCCTGTCAGCCTTGAAATAACACCGCTTGCCTCTTTGAGAATACTCTCGGGGGAATCTGCGCTTTTGTAAAGCTCGGATTCAACATATTCCCGTCCGCCTTGGGTTACGGGGGTAATTTTCATCAGATTGTCGATGTAGTATCTGTAGCCCTGCAGCGTTGGAATTCGTCCTGCCGAGGTGTGCGGCTGAACCAAGTAGCCTTTATTTGTAAGGTCTGCAAGGTCATTTCGCACTGTTGCCGATGAAACCTCAAGTCCCGTTTCGTCAATCAACGCTTTTGAACCAATCGGCTCGCCTGTGTTGATATAGCTTTCGATTACTGCCGATAATATTTTCTTTTTTCTTTCAGCCAGCTCCATACCGTTCACCTCATTTCGTGTCGGTTTTTGCTGTTTTAGCACTCTCGATAGGTGAGTGCTAATTGCTATACTCATAATATAATACCAAAGTCAGTAAAAGTCAAGCGTTTTTGAAAAAATTTTTCGTTTTCAGAAAATCTTCACATAACACGGTTTGACATTGTGCCGAGGATACTCTATAATCTACTTATCAGTAATGTTTAAGGGTGGATTTTATGGGCGAATTTCTTCAGAATATGTATGTATGGCTTTGGGCGGCTCTTGCAGTATTAATGATTATCGTAGGAATCAAATATCGCCATGAACATCAGGGCTTGCTTGCAGTTTTAATGGCTGTGTTTTTTATCTTCATGACCGTATGGTACGGACTGCGAACCTTTGCAGGCTACCCAATGTTTGAGGGTACGCTTAATATCATCTTCCGTTGCGTCCTCGGCGGTTTCCTCGTTGCACTTGGTTTGATATATTGGTTTATAAGAAAAAGAAAATAACTATATATGTATAAAAAACAAATCGGACAGCAGATTTTATTTCTGCTGTCCATTATTTTTATGTTCATATTTTTTCGTTCGTGTAGATAGTTTGCAATGTTTAAAAACCAATTATGCCCGAGCGTGGCATTGTGTTGATTTATCCAAATTGTAGCGGCGATCAGTGATCGCCATTTGTTTTGGTTGTAAAACCAAAACAAGTAAAAACATATTGTACGGTTTTATTCGTATCGTGTTTACACACGAATTGATTGGTAGCCTTGCGACCGCCGCCAGTGGCGGATGAAGGGAGCAAAGCGCTGTCTGAAATAACGAGCAAAAGGGCGTTACTGTTTGGGTACAAAATTAAATACTCAAGACACACTAAAGTCAATCTCGAAAGAGATTGGCTTTTTTTATTTGGCAAAAGCGATTGAGCAGGCAACGATTGATATTTGAGTAAAACAAAGGATGAGATTAAATGGAAAACATATATCTACCAAAGGAATTATTTACTGATGAATTCAAAAATTTCTCTAATCAGACAAAGCTTTTATTTTCAATGTTGCTTACTGACTCCGCTATGTTATCGACTGCAATATCTGTAGACGACATTATATCCGTTGCTCAGCTGATTAACATTCTCGGCGAAAACCGACTGATTACTCTCAAAGGCGGACTTTCGGAAGAAATTCGTGAGAGGAGTGTGTCGTAATATGTTTGATTATTTTTACGGTAACGAAACGGAACAATATCACTATTACTCCGTTCCGAAGCTCCTGTTTACTGATGACAAATTCAAAGGCTTATCCTGTCAAGCTAAACTCCTCTATGGATTTCTGCTCGACAGAACAGCATTATCGGTTGAAAACAAATGGTTCGACAAGCAGGGTCGTACCTATGTGTACTATAAGCAATCAGATGCACAGAACAATCTCAACATCGGTAAAAACAAAGCAACAGCTATTTTTACCGAGCTTGAAAACATAGGTCTTATTATTCGGCAAAAGCAAGGTCAAGGTAAGCCAACAAAAATATTCGTGATGAATTTCACAAAATTTATCGGTAAACAACGGGATACCGCAAGTAAAGAGAATGGAAAAGCAATATCTCAGACTCCCGAAAACAGGGAGTCTGAAAATGTAGGCAGGGAATCAAGACTCCCTAAAACAGGGAGTCTAAACTCCACGAAAGAGGGAGTCAAGACTCCCAAAAATCGGGAACATAATAAACCTGAGATAAATAAACCTAATGGAAGGTATATCTATCCATCTATCTCTCTACATAATACAGACAACAGGGAGTCTGATAGGGATTCTGACAAACCGTTATCTGACGGACGGATAGACGGAAATCCCCCAAACTCCGAAATCTTAATTTATCAAAATGCCATTGCAGAAGTGAAACTGCAAATTGAATATATGTACTTAATCGAAAATCATCAACACGAAAGTGCCTTTCTTGACTTAATCGTAAACCTGATGGCAGAAGTGTATGGATTGGCAAAAACCAATCCGTCATCATCTGTCCCAATCAACGGTATCAACAAATCAATTGAGTTAGTTGCCGACCAATTGAAAAAAATAGATTCGGAACACATTGAGTATCTTATTGACAAAATCGGCAGTTTAGCAAAAACTAAGCGAATCAAAAATCTGAGAAGTTATTTATTGAGCTGTCTTTACAACGCTCCGACAACAATGGAGCTTGATACCGACCTGCAAGTCGCTTATGACCTGCAAAACAACAGATAACAAACTTGTGCCCCAACGGGGCAGAAGTTGAAAGGAGAAAACAAAATGACAATCATAAGTCAAGACTACGAGCTTATCAACTTCGATAAACTCGCTAAAGTGACAATGTACGAAGGCGAAGTTGACGGAACAACGGTGTATGCCATCGTTGGATTTGAATCGGCATCATCAGATGATGCTGAGATTAGCGGCGACAGCGATACTGTTCTCGGCATTTATAACAATACGACTGAGTGCGAAAATGTACTGCTTGCTCTCATTGAAACGCTCAAAGCCGGGAAAACGGTCTTTCAGATGCCCGAACCGGTCATTGAGTCCAAGGAAGTGAATGCTTAATGTCACAGATAATGGACTTTTTGGTGCAGACAAGCAGCGTATCAAGCGACTTGCTCAAAGAGATAATGCGTGATTACTTATCAGGCAAAAAGCAAAAATCCGGTCTTAAGAGTTTCAACAAGCTCGCAAAGACAGGTGTTCTTGAAAGTATAGAAATTACCGATAACAACATCAAGGATTTTTTATCGACTGCGAAAAAGTACGATATTGACTTTGCACTTAAACGGGACAAGTCAACATCACCGCCTACATATCACATATTTTTTCAGTCGGGTAAAGAAGAAAATTTTCAGAAAGCCTTTAAGGAATACGCCTTTGGTACTTCAAAAAAACTTGATAAAAAATCTGTCACTCAGGTTGTAAACCGAGAACAGATTAAGCAAAATGCTAAGGTCATATCCGAAAAGCAAGCTGCTGTTGACAAAGAAAAATCTCACAACAAGTCAAATTTAGGACGGTGATGTCGGTGCGTGTAGATACGGATAAAATAAAAAAAGCAATCATTTTCATTTTGCCTATGCTGTTGTTTTTTTGGGTTGGTGACAAAATTTGCTGTGCATACCGTACCGTCAGCGTGGTAGGAAATATTAGCGTTAAGGCAATGCCTTTTTTTACAAATCTCGGCAACGCTTTGACAAATCCTCTTCCCTCTCTTCATCCGCTTGACGCATTTGTCGGCTTTATGACTGCTGTCATTGCAAAACTTGTACTTGAATACAAGCGTAAGCACCGAAAAAAATATGCCGAGGACAAGGAGTACGGTTCAGCTCGTTGGGGTAATGCCAAAGATATTGAGCCGTATATGGACAGGCAGCATTACGATAACAATGTGCTTCTCACGCAGACAGAACGCATTACGATGGGCAAGCCCTCAAATGTCAAGTATGCACGAAATCAGAATGTACTTGTTGTCGGCGGTTCAGGTTCGGGTAAAACACGCTTTTATGTCAAGCCGAATCTTATGCAAATGCACTCAAGCTATGTTGTAACAGACCCTAAAGGAACGGTTCTTGTTGAGTGCGGCAAAATGCTCCAAAAAGGCAAGCCGGTTGTTAAAAACGGAAAAATCATCGGATATACACCGTACAGCATCAGAGTTTTTAACACAATTGATTTTTCAAAATCAATGCACTACAACCCGTTTGCATATATTCGCCCCGAAAGCCGTGAGCAGGATATTCTCCGCACGGTTGAGGTACTTATCACAAACACAACGGGCGACCAAAAAGGCGGAGATGAATTTTGGGTCAAAGCAGAAAAGCTGTTATACACCTCATACATTGCACTCATCATTACGATGTGTCCGGAAGAAGAATGGAACTTTGAAACGCTGATTGATTTTGTCAACGCTTCGGAATGCCGTGAAGATAGCGAAAGCTTCAAAAACGCTATTGATTGGGCATTTTACTACCTTGAGCGGTGGATTGAAAACGCTTGGGAGCAGGACGAACAATTTTCAGAGGAAAATGAAAATTATGCCGAACTCAAAGACGCAGAGGTTGACGATTGGAGAGCTTCTCTCGGTAGGTTTGCAGTCAGACAGTATAAGGCTTACAAACTCGCTGCAGGAAAAACAGCTAAATCAATATTGATTAGCTGTGCTACGAGACTGGCACCGTTTTCAATTGACAAGGTGCTTGAAATCACAAGCTACGATGAAATGCACCTTGACACAATCGGCGATAAGCTGACAGCTCTGTTTATCATAATTTCCGACACGGACGACACCTTCAATTTTCTCGTTGCGATGATGTACTCGCAGTTATTTAACTTACTATGTACAAAAGCTGACAATAATCCTAACGGTTCGGGACGATTGAAATATCCCGTGCGTTGTCTGATAGACGAATTTGCAAATATCAAGCAGATACCTCAGTTTGAAAAGATTATTTCGGTAATCAGAAGCCGTGGAATATCTGCAAGTATCATTTTGCAGACCAAATCTCAGCTTAAGTCCTTGTATAAAGACAATGCAGAAACAATTGAAGGTAACTGTGATTCACTCTTGTTTCTCGGCGGAAAAGAGAAAACCACGCTTAAGGATATATCCGAATCTCTCGGTAAGGAAACGATTTATATGTTCAATACTTCCCGAAGTAGAGGTACGCAGGAAAGCTACGGAGTAAATTATCAAAAACTCGGCAAAGAGCTGATGTCGCAGGACGAATTGAGTGTTATGGACAACTCTCAATGTATTCTGCAAATTCGTGGTTTGCACCCGTTTATGTCGAAGAAATTTGACATAACAAAACACAAGAATTACGGCAAGCTGTTTGACAGCGACAAGAAAAATTATTTTGATGTTGCAAGGTTTGTTAAGAGCCGTCAAAAAAATGCTGCTGTTTTACAAAATACACAATATACCGAATATCGGTAAATAAATACATAAAGGAGCTAAACCTATGAACTTTTTATCAAAAACAGAGCCTAACAAGCTCTCAAGAACAAGAAGATGTAAGAAATCCAAAAAGGCTGTTGCCGTGCTTACAGCAATCGCATCAATTGCCGCAATGAGCTGTATGTCCTGCTTTGCCGCAGTAAATGCGTCATCTTTTATCAGCACAGCTCAGACTGTACTCACAGCCGTTATCTGTCTTATCGGTGCCGGTCTTGCCGTATGGGGCATTATTAATTTGCTTGAAGGCTACGGCAACGATAACCCCGGTGCTAAATCACAGGGTATGAAGCAGCTTATGGCAGGTATTGCACTTATTGCTGCCGGCGTACTTCTCGTGCCGGTACTCGGTCAGATGATGAATCAGGCTCAGAGTAAATAATGAGAGTAAGAAAAAATAAACTTGTGCCCCGTTGGGGCATAAGTCGGAAAGAGGGCGATTGTCTGGATTGTTGAGGACTTTATGAACGCTCTCGAAAATTGGTTCAAGGAAATCCTTTCGGGAGCTATTGAAGGCTGTCTTAATACAGTCAACGATATGCTGTCGGGTGCACTCAACAACAACGATGATACCGGATTAAACGGAATATTTTCTCAGTTTCTCGGTGACCCGACAACCTTTACAGGTACTACCGGTTCGGGCGGTACAAGTATATGGACAACGATTGAAAAGCTGTCGAACGATGTAATCGTACCGATAGGTGCGTTTATGTTGATGATTGTTGTGTGCTATGAGCTTTTTTCAATGGTTGTTGAGGGCAATAATTTCAGAGATTTTGATGATTCAATTTTTATTCGTTGGATATTAAAATCGTTCTGCGGAATATTACTCGTAAGCAATGTCTTTTACATAGCAACCGGTATTTTTGTTTTCGGCACGGATGCCGTCAATTCGGGGCTTAATACGCTGTTTGGCACAGGCAAATTTATTTCGGCTGATGTTGTTAATTCGTCCGGTTTTCATCAGGCTCTGATGGCACAGGATATAGGCACGCTGATAACTACGCTGATTATTGCTTTTGTTATTATCATCGTTTCGTTTGTTTTGTTGGCGGCAATTGTAATTGTGCTTGCATCAAGGATTATTGATGTGTATATGATGCTCTCAATATCCCCTATTCCTATGGCTACTATGATGAACAAGGATTGGGGCGATATCGGCAAGAATTGGCTAAGAAATCTGCTTGCTCTCGCTTTTCAAGGGTTTTTCATCATCGTTGCACTCGCAATATTCAAGACCTTGTTCAATAACACTTTGAAAAATATGATGAGCGGACAGGATGTTGTAATGACAATGGCTACCTTACTCGGCTTTGTTGTTGCATTTATCTTCACAATATTCCGAACATCAAGCATTTCGAAGTCTGCTTTTGCGGCACACTAATCCAAATTCACTGACTTGTGCCCCATTGGGGCACAAGTTAAAAGGAGTTTTTTATGCAACAAAATTTCGTTAAGATACCAAAAGACTTGTCTTTAATCAAGCAAAAATTTATTTTTGGTTTGACAAAACGACAGGCAATATGTTTTGGTATCGGTCTTGCAATGGGTATTCCTGCATTTTTCATAATTAAGACGGTAACAAGCAACATTACCGTAGCTGTCATAGCTCTCGGAATCTTTGCTTTTCCGGGCATCGCCTGCGGTTTGTTCACCAAAAACGGTATGTACTTGGAGGAGTATCTCAAGTTGCTTATCTCGTTTATGAGAAAACCGAGAGTCAGAACATATCAGACTAAATCTCCGATGGCAATGATTCTGAACCAAATCGAATACAGCAAATTAAAACGCAAACTCATTGCCGCCGGGGTTGATATATCAGAGTTTAATAATACGAAGAAGGTGAGCATTATTGACAAACTCAAAATCAAAAAACAGTAAAAATCAAAAAAACACCTTAACAAAGGAAGAAATACAGTCGATTAAGGCACGGATGGCAAGGCTTAAAAAAGAAAATGAAGAAGATTCCTCATCTACTCAGGCTATTCTGCCGTACAAAACAATGTTTCCTGACGGCACCTGTCACATCGGCGGTCAAAAATATTCACAGACAGTTGAATTTTATGATACAAATTATCAGCTTGCAACATATGAAGAAAAGGACAGTAAATTTTCGGCTTGGTGTGATATTCTCAATTATTTCGATGAAACAATCGAATTTCAAAATACCTATGAAAATCAGGTTATTGACAAGGAGTCAATGATTCAGTATGTGCAGATTGATTCCGTTGACGATGATTTTAACGATGTTCGTAAGGAATATTCGGATATTAGAGTTAATAATTTGCTCGGCGGTAAAAACGGCAGAAGCGTTAAGAAATATCTGACTTTTACAACCGAAGCGAAAAATATTCGTGAAGCAAGAGCAAAATTAAGTACGGTATCACAGGAAATTATAAGATTGTTCGGCGATATGAAGGTACGCTCAAAAAAGCTGAACGGAGAGCAACGATTGGAATCAATGTACCAATCACTCAACCCGTTTACAACTCAGCCGTTTTTGTTCGATTGGGAGCTTGTTAAAAAAGGATATAACACCAAAGACTTTATTGCCCCTGCATCCGTTAAGTTCACCGGAAAAAACAAGTTTGAAATTAACAACGCTTACGGTTGCGTTACATCAATTAACATTCTTGCCGGCGAATTATCTGACGGTATTATCTCAGACTTCCTCGATAACACCGAGGGTCTTGCTTCTCTAAATTTTCATATCAAGCCTTTTGACCAATTAAAGGCGTTAAAATACATTCGTGGAAAACTGTCTGATGTTCAAAAAATGAAAATTGATGAACAAAAAAAGGCTTTTCAAAGCGGCTACGATTCTGATATTTTGCCCGAAAGCATACAGATATATCTTGAAGAATTACAGGGAATGCTTGAAGAGCTTAACAGCAAGAACGAACGACTTTTTGAGATTACAGTCACAATTCGTAATTATTCAATGACCAAAAATCAAGCTTCGTTACAGCTTGAAACTCTGTCAAGAATAACGCAAAAAAATAACTGCAAGCTCATATCTCTTGATTATCTTCAGGAACAGGCATTAGCTTCATCTCTGCCGCTCGGTTATAATGCTGTACCGATTGTGCGTGACCTTCCTACCAGTTCGGTTGCCGTTTTTATACCATTCTCTACACAGGAGATTTTTCAACCGAGCGGCTGTTATTACGGACTTAATCAAGTCACAAAAAATATGATTTTAGCCGACAGGCTCAAACTAAAAAACCCTAACGGTCTGTTTCTCGGTACACCGGGTTCAGGTAAATCGTTCTCGGTTAAGCGTGAAATTACAGATATATTCCTGACGAGGAGTGACGATATTCTTATTACCGACCCTGAAGGTGAGTATTATCCCCTTGTTGAACATCTTGACGGTCAGGTTGTAAAAATATCTACCAACAGTCCTCATCACATAAATCCGCTTGACATCAATCTGATTGACGATATGGAGGGTGAAAATCCAATCTCCACAAAATCGGATTTTATCATTTCTCTGTGTGAGCTTGTTGTGGCTGATAAGTACGGATTAACCTCTGAGGAGCGTTCGGCGATTGATAAATGTACAAGGCGATTGTACAACGATTATCTGATGAATAATCCGACAAAGGAGAATATGCCGACACTCGCAGACCTTAACAAGGAATTTACTGCACCCGATGTTATAAATGTGTTAAGCAGGGTACATAACTCGCTCGAAATGTATGTAACGGGTTCTCATAATGTATTTTCATACCGCACCAACATTGACATCAGTAACAGACTTGTCTGCTTTGACATTAAAGAGCTCGGCAGTCAGCTCAAGAAGATTGCGATGCTCATTATTCAAGACCAAGTTTGGAGCAGAGTTGCTCTGAACCGAAACAAAAAGACCACACGCTACTACATAGATGAGTTTCATTTGCTTTTGAGAGAAGAACAGACAGCAAGATATTCAGTAGAAATGTGGAAGCGTTTTCGTAAATGGGGCGGTGTGCCGACAGGCATTACACAAAATGTTAAGGACTTGTTGTCATCGGCAGAAATAGAAAACATTCTTGATAATTCTGACTTTATTTATATGCTCAATCAATCTGACGGTGACAGACAGATTTTACAGCAAAAGCTTGAAATTTCAGACGCACAAATCAAGTATGTTAAAGGCTCGAAGCCCGGTCACGGTCTTGTGTTCTACGGAGATACAATTCTTCCGTTTGAGGACGAATTCCCGGAAGATACCCTTATGTTCCAATTGCTGAACACAGATCCAACCAAGCGAAAAAAGGCATTAAAACCGCCTAAGAAAAAGATGAAATAGTGAGGTGATGGTATGGGCTTGACCGGTAAAGAATTTCATTTAAAACTTGAGCGAAAGCCCGGTCGCTTAATCAAAACACATCATACTCATCTTAAAATAGTCAGAGCTGATGCTCCTGCGTTCAAACAGCGTGGATTGTTGCATAAAATTGATGATTTACCTCGAAGAATTGAGGGTGACAAACCTCCTCTGATTACAAAACGCATTAACAATATGCGTCCGAAAAGTACATTCGGCAAGAGTGCAAAGGTTTCCTTAAAGGCTGTAAATAAAGCCCGTAAATTCACTACATCAGCTGCGTGGAGAACGGCACTTGCTTCTGAAACAGTTGCTCTGACCGCTAAGGATTTAGCTCAGAATAAATTTGAGCAAAAATTAAGGTACAATGCGGATACGATTGATACCGGCAAGGCTGTTCTTGCTTCCGTAACCACAGTAAGAACGCTTAACAATATTCGTAAGACTCTAATATCCCATCATACTCAAAAAAAGGAATTCAAGGGATATAAGCTTGCCGCAAAGTCGAATAAGCTGAAATATAAATCCGCTAAGCGTAAATTTAAGACTCAGAAAAAGGATTATAAATCAGCTGTTTCGGCTCGAAAACTAAAGCTGAAAAAAGTTTCACGAAGCTTTAAGCGTACAACGGTTATCAAAGGTAAATCATCAGGCAAATTCATTGTTATTAAGAAAAAAGTCAAGATTACCCGTAAGGTCGGCAAAAGGAAAAAACTGCTAAAAAAAGAATTAAAGCTAAATAAAAAGCTCAGTAAAATTCCGAAAAAGCAGTTTAAAAATAATAAAAAGCTCAAAAAGCTGACAAAGCCGAAAAGCCTTGTGCGTATGGCGGTGGGCGGTATGGTTAAAGGCGGATTATACCGTTTCAGTAATCGAATTGCTCAGGAAGCTCAGGATAACGATTTTGTCAAAGCCGGACAAAAAGTTGTTAATATGGCAAAACAGGGTAAACAGGTTAAAAAAGCTGTTAAAGCCCATAAAATCAATAAATCAAAAAAACGCACACCAAAGCTCAATCAAAAGCAAAACAAACTTAAACAACGGCAGAGCAAACTGCAAAGGCAGCAACAAATCAAAAAACGCAACAAAAAACCCAAACCAAAAACAAAGCCTAAAACCTCTCAAAAGGTAGCTGAAATTGCAAAGAAGTTTGTAGGCTTCATATTTAAGTTTTTTGCGGCGGTTGCAGCTCCTCTGTTGATTGTGATTTTCTTCTTTACTTTAATTTTGATGATTTTCGGCGGAGGAGCTTCAAAAAACTCTGCCATTCTCGGCACTTATTACTGCAATGATTACGATATGTCGAGAGCAATTGAATCGTACACTAATATTGCTTATGAGTATAATTGCAACCTCATTCGTTGCAAAAGTAAAAACGAATGGCGTCAGGGGCTTAAAAACCTTAAAGTCAATACGGACAGTATGAACGATACACCAACTAAATATTATTACGGCAAAAATATCGTTCAGAACTACGAACCTGTGTATGATTTTGATGCAAACAAACTAATTGCTTTTATGTGTGCCTACACTTATGATTTTACCGATGCGGACGATAAAGAGCAAAGTTGGAGTTATGATGATGACAAGTTTGATGATATTCTGCAAGACCTTTTTTATAAAGAATACAGCTTTAAATACAAGTATGTCAACGGTTCTTATTGGCAGGAGTTAAGCTCCTACGATGCTTATCCCGGTGATGCGTCCGATGACTTGTATTACTGTAAAAGGTCGGGTGTAACAACAGCTAACGGTAAGAAATACGGATATATTGATTTTGGCTCTTTGGGAGTACCAAATGCAATTAAGTCATATGCGAGCGGTACGAAGGTGTATTTTGATAACTCCACCGGTGAAATCAAAAACAGCAAAAAAAGCTATGCAAAGACCGGATATTATTTTCAAAACCTGAGTAAAGCGGTCAGAGCCCCCGATGGCGGTATAATACCGGCTTTTTATACAACAGTCAGCAAAGACGGTGAAAGCTTTTTAGGCTTTCGTGGTTCGGGAACAAGTGTGTACCGAAAAACTCAGCTTACAGCAGACGGCAAAAACTTTGACTGGGCAATGGCTGATGATGATGTAAAAACACGCTTTGGCGATAAAGACAGGCAAGCTGTCAGATTTTACAAGCGTGATACCTATATTACCGATTGCAGTCTTTACACTAATGTCAAACAAGTCAGAAACTTTGATGACGCAATTTATGCAGTCTTAAACTCCAAAAGTCAAAGTCTGTATTCTTCTCAAACAAAAATCAAAGAGGATTATGCACAGCGTAAGCAGTATTATCAAATATTATCCTGTCAGGAAAAGGACGATGACGGTAATACAGCCACAACATACGGCTTGCACCAGTCCTTTGAGTGTAATCCCCTGCCCGGCAATTTTACCAATACCCAAATATATAACAACTTCGGTTACGATGTAGTAAGTTGGTATAATCGCCATTGTCAAAATACTATGCACTACGGTACTGACTTTTCGGCAAGTAAGGGTACTAATGTTTACTCTCTGATGGACGGCAAGGTGGAAAGCATTGACACCTCAAACCATACCGTTGTTATAATCACGGAAAAGGACAGAAACATATGGTATGAAAACGATACTGCCCGAACTTTTAAACTTACATACGGCAATATCACACCTAAATCAGGTTTAAAAAAAGACAGCAAAGTTAAACTTGGTGAATATATCGGTAAAGTTGATGACTACAAGCATTGTGACGGTAATGATACTAAAGCTAATCAAAATTATCTGCACCTCGGTGTGCAAATAAAATACTACATGGTATGGCACGATGTTGACCCGCAATTTTTAATTTACCGTGAAAACAAATAAAATTAACTTATGCCCCAATGGGGCATAAGTTGGAGGAGGAAATAGAATGCCTGTAAACAGCGTTCAAAAGCTTGATACACTTAGGCAAAGTCTAAATGCACTTACTGAAAAAATCAATTCATTGATTGCAAAAAAGAAATCCCTTGAAAAGCAAATCAGCGAATTAGAGGAAAAAGAATTTATGACAATTATCAAAGCTAATAACTGTACGGTATCAACCTTAAATGAGGATTTAAAAATAATTAAGCTCCTCAAAGAGAATAATCTCACCGAACAGGATATTATTGATATTATCAGAGAATTAGGAGGTTCAAATGTTGAAAAAGAAACGCAAACCGTATAAAAGATTACTTGCTGTCCTTATGACGGCAGCTATGTGCCTATCTATGTCATTGTGCAGTATGGCATCGGTTTCTGCCGCACAAACAACTAAAGGCGAAGAATCATCTGCTTCCGACAGCAGTAATACATCGGATAATTCCGACCATTCTGATAATGCAGACAATTCATCATCAAACAACAGCGAAAGCAGTTCAAGCTCAGATGACAACAAAACAAATTACGATTGGTCGAAGAATACAACAGGCAACGCAAATCTTGCCGCAGATGAAACAATCGTGATGGAAAACGGTACATATCAGCTTATTGCCGTAACAACAAGAGATGATGATGTGTTTTATGTCATTATTGATAAGACAAAAACTGAAAACAATGTTTACTTTCTGAACGAGGTTGATACAGCCGACCTTGATAAGCTTGCAAAAGATGACAGCAATGTATCAAGCGGAGGTGAGGATACTTCAGAGCCTACAACCGCTCCCGATGAAGAAGCACAGACAACAGATAATACCGACAGTACATCATCAGGCAACAATCAGTATATGATTTATCTTGTAATAGGCATTGTAATTCTCGGTGGTATTGGCTTTGCTTTTTATAAGCTTAAGGGCAAAGGCGGTAAAAAATCGTCAAACAATGAATCCGAATACACAGACGAAGATTTTGATTATCAGCCTGAAATCAACGAAGATGAAGAATCGGAGAGTAAATAATTATGTCAGTATTGGTTATTGCCGAAAAGCCGTCAGTTGCAAATACTGTTGCGACTGTCCTCGGTGCAAATAAAAAAGGTGTAAACTATTTATACAATGACCGGTATATCGTATCGTGGTGTTTGGGTCATCTTGTCAAGCTTGATGACCCGGTTGCCTACGGGGATAGGTTTGCCGAAAAACCGTGGAAGTTTGAAAACCTACCCATTATCCCTGAAAAGTGGAAGTTTTCGGTTGGCGGTTCGACAAAATCTCAGTATTATGTTCTGAAAAGCCTGATTGAACGAGATGATGTAAATGAAATTGTATGTGCCACCGATGCAGGACGGGAAGGCGAATGTATTTTCCGTTATATGTATTACAAAACGGGCTGTACAAAGCCGGTCAAAAGATTGTGGGTTTCATCTCTTGAGGAAAAAGCTATTAAAAAGGCTTTTTCCGAGCTTAAAGATGACTCGGAATATGACAATCTATACCGTGCAGGACTTGCAAGAGCTAAAGCCGATTGGCTTGTTGGGATGAATGCCACAAGGCTGTTTTCTGTACGGTACGGTTTGTTGCTCAACATTGGCAGAGTACAAACACCCACCCTTGCAATGATTGTTGACCGAAACAACAAGGTTAAAAACTTTGTGAAAGAGCCGTTTTACAAGGTTGATATTGATTGCGGTGATTTTAAGGCAACAAGTGTTGAGGAATTTAAGTCAGAATATGAAGCTGATAAACTTGCCAAATGTGTTGATAAGTCAGATTTTACGGTTGTTGATGTAACGGAGCAACAAAAATCTGTTGCTCCTCCAAAGCTCTATGACTTAACGGCTTTACAGCGTGATGCAAACAGCATTTACGGTTATACCGCACAGCAAACGCTTGATTATTTACAATCACTTTACGAAAAACGGCTTGCTACATATCCTCGCACGGACAGCAACTACATAACCGATGATATGGCTGATACAGCTAAAAGTCTTATTGAAAGCGTTTACGGTGTATATGAAAAAATACCACAGACACCTACCGATGTTACAAAAGTTATCAACAACGCAAAGGTATCAGACCACCACGCTTTACTGCCAACCGAACAGATAACAAGCTATGACTTATCGTCATTGCCTACAGCTGAATATAATATATTGTTTATGCTTGCCGTCAGACTTTGTGTTGCAACCGGTGAGAATTACGAATATTGTATTGATGTCATAAAAATGAAATCTGATAAAAGTGAAATGATATTCACTAATAAGGTGTCATTTCTTGAATTCTGCGGTTGGAAAGAAATTGATGCCTGTGTTCGCTCAAAGAGCAAATCAGAATTGGAGGAATACTTCAACCCAAATAAAGCTGAAAGTCAATTTGTTACGGTGAAAAAAGGTCAGGTATTGAAAAAAGTTCCTGCAAGCGTATCAGAACACTTTACTTCACCACCAAAGCAATATACGGATGCTACTTTATTGTCTGCTATGGAAACAGCCGGAAATACCGATTATGTTGAGGACAGCAATGTTGAAAAAAAGGGACTCGGCACTCCTGCAACTCGTGCCGGCATTATCGAAAACCTTGTTAAGCGACAATACATACAGCGTGATGGTAAGAAAATTCTGCCGACCGAAAAAGGCATTCAGCTCATAGACTGTGTTCCCGATGATGTCAAGTCCCCGAAAATGACGGCTGTATGGGAAACCGCTTTGCAACACATTGAAAAAGGTGCTGCAAGTGCCGATGAATTTATGAATCAGATTGAGGACAGCGTAAAGTATCTTGTTGATACATACAGCGAAGTTGACAACAGTAAACATTTTACCCGTTGGGAAACAGTCGGCATTTGCCCAAAATGCGGACAGAAAGTATTGTCATATCCGAAATCATATTCTTGTGAAAACAAAGAGTGCGATTTTGTCGTTTGGAAAAATGTCCGTGGCAAGAACCTTTCAGTGACACAGGTTGTAAAGCTCCTTACCAAAGGCAAAACGGATACGCTCAAGGGCTTGAAGTCCAAATTAGGCGAATCCTTTGATGCAGCTATTAAACTTAACTCAGATTTTAAAACAGAGTTTGTTTTTTCAAACTCTTCAAAATCTAAAAAATCTTACAGGAAGTAAACTATGGAACGAGAACGCTCAAGACAGGAACAGACTGCCGACACCGACAAGCTGTATCCACAAATAGCAGAAGCTCTTAATATATCTATCTCTCAGCTTGAGCAGTACCCATCCGATATGAAACAGATCCTTTGTCAGGCTTACATCAACAATTGTGAGCTTGGCAAGGATGATGTTGCCGAAGCTCTGAACGGTATAGTCAATCTTGATGTTGATGAGGTGGGTATCAAAGAGGTTGAAAAGCAACAGGACAATACTGCCGTTGATAATGAGTTACGGCAAACCGAAGTCACGGAACGAAAAAACAAACGGTCATTTTTACTCAGCAGAAACCAAATTCTTCAGAACGCAAAGACAATTTCACAACAAGGCTCGAAGCAATATGACCGTCAGCAACAAGAACAAATTTCGAGGAACGATAACAACAATTAAGCTATGAATATTAAACATACAATAACTACGCTCTCCTTTCTTGCCGTCACGATAACAATAGTTATTACGGCGGCGTTACTCAATACAGCTTCAGCTCAGACTGTTCAAAAGCGGTCTGAGTCTGAAGCACTTTTATTATTTCCGACAGTTAGCATCTCAATTGATGTTGACGGAACAGAAAAATATTATGATGTTCCGGTGGGAAGTATTGACAATGCTTTATCTTATCTTAATATTACTCTCTCTGATGATGACATAGTCAATGCAGATTTATCGGACACGGTTTATCTCGGTCAAAAGATAAAAATTGACCGTGTGAATTACTCTTACTACCCCACGCACAAAGAAATCCCATATACAACAGTTGTGCAGGAATCCTCAAAGCTGTTTGTCGGACAAACCAAAGTATACCAACAAGGAAAATCGGGCAGTACAGAATACATATATAAGGATAAATATGTAAACGGCGAACTTATATCACATAAATGTATTAAGCAACAAGTATTGACATATCCGACAGATAAGATTATAGTTAAAGGTAACAGAAATATTGATATTATCAATAAATCTTATAATAACAAAACAAGCTATCTTATCAAAACAAAATATGATAACAAAGACTTTAAATTACCTATGGTAAAGCTGTCGGATAAGGACAGGGATATGCTTGAACGAATTGTTACGGGTGAATTTGGCGGCAGTTATATAGGCTCTTGCCTTATTGCTCAGTCAATCAAGTGTGCAATCGTATATGACGGCTATACTTCCGTATCAGCTGTAATTAAAGGTATGGGATATGTCGGCTCAACTGCCAACCGTTCGCAGAACGCAGTTAATGCTGTCAAATACATATTCGATGATAACAACCTTGCGGTCAGGCACAGGCTGTTTTATATGTGTACAAAGGATTATTATGACAGCACACCCGGTAATTTTCATTCAACACAAAGCTTTATCTTGCAATATGAAAATGTACTCTTCTTTGACCGTTGGTAGAAAAATTAAAACTTTTTTTTGAAAAAATTCCAAAAATACTTGACATTACCCCTGAATGATGTATAATATAATCAGAAAGGGTTTAAGAATCCTTAAAAATGAAAGGGATGGCAGCAAATGAAAAACAAAAAAAGAATTTGCGTTATCGCTGTTGCGGTAATGCTTGCGGTAATTTCAACCTTTGTTGTTTCCGCAAAGTCACATCCGTACAAAAAAGCATACGAATGTACCAAAGACGAGCTTTACAACGAGGTGTGGAATGTTTACGCTGATTTACAGCTTTTAAACGGTCACGACCACAGTAAACCGTTAGATGACATTACTGCGGTTATTGCTTCTCGTGATAAATTCTATCTTAAAAATTATCTTGAGGACTATACTCCTTTAAATCACGGTGTATCAATTGCAAATGTAGCCAATGAATTTATTGAGTATATGAAGAAAGAGTTTGAAGGTGTTGATACCATAGATTACGGCGATGACGGAAAAATCTATGAAACATATACAGACGGCAGTAAATATCTGTGGACTTATGATGCCGAAACAGATAAGTTTACAAGAACAGATTCTGACGGCAAAGTAATTGAATCGTATGACAGGTATCATCCTGATTATGAAAAAAATCTCACAACCGAAGCTCCCATTACAACAGAATCAGCTACACAGAAACAGGATAAAACCTACTATGAAGAAGCGGTAGCCGAAAAAAGCACCGATGTTGACAGAAGCAAAGTTGAAGCAATTGCAGAAACACAGCCGACAACGGCAGAAGCCGAAGCTACAGCAGATGACAACGGAATGAGTACAGGACAAATAGTTGTATTGTCAATTATCGGAGGTCTGATTGTCATCGGAGGCGGAACGGTCGGTGTTATGGCTGTAAAAAAGAAGAAGAAATAACAAAATTTTTTAAGGAGGATTATCAATGAAAAAGGCATTATTATCAGTAGCTATGGCGGCAGTAATTTCTCTGTCGGCAACAGCAGTATCATCTACAGTTGTTGGGGCAGTCAGCTCTAATCTTGCAACTCCGAAGATTTCAAAAACCGAGAATGTCAACGGAGGTGTAAAAATCAGTTGGAACAAGGTAAACAAAGCAGAAGTTTACAGAGTTTACTACAAGGGCAGTAAAGGTTGGACAAGGCTTGCAGATACAACATCAACCTCATATACTGACAGCAAGGTAACTTCAGGCAAGACCTACACTTACACGGTCAGATGTCTTAACAAGAGCAAGAACAAATTCACAAGCGGTTACGATTCAAAAGGTACAAAGGCTACCTTTATTTCTACTCCAAAGATTTCAAAAACCGAGAATGTCAACGGCGGTGTAAAAATCAGTTGGGGCAAATCAAACGGTGCAGAGCAGTACAGAGTTTACTACAAGGGCAGTAAAGGTTGGACAAGAATGGTCGATACAACTTCAACCTCATATATCGATAAGGATGTTTCATCAGGCAAAAATTACACCTACACGGTAAGGTGCATCAACTCATCTGCAACTAAGTTCACAAGCGGATATGATTCAAAGGGCAAATCCGTAAAATATATTTCAGCTCCGAAGATTACCAAAGTCGAGAGCGTAGACGGCGGTGTAAAAATCAGTTGGAACAAATCAAACGGTGCAGAGCAGTACAGAGTTTACTACAAAGGCAGTAAAGGCTGGACAAGAATGGTCGATACAACTTCAACCTCATATATTGATAAGGATGTTTCATCAGGCAAAAATTACACCTACACAGTCAGATGTCTTAACAAGAGCAAGAACAAATTCACAAGCGGTTACAACAGCACAGGCAAGTCAATTAAATATGTATCTGCTCCTAAGATTTCAAGAACTGAGGCAACATATAACAGTGTAAATTTAAATTGGGACAAAGTGAACGGTGCCGAAAAGTATCGTGTATATCGCAGGGGCGAAAAAGGTTGGACAAGGTTGTTTGATACAACAAGTACCACATTCACGGACACAAACCTTTATGCCGATACAGAATATACATACACCGTGAGATGTATCAATTCATCAGCAAACAAATTCACAAGCGGATATAATTCAAAGGGCTTTACCGTAACTACTTTATCAGCTCCTGCGGAGCATACCCACACTTGGCAGAATATTACCAAAGAAACACAAGTAAAGGTCGTGGATAAGGAAGCCTATACCTACGAAGAGCCGGTTTACGAGAAACACGATAGAACTATTTGTAAGGTTTGCGGAGCTGATATTACTGATAATTGCAGCGAACATAATAAACAGCATGCACTGAACGGAGAACCAGTATCTTATCACAATGTATGGGTAAATGTTCAAGTTGGCACAAAGACGGTAACTGTCCCTGAAAAGTTTCACTATGAAACAAAAACCGAAGTAGTCGGCAGAAAGTGTACAGAATGCGGAGAGATTGAGTATTATTGATTTAACTGAGGGGGCGTGCAATATGGCAAAGGTAATACTTCTGATACTTCTTAAAGTATTGCTGTTTCCTGTAAAACTTGCAGTTCTGATAATTGCTTTCCTATTAAAAGGAGCGTTTTATCTGCTTTCTTATTTGTTAGTTTTTGTATCTGTAGCAAGCGGAATGATTTATATTGTTATTTCCGTTTTTGCCACTATATTTGCGGTTAGCGGAACAGTAGTTGTGGTAGGATGGATACAAAACGGGACTTTTCCGTTGCTTGACGGATGTGTAGTAATCGGTATTTTGTGGCTGTTTGCTATGTCAACCTATATTATTTCTACTCTTGGAGAAACAATTGCTGATTGGTTTGAGAACATTGGGGACGGATTAGGTGAATTAGCTATTAGTTTTTTTAAACTGTGAAAGAAAAATGCTTGCATAATTCTCGGATTAGTGTATAATATAGGTGGTGATAGGCTTTAGTCCTATTGTATGGAAATCCTTTGATTTCTGTAAAAAGCGGTGAGTCCTACCATACAAGTGGAAGCATTACAAGAGGTGAGTCCTACCGTATAAGTGGAAGCATTACAAGAGGTGAGTCCTACCGTATAAGTGGAAACTTTTAATCTGTAAAGGGGCTGTTTTTCAGTCCCTTTATTTTTTGGAGTGATTTTATGAAGCAACAAAGACTTAATTTTTATTCTATTGATTTAAAGTATGTGAGAAACCTTTCTCAAAAGGACAGCAATGTTATGTCCACTTCACCCCAAATCCATAAATCTAACAGACCGTTTGTCGGTGTTATTGTGTTGGTAAATGACAGAATGTATTGTGTTCCTCTAACCTCTCCGAAGGAAAAATTTGAAAATAAAAAGAACTCAATTGATTTTTTGAAAATTCGTCATCCGTCGGTAAAAGATGAAAACGGTGCTAATAAAGTTATCGGTGGGTTGAATATAAATAATATGTTGCCTGTCGATTTGTCCTTAATACATAAAATTGATATTTCGATTAAACCGACTGACAATCATAAGACAGTAGTTTATAAACAGCTTATGGCTAATCAGCTTACTTGGTGTCAGACAAATTCTGATATCATAATTAAGCGTGCTAATTCTCTTTATAATATAATTACAGAAAATGCTGATGATAACAAATATCTTGCAAAAAGATGTTGTAACTTCAAAAAATTAGAAGAAGTGCTTGACCGATATATATCAAAACAAAAATCTCCTTTATCAAGAAATCAGATAAAGAAAAATGCTAACACAATTTCACAGCAGAAACACTCCCCACACTCTCAGGATAAGAGCAAGGGACGATAAAACTACATAACAAATTTCAGACAGAGCTTCGGTTCTGTCTTTTTTTTTGCCCTTTTTTATGCTCCTGAACGGAGCATTTTTCTTTTTGCGAATAATATCGCCGAACTTCAAAGAAATTTTAAAAAAAATTTAAAAATTTTAAAATTTTTTTCAATTTAGGGGGTGCGAAAACCCGATTTTTACGGAATATATATAGAAACCTTTTTTTAGGAGGAAGTTATGAAGATAAAAAAGAAGATTATTTCGGGCTTACTTACTGCCACTACTCTTGTGAGCCTTTGTGCCTTTAGTGCAGGAGCAGTAAGCACAGACAAAAAGTTTTCAGTCGAAGATGCAACGCTTATTCAGAAGAATGTTGTAGGTATGACAACATTTGATGAAAAACAAATTGAGCTGTATGACCTTAATAAAGACGGTGTGATTACCGTTGTTGATTCAACACTTGTACAGAAGATTATCGTAGGTCTGATTAAAGAGCCAACAGAAGAACAACCGACAACAGCAGAATCAACAACAGAACCTACAACGGAAGCAGTTACAGAGCCTACAACGGAAGCAGTTACAGAACCTACAACTGTTCCAAAGCCTACTACTGTACCGACCGGCATTAAGCTGAATAAAACGGATATAGTCTTAGGTACAACAGAATCTTATGCTTTAAGTACAACTGTGACAAATGGTAATTTATCTCAGGTTACATTTTCAACAGGCAATAAAAAAATTGCAACGGTTGATGAAAACGGCAAAATAACTGCTGTCGGTGTCGGCACGTCAAAGATTACAGCCAAAACATATAACGGCAAGACTGCAAGTTGTACCGTAACAGTCAAAAAACTTGCTGACAGTATCACACTTAATAAAACAAGTATTACTTTAGGTGTTGGTGAAAAATATGACTTGAACAGCAGTATTCCGAACAATACAGCAGCCTACTACAGACTTTATTACTCGAATAACACCGCAATTGCTCCCGTCCAAAAGGCAGGCGGTCTTGTTACTGCAAAAACAGCCGGCACTACTACGATAAGATGTAAGCTCAACAATGGCAAGGAAGCGATTTGTAAGGTAACAGTCAAATCTGCACCTTCAAGCGTAACTGTTTCTGATAAATCTGCAACTCTTAAAGTCGGACAGAGTAAAACGCTTAAAGCTACGCTCAACAATAACGCATACAGCTATCGCAGTACTTGGACAAGCAGTAATACATATGTTGCAACGGTTAATTCAACCGGAAAAATCTCCGCTAAATCTCAAGGAACAGCAACAATCACATACAAAACCTACAACGGAAAAACCGCATCGTGCAAGCTGACTGTTTCGGGAAGTGCTGCAAAGTGTATTGATGTATCAACTTGGCAAGGCTCAATAGATTTTAAAAAGGTAAAATCAGCCGGTTATGACTATGTGATTATCCGTGCCGGCTACGGTAAAGAAAAAAGCCAAAAAGACAATATGTTTGAAATAAACTACAAAAACGCCAAAGCCGCCGGTCTTAAAGTCGGAGCATATTGGTTCAGCTATGCAATGTCACCGTCAACGGCTACAGCAGAAGCAGATGCTTGCCTTAGTTGTATCAAGGGTAAAAAGTTTGAACTTCCTGTTTACTACGATATGGAATATCAGCCTGCAATGAGTACAAGCAACAGCAATTATACAAAAATGGCAGTCAATTTCTGTAACAAACTCAAAAGCAACGGCTTTAAATCGGGTGTGTATTCCTCAGCAAGCGTTTATGACTATCTGCTCAATCGCACAACCTTAAAAAATAACGGCATTTCTATTTGGAACGCAGAATGGTATATTAAGCCGTCAATCACTTGTGATGTGTGGCAGTATTCTGAAACCGGCAGAATCAACGGCATATCAACAGCCGTTGACCTTAACTACATATATGACCTTAACATTTTAAATTGATAACAACTTTTTGAGAAGGTGAAATAATTGTCGTTTGGAAAGCAGTTGCTTATTGCTCGAAAAAACAAGCATATGACACAGAAACAAGTTGCAGAAGCCGTGCATATAGAACGGTCAGCCTATACCAAATGGGAAAACGATAATTATGAACCGACTTTTGCATATATCAGAGAATTAGCGAAAACATTGGAAGTTGATTACAACTTTCTGTTTTATGACTCTCATTATTCACTTGACAGCAAGACTTTTTAAGTTTTCATTGTTATTCTTCTTTTGCATCGGGCATTAATTTGTCCGATGCATCCCTACAATCCCCACTAAGGTGGTTAATAATATAAATTTACGGAGGTAAATATGATTCGTGCATCACCCATAAAAGAATACAGTAGTTTTTCTTTTTCAATATTTAGATGAAAGGAGAGAAAAATTTGAATGAAGTTAATTAAAAAAATATTGTCGGTTTTCTTATGCTTGACTGTAATTATCGGCTCATTGTCTGTTGGTTCGTTTTCCGTAAGTGCTGCCTCGGTTAAAGGCAATCGTGGAGCAGACGGCAAAGGTTTTATATACAAGAAAACAGCTGAATATACTTATACAGACGCAAACGGAAAAAAGCACAGTCAGCATTATGAAGGTTGGGAAAATTTTAAGGTGCATTTTTTTGCTCCATCCGGAAAAGCCTTGAATTTTTTAGACTACACACAAAGAGCGTACTGTATTGAACCGGATAAAGCATCTGAATTAACAAGTTCTGCTACTGTAAAAAGTACATCTCAATCAGCAGCTTGGAAACAGCTAACTACTGCACAGCAAAATGCAGTTAATCTGATACTTGCTTGGGGCTTTGGTGGATTTGAAGCTGCAAAGAAAGAGAAGGTACATTACTATTACGCAACACAGTTGTTAATTTTCGAGATTGTAGCCGGCAAGAGAAATGCTTCAACCTTTGATGCCGTATCCGGAAAACCGTTGCTTACTCCTGCCCATACTATGACTGAGACAAGCTCAGCTGAAACTACTGTAGCAAATGTTACAACAGCATATAACAATATGGTGCTTTGGTGCCAATTGTCGGTGAGAAATCCGTCATATACTGCATCATCGCTCAGTTCTGCGAAGTCGCATCAAATGTCATATAATCAATCAAACGGACAGTATTCAATCACTTTGACTGATACGAACGGTACCGCTTCAGTAACTAAAGCATCCGATGTAATCGTCAGCAATTCAAATGTTAAGGTCAGCGTAAGCGGTAAAAAGATAACATTTACCTGTTCTAAAAATCTCGGCAGCACCGTAAATGTAACCTTTAAAAACTCTTTTTTGAAGAAACATGGAATCAAGAGCAAAAACAGTTTGTATTTAATTACAAGTAATGACTATGCATCATATCAGACTTTTGCTCAAGGTTCTAATTATACAGTTAAAGACGGATATGTTAAGTTGACATTTCCGGATGTTGTCAAGCTGCAACTTCACAAATCATCATCAAACACAGAGCTTACAGCCGGCAACGGTTGTTACAGCTTGTCGGGAGCTGAGTATGGCATATACACAGACAAAGGGTGTACCAAAAAAATCGGCAGTATTACAACAAATGCAAGCGGTTACGGCAGTTACAGTAAATATGTTGACGCATCAGCTTCTTACTATGCCAAAGAAACCAAAGCACCAAAAGGCTATGAGCTTGACAAAACGGTATATACATTTGTGAATTCAGGCAAAAAAGCCGCAGACGGTACAAAAATTTATAGCTTTAGCTGTACTGACGACCCCGTAAATGACCCTGTCGGCATTATTCTCCAAAAGAAAAACGCAGTAACAGGCGAAACAACAAGTCAAGGTCTTGGCGGTGCAGTTTTCAGTATTGAATATTACGCACAGGAAATTGACAAGGACTACGATGTCAAAGCAGATGAAACCGCTCCTGCACTTGACAGCAAAAACCTTAAAAGGACTTGGTATATTCAGACTGATGAAGATGGATATTGTGACCTGAACAAAAAATATCTTGCTTCGGAGTACAGTTCAGATGACTTTTATTATACTTCGGCTGAAAACCCAGTACCTGCTATCCCAATTGGTACAGTTGTCATTCGAGAAGTAAAAGCACCTGACGGATACTCGCTAAGTGATGTTGTGTTTTACAGAGTAATAAATGAAGAAATTGCCGGTCTTGCTCAGGACACAAATACCCCTATCAAAGTACCGATTGATGAAATGCCGGCAAAGGCATATATCGGCATACACAAACTTAATCGGTCAGGTATAGGTGTCGGCGGTGCAGTATATGGCTTGTACTCTGATTCAGCTTGTGCAAGCTTGTATGACAAGCTCACAACAAGTGCTGACGGCAAGGGGACTTTTGCAAAATCGGTAGATGTCGGCAAAACATATTACATCAAAGAGCAGACCGCTCCGACAGGCTATGAGCTTGACGAAACTGTTTATCCCGTAATTGCCACAGAGGAAAACTCAACAGTTGAAACAGCCGTTATTCAGACGATTTATGAAGATGCTGTAAAAGCTGACCTCAAAATCAAGAAGTCATCAACAGACGGTATCGTTTCAAATTTGTGGTTTGCTATATCAGACAACCTCGGCAACGAGTACAACGCAGTTTCAACCGACAAAAGCGGTGAAGCTACAGTTAAAGGCTTGAGAGTATATGACGATAAAGGCAACAAAATCACCTACACCGTCAAGGAGCTTGGTTTTAAGACTACTTTGGGTACTCACAGCTATGGCGGTTACACTTGGACGATAAAGAAAGAAAATGCAATCAGCTACAAAGGCTCTTATTATGAAGGTGTTTCAAATGCTGTATTCAGCAATTGTGAGAATGCTTATTCAAGATACTACTATGGCAAATCATCAGAAGCAAAATCAAATGCTAATGGCAAATCTTTAACGCTTGACGAAAGCAAAACCGTTACATTTAATTTTCAGAATACAGTTCCTGAAACAGATTTATCTGTAAAAAAGACTTCATACAACGGTAAAGTGTCTGGAGTTTGGTTTGAGGTACAGGACGAAAACGGTAAATACTACGGGTCTATAGTCACAGATTCAAGCGGTAAAGCTAACTATTACAACAGATACGGTTATAAACTCAAAAGCTGTCTGACCGTTCCGAACTCAGCGATTTGTATCCCTATAAAATATAAGGTTGTTGAAAAAGGTTTTCTCGGCGGAGGCAGTTACTACTTCCCCGAAAATTACCTTGAAAAGGCTGAATCAGAGTGTCAGACTGCCAACAAATACGGAACAACATCTACTCTTAATTATTACATGTACAACGCTCCTGCAACCGGAAGTATTAACATCAATAAGACTTCCGAGGACGGAGTTATCGAGGGCTTGAGCTTTAGGCTCGAATCTTTTGATGACGAACGAGAGTTCGATGATGACCTTATCCCTACTCCTATGGCTTATGATGCAGACGGAAACGGTATTACAAGTATCGTTTTGACTACTGATGAAAATGGTAAAGCAAGTACAGATAATATGCAATTTTATGACATAAACGGTAATAAAATTGATGGAATTCTGCCATATGTATTCAATCAAAACGGCTATGAAATCACCTACAGACTGACCGAAATCGGCATTAAACAGTCAGACGGAACATACAAGTTTCCGAGCCGTTATGAACTGAAAGATGCAGTTGAATTTACAATCTATGATACCGATGAATACAACTATACATATGATTGTGTGAACACCGTAAAAACAGGTTCGTTACAGGTACAAAAAACATCTGAAGATGATGTTGTGGACGGTTTGTATTTTGAGATAAGCTGTGCTGAAACAGGGTTTAATGATAAAGTAAGTACTGACCTTGAAGGTTTAAGTCCTGAAATTTCAGACTTGCCGATTTATAACAGCGATGACGAATTGCTCAAATATAAAGTAACCGAACTCGGTGAGCTTAACGATGACGGCACTTACTCCCTGCCGTTTAAATACAACAAACCTAAAAGTGTTACAGTTACGCTTAATTCAGGTACCGTGGTTTTTGCAAATATCAAAAACACGCTGAAAAAAGGCTCTGTTAAGCTGACAAAAACAGACGGCACAAAAGCTCTTACCGGATCAGGTTGGCAACTCTATAAGTCAGACGACACTCCCATCAGCTGTTATCAGACAGGCTCAGAAACTTATATGTATAATTCAGTTGCAAAAACTGCAACCGATTATATGGCTACGAATGGTAGTTTGTCAATCAGTAATCTGCCGGTAGGTGATTACTATTTTATTGAATCTGTAACTCCGTCAGGCTATATGCCATACGGTAAAAAGGTTGAATTTACAATTTCAGCTGACAATGAAAACACACTTAATATATCATTAACCGTTGCCGATAACAAATCTGTGTTATCTCACACAGGTGGCGGTGGTATTGCTCCGTTTTATTTTGCTTCTGTAGCACTCGGAGCATTGGCTATATTTTTCATCTATGACTACCGTAAAGGTAGTAAAAATAAAAAATTCAAAAACAGAAAGGACAAACAAAAATGAAAGAGAAAATCACACGAATTATGACAGCTATGGTACTTGCCGTTATGATGGTATTTACTGCAATCCCATTTGCAAGTGCTGCAACCAACGCAAATGCTCTTGATGAAACTAAGAAGGTTTCATTCACGCTCAATTGTTCTAAGCCCGGCTATACATTCACGGTGTACAAGGTGGCAGAACTCAAAACTACTGAAAATCCATACAAGACAGGCTATGATTCACTTATTCCTTCAATATCTGATGAGATTTTAAGCGGTAAGACATCGAATGTTCTCTCAGCTCTTGACGGTCTTTCTTCAATCCCGTCAACTGCTTCAACCGTTGGCACATTTACTACTTCGGCAACATCTGTAAAAAAGACTTTTTCAAGCCTTGCTCAGGGCTTGTACTACATTAAGGCTACTAACTATCCTGCCGGTGTTAAAAGCGTTACAAACTCTGTTGTATCTCTTCCGTACTACAACAACGGTTGGGTTTACAGCATTAATGCTATCGACCTTGCTACAAAGGTAAATGACGGTGATGTAGTTACAGGTAAGACTATCACAAACAGCACTAAGGACAATACAAACTTTACAGATGTTTCTCTCGGCGACACAGTAAACTTCGAGATTAAGTCATCAACTGCCGGTTCATCAGAAATGAAACTTAAATCATATACCGTATATGATGAAATGTCAGCCGGTCTTACTCTCGACAAGGACAGCGTAAAGGTTGCACTTCTCAACGCACAGGGCGGTAAGGTTGCTGACCTTACTTCAACTGATTATGCTCTCAATGTAACATCAGAAGTTGATGGTAAAGCTACAACATTTAATGTAGCTCTCACAAACGCTTATCTTCAGAAAAATGACTTTTATGCAGCAGGTGTTACTTATACATCTGTAACTTATTCAGCAAAGCTCAATAAGTACGCTGTAGCAGGAAAGACAGGCAACCCAAACTCAGAAACAAAGCTCGTTTATTCTAACAAGAACGGTGTTGAATCAGAAGTAAACGGTAATACAGTTTATGTTTATACCTTTGCAGTAACAACAAACAAGACAGATACAGACGGAAAGGCTCTCGAAGGTGCAGAATTCAGCCTTTTCAAGACAGAAGAGGACGCAACTGCTCTTACAAATGCCATTGCAAGCGGTGTATCCGACAAGACCGGCAAGGTTACTTACTACAACACAAGTAAAGAAGAAATCAAACTTGCAAGCGGTAAATATTATATTGTCGAAACAAAAGCTCCTACAGGCTACAACATTTACGGCAAAGTTATTCCTGTGACAATTGATGTAACTTATAGCACAACATTTGTTGACGGTTCATACATCACAAACTGCCCAACAGACGGCACAGCAAGCGTTGATGTAAAGGATACAAAGGTTGTTGTACCACAGACCGGTGGTGCAGGAACAGTTATGTTCTACATTCTCGGCACAGCTTTTGCACTCGGCGGTATTGCAACATTGCTCATTCGCAGAAGAGTAAAAGCTACAAACAAGTAATTTCACATTAAACAGAAAGGAGTACAGCACATTGAAAAAATGCAGAAGCAAATGCACCTTGATAATAGGAATAATTTTTATGACTGCATCACTCTGCTTTGTGCTGTACCCTTCTGCATCAAATGCTGTCAATAGTTTTTTCGCCGCATCCACAATTAACAATTATGCCGCAAATCTTGACAGCATTTCAGCAGCCGACAGGTCACAGTACTTGTCGGCTGCTGCTGAATATAACAACAATTTGTCAGAGCTTGTCAATGGCTTTACTTATGATGTAGACAGCGTGATTGACGGATATGACGATATTCTCAATTTTGGTGACGGTCTTATAGGCTACATTGATATTTCAAAAATAAATGTAAAACTGCCTATTTACCACGGGGATGAGGATAAAGTGCTTGAAAAAGGTGTTGCTCATCTGCCAAATACAGCGTTTCCGATAGGCGGTGTAGGCAATCATTCGGTGCTTTCAGCTCACACGGGTTATCCTACGCAGGTGTTTTTTGACAATCTCAACGAGCTTGAAATCGGTGATGAAATCAAGGTGTCCGTGCTTGATGAAACGCTTACCTATGCTGTAACAGCAAAAAACATTGTTAAGCCCGACAACATATCGTTACTGTCAGTTGACGAAGAAAAAGACCTATTAAGTCTTATAACTTGTTATCCATACGGTGTAAACAGTCACAGACTTATTGTGACTGCTGAAAGAGTAAAGGATACAACTGCATCTGATACGGCAACAAAAACCGAAAACAACAATAACAGAAGTTTTGATTTTATTATTGCAGTTATTGTTATAACCGCAATTTTGGCAATTTTAGTAATTGCTGTTTCCATAAAAAATAAACGAAGGAGGAAGTAAAATGCCTGATATTACAAATGATTTTGATAATAATCCAAATACCGATAAAAGAAAACAGCGAGATGAAGAAGTCAATAATGACAATCTCCAACCCGAACAGACAAAATCCGAACCCGAATTGCTTGAACAAACGAAAAGCAAAGAATTTTCAATACCGATTTTTGCAAAGCTGTATGACAGGTGCAATCTTAAGATTGATGAGCTTAATCTAAAAAACGATAAGCTCAATGCAAAAATCGAAAAACTCAACATAAAAAAGGTTCGCAGTGCTGAATTTGTTTCAACGGTTGAATCAATGAGAAATGTTGTACCAATGCCTGTGTATAAAGCATTGTCTGTTCTATCGGCTGAAAGGCGACAGAAAATAGTAAATATCAATGAGAAAATCCATTCTCATAAGCTGAACATCAAATCAAATGAGCAGAAGATTTTGAAGCAGCAAAGCCGTGCTGAGAACTGCAAAAAAATCAATAAATTTCTTGACAATATGAAATCCCCTGACGGCAGGAAAGAAAACTTTGTCAAAGGTATGCAGGAATACGGGACAATGGCAATGAGGACAACCTCTGAAAAGTTTGATACTACTCAGAGCAAACTCGATGCTGCACTAAAAGCATACGGTCAAACTCATTATATGTCCGAAAAACTCAAACTGCGAAAACAAATCGACAAGCTCACCAACAAGAAAGAAAAGCTGATACACAAGCTCAAGGCTCTTAATGAGTGGTCAGATAAGTTTGAATCGGTTAAAACTATGCCCGATAAGGAAGCTGACAATATTATCAGCAAGAGCTGTCAGAACATTGTTGATGAGTTTACAAATAACCCACAGGCTTTAAAAAAGCAGGCTGATGTAATCGTTTCATCTGCTGCAAAAGCTGTATTCGAAGAAAATTATCTCAAAAATACCGAAATGTCGATTGAGGACGATTATGACAGCATTGACGGTATTATCAACAACGGCAATAAGCAGCAGGAATACGAAAAACTCAAAGAGCCTGATAAGAAATCCGAACGCAGAACAGCACCTTTATCGAGAAATCAGATTAAGCAAAATGCAAACACTATTGCTCATAATGAGCAACGAACGAATGATAAAACCAAAACTCAGGGACAAGAATTATAAAGCTATTTTAGACCTGTGCCATTCAGGCACAGGTCTTTTTTTAAGAGGTGAATGAAATAAATGATTGAATTATATGGAAACAAAATATGGAACAGCAACACTCCCAATAAATATAAAAAAGTAATCATTGCGAGTGAGGATAGTCTTGATAATATATGTCAGGAACTTGAAAATTCAGGACTTAATTATTGTGCATATATTTTTAACGGAGAAGCACATATTGCCATTGGCAGAGCTACTGCAAATAATATTGATAAGTTGGATATTGATTATCAGACTGTTATTGAATGTAATTCAAAAGTCTATAAAACCAACAACATCATAGGAACTACAACCTACGATTCTATTGAGGATAAATTATACCGTAAGTACAATACCGATTTTGCCTATAAAATCGGTCAAAGACTTACTGAGCAAGGCATCCTTTTTTCAGGCAGAATTTACGGAAAAACAACAACTATTACTGTTGACAAGCAATACGCTGATACCTTGAATAAAATATCTGCTGAACTTAAAGAACAGCGAGCATCATTTATGTCAAAATCTGAGGTTGTTCAAAATGAATCACCGGAAGAATCAAAATCAGTTAATGAAAAAATATCTGAATTACATTTTAATGAATCGCAACTTTCGGCACTTGCACCGTCTGTAAAATTTATCCAAACGAGAAACGATGATAATTTGACTGATAACTTTGTTTCATTGTTTTCTGACTGCACTGATTTTTATGAATCACAACTTTCTGCTCTTGCCGAAATTTATGTTGACACATATCGAAGTTTTTCGGATAAATCTTTGATGTTTGCAGATACATCAAGGTTTAATGATTTAAAACAGCGTTTTGTTAATGATAACATTACTGCAAAATTAACTGAAAATCGTGGTTACTCAACTACTCAGTTTGAAATTATCAGAGAAATGGTAACTTACGGTATGAGCAAATCAGTAATCAACTTGCTTGATTACACTTTTTCGATTGATGAAATGCAAAACTTCTTTACAGCATACAAGAACGGCTCGTATGAAGATTTAATCAATCTCATTGCAGATATTAAAGGGACTACACGCACGGATATTGAAGGGCAAATTGAGGGCGGTACATACACTCCTGCTTTACCTGACTTTAACACTCTTGAGAAAACCCTTTATTTTCAAGAGTCCGAAGTCGAAAGTATTACATATATGTACTATAATCCTGACGCATACTCCGGCGGTCAGTTTGTAATTACCGAGGTATCTTACAAACAGATAGCGGAAGCTAACAAAGAATACGGAGATGATTTTTCAGGATTCTTTGATTTTCTTGATACAACAGGCGAACAAAGGTTAATTGATATCGGTAGCGAAAGTTTCAGAACCGCTGTTAAAAAGTTTTACAGCGGTACGGAGTTTGCCGAAGGTCTTAATGCAGATATTCAGCACAAGCTCGTTGAGCTTGCAGTAGTTCCCGAAATCAAATTACCTGAAGTACGGAAAATAGAACTTATAAAGGTCGGTGATTTTTATGAAGTCAGAGGTGAGAACGCAAAAACCGTTGCAGATATTCTCGACCTTGTTTCTACAACAAGAAACATTAACGGTTCTTCAGTTGATACAGTCGGATTCCCTGATTTTAAACTGAATGATAATACTGAACTTCTTAAAACACAAGGATTTACTGTGAATATCAAATATGAGGGACTTGTAGATCTCTCGAATGAGTTTAACAAACTCATATCTGAACAGAAAAAAATTACGAGCAATGTGTCAGACAAGCATACAATAGTTATCAATGCTTTTGCCGGACCGGGTGCAGGAAAAACAACATCTTGTCTTGAAGTAGCCGAAAAATTGAAAAAGCAAGGATTTGTTACGGAATATGTACAGGAATATGCCAAAGAGCTTGTATATGACAACAATCTTATTATGCTTGACGGACATTATGAACATCAATTTGCAATTCTTAACGAGCAGATGAAGCGTATCAATCGTTTGTACGGTAAAGTTGATTTTATAGTTACTGACTCACCAATTTTACTTAACAACACTTATCTTAATGAAGATAAAAACACCGAAGTGTATTCGGCATATTCTGATAGTGTGAACAAACTTTATGGTCTTTATAACAATTTTAATTATTTTGTTGAGCGTGATACATCAGTGTTTGAAAAAGAGGGACGAATACATAATCTTGAACAAAGCATTGCAATTGATAACGAATTAAAAAACATGTTACACAATAATCAAATTGATTTCGATGTATATACTCACGCTACAATTGACAATATTGTTCGTGATTCAACTATTATATATGCAAAACAACTTATCAATTCATACTGTCAGGATGAATTTGATTCGGAAGCGGATTTTTCAGACTTAAAAAAAGTCGGAGTGGCATACACAACAACAGAAGACAGCAAGCATACTGTTGAAGCTGTTGTAAATCTTGTTGACTATAGGCTTGAAACTTATGTTGATGACAAATTATTCAAAGAAGAAACATATGCCGACCTTAAAGATATGATTGATAACTGTCTGCACTCTTTATCGTTCGATGACCTTGTGTACCTTTCCGATGAGGAGCTTGCACCGTTTTATGAGGAACACGACGAGCTTGACGACATAGATCCCGCAGTTATTCGTCAGCAGCTTGAGGACGCAGGGATAGTCAACGGTGAGCTTGTCGATGAAGATAAGCTGAACAGTGATCCATTTATTCAACAGGTTATGGCTGACGCAGAATCCGATGCCGGTGCTCTGAATGTCAGCTCAGAAGAAATCGTTAATCAATTTAATTCAGAAAATGAAATCGTCCCGATAAACGAGCCTGAACAAACTGAGCCTGTACAGGAAATAATTCGTCCAACAATTACTTGTGATTGGAGTGAAAGTACCTATTTTGAAAACGGTAAAACATACTCTGTCGCTGAATTTGATTCCATTATGAAAAATGCCAAGAGTGAATGGATTGACCGCAGAAATCTTGAACTTGAGGAATACGGTAGTGAAGAAGCAGTATTCGAAGCATATCGTAACGGTGAACTTAACGATGTGCATATTGGCTATGAAAAGACAAAGTTTATAATCAATATGCCTGACGGTACACAATATACCGAACGGCAGGATATTGGTGACGGTATAGGCGGTGTGATTGATTTTCTTGAACAGTATCCGCAGTACTCAGATGTTGTGAAATTGCTTAAAGATGATATTGCATTTGAAAATCGTAGTAATGAGTTATTGAAACCATTACTTGCTTTTGATGAGCAAGTTGCTATAGTCAACGAGTTTTTTGACTATGAAAAGGCGTGGCATAATGTTGATGACGGAATTTCTGAAATTGCTGAAAAATACAGAAACGGTGATAATATTGATGTTGAACTTGCAAAGCATTTCATAAACCATTACACAAATCTTAATAGTGCTGAAATTACAGATGATTATGAAATTCAGATTACAAGTGATGGTGTGTCAATTCAAAACAGTCAGTTTTTTCAAGCTTATAACTGGGATACTTTAGGTACACACTATTTTAAATATCTCTACGATACATTCAACAGTATAAAAGAAGAACAGGCTGCCGAATATCCTGAAAGAGAGAGCAACGCAGAAGAAAACAATAGCAATACCGAACTGCATAGCGTTGATGAGGTTGCTATGCAGCTTGAAAATGACGAAAAGTCAACTTCTGAGAAATCTTCTGTAGGTAAAAACAATTTTATTTGGACACCGGGCGGAGAAGCAGACGAACACGCTCCGACAACTTCTCAACCCACCTTGTTTGACAGTATACCTGTATCAGATGTTTTATCTGATGAAACCACCTCTCACGAAAACTATGTACTTGAAGACAGAGAAGCTGTCACGGGAGCAAAAACAAAGTTTCAAAATAACATTGCTGCCATTAAGATTTTAAAGCAAACGGAAGCTGAAAACAGAACAGCAACACCTGAAGAACAAAAACAGCTTTCTCTTTACAGCGGTTGGGGCGGACTTGCTAATGCTTTTGCATCAGATAATGACAAGTGGGAAAATGAATATTCCGAATTGAAAGAATTGCTTACTGCTGACGAATATACTGCAGCAAGGTCATCTGTACTTGACGCATTTTTTACTGACAGCGTAATCATTGACAGCATTTACAATGTTGTACAAAATGCAGGTTTTAAAGACGGTAATATACTTGAGCCGGCAATGGGTATAGGAAACTTTTTCGGCAGACTTCCTGAAGAGCTTCGTGATAAGGTGAATCTGTACGGTGTCGAAAAAGACAGTCTGTCGGGCAGGATAGCTCAAAAGCTGTATCCGCAGGCTGACATAACGATTGACGGATTTGAAAATACTCATTTTCAGGATAACAGTTTTGATATTGCTATAGGTAATATTCCTTTCGGTGATTTTGGAGTAATTGATAAAAAATACAATTCTCAAAATCTCAAAATTCACGATTACTTCTTTATGAAATCACTTGATAAAGTCCGTGACGGCGGCATTGTGGCTTTTGTAACTTCCAAAGGTACACTTGACAAAAAGGACAGCTCTTTCCGCAAGACCTTGGCCGAAAGAGCGGATTTGGTAGGTGCTGTGAGATTGCCGAATAACGCCTTTAAATCGGCAGGAACGGAGGTTACAGCCGACATTATATTCCTCCAAAAAAGAGAAAAAAAGTTAGAAATTGAACCGTCTTGGGTACATACAGGACAGCTTGAAAACGGATTAACCGTCAACAATTATTTTGTTGAGCATCCCAAAATGATACTCGGCGAAGTTGTTGAAGGCAATAAAATGTTCGGCAGAACAGACGATACAATGTGCGTGCCGTTTAATGACGGCAGAACATTGTCGGAGCTTCTTTCCTCGGCGGTAAAGAATATCAATTTTGATTATTCCGCTTCTGCGGAAAAGCTGACTACGGTTTCCGAATATTCAACAGTCGAACCGGTAAAACTGCGTTTACAAAGCTTTTATCGCAGGGACGGCGAAACATATTTTTACGGTTCTGACAAGGACGGTAATATAGTTAATGTTTCCGCAGACAAAGCGGTTGGAAAAAAGTTAAATCACGAACGCATCAATTCCTTTATTGATATTCGTGACACCTTGCGTGAATTGCTTGATGTTCAGCAGTACGATAACAAGGATTCAGAAATAGCTCAATTGCAGGAAAAGCTCAACAACTGTTATGACAGCTTCTACAATAAGTACGGCTTGCTTCACAGCAATTACAATCACAGCTTGTTAAACTCTGACGGAGCATATCCGCTTGTTGCTTCTCTCGAAGCCGATTTTGACAAAGATAATAATTTGCTTGTTAGGAAGTCCGATATTTTTACAGAGCGTGTAAATAAGCCGACAGCAACAATAAGTCATGTTGATACGGCTGAAGAAGCTCTTGCTGTCTGCGTTGCAGAAAAAGGTGTTATCAACTTCGAGTATATGAGCCAAATTACGGATGTGCCGCCCGAAGATTTGAAAATCGGGCTGAGAGAAAAAGGTGAAATATTTGCCGTACCGTCATATACAGGCGATGAGGACTACGAATATCAAACTGCTTCCGAATATTTGTCGGGAGATATATATGCAAAGCTTGACATGGCAAAAGCATACGCTTCGGTCAACGGCATATATGAATCAAATGTTGTCGCCTTAAAGGAAGTATTGCCTACTCCTCTGAAAGCCGGCGATATTGATATTAACCTCGGAGCTACTTGGATTGATAAAAAATACTATGAGCAATTTATGTATGAGATTTTTGAAACACCGCAAAGCCTTAAATCGGATTATGTGTCAAGATTTTTTAAATCCGACAGAATAGAGCTTGACTATTCAGAGTATTCCGGCAGATGGAATATCACGAATAAGAGAGCGGATTTGTCGGTAACTACTGTAAAGACCTACGGTGCAAGCGGATTATCTGCATATCAGATATTTGAATCCGTTCTCAATTTATCCGAACCGAAAGTGTATAAAGACAAGGTTGACGAATACGGTGTTGTTGAGCGTGATAAAAACAATAAGCCTGTAAGAGTGCTTGATGTAGAAGCGACTCAGGTTGTACAGCAAAAAGCCAATGCCATTCGCCGTGAATTTAAGAATTGGATTTTTAAAGATGCTAACCGCCGCAGAGATATTGTTGACACATACAATCGCACATTCAATTGCGTCCACGCACGAGAGTATGACGGTTCACACCTTAATTTTCCGGGAATGAATTCAAACATTCAGCTTCACGAACATCAAAAAAATGCCATTGCTCACGCTATTTACGGAGGCAACACACTGTTTGCTCATTCGGTAGGTGCAGGAAAAACCTTTGAAATGATAGCTACTGCTATGGAATGTAAACGGCTTGGGTTGTGTCACAAATCCTTGTTTGCTGTACCGAATCATCTGACAGAACAGGTGGGAGCAGACTTTTTGAAGCTCTATCCCAACGCAAACATATTGGTTGCAACAAAGGATGATTTTAAATCATCAAACCGCAAGATGTTAATGTCAAAAATTGCAACGGGTAATTATGATGCCGTAATAATCGGACATACGCAGTTAAAGATGCTGCCTTTATCTCCTGAAAGGCAGGAAGCCTTTTTACAATCTCAAATTGATGATATTGTTGACGGTCTTGCTGAGATGAAAGCTCAGGACGGTAATAAATTTACCGTTAAGGAAATGGAGCGTACCAAAAAGAACCTTGAAAATCAGCTTGAGAAGCTTCAATCAAGTAAGAAGGACAATACCGTATATTTTGAGGAGCTTGGAATTGACAAATTGTTTGTTGATGAAGCTCACGAATTTAAGAATCTTTACTGTGCAACAAAGCTGCAAAATGTTTCGGGTATATCTTCAAGAGCTTCTCAGAGGGCAACAGAGCTGTTTGCAAAATGCCGTTATCTTGATGAAAAGACAGGCGGTAAAGGTGTTGTGTTTGCCACAGGTACACCGTTGTCAAACAGCGTTACCGAGCTTCATACAATGATGAGATACCTTAATTATGATTTCCTTGCAAGTCACAACAATATGCAGAATTTTGATAATTGGATTTCTGCATTCGGTGTGCAAAAGAAAGAATACGAGTTAGCTCCGACAGGAAACAAGTTTAAGGAACGCACAAGGATTGCGGAATATTCCAATCTGCCTGAGCTTATGTCTATGTTTAAGATGGTAGCCGATGTAAAGACGGCTGAAACTCTTAAACTTAAAGTGCCTGATTGTGAGCTTCACATTGTTGATGTAGAGCCTACAGAGCTTCAAAAGGAGCTTGTCGATGAGTTATCCGACAGAGCAGATGAGGTTAATTCAGGCTCCGTAGATCCGTCACAGGATAATATGCTCAAAATTACCGGTGACGGCAGAAAGCTCGGTCTTGACCCCCGACTTATCAGTCCCGATTTTGAAGATAATCCAAATACAAAGCTGAATGTGTGTGTAAACAATGTATTTGACATTTATACAGACACAGCAAAAGACAAGCTTACTCAAATTGTTTTTTGTGACCTCGGTGTGCCGTCAAAAAACACAGGCAATGACTCCTCAAAAGAGCAAAACGATAACAAGAGTGTTGCGGAACTTGACTCTCTTGAGGAAACAGGCAAGTTTTGCGTGTATGACGACATAAGGGACAAGCTCATTGCAAAGGGCATCCCTGCGACTGAAATAGCATATATACACAATGCAAAAACCGAAGCTCAAAAGTCTGAATTGTTTTCAAAGGTCAGAAGCGGTGAAGTGAGAATTTTACTCGGTTCAACAGGCAAAATGGGAACAGGCACAAATGTGCAGGACAGAATCATTGCTCTGCACGATTTAGATGTTCCGTGGCGACCGGCAGACCTCGAACAGAGGCGTGGCAGAATGGTCAGACAGGGCAATATTAACGAAAAAGTGCATTTGTACAGATATGTTACCAAAGGCACTTTTGATGCGTACAGCTATCAGCTCCTCGAAACCAAGCAAAAATTTATCAGTCAGGTTATGACTGACAAAGCTCCTGCACGCAAGTGTGCCGATGTTGACCAAGCGGCTCTTTCATATGGCGAAATTAAGGCTCTCTGTACCGGCGATGACCGTATCCGTGAGAAGCTCACGCTTGATAACAGAGTAAAGGAGCTTAACTCTCTCAAAGCTGATTACAACAATACAAAATATGAGCTTGAAGATGCTGTTGCGGCTTATCCCGAAAAACGCAAGCAACTCCTTTGTACTATTGGCAACATAAAATCCGATATTGATAATGTTAAGTCATTTGTCGATAAGGACGGTAAACTTATTTGCAAATTAACTTTAGGTTCTCAGACTTTTGACCTGAAGAACGATGAGGAACGAAAAAATGCTGCCAAAGCTCTTACAACTGCTGTTGCTCAGGTAAGAATAGCCGACAACAGAAAGAAGCAGGTTAGCGTTGGCAACATTTGCGGATTCGATATAAGCGTTATAAACAACGGAAATGTGTATGATGACATTGTAGTTACAATCAAGGGTAAATATTCATATTCTGCTCAGCTCGGTGTTTCTGCTGTGCATAACCTCAGTAAAATAGAGGGGTTGCTGTACAAAACCGAAAGTGTTCTTGATTACAGTCAGAATTCTCTTAACAAGCTTGACCTTGATTACAAAACAAGTGTTGCCCTGCTTGAAAAGCCTTTTGAATATGAAGCGGAATTGCAGGAAAAGTCAGCACGCCTGTCTGAATTAACAAAGATTTTGAACATTGAGCTTGCTCACCAAAAAACAGAATCAAAGCCCAAAACACATTACTTTGGTAAGGATAAAATCCTCGGCAGGAACAAATCTTCAAAGCAAGTTCAGAATAAAACAGTTATGAAATCAGAGCCTAAAAGGAGTGAACCTGAATTATGATAGTTTACGCACAAGGCGATATAACAAAATTTGATGTAGATGCTATTGTAAATGCATCCAACGGTTTTGGTTATATGGGAGGTAAAAGATGTGTTAATGAATTACATAGAGGAGTTGCAGAGAGCATTCAATTTGCATCTTGCGGTGCTGTTGAACGGCTTGCAAGAGCAAAATGTAAGGCACACTCCTTTTTTGGTTATTCACCCGGAACTGTTTTTGTGACTGATGCTCCAAATCTTGAGTGTAAAAAAATAATACACGCAGTTACTATGCGTACTCCGGGTAGCAAAGCAAAAATCAAAAAAATTAAAGATCTGATTCCAAAGATAGTAGCGGTAGCTGAAAACTTAAACATAAATTCAGTAGCCATACCTTTACTTGGTTGCGGAACAGGTGGACTTGACAAAAAAACCGTTCAAAATTTATTAGCTCATAATCTTATGAGTGACAAAGTGACATTTTATATTGTTACTTCACTTTAAAATTAGAAATTCTTTTCTGAATTTCTTTTTAAAACACTTGTTTTTTCTTAGTTATAACATATAATAGTATTTGAACGATGTTGGTTACTCATCTTAGTGTTGTGCTTCGCTACCGTCTGACCACCATATCAGGAGAATGCGATATTTTTTAAGGTTGTGCTTCGCTACCGTCTGACTACCATATCAGGAGAATGCGACAAAAAGTAACGATTTTGGGAGCAACTGCATTATATGCAGTTGCTCCCTTTTATTGAGGAATGAATAGCGTAGATAAATATTTTTTATTTAATTTAAAAAGCAGCCGTTCAGATGGCTCTGAACGGCTCTTTTTTGTTGTCCTTAAAACTTGCAAATTTGCCGATTTTGACATATTATAATATGTAAAGAAAATGAAGTGTGGTGATATTTATGATGTCAATTACAAGTACACGATATCTTTCTAATGTCGATTGGTTACAAGATGTGGTTCAAGGTACTGATTTAATCCTGTGCGGAGTTTCGGCACTTGAGTACCTTGAATTATTCAATGGTTATGTCAATGAATCTAAGATACAGGTGTATGCTCAGAACGAGGGACAATTTGATAACATTGAATATCATATTGTCAATTCATTTGACGATATAGAGTATCTCAATTTTGACGGTGTTTTATGTACAACTGTTAATCAGACTATAAACGATATGCTTTCTGATTATGACAACATAGATGAGCTTGCTTTTCTTGAAGCATTGAGCAATTATTATTTCGCCAACAATGAATCATTTGATAATCTTAAAATTAAACCGAATAAACTGAGTATTTTCAATCGGATAAAACAAATTGCAATTAATTATTATTGCTCAGACTGAAAGGAGTATGTATATGAAAACTAATTATCTTGTAACCGCTCAATGTGAAGTTTTGGTAGAATATGCAAATGCTGTTATGGCAAAGTACGAGAAATATCTCCGCTCTAAGTCTGCTTTAGACTGCGTAAAAAAGATGTATAAAGACTTATGCTCATACAACACAAAGATTATTCTTTGCGATAATCAGTCTGATTTAGGTGCTTTGTACAGCAATATAAAAGAATATGAGTGGATAATTGAACATATACCATCTGCTGTTTCGGCTGGAGCGTTAGTATGACTTATACTGATGCTGAGTTTAATTTGGCTTATAAAGAAATATTAGAGCGTGTTTTAGTCAACAAAACCCCCTCATCCGCCGTAAAAAGTGGATGAGGGGGAATTTGTTATTTACTGTTATTTTCTTCTGCAATCCTTTCAAGTTCACGGATTACAAGTTTTTCGACATACGCAGGGGGGGTTCGCTTGCCAGTTTCCCAGTTTTCAATTGTTCGCTTTGGAATTTCAAAAACTTCGCTCATTCGCTGTTGAGTTAATCCGGCGTTGAGCCTTGCCTCTTTAATCGTCAACTTTATCAACTCCTTTCATAAAGCCATCAATCCAAATGACCTTACCAGTCTGATATCGGCGAAAGTGTCCGCGAACTTGGAACACTCCTTCAGGACTGCGGTGGTGACCGACTGATGCAGCGTATAGTTGATTTTGAAAAGGTCTGAATACAATTGTTTTGTTGCCTTTTTGATTTTTCCCGACTGCTGAAAATTCTCGCTTATCTCGGTCAAGAAAATTCCCATACCATAAGAAAGCATTCGTGTGTATATACGATGTTATCAAGGTCATCATTACATCAAGCTGTTCTTGTCTTGTTGCAGTTTCTTCCGCTAATTTATAATGCATTTGAAAATCGTTTGCCCCTTCGGGAGTAGGAAAGAACTCGCCTTTAGCGAACATTTTTTTGTTGAATTTTAATGAGAATTTTCTTTTTAGTCCTTTCGATTCCACATATAGAACGCATTCGGGATTATCTTTTTTGCGTATTTCACACTTGCGAAAAAACGGTTCGGCTAAGGAACATTTCAATCTGTCTTTGTCAGCCCATTCTCTAAGATAAGAATAGGCTGATTTTTCAATGTAAATGGTATTCAAGAGATGATTTCAGCTCCTTTTACATCAAGAAAAGTTACATTCGGATTTTCTGTTCCTAATGTATATTCATCACTTTCATCGTCTTTATATATTACTTCTGCAAGTCCGATACATGAATTATATTCACGATAAGTGCTGACTACCTCGTATGTGCCGTTATAATCATTAATCCATGTTCCCTTTTTAAGATTTTTGAAGTCGGTGAATGTTCTGATTTTCATAATTTTTTCTCCTTTATTTTGATTATTTTAGTCTGATGTCAAATGACAGAGAATAAAATTCATTCGGAATGTCCATTTTGAATATATCCTCATCGTCAATGTTGCCTGCATCGTCAACAGAATGCAATTCTTGTTCGATGGCAAACATCGGAGCAGAGAATGTGATTTCTTCCCCAATTGTATCACCGAGGCAGTCCTGTTTCACATATTCTATGTTATGGATTCTGTACTTGCCTTCTTTCAGTTGGCTCTCAACGAAAGCGACTGCATCTTCTTTTGTGTCGAAAATTTTGTAGGGACAATCGTAATTGGAAGGATTACAATTGTTGTTTTCCGAGTCTGTGAAGAAGTGTTCAGCCATCTTTTTGCCATCAAAGTGATACAATTCATTACACTCTTCAATCTCATCGTTGTAGAGTAAGATTTTATCGCACATTGCCTCGTTGCAATACACAATAAACTGCTCCTTGTAGATGAATAATCTGCAAGTTGGGTTTTCTTTCTCAAGGTTGTTTTTGACTTCGACCGCCTCGTCATAAGTAAGGCATTTGTTATTGAAAACATATTCGGTAGTTGTTGCGATTCTATACATAGTGTTTACTCCTTTTTTACTTAAACGAAATCTGACCAATGGTCGTTGAAAAGCTCAACTGCTCTGTCGTAGTCATCTGTATAGATTACTTTGTGATTGGAATCATCGGAAACATCTTCCTCAACGAGAACAGACTTCGGAATCCACATTGTCTTACGCTGATAACATCCAACATTAAGCATTGCATATACAGCTTTTTCGGTCTCTTTCAAAATTGCAAAGACATAGCACATTGTGATGTTCCTGCCAAGCTCATTTGCTACCTTGTTAGCAAACCAATCTTTTACTGTGATTACCTTGTTTTCCATTCTTGTCATTTTGATATCCCCTTTCTTTATTGTATCTATATTATATCACCCATTGGGTGATATGTCAAGTGTTTTCTTGAAATATTTTTTAAATTCAAACAGTTTTTTCTGTAAAATAATTGTAGAGCATATTTTGTCCTCCGTTCTGGTTTCTAGTCAATTCCATTTTAACGGATTTTAGGTAAATATGCTCTACTTTTTTGAAATTTTTTTGTAGGCTCTATCCCTTACCCCAACTTTTATTATAGAGCCAAAAGATGTTATCTGCCTTTTTGTTGTTTATTCAAATTATATAGCTCATAAAAACCTCGTGGGTTTTGTGTACTTTCTTACATACCAGCAAACAAGTAATGGTAATCGATCCCTGTAACGCTTTTCAGATAAACGAGATCTGAAAAGTTGAAACCATAATTGAGAGAAGAATCCCTGTTTTCCTCTCCAGTAAGAATAAAATGAAGTTTTTTCTGTTCGATATCTGAAAGAATGGTTAGCTTTTCCGTTCCGAATCCTTTTTCATTTAGATGATATAACACCACTCTGGAAAGCTGAATCTGCATTGCTTTGTCAATATCGTTGTCAGCACAACCGTCCATAATATCCAGAATCATAAATAAAACGCTGTTATCTGATTCAGGAGAAGTGTCTTTCGGTTCAAATTTTATGTCCTGCTCATTCACAAGCCACCATATTGGGCATCCCACATATTTGGCAATGGCAAGTTTTTGCTCATCGGTGGTTTCCACAACGGCTTTAAGACTGTTGAATCTTTGCGGAATGGCACTAAGTTTTTTTAAAACAGATTTTTTACTACTAAGTCTAACAGACACATTTTCATCAAAATCAAGAAGCGAATCTATTGATACCTCAAAGTAATCTGCTATTTTCTTTAATATTTCTCCGTTCGGGATAGTTCCTTTTTTCCAGTTGTTCGCAGAACCTGATGAAATTTCAAGTTCTTTAAGAACAGCATGTGGTTTTATTCCTTTTATTTTTGATAGATATTGAAACTTCTCCCAAAACATAGACAAACATTCTCCTTGATTTTTGTAAAATACGGCAAACACTGCATTTTAGTGCAAGTATTTCAAACTTCATAGAGTTTTTCCTTTCATTATTTCATATCAACCGAAAAATCTGTTGTAATTGAGCCTTCAGGGATATAAATTTTATACTTTTCTCCTGTACCTGAAATTCTGAGCGACAAAAGAGGCTCAAAAGTAAGCGGATTTTCAGTTGCTTTTTCGTCAGCCGATTTTACTATAGTATCTATGTGCGGAGTATCCTTAGTATAGATTATTTCGCAATCGTCAGCCTTAATTTTGCTTGCTTTGTAACTACCTTTATCAGTTTTGTAGTAATAATAATAGTATTGCTCAGTATTTACTTCGCCACACCCAATAAAAAAACCACCTTGTAAATCACGATTGTCTTTAAAATTAACAATATTTTGACTGCTTTTTACTTCATCTGATAGTTTAATATCAATCATTGTGTATTTAAAAGATGATATAATTGTTACTACACACACTATATTAATCAAAAGTGCTGTTAAGACAATTGCAAGTTTAATAAAACTCGGCTCTGAATGTAACATTATAAAAAATACAAAAAAGAAAATTAAAGCGAGAATACAATTAATTATAACTAACATTTCTTACACTCCTTATCTGAATAAATATTCCCTGTAAATTTCTGTTCGGGCTGTCAATCGCAAGCCGTTAAGGAGCTTGCGGTATTTTTCGTTGTTTCCTGACTTTTTTGCAAGAATAATTTCTTCGTCCTGTGATTCCCATTCGTGCAATGTGCTGTCAATAAGCTTGTTTGCCTTGTGTACTCTCTGCATTACTGTTCTGTACAGCTTTCCTGAGTCAATCAGCTTCTGAAGCTCATCTGTCCTGTGCTTATACAAGAATTCAATATATTCAGCCTCGTCCCACAACAAGCTTCTCATACTGTAGTTATTGGTTCTCTGATTGTAGCTGTAGTATTTGTATTCCTTTTCGTTACAAATATTGATTTCTTCTTCGACTGCATACAACGGAAGCTCTGTGCCATTGAGCTTTGCTTTGCTCACATATGTTTTATCGGAATCTATATTGCACATTTTTTCAAAAAATTCAATTGTCATAATTATTTCCTCCTAACAAGATTCAAGTTCCTTTTGTTCTTTCATTTTTTTGTAGCAATACAAAGTAGCTCTGCAGTCAGCTAAACTATCGTGAGCAATGTCTGTTCCCCAATCATATCCGTAATATTCTGCACATTTAGTGAGTCTTTGCCATTTGTGACAGCCATCTTGCTCGCTCCATTCTCCGTATATATAAGCAAAATTCTCCATAACATCTACTATAGCAGCGTTTTCATTTTTAATCCCTATATTGGAAAGAAATCCTAAATCAAAATATACATTGAACCCTATGATAGTATGAGCAGAATTGATAATACGACTGATTTTCTGCTTCACTTCAAGAATATTCTGTGCAGTGGCAACCGTTTCGGGGGTTATGTTATTAACCGCCATAGCTTTATTCCAATTATCTGTATAAAGCGGCTTAATATAGCTGTTGAAAAGAGTGTTGCCCTGACCATCAATGATTGACACCTGTAACAGCTCATCGTCATAAGGATTAAGACCTGTTGTTTCGGTATCTATGACTATTTCGTCATAGATAATTTCGGATTTATACGGAACGCTGAAAGTCTTTTGTATAATATTCTGAGTAATTTCTTTTTTGAACAACTGTAATTCTTCTTGCTTTTTCGCCTCTTTTCGCTTTAGAAGAGCTTTTCTCTGAGCTATACGCTTACTTTTTTCGTCTGCTCGGTATTTTGCAAGCTCCTGCTCAGTCATATGGCGAACTTCCTCGTCCCACAAGTACAGCTTTTTAGACGGACAATTAGCATTAACCCATAAATACTTACCACTCTGTTCGTCAATCTTTATAAAGTGCTTTGCTTTCCATTGATTTTCAGTAATTAAAGTCCTACTTTCCGGAACACTGATATGTGTTCTGACCGTTGATTTATATTTATCCCAAACATTACTCATTATGTATGCTCCTTTCTATCGCTGTAAAACATTTCAAGAGCTTGTTCAACTATTTGTTGAATTTCATCATTGCTTTTGTCTGTAAAATACTTTTTATAAGTGTTTGGACTGATAGCAATTTTTTTATCAGGCTTTTTCTTTTTAATGGCAAGCACCCTGAGCATTTGGTTTCCTGTAAGCTCAAGGTTTTCTTTTTTGCAATCAACCGATAAAACTCGTAAATCTCTTGCCTGAGCTTCTGATATTTTCATCAGCATATCATTGTCAGCCGAGTTAATTTCGAATAATTCCGACTGCTCATCTGCGGTCAAATATGATAACTCTACACCTGCTCTGACGGCAAGCTGACCTTTATCGAGCCAACCGAGAATACCGTCAGATAACTTACTTATTCGCACAAGTCTTGCAATTGTATTCCGACTTAATCCGTACTCATCGGCAACCTTTTCACGGCTGTTGCCGGAAGAAGTTTCTTCGCCATTCAGCATTTTAATCTCATTGATTATGTCATTTCGTTTGCCTTGTGAAAACATTTCAGAATATCGTCTTGCAATAATTCTTGCCTGTTCAGATACTTTGAGGTCATTGAAACCTCTCTGAATAAGGTTGCTTTCATCAACATAAGTTTGAGCTTCCTCTTCTGTGAGTTGCTCTTTAATAATGGCCGGTATTGTTTCAAGACCTGCTATTTTAGAGCAATTCCACCGGTTATGACCGATTAAGATTTCGTATGTATCTGTTCCATCAGGATTTGGTCTGCAAACAATAGGTGTCATTACTCCGTTTTTGCGGATTGATTCAACCATATCATCCCTGCGTTCGCCGTCGTAAAGAGAAAACTGATGATTGTGAAACGGTACAAGCATATCAAGCGGTATTTGCTTTATCTGATTATTTTGTGAGAGCATAGCCCCAAAATTAAAGCCTGTCATTGTTATTCCTCCGTAATTTACGCACCGATTCTTTTCGACAATTCATCGGCACAAGCTATGTATTCCTCTCCGAGCTTGCTGCCCTTAATCAAGCATAATGCTTTGTGCTGTTTTGTGCTTTCAACTGCTTGTGTAGCACGGTGTATCTGAATGCCGAAAAGAGTATCATTGTAGATACTTTCAAGCTGTTCAACAACACGCTTGCTTGCGTTGGTACGGTCAACCATTGTCGGCAGCACACCGAGGATCTCTAAATCCGGATTGATTGTTTCCTGTATCTGTGTAATAACTCCTGTAAGCGTTTTAAGACCGCCAAAGGCAAAATCCTGTACCTGTACGGGTATAATTACTCCTGAGCTGGCAGTCAATGCGTTCATCAGCAACACCCCTAATGAGGGATTGCAGTCAATGATTACATAATCATACTGTTTAACTGTATCATCGTTCAGGATACGCTTGAGTATTGTTTCTCTTGACAAAACTCCTGCAAGGAATAAGTCTGCATTTGCAAGGTTAATATCACAAGGTATGTAATCAAGATTATTAACCTCGTTATGTCTGATGCAGTCTTTAATTTCGACTGCCTTACTCATACCTACCTTGCCGATGAGAAGGTCACTCATTGTAGGATTGCCGTCTGTATTGTCGAAATCGGCATATTTGGATAAATCCGCCTGTGGGTCAAAGTCTATTGCAAGCACTTTGTTGTTTTTGAGGGCGAGAGCGGTTGCTATATTAAAAGCTGTTGTTGTCTTACCGACTCCGCCCTTCTGATTAGCTATTGAAATGATTTTGCACATAATTTATACCTCCGTTATCTTGATTTATCTGTTTGTTTTTCTTTGCTGACTGTATTCTTTTGGGTGATTATTTTAGCGTTATTCTTAATTTGTTTGCGGGAAATTGGAGCTTTTCCTTTAGTTTTGTTTTCTTTAGTTTCAACCGATTTAGACTGCAACTTTGATTTTTCAGGCTTTTGAAATATGTACATCAAATCGTGTTGTTCTCCAACATCGGTAACATCAAACTTTTTGACACATTTACTGAACCAAGGTAACTCATCGTTGAGTTTATACGCAATATTCAGAATTTCAGCATCTGACATTTTCTTACTTGAAATGTATCCTGAAAATTGTCTATGCTTAAAATCGTTGCTTTTTAAAAATTTAGATACCAGTTGATAGGCTTTTAAGTAAATATAAGGACTATTTGAATGAAAAATCTCTTTCACTCTTTTGGTTTCTAAATCAAAATTTATTGCTTTAATACATTTCTTGTTTTCAGGTGATTCAAGTGCTTTCTTCATTGAGAATCACCTCAAGTTTTATTCCCAAGTTGCTTAAGAACATCTTCAACGCTTTCATTAACATTATTGTGCCAAAAAAGTTTTTTTGCGTAGTTTAAAAACCAGTCTGAGTAATACAAATCAAGCATTGCTTTTCCCAATGCTCCATAATCTCTGTTTCTGCCTTTATCTGCAAAAATCAAGTGATAGGGTTTATCGGTTTTAATTTCAGCTAAGTCAAAGCGTTTAAACATATTCCTGATGAATTCATACATTTCTTTAGGGTCGTAAATATCGTCATTGATAACCTTTTCTTCATCAATAACAATTTCGACCTTGTATTTAAATTTCATTTATATCACTCCTTAAAACGGTAAATCTTCGTCAGCACACAGTGCATCGTGTATCATCTGATACTCTTCCTGTTTCTTGTGGTCAGGGTCAAGCTTCGGTATTGGTTCGCTTTTGTCAACTCCTCTTTTGGTGTAACCGAGATAGTCAACTTGTTCAACAATGACTTCTACAATATTTCTGACAATATTCTCTTTGTCAATGTAGCTCCTCGTTTTAAGGTATCCTGTAACAGCAATCAAATCACCTTTGCCTTTATATTTGCAAAGATTTTCAGCCGTCTTGTTCCAAAAGACAAGGTGCAAATACTCTGCTTCATTACTGTAAATACTGTTTACAGCTTACACTACATTGCACAGAGCTTTGTTTGTTTCTTTTGTGTATTTGAGTTCAGGGTCGGCGGTAAGTCTGCCGATAAGTTTTACTTCATTGCGAATCATAATTTTAACTCCTTTAAAAATATTTGTATTTTGCAACTTATGCCCCGTTGGGGCACAAGTTAATTTTCAATTACTTTGTCATATAACGCAGCTCTTTTTACGAGCTTTTCCGATGTAATCCTCATAAAAAATTTAACCGCATCGGCTGATTCTTCAAATTCATCGGTGTGATTTTCTCCCTCAAGGTCGATATATTCAACTACTCTTACTGTTTTCATCTTTGTTTTACCTCCTTAACTTTTCACACTTGAAATCATTTCCTAAACTATTTCTGATTATATTATACTTCATTTAGGGGTAATGTCAAGTGTAATTTTAAATTTTTTGTTCAAAAACGGCATTTTTTTCAATTTGTATTGACAATTCGTTTATACTTGATAAAATAATAGTAGTAGCAAAAGTATAGCGAAAGGGATTGGTCTGATGGTTACAATTAAAGAATTTACCTGCGAACGATGCGGAAATAAATTTGAAACCACCGCTAAACACGCTAAATATTGTCCTGAGTGCAGAGAAATAAAGAAGCTCGAACGGATTCAGGCACACAAGGAAAAACAAAAAGCAGGAACGGCACGAAGAGTCGGCACGGAACAGATATGCCCGAACTGCGGAAAATCCTTCATTTTAAAATCCGGCAGTCAGAAAATCTGTGAGGAATGTGCAAAGAAGAGAGTTTATCCTAAAAATTCTACGGTAAAGCCGAAGGACTTATATGACATAATCCATATTTATGTGCCGAAGGGCGAAAAGGAAAAATTGCAGAATTGGGTCAAAGACAAAGGGTTAAATCTTAACAAGGCATATAATTATGCAATGCAATTATTTATGGAAGAGATTGACCGTGAAGAAGAAAAATATAAATAATAATTATTCCAAGCTTTTATTTTGTGACCTGTCATTGTTTCTGAGATAATCGTTAATGCTTTGACGGGCATATTCAATCTTTTTAAGCTCATCAATAATTGCCTTGTATTCTTCATTCATCTGCTGAACATCGGAAGTTAATTTTTTTCGTTTTTCTTCAAGAGTTGAAATTGTCGGCAATTTTCTGTCGGGATACAAACTTAATAATTTAGCAACTGCATCATCGTACTTATCAAGTGCGGTGATGTTTTCTTTTTTGTATTGTTTTTGATTTTTTGCAGTCATCAGATTTTTGTGATAAGGCTTGTACTTCTCATATGTCCTTATGAGCTTTATTACATCTGCAATATCGTTAATTTGGTTTTGAGTTCTGTTAAGTTTGGAAACAATAACCATTCTGTCATTGTATTTTTCTGCAGCTCTGTTTTCTATATCCGACTCACTTCTCATATTGTTTTCAGACAAAAAATTTATGAGCTTTGAAACCTCCTGCATATTCTTAATGTTCGCCCAATGCAATAATCCTTTGGAAGTCTGAAATACATCTGTGCTTGTATCAATAATTCGGGTTCTGTATGTTTTTCCGCTTTTACCGGTTTTTAAGAATTGATACTGCTCAATGCGTTTGCGTAATTGAGGTTCGTCATAATACCAACCAAGAGTGCGACCTCTTGAAAAACGCTGTTGTCCCTGCAAGCGAAATTTTATCTTTATGACATTTTCGGGAGTATAAATACACTCAACATTTTTCTTTTTAAGCTGTTCTAAAAAATCTTCAAAAGATGTCGATTGCATTATTGTTTCATCAATCACACATCTTAATTTTGACTTCCAAGATTTACCCAAATAATCCTGTTGCCATTCGTAGTAACATTTGCCCGGATTGATAGGTTTTTCAATTACAGATAAATTGTATTCTTTGCATAACTCATCATTTATTTCACGGAGTTTTTTCCAAGACTTACCGCCACGATTTTGCTGCCATTCAAAAGTACGGAAATTCTCAAAATTAATATTATTAAAAATTATGTGGTTGTGTATGTTGTCCTTATCCGTATGTGTCGCTACTATGTACTGATATTTATTTTCAAGCAAGCGTTCGGCGGTTTTTATTCCAATTTCAAGTGCTTGTTCAGGTGTAACTTCCTGTCCTTTAAACGATTGCTTAATATGTTGAGCGAGAACATCACCTTTGCCTGTTCCAAATTCTCTGATTGCCAAAAATTCCTGTTCTGCCGATTTGCCATCCTCGGTACAACCGTAGCAGTACACATATTTTTGATTTTCTGTTTTTTCCGGATTTAGAATGTAGTCAATTGCTACAGAGAGCGTAGTTTTGACTGAACCGAGTTTAGTGATTGCCATATTTCTTTTTGCACCTTCTTAATGTATTCGATGTCCTCATCGTAAAAGCGATTTGTTGAATTCACTCGTTTTGCAATCTGATTTATGTTAGTTCCTATTGTAGTAATGTTTTTTCGCAAATCGTCAAATTCTGAAAAATTCACATTGATGACAAATCCTTTTATTGCCTGTTTTCGCAAAAACGAACTTAGCGATTTTTCATTAGTGAGCGAAGCTCGTTTTTCTATAATTTTCAATTCTTCTTCAGAAACTCTTACGCTGATTCTGATAGTTTTGTTTTCAATATTTTTCATAAAAATGCCTTTCTGTAAAATTTTAATTTTCTAAAAAACGGGGTTTTAGGGGTATCCCTTAACAAGCAATTTTTCAAATTTTACGGATTTGAAAAATTGGCGGTTTGTGTCGAAATGTCCGACACACCGCAGTGCTTGCTATTAGACCTTCGGGGGTATTTTCCCTCTAAATGAAAATTGCAAAAATACCCTCTATATATATTCCGTAATTTTTGCAATTTCGCACCCCTGCTTTTAAAAAATTTTTTCATTTTTTAAAATTTTTCTGATTTTAGAACAGGGTAAAATAAAAAAAAATTTTTCTTGCAGAAGAAAAATCTTGAAAACGCTAATATATTGTGATAATATGTTTATATCAATAGTTGTCTGTTCAGTCGTTAAAAGAACGGAGTGTTTTTTTAATGACGATGAACAGCACGCACCTTGAAAATTCAAAAAATTTAAAAAGTGATAATCAGCTCATTTTGCTTAAAGCTTATAAGCAAAAAACAGCCCGACAGGAAAAATGGATGTTTTTTGAAAAAGCTTATGATAAGAACAAACACAAAAAGCGAATTGAGTCGCTGAGCGATTATAACGATAAGTCGGATGTATATATTGATACTGAATCTGACATAGTGAAAACTTTATCAGCTCAGGATTTACACAAATGCTTGCTTGTGGCTTTAGCCGAATTGACCGACCTTGAAAGACTGATTATTGATGAGGTGTTTTTTTCTCCTGATAAACGCCCCTCACTCGAAGAGCTTGGAAACAAGCATAATATTTCAAGACAGGCGTATTCTCGTAAGCTCAATCGCACATTGCACAAATTACGCATACTTATAGAGCAAGATATCACAGAATATTAAAAAAATTAAAAATTTTTTAAATTTTTTTGGATTTTAGGGGTGCGAAAACCCGTTTTTTACGGAATATATATAGAGGAAAAAATCCTCACGAAGTCTTGACTTGATTTTGCAAGGTGGTATTATGGAGGTAAATCAATTGTTGCCTGCGTAAAAGGAGAATAACAGATATGCAGGAAAACAAACAAAATTTACGATTTACAGCCCTGTATTGCCGCCTATCGTCTGATGACGAGTTAAAAGGCGACAGCAACAGTATTATACATCAAAAGCAAATCCTTCAGGACTATGCACTTAAACACAGCTTGACGCCGACAGAGATTTATGTTGACGATGGCTTTACGGGAACAAATTTTGACAGACCGGATTTTAAAAGACTTCTTTCCGATGTTGAAAACGATTTAGTCAAAACAGTTATAGTAAAGGACTTATCAAGATTTGGACGAAACTATCTTAAGGTTGGGTACTACACAGAAGTATTATTCCCGGAAAAAGGTGTCCGCTTTATTTCTATTGCAGACAACCTTGACACATCGGTCAATGATGAATTAAACGATTTTATCCCATTTAAAAATATTATGAATGAGTGGTATGCAAAAGACTTGTCTAGAAAGCAAAGAGCTGTAGTTAAGAGCAAAGGCAATTCAGGCAAACGATTGGCAACTCGTCCGCTTTACGGTTACAAAAAAGCCGAAAACGGCGATTGGTTAATTGATGAGCCGACAGCTGCCGTTGTGCAAAAAATATTTGACTTGTACCTAAAAGGTTACGGTCCGGCAAGTATTGCAAATTATCTTTTTGCGAACAAAGTTAAAATACCATCGACAATTGGATTGCCAAAACTCAATCCGGAGCAAAATCCATATCGTTGGTCTAAAGATACCGTTGCAAAAATTTTGACTTGTCAAGATTACTGCGGCGATATGATTAACTTCAAGCGTTCGGATGTTGACAGTCTTGTAATATTTCCTGACAGACAAGAGCCGATTATAAGTCGAGAGATTTTTGCTGAAGCACAGAAATTACGATTAGACAGAAAACCAGTTAGACACGATTACAGCGAACCGGTGCTTTTTTCTGACTTGTTATTATGTGCCGACTGTAAAAGTCGAATGTATGCACAACGCCGTTACCATGGAACAACTTCTTATTCTTGTTCAAAAGCAAGAAAAACGCAAGGTTGCACCTCGCACTATATCAATGAAATCAAACTTATTGATTGTGTCAAAAGCGACATTAACAAGCTCATTAAAAACAAAGGGATTGTTATAAAACTCGCAAAAGAGAAAATGCACATTGACACCAAAACGGCACAATGTGCAAATTCTCAAAATCTTAAAAATGCGAAAAAACGCATTTTGCAAATTGACACAATTCTCAAAAATTTGTATGAAGATAAAGTGCTTGGAAACATAAATCTCGCAACTTTCAAAAAGTTGGAATCTGATTTTTTACGAGAGCAAGCAGAAGTCAATAAAGTCATTTTTGAGCAATCTAAAATTAAGGTTAATCTTGAAAATCGCTCTAAATCAATTTGTGGATTTTTGAAAAAACTCGAATCTTATAATAATCCCGTTTCAGAGTTATCAAGAGATTTGTTGATTGACTTAATTGACAAAATTGAGATTTGCGAAGCTACGAAAAACGGTAACGAACGCAGTCAACAAGTACATATTTATTACAAAGAGATTGGCAAAATCAACCTTGAGTAAATTTTGTACCCTCAGCGTAACGACCTAAAGGCAGTACATTTATGTACAACGCATTGCGACTATATTTCAGACGGGAGAACACTGTTCGCCGCTACATTATTTGCAATAACTTTCCAATATTTATAAATTTTGTTTTAACATAAAAATTCATTCTTTATCTGCTTGCCACAGGCGAATTTCACTCGTCGTTTCAGGAGTTTCTCCTTAAACGACGAAAGCACCGGGCTTGCGGCGACCCGGTGCTTTCTTATGTTCTTTAAAAAATGAGGGGTACAATTACGAGTCTTTGTACAGACTCGCATTGAGGAGGGTAGAACAATTATACTCTGACGGATGCGGTTCCGTCTTTCTGAGTACGCTTATATTAAACAATGCAAATATGAAAACTGTGTGAACCCTTTTTGAAATCGGAATGAAAAGCATCTGTTTTTTCTGTTAATCAATCAAAACTCAAATAATTTCTTTATTTATTCGACGAAATAAAAAATTTTTTCAAAAATATAAAACAAATGTTTGATTTTTCCGAAAATATATGGTACAATCATACTGTAATTACAAACAAGGGGCGTTGCGATATGAAACCTTTAAGCAAAAGCCAACAGAAAATTTTCGATTATCTAAAGGAATGTGCAGGCGAGGGCAGAGTTCCGTCAGTTCGTGAAATCTGCGAAGAAACGGGACTGAGTTCAACATCAACCGTTCACCACCACCTCAAGGCACTTGAAGAAAAAGGTCTTATTTCACGAGAACACGGCGTGAACCGTTGTATTCAGATTAACGGCATGGAGAAAAACACCGATGTTCCCGTTTTGGGCAGAGTTGCGGCAGGTTATCCGATTCTTGCCGTTGAGAATATTGAATGTTATGTGCCTGTTCCCGACAGCTTAAAAAGGGGCAGAGAGCTTTTTGCTCTGCGTGTTCAGGGCGAAAGTATGATTAACGCAGGCATTTTCCCTGACGATATTTTAATTGTTCACCGCACACCTGTTGCGGAGAACGGCGAAATCGTTGTTGCTCTTGTCGGTGACGAGGCGACCGTAAAGCGTTTTTACAAAGAAAACGGTCACTTCAGACTTCAGCCTGAAAACGATAATTTTGAACCGATTATAGTTGACGAAGTCGCTTTGCTCGGCAAGGTGATCTCGCTTGTAAGATATTTTGATTAAAAGGATTAACATACAGTTTTGAGAGGAAGTGATAAAATGCGTGACTATGTGATTTACGATATGTACACAGATGACAGAATGTTTCGTTACGAGGTCTATAAACACCCGAACGGAATGTATGAAGTGTGCGTTCAGTCGAGAGAGGCGGAAGATTTTGCTGTGAACGAGCAGTATCTCTACTGCGACATTCCCGAAGAAGTCACACATTTTACCGACACCCTCGAAAGAGCTATAGAAATCGGCGATTGCAAGCTGTGCAAAGTAAGTGCTTAATTAACAGCCGTCTGTCTTTGCAGAAACAGTTTAATAAAATTCACGGTCGGATGACAGTTTGCCAAATGCAAGCATTGTCGCCCGACCGTTTTTATTTATATAAAATTTTATATTGCCGATTATTTCACCCTGTATTTTGGCGGTTCGGTTTCATAGACATTGTTGCCGTTGCTGTCGATTGCAACTATGCACGGGAAATCTTCGACCTCATATCTGCGAACAGCCTCTGTGCCTAAATCTTCATAGCAAAGAATCTCCTCGCTCTTGATGCTCTTGGCGATAAGTGCCGCCGCACCGCCGATTGCGACAAGATACACGCCCTTGTTGCGAACAATCGCATCGACAACCTCTTTATTTCTTGCGCCTTTGCCTATCATTCCTTTGAGTCCGAGGTCAAGCAGTGACGGAGCGTACTTATCCATACGATAGCTTGATGTCGGACCTGCAGGACCTACTGCATGACCGGGCTTTGCAGGAGCAGGACCAACATAATAGATAAGCTCGCCTTTGATGTCAACGGGAAGTTTTTCGCCCTTCTGAATCAATTCATAAAGTCTTTTGTGTGCGGCATCTCTGCCTGTGATGATTGAACCCGTGAGCAGAACGCTGTCGCCTGCTTTGAGATTTTTGATATCTTCGTCCGTAATCGGAAGTGTAATTTTCTTTTCCACAGCTTTTCCTCCTCAGATTGTTGCGCTTGCGTGTCTTGCGGCATGGCAACAGATGTTGACCGCAACAGGCATTCCTGCAATGTGTGTGGGTGAAGTTTCGATATTCACGCCGATTGCGGTTGTATTGCCGCCAAGTCCTGCAGGACCGAAGCCCATTTTATTGATTTCGGTAAGGAGCTCGTCCTCAAGCTGTGCATAGCGTTCATCTTCATTTTTGGAATCAATCGGACGGAAGGTTGCTTTTTTTGCGAGCTGGGCGGCTCTTTCAAAAGTACCGCCGATTCCGACACCGACAACCATAGGAGGACAGGGGTTTGGACCTGCCTGAAAAACAGTATCAAGAATAAACTGCTTAACGCCCTCAATGCCCTTTGACGGGGTGAGCATTTTTATCTGCGACATATTTTCACTGCCGAAGCCCTTACCACCGGCGGTAATTTTAATCTGATTTCCGCTGACGATTTTTGTGTGGATAATTGCAGGAGTGTTATCCTTTGTATTGATTCTGTCGAAAACAGGATCATTTACTACACTCTTGCGAAGGTAGCCGTCAATATAGGCTCTGCGAACGCCCTCGTTGACAGCCTCATCAAAACTGCCGTCCTCAATAACAACCCTGTCACCGTATTCAACAAAAAGGACAGCCATACCTGTATCCTGACAAAGCGGAACTTCTTCACGAGCCGCAATTTTATCGTTTTCGATAATCTGCGAAAGTACACTTTTGCCTACAGGCGAGCTTTCGTTATCCCTTGCGGTTTCAAGGGCACACATGATGTCTTTGCCGATAAAATAGTTGCAGTCGGTAAACAGCTTTTTAACCGTATCGCATACCGTCTGCGCCTTGATTTCTCTTATTTCCATATCCGAACTCCTTAATATGAATTTAGCACCAAATTTTAACACTATACATTATAATTTATTTTCAACGGTATTTCAATAAGAAATGAAGTGTGGTATAATCATTTTAACGGATTGTTATAACAGTTGTGATTTGATGTACAGCGGCGAACGAGGTTCACCCCAACAGTGTGGTACGAAGAATTACGATATTACGCTCGGGCATAATATGTTTTTAATACTGCAAACTATCTACACGAATGGGGTACGGCGGCTCGCCGTGCGATACTTCACCAACAAAATTGAAAATTAACATAATTTTATCACATTCGGATGATAGAGTAACAGTCGGAATACACTGCGTCTTAACCGACGCTTATAATTTTAATAAAAGGGGCGTACAAAAATGAGCAGGATACTTGTTGTTGACGATGAGGCAAGAATCAGACAGATTATCAGAAAATATGCCGAATTTGAGGGCTTTGAGGTTGAAGAAGCCGTTGACGGTATGCAGGCAATTGAAATTTGCCGTAAAGAGGACTTTGACCTTATCATAATGGATGTTATGATGCCTGAGCTTGACGGCTTTTCCGCTTGCAGGGAAATCAGAAAATTCAAGAAAACACCTATCATTATGCTTTCGGCAAGAGGCGAGGAGTACGATAAAATTCACGGCTTTGAGCTTGGCAGTGACGACTATGTTGTTAAGCCGTTCTCGCCAAAGGAGCTTATGATGCGTGTTAATGCCGTAATCAAGCGTTCACAAGGCGCTCAGAACGAAGAGAATGTGAAGAAGGATGTATTTACATACGAAGGTCTTTCGGTTGATTTCTCAGCCAGAATCGTTACAATTGACGGCAAAAGAATTGAGATGACGCCAAAGGAATACGAACTCTTTTTCTACATGGTAAAGAACAAAGGACTTGCACTCACCCGTGAAAAGCTTATAAGCGAGGTCTGGGGCTACGACTTCTTCGGTGACGAAAGAACGCTTGACACACACATTAAGCTTCTCAGAAAGAGCCTTGGCGAATACAGCAGATGCATTGTAACGCTTCGAGGGGTGGGTTACCGTTTTGAAACAATCTAACAAACGATTTGACCGCCATTATCTGCCGTTGAATTTTAAGCTGTTATGCTATTTTCTTCTGTTCGGATTTGCAATTGTGATCGTGTTGTGGGTGTTCCAGACCTTTTTTCTTGAATCGTTCTACACAGCTACAAAATCTTCACAGGTTGAAAAGAACGCACAGGTTATTTCAAAGTCGATTGAAGAAAACAAAAACGCTCTCGGAACAATTGAAAATGTTGCAAGCTACAATTCACTTTCGGTATATGTTTACGATTCAACTTCTCTTTTCACATTGAAGTATTGTTGCGAATATGACAACCCCGTTTCAAACCTGAATTTTCAGTATCACGATGTCTATTCATACTACAAGCTGGCAGAGGAAAATGACGGACATTATATGTTCATCACAAGCAACTACAAAGAGGACAGCATTAAAGGCAAGTTTGAGCGACAGTTTTTTAATGAATATTCTTCATCCGACACAGCCGAGAGGAATACTGTTCGGTATGCTTCCGCTCCCGATAAAAATGTTCAAAATATGGTCTACACCGACATTATCAATCTGCAGGACGGCAGCGAATGCTTTTTGATTGTAACATCGTCAATCACACCGCTGACTAACACGGTTGAAATCGTCCGTGACCAGCTTGCAATCGTTTCGGTTGTGTTTGTGCTTCTTGCCGTCATAATCTCGCTTTACGCAAGCTACAGAATTGCGAAACCGATTTCTAAGACAAACACGGCGGCAAAGGAGCTTGCAAAGAAAAACTATGATGTTGACTTTAACGCAAGAGGATATCTTGAGGTTGAGGAACTCAACGAAACGCTGAACTACGCAAAAACGGAGCTTGCCGCAACCGAAAAGTTGCAAAAAGAACTTATTGCCAACATCTCACACGATTTGAGAACACCGCTGACAATGATTACGGGCTACGGCGAGGTTATGCGTGACCTGCCCGGTGAAAACACTCCCGAAAATATTCAGATTATTATTGACGAGGCAACAAGACTTTCAACACTTGTCAACGATTTACTTGACCTCTCAAAGATTCAATCGGGTTCAATTCAACCCGAAAAATCGGAGTTCTGTCTTACCGACAGCATCAAGAATATTTTCACAAGGTACGCAAAGCTCAAGGAACAGGACGGATACAACATTCTGTTTGAGAGTGACGAAGATGTTTACATTTTTGCCGATGAACTGAAAATTTCACAGGTAATCTATAATCTTGTGAACAATGCAGTCAATTATGTCGGTGAAGACAAAACTGTTATTGTAACACAAAAGGTAAACGGCAAAAAGGTTCTCATTGAGGTAACGGATCACGGTGACGGCATTCCTCCCGAAAAGCTTGAATACATCTGGGATCGTTACTACAAGGTTGACAAGGAGCATAAGCGTGGCGTTATCGGCACAGGACTCGGCTTGTCAATAGTCAAGGGCATTCTTGACAGCCACAAAGCAAGATACGGCGTTCGCAGTACACTCGGCAAAGGCAGTACATTCTGGTTTGAACTCGACATTGTTTCCGTGAAAAAACGAAACAAAAAGAATTCGGACGAAAATAAAGAATAAACAATAAATCCCGAACACAGTAAAATGTGTTCGGGATTTATTTATAAAATGCCTATTAAATTGTCGGTTGAAAAAAGTGGATTGAAGATAAATTCATCTTCGAGAAGTTCACCGTTTTCATAGGAATGTTCAACCTCTTTTGAATATCCCTGCAGAATTTTCACAACTTTGGCTTGAGTAGGATTTTCAAGCCTTTCGAGTTCATAGGCGGTCACTATGTATGCACAGACCATTCGCTTGATTGTGGATATGACATTAAAACTGTCGATTGCGGAAAGGTAATATCTGCGGACACAGTAGTCAAGATAGGCGGTAAGCGGTTTGTCAAAACGGTTTGACAGCGTATTATTTTTTGCAAAATCGGCAGTTGCTTCAAGCTCACATAGCCAATCCTTACTCATGATATCAAGGCTTTTGTGCAAATCAAAAATGAATGACGCATCTCCGCAGCTTTGCTTTTTATATTCATCTGTCGGCATAGCCGTGATATCAAAAATTTCATCGTCAAGCATATTCTGCACTCGCTCGTTGAAGGCAAGAAGTCTGCACAATCTTTCGGACAAGGACATTTTGCAGTCTGAGAGAATTTCAAAAGTGCGTTTTCTTGCAGAGAGCAGAAAATTCATCTCGGTTGTGCTGTAATCGGTCTGTAAGTCCTGCGGAATATCGGTTGCAAAGCCTGTGTCAAAATCCGATTCAAGCATAAGCCTTGCCGCCTCGGGACAGGCAAACGAAAGCGTATGTTCACAAAAAACGGTGTAGTCCTGAGTGATTCTCGGAAATTCCTTACAGGTGTGACAAAGGTGATTTTCGCCGAGGTTGATGTAAATGTCGCACAGCATATCGCTGTTCCAGAACGGGCATTTTTCACCTTGCCTGATGAAAATTCTGTCGCCGTCCTCGTCAATTGTCATAAGCGACCTGAGCCTGTCGCCAAACTCGCCTTTGACTGTATTATAAAAATCAAAGCTTGTATCATCGACAACAACATCCCAGTCCCTGCAACAGCTGTCGGGACAGAGGTTCGCAATGCATCTGAATTTTTCGCAGTATTTCGGGAAGTAGTGTTTCATAGTTATGTCCATTTCAATGTAAGAATAAATTGCTCGTAGGCATCGTCCCAGCCGTCAATTGCGTTCACTCCGCCGCCGTTCACACTGCGAAGCTTGGTGTCGCTTTCGTCAAGTCCGAGTGCAAAAAGTTCGCCTGCACTGATTTTGTATCCGTACGACCGACAGAGGGAACAAAAGTTATCAATCGGATTTTCGCTCTGTTCGGTTTTCAGAAGTTTTTCTTTGAGTTCTGCGTTGCTTTTGGCGTCACAGAGAAGTCGGTCAAGTTCTTCCCGTATCATAAAATCACCACGAAAATAAAATGAAGTTTCATAAAAACGGACCGCCCAAAAAATGAACGGTCCGCATTCGGCTTTTAAGATTTACTCAATAATTACTCAATTGAGCTGTCGAGGTATTCCATAAGCTCCTCGTCATCTTTTTTCTGCTTATCCTTAACGATAAAGAACGCTGTGAGAGCAGCAGAAATAGCTGCAACTGCAGAGATGATACCGATAATTAAAGCCCATCTGCACTTATGATTTTTCATATTCTGTCGCCTCCAAATTTTGTATGCTTGTATGGCAGTAGTATCTGCCGTATCTTTATTTATATTCTAACAGTTTTTACAAAAATGTCAACAGAACAAAATAAAAAAGCAGAGAATATTCTCTGCTTTTAAGCCTGTAAGATTTATTGCACTTATGCTGATGCGTTAAGTCTTTTAGCAAGTGATGATTTGCTTCTTGCTGCAGTGTTCTTGTGAAGAATACCCTTAGCTGCTGCCTGGTCAATTTTCTTAATAGCAAGACGAACTGCCTCTGTTTTGTTGTCAGCGTTAGTGTCAACTGCGTAATAAGCCTTCTTTACAGCTGTTCTGAGAGCAGATTTTGTAGCCTTGTTACGAGCAGTCTTTGTAGCAATAACTTTAACACGCTTTTTAGCAGATTTGATGTTTGGCATTGTCCCACCTCCTTAAAGTATCGGTCATATAGGAATTATGATAGCACAAGAATGTGCAAAAATCAAGTCTTTTTACAAAAAAAGTTGGATTTCATGCGGATTTTATCGGTTTTCTCTGTTCCGCAACAACATCTTGTGTATTGATTTTTTCATTTATCTATATGCTGTAACAGAAAAATAACAGAAATTTTCCTGTCGCATAAATTTTATATGTTTACGGTAATTTTGTCAAGCAATTCTCCCACTTTTTCACGGAACACAAGATTTGCGTTCTTGTCCATTGGTGTGGGATCACGGTTGATAAGCACAAGATTATCGCCGCCGAAGTAGCGAATAAACCCAGCCGCCGGATAAACAGTGAGGCTTGTGCCGGCAATAATCAGCGTGTCAGCCTTTGAAATTGCATTGACCGCACCCGTTACCGTGCTGTCGTCAAGTCCCTCTTCATAAAGCACAACATCGGGTTTTATGATACCTCCGCAAGTGCATTTGGGAATATCGGCAGAGTTCTTGATAAACTCTGCGTCATAGAACTTGCCGCACTTTGTGCAGTAGTTGCGAAGAACACTTCCGTGCAGCTCATAAACACGCTTACTGCCTGCCGCCTGATGAAGTCCGTCAATGTTCTGGGTTACAACCGCCGAAAGCTTTCCCGCCTTTTCAAGCTCTGCAAGCTTATAGTGCGCCTTGTTCGGCTTTTTGTCAAGGCAGAGCATTTTGTCACGATAAAAGCGGAAGAACTCGCTTGTTTTGTGAACAAAAAATGTGTGGCTGAGAATCTGCTCAGGCGGATAATCGTACTTTTGATTGTACAGACCGTCAACACTTCGGAAGTCAGGAATTCCGCTTTCTGTCGAAACTCCAGCACCGCCGAAAAATACTATTTTTTTGCTTTTGTCAATTACGCTTTGAAGTTCTTCGAGTGTACTCACGAAATCGCTTCCTTCATACTTTTAACATAGTTGCAAACAGGCTTAACGCTGTCTTTGCCGTACTTTGCAATAATTTTCACGATTGCAGAACCAACAATAACACCGTCTGCACTTTCGCTCATTTTCTTTGCCTGCTCCGGAGTTGAAATGCCGAAACCGATTGCACACGGAATATCCTTTACAGACTTAACAAGTCTTACCATTTCGCCGACATCGGTTGTGATTTCACTTCTTACGCCTGTAACGCCCATTGATGAAACGCAGTAAACAAAGCCCTCTGCCTCTTTTGCAATCATCTTGATTCTCTCGTGAGATGTAGGAGCGATGAGAGAAATTACATCAATGCCGTATTTTCCGCTGTAATCGGTAAGCTCGTGCTTTTCTTCATACGGTGTGTCAGGAACGATAACTGCGGAGATTCCGCACTCCTGACACTTTGCCATAAACCTTTCCGTACCATATACGAAAATCGGATTCATATAGGTCATAACGGCAAGAACAGCGTCAATCTGCGGACGGATACGCTTTACCATATCAAAGATTTTATCTGTTGTTGTGCCTGCCGAAAGAGAACGGAGGTCAGCCTCCTGAATTACAACACCCTCGGCAATCGGGTCTGAAAACGGAATACCGATTTCGATGATATCGGCACCGTTTTTGCTCATTTCAATAAGAAGCTTTTCTGTTGTTTCAAGATCGGGATCACCCGCTGTTACAAACGGGATGAACGCCTTGCCGTTTTGGAATGCAGATTTAATATCAGTCATGGAGATCCTCCCCTCTGTATCTTGCGATAGCCGCAACATCCTTGTCGCCTCTGCCCGAAAGGTTGACTACGATAATCTTGTCTTTGTCCATTGTCGGGGCAATCTTTATACAATGTGCAACTGCGTGTGCGCTTTCAATTGCAGGGATAATGCCCTCTGTTCTTGAAAGATATTCAAATGCGTTTACAGCCTCTTCGTCTGTAACGGGAACATAGCTTGCTCTGCCCGTGTCGGCAAGGTTTGCGTGTTCGGGACCGATACCGGGGTAGTCAAGACCTGCCGAAATTGAATATACGGGAGCAATCTGACCGTATTCGTTCTGACAGAAGTACGACTTCATGCCGTGGAAGATGCCGAGTGTACCTGTTGCGATTGTAGCGGCAGTCTTTGGAGTGTCTGCGCCAAGACCTGCCGCCTCACAGCCGATAAGCTTTACATCTTCGTCCTTGATAAACTCATAGAAAGCGCCCATTGCGTTGCTTCCGCCGCCTACGCAAGCCATAACAACATCGGGAAGTCTGCCTTCCTTTTCAAGCATCTGTGACTTGATTTCCTTGCCGATTACGCTTTGAAAATCACGGACAACAGTCGGGAACGGGTGCGGTCCCATTACCGAGCCGAGAACATAGTGTGTGTCGGAAACCCTGTTTGTCCATTCACGCATTGCCTCGTTCACGGCATCTTTAAGAGTCATTGTGCCTGTTTCAACGGCATTGACCTTTGCACCGAGAAGTTTCATTCTGTAAACATTGAGAGCCTGACGGATTGTGTCCTCTTTGCCCATAAAGATTTCACATTCAAGTCCTAAAAGTGCGGCTACGGTTGCCGTTGCAACACCGTGCTGACCTGCGCCTGTTTCGGCAATAACTCTTGTTTTGCCCATTCTCTTTGCAAGAAGGCACTGACCGAGGCAGTTATTGAGCTTGTGTGAACCTGTGTGGTTCAAGTCCTCACGCTTAAGATAAATCTTTGCACCGCCGAGGTCTTTTGTCATTTTTTCGGCATAATAGAGAAGTGACGGTCTGCCTGCGTATTCACGCATAAGTGTGTCAAGCTCTGCAACAAACTCGGGATCGTCCTTGTACCTGTTGTATGCCTCTTCAAATTCATTAATTGCATTCATCAGCGTTTCGGGAACGAACTGTCCGCCGTGAATACCGAATTTTCCTTTTGTCATCTTGATTCCCCTTAATTACTTTTATATCATTGGTGTGCTTTGCACACGGCTTATAAATCATTTTTTATTTTCTGCCCGACAATTCGTCAAGTGCGGCTTTTTTGTCGGGAGTTCTCATAAGGGTTTCACCTATGAGAACTGCGTTTACTCCTGCGTTTTCAAGCACTTTTATGTCGTCCCTTGTTTTAATTCCGCTTTCGGCAACAAAAATAATGTTGTCGGGAACAAGCTTACGGAGCTTTGTGCAGTTATTTATGTCCACCGTGAAGTCACGGAGATTTCGGTTGTTTACACCGATAACTCTTGCTCCTGCGGCAATTGCGGAATACACCTCATCGGTTGTGTGAGCCTCAACAAGAGCCGAAAGTCCGAGAGAGTCGCAGAGCTTAATCCATCTTCTGATTGTGTCCGTGTCAAGAAGCGAGCAGATAAGCAGTACGGCTGACGCACCGATTGTCTTTGCCTCATAAATCTGATATTCACAAACTGTGAAATCTTTTCTCAAAAGCGGAATACTTACATTCTTTGAAATCTCTTCAAGAAAAGCATTTTCGCCCTTGAACCACTTCGGTTCTGTCAGAACGGAAATTGCGCTTGCGCCTGCATTTTCATAATCCTTGGCAATCTGAACATAGGGAAAATCCTCTGCGATAATTCCCTTTGACGGTGATGCTTTTTTGACCTCGCATATAAATGAAATGTCCTTGCCCGCAAGCGCCTTTTCAAACGGAAATTCATTGTCTGTTTCCATTGAAAGTGCTTTTTGCTTTATCACTTCAAGCGGAACTTGCTTTTCGATTTCTTCATATCTTACTCTGTTTGCATCTGCAATTGTTTCAAGTATCATTGTGTCACCTTTATTCGTTGGAAGCCTTTGCAAATTCTTCAATCTTTGCATAAGCCTTGCCGCTGTCGATAATTTCGTTTGCAAGCTTTATGCCGTCCTGAATTGAATCTGCCTTGCCGCCTGTGCAAAGTCCGAGTGCGGCATTGAGAACAACGATATCACGCTTTGCGTCCTTAATTTCACCGCTGAGAATTTCTTTTGTGATTTCAGCATTTTCTTTGCCGTCACCGCCTGCAAGATCCTCGGGTGCACAAAGTTTAAGACCGTAATCCTCGGGATTGAGAATAAATGTGTTGAACTTGCCGTTGTCAATCTCACACACCTTTGTTGTTGTTGTGAGAGTAACCTCGTCCATACCGTCCATGCCGTAGAAAACATAGCCTTTCTTAACACCGAGGTTTGAAAAAACCTGTGCAATCGGCTCAACAAGAGTCTCCGAATACACACCCGTTACCTGAAGGTCTGCGCCTGCAGGGTTTGTGAGAGGTCCAAGAACATTGAAAATGTTTCTGATTCCGATTTCCTTACGGACAGGACCTACATACTTCATTGATGAATGGTAGCCCTGTGCAAACATAAAGCAGATGCCTGCTTTGTTAAGAACCTCTTCGCTCTTTTCGGGAGTGATGTTGATGTTGATTCCGAGCTGTTCAAGACAGTCTGCCGAACCGCTCTTGCTTGACATTGAACGGTTGCCGTGCTTTGCAACGGGGATTCCTGCGGCGGCAATTATAAATGCCGCTGTTGTTGAAATATTGAATGTGCCTGTACCGTCGCCGCCTGTGCCGACGATATCGAGTACATCACGGTTAGGCTTGATGTGGAGTGCTTTTTCTCTCATAACCTGTGCGCTTGCGGTAATTTCGTCAATTGTTTCACCCTTGATTCTCAAGGCTGTGAGATATGCCGCCATCTGCGACTGCGTTGCTGTGCCTGAGAACATTTCGTCCATAACCTGTGCCGCCTCATCAAAAGTGAGGTCATTGCCTGCAACCAACTTTTTTATTGCCTCTTTAATCATAAAACTTCAATCCTTTCCGTGTTATTTGCAAAGTGTAATAAAATTCTTTATCATTTCCATACCGTGTGAGGTGAGAATTGATTCGGGGTGGAACTGCAATCCGTAAAGCTCAAAATCCTTGTGCTTAACTCCCATAACCTCGCCGTCACGGTCTTCTGCGATTACCTCGAGTGTGTCGGGAACCGTATCTCTTTTCGCAATCAACGAATGATACCTTGCACCCTCAACAACCTTTGGAAATCCGTTAAAAATTTTCTTGTCCGTGTCAACAATGATATCGCTCTTTTTGCCGTGCATAAGCTTTATTGCGTGGGCGATTGTTGCACCGTAAACCTCGCATATTGCCTGATGACCGAGGCAGATACCGAGAATCGGAAACTGTCCTGCAAGCTCCTTTATAACCTCCTCACATATTCCGGCATCTTTCGGATAGCCGGGGCCGGGCGAAAGGATGATGTGGGAGGGAGCAAGCTTTTTGATTTCGTCAACTGTTATTTCATCGTTCCTTACAACCTTGATATCGGGATTTACGCTGCCGCAGAACTGCACAAGATTGTAGGTAAAGCTGTCGTAGTTATCAATAAAAAGTATCATAAAGCGTTTACCTCCCCTGCATTTTTAACTGCATTCATAACAGCAAGAGCCTTGTTGTAGGTTTCCTCGTATTCGCTTTCGGGAACGCTGTCGGCTACAATGCCTGCACCTGCCTGAACATAAACCTTGTCATTTTTCTTGACCGCCATTCTGATAGCGATACAGGTGTCGAGGTTGCCGTTGAAATCAACATATCCGAGTGCTCCGCCGTATACACCTCGGGGAGTTCTTTCAAGCTCTTCAATGATTTCACAGGCTCTGATTTTCGGAGCACCCGAAAGTGTGCCGGCAGGGAGGAGTGATTCGATTGCGTCAAAAGCGTCAAGTCCATCCTTGAGCTTGCCCTCAACCTCACTGCAAATGTGCATTATCTTTGAATAGCGGAGAACCTCCTGATATTTTGTAACCTTAACCGAATTAAATTCGGAGATTTTTCCGATGTCGTTTCGTCCGAGGTCAACGAGCATATTATGCTCTGCAAGCTCCTTTTCATCGTGAATAAGCTCGTCTGCAAGGGCATTGTCCTCTGTATCTGTTTTACCTCTCGGACGAGAACCTGCAATCGGGAATGTGTTAAGCACTCCGTTCTGAAGCTTTACAAGTGTTTCGGGAGAGGTGCTTATAATCTCGTCACCGTCAATTGACATATAAACCATATAAGGTGACGGGTTTGTACTTCTCAGCACTCTGTATGCATTGATGAGGGAATTTTTGTAATCCGCCTCAAATCTTCTTGAAACAACACATTGGAAGATGTCGCCGTCAAAGATGTACTCCTTGGTTTTCTCAACCATTTTGCAGAATTCTTCTTTTGAATATGTGCTTGTAAATTCAACATTCCCGTCACTCTCAAGCTTTGGAAGGGGTTCGGGAGATGTGATTGTCGAAATTATCTCTGCAATATCCTTTTTGGCAAGTTCATACTGCGCCTTGGTGTCGTTTGTTTTCATATTAACAATGATAATGAGTTTTTCTTTAAGATGATCATAGGCTATAATCTTGTCGAAAAGCATCATATCAAAATCGTTTGTATCTCCTCTTTTAAGCTTTAAAACAGGCTCTGCAACAGAAATCATTGCGTAACCGAAATAGCCGACAAGACCGCCTGTGAACGGCGGAATGTCTTTGAAATGCGGAGTTTTGTAATCGGCAAGATACTCACGGAGAGCGTCATACGGCTTTGCTGTTTTAACAACTCTTGCACCCTCGCCCGTAACCGTGAGAGTTCCGTTTTTGTACGAAAGCCTTGCCTTGGGGTTGAATCCGATGAATGAATACCTTGCCCACTTTTCACCGCCCTCGATACTTTCAAGAAGAAAGAATTTGTCGGATTTTCCTGCAATTTTTCTGAGCAGGTTAATCGGGGTAAATGCGTCAGCGTAGATTTCCTTGTAAATCGGAATAACGCTGTAATTGTCCTTGAGGTTCAACACCTCATCGTAAGACGGTTTAATCATCGTACACCAACCTTTCTTTGGTAAAAGTTTTAAACATAAACAAAAAAGACCTTTGTCCCCACAAGGGACAAAAGTCTTGAAAAATCAACTTCTGCGGTACCACCCAAATTGACGATAAACGCCCGCTTTAACAGCATACTAACATATGCCTCTCACTTTAACGGTTGAGCTCCGTCGGAAACTACTTGCCAAAAGGCTTTCGGCCCGCCCTCACAAGTCCATTCGGCAAGTCCTCTGCTGTCAGCTTACACCAACCGCTGACTCTCTGAAAGCTTTGGAAAAACCTACTATTCTTGCTCACAGGTTTTTTTCTTTATAAGACAATTATATGACTGTATTTTTGATTTGTCAACATTTTTTTGCGGTAAATCAAAAATTCTGTTTGAGAAACTCAACAATGTTTTCAAACTGCATTGAATGTGATGCCTTAACAAGCACAACATCTCCGCTTTTAATTGTTTTAAGAATTTCGGGTTTTGCATCTTCGATTGTATCAAATGCTTTGCCGTCTGCACCTTTTGCAAGCTCCTTTGCAAGCTCGCCTACGGTTATAACCGTACCGATGCCCTTTGATTTTGCATAAACACCCGTGTCAAAGTGGAGTTTCAATTCCTCACTTCCGAGCTCCTTCATATCGCCGAGGATTGCAACCTTTCTGCCGTCAAGGTTTGAGAGTGTGTCAAGAGATGCTCTGACGGATGTCGGATTTGCATTGTAGCAATCGTCAATGATTTTGATTTTGCCTGTATTGATAACATTGGCACGACTGCCTACTGTTTTGTACGAGGCGACACCGTTTGCAATTTCTTCATCGGTAAGTCCGAGAAGCTTGCCTGCGGCAGCAGCCGCAAGAGCATTTGTCACCATATATGTGCCGATTGCGGGAATTTCAACATCAATATTATTATTGTCAAAACAGAGTGTTGCAAGAACCTTGCCGTCACCGCTGTTTTTTATATTCTTTGCGTAAAAATCGTTCTTTGCGTCAAGTCCGAAGAAAACAGGCTTTTTGCCGTTTACGGTCTTAACGGTTGAAAGCTTATCGTCATCGCCGTTGAGAATGAAATCTGCATTTTCACGGGCACTTTTGAACATTTCTGTTTTAGCCTTGAGAACACCGTCACGGTCGCCGAGATTTTCAAGATGACATTCGCCGACGATTGTAAGCACGCAGATTGTGGGCTGAACCATTTCGGAAAGTCTTGTCATTTCACCGAAATCGGAAATACCCATTTCTATAACAGCCGCCTCGGTATCCTCGGGCATTGAAAGAAGCGTCAGCGGAACACCGAGCTCGTTATTGAGATTGCCTTGTGTTTTGTGGGTCTTGAACCTCTGTGAAAGAACGGCATATAGCATTTCTTTTGTAGAGGTTTTTCCGACGCTGCCCGAAATTCCGATAACTGGAATGTCGAATTTTTCTCTGTATGCCCTGCCGATTTTCTTAACGGCATCAAGTGTTGATGGAACAACAATGCAAGGCTTTGTCGCATTTTCGGGAGCTTTCTCGCACAATGCACACACAGCACCCTGCGCAAAGCATTTTTCGATAAAATCGTGACCGTCAACACGCTCGCCCTTTATGGCAAGAAACAGACTTCCGTTCTTCACCTGTCGGCTGTCACGCTCAACAGAGGTTATTTTTGTGTTTTTAAGCGATTCATCGCCAACATATTCGCCGTTGCAAGCCTTTGCGATTTCGGCAAGAGTAAAGTCTTTCATACTAACCTCTTATTAAAAATCAGATTTTTCTTCGGGATATTTTGCAAGTGAAATTTCAATAATCTTTTCGCACAAATCGGGATAGCTTATACCCTCAACAGCCGCCTCCTGAGGAAGAAGACTTGTGGGAGTCATGCCGGGGAGAGTGTTTGCCTCGAGGCAGTATGTAAAACCGCCCTTGTCAAGAAGGAAGTCGATTCGTGCATAGCTTTCAAGGTGAAGTGCCTCGTATGCCTCTGTTGCGGCATCACGGAGCTTTTTGTCGGTTTCTTCGTCAATGTCTGCCGGACAGGTTTCAACTGTTGCGCCTGCCTGATATTTTGCGGCATAATCGTACATTCCCGACTTAGGAGCAATCTCAATCGGCGGAAGTGCCCTGCCGCCGATAAGACCGACGGAAAATTCTCTGCCTGTTACGAACTGCTCAACAACAATTTCGTCCTCATATTTGAGAGCCTCTTTAACAGCCTTTTTATACTGATCTGCATTCTCAACCTTTGAAACGCCCACGCTTGAACCGCCCGAGCATGGCTTAACGATGCACGGGAACATATTCCATGTAAGAGCGTCCTTTTCGTTCTTGTAAAGTTCACCTGACGGAGTGTTGATATTCTTCTGCATAAATACGCTTTTTGTAAGACCTTTGTTCATTGCAAGCGCAGAACCGAGATATCCCGAACCTGTGTACTTGATTCCGAACAAATCAAGCGTTGCCTGTAACTGACCGTTTTCACCCTCACCGCCGTGAAGTGCAAGGAAAGTGATGTCTGCCTCGGCGCAGATTTCAATTACATTTCTGCCGATATAGCGTGATGTTTTGTCAAGGCGATTTTCCTTTGCCTCTTTGATATTTGTGATTGTATTTTCAACATCGTCACCGATTGAATTTCCATCGGTAAAGCTGTAGTTCTGCTTGAAAAGTGCGTCAATGTCACAGATGTTTTCCTCATAGCCCATAAATACATCAAGCAAAACAACCTCGTGTCCCTTGCTTCTGAGAGCCTCGGCAACAAGTGTGCCTGATGAAATTGAAACTTCACGCTCTGTGCTCAGTCCGCCTGCAAGAACAACTATTCTCATATATATTTCTCCCTCTGAAATGTTTTGTTTCTATTTTTATTTCTTTATTCTCTTTAACTCTGTCAGTCTGTTACCTTTTTGAAACAAGACTGTAACCTATATTATAATATTTTATTTATCCGATTGCAAGCAAAAAAGCAAATTTGTAGAACAGGGTATCATCATACTGTTTTGCCGTTTAAAAATTGTATAATATTCAGATTTACGGCTTTCAACTCCGTGAAACGATATGTGAATAAATGTGTTGAAAATGTTAATAATTTGCTCCTGTTATTCACAATACACCGATATGCGGATAGTGTTATGCAAATTTGGATAGCTACATTCCGTGGATGAATAATTATAAATTTTAGTCCGTGTTTTTTCATAATGGGCGGTATTGTATAGAAAAGGGTTTGTGTTATACAATATTAATTGAAAAAGCAAACCAAAAAACCGACTTAAATAAGGATGTAAAAAATGCAATTATACAAAAATTTCTGTAAAGAAACTACCGATGAAAACGGAAAACTGACAAGCTTTGAACTTGTGTTTCCCGAAAACTATAATTTTGGCTATGATGTTGTTGACAAAATGGCAGAACTTGTGCCGAATGACACGGCAGTTGTGTGGACAAATCCCGAAAAAGAGGAAAAGATTTTCACATACTCCGACATCAGCAGACTGAGCAACAAGGCTGCAAATGTTTTCAGAAATCACGGCATTAAAAAAGGCGACAAGGTTCTTGTTATTCTGAAACGAAACTACGAATACTGGTATGTTGCCCCTGCACTCCACAAGCTTGGTGCGGTTATTATTCCCGCAACAAATCTTCTGACTCAAAGCGACATTTCGTATCGTGTTAACACGGCAGGGATAAAGGCAGCTGTCTGCACTCCCGATGAAACTACCGCCGAAGATATGCTTGCGGTCGCATCTCAGCCGAACACGCTTAAAACCGTTTTTGTTCCGAGAAGACAGATTTTCGGTGCGGTTGATTTTACCGAAGAAGTTGAAAACGCTCCCGATACCCTTGAAAGAGTTGAAACAAAAGCAGAAGAGCCTATGGTAATTTACTTTACCTCAGGCACAACAGGCTATCCTAAGGCTGTTGAACACAATCATATCTACACACTCGGACACATTATCACGGCAAAATACTGGCAATGTGTAAAAGACGGCGGACTTCACCTCACTGTTGCCGAAACAGGCTGGGCAAAAGCGTCATGGGGCAAAATCTACGGTCAATGGCTCTGCGGTTCAGCCGTTATGGTCTATGACTTTGACAAATTCTCTCCGGGCAAACTGTTGCGTATAATGGAAAAGTACAAGGTTACAACCTTCTGCGCACCGCCGACAGTTTACAGATACTTCATTAAAAGAGGTATGAACAAGTACGACCTTTCTGCACTTTCTCACCTTACGACAGCAGGCGAGGCACTTAACAATGAAGTTTTTGAAGAGGTGTTTAAGCAGACGGGAATTGAACTTTGCGAGGGCTTCGGTCAAACCGAATCGGTTCTTATGCTCGCAAATCTCAAAGGGGACAAGGCGATTGCAGGTTCAATGGGCAAGCCTACTCCGCTTTATGATGTACGAATTGTTGACGATGAATGCAACGAGGTTAAGCAGGGTGAGGTCGGCGAAGTTGTTGTATTCCCTCCAAAGGACAGAAAACAGCACGGAATTTTCATCACATACTATAACAACGAAAATCTTTATGAAAAAGTGTGGCGACACGGTGTATATCACACGGGCGACACGGCATATAAGGACGAGAACGGATATTTCTGGTATGTCGGCAGAGCCGATGACCTTATCAAAACAAGAGGCTTCAGAGTAGGTCCGTTTGAAGTTGAAAATGTTCTTATGCAATATCCGAATGTGCTTGAATGTGCGGTTATAGGTGTTCCGGACAAAGACAGAGGTCAGGCAATTAAGGCGATTGTCAAAATGACAGACGGCGCACCGCATGATAAGGAGCTTGAAAACAAAATCAAGACCTTCTGCAACAAGCGTATGGCGAGCTACAAGTGGATTCAGCACCTTGAAATTGTCGATGAATTTCCAAAAACAATCAGCGGAAAAATCAAGAGAACAGATTTAAGAGAAAATCACAAAGCATAAAATAAAGGCAATCTTACGGTAAAGTAGGATTGCCTTTATTAGAATAATATTGCAAATTTACAGATGCTATGTAATATACAATCAGCACTTGAACATAAACAATATATGTGTTCACCATAAAGAAATAACCGCCCTGTGTTGCAGCACAAGACGGTTTTTTAGAAAAAACTTAAATTGATGATGCGAAACAGTTCAGACCGTTTCCTTACTTATATATTAACATCAATTTTTTAATATGTCAATCTGTTTCGGTGTGTATTTTTACATACCGAATTTTCATTTTATTCATCAAACATTTCAATTGAACGGTCGAGAATTCCACGCATATAGGCTATGGCGATTCCGTAGTTTGTGAACGGAACTCCGCTTTCAATCGAACGGTTCATTCGGCTGATTATCTCTCTTGAATTGAGCATACACGCACCGCAATGGATTGCAAGTGAAAATTCCGACAAATTATTTGGAAAGTCTTTGCCTGAGCTTGTCACGATTTCAAAATTTTTACCCGTGTAATTTTTCAGCAATCGGGGAAGTTTTACCGTGCCGATGTCATCGCATTGCCTGTGATGAGTGCAACCCTCGCTGATGAGAATTTTGTCACCGTCACTAAGCGACTCAATTGCCCTTGCACCGTTTACGGCAGTTTTAAGAAAGCCCTTGTACCTTGCCATAAGAATTGAAAACGAGGTCAGTTTGATATCGTTCGGCACAATCTCCGAAACAGGCTTAAATACCTGACTGTCGGTTATGACAAGCTTTGGTTTGGTACCGAGATTTTTCAGAGTGTCGGCAAGCTCGCTTTCACGCACACAAACAGGGATTGCTCCGCTGTCGAGCAAATCACGGATAACCTGCTGCTGCGGAAGAATTATTCTGCCCTTGGGGGCGGCGGAGTCAATCGGGATTACAAGCACAACAAAGTCATTTTTATTAACAAGGTCACCGCAAAGCCTTTTATCGGATTTTTGTGCGTTTACAACTTTTGCGATTTTATCCTTTAAAAGTTCGATATTCGTGTTGTTTTTTGCACTTACAAAAATTTTACCGTCAGTTGTATTGTCAAGCAAATCGCATTTGTTGAACACAATAAGATACGGAATTTTCTTCTCCTCAAAAAGCGATACAAGTTCGTTTTCAACCGAGGTCATTCCGATTGTTCCGTCAACCACAAGCACGGCAATGTCAACACGGTTCAGCACGGCTTTTGTGCGTTCAACACGCATTGTGCCGAGAGTTCCCCCGTCATCAAAGCCTGCCGTGTCGATTATCACAACAGGACCGAGCGGGAAAAGCTCCATTGTCTTTTCCACAGGATCGGTTGTTGTGCCTTTTTTGTCCGATACAAGCGACATATTTTGATTTGTGACCGCATTCACAACGCTTGATTTTCCTGCATTTCGTCTGCCGAAAAATCCGATATGCAGTCGTTCCGACGACGGTGTATCATTCATTCCCATTACGCCCTCCGTCAAAATCTGAAATCTCTTTTATTGTTGTTTCTTATGTCAAAGATATGTTCTTTTGCAATGGTGCGGACTTTTTCGTTGGGGATTTTTTCGAGTTCCTGTTCAATGAGTTTTTGACCGACATTCCTTGTATCATTACTTGCATAATCAACAAGATATTCTTCAAGCGTCATAAGGGCGTTGGGGTGGCAACAGTTCTGAATCTGACCGCTCTTGCAAAGCGACATAAAGCGGTCGCCCGTTCTGCCCTCACGGTAACAGGCAGTGCAGAATGACGGAATATAGCCGAGATTCATAAGCCACCTTACAACCTCATCAAGACTGCGGTTGTCGGAAACATCAAACTGAGCCGAATTTTCTTCTTCCGATTCGAGTTCGTCATATCCGCCTACGCTTGTGCGTGAGCCTCCGCTGATCTGAGAAATGCCGAGTTCAAGCACCTTTTTGCGAACGCTTTCGCTCTCTCGGGTTGAAATAATCATACCCGTGTAGGGAACTGCAATTCTGATAATTGCGACTATTTTGGCAAAGGTTTCGTCATCAATTCCGTTGTCAAAATCATCGGGATTTATATCGTCTGCCGCCTTGATTCGGGGAACGCTGATTGTGTGCGGACCGACGCCGTGAACAGCCTCAAGATGTTCTGCGTGCATAAGAAGTCCTGCAAGTTCATAGCGGTAGAGCTCAAGCCCGAAAAGCACACCGATTCCCACATCATCAATACCGCCCTGCATGGCTCTGTCCATTGCCTCGGTGTGGTAATTGTAGTTGTGCTTGGGACCTGTTGGGTGGAGCTGTTCATAGCTCTTTTTATTGTAGGTCTCCTGAAAAAGAATGTATGTGCCGATTCCTGCTTCCTTGAGCTTTTTATAATTTTCAACGGTTGTTGCGGCAATGTTCACATTAACCCGTCTGATTGCGCCATTCTTGTGATTGACCGAATAAATGGTCTTTATGCAGTCGAGAATGTACTCAATCGGGTTGTTTATGGGATCTTCGCCTGCCTCAATTGCAAGACGCTTGTGTCCCATATCCTGAAGTGCGATAACTTCTTTTCTGACCTCATCCTGTGTGAGCTTCTTACGGCAGATGTGCTTGTTCTTTGCATGATACGGACAATAGACACAACCGTTTACGCAGTAGTTTGAAAGATAGAGAGGGGCAAACATAACAATTCTGTCACCGTAAAAATCCTTCTTAATTCGACGGGCAAGGTTGTAGATTTCTTTGATTCTCTCCTTATCTTCACAAGCTAAAAGAACGCTTGCCTCACGGTGATTGATACCCTTTTTGAGCCTTGCCTTTTCGATTATTTTATCGACAAGTTCAAGGTTATTTTTATTTTCATCGGCAAATTTCAGGGAGTCAAGAATCTCCCCGTCATTGATAAACTCCTCCGCTTTCAGCGAATTTTTATCGTACTTATTCATAATATTTCCTTTCGGATTAAATATCCGCTTTGTAATCTCCTCGGTCGGTCACGATTTCAAAGCCGATTTTTTTCATTCTGTCTGCAAGACAGCCGATACACTGTGCCGCCTCATCACCCGTACAGATTTTGTTGTCGTAGAGCGAGTAATCTTTTCTGTGCTTAACAGGGGAAAGGTTGGGCATTACAACATTTGCGCCGTGAAGAATGCCATTTTCCCGACCAAGCGGATCGACCGTACCTAAGGCGGTTGTTGCCGGCAAAAGAATGTTTGGTTTTAAAAGTCTTATTATTGAAAGCAACATAAGCACAAGGCTTACATCGCCGTGATTTTCATTTTTAAATTTTGTGTCTTTGTGCGGTACAAACGGACCTATTCCGCACATTTCGGGACTTAATTTTTCAATAAATTTTAAATCCTTGACAAGCATTTCGGGAGTTTGGAACGGTGAGCCGACCATAAATCCTGCGCCTGTCTGATAACCTATTCTCTTTAAATTATACAGGCATTGCATTCGGTTTTCAAGTGACATTTCGGGCGGATGTAACATGGAATAGTGTTTTTTGTCGGCTGTTTCGTGACGGAGAAGATATCTGTCCGCACCGCTGTCAAAAAGTCTTTGATAGCTTTCAGACGACCTTTCGCCAAGCGATAGCGTTACGGCACAATCGGGAAATCTATTTTTTATTTCCGACACAATGTCGCACATTACATCATCGGTAAAACAGCCGTCCTCACCGCCCTGCAACACAAATGTACGAAACCCGAGTTTGTGTCCGTTTTGGCAACACGAGAGAATTTCATCTTTGGTAAGCCTATAACGCACGGCATTGCCGTTTGAACGGCGAAGTCCGCAGTAAAAGCAATCATTCTTGCATATACTTGAAAATTCAATCAAACCACGGATATAGATTTTGTTGCCGAAAATTTTATCGGCAGTATCTCTTGCACATTTGCGAAGATATTCAAAATCTTTTTCATCGTAAGTTGTAATCAGCTGTAAAAGCTCGCTTTTACAGGCTGTGTGCATGGTATTCAGTTTTTGAATAATTTCAATATTCCTCATAATTTTTTCACATTAAAAGAGGACGGCATTTCTGCCGTCCCCAAAACAGAGAATACAGCATTCTCCGTAAAATTCTAATAGTTTTCAGCATTAAAAGCTTCTGCTTCCGCCGCCCGATGAACCGCCGCCACCGGAGGAGCTGCTTGATGAACCGCCCGAGCTGTCGGAATCACGCTGGATTCTTGTGACGGAAACATGCTTTGTCAGGAAGATATCCTTCTTGTCGGTAAGCATAGTCTTGCTGTTTTTCTTGAGGTCATAAGTTCCTGCTTTGCCGTTGTGCTTGTAACGATTTTTCACTACAATAACAACAATAACGGCAACAATAATTGAACCGCCTGCAATGACAATGCCGTAATGCTTTACGACATAGAGGAACTTGTTATCCTCTTTTTCCTGCAAATCAATATTTTCGTTTGACTCGTCATCGTCAATACCCTCGTCATAGTAGTGGTCAACATAATAGAGGAATTGTTCGGCAGCACTGTAATAGTTGCCTTGCTTCATATCATACTGAACATTATCAAGAAGAGTATTAACACGGCCATCGCCGAAATAATACATCGCATCGCCTTTTGTTCTGAAGTCGATTGCTCTGCCTTCCATATCAATCGTGAGTATAACGCCCGCCGTAGTTTTGCCGTATTTGTCGGCATAATAACGGTTTGCAAACGGTTTGATATTGTCCTCGGTTTTGCCCTCGTTGTTAGTATAGATAACCGCAACCCAGCCGGTTTTTTGAGCAAAAGCGTCAAGTTCCGCCTGAAGCTGTGTTTCTTCCTCCGAGGTAAACAGTTCGGCGTCATCACGGAGTTCTGTTTGTCCTGCCGCAAAAACAAAGAGCGGAGTGCAGAAAACCATAATCATAGCCGCAAGTATTGCGGAAAGTCTTTTTGTCACATTCATCATAAGAACAACAGACCTCCCAACAAGCCGAGTGCCATAAGCGCTGCGGCAATAATTGCAGCGAAAGCAATAAGCTTTCCTGCGGAGGTAGGAAGCTCACCGTAGGTTTTGCCCGTCTGACCGTTAACTGCAAACGGCAGAATTTTACCCCTGTATTTATAGGTTACAACCCAAACGGGCAAAAGGGTATAGTTCCAATTTTCAAGGTCGATTTTATCGTTGTAGTTCTGAATCTGAACGGCACTGTATCCGCTTGCCGTGTCTTTCATAAGCTGTTGACAATAGCCGTTGATTCTTGTTTGAACTGCCTGTGCAACCTCATTTTGTTCAATGTCACGCTTTTCTGCCTGAAAACCCGAAAGATAGGACATTGCAAACGGGTGAGCCTCGCCCAAATCGTAAGGGTGTACGCATTGGAGCATATCTCTGTCCTGACCTTTTAACGCTCTTTCAAAAACATTATTTACAATCAGATTGCCTGCTCTGTGGAGCTCAAAAACCTTTGTTTCCGTGTAACGGTCATCTCCGACAGTCCACGAACGAACCTTTTCGCCCTTTGCAACCATCTGTGCGCTACGCTGTTCGTCAACATACCAATACGGAAAATACACACCCGTGAGTTTGTCAAAATGCTTTTCGCTGACAAAATTCTTCGGCAAAAACCATTTCCTTTTGCACATTTCAAGAAACTTGTCAATTGCCTTCTGCTTTGAAAGCTTGAACGGAATCACACGGTCGGGTTTAAATTCACCCGAAAGTCTGCCGCCGAGAACAACAGGATTCTGACAATAGAAGCAGGTTGTTGCCGCAGTTGACGCTGTTGTAACAACCTGAGCACCGCAGCTTGGACAGTTGTAGATAACAGCCTCTTCCTCAGTTTTGTTTTCTGCCTGTGCGCTGTCATTGCTCTGCGCCTGCTTGGCAGCATTCTCTTTAGCCTTTTCCTGTTCCTTTTTCTCCTGCTTTTCTGCGCTGTTCTCTTTTTGCTCCTTCTTGGCAAAAAAATCCTGAACATACTTTTCCGTAAAATCGGACATACAGTATTCACAACTGAACATCTGCTTATCGGGATTGAATTTCAGCGGAGCGGCGCAGTTCGGACAGGTGTAGTTTACAGTTGCCATAACTTACCCCTTATAATTAAATTCTGAAACATCCCCCCTCCGTTTGAGAAGAAGGATTGTTTGTACTTAAAATTCAGCTTATTCTGTCTTTGTACCGCACTCGGGACAGAACTTTGCATTTGCAGAAAGCTCGTATCCGCAGTTTGTGCAGAAACGCTTTTTGGGAGCCTCGGGCTTCTTTGAACCGCACTCCGAGCAGAACTTGCCTGTGTTTACCGCACCGCATGAGCAAGTCCATGAGCCTGCGGCTGCACCGCCTGCCTGCGGAGCGGGAGTCTGCTGCGGCTGAGCCTGTTGCTGTGGCTGAGTCGGCTGCTGCTGACGGTACTGCGGATTCTGCTGATAACCGCCCATGATATTTCCGCCGGCATTCATACCTATACCCATGCCCATAAAGCCTGCCATTGCACCGTTTGCATTTGAGCCGGCATCTTTAAGGCCCTCTGAAATATTGGCTGCAACATAGCCCTGCTGAACTGCTGCGTCCGAGAGCATTGCGCCCTTGTTGCGCATATTGATGAGCTCCTGACTGTCCTCTGTGTAGGAAACATCCATACCAACGGCAAAGACCTCCATACCACGAGCCTGTGTCCATTCCTCATCAAGCGTCTGTGCCATATACTGACCGATAAGACGCTGTTTTGACTTGATAAAGCTGATTCTCTCACCGTCAGCGGAATACTGGTTGATTGCAGAACCGAGAGCGCCGACGAACTCCTCGTTATACTGTGCTCTTACATCTGCGAAATCAACAGACTTGTTTTCCGTAACAGCCTCTCTCGGAATAACCTCCTGATAGAACTTGAACGGCTCAACAACCTTGATTGAATATGTACCGTGAGCACGGAGCATAAGCTCTGAATTGTAAAAATTGTCAAAATAGTTTACGGGAGTTGATGTTCCGAAAGGAATACCTTTGATTTCCTGAAGATTTATATAGAAAACTCTCTGAGCCTGTGAGGGGATTCCGCCGTACTTAATACGGTTAAATGTTTCCTTGATTGAATCACCGAACTGACCGCAGAAAAGTGACGGCATTGAGCTGTTATTTACCTGAAAATAACCCGGCTCTGCAGTAAAGTCAACAATCTTACCGCCGTCAATAAGAATCATCATCTGGTTATCGTAAACATGAATTACAGAACCGTTTGATACGATGTTTTCAGAACCCTTTTTGTTCTGACTTTTGCCGTTCTGCGAAACAAGCTGACCGGGACAGATGAGAGTGTTGTCGCCCATAGGGGACGGTTCAATGACCTCGAGCCATGAATCTGCGAGTCCGCCTCCGACTGCATTTATCGCTGCTTTAATAATACCCATAATTTAACTCCTTAATTTTTGTAGCTTATAGCTGATTTTTCAGATATTGCTGTTACACTAATAATAATATGTTTGAAGAAAAATTTCAATACTATTATTAAAAAACAGGCTGAATGGCATATGTTTTTTTATTGTTCCAATGATTTGCCATCATAAATAATGCAAAAAGACGGTCGGGAAGAGGGCATTTGGCTCTGACAACCCGACCGTCAAACTTTCAGAATTTTCTCTGTTGAAGTGTCTGTTCGTTTACGGAATTAAACTTCCACGAACGAATGTTAATTTCTTTTATTGCAGTTCCGCAGAACTGACAAAATTTTTCTCCCAGTGTTTTTACGGGAGCGCCGCAGTTGGGACAATTCACTCCGAGAGCGGTTGCTCTGTTATGAAGCCGGTCAGCGTCCTGAACATACATCAACCCAACCTCATAGATTGTCTGCATTCTGTTCTCTCTGCTGCCGAAGGTCACCTCGTTGTTCATATCGGTAACATACGAAAAGTAACCGACAGATGCCTCAAAAAGTATCGTTACCGTTGCACCGTTTTTTATATAGCGGGCAATCTGAACATCGTAAATATTGACATCCTCATAGTGCTGTGTATTCGCAACAGATGAAAGCTGGTCAATAATTCCCTGAACATAGTTTGTAAAATTCGGAGTGACCTCCTCCGCAATAACGCCGAGCCTTTTTGACTCAACCGCTGAAAAGTAGTTTCGCAAAAGTGAACGGGTTTTGTTCATATACTGCTCAACATCAAGCTCGGGAAAATCCTTTTTTATCATTGGCATATAAACCGAGGTCATTCCGTGAAGCGAACGGGGAGTTTCACGCATTTGCTCCTGATCCTCTTTCACGCCCTGAATGCCCTCCATAAGGGAGCTTGTACCGAACAATGTTCTTGAAAGATGTCTTATCTTACTGACAATTACCGTAACTATAATTGCTATTGCAAGTACGACTATCGACACAGAGATGATTATTGCAATTGTATCCGGACTCATATAATTGTACCCTTAATCAGTCTTCTTTGTTGACAACCTTGATTCCGAGAACTTCAAGGCTTTCATCATCAACTTCTGCCGGACACGCAGACATAAGCTCGCTTGCATTCTGAACCTTCGGGAATGCTGTTACATCACGGAGGCTGTCAGCCTTGCACATAAGCATTGTAACACGGTCAAGACCGATGCCCATACCACCGTGCGGCGGTGCGCCGTATTTGTAGGCTTCAACAAGGAATCCGAACTTTGCTTCGATTTCTTCATCGGTGAGCTTCAAAGCCTTGAACATCTTCTGCTGGAGTTCATAGTCTGTGATACGCATTGAACCGCTTGAAAGCTCAACACCGTTAAGTGTGAGGTCATAGGCCTTTGCAATAACCTTTGACGGATCTGTGTCAAGATACTGCAAGCACTCCTCCTTAGGCATTGTGAACGGATGGTGCATTGCAAGCCATTCACCGCTTTCCTCATCATATTCAAAGAACGGGAAGTCAACAATCCAGAGGAACTTGAACACATCGGGGATAATGTCAAGACGCTTTGCAACAACAAGACGGAGTGCGCCGAGTGTTGAAAGAACCGTGCTGTTCTTGTCGGCAACGATGAGGATAACATCGCCCTTTTCCGCACCGAGTCTTTCGTAGATTGCAGAAAGCTCTTCTTCACTCATAAACTTCTTGAATGATGCGTTAGGCTCGTCAACCCATCTTACATAGGCAAGTCCCTTTGCGCCGATGCCCTTTGCATATTCTGTGAGCTTGTCAATTTCTTTTCTTGTGTAAACCGACGACGCATTCTTGGCAACAATTGCCCTTACAGAACCGCCGTTCTCAATTGCACTTGTAAATACGCTGAAACCGCAGTCCTTAACAAGGTCCGAAATGTCCTGAATCTTCATGTCAAAACGGATATCGGGCTTGTCCGAACCATAGCTTTCCATAGCCTCTTTGTAGGTCATTCTCTGGAAATGCTCCTCAAGGTCAATGTTTAAAACCTCTTTAAAAAGCTTTTTGAAAAAGCCCTCGTTGATTTCGAGGATTTCATCAACATCAACAAATGAAAGCTCCATATCAATCTGTGTAAATTCAGGCTGACGGTCTGCACGAAGATCCTCGTCACGGAAGCATCTTGCAAGCTGTATGTAACGGTCAAAGCCCGAAAGCATAAGGAGCTGTTTGTAAATCTGCGGTGACTGAGGGAGAGCATAAAACTTGCCGTTGTGGATTCTTGACGGAACAAGGTAATCTCTTGCGCCCTCGGGAGTTGACTTGATCATCATAGGAGTTTCAATTTCAACAAAGCCGTTGTCATGGAAATAATCTCTTGCAACCTTTGCAATCTTACTTCTCATCATAAGATTGTTGAGAAGAGGACGTCGGCGAAGGTCAAGATAACGATATTTAAGTCTTAACTCCTCGTTTGTGTTTGTATCGTCAACAATTTCAAAAGGCGGCGTCTGTGCCTTTGAAAGCACACGCATATCGCTTACAACAACCTCGATATCGCCTGTGGAGATTTCGCTGTTTTTTGAACTTCTTTCGCAAACAACACCCTTTGCGGCAAGAACAAATTCACTTCTGCATGAAAATGCCTTATCAAAAATTTCTTTGTCTGTTTTGTCATTGAATGCAAGCTGAACAATGCCTGTGCGGTCACGCAAGTCAATGAAAATGAGCTGACCGAGGTCACGGCAACGCTGTACCCAACCGCAGACAGTTACCTCTCTGCCGACATCACCGATACGCAAATCTCCGCAATAATCGGTACGCTTCATTCCTGTCATAAATTCTGCCATTGTATATGCTCCTTTATATGAATCGGTCGGCATTTTTAATGTGCCTGACCGACCGAAAATTTTCTTTTATTACTTATTTTTCTGTTCGTCTGAAAGCTGGATTTCAACAAATCTCTCCATGAAATGCCCGTCAAGAGTAACCTCGGCTGTTTCGCCTGTTTCCATATTCTTGACCTTGGCTGTGTTCTGCTCGATTTCGTTGTCGCCCAAAACGATTGAATATCTTGCGTCAATTTTGTCGGCATACTTCATCTGAGCACGAAGTCCTCTGCCGATAACATCGGTCTCGGCAATCATTCCGCAGCTGCGAACCTGTTTGATAAGCTCAAAAGCCTTAACCTTTGCGGCATCGCCCATTGTTGCAATGTAGAGCATACACTCGTCATTGTCGGGAATTTCAATGCCCTGCTTATCCATTACCATGAGAAGTCTTTCCATACCCATTGCAAAACCGAGGGAGGGAAGGTGCTTACCGCCGAGCTCCTCGATAAGACCGTCATAACGACCGCCGCCGCAAACAGTACCCTGAGCACCTATACAATCGGTTACAAACTCAAATACTGTCTTTGTATAGTAATCAAGACCTCTTACAATTGTGGGATCAACCGTGTATTCAATGCCTGCGGCATCAAGATATTTCTGAACTGCGTCAAAGTGGTTTCTGCACTCATCACAAAGATAGTCTGTAATCTTAGGTGCATCCTTTGCAATCTCGGAACAGATAGGACTTTTGCAGTCGAGAATTCTCATCGGGTTTTTGTCAAGACGGGAAAGGCAGGTGTCGCACAGCTTGTCCTTATAACCCTCAAAATATGATTTCAAAGCCTTGTGATATTCCGCACGGCAGGTCGGACAGCCGATAGAATTAATCTGAAGATGAACGCTGTCAATCTGAAGTCTGTTGATTACGGAGCTTACAAGGCTGATAAGTTCTGCATCGGCAACAGGATCCTGTGTGCCGTACTCCTCAATACCGAACTGGTGGAACTCACGAAGTCTGCCTGCCTGTGGCTTTTCATATCGGTAGCATGAAACAAAGTAGCTTGCCTTGATCGGAAGTCCTTCATTTTCAAGAGCGTGTTCAAGAACGGCTCTTGCCGCACCGGCTGTACCCTCGGGGCGAAGTGTTACGCTTTCACCGCCCTTTGTGTCGAATGTGTACATTTCTTTCTGAACAACATCGGTTGTCTGGCCAACGCCACGGGCAAAAAGCTCTGTGTGTTCAAACACGGGAGTTCTGATTTCTCTGAAACCGTAGGAGCGAGCCTCCTCACGCATAATCTTTTCAACAAACTGCCATTTGTAGCTTTCCTTCGGAAGAACATCTTCCGTACCCTTGATTTTCTTGGTTATAAGTGCCATTTTTCCCTCCGAAAATTACAATCTTTTATAGAAAAGGGAAACGAAAAAATTTCCCTAAAAAACACAACAATCGGGCAGTATTACACCACCCGATATGTAAAGCGAAAATAATTAAATTATTTGAGAATATTTCTCCAGTCAAGGTCGCCTCTTTCAAGACCGTGGATAAGCACCTCGGCAGTTGCAATATTTGTTGCAACCGGAATGTTGTGCATATCGCAAAGACGGAGCATATTCATATCGTTAGGCTCGTTCGGCTTTGGATTGAGCGGATCTCTGAAAAAGAGAAGCATATCAATTTCATTGCACGCAATTCTTGCCGCAATCTGCTGACTTCCGCCCTGAGAGCCTGCAAGGAATTTCTGAATTGTAAGACCTGTTGCCTCTGACACCATTTTGCCTGTTGTGCCGGTGGCGCAAAGGTTGTTGCGGCTGAGAACACCGCAGTAAGCAATGCAGAACTGCACCATCAGTTCCTTTTTTTCATCATGAGCTATAAGGGCTATATTCATATATATTTCCTCCAGACATTTATTTCATATCAAATTAGTTTCAAAACTTTAACTCAAAATACCCCGCACAAACTACCCTTTGAACGCAAGGGGAATATGTTTTCCCTCAAGCCTCTGTGCAAGACAGTCAAAAACGGACGCCGCCGCACTCCAGTTAAGTCCGGCAACACCTCGCTGAACAATCACCGAAATACGGATGTCAAACGGCACAAGCGCAATAAGCTGTGTCTGTGTTGCGTCAATAACGCTGTCGAGGTCTTCATAAAAACCGAGCTGTGTAAAAAGCTTTCGGTCAAAGCGGTTGATAACAAGTCGGATATTTGTTTTTCCCATTGACTCAAGCTTTCTTCTCACCTTAACCGCACCACGCACGCCCGTCGGCTCTGCATTGGTAACAATCAAGGCTCTGTCGGCAGGAGCCGCCGCAGTTTCAAAGCCCGAACCGATTCCGGCAGGGGAGTCGATAAGGACAAAATCAAAGCTGTCCTTTACTGAATTGACAAGTTGAGTAAACACCGAGGGACTGAGTTCGTTTTCGGTATCAAAGGGAGCCGCCATAAGGTAGAGGTTCTCATTGTTTTTGCTTTTGTAAACAGCCTCACCGAATGTACAGTTGCCGCATACGGCATCCGACGCATCAAAAATTATGTCCTGCTCCATATCGAGCATAATGTCAAGACCACGCATTCCGCAGTCACAATCAATAAGCAAGACTCTTTTGCCCTGCTTTACAAGAGCAACGGAAAGACAAATGCAGACGGTTGATTTACCCGTTCCGCCTTTTCCCGACGCTACAACTATAACATTATCCATAATAAATTCTACCTCTGCTATATTCTATCACAAAATCCGTTAAAGAGCAAGAAACGAACATTATTTTTATCAGCCAAAATTTTTGTTGATATTTTAGTGATAGTTAATAAAATTATTCTTCATTTTTAACGGTTTGCACAATAATTTCATTGATTTTTAATGCTAAAAGCAAAAAATAAGTTTTTATTGTTTAGGCACTCAGCCACATTATGCGGTCAAAAATTCTTGGCTTTGTTTTTATACAGTGTATTTACAACCGTAATTTCAATTTTTATTTCAAATATGCGTCCAGTAAATCCTTTGCAACCTGCATTGAATATCTGCCCTTTGCACCGTGTTCGATTACAACGGCAATTGCTACCTCGGGCTTTTCATACGGAGCATAGCAAATGAATGTTGTATGGTCTGAGCCCGAGTTTTCAGCCGTACCTGTTTTGGCGGCAACCTTAACTTTATAATCACCGAACATATAATTTGCCGTGCCGTTTTCGTTCTGAGTAACTCCGAGCATCGCCTTGCGAACAATATCAAGATTCTTCTTTGAAATTCCGCAATCACCGTAGCTTTCAACATCTGTCGATTTTACGGTTTTCGTCCGCTCATAATTTGTAACTTTATCAACAAGGTGTGTTTTGAGCCTCTCACCGTTGTTGGCGATTGTCGCAACATAGGTTGCAAGCTGAACGGGAGTAAATGCGTTGTCGGACTGACCGATTGCGGCTGAAACCGTGTTGCCTGCCTGCCAGCTTGTGCTGTCCCTGCCTGCAAGAGTTCCCTTTGATTCCTCAATTTCAACACCCGTGTATTCGCCGAGTCCGAACTTCTGCGCATACAGATACATCGGTTCAATTCCGAGCCTTCTGCCCGTGTCGGCAAAAAAGTAGTTGCACGATTGTTCAATTGCGCCCGTAACATCAAGACTGCCGTGATAGTGCATACATCTTACCACATTGGTAGGGTAAAAATCATAGTCCTGTTTGCAGTAGATTTTCGTTTTATCGGTTATGATTTTCTCCTCAAGAGCCGCACCCGCAACACACGGCTTGAACACCGAACCGCAGGCGAATGTTCCGACTGTTGCACGGTTATACATCGGAGAATTTTTGTTTTCGGAAAGTTTGACATAGTACGAGCCGTATTCGCTGTATCTGTTCAAATCGTATGTAGGATAGCTTGCCGCCGCAAGTACCGAAAAATCCTTGACCGACAGCATTACAACTGCACCTGTTTCACAGTCCTCACCGTTATTTTTCTGTCCCGATTCCTTGCCTGCCTGCTTTGCCGCTTTGACATTTTCTTCAAGCGATTTTACAGCGGTTTTCTGCAATTTTGAATCAATTGTGAGGTAGACCGTGTTACCCGGTTTTGCACTCTCGGTTTCAATGCTTTCAACAAGTGTTCCGTCGGCATTTCGCTGAATAACCCTTGTTCCGCCCTTGCCTTTGAGGTCATCTTCACAGGCAAGTTCAATTCCGAATTTGCCTATCTTATCATCATAGGAATAGCTTTTGCCCTGTTTTTTCAGCTCATTGTATTCATCTTCCGACAACGAACCGAGTGCGCCGAGGATGTGTGGTGCAAGGTCGGGGTCCGAAGCACCTCGTGTGAGATAGGTCTGAATTTCAACACCGCTCACACCCTGAGTATTTTCGCTGACGGCATTCACGGCACTTCGACTGATATTTTTTGCAAAAACATACGGGTTTGAATTTGAATAATTTTCAAGTTCCATATTGTAATGAATTGAAACGAGCGTTGTTTTTTGACTTAGACTTAACCTGTCGGAAATTTTGTAGCGTTTTAAAAGTGCGTCAAAGCAATCATCGGCACTTGTGTTCCTGTCCATGTCAAGAAAATCCGATGACAGAAGTTTTTCCGCATCTTCTTCACGGCTTGTTTTATAAACGCAACTGCCGTCCGAGCCAACCGAAATCGGCAATGAATCTGTTCTTGCATCTCCTGTTTTTGTGAGAATATCAGCAAGCTCAAGTAAAATTCCGTCAAGCCTGTCCTCCTCAATATAAAGCTTATTGAGGACTATTTTATACTTTGTGGTGTTTACAACAAGACCTACACCGTTGCGGTCAACGATTTCGCCCCTTGTTGCGTCGGTTTTTTCGGTATATCCCGTTGATTTTGCGGCAAGACTCTTGTAGCTTTTTCCCTGTACAAGCTGCCAATCGACAAGCCTGATTGCAAAGCCTGCAAAAATTGCGGCTGTTATTATTATGCAGACTATTGTTCTGCTCTTTTTACTTTTTTTGCCGTTTTTTCTGCTTTTGCCGAATCTCATACCGAACCTCCCTTTCACAAAGATTAAAGATTTTTGTTTAAAAATGCCGTGAGAAAATACAGCGGAATTGTCACGGCAAATGTGTAAAGTATTCTTGAAATGTAGTGCCGTACAAACAACACGCAACCGCTGTCAAGCCCTGCAATCAAGACGAACAGCAGATAATAAATCAACATTACCGTCATCACCGCCGCAAACGAAAACACGATAACGGTAACAAATGACGGTACAAAATATTTGCTGAATACAAAGTTTTCCGCATAGCAGACAATCGTAAGTGCAAAGGCAAAATAGCCGATACTGCCGTCAAATGAAATATCCGTCAGCACACCGCACAACGCACCGAAAATTACCGACGGCAAAGTGTTTTCAAAAGAAGCAATGCAGAGTGCAAGTGAAATCAACATAAGCGGTCTGCCACCGAAAATTTCGGGAATTATAAAACCCGAACCCTGAAAAACATACAGAATTATTAACAGCAGGGAATAGCCGAAAAATCGAAAAAAAGTTCTTGAAGCTCTCATCATTTTTTAACCTCGCCCTTGCCGTCAAAGTCGGTAATAATTGCGGCAGAGGTCACGGTGCGGATGTCCTCATACGGCTCAACAACAGCATAACGGGTTGTGTCATAAGAATTAAACTTCAGTTCTTTAACCTTGCCGATTATGAGATTTTTCGGATAAACTCCGCCTGTTCCCGAGGTTACAACAATGTCGCCTACTTTGATTTTGTTGTTCTCTGCAATCTTTGTCAGACAGGTGAGATTATCGTCACAATATTCAGCGTTTCCGCTTATGATTCCGTTGTCGGAAGTCTTTTTGTCAATTGCAGACGCTTTGGTGTCGGGCGAAAGAATTGTTCTTACCCGACAGGTTGTGAGTTCAACATCACTCACCCAGCCGATAAGACCGTTTTCCGTGATTACGGGATCATTTTTTTCCACATTGTCTGTTGAACCCTTGTCAAGAGTGAACGAGTAGAAATCATCGTTCGCATCCCTTCTCAGCACACCTGCCGGAAGAATGTCGTATGACGGATTTTCCTTTTTCAGCTCATAATATTTCCACAGCTTTGCATTTTCTTCCTTGGCGTCAAGGTAGTCAACAAGCTGTTCACGGAGTTCGGCATTTTCTTTTTTAAGCTGTTCGTTTTCTTTTTCAAGTTCTTCCTTTGATTTGTCGGAAGACGCCGCACCTGCGGTCAGCGTTGAAAGTCCTTTTGTAACCGTGTTTACCGCACCCGAAAAAATGTTACTGCCGTTATGAGAGAAAACACTCATCACAGTTAGTATGACGAGTGTAATTATCAAAATTTTTGAGTTTTTATTATGTAAAAATTTTCTCATATCTCATATTTATATTACAAATACGGTCGGGCGGTGTTTTTTCAATCTGCCCGACCTTACTTTGTCGATTTTTATTATCTGTCGTGCTTGTACTGAACACCGAGCGGTTTGCCGAGTCTTTTGCCGGCACCGTCAACAACACAGTCAAGCGGTCTTTCGGCAATGTGAACAGGCATACCCGTCTGCTGCATAACAAGCATATCAAGTCCCTTGAGTAACGCACCGCCGCCCGTGAGCATAATACCGTGGTCGATTATGTCGGCAGAAAGCTCAGGCGGAGTTTTTTCAAGAGTGGTTCTGATTGCCTCAACAATTGTTGCAAGCGGATCGGCAAGAGCCTCTCTGACCTCGGCTGAGGAAATTGTAATATCCTTTGGAAGTCCGTCAACAAGGTTTCTGCCCTTGACAACAAGGTTTTTTTCTTCCTCACCCGGATATGCGGAGCCGATTTTCATTTTGATGTCTTCGGCAGTTCTTTCACCGATGAGGAGATTATATTTTCTTTTGACATAGGTTGAAATCGCCTCGTCAAACTTATCTCCGGCAACTCTTACGGAACAGGCTGTAACAATGTCACCGAGAGAAATTACGGCAACCTCGCTTGTGCCTCCGCCGATGTCAACAACCATACTTCCGCACGGTTCGTCAACGGGCATACCTGCGCCGATTGCGGCAGCCATTGGTTCTTCGATAAGAACAACGGGAGGCTTTGCACCTGCCTGATATGCGGCGTCCTCAACAGCCTTTCTCTCAACCTCGGTAACACCCGAAGGCATACAGATTATAACTCTCGGCTTGCTGAAAATTCCGGGTTTCACCGCCTTTTTGATAAAGTGCTGAAGCATTTTTGCGGTTATTTTAAAATCGGCAATAACACCGTCCTTGAGCGGACGAACCGCAACTATGGAACCGGGAGTTCTGCCAATCATTTCTTTTGCCTGTGAGCCGACTGCAAGAACCTCGTCGGTACGCATATCAACTGCGACAACGCTCGGTTCACGCAAAATTATTCCCTTTCCTTTAAGACAAACAAGAGTGTTTGCAGTTCCAAGGTCAATTCCTATATCCTTTGAAAACGAAAACATCCCACAGCCTCCTTTTACGCTGTAATACCCAAATGTAGTTTACTCAGGCAGTATATTTTTATCATATATCTTTTCACAAATAAGGGCAATGATAAATTGTCGAAATTCTATTATTTTTTACCCGTTGAGCCAAAACCGCCCTCGCCACGCTCTGTGTTGCCAAGCTCCGTAACCTCTTCAACATCACACGGAACAACAGGAGCGATGACCATCTGACAGATTCTTTCAAACGGCTCAATCTCATAAGGCTTGTCCGAAACATTGCAAAGACCTGCGCAGATTTCTCCACGGTAGTCGCTGTCAACAACGCCCACACCGTTGGAAAGGCAGATGCCGTGCTTGATTCCCAGACCGCTTCTTGCATAGAGAAATGCGGCAACGCTGTTGTCGGGAAGTTCAATTGCTATACCTGTCGGAACAAGCACAAGCTGACCCGGATTGATTGTGATTTTTTCGTCAATGCAAGCATATAAATCCATACCCGCAGAACCGTTTGTGGCTCTTTTCGGGATTTTTGCATTGTCTTTTACCTTTTTTATTTTAACAGTCATAGTTTACCATCCTTCATTTCCTGCAAAAATTTGCAGGAATTATTCATTACTGCTTTTATTTTTCTCTAAAAAAATTATTTATTGCAAAAATGTAATTATAAATCTCTGTTAAACGGAAAAATCACTTTTTCCACAAAACAATAATGATTATTTTAACATTTTCAACAATCTAATTAACACCTCGGCGGTACAATCCATATGTTAATTTATCTTTCAACATCGGATAAAGGCTTGATTCGTTAAGACTTTCCACGGTTTCCACATAGTTTTCAACACTGAATCTTAAAATGTTGAAAGATGTTAAAAGTGTTAAATTTTGTTTATTCGGAATAAAAAGCAAGTCACAATTCAGAACCTCGGTACAGTTTCCGTCGCATTTCAGTAAAAATTGTTTACCGAGTCGGTCTTTCATTTTTGAATGATTTTTGCAAGTTTTGCAGTCTATACCTGCGCCCTTGACAGGGCAACTCCTGCAAAGCATAAGAGGAAGGTAGCCGTAGCTGATAATTCCCCTCGGGATGTTGCCTCCGAGTGCGTTAATTCGCTTAAAATCGAGTTCAAAACTGAGTTCTGCATCCTTGATTCCGTATTCCTCCGCCCACAAAAGGTCGAGAGTATTTACAAAATTCATTCCGAAACCCGAATGAAGTGTGAAACCGAGATTTTTGGCAATGTATAATGCTCCAAGATTGTTGCACAACACATCGGATATGCCGATTTCTTTCATCTCGGAAAGCTTTTTTGCAATCGTATCTTCCCGTCCGAACATTCCTCTCGGAATTTCAACACCGATGTTAAAGCCCTCGTTTTTGAGCCTTACAAGCTCCCTTTTGTCGGCAAAAAGCGGAACAAAAACAAGCTCGCATTTTTTAAAAGCATCGGAAAGCTTTGTCTGAGGCACTCTTGCACGGGTGGATTTTTCCACAGGAGGTGTGAATTTTGGAAAAGTTATTTCGTAATCACGGTTGATTTTGTAGTTGTGAACAACACTTCTCGCCGTGTCGAGTTCGTCAAGAACATCTCTGCGCAAGGAATTGATAATTGAAAGCGGAATAGAAATGTCATCATCAATATTTATGTTCACATTGGTGGGACTATATGCCGTTGAACCTGTTTTTTCAAGCTGTTTTCTGCACTTTTCCGCATCAATCGGTCTGTTTATTGCTTTTTCGGTTACGGTATCCGCAATCTTTTTGACGGTGTGAACTCCGTCAGAGGCAACTAAAACGGGATTTTCGCCGAGTTTTGCCGTAAAATCAAAAGTTATTTCAACATTTCCGATTTCGTCCTTGTAGGAAGAACGGATTGCCGAAAACAGCTTTTCATCGGCAGAAACAACATCAGATTTTGTTCTTGTGCCGAACATATGACTTCCCGTTTTGCCGATGTAATAAGCGTCTGTAAAGCCTGTTCGTGAAAAAACTCCTCTGAGCATCTTCTGAGTTTTGTCGCTGATAAAGCCGAAATCACGCTGTTCAACACACGCTCTTACTGCGGCTGAAACATACTCGGGGCGTTTCATTCTGCCCTCAATTTTAGCCGAGGCAACCCCCATATTTTGAAGCTCGCCGAGGTAATTTACAATACTGTTGTCTTTAAGACTTAAAGCGTGACCGCCCTTTTGATTGTTTACGGAAAACGGCAGTCGGCACGGCTGGGCACAGGAACCACGGTTTCCGCTCCTTGCGCCAATCATTGCGCTGAGGTAGCATTGTCCCGAAACGCACATACACAATGCACCGTGAACAAAAACTTCGAGTTCAACCGGAATTTCACAGCATTTTTCAATTTCTTTTTTGCTCATTTCACGGGCAAGAACAACACGCTTGAAACCCATTTCATAAAGTGCCCTTACACCGGATGCGGTGTGAATGCTCATCTGGGTTGACGCATGAAGTGCAAGGTCTGGAACAAGCCTGTGTGCAAGCCTTGCTACACCCATATTCTGAACAATGAGTGCGTCAACATCAGCCTCTGCGGCTGAAATTATGGCTTTTTTCAGCTTTTCAAGCTCGTCATCGAACACAATCGTATTGATTGTCACATACACCTTTACGCCGTGAATGTGACAGTATGCCGTTGCTTTCTTTAGTTCTTCATCATCAAAATTTTTGGCAGATGAACGGGCGGAAAATGCCTTTTCGCCAAGATACACTGCGTCTGCTCCGCTCCTTACGGCGGCAATTACACTGTCAAAGCTTCCCGCCGGAGCAAGTATTTCTATCTTTTTCATTTCTTATCTTCATCAAACAGAGAGAACTGCGTCATTGGAACATAACCGAGAAGTTTTTCATTACGCAATTCCTGTTCTGTTTTTTTAGCCTCGTTTGACAGTACATTCACGGGTACATCTTCTGACTGCTCTGTCATGTTATTTTTTGCATTTGAAGTCTTTTTTTCCTTTGGAACTGAATTTTTTTCAGACTCTGATTTTTCCGATTTGGCTTTTTCTTTGCCTTTCTCAACACTTTGGAGCTTTTCTTTAAGCTGTGAAACCTCGTGTCCGAGAACAGCGAGTCTTTTTTCAAGCTCTTTATTATTATTTATAAGTCGAGTGTTATCGTTCATGGCCTCCGTAAGCTTTTCTCTGTATTCCTTGCAAAGCCTGTTAAGATCATTTGTCTGCTGAATAATTTTGTCGGCTTTTTCAACATAATCTTTGTTCTTTTTAAGAGCCTTGTTGCGGTCATCGCAGAAGTTAAGTGCCGCAAGAACCGCACAATCACGGGTATCAAGCTGCTTTGTGCTTTGGGCGGCTTTTCTTATGTGAGAAAGCACCTCGTTTGCTACCTTTTGAACATACTTTTCATCATCTGTTGTGATAAGTGAATAACTTCTTCCCTCAATCTGAACGCTTACTCTCTTTTTCTCCATAGGAAATGCATCTCCCTTTTATAGCTTTTTCGTCCTCGTTTGACTTCTTTGCATACATAATCATTTTACATTATAATATAAAATTGGAAATAATAAAAGAGCAAAGAGAATATTGTTTAAATATTTTTTCATTCGTAGACAAATTTGGCGATTTTATGCTGTTTACAACTTATATCGGTTGAAATATTTATTCTCTTATGATAAAATAATCTTTGCGTCATTTTGGCGGATTTGTCTTAATTTCCGATTAACAGGGCATAACCGCCAAAACAAAATTGACATTTCGGAATATATTATTATGGGAAGTGATTATATGCCCGTACCGTTTGATTCACGAAAAATTTACTATCGTTCGCCGTTTGGTGCGGTTGAACAGGGTACCGAGATTCATTTCAGAATTCTTTTGCCTAAGGCGGAGCATACACAAAAAGCACACTTGTGTGTAAAGTACGATTATGACTGCAACTGGGAATTTACCGAGCTTATCTGGTGCGGTAAATTTGACGAGGATACCGAAATTTGGGAGTGCGATTTTACTCCGAAAAAAATCGGACTTTATTGGTATAACTTTAAGCTGACTACCATTGACAAAACAAGGTATGTTGTTCCGTCCGATCCGTATAAGGTCAGCACCATTGAAGACTATATGGGCAGAAGCTGGCAGATTACCTGCTACAAAAAGGGCTTTAAAACTCCCGGCTGGCTTGTCGGCGGAATTATGTATCAGATTTTTCCCGACCGTTTTTATTTCAGCGGTGAAGAAAAGAATATAAAGCGTACCGACTTCAAACGCAACAAGGATTGGTATGCTCTCCCCGAATGGAAACCCGATGAAAACGGAATGATTAAGAACAATGATTTCTTTATGGGCGACCTCAAGGGAATTACGATGAAGCTTGATTACCTTGAAAGCCTCGGTGTAAGCTGTATTTACCTTAATCCTATCAGCGAGGCATATTCAAACCACCGCTATGATACGGGCGACTACTCAAAGGTTGATCCGATTCTCGGAACGGAAGAAGATTTTAAACACCTTTGCGCAGAGGCTAAAAAGAGGGGAATACACATCATAAATGACGGTGTGTTCTCTCATACGGGAAGTGACAGCGTTTACTTCAACCGTTACGGCAGATACGGCAAGGGCGGTGCGTATAATGACAAAAACTCACCGTATTTCAGTTGGTACAAATTCAACGAATGGCCGAACAATTACCAAAGCTGGTGGGGCTTTGATACTCTGCCCGAGGTTATTGAGGAAACACCGTCATTCAACGAATATATCAACGGCAAAGACGGCATAGTCAGAAAATGGATGAAATGCGGTAACTCGGGTTGGCGACTTGATGTTGCAGATGAGCTTCCCGATGTGTTCATTGAAAATCTGCGCAAAGCCGTTAAGGACGAAAATCCAAATGCCTTTCTTGTAGGTGAAGTGTGGGAGGACGCAAGCAACAAGGAAAGCTACGGAGCAAGAAGAAAGTTCTTGCTCGGCGAACAGTTTGACTCAGTTATGAACTATGTGTTCAGGGATGCAATTCTCAACTTCTGCAAAGGTCAGCACGGCAAATACACAATGGATCTGATTATGAGCGTAATCGAAAATTATCCCCGTCCTGTTCTCAGAGTGCTGATGAATTCACTTTCAACTCACGATACCGAAAGAGCAATCACGGTTATGGCAGGCGAACCGCTTGACGGCAAGGACAGGGAATGGCAGGCTGACACTAAGCTTGATGACGAGCATAAAAAACTCGGTGTAAAGCTTTTAAAGGTTGCAAGCGCAATGCAGTTTACTCTCCCGGGATTTCCATGTATTTATTACGGTGATGAGGCAGGAATGGAGGGATATCGTGATCCGTTCAACCGTTGCTGTTATCCGTGGGGCAAAGAAAACAAGGAACTTATTGAATGGCACAAAAAACTTGCCGATGTGAGAAAAAGCTGTTCGGCATTGTGGGACGGCGATTTTATAAATGTTCTTTCGGAGGAAAGAAGAATTTCATACATCCGCCACGACAAAGATTCCGCTATTTTCTGCACATTTAATCTCTATGATTATGAAGTCGAGGCAAAAATGCCGCCCGGATATGCAGACGGCAAACCTGTTTTTGGTTCAAAGCTTGAGAACGGTATACTCACAATTCCGCCCATGTCCGCAGAATTTGTAGTTCTTGAACTCGGTAGATGATATATATAGTGTAAAACAGAATAAAGTATAATTACAAGCGACAGAAATTAAACTGTCGCTTGTTTTGTTGCGGTATTTATATGTTTGTTATATTTGATTTACCGACTTACTCGCCTTCCGTTATCGGCGGAATAAAGCATTCTATCGCACTGCGAAGCTTGGGGTGACGCTCCGCAGGCAACGGCTGTTGACAAAAAGAAAACGAAAAACAAATAACAGAAGAGATTAAAATATAAGGCGGCTATCGAAAACGATAGTCGCCTTGTCTTTTTGCAAAATTCATTTTTAATTTGCGTTTGTTGTTACCTGAGTTGCGTTTGCCACATAGCTTTCATACTCGTCAATGCCCCAGTTTTCTTTTACTTCATCAGAGATAGGAAAGGTGCGAAACAGCATTGTACTGCGTTCACTGTCTGCCTTATCCTCATTGGTGCTGAGAGCATAGACATTGCCGTTGTACCACAGCTCATTTGTATTTTCAAAGGTTGTAAGATAGAAAATATCCTGAATTGTATCAACCTTATTAATGCCCATTCCGCTTACTGCGGCAGCCATTACGGCACTTTTCATCAGGATTGTATCGCTGTTATTTTTCTCATTTGCAATCGAAACAAAGTTGCTCATTGTTGTTCCGAGACCGATATTCATAATATAATTTGTCTTTGTTTCAACAGAGGCTGTGAAGCTGATTTTATCGGCATCGTAGTAATAATACTGATACTCCGTTCCGTTTGCATCATTCTGAGGACTGCCGAGCATTTTCCAACCCTTTGGATTAATCATATCAAGATTACCCGCCTCTTTGAGCATTTCGTTATAATTATATGTAAATTCTTCAAGAGTGATTGCGTAGCACATTCCGTTTACATTTTCACTTTCTTTGCGAATGTTCGGATTTTCTGTTACCTTTGCCTCATCGAGAGTAGAAAATTTATCGGGCGCATCTACTACACCGGAAACATCGGCATTCTTCTTGTCAGAACAGCCGAAAAGTGAAAGCATGAGGATTGCCGCTACAATCAGAACTAAAGATTTTTTCATCAAATCACCAGATTTTCATATGTGTCAAAAACTCCACTTAAAAAAGTGGAGTTTTCTTATTTTTATCAATTATTCTTCCGTATTTTCTTCGGTTGAATCAGAAGTTTCACCCTCGTTATTTTCGGAAACTTCTTCTGCAACCGCTTCTGACGGTTCACCGTTTTCTGCGTTATCTTCGCTCTCGGCTGATTCATCATCTTCACCGTCAATGTGGGGAACACGGGCGATTGTTACAACCCTGTCGTCACCGTTTACTTTCATTACGGTTACACCCTTTGAAGGACGGGCGCAAACACGGATTGATTCGGCGGCAATTCTGATAATAATGCCCTCCTCTGAGATGATAATAATATCATCGTCAAGGTTAACCACCTTGATAGCGGCAACATCGCCGTATTTTTCCGTGTGGTAGTTGGTAAGACCTTTACCGCCACGGCTCTGAATACGGTAATCATCGGGACTTGAAAGTCTGCCGTAGCCTGTTTCGGAAACTGTGAGAACAAGACCGCCCTCACGGACAACACTCATTCCGACTACGCAGTCGCCCTCTTTGAGAGCCATTGCCTTAACACCTCGAGCCTGTCTGCCCATTGCACGAATATCGGTTTCGTTAAAGCGAATAGCCATACCTTTCTTGGTAGCAATAATAACCTGACTGTTACCGTCGGTCATTCTTACCCACGCAAGTTCGTCACCCTCGTTGAGTTCAAGAGCGATAAGACCGCCCTTTCTTGAGGTATTGTATGCATTGAGTTCAATACGCTTGATAATGCCCTGACGGGTAACCATAACAAGGTATTTTTCCTCGTCAAACTCAGGCACTCTTATCATTGAGGTTACCTTTTCGTCGGGTGAAATCGGAATCAGATTTGCAATATTCACACCCTTTGACTGACGGCTTCCCTCGGGAACTTCATAGCATTTAAGGCGATAAACTCTGCCCTTGTCGGTAAAGAACAGAACATAATCGTGTGAATTGATAACGAACATTTCAGCCGCAATATCTTCTTCACGGCGTGACATACCCGATACACCACGACCTCCTCTGCGCTGAATTTTGTAGGTATCGGCAGAAAGACGCTTTACATATCCAAACTGTGTAAGTGTAAGAACGCACTCCTCCTGCGGAATAAGATCCTCAATATCAACCTCACCGCTGACAGCACAAATTTCTGTTCTTCTCGGATCGGCATATTTATTACGAATCTGCATAATTTCTTCTTTTACGATTTCAAGCTGTCTTGGCTCGCTTGCAAGAATTTCGAGATATTCTTCAATCTTTGCGTGGAGGGCTGCAATTTCATCCTCAATCTTAGTCTGCTCCATATTGGTGAGCTGTCCGAGACGCATCTGAACGATAGCCTGAGCCTGAACATCATCAAGACCGAAACGCTCCATAAGACCTGCTTTTGCGCTTACAGTATCCTTGCTGTTTCTGATAATTTTGATTACCTCGTCAATGAAGTCAAGAGCAATCTTCAAGCCCTCAAGAATGTGAGCTCTGTCACGGGCTTTTTTGAGGTCAAAATCAGTACGGCGGCGAATAACCTCAGCCTGAAATTCAATATAGCACTGAAGCATTTCCTTGAGTGAAAGAATTTTAGGCTCGCCGTCAACGATAGAAAGCATAATTGCACCGAAGGTTGTCTGCAACTGTGTATATGAAAACAGCTGGTTAAGAACAATCTGAGGTGAGGCATCTCTCTTGATGTCAATTTCAATGTGCATACCCTTACGGTCGGAATGATCCTCGATATTTGAAATACCCTCAATTCTCTTATCCTTTACGAGGTCGGCAATGTTTTCAATAAGTCTTGCTTTGTTGACCTTGTACGGAAGCTCCGTAACGATAATTTTATATCTGCCGTTTTTAGCTTCGATAATTTCAGTCTTGGCTCTTACGGTAATTTTTCCTCGACCTGTTGCATAGGCGGCACGAATACCGCTTCTGCCCATGATAATACCGCCTGTCGGAAAGTCGGGTCCGGGCATACACTCCATAATCTCTGCAAGCTCGGCATCGGGATTGTCAATGAGAGTGCAAACTGCATCAATTGTTTCACCGAGGTTATGCGGAGGAATTTCGGTTGCCATACCAACGGCAATACCGCTTGAACCGTTTACGAGAAGGTTTGGAAAACGGCTTGGAAGAACAGTCGGTTCTTTAAGACGGTCATCATAGTTCGACATAAAGTCAACCGTGTTTTTCTCGATATCCGTGAGCATTTCAAGAGAAATTTTACTCATTCTTGCCTCTGTATAACGGTAAGCGGCAGGCGGATCACCGTCCACCGAACCGAAGTTACCGTGACCGTCAACAAGCATATATCTCATGGAAAAGTCCTGTGCAAGACGAACCATTGCGTCATAAACCGAGGCGTCACCGTGAGGGTGATACGAACCAAGCACCTGACCTACCGTGTCGGCACACTTGTGGTACGGCTTTGACGGATCAAGACCGATTTGATTCATTGTATAGAGTATTCTTCTGTGAACAGGTTTCAAACCGTCTCTGACATCGGGCAACGCACGGGAAACAATAACGCTCATGGAGTAGTCCAAAAAGCTTTTTCTCATTTCATTTTGCAGATCGACATCAATAATTCTCGAATTCTTGTTCTGATTCTGTTCGTTATCCATATTCTTTCCTCGCTTTTCAAGCTCTTGTTACTGTCTGTTCAATAATTTATTAGTGTTATTTTGCGGTTTTTCAATTAGTTTAGTGTGTGATTTTGTTCCGGTAGGGGCGTTCATTGGACGCCCGCCTTGATGAAACGATTTGTTTTACACATATTTTTTGATGTGATGAAAAGTGTGTATGAATTTTGTAGCGGCAAACCGTGTTCGCCATTCATTTTGCTTGAAAAAGCAAAATGATTAAACAACATTTTTTATTTAACATCATTACCGATTTAAACAAATCATTTGTATCGCCAAGTAGGTTTTGCAATTGTTTTGATTTTGTGCCTTTATTCAATTCGTGTTTACACACGAATTGATTGGCGATCACTGATCGCCGCTACAGTATGGCAATACATTTGCGGTATTTATAAAATTTAATATCAAAAGTGTTTTACTGCGGCTGAAATATCTTCGTAGAGTTTCGGAAAGCGTTTTTTTATGCTTGTGGGACGGAATGTTTTGGAATCTACAAAACCGTGTTCGGTTGTACCGTAGCCAAGTTCGGTTTCCGAACCGTCCTTTTCAATACGCTTTACCGTGTATGTAAAAATAATTCTTGCGGCTGTGATAGTCTGCACCCAAGTGCGGATAATCAGCTCGTCCTCATAAAGGGCAGGAATTCCGAAATGACAACTCAGATTCAAAAGGGGAGTCATTACACCTGCATTTTCCATGTCTGTGTAGCTGATTCCGAACATTTTGATATAGTCATTTCTTGCTATTTCGTACCAAATCGGATAATTTGAGTGGTGTACAATTCCCATTCTATCCGTTTCTGCGTAACGAACTGTAACTTTTGTTCTTGCGTGCATAAAATCACCCCGTTTTTAAAATTTTGGTTTATCGTAATATATCAGACATCGAGATTCTGTACATATTTTGCATTTTTCTCAATGAAATCTCTTCTCGGCTCAACCTTGTCACCCATAAGAATAGTGAAGGTTTCGTCTGCCTGTTCTGCATCGCTGAGATCAACACGGAGCATAAGTCTTGTGTCGGGATTCATTGTTGTTTCCCAAAGCTGTTCGGAGTCCATCTCACCAAGACCTTTGTATCGCTGAACTTCGGTTTTACCCTCAATTTGAGCCAGAATTTGGTCACGCTCAAGGTCTGAATACGCATATTTATGCTCTTTGCCCTTTGTAACCCTAAAGAGAGGCGGCTGAGCAATGTAAACATGACCCTCTTCAATAAGCGGACGCATATACCTGAAAAAGAAAGTTAAAAGGAGAGTTCTGATGTGCGAACCGTCAACATCGGCATCCGCCATAATGATAACCTTGTCGTATCTAAGCTTTGCAATATCGAATTCATCACCTATGCCTGTGCCGAGCGCAGTGATAACGGGCATAAGCTTGTCATTTCCGTAAACTCTGTCAATTCTTGCTTTTTCAACATTGAGCATTTTACCCCAAAGAGGGAGGATAGCCTGAATTCTTCTGTCACGGCCGCCCTTTGCTGAACCGCCCGCAGAATCACCCTCGACTATGAAGATTTCTGTTTCGCTGCTGTCTTTTGACTGGCAGTCGGCAAGCTTACCCGGAAGCTGTGCGGAATCAAGCGGAGATTTTCTTCTTGCATTTTCCCTTGCTTTTCTTGCAGCCTCTCTTGCTCTTGACGACGCAAGCGCCTTTTCAAAAATTACCTTTGCAACAGCAGGATTTTCTTCGAGATAAACAGAAAGCTTATCCCTCATAAGGCGGTCAACCATTGCTCTTACCTCGGTATTACCGAGTTTTGCCTTGGTCTGTCCTTCAAACTGAGCCTCTTTGAGCTTTACACTGACAATTGCGGTAAGTCCTTCACGGACATCTTCACCGCTGAGGTTCTTATCATTGTCCTTCAATTTTCCGAACTTTCTTGCATAGTCATTCATAACATAGGTGAGTGCTCTTTTGAAGCCTTCTTCATGAGTACCGCCGTCGGTTGTATGAATGTTGTTTGCAAAAGTGAGCAAATTTTCGTTGTAGCTTTCGTTGTACTGGAGTGCAATTTCAACCGCAATCGTGTCATCTGCGTTTCTTGACGCAAAGTAAATTACATCGGGATGAATAACTTCAAGAGAACGCTTTTTGTGAATATACTCAACAAAGCTCTTGATACCGCCCTCATAGACAAAGTTATTCTGAATAATATTTTCAAGGTCACGCTCGTCACGAAGCTCAATGTGAACACCTGCATTGAGAAATGCCTGTTCACGAAGTCTTCTTTCCAAAACGCTGTAATCGTAAACCGTGGTTTCTTTAAAAATTTCAGGGTCGGCTTTAAAGCGTACTTCCGTACCCTTAACATCAGACTTGCCGATTTTTTGAAGGTCGGTTACAATTTTTCCTCTTTCATAACGCTGGAAGTAAACATCCTCGCCGTCACAAACCTTGACTTCGAGCCACTCGGAAAGTGCGTTTACAACAGACGCACCTACGCCGTGCAAACCGCCCGAAACCTTGTAACCGCCTCCGCCGAATTTTCCGCCGGCATGGAGAACTGTGAATACAACCGTTACGGCAGGGAGTCCTGTTTTGCTGTTCACGCCGACAGGAATACCACGGCCGTTATCGGTTACTCTGATTATATCGCCCTTTTCGATGACAACATCAATTTTTGTACAATAACCTGCAAGTGCTTCGTCAATTGAGTTATCTACAATTTCGTAAACAAGGTGGTGAAGTCCTCTCGGTCCTGTTGAACCGATGTACATACCGGGGCGCTTTCTTACAGCCTCAAGTCCTTCAAGAACCTGAATTTCATCTGCACCGTATTCCTGTTCAACCTTTGAAAGCTCCATACCCTCGGATTCGCCGTCAAATTCAACCAATTTTTCAGCCTCAATCTCTTTTTCGTAGGCTTCATCAATGGTTTCCTCGTTTATATTTTCGTTGGTTTCATCAATATTTTCATTCATATTTTCGTTGTTTTCAAGATTATCCAAAACACTTACCTCCGTTTATTCGATGAACGAACAGCGTTTTTGTTCGTTTGTTTTTTCTGCTGCTTTTTTGATATTTGAATATTTTCGCTTTTTTGAGCGTCTGCTCCGAATTTTCTGAATTTTGTAAAAAACGGCACAAAAAGCAGAAAAAACAGTATAAGTACAATATTTGTAATCATCAACGCTATCACATTTGTGCCTGAAAAAGCCGTCATTTCAAAGATATTGACGAAAATTCCTATCACAACTGCAATCAAAAATAAAATCCAAAGTCCCGAAAATGAGGTTTTGAACTGCTTTTTGCAGTGATAGCAGGTGTGAATTTTTGTATTTAAGCTCTTCCTTGCGTCACCGTAACGATAAATTGCGTGACAATGCGGGCATACGGGCAGTCTGAACACAATATCACCCGTTAAAACTTTCTGTTCACGGAATAACGGTTGCCGTCATCCGTTTTTTTATTTTCCGAAGCTTCCTCGGAATTTATGTAGTGTCTGCTTCTGTTCACCGCATGGTGCTGGGGCATTTCGGAGTGAATTTTTTTGAGTGTTGCTCCGCTTGACGCATGATTTTCACTTGTATTATTAATCACGGAAACATATTCCTGCTTTTCAAAAGACGATGAATCAGAAGAAATCTCATTTGAATCAAGTCTTTGTCTTGCGGCATTTCTTTCGGCTCTGATTTTGTTAAATACATCCGTGTTAATTTCAAAATTATCATCGGTATCATTCTGCTGAGGAGTGATACTCGGAAAAGTATAGTTTTCATCCTCGTCAAGTTCCGAGGTAAGAAGATTGTCTGAATAAGCGATACCTGCTTTTTTTGCTTCCATAGACTTACGGTATTTCTTGTACGGCTCATAGTGAACGAAGTTCGGTGAAGCTGCCGTAAAAATTATAAGCGGAATCGCAACGAGTAAAATTCCGAGAGGATTGCTCACAAGACCTGCAAGAATCCAACCTGCCATTATTGCAAGAGAAATTACCACAGCAACAATAAAAAACAAAATTACCTTCTTGTCAACTGCAACCTTGCTCTCTTTTCCGCACTTTTGGCAGATATATTCTGCTTTTCTTCTGCTTGCAAACGATGAGGTATATGAAATTCTTCTTCCGCAGTAGGGGCATTTTCTCATTTTCATACACAGAACTCCTTTTTATATCCGTATCAACGGTACATAAGCTCCTTATAGGGAGATTGACTTCTTTTTATGAGTGTTTTGGATGAAAGCTGGCTGATATAAACGGTAATTTTGCCGTTCTTTTCACAGACAACAAAGGATTTCGGCAATTCAAACGAAACATTTACAACTCTGCCCCTTTTTTCGGCGGCAGTAAGATAATCCCTTGTCTTTTTTGACACGGTACACTCGTCCATATCAAAAATTCCGATAACCGTTTCGGTTGTGATAACGGTGTCCTGTCCGAGATGAAGATACATCAGCTCACCTCTCCGTTGTTCAGCAGAAAGATTTTTCCGTCTTTAAGCTGTTCTTTATTCGACTTTTCACAGCAAGTAATAAACACCTGACATCCGTGAAGTTCGTTGAGTAAAAAATCCTGTCTTTTTGCATCAAGCTCAGAAAGCACATCATCAAGCAGAATAACGGGTTCTTCGCCCATTCTTTCACGCAATACAGACGCCTCGGCAAGCTTCAGCGACAGAACCGCACTTCGCTGTTGTCCCTGAGATGCAAAAGCTCTGGCATTTTTACCGTTTATTATTATTTCAATATCATCACGATGAGGACCGTAATTTGTAAAACCCGTCCTTATATCGTCACTCTTGTGTTTTTCAAGTTTACACTTGAGTTTTTCATAAATTTCACCGACCGTATCATCCTCGGAGGCTTCGTATCCCGACATATAACGGATTTTCAGCTCTTCTTTGCCTTTTGAAATTCCGTTATGATACTCAACGGCACGGTCGGAAAGCATTTTTACATAGTCGATTCTGTTTTTTACAAGCACTGCACCGCTTTTCAAAAGCGGTTCATCCCATACGGGAAGTGTGTCCGCAAGTGACGGTCGCCTGTAAATGTCTTTCAAAAGCGAATTTCGTTGATTGAGAATCCTGTTGTATTTTGAGAGAACAACCGCATTTTTAAGCTTTTCACGACAGATTGCGCTGTCGATAAATTTTCTCCGCTCACCCGGACCTCTTTTTATAAGGCTGAGGTGTTCGGGAGAAAATACAACGGCGCAAAACCGTTCAATCAGTGCGGCGGCTGAATTTTTCTGCACACCGTTGATTTCTACGGACTTTTTTCCGCCCCTGAAAAGAATTTTTGCTGTTTGCTCACGCTCCTGACCGAGAAAACGCATCTCAATCCTCGCAAAATTCTCATCCCAATTGATAATTTCGCTGTCCTTTGAACCTCTGAAGCTGTGACCTCCGCAAAAAAACCACAGTGCCTCAAGTAAATTTGTCTTTCCCTGAGCATTGTCACCGTAAATTATATTTACTCCGTCACAAGGAGTGATTATATTGTCCTTTAAATTTCTGTAATTTTCAAATTTAAGAGCAATTACCTTCACTTACTTCATCAATCCCAAAGTTATTCAACGATTATTTCAAGACCGTCAAACACAGCCGTGTCGCCGACACGCATTTTTTTGCCTCTCATTGTGCAGATCTCACCGTTTACGGTAACATCTCCGTTCTGAATTACAACTTTTGCCTGTCCGCCGGTTTCAACCGCACCGCCGAGTTTAAGTAAATCCTGCAATTTTATGTATTCGCTGTCAATTTTAATTTTCTCAGTTTTCATTTGCCAACCTCATCGGAACAACTATGCTCAGATAGCTGTCACCCTTAACGGGTTTTACAATCATCGCCGTAAGTGAACCGTTGAGAATAAGCTTAATCTCATCGGTATCGGCATTTTTCAAAGCGTCAAGAAGGTATCTGTTGTTAAAGCCGATTTCTACCGACTCTCCGATGATAGGAACAGAGATTACATCATTGGCTCTGCCTACTGCGGATGTGCATGAAAGTTTAATTTCATCATCCGAAAAAATGCATCTTACCGGGCTTTGGATTCTATCGTTGTTCAAAAGCGACATTCTTTCAACTGCATCAATAATTGTTCTTGTATTGATAACTACCTCAGTTTTTGTCTCTTTCGGAATTGCAGACTTGTATTCTATGAATGTGCCCTCGATAAGACGGGAGATAATTCTGTAATTTTTGATTTTGAATGTGATATGTCGCTGACCGATGATAATTTCCGTATTTTCTTCGTCATCGGTGAGGAGTTTAAGCACCTCATGCTGAGTTTTTCCCGGAACGACAAAACGGTTTTTGCTTTCGCTGTCTACATTTTCACTGCGAATTGCCATTCTGTAACCGTCAATGGCAATAATTTTGAATACACCGTCCTCAATTTCGTAAAGTGAACCTGTGTAAATAGGCTTTGCCGTGTTTTCGCTTACTGCGTAGACTGTCTGTCTGATCATATCACGCAGAATTTTTGCGTTGAGAGTGATTCTGTCAGTCTGTTCAAATGACGGAAGGTCGGGATATTCAACGGATGACATACCGACAATCTGATAATTAACCTTTCCGCAGGCAATGTATGTAACCATACGCTCATCGGTTTCGATAAAGACAATCTCTTCGGGAAGTCGGCGTACAATATCAAGAAACAGCTTTGCACTTACGACAATTTCGCCTTCTTCTTTGATTGTTGCCTCAATATCGGTTGTTATACCGATTTCAAGGTTATAACCTGAAATATTCAGTGTGTTACCGTATGCTTTTATAAGAACGCCTTCAAGTGCAGGAATTGATGCCTTTGTTGACACAGCTCTTGACACATTGGATATGGCTGTTGCCAAATCGGAGCGCAAACATGAAATTTTCATCGGGTGCATTCTCTCCTGTCTTTTTATTAATATTTTTATTGTAGTAGTAGTAGGGGATGTCAAAATGTCAAAAAGCGGTGAGATTCCGCATTGACACTGAAAAAAAGCATAAACAAAAGATTTTTTCGATTTGTTTGCTTTTGTTGACAAAAATATTTTTCAGTAAATTTTTCAACATCGGGTTGAAGAATGTTTATGGAATGTTGAAAAATATGTTAAATAATTCAGCCTATCTGTCACGGATATTTTTGATGGTATCGTCAATGATTTCTTTGACCTTTCTGTCCTTTTCCATCATCTTCTGAACCTTCTGAATTGTATATATAATGGTAGAATAATGACGGTTGCCGAATTCTTCACCGATTGCAACCATTGAAAGCGTTGTAAGCTCTCGTGTAACATATATCGCAATATGTCTTGCGTTGCTGATATTGGCACTGCGGTTTTTCTGTGAACGAATTTCGTCTGCAGAAACGCCGTAGGTTCTTGCAACCTCGTCAATAATGCGTTCAACGGTAACCTCGGGCGGAGCGTCATTGTTGAGAATGTCGGAAATTATGCCCTGAACCGAATTAATTGTCGGTTTTTCACCGTCAAGGTAGTATTTGGCTTTGATTTTTTTAACTGTTCCCTCAAGCTGACGGATATTTGCCTTGATTTTAGATGCAACATACTCGCAGACTTCGTCCGAAATTTCAACTCCGTCAAGCTCTGCCTTTCTTTTTATAATGGCAATTCTTGTTTCAAGATCCGGAGGCTGGATATCTGCAATAAGATCCTGCTCAAATCTTGAACGCAAACGATCCTCAAGAGTTTTGATTTCCTTAGGAGGACGGTCCGATGTGAGAACAATCTGTTTTCTTGCGTCATAAAGTGCGTTAAAGGTATGGAAAAATTCTTCCTGTGTACTTTCTTTACCGCCGATAAACTGAACATCGTCCACAAGCAGAATATCCGCCTGTCTGTATTTTTGTCTGAATTCATTCATCTTGGCAAGACGGAGCGACTCAACAAGCTCAACGGTAAAATCGTCGCCTTTTATGTAACAGATAACCTTTGACGGATCGTTTTTCTTGATTTCATTGCCAATTGCATACAAAAGGTGAGTCTTGCCGAGTCCCGAGTTTCCGTAAAGAAAGAGGGGGTTGTAGGCATGTGACGGATTTGTTGCAACTGCAAGACAGGCTGCATGAGCAAACTTATTTGACGAGCCGACAATAAATGTGTCAAAGGTGTATTCGTAAGAACTGCTGTCGGGGCTTTGCAAAAGAGGAGCGGTTGCCGCCGATGTTGTGATTGATGCCGCCGCAGACGGCTTTGATTTTTTCGGCGCATTTGCCGGTGTGCGGAACTCAATATTGAACTTTGTTCCGAAAATCTCTTCAAATCCCTCGTTGAGAAGCGACATATAGCATCTCCTCAATGTTTGGGCGTGAAAGTCATTTGGCACGAGCAGATAAGCGGTTCCGTTGTCAAAGTCAAGGTCAACGGGCTGAATTCTGCTAATCCATGTATTGTAGGCAATGTCGGTAATTTTAGATTTACAGTAATCGCTTATAACTTTCCATGCGTCTTCAAAGGAGTCCATTAATTTAATCTTTCCCTTCCACGGTGCAACACACTGCACCCATTTTCCATAATTATCCCATTTTGATAAAATACCATTCTGCTTTATTATAACGCAACAAATTTAAAATTGCAATTACAAAAAGCCATTTGTAATTTATTGTAATTTATACTTTATTATTATTAAAGTGCGCAAACAGGGTGCAAATTTTACAATAATTCGGATATATAGTGTGTGTTAAATTCTGCGTTGCAATATATTGTATTTACCGATAAAGAAAAATAATTTGCTGCTTTTTTTAAAATCAAAAGAAAATTTTAAATTTCATTTTTGAAAATAAAAAAATAAAAATTTTTGTTGACTACGGGCTGAAATTAAGATATAATGCTATATTGCAAGGTTATATTTTGAAGGGAGGGTTTTCATTATGTTGAGAACTTATCAGCCTAAGAAGCTCCACAGAAAAAAGGAGCACGGCTTCAGAAAGAGAATGTCTACATCTAACGGCAAGAAAGTTTTAGCCAGAAGAAGAGCTAAAGGTAGAAAAAGGTTGTCTTATTAAAGAGAAGACCACTTTTAACCGGTGGTCTTTCTTTTTTAATGCACCTGTTTGCAAGGTGGTAAATTTATGAGTGAATATATCACTTTGAAGGATAACAGGGATTTTTCCGGACTTTACAGACGGGGAAAATCCTTTGTTGGTCCTGTTTTGGTAACTTATGTGTTAAAGAATAAATCCGATAACCTGCGTTTTGGAATAACCACCGGCAAAAAAATCGGAAAAGCCGTAAGGCGCACAAGGTCAAGGAGGGTAATAAGAGAGGCTTATTACAAACTTTATCCCGATATAAAAAAAGGATATGACTTTGTTTTTGTTGCCAGAGGTAAAACACCCTATGTTAAAAGCACTGTTGTTTACAAGGAAATGAAAAAACAGCTTTCGCTTGCAGGTGTTCTTAAAGAGGGATAGTTTTATGAAACGAATTCTTCTGGCAATTATCAGGTTTTACCGGACCTCAGTTTCTCCGTTGACGGCAAGTCATTGTAAATACATTCCGACTTGTTCGCAATACGGTATTGAGGCAATTGAAAGGTTTGGTGCACTCAAGGGCACAGCGCTTACCGTTTGGCGTATTCTGCGCTGCAATCCGTTTTCAAAGGGCGGGTATGATCCCGTTCCGGAAAAAAAGCCAAAGAGTAAGAAATTAAAGTGAGGTAACCGTATGCAGATCTTTGGTTTTCTTGGAAGCTTGCTCGGCTATGTGCTGTGGGGAGCTTTCTATCTTCTTAAAGATTTCGGACTGTCAATTATCGTCTTTACAATTATTGTAAGACTTTGTATGTTTCCTTTTACAATCAAACAGCAAAAATCAATGGCAGGTACCGCAAGACTTTCCAAAAAACAAAAGGAAATTCAGGAAAAATATAAAAATAACAGACAAAAGGCACAGGAAGAAATATATAAGCTCTATGAAAAAGAGGGCGTAAAGCCGACAGGCGGCTGTCTTACGATGATTGTCCCGTTCCTTGTTCTTTTCGGAGTATTCTACGCTGTTGCATATCCGCTTACAAACACACTTCATATCGACAGCGCAAAGGTAACCGAAGCTCTTAACTATGTAAATACAATTCCCGGATATACTGCGGCGTCGGGCGCAACCAATGCCACATATCAGGAAATTTATTTTTTGAAGGATTTCAGCTGTTTCCAAAATATTGACGCTATTCAGCAGATTTTTTCTGCCGACCAGCTCAATACAATCACTATGTTTGAAAAGGGATTTAATACATTCGGTATGAACCTTTTCGCAATTCCACAGGACTACGGTCTTTGGAGTCCGATGATTCTTTTCCCTGTAATATGTTTTGCATCAAACGTACTTACACAGTTTATCACAATGAGAATCAACGGAAAGAACAATCCTATGCAGCAACAGCAGGGCTGTATGAAGGTTATGATGTATGCAATGCCGCTTTTCTCGGCATATATCGCCTACATTGTTCCGTCAGCCGTTGCATTTTACTGGATTGTATCTTCACTCGTAAGCCTTGTTCAGTCGGTTATCGTGGGCAAGCTTTTCAGCCCTCAGAGAATGACAGCAACATCCGAAGCAAGACACGCCGCTCTTATGTTTGAGCAGGAGGCTCTTGTTCAGTATAACTATGTTCCGCACGGTCTTTCAGAGAGTGCAGAAGAAAATACAAATTCCAAAAAGAAGAAAAAGAAGTAGAAGTTTGAAATCAGGTGATATTGTGATTAAAGAAGCTATCGGCATTGGCGATAACGAAGTTGACGCATTGAACGATGCAAAAAAGCAGCTTGGTCTTGACGAAAATGCAGAGGTTGATTTTGAGGTTATCCAGAGAGCCGAAAAGAAAAAATTTGGTCTTTTCGGAGGTCAGCCTGCAAAGGTTAGGGTTACTCTCAAAGAAACTCCAGCAGAAAAAGCTGAACAGTTTTTGAGAGATGTTCTCGACAACATGAAGCTTGAAAGCGTTATGATAGAGAAGAAAGAAATTGAAGGCGGTATCGAGTTCAATCTTTCGGGTGAGGATGTCGGTTTTGTAATCGGCAGAAGAGGTGAAACACTTGACTCACTTCAGTACCTTACAAGCCTTGTTGCCAACCACTCTGACAACAGCTATTTTAAGGTAACTATTGATACCGGAAACTACAGAGAAAAGAGAGAAAAGACTCTTGAAATTCTCGGCAGAAAGCTTGCTTTCAAAGCTGTTAAAACAGGCAGAAAGACAAATCTTGAGCCAATGAATCCTTATGAAAGAAGAATTATTCACACTTCTGTTCAGAAGGTAAACGGTGCTATTTCATGGAGCGAAGGCGAAAACGCAAACCGCCATGTTGTTATCGGTCCTGATCCAAAGGCAAAGCCCGTTCGCAGAAACGGCGGTTATAACAACAGAGGCAGAGGCGGCAGACGCCCATACAGCGCAAACCGTTCCGAGCATAACACTCCCGCAAATCCTGACAGAAAGCCCCTTAACGAGGGTGGTGCAACAGGTCTTTACGGAAGAATAGACAAATAATTACAGGGCGGTTTTTAACCGCCCTTTTTTCTTGGTGATTTTATGAATTACGATACAGTTGCCGCAATAAGTACCGCTCAGGGCGAGGGCGGTATCGGCGTTATTAGAATTTCGGGTGACGATGCACTTCGGATTGCCGACAAAATTTTCAACTCCGTTTCGGGTAAAAAGGTTACTGAGATGAAAGGCTATACGGCATCGTTCGGTAAAATTTCGGAAGACGGTGAAGATATTGACGAGGCGGTTGCACTTGTTTTTAAGGCACCTCACAGCTATACGGGCGAAGATGTTGTTGAGCTTTCGTGCCACGGCGGACTTTACATTACAAAAAGAGTTCTGCGTGCCGTTCTCAATGCCGGCGCCGTTCCGGCACGGGCAGGAGAATTTACAAAGCGAGCATTTCTAAACGGCAAAATCGACCTCACCGAAGCAGAGGCTGTAATTGATATTATAAGCGCTAAAAGCAGGGGTGCGGCAAGGTCTGCTCTTTGTGTAAAAGAGGGCGCTTTGCGCAAGAAAATTGACGGTGTAAAAAATGACCTCCTCTTAATGGCGGCTCACCTTTCTGCGTGGGCAGATTATCCCGAGGAGGATATTGCCGAGGTTACGGCTGATTCCGTAATTGAAACCTGTGACAATGCAATCAAGTGTTTTAAGTCCTTACTTGACAGCTATGACTGCGGTCAGGCGGTAAAAAAAGGCATTGATACCGTAATTGCCGGCAGACCGAATGTAGGAAAAAGCACACTTATGAATTTGCTTTCGGGATATGAAAAGAGTATTGTAACCGATATTCCCGGAACTACGAGAGATATTGTTGAAGATACGGTAACTGTGGGCGATGTTGTTCTGAATCTCAGCGATACGGCAGGACTTCGTGATACTGATGATACGGTTGAGAAAATCGGTGTTGACAGAGCGAGAAAAAGACTTGAACAATGCGGTCTTTTGCTTGCTGTTTTTGATAACAGCAGAGAACTTGACGAGGACGATTATGCACTCATTGAGTCTGCAAAGCTTGTGCCTTCAATTGCCGTAATTAATAAGACTGATCTTGACAATAAGCTTGATATAGAATATATCAGTAAAAATATAAAATATATAGTATATATATCTGCAATCAGTGGTGACGGCAGAGATGAATTAACAAAGGCTGTTGAAAAAATTGCAGGAACTCAAAACTTTAATCCGAGTGAAGGCGTTCTCTCAAATGAAAGACAGCGAATTGCCGTTAAAAATGCACTTGATTCGGTTATTGAGGCAATGAACGCACTTAAATGCGGTATGACATTTGACGCAGTAACAGTTTCAATTGAGGATGCAATTTCACACTTACTTGAATTAACTGGTGAGAGAACAAGTGATGAGGTTGTGGATAGGGTGTTTCACAACTTCTGCGTAGGAAAATAGGTGATATTATGAATTATTTTGCAGGTGAATATGATGTTGCAGTAGTCGGTGCAGGTCACGCCGGAATCGAGGCGGCTCTTGCGGCGGCAAGGCTTGGCTGTAAAACTGCAATATTTACCATAAATATGGATGCGGTCGGAAACTGTCCCTGCAATCCGTCAATCGGAGGAACAGCAAAAGGACATCTCGTCCGTGAGATTGACGCACTCGGCGGTGAAATGGGAAAGACTGCCGATGAATGTTTTTTGCAGTCCAGAATGCTTAACAGGGGAAAAGGTCCGGCTGTTCATTCGCTGAGAGCACAGATTGACAGAAGAAAATATTCTTCCGTTATGAAACATAAGATTGAATTACAGAAAAATCTCGACCTTCGTCAGGCTGAAATTACGGATATTGAAAAGACGGAGGGCGGTTATAATCTTACTACAAGAATGCTTGCCGTATTTAAGTGCAAGACCGTTATTATTGCAACGGGTACATATCTCGGCGGCAGAATTTTTGTCGGTGAGGTTTCATATGAAAGCGGCCCCGACGGAATTTTCCCTGCCGCGTTTCTCGGTGCAAGCCTTAAAAAACTCGGTCTGCCTTTGAGAAGATTTAAGACAGGTACGCCTGCAAGAGTTCTGAAAAGTTCAATTGATTTTTCTGAGCTTGAAGTTCAAAAAGGTGATGAACCTCCGCAGCCGTTCTCTTATGAAACTGAAAATCTCGGTGAAAACAAGGTTGAATGCCATGTCAGTTGGACAAATGACGAAACAAAGCAGATTATTCTTGAAAATATCAATCGTTCTCCGCTTTATGCCGGTAAAATTGAGGGTGTTGGTCCCCGTTATTGTCCAAGCTTTGAAGATAAGATTATGCGTTTTAAGGATAAGCCAAGACATCAGCTTTTTATTGAGCCGTGCGGACTTGATACCGAGGAAATGTATCTTCAGGGAATGAGCTCGTCACTTCCGGAAGAAGTTCAGCTTAAATTCTACCACACAATAAAAGGTCTTGAACATTGCCTTATTATGCGACCTGCTTATGCGATTGAATATGATTGTGTTGATCCGCTTGCAATGAACCCGACACTTGAATTTAAAGATTTTGAAGGACTTTTCGGTGCTGGTCAATTCAACGGCTCTTCAGGTTATGAGGAGGCTGCGGCTCAGGGACTTGTTGCAGGTATTAATGCCGCAATGAAGGTTCTCGGCAGAGAGCCTGTTATATTCGACCGTTCGGAAAGCTATATAGGCACACTTGTTGATGACCTTGTTACAAAGGGAGCAAATGAGCCGTATAGAATGATGACTTCAAGAAGTGAGTACAGACTTGTGCTTCGTCAGGATAATGCCGACGAAAGGCTGACTCCTCTCGGTCACAGAATTGGTCTTATAAGTGACGAAAGATACGAAAAGTTTCTTAAAAAACAGGAGCTTAAAAAAGAAGAACTTAACAGACTTAAAAGTACGGTCATTTCACCTACTGATGAGGTAAATGAGATACTTGTTTCACGTGAAACATCTGAAATTACTTCGGGTGTACGACTTATTGACCTTATGAAACGGCCTCAGCTTGGTTATGATGCACTCAAGAACATTGACAAAACAAGACCGGAGCTTGATCCGAATATCTTTGAACAGGTTGAAATTGAAATTAAGTATGAGGGCTATATTCAAAAACAGCTTAAACAGGTTGAGCAAATGAAAAAACTTGAGGTAAAACAGTTACCGAAAGATTTTGATTATAACGAAATTGAGGGACTTCGACTTGAGGCAAGGGAAAAGCTTAATAAGATTAAACCGCTCAATATAGGACAGGCGTCAAGAATTTCGGGCGTTTCTCCTGCGGATATCAGTGTACTTCTTATCTGGCTTGCTCAGAACAACAGGAGGCAGTAATGGCAATTAAAGATACTCTTACTACCGTTACTGATGGTTTTAAAACCAAACTTGACGATGAAATGCTCCAAAGGTTTGAAATCTACTTTAAATTGCTTGTTGAGTGGAACGAAAAGATGAATCTTACTGCAATAACCGATGAACACGGTGTTGCAATCAAGCATTTTGCCGACAGCCTTACACTTTACAACTTTGTTGATGTAAAGAAGAATGCAAGCATTATTGATGTGGGAACAGGTGCCGGTTTTCCGGGTGTTGTGCTGAAAATTGCAAGACCTGACATTAAGCTGACGCTTCTTGACAGCCTTAACAAAAGACTTACATTTCTCGATACAGTTCTTAACGATATAGGGCTTGATTCCGAACTTGTTCACAGCAGGGCAGAGGAGGGCGGTAAAAATAAGCTTTATCGTGAAAAGTTTGATATTGCCGTTTCAAGAGCAGTTGCAAGGTTGAATGTTCTCTGCGAATACTGCTTGCCGTATGTCAAGGTAGGCGGTTTATTTGTAGCAATGAAAGGACCGAATGCCGATGAAGAACTTGACGGAGCAGAGAATGCTTTGAAATTACTCGGCGGTAAGGTTGAAAAGGTTCACAGGTTTAATCTTCCGTGTGACGATGGCGAGCGTACAATCATTGTAATCAAAAAGGTAAAACCCACACCAAAACAATACCCGAGAATTTCGGGAAAAATAAAGTCACAACCGTTGTGATAAATATCGACAGCTTTTTTGATAAATTACCATTTTGTGGTAAAACTTCTTAAAAAAGTTGCTCACAAAGCGACAACAACCGCACCGTGTCTATGTTATTATAATAGCACAGGGACAACCCCTGATGCTAACGAACATTGAGGCGATGCGGTTGAATTTTATGCTCAAAAACGATAATAAAGTTTTAGAGATTCCGATTATTAAAATCAGACCGAACAAAGCACAACCTCGCAAAACCTTTGACGAAACCGAACTTGCCGCTCTCTCCGCATCAATCAGCGAAAACGGTATCTTGCAGCCGTTGTCGGTGAGAAAAATCTCGGCTGCGGAGTATGAACTTGTGGCAGGTGAGCGCCGCCTCAGGGCATCGGTTTTGGCAGGATTACGAAAGGTGCCGTGCATCGTTTTAAAGTGTTCAGAAAAAGAGTCAGCCATTTATGCTCTCCTTGAAAATCTCCAGCGAAGCGACCTCGGTATATTCGAGGAAGCTCGCGGGATTTCAAAGCTGATCAGGCGCTACGGTCTTACCCAAGAGGAAGCAGCGAACCGACTGGGCAAAAGCCAATCAACAATTGCAAACAAGCTAAGACTTCTTCGCCTTACATATGAGGAGCAGGAATGGATTGTAAATGCAGGATTGAGCGAAAGACACGCAAGGGCTCTTTTAAGAATTGAAGATGACGCTTTAAGACATGAGGCTCTGTCAAAAATAATTTCGGAGAATCTCAACACAAGTCAGACTGATGAACTCGTCGGCATTTTAATTAATTCAGTACCAAAAACAACAAAATCCAAAGGTACAAGCAAAGCGGTGATAAAAGACTTACGAATTTTTCTTAACACAATCAACAAGGCTATTGATACAATGCGTCTTGCAGGAATCGACGCACAATCAGACAAAAAAGACACAGACAATTTTATTGAATACACAATTCGGATTCCTAAAAGACATCAAAAGCCTGATGCAGAAAAAACTGCTTAATTCACTTTTCAGAGGGTGCGAAAGCATCCGTTCCACTCATACCCATTTCCTTATCTAAACCCCTTGCAAAGAGTCGCACAGTAATGTGCGGCTTTTTGCGTTGTATAGTTTTTATTTTTTGGTTACACAGGAAATGTTTCACGTGAAACATTTGCTTTTGATTAAGAAAAAAAGTTGCATTAAATCCCAAAAAATCTTCAAAATAGCTTTAAAAATGGTGTGCATTATGATATAATTTTAAAGTAAAAGATATAAAAATCATAAAAACAAAAGACAAGGTGATTTTTTGGCAAAAATAATTGCAATATCAAACCAAAAGGGAGGTGTGGGAAAGACCACAACCTCCGTTAATCTTGCGGCTTGTCTGGGAAAAATGGGAAAGAAAACATTGCTTGTTGACGCTGATCCACAGGGAAATGCCACAAGCGGTGTAGCCATTGATAAGAGCAAAGTTAAGTTTTCAACTTACTCAATTCTTGTTGACGGTGCAAAAGCCGAACAATGTGTTCTTACAACCCCGTATGACAATCTGCATATTCTTCCGTCAAGCCTTGATTTGGCTGCCGCAGAGCTTGAAATTGCAGAAAAACCGCACAGAGAGGCACTTTTAAAGAATGCTTTGCTCCCGATAAAGCAGTATTATGATTACATAATCATCGACTGTCCTCCGTCACTCGGACTTATCACGGCAAATGCATTGACGGTTGCCGACACATTTCTTGTGCCGATTCAATGCGAATATTATGCACTTGAGGGATTGTCACAGCTTATTAACACGGTAAGAAGAATAAAAAGACAGTACAACGAATCAATTGAAATTGAAGGCGTTCTGCTAACAATGTATGACGGACGACTTAATCTTACACAACAGGTAGTAGATGAAGTGAAAAAATTCTTCCCACGAAAGGTTTTCAAAACAGTTGTTCCGAGGGGAGTAAGACTTTCCGAAGCACCGAGCTTTGGTATGCCTGTTATCTACTACGACAAATCCTGTAAGGGCAGTCAGGCATATATGGCACTTGCCGAGGAAATAGTCGGAAAGGAGAGAGGCTGATTTGGCAAAAAAACTCGGTGGTCTTGGAAAAGGCCTTAACGCAATATTTATAGAGAACGATTCCGAAACAGAGGGCGGAACAGTAACACTTAAAATTTCGGAGATTGAACCGAACCGCACTCAGCCGAGAAAAGAATTTGACGAACAGGCTTTGTCGGAGCTTGCAGAGAGTATTTCACAGCACGGACTTTTACAGCCGTTGCTTGTTCGTCCGCTTACACTCGGCGGTTATCAGATTGTTGCAGGTGAAAGAAGATACAGAGCAAGCCGTATGGCAGGCCTTACCGAAGTCCCTGTTATAATAAAGGAGCTTACCGATACCGAAACAATGGAGATTGCTCTTATCGAAAATCTTCAGCGTGAGGATTTAAGCCCTGTTGAAGAGGCTCTCGGCTACAAGGCTCTTATTGATGAACATGGTTTTTCGCAGGAAGAAGTTGCAAAGTCGGTCGGAAAATCCCGTCCCGCAGTTGCAAATGCATTAAGACTTCTTAAACTTCCCGATAATATAATGGAATATCTCAAAGACGGCAAAATCTCGGCAGGTCATGCAAGAGCATTGCTTACGCTTGAGAATGAAGAACTTATGACGGAGCTTGCAGATGAAATTGTTGCAAAAGATCTTTCGGTAAGACAGGTTGAGAAAATCTGCAAGAAAAAACCGACAGTTCATAAGGAAGAGAAGCCTGAGAAAAAGCCTTCGTTTTACAGCATGGTTGAACTTGCACTCTCGGAAAGCCTTGGACGAAAAATCAGCGTTTCAAAGAGCAAGGGCAAGCAGGGCGGTGTTCTTCAGATTGAATTCTATTCGGACGAAGAACTGACAGAGCTTTCAAACAAACTTAAATAACATTACATAAAGAGGTATTTTAAAATGATAGATATTAAATTTTTAAGAGAAAATCCCGACGCAGTAAAAGAAAATATCAAAAAGAAGTTTCAGGATTACAAGCTTCCGCTTGTTGATCAGGTAATTGAGCTTGATGAGCAGAGCAGAGCCGTTAAAAAACAGGCTGATGAACTCCGTTCAAACAGAAACAAAATTTCAAAGCAGATTGGCTCTCTTATGGCTCAGGGCAAAAAAGAAGAGGGTATGGCTCTTAAAGAAGAGGTTACAAAGCAGGCAGAGCAGCTTGCAGAGCTTGAAAAGCAGGAGGCAGACCTTTCTGCAAAGGTAACGGAAATCATGATGCAGATTCCAAACATTATTGATCCGTCTGTTCCGATTGGTAAGGATGACAGTCAGAATGTTGAAATTGAGAAGTTCGGCGATCCGTTTGTACCTGATTTTGAAATTCCTTATCACACAGAGATTATGGAAAAATTCAACGGTATCGACCTTGATGCTGCAAGAAAGGTTGCGGGTAACGGTTTCTATTATCTTATGGGCGATATTGCAAGACTTCACAGTGCAGTAATCGCATATGCCCGTGATTTTATGATTAACAGAGGTTTCACATACTGTGTACCGCCTTTTATGATCAGAAGTAATGTTGTAACAGGCGTTATGAGCTTTGCCGAGATGGATTCAATGATGTACAAGATTGAGGGCGAGGACCTTTATCTTATCGGCACAAGCGAACATTCAATGATTGGTAAGTTCATTGACACAATCAACAAGGAAGAAAATCTTCCTTACACTCTCACAAGCTATTCGCCTTGCTTCAGAAAAGAAAAGGGTGCTCACGGCATTGAGGAGAGAGGCGTTTACAGAATTCATCAGTTTGAAAAGCAGGAAATGATTGTTGTTTGTAAGCCTGAGGACAGCAAAATGTGGTTTGACAAGCTTTGGAAGAACACAGTAGACCTTTTCCGTTCAATGGATATTCCTGTTCGTACACTCGAATGTTGTTCGGGCGACCTTGCTGACCTCAAGGTTCGTTCACTTGATGTTGAAGCCTGGTCACCTCGTCAGAAAAAATATTTTGAGGTTGGTTCATGTTCAAACCTCGGTGACGCACAGGCTCGCCGCCTTAAAATCAGAGTTACAGGCGAGGACGGCAAGAAATATTTTGCACATACTCTTAACAACACGGTTGTTGCACCTCCGAGAATGCTCATTGCGTTCCTTGAGAACAACCTTAACGAAGACGGCACAATCAGGATTCCTGAGGCTCTTCGTCCTTACATGGGCGGTATGGAGGTTATCAAGTAATCAACATACTGTGTTCTCACAAAAATCAGCAAACTATAGCAAATATCAAAACAAAATTATATTGACATTGTACCGTACTAATGGTATAATTTACCTTGCTAAAATCCCTTGAAAGAGGTTAACGGAGGTAATTATTATGAAACAGAGAAGTGTAGGTATTGCAATTCTTCTTTCAATCATCACTTGCGGTATTTACGGAATTTACTGGCTTATCATGCTTAATGACGAAACAAACTATGTTTCAGGTCATCAGCAGGACGGCACATCAGGCGGAGTCGTATTTCTGCTTACACTTGTAACTTGCGGTATTTACGGTTATTACTGGTGCTACAAGCAGGGTGAAAAGCTCAATGAAGCAAAGATGCAGAGAGGTATTATGGTTGATTCAAGTGCTTCGGTACTTTATCTTATACTTTCAATCTTTGGTCTTAGCATTGTTTCTTATGCTCTTATGCAGAGTGAGCTTAACAAGATGCTTCCTCCACAGTAATCAATGAAAAAAAGATTATTAAAATTTTCAACGGCTGCGATTATTTTGGTCGCAGCCGGTGTTTTATATTATTTAATTGTTTCGTTTACCGGCTTTGCAATTCCGTGTGTATTCCGAAAGATAACGGGACTTTATTGCCCCGGCTGCGGTGTTACGGGAATGTTGACTCATATTCTAAGGCTTGATTTTAAGGGTGCTTTTGAGTGTAATCAGGTTTTGTTTGTAATCTCACCGTTCATTCTGTATCTGCTCGGAAAAATGCTTTACGGCTACATAAGGTACGGCAGACTTACTCTGAAAAAATTCGACACGGTTCTGACATTTGTACTGATAGGAATACTGCTCGTTTTCGGAGTTATCAGAAATCTTCCGCCTTTTGACTTTTTAAGACCGTATGGATAAAATGTTAATAACTTTCTGAAAATCAGAAATCCCCGAACATTTTTGTGTTCGGGGATTGTTGTTATGATGTTAAGAAAATACGAAAAGTTTTCAACATTGAATCAACGGTGATTCATCACTTTAAATCGCTGAAAGAAATTCTTGAGTATGTATCATTGTTGAGTGTAAGAGTGTCGCCGTCAACAGAGTATGTGTATTTATCTGTTGTTTTTTTGTCGGAGGTTGTGTATGTTGAAACAATTTTACCTTCGCTTGCCGTGTAGTTTGAATATGCAAACATATAGTCAAAAAGGTTCTGATACATAATTCCGCTCTTGTCAAAGCAGAGATACTCACCGCTTTCTGATTTCCAACAGCCTACAAGCTTATCATCAATTGATGCGTCTTTGTCGGGGGTGGGAATAAAGTCGGGATCGTCAGTTTTCTTGAGCGTTGAAACCGCCTTTGTATCCGTATTTGTCAGCTCGGCAGTTTTTTTGTCATCTGAAAGCTTGTAGGTGTAGGTTCCGTTCAGTCCGAAAACAAGCTTTGTGGTAAATGTCGGATTGTTGTCATCATCGGTATCGTAGCTGTATTTGCCGAAATATCCCGAAGTTCCGCTGATGAGTATAGACTTGCCCTCGCCATTAAACATATAGTAAAAGCTTGCATACTGCGAACCCTCGCCCGAGGTTATCTGCCATGTGCCTACAAGGTCATCTTCGTCATTTTCTTTGCAGGTATGCAATGATTTCAAGTCAAACGATTCATTCGTCGTACCGGATTTTGCAGTGCCTTCAGTAGCCTGTACGGTTGTCTGAGCTTCAGTGGGTTTTGTGGTATCAGCTGTTGAAGAATTTGCCGAGTCGGAACACCCTGCAAATACTGCAATCGAAAGAGCGATTGTACCGACTAAAACGCTTTTTTTAAAAATCTGTTTTGTTATGTTCATTTTATACCTCTGTTATCACATAATAAGCCTGTCACGGTAACCAAAATAAAGCAAATATTCAGTAAAACAGGCAATACAATACTATTTTATAATTTACGGAACATATTGTCAATACAGAAAAATGAATTACAAATTTTTTGTTTAAAAAAACTTTTTCTGTCTTGATAATCACAGGTCGATTTGTTATAATAATAGGTAACAATAAAAATCGAATTTTGTAGTATGGAGGAATAATATGCTGAATACAAGTTATGACGAAAAATTTGGCAAGAAGGGCCTTACATTCGACGATGTTCTCCTTATTCCGGGCGAATCAGATGTTGAACCCAAGAATGTTGATGTGTCAACTCATCTTACCAAGACAATCAAGCTTAACACTCCGCTTATGACAGCCGCTATGGATACCGTTACCGAAACAGATATGGCAATTGCCATGGCTCGTGAGGGTGGCGTTGGTATTATTCATAAGAATATGTCAATTGAAAAGCAGGCAGATCAGGTTGACAGAGTAAAGAGAAGTGAAAACGGTGTTATCGTTAATCCGTTCTTCCTTTCTCCCGAGAACACGGTAAGAGATGCAGATGAACTTATGGGTAAGTACAAAATTTCAGGTGTTCCGATTTGCCGTGACGGCAAGCTTGTCGGCATTATTACAAACCGTGATATGCGTTTTATGACAAGCGCCGATTTTGCACAGCCGATTTCTGCTGTTATGACTCACGAAAACCTTGTTACCGCTCCTGTCGGCACAACTCTTAAGCAGGCTCAGCAGATTCTCCGTGAGCACAGAATTGAAAAGCTCCCGATTGTCGGCAAGGACGGCAGTCTTAAAGGACTTATCACAATCAAAGATATTGAAAAGAGCGTTCAGTATCCCAACTCTGCCCGTGATGACAAGGGCAGACTCATCTGCGGTGCTGCTATCGGTGCTACAAAGGATGTTCTTGACAGAGTTGCCGCTCTTATTGAGTCACAGGTTGATGTTGTTGTTCTTGACTCTGCACACGGTCACAATTCAAATGTTGTTCAGTCTGTTGCAAAGGTTAAGAAAGCATATCCGAACCTCCCTCTTATCGCAGGTAACATTGCTACGGCAGAAGCTGCAAAGGCTCTTATTGACGCCGGCGCAGACGCTATTAAGGTTGGTATCGGTCCGGGCTCTATCTGTACAACAAGAATCGTTGCAGGTATCGGTGTTCCTCAGATTACAGCTATCTATGACGCCGCTTGTGAAGCGTCAAAGTACGGTATTCCTGTAATCGCAGACGGCGGTATCAAGTACAGCGGTGATATCGTTAAGGCACTTGCCGCAGGCGGCAGTGTTGTAATGGTCGGCTCACTTGTTGCAGGTTGTGCCGAAAGCCCCGGAGACAACGAAATCTATCAGGGCAGACAGTTTAAGGTTTACAGAGGCATGGGCAGTCTCGGAGCAATGGGCAAAGGCAGTGCAGACAGATATTTCCAGGCAAGTAACAACAAGTTTGTTCCCGAAGGTGTTGAAGGTCGTGTACCTTACAAGGGACCTCTTTCAGACACAATTTATCAGATGCTCGGCGGACTTCGTGCAGGTATGGGTTACACAGGCTGTGCAACAATCAAGGATCTTCATGAAAAGGCAAGATTTGTTCAGATTTCAGGTGCAGGTCTGCGTGAAAGCCATCCGCATGATATTCAGATTACAAAAGAAGCTCCTAACTACTCTTATCATTCATAATTGATAAATCATAAATATTTGCATAAAATAAAAGAAAAGGATGTGCCGACAGTTTATGTACAGACTCGGAATTGATCTGGGCGGAACAAACATTGTAGCCGGTGTTGTTGACGAAAATTACGAAATTATCGCAAAGGCAAGCTGTAAAACAAATGTGCCCCGTCCCGAAAGCGAAATCTGCGACAGTATGGCAGATGTTGCATTAAAGGCAATTGAAAAAGCAAAACTCACAATTGATGATATTGAGTCAATCGGTATCGGTGTACCGGGTGCGGTTAATCCGAAAACAGGCGTTATAGAGTATTCGGCTAATCTTTTCTTCCATAACTGGCAGGTTGTCAAGATGATGGAGGAAAGACTCAATACAAAGATTTGCGTTGAAAACGATGCAAACGCTGCTGCCCTCGGCGAGTATCTTGCAGGCAGTGCAAAGGGTGCAAAAAATGCGATTGCAATAACACTCGGCACAGGTATCGGCGGCGGTATCATTATTAACGGCAAGATTTACAGCGGTTCTAACTATGCAGGCGCTGAGCTTGGACATATGGTTATCGTTAAAGACGGTAAGGAATGTGCGTGCGGCAGAAAGGGCTGTTGGGAGGCGTATGCGTCTGCAACAGGTCTTATTAACCTCACAAAGCAGGAAATCCTCAAGGAGAACTTCGACTTCAGCTATATGCTTAAGTCATGTGACGGTGATATTAACAAGGTTACAGGCAAGACTGCGTTTGATGCTGTTCTTGCAGGTGATGCAAATGCCAAAACCGTAATTGACGAGTATATCGGTTATCTCGCTTGCGGTCTTGTGAATATTATTAATATTTTCCAGCCGGATATCCTTTGTATCGGCGGCGGTATTTCAAATCAGGGTGAGAATCTTCTTGCTCCGCTCCGTACGATTGTTGAAAAGGAAAGATATACAAAGCATAACGATAAGCAGACAGTCATCTGCAAGGCAAGCCTTGGCAATGACGCTGGCATTATCGGTGCGGCTTTTCTTGAATAATTGACAAACTGTTAAAATTTACTTCGTGATTTCGGGCGGAAAAATGTATTTTCTGCCCGAAAAGCGGATTCTTAAAATAATAAAAACTTTTTTTGAAAAAATTTAAAAAAAGTGTTGACAAATCGTCCTTTTTGCCCTATAATAAATCTTGCTGATTTCGGTTAGAAATCCTCATGTTTACATGGCGGAATAGCTCAGCTGGCTAGAGCATTCGGTTCATACCCGAAGTGTCGTAGGTTCAAGTCCTATTTCCGCTACCATATTTGGCCCGGTGGTCAAGCGGTTAAGACACCGCCCTTTCACGGCGGTAACACGAGTTCGATTCTCGTCCGGGTCACCAAATATATTTGCCGGTGTGGTGGAATAGGCAGACACAAGGGACTTAAAATCCCTCGGTCATTGCGACCGTACCGGTTCAAGTCCGGTCACCGGCACCAAAAAACAGCCACGAGGGCTGTTTTTTTCGTTTCGGTGATTTTTTAATTGTATAGTTGTTGCTGTTTAAAGACCATCCGTTTTGGATGGTCTTTCTTGATTATTTGTGAATATATCATTGACAAGATATGTTTATTAGTTTAAAATTAAAGCAGATAGTATAAATACTTTTTTGTTGCATACAGATATTTGTATGCTAAAGAAAAGGGTGTGGTGTGCTATTAATAATACGAAGGAGGAAACTAATATGGCTGTTCTTGCAGTACCAATGGATAAAACATTTGAAGTTGCTGTTGATAAGGTTGAAAATTTCGATAAAAAAGCTAAAGAACATTCCGGAAAACATCTTCTTCAGGATAGGTTGAAAAAGCACAACAAAGGTGATGTTGAGTGGGATTTGAAGAAGTAAAAAAGTTTAAATATAAATTTAAGAGAATTTCCTCAATTAACATTGAATTAATTGAGGAATTTTCTTGTGGTTTAGAAGAACTTGACAAAAAGCTTATACAGATGAAAGAAAATGACGAGGGAACTACATTTGTTTTTCTGGATGAAACAAATGGTCAGATAATCGGATATTGTACCTATTGTGCATCAGGACTGAAAAAAGCTTATGAAAATGATTCAATAACTTATCCTGCAGCAGAAATAAAATATTTTGCAATAGATAAAACCTATCAGCATAAATCTTATGACGATGATTTTAAATTCAGCGATTTAATGTTGTGTGAGATTTTGAAAAAATTGATTGAGATTTCCGAAGAAGCAATTTCTTTTGATTATATCTTATTGTATTCAGTACCCGAGGCTGTAAACTTTTACAAAAGAAATGGATTTTGTGAATTTACAGAGTTTATGAAAAAGGATTCTTACAACTATATTAACGGGTGTATTCCGATGTTTTTTACATTATAATTAAACACAACAAAGCCTTGCAAGTAAAAAAATGCAAGGCTTTTATAATTTGGGTGGGAACATAAACTTATGTTGAAACAGTTTCTGTATAGCTTGCGTAGCAAACATAGTTTGCCAACGGCAAATATAACCTGCCAATGGCAGATGTATATGAAAATGACCTACTGAAAAACAGCAGGTCATTTTCGGAGAGAGTATATTTTAAGAAGAAAGATTTATACGATTCTTCGGTGTTAATAAAATTGTATTTGTGTATGTTTGGTGGAGAGAAAGAAAATTTGTATCAAAAAAATTTATGAATAGGATCTGCACAAATCCATGCTGTAAACCATATTGTCCTTTGAAACCATGGTTATGGGGGTTGTGGGGGAAAGCTCGTTAAACTTTACGAGAAAGCTGTTGTCTTTTCCGTCGTGCATACCCGTTACAATGCGTTCAACATTGTTGTCACCTACAAATTCGGCAGTAACCTTTGGTGCGTCATCCGAAAACATCACGGTCATATCCGCACCCGATTCCTTTGCAATAAGGTAAAGATATTCGATTTCATCACTTACTGACGAATAGTCTGACATCGGTTTTAAAACGCTCATAACTCTGAGTTCGCAATCAGAGCTGTCGGCAATTTCTTTGGCAATTCGGATAATTCTGTCACAGTTGTACTGACTTGTGACGCAGGCAAGAACTGCCGACTTCGTGTTTTTCAATTCTTTCACCTCCTTTTTTATTGTGACTATATCATAACAGCCGTTTTTGACGGAAAAATATTCATATTGTGAACTTATTGTGAATTTTTGCTTTTTTAATAAATGTGCGCAAAATTTAAAAAATTCAGTATTTATCGGCATTTTCAGAAAATTATTTTAAAAATAGTATGTGAGTATACGAGAGTATATGAGAGTAAACAAGCGTATTTGAGAGATTGTTCAAAGCTAAATTAAATTTTTTCAAAAAAGTGTTGACAATGGGCATAAATTGTAATATAATCAATCTCACAGTGAAAAAATACAGGAGGATATTGTTATGTCAACTTTTTTAGCTAAACCAAACGAAGTTGAGCGCAACTGGTATGTAATTGATGCAGCCGGCAAGTCACTCGGTCGTGTAGCAGCTCAGGCAGCTACTCTCCTCAGAGGTAAGAACAAGGCTACTTTTACTCCCAATGTTGACTGTGGTGATCATGTAATCATCATCAACTGCAAGGACGCTGTTCTTACAGGTAACAAGCTCACACAGAAGAAGTGGCAGCGCCACACAGGCTATATCGGCCATCTTAAGGAAACTCGTTACGATACACTTATGGCAACAAAGCCTACAAAGGCTATGGAGCTTGCTGTTAAGGGTATGCTTCCTAAAAATACACTCGGCAGAGCAGCTCTTTTAAGATTAAGACTCTTTGAGGGTGCAGAACACAATCATCAGGCTCAGAAGCCTGCAATGATTGAAGACTAATTGAAGGAGGCAAAAGATAATGTACGATAAGACACCTTATTTTTACGGTACAGGCAGAAGAAAAAGTTCTGTTGCTCGTGTAAGACTTTATCAGGGCACAGGCAAAATCACAATCAACGATCGTGACATTGATGATTACTTTGGTCTTGAAACACTCAAGCTCATCGTAAGACAGCCTCTCGCTCTTACAGAAACAGACGAGAAGTTCGACATCGTTTGCAGAGTATCAGGCGGCGGCGTAACAGGCCAGGCCGGTGCTATCCGTCACGGTATTTCAAGAGCTCTTCTTCAGTATGACACAGAGAATCTCCGTGGCAAACTCAAGAAGGCAGGCTTCTTAACTCGTGATCCGAGAATGAAAGAGCGTAAGAAATACGGTCTCAAAGCAGCTCGTCGCGCACCTCAGTTCAGCAAGCGATAATCTACAGCTTAAAAATGCTAAAAAAGCCCGGAAATACGCTATTTTCCGGGCTTTTTCTATGCCCAAAATTCTGTCTGGACTGTTCGGTTTTGATGGGATTTGAACGGAAATTTATGGGTTTATAGTGGTCAAATTACTGGTGGACAAGCCCATTTTGACCTCTTATGGGTTAAATTACTGGTGGACAATAGGAGCAAATGAAGTCCAATTTTGCCATCGACAGACGAACACATACTTGACCGATTTACATAGAGCCTTGGCTCATTCTTTGAAAACGAGAATGGGTCGAGGCTCTATTTTTTTCGCCTGAAATCCGGCGAGACAAATTTGAGTAGGAGGTAACAGGTATGACGGATTTCAATCAGAAGACCCATGATACCGATGTGGGCAGTCATGGCGGACAGTCGAGGCAGATGATGGAGGTGTTCGAGAACCAGGAGTTTGGTTCGATCCGGTTGTTACAAGAGGCAGGCAAGACCTTCTTCTGTGCAAGCGATGTGGCGAAAGCGTTGGGGTATGTGAATCCCTACGCCGCAGTGAAACGCCATTGCAGAGACCCCCTAACGAAACGCGAGGGGGTCGTTCAGAAGGTGAATCAGTATGGGGATGCTGGAGAGCAGGTCGTTGAAATCTCCTTTATCACGGAAGGCGATGTTTACCGGCTGATCGTTCACAGCAAACTGCCATCGGCAGAACGATTTGAACATTGGGTGTTTGATGAAGTTCTCCCGTCCATCCGAAAGCATGGTGTGTATATGAGCGATTCCATTTTGGATCAGGTGATTCAGCACCCGGAGGTCATCTACACCCTGGCGCAGGAGCTTGTAGCCGAGAGGGAGCAGCTTGAAGGTATCCGCAAACAGCTGGATGCGGCACAGCCCAAGGCAGACTACTTTGATACCTTTGTGAATTCGGAGGACTGCACCTGCATCCGGAATTTCTGTAAGGAAATCGGAATCCCAGAGAAGACGGCAGTAGCTCTCTTACTGGATCACCGCTATCTGTACCGCAGTCCAAGCGGCTGGCTGATGCCTTTTGCAGACAAATCTGCAAGGGGCTATTTTATTGTCCGGGATTGCTACGGCAGAAGTGGAAAACTGGTGCAGCAGACGAGAGTGACCTGCAAGGGAAAGAATCATCTCTTCAAGTTGTTTAAGAAATGGGGTGTGATCGAATGACGCTTTTTACAGAGGGACGCCTTCAGGCGTTTGAACGCATGATGCAGGATACCGGCAAATACCATCGACGGGAGGACAGCGAAGATCGTCCGCGCAAATGTCCGAAGAAAAAAACGGAGCCTGCGAAAAAGGATGGTGAGCACCATGCCGGTATTCAGGGTTGAGAAAAACAGCAATTACACAACGATGTGCAATTACCACCTGCGGGATCAGGGTCTCAGCCTGAAAGGAAAAGGACTTCTCTCTATGCTGCTTAGTTTACCGGACACATGGAACTATTCGGTACGGGGATTATCTTCGATTACACCGGATGGCGTAGATGGGGTGCTTACAGCTCTGAAAGAACTGGAACGTCTTGGATATCTGGAAAGGAACCAGCAGCGTGAGAGTAACGGTCGGATGGGCAGAGCGGAGTATGTGATCTATGAGATGCCAAGGAAAAAGCCGTGTTCGGAATCACCGTGTACGGAAAATCCGTATACGGTAAATCCGGATACGGACACACCGGTTACGGAAAAGCCCGCGCAATTAAGTACTAATAGAACAAGTACTGAAACAATCAATAAAAGAGAGAAGAAGGAAATCCAGCACCGGTATGGCTCATACGAAAATGTCCTTCTCTCTGACACGGAATACGGCAAGCTCCGGCAGGAGTTCCCAGGAGATTATCAGATGCGGGTGGAACGGCTCTCTGAGTATATGGCTTCCACCGGCAGGAGCTACAAAAATCACCTTGCCACAATCCGGAGCTGGGCAAAGAGAGAAAAGCCGAAGTATAACCCGGCAGACTACACATTTGAGGAAGGAGACAGCCTATGAGCGACATGGTGCCTGAAGTATTGAATGCGGCGTTGGATTCGCTCTTTACGCCGAAAGAACCCGGAGAGCAGGAATACCAGGGCGTGGACGGACTGCTGTATTGCCGGAACTGTCATACTCCGGTGCAGTGCAGGGTAAAGCTCTGGGGCAGAGACAAGATTGTTCCCTGCCTTTGCAGATGCCAGCAGGAAGCGATGGCGGAAAAGAAACGCCAGGATGAACTGGTGGAGCGGCAGCGTAAAATCAGGCAGCTGAAAGCAACTGGGATTCAGGAAAAGCATCTTCTGGAATGGAATTTTGGCGTTGCAGAAGACAACAAGGACATCCAGATGGCAAAACGTTATGTGGAGCAGTGGAAAAAGGTCAAGGCTGAAAACCTTGGCCTTTTGTTATGGGGAGATGTCGGAACCGGAAAGTCCTTTGTGGCGGCATGTATAGCAAATGCGCTGCTGGATCAGGGCATTCCGGTTTTGATGACGAACTTCTCCAAAATCCTGAACCAGATGGGTGCCATGTATTCGGAAGAACGATACCGGTATATCGCTTCGTTTTCCAACTATTCTTTGCTGATTCTGGATGATCTGGGAATTGAGCGCAGCACCGAATATGCGCTGGAGCAGGTCTACGCTGTCATTGACGAGCGGTATAAGTCCGGGCTTCCGGTCATTATCACAACCAATCTGAAAATTGCAGAAATCCGCAATCCGCAGGATGTGGCATACGCCCGGATTTACAGCAGGATTCTGGAAATGTGTACGCCGGTGCGAATCAGCGGAGAGGACCGCAGAAAGAGCATTGGAAAAGAAAAACAGCAGGTCGTTAAGGAGGTACTTGATCTATGAAGTGCAAGGCAAAAAAGGCGTTTTTCGCAGGTAAGAATGACATCTATCACCGCTGGAAGGAGGTTAAGAATCTGAATGGCAAAAGCAAAAACCAGTATTACAACAGAAAACCGCAGTGGCTCAGCTGCCGACGCAGCGGCTAAGGAGCAGCGGACGGAGATGCCGCTTTCTGACCTGCATCCCTTTGAAGGACATCCCTTTAAGGTGCTGGACGATGAGCTGATGGAACAGACTGTGGAGAGCATCAAGCAGATCGGTGTGGTATCACCACTGATTGTCCGACCTGACCCGGAAGGCGGATTTGAAATTCTTTCAGGACACCGCAGACTTCATGCGGCTCAGCTGGCAGGTTTGGAGACTGTGCCGGTCATCGTCAAGGAAATGGACGATGATGCAGCAATCATCTTTATGGTGGACAGCAACTTGCAGCGGGAGAATATTCTTCCCAGCGAGAGAGCGTTTTCCTACAAGATGAAGTTGGAGGCGATGAAACATCAGGGAACAAGAAACGACCTTGAAACAACTTCCCGACAAGTTGTCGGGAAGTTAGAAGCTGCGGATACCATCGGAGAGCAAACAGGTGAAAGCGGACGACAGGTTCAGCGGTTTATCCGCCTTACCAATCTGATTCCTGAAATTCTGGACATGGTGGATGAGAAGAAAATCGCCTTCAATCCGGCGGTAGAGCTGTCTTATCTGAAACCATCTGAACAGAAGGAATTTCTGGAGGCAATGGACTATGCACAGGCATCTCCATCCCTGTCGCAGGCACAGCGGCTGAAAAAGCTCTCGCAGGAGGGCGGCTGTACCTTGGATGCCATGTGTGAAGTGATGAATGAAATCAAAAAGGATGAGCTTGACCATGTGACGATTAAAAACGAGGTTCTTCGGAAGTATTTCCCGAAATCCTATACGCCGAAGCAGATGCAGGACACGATTATCCGGCTGCTGGAAAAGTGGCAGCGAAGTAAACAACGAGATATGGAACGATGAGAAGGAGATTTTTATGATGATGAACTTTAAGAAGAATCAGAACAACGCAGTGTGCAGCATGGATTGCAAGAACTGCCCGAATGGTGCATCGCAGCCGAATCCGATGGATGATTCCATGTTTGAGAAGTCCATTGCGATGCTTCATAACTGGGTGATGCTGGAGGCAATCCGTGAAGATCACCCGAAGGAACGCATTGTGATGGTGATCCTGCCGGGGGCTGGCGGCGAACTTCTGACCGAGGCTGGCAGTCGAGACATCTTTGAGGATGTTTACGATGAGATGGAGGCTGATCTGGTGGCAGATGGGGAACTGCTTCTCCATTATGATAAGAGCGATGTGATCGAGACTGACAGAACCCGCTATCTGTTGGGAGCTGCGGAGGTTTCGGAAATCGACCAGAACGGCAACGAATGCAGCATCAATCTGTTTACGCTGGAACGCACCATCGACTATGTGAACGAGAACCTGACGGTGGTTTCCATTGGCGGCGAGTTGGTTCCAGCACTGCGCCTGATCTAAGGAGGTGCCTATGAAGAAATTTGATGTGGAGATTACAGAGACTCTCCAGAGAAAGGTTTCCGTGGAAGCTGCCTCACAGGAAGATGCGGAACGCATGGTGACGCAGGCGTGGAACAATCAGGACTATGTTCTGGATTCCGGCGATTTCACTGGTGTGGATTTCAAGACCGTTGGAGAACATGAATTGGCAGAGACCAGGACAATGGATGTGCTGCTGGTACAGCCCAATGCCTATCCGAAGAAAATCAGTGTTGGCACGGAGCTGGAAGATTTGCAGGCCATGGTCGGCGGCGATATTGAAGTAACCTATCCATTTGAGGATGAAGTGGCCATTATTCTGAATGAATCCGGCAAAATCAATGGTCTGCCGCTGAACCGTGCGATTTACACCGAAGACGGGGATATGCAGGACATTTATGCCGGTGATTTTCTGGTGGTAGGGCTGACAGAGGATGACTTTGGTTCTCTGACTTCGGAGCAGATGCAGAAATTTGAGGAACAGTTCCATCAGCCCCAGATGTTCGTTCGTATGGGTCGCAGCATCATGGCGATTCCGGTTCCGGATGACATGGTGAAGAAGATGGAGGAAAAGGCTGCAAAGCCCCAAGAAAAGAGCAAACCTGCACCGGACCGGGATAGTTTGTAAGGAAGGAGGCGGAGATTCATGCAGGAAGAAGTTGAAAATCGTACCGTCAATCTGGCAATCAGCACCACGAAATTGACCTTTCGCACCATCGTGAATGGCTATAATGCGTGGAAACGGCACCATCAGGCAAAGGTGGCTCAGAAAACAGCGCAGCTGCCGGTTGGAAAGCAGAGCATCAAAGAACTGATCGGTCAGAATCAGGGAGTCAGCAGTATCCCCATTGAGAAAACGGATTTGAAAGGCTTTGAACAGGTGGCACGGAAATATGGTGTGGATTATGCCATTACGAAAGACCAAAATGTAATGCCACCCAAGTACACGGTGTTCTTTAAGGCGAAGGATGCGGATGCACTGACTTCCGCTTTTGAGGAATTCACCAACCGAAAGCTGAAAACAAAGGAAAAACCGAGTGTTCTGGAGCAGCTTAACAAGCTCAAAGAGCTGGTTGCTGCAATTCTTCCGGATAAGGTTCGCCACAAAAGTCAGGAGCGTGATCTATGAGTAATAAGACAAAGAAGCAGCTGCTCCTGAACCTGCCGTACTTCATTGCCGGTCTTGTATGTACCAATCTGGGAGAAGCGTGGAGAATTGCCGAGGGCGCAGACATGTCTGAAAAGCTCCTCGGCTTTCTTTCTGCCCTGGGTGCAGCCTTTTCCAATCCGATGCCAAGTCTGCATCCGATGGATTTGCTGATTGGTGTGTGCTGCGGAGCGGGTTTGCGGCTTGCTGTGTACCTGAAAGGCAAAAATGCCAAGAAATATCGCCATGGCATGGAGTATGGCTCTGCTCGTTGGGGTACGCAGAAAGACATCGAACCGTTTGAAGATCCGGTGTTTGCAAACAATGTGATTCTGACCCGGACGGAGCGGCTGATGATGGGCAATCGCCCGAAGAATCCGGCAAATGCCAGAAACAAAAATGTGCTTGTGGTGGGCGGTTCCGGCAGCGGTAAGACCCGATTTTGGCTCAAACCCAACCTTTTACAATGTCACAGTTCCTATGTGGTCACTGACCCGAAAGGCGATATCGTAATCGACTGCGGCCAAGCCCTTTTGAAGAATGGATACAGCATCCGGATCTTTAACACCATCAATTTCAGAAAGTCGATGCATTATAATCCCTTCGCGTATATTCACAGCGAAAAGGATATTTTGAAGCTGACCACAACCCTCATTGCCAACACCAAAGGGGACGGCAAGGCCGGTGACGAATTCTGGACGAAGGCAGAGACCTTGCTGTATTGTGCTTTGATTGGTTATATCCACTATGAGGCACCGCTGGAAGAGCAGAACTTTGCAACACTGATTGAATTCCTGAATGCGATGGAAGTACGCGAGGATGATGAAACCTTTCAGAATCCAGTGGATCAGATGTTTGAAGCTCTGAAAAAGAAAAAACCGAACCACTTTGCTGTCCGCCAATATGCCAAATTCAAGCTGGCGGCGGGCAAGACCTTAAAGTCGATTCTTGTGAGCTGCGGTGCACGTCTGGCTTCCTTCGATATTGAGGAAGTCCGCGATATCACCATGTACGATGAGCTGTCGCTGGATACGGTGGGAGATAAGAAAACGGCTCTGTTCCTCATTATGAGCGATACAGACCCGACTTTTAATTTCCTGATTTCGATGATCTATACACAGCTGTTTAACCTGCTGTGCGAGAAAGCGGATGATGTCTACGGCGGCAGATTGCCGGTGCATGTGCGCTGCCTGATTGATGAGTGTGCGAACATTGGTCAGATTCCGAATCTGGAAAAGCTGGTAGCCACCATCCGATCAAGAGAAATCTCGGCATGTCTGGTACTTCAGGCACAGAGCCAGTTGAAGGCAATCTACAAGGACAATGCCGATACCATCATCGGCAATATGGATTCTCGTATTTTCCTTGGCGGTTCGGAGCCGACTACGCTAAAAGAGCTGAATCAGGCACTGGGAAAAGAAACGATTGATCTGTACAACACTTCCGATACCAGAGGCAATAGCCCATCTTACGGCACCAATTACCAAAAGGTTGGGCATGACCTGGCTTCGGTGGATGAACTGGCTGTGCTGGATGGCGGAAAGTGCATTTTGCAGCTGCGCGGTGTCAGACCGTTCAAGTCAGATAAATACGATCTGACCCAGCATCCGAACTACAAGCTCACTGCCGGTGCTGATAAGAAAAACACGTTCAGCATCGAGGCGTTTCTCGATCATCGGCTGAAGCTCAAGCCCGGTGATAAGTACGAAGTGGTTGACGCAGATCATGCCAAGTAAGGTTGCTCTGACGGCGAAGATGTCATGGGTGCGCTGCTGGCAACAGAATAAGAAGAGGCGGCGAGCTGCCGCCTCTTTACATAGCCAGGTTTCTGATTGGGATTGGAGACTTGGCTATATGTTTGCCCATTTGCAGGTGCACATGCAGATGGAAAATCACTATTCATCAGCCCATAAGGGCGCAACGTACAAGGAGGTACACATTTATGGCATTTTTCAACAGCGCAGTAACCGTTCTTCAGACCCTCGTTATCGCACTGGGTGCCGGCCTCGGCATCTGGGGAGCGATCAACCTGCTGGAAGGCTACGGCAACGACAACCCTGGTGCCAAGTCTCAGGGCATGAAGCAGCTGATGGCTGGCGGCGGCGTGGCACTGATCGGCACGACTCTGGTGCCGCTGCTTTCTGGACTTTTTGGTTAAACAGAAAGTATACGATGTTGGAATTCTGATGAGGGCGGCGGTGAGCCGCCCTTTTACATAGCCAGGTTTCTGATTGGGATTGGAAATCTGGCTATATGTTTGCCCAT